>Ga0307416_100000041_pt1 | contig 131920 bp, 130 predicted proteins | sample DK1Cmetagenome_2_FD_203821 | JGI IMG/M metagenome (GOLD analysis project Ga0307416, IMG submission 203821) | Maize rhizosphere microbial communities from greenhouse at UC Davis, California, United States - DK15-C-3 | ecosystem: Host-associated > Plants > Roots > Rhizosphere > Soil | place...
GAGTTCCCCCGCGAAGAAAGTTGTCGCGGCGCGGAGAATTTCCACATCCTCCCGCAGCCGCCGATTCTCAGCCTTCAGCCGCTTAATCTCAGCTAACTCCTCGCTGCTGACCCCCTCGCGCTCACCGGCATCGACCTGAGCTTGGCGACACCACCCCCGCAAGGTCTCCTTACTGATCCCAAGCCGTCGCCCGACGGCCTCACACGACTTGGTCACCGAACCGGATTCAACCTTGTGTTCGGTGACCAGCCGCACCGCCCGAGCCTTGACCTCGGCGTCCTAATGCTTCGGCATGCTTCGCATCCTTCCTGACCAGAAACGATGCGGCACGAAACCCGGGACGGTTCATCTGGCCGCTGGCCCGTGACTTCGCAACCTCGTTCTCACCCGACCGAGCTGCCTTCGACTCGGCGTTCGCAGCCATCTTGGACGAGACCAATGCGCTGCTGATCGTTGCTGAAACCTCACACCACGATGTGATTGGCTACCTCCTCGCCTTCTGCCAGACGACCTTCCTTGCCAACGGCCCCATCGCTTGGATTGAAGAGATCATGATCGCCGAGCATGTCCGTCGCGGCGGCGTCGGTCGTGAGCTAATGAGTCATGCCGAGCATTGGGCGATCTCTCGCCGAGCCGCCTACCTTGCCCTCGCCACTAGGCGGGCAGGAGGCTTCTACCGCGCGCTCGGCTATCAGGATTCGGCCATCTTCTTCAGGAAGGTCCTCCCGTCCCCCAGCTGAACACAATCACTGGGTGGCATCGGTGGCGTCGGGCACAATGGGGCGCATGTGTCGGAACATCAGGCCGTTGAATAACTTTGAGCCGCCGGCGTCCATGGATGAGGTGCACGACGCGGCGTTGCAATATGTCCGGAAGGTTGCCGGGATGACGAAGCCGTCAAAGGCTAACGAGGCGGTCTTCTATCGCGCCGTCGAGGACATCGCCCATGCGACTCAGCACCTGCTTGACGACCTCGTCTCCAACGCGCCGCCCAAGAACCGCGAGGTGGAGGCCGCCAAAGCCCGGGCACGTTCGGCGAATCGGTTCGCCACCACCTAGCATCCCGGCTGCTGTTCGGTGCTGCCGCGAGTCGGCTGAGGCGCCAGAGCAGCGATCCATAGAGTTTGAGCGTGACCACCGAGGTGCTTCGGTACGCAGCCTTCACCGTGGACGGCCGGGGTGGGAATCCGGCCGGCGTTGTCCTGGACGCCAGAGGCCTCGATGCCTCGCAGATGCAAGCGATCGCGGCTGATCTCGGCTTCTCAGAGACCGCGTTCTTGGTGGCGAGGCCAGACGAGCCCAATGTTTATGACGTTCGCTACTTTGCCCCAAAGCAGGAGGTGCCCTTTTGTGGGCATGCCACCATCGCAGCGGCGGTTGCTTTGGTCGAGCGGTCCCCGGCAGATGAGTTGATCTTTCATGCGCCTGCCGGATTCGTCAGCATAACAACTTGTCGGAATGCCAATGGCGAGATTGTTGCTGAGATGACGAGCGTCTCGCCTCGAACAACCCAACCGGACCCTGGACTGGTGGCCGCAGCACTAAGCGCCCTCCGGTGGTCTGCCGATGATCTTGATCCGAGCTACCCCGTGCTGCTGGCAAACGCCGGTTCGGAACACCTGATATTCGTAACCAAGACCAGGCGGCGATTGGCCAATCTGGATTACGACTTCGACGCTCTGGCAAAGCTGATGCGGAAGCACGGGCTCGTCACTCTGCAGCTGATCTGGCCGGAGTCCAAGAAGCGCTACTACTCGCGCAATCCGTTCGCCGGCAGCGGCGTTGTCGAAGATCCTGCGACCGGTGCTGCCGCGGCGGCATTCGGCGCTTACCTGCGTGAGCTCGGCATGATCAGCGAGAACGCCGCATTCACGATCATCCAGGGCGTCGATATGGGTCGACCGAGCAAGCTGGAGGTAAGCGTCATTGGTGGAGAACCAGGAGTACATGTCACAGGCGCAGCCCACTCGATCGACGAGGTCACCAGCTGACGTGCTGGGGCTGCCCTTCGTCATAGCCAGAGCTGGACTGTACCCCCACGACAGCAAGATCGTGGAGCTCATCGAGGTTGGACGCACCCGCGTACGTGCAACTGCTGCGGAGGCCGGCCACGATGGAATCAAGGAGATCTTCGACGCTCGGTCGCTCCGGATCCAGATACATGCGGCCGGTCGAGATGCCCTCCTCGAAGAGCCCGGCACGCGCTCGATCAAAGCCTGAAGACTCCTTAGTACGCATCTTGACCGCGCGCGCAGAGGCCATACCGTAGGACTCCTTGTACATCCGACCCTCGGCATCGACCATCAGGTTGCCGGTGCTCTCGTACGTTCCGGCAAACCAGGAGCCGATCATCACACTTCCGGACCCGGCCGCGAGTGCAAGCGCAACATCGCGCGGATGGCGTACGCCGCCGTCCGCCCAAATCGACCGGCCGACCGCCCTGGCGGCTTCGGCGCATTCCAGCACGGCGCTGAACTGGGGTCTGCCAACGCCGGTCATCATTCGCGTCGTGCACATGGCACCAGGACCGACTCCAACCTTGACGACATCCGCGCCCGCGCCCACCAGGTCGCTGACTCCGTCAGCCGATACCACGTTGCCTGCTATGAGTGCCACCCGGCGGCCCTGGGTATCTGCCAGCCGGTCTCGCACCTCGCGGACAGCCTTCAGCGACTGCAGCATTCGATCCTGGTGACCGTGTGCTGTGTCGACGACGAGGACGTCGATTCCGGCGTCAAGCAATGCCTCGGACCGAGTTGCCACGTCGCCGTTGATACCGACGGCCGCGCCAATCATGAGTCGACCGTCAGTGTCAAGCGCGGGTCGATACAGCGTTGACCGCAGCGCATGCTTGCGTGTCATAACGCCAAGCAGCTTGCCGTTCTCCACCAAGAGCGCTACCTCGAGATGTCGGTGGGTGAGCTGGTCAAAAATCTCCATCGGCGACGACTCGGGCGAACTGATGAGCAAATCCCCAGACATCACGGCATGAACCTGGGCGAATCGGTCAACGCCGGTTGCTTCCGCCTCGCTGATGGTGCCCAACGGCTGGCCGTCCTCAATGACCACCGCGAGTCCATGCGCGCGCTTAGGAATCAGGGAAAGTGCCTCGCCCACCGTCGTATGCGGAGCCACGGACACCGGGGTGTCGTAGACCGGATGCGAGCGCTTCACCTTGCCAACGACTTCGGCGACGACATCGGAAGGGATGTCCTGCGGAAGGATGGCAATTCCGCCACGCCGTGCGACTGTTTCGGCCATTCGCCGCCCAGATATCGCCGTCATGTTCGCCACCACGATTGGCAATGTGGTGCCGATTCGGTCCGTACTGGTCAGATCGACGTCCACGCGCGACCCTACGCCGGATCGGCGAGGAACCATGAACACATCGGAGTAGGTCAGGTCGTACGGCGGCAGCTCTTTGAGAAATCGCACCTGCACATTGTCACTGTCTCCATCAAGGTTTGCCATCAGCCGCCCGGCACTCGGTCCTCGGCTGCGGCTGAAGTCTAGGGACTGCCGCTCGCACTCGCCTTCGGGGCTGGAGTTGCCCTGCTCGACTGGGTCGCTTGAGGCGTCGGTGCTTCCGTCGTTGGCTCCGGCTCGGAGCTGCGGGCCTGCTGATTCGGTTCCGTGCTCGGTTCGGCGGTTGGTTCGTCAGTCGCAGCGGTTGTTGCCTTTTTCGTCGACTTCTCCGACGGCTCCTTTTTCTTCTTGGTATCTGACCCCTTGTCCGACTTGCCCTCACTGACCTGCTGGAAGGTTGTGCCCTCACCACCCGAGAGGGCTTGGCCGGTAACAAGCTCAACAGCTGTGAGGGAGACTGCCGCGATGCCGAAAATAGCCAGAGCGGCGACCATAATTCGCTTCCAGTTCAGTTTCGGGCGCCGCGGGCCTTGAGAGGGGTCGGGTTCGGGCGGGACCAGGTGGCTGCGCTGGCCAGCAATGTGACCTTCCCGATCCGACAGGATTTCCATGACCGTGGGCTCTTCGACCTCATTGGGCTCCCCGGTCCAGAACACGGTTTTCACCTTGTCCTTCGTACGCCGAAGCGAAGCCGTGTACAGGGAGCCCGCGACGGCAGTGATGATGCTCGCCAAGGCGGCGCCAATAACCGTGCCAGCCACACTGAGTTGGGAACCTAGCACGGCTGCCGTCACGGCGGCCAGAGCGCCGCCAAGGACCTGTGTGACGGAAAGATCGAGTCCGCTTTTCTTGGAGTTTTCTTCACCTGCCTGCCTGCTGCTATCGGGTCCTGGCGTACGGCTGGTTAGTTTCTGATTCGTACTCATGTCCTCATAGCGTCTTGTTGGGCGTAGCGATCGTCTCGACGATCTCGTCCAGACGCGTCAACGCCTGTTAGCTCCAGATCATTGTCAGGTTTTGCGAAGAGTGAGCAATCCCACATCCCCCGCGTGGGACGGTGGCTAAGGGGCCAGCCGCCTTAGGTCTGCACATCCCGCTCATGCCCTGCGTGCAGGCCGCAGCAACCAACGTATACGTAACTCACTGACAAGGAATGGCCGGGTCAGGAATCGGGCCATCGAAGGCAAGCACGCCCCACGACTCATGGAGAGTCGTGGGGCGTTGTGATCAAGTCCCTACCTGGCCAGGTGGTGCTCTTCCTCTTCCGCAGCTTCGATCGCGTGATGCTCACCATCGCCTTCGATCTCCATTGGGTGCATGTGATGAGCAGCAGCTTCTTCGAGCTCCGCCCGGGTCGGCCGACGCAGCGTGTCGATGAAGTAGAAGCGCGTTGCCTTACGCCGCCGTTGCTCGGACTTGATCTCCTTCTCCGACAGTCCATCGATGTCTGTCAGTGGCAGTAGCGCAGGAATGTCCTCGTGCTGGGTGAGCTTGAACGCCTCGCCGTGACTGATCGCACGATGCCGCTCGGAGTACTTGCCCGAGGGAGCTCTGTCGATGATCCCCGACTCGGCGCCGTGGAGCATGCGGTCACGATCGGCGCGTTGCAACCCGATGCAGATCCGCTTAGTGACCAAGAAGGCGATTACCGGTCCCACGAACACGGCTACGCGGAGGAAGTACGTCACAGCGTTGAGCGAGACGTGGAACTGGGTGGCGACCAGGTCATTGCCGCCGCCGATCATCAATAGCGCGTAGCCGGTCATCGCTGCGACGCCGAAGGCGGTGCGGGTCGGGTTATTGCGGGGGCGGTCGAGAACGTGATGCTCAGATTTGTCGCCGGTGACCCAGGCCTCCACGAACGGGTAGATAGCCATCAAGGTGAAGAACAGGGTCATAAGTCCGACAAAGGGTATGAACACGTTCCACGACCATGTCGTAGATCCGATGTGCCATTCCCAGTTCGGCATGATGCGAATGCCGCCCTCCACAAAGCCCATGTACCAGTCGGGCTGTGAGCCTGCGGTCACTTCCGCGGGGTTGTATGGACCGAACACCCAGACCGGGTTGATCTGCATCGTCGCGCCCATCAGGGTAAGGACGCCGAAGACAATGAGGAAGAATCCACCGGCCTTGGCCGCGTACACGGGGAAGACCGGGTAGCCAATGACGTTGCCAGCGGTCCTGCCCGGGCCGGGGAATTGGGTGTGCTTGTGGTAGAACACGAGTGCCAGATGAACCGCGATGAGCCCGAGGAGCAACGCGGGGACTAGCAGGATGTGCACCATGTACAGGCGGGGGATGATGAGCTCGCCGGGGAATTCACCGGCAAAGGTGAAGAATTCTGCCCAGGTTCCGATCACCGGGATCGATCGGATCGAACCGTCAACGAACCGTAGTCCAGTGCCTGACAGCAGGTCGTCCGGCAACGAGTAGCCCGCGAAGCCTTCGATGATGCCGAGTGCGAGCATGGCCACACCGATTAGCCAGTTGATCTCGCGTGGCTTGCGGAATGCGCCGGTGAAGAAGATACGGAGGCTGTGGGTGAGCATTGCGGCGACAAAGATCGCGGCCGCCCAGTGGTGCATCTGGCGCAGCAGCAAACCGCCGCGAATATCGAACGACAGATTGAGGGTCGACGCGTACGCGTCCGACATGTGCAGTCCGCGGAGCAACTCGTAGCTGCCCTGGTATTCAACCTCGGACATCGAGGGCTTGAACCAAATGGTCAAAAAGACGCCGCTGAGCAGCAAAACGATGAACGAATACAGTGCGATTTCGCCGAGTAGGAACGACCAATGGTCAGGGAAGACCTTACGGAAGTACGGGCGGATGAGCCCGGCAAGTCCGACGCGATCGTCGAGCCACTTGGTGGGACCGGCGGCAACCTTGAAGACCGGCCCAAGCTCCTTCTTCGGAGTCTCAGGCTGGACTGAGCTGTTGTCGGGAACGGTGGCAGCTGGCTGAGCCATCAGTTATCGCCTTCTCTAAGATCATCACGGAGAATCATTCCGCGAATCCCGTTCAAAATAGCTCGGCCCAGGCGGTACGAGGAAGTCGCGCTGAGCAACGATGTAACCCTCGGCATCCAACATGACCGGCAGCTGCGGTAAGGGCCGGGCGGCCGGGCCGAAGACCACCTTTCCCGCGTCGCCGAGGTCGAAAGTCGACTGGTGACATGGGCAGAGCAGGTGGTGCGTCTGTTGCTCCCACAAGCTGATCGGACAGCCGACGTGAGTGCAGATCTTGGAGTAGCACAAGATCCCGCCGATGTTCCAGCCCTGGCGCGTCGGCGGAATCGTAATCGTGTTGGGATCCATCCGGACGACGATGGCAGCGGCCTTCGCCTTCTCTATTTGAAACTCGGCGCCTTCGAGTTCTTCGAGGTTCGCCGGCTCGGCGTTGATCAGCTGGCCGATTTCGATGTCCTCCGGCTTGATCGGCTCGAAGGTGATGTCGTTGACGACGCGAACCCCGGGCGCCCAAATCGTCCGCTCGATGGTCTCAGCACGTTTCTTTTTTGTTGGCCAAGGGCCAAGATCGGCGAGGCCCACGATCATGGGCAGCAAGATCGTCGCGAGGGCTGCTAGCAGGCTACGACCGATGACCTTGCGGCGGGTCAGCTTGGTCTCATCGACCACCTTGTCCAGCTCGGTGAGCATGTAATTTTTGGAGGCATCGCTGGAGGCTGCGCTGTGCCGATAGTCGATCTTCTCCTGGTCGTCCATCAGCTTCCGGGCCCACTGCACCGCACCGACGCCCAGGAAGAGCAAGGCAAGACCGAAGGTCAGGCCGAGGAGGAGATTTCTGCCGTTGGCACGCAGTGGGCCGAAGTCCACCCACACGTCCCCGGGTACAGCGAAATAGACGACTACGAATCCGATGCACAGGATGGGTACCAAGCCAAAGAAGGTGGCCACCTGGCGAGTGGCGCGGTTAGCAGCCTTCTCATCGACATCGGTGAGGCGTGGCAGATGCGGCTCCAGGCCTGGGTCGGGAACCGGATAGCGCTCTTCGACGGTGGCAAGCTCGGAGCCGGGCTGGTGGTGGCTGCTATCTTCAGTCACTTTGCTTTCACCCCCCTGGTCGTAATCCACATGGCAAAGAAGATCAAGCCGCCTAGACCTATGATCCAGGCCCACAGGCCCTCACTCACCGGGCCCACGCCGCCAAGCGCCAGGCCGCCGTTTGTTGGCTGCTCATGTAGGGCCTGGAGATAGCCGATGATTGCTCGCTTGTCTTCGGGTGTCACCACCTCATCGTCGAAGACCGGCATTTGCTGTGGCCCGGTGATCATCGCCTCATAGATTCGCTTGTTGTCCAGGCCGATCAGCGGTGGCGCGTACTTGCCGTTGGGCAGCGCGCCGCCAGCACCCTCGAAGTTATGGCAGGCCGAACAGTTGGTGCGGAACAGCTCCCCGCCCCGTGCCAGGTCTTCAGCGCTGAGGTTTGCGGTGTCGTACGCCGCCGGTTCTGGGATTGCTGGGCCAGGGCCAAGCGATGCCACGTACGCCGCGAGGGCCGCGACCTCTTCCTCTGAGTATTCATTCGGCTTGACTGGGGCCTGCTGTTCGGGTCGGGACATCGGCATCCGACCCGAGCTCACCTGAAAGTCCACTGCGGCGGCGCCGACACCGGCAAGCGGCGGCCCCTGGATCGTGCCTTCGACCTGGCCTTCACCATTAAGTCCATGGCAGGATGCGCAGCCGACGGCGAAGAGGGCCTTGCCTTCGGCTATCTGCTGACTGTTTCCGGTTTCGGCCAAGACGTGAGCCGGCGGTGCTATCACGCTATAGAGGGCGCCCATCAAGAAGAGCCCGGCCACCAGGAGCAACGCCTTGGCTGCTGGATGCCGGCGCCGGGAAGACAGGAGTCGCACGCGGGTCCCTCTCGTGTCTTAGTGCACTGTTGTGGGCCAAACATATATTCAGTTGTCCATCTATTCAGTTGTCCATCTATTCAGTTGTCGGGGGCCCGACGCGGCTAAAGGCGCGGGTCCGATAGTCCCCTACTTATCGCAGGATGTAGATGACGCCGAACAGCGCAATCCAGACCACGTCGACGAAGTGCCAGTAGTACGACACGACGACCGCGCTGACGGCTTGCTCGTGGGTGAAGGTGCGGGCTAGGAACGTCCGTCCCATCAGCAGCAGAAAGGCGACAAGGCCGCCGGTTACGTGCAGTCCGTGGAAGCCTGTGGCCAAGAAGAAGACTGAGCCGAAGACATTGGACGAAATGGTCAGATCCTCGTGGAACAACGCCGCGTACTCATAGACCTGGCCGCCGATGAAAAATGCCCCCATCAGATAGGTCAGCGAATACCACTCTCGCAGTCCCCATCGTCGCAGGTTCCAGAGTGACCCGGTCCGCCTGACCTGTGCCCGTTCCGCAGCGAACACGCCCATCTGGCAAGTGAAGGAGCTCGCGACAAGCACTGTGGTGTTCGCGATCGCGAACGGGATGTTGATCAGGTCGCCCTGAGATTGCCAAAGTGGCACGGTGCCAGTGACGGCCGCCTGGTCGTTAGTGACATTCCGAATAGTGAAGTATGCCGCGAACAGCGCGGCAAAGAACATCAGCTCCGAGGCCAGCCAGATGATCGTGCCGACTGCGACCGGCTCCGGCCGATTTTCACGACCACGTAAACGCGATTGCGGAATGGGATGTAGTGATCCCTCCGGCATCGTCATCGAGCCAGAGACGGCATGTGTGTGCATAGCCACGAGGTCATTATTGCCGGAACCGGTGCAGAGGTCACCCCAGGGCACACTTTTGTTATTTCGCGTCGCAAAGGGCGCATAGCTTGCTGGCTTGCAGTCTCGTCCACGAGTTCAGGGACCGGCCGCGCCTCTCCCACTGATGGGTGACTGAGCGGCCCGGATCGCGCGCCGCTGATCGGAGGACGAGCGAGGAGACAACGCTTTTCGTCTCGTAGAGGACGACGGCAGCGGCTGTCAAGCGCGATCCGCGCTACGCGAGCGTAGCGAGCGGAGCAATCAAACTAGGCTGGGTGTGTGTTCACCAGGTTCGCCATGGTGCTCGTACCACTACACGCCACGCCCACGGATCAGCCGCCTCCGCTGACCCCTGCTCGACTGCTCACCGCGTGGACTTGGGAATGGTCTATGGCGCTCGGCATTGCAATTGCCGCAGGCCTCTACATTGCTGGCCTGGTGGTGTTGCACCGCCGCGGCGATCACTGGCCCGCGCGGCGCAGTATCTCCTTCCTCCTCGGCGGACTCGGTTCGATTGGTCTTGCCACTATGTCGGCGTTGGGCACCTACGACACCGTGCTCCTGAGCGTCCACATGGTGCAACACATGATCTTGATGATGGTTGCTCCGATGTTCCTCGCGCTCGGAGCGCCGGTGACACTGGCGTTGCGAACACTCCAGACCCGACCGCGGGCGATGCTGCTGGCGCTGCTGCACTCGCGGCTGGCCCGGGTGCTGACTTTCGCACCACTCACTTTGGCGTTGTTTATCGCAACCCCCTTTGCCCTGTACTACTCACCTTTCTACGAGGTCTCGTTGCGCTCCGGCTTCTGGCACGTCTTTCTGCATCTGCACTTCATCATGATTGGTGCCCTCTTGATGTGGCCTTTGATGGGAATCGACCCGGTTCCGGGGAGGATTAGCTATCCACTCCGAGTGCTCATGATGTTCCTGATGCTGCCGTTCCATGCCTTCCTGGGCACTTCGATCATGAGTTCGAACCAACTCATCGCGGAGAACTGGTATCTGGCGTTCAACCGAAGCTGGCCACCAAGTCCGCTAGATGATCAATATCTGGCAGGGGGGATCCTGTGGGGATCCGGAGATGTGATCGCCTTGGTGATGCTGATCGCGTTGTTCGTCCAGTGGTACGCCGCTAGCCAGCGGGAGGCGCGGCGTGAGGACCGTCGACTGGACCGGCTCGAGCGGCTCCAGCAAGTCGCCGGCGCGTCAGTCGGCCCGGGGGATCAGCCTGCGCCAGCACGCTACGATCAGGCCCGGGCCGGGAGACCGACGGAATCGCAGGTGCGAAGCGTGGGTACCGGAGGACAACCGGGAGATGATCAATGAGCACCACCGAGGAGCACCAGGACGAGCAGGTTCTAACCATCCTGTTGTACGCCTCAGACCGACTGACACGAGAGAGCATCCGGCTGGCGCTGGGGCGTAAGGTCGCGGCTGACCTGCCTGGGATACGAGTACTCGAGGTGGCCACCCAACCAGCTTTGGTCAAGGCGATGGATGCCGGCGGAATCGACCTGGCGATCCTGGATGGTGAGGCTGCGCCCGGGGGAATGGGACTCTGCCGTCAACTCAAAGACGAGATTTTGCGCTGTCCGCCCATCCTGCTTTTGATCGGCCGTGCCGACGATGCGTGGCTCGCGACCTGGTCGCGAGCCGATGGTGCGTTGTCCCATCCGGTCGATCCCATCCGGCTGCCTGCCGCCGTGGCGAGGCTTTTGCGTCCGCTGACTTCGACCGAGGCGGCGGTCGCGCGTACGACCGTGGCTTGAGCGAGGTGGCACAACGATGAATTGGCCAGATCTTTTAAGCAGCCTTGTCCGGGGTGAAGACCAACCGGCCGCGGCCACCGCCTGGGCTATGGGACAGATCCTCAGTGGGGACGCTACGCCAGCGCAGATGGCGGCATTCGTCATTGGATTGCGAAGCAAGGGCGAGACAGTCGAGGAATTGACTGGGTTGGCCGATGTGATGATCGAATTCGCGACTCCGATTGAGATCGGCGGTCCGGCAGTCGATGTTGTGGGGAGCGGTGGTGACCGGTCGAACACCGTCAATATCTCCACGATGGCGGCGATCGTTGCCGCCGCGACAGGCGCCAGAGTTGTCAAGCACGGTAACCGGGCTGCCTCGTCGGCCTGCGGCGCCGCAGACGTACTCGAAGCGCTCGGCGTGGTGCTTGACCTTAACGCCGAGGCGCAGCAACAGGTGGTGGATCAGGTTGGCATCGGCTTCCTCTTCGCCGCGCATTACCATCCGGCCCTGCGTCATGCGTCAGCGACGCGCCGGGAACTCGGCATACCGACGACATTCAATTTCCTGGGGCCGTTAGCCAATCCGGCCCAACCAATTTCGCAGGCCGTGGGAGTGGCCGATCCTCGAATGGCCGAACTTATGGCAGGTGTCTTCGCATCGCGGGGCAACTATGGACTCGTCGTTCATGGTGGCGATGGGTTAGACGAGTTGACGACGACTACGTCCTCGACAGTCTGGGTGTACGCCGACGGGGAGGTCCAGCGGATGGAACTTGACCCGCTGCAGATCGGTGTGCCGAGAGCAAGTCTGGTGGATTTGGTTGGCGGCGACGCTGCTACCAACGCGGAAGTGGTCCGCGATGTCGTATCGGGCCAGCCAGGTCCGATACGAGACATTGTTGTGCTCAACGCGGCAGCCGCCCTGGTTGCATACGGCAAGCCGGCGGCGGGCCGGCTTATTGACGACCTTGCCCATGAACTGGACCGCGCACGACAGGCAATCGATTCCGGTGCGGCGCAGGCCAAGCTGAGCGAGTGGGTGGAGGCGTCGCAGTCTCTTCGCTGACCGCCAGTCAGCCAACGGTGAGGGTCTTCAACGCATCGGAGGCTTGGCGCGCGACATCATCATCGGTGTCGTTGGGCACTGAACTGGCGGCCATGATCAACGCCCCATCGTCAAGGCGCACTAGGACTGCGGTCACGGTGTCGTAGCGGCTGGGCAACTTGTCAACGTTGTAGTACACGTGGGCGGTGAACAGCATTCCCGGTCGTCCGTCCACCGAATGCTGGTTCCAGGTGAGATCCTTCAACTCCGTGGGGTGCTCGGCAAAGATCGCACTGCTCAGCCGGTGCAAGGCGCGTGTGCCTTCCGTCTCGAGCTGGCCGTGGGTATTTGATTGTGCTATTTGAGCCAGCAGTACGCCGGATGACCAGTCCTGTTTCCCGTCGTAGCGGGCGTGCACCGGCGCGCTGGCCCAGAAAAACAGATCGAACACCCCGCGGATAGTCATAGGGTCAGGCTTGAGTACGTACGGGTCGGCCGGCATCGTCAGCGAGGCGGGCCCAATAGTCGCCGTTCTGGTGCGCTCGTCGAGATAGCCGACAGGATCAGTGCCGATGCTTCCGGCACTCGGGATACCGTGGCCGCCCGCTGCGCGTTGCGGCGACGTGTTGGTCTGGCCCGGCCAGATGATCAGGCCAAGGCCGATTGATGCGCTCACGAACAACGCAAAGCCGAGACCGAGCGCAGCGGCGATGCGCAGTGGTGATGTCTGCCGCCGTGAGCCACTGCCTGCGGCCGGGAACTCGGTCGAAACCGGAATTGGCGGCGGCGCTTGCACAGAGTCACTTGTTACGTCGGCCCATTGGCTGCCATCCCACCAGCGGAAGAGTCCCGCAGCGCCGGCTGGATCCGGATACCAACCAGGTCTCGCCGCCGCGGTCACCCCTCGAGCCTATGCGCGCTAGAGCGCGCCGAGCGCAGCGATCAATTACCGTTGCTCTTGCTCGCCGAGTCATACTGCACGCGTGATCTCCCGCGACCTCGCTATGCGGCTTGCTCCGCATGTGACATGGATGCCAGCCAATGGCGACATGTTCTTCATACCGCGGCCAGAGATCCGCGACTCCGTCTTCATCATCAGTGACATGGTCGTCGAACTAGTGGTGTCGGGCGGCGAATCACGTTTCCACTTCAATGGCACAGTTGAGTGGGCGCTGGATTCGGTGGAGTCCGACGGAGTCGTGTGGTTGCCACGGGAAGATCAGCTTCGCGAGATGCTCGGCGACTATTTCCTCTCGCTCGATTCGTCGGCGGGCGGTTTCGTCGTCACGGTCAGTGGGCCCGGAAAGGCGTACCACACTGAGACGGAGCTCGATGCTGCCGATGCGTACGCGCGGGCGGCCCTGTATGTCCTCGGGGCGGAGAAGCCGAGCGCTCTGAGCACGTCGTAGCGCCGTCGTCGCAGCATCATGTGATGGTCGCGACGAGACAAGCCGCGTAGGCCCCGATCAACATCGACGGTGCATACGGGAATGCGTTGCGCCGACCTCTCGCAAGTCGCAGTAAACCGACAAATCCACCTACGACCGTGCCCAGCAGCAGGGTGAGCCACAGTAGGGTCCACGAGCCGGAGGCAGCTGGCGCTCCAAGCAGCGGCGCGAAGCGTACGTCGCCGAAGCCAAACCCGCCACGCGAGATCAGCCACACGAGCAGGTAGAGCCCTCCTGCTATGGCCGCACCAGCTGCCGATCGGCCGGCAACCCAGATGCTGTTACCCAGCACCGCGGACACGACTGCGGCAGCCGCCATCGCGAGCCAGGCAAAGCGGGTGAGTCGCAGCGGCAGCCATCCGGTACGTGCGTCGATCACAGCCAACAACACTCCAAAGATCGCGAGCGCCAACCACATCGGCTGGGCATAGCGAGGAAGACTGAGCCAGCTGAGCGCTGCTGTGAGCCCGGCGAGCACACCGCAATTGATCACAAAACCGGCCGTGCCAAGCTCTAGATAACGCGGCGCGCCCTCACTATTGGCTGGCTCGGGAAGTCGACGCAGCACTGGACGCACTAGCAGGGCAGTGATCAGCGCAATGGCGACTGCCGCCAAGCCAGCCCCGATCACCCGGCGATCCTAATGGCCTTCGATGCTTCGCAGGTCACCGTCAGGCCGCTCGCCTAACTGTGAACCGCATGCTGTCCTCGGCGCGCGCGGCTGCGGTCAGACGGACCGTGAGTAGCAGGGCACACGTCTCCGCCCCAGCTGCCAGCTCCGCCAGCTCCGGAATTGCCACACGTACTCGCTTGGCGATGGCGTGGTCGTCCCAGCCGGCTCGGTACAGCCGACGTAGCTGCAGTCTGGCCGGAGCAGCAGGCACCATAATTCGCCGCAGTGCCTGCACATGTTGATCGGAGACCTGGATCAGCCGGCGTGCCGTCTCTGGGCTAATGCGGCGCAACGGTCGGCCGTTTCGTCCATGGAGTAGCCGATCGGCTAAACGGGAAGAAATGCCGGCAACGGCTGCTACATCATCCAGAGTGAGCGAGCCGCTCGCCATCAGGTAGCGCAACTGCGCCCGGAACGGGCCTGCATCGACCCATCGATCGGTCGCCTCACCGCAGTCGGTGAGCCCAGCCATACGAATATCCCCTTCGTCGAAGCCTTCTATCTGTAGAAGGCTTCGCGAAGGGGCCAGATGTTAACGCGGACCCGAAAGTTGCGTGATTTTATGGGTTGACGGCGCAGAGGCCGCAAGAAGTCTCGTCACAGGGAGTGAGCCGGGGCGTTAGTGCATACTCGACCAACAGCTTGAGGCCTGCGCCCGGCTGCCCCTCAGCGCTGGGCGCGCACGAAGCCGGCTTGCTGTGCCGCCTCCTCGCTGTTGAACCAGACCTCAGCCACCGTCCGGCTGTAACCCGCCGACTCCGGCATGTGGTATTTCATCGACCGCTCATTGCCCTTGATAGTGAATCCTTCCGGGGGCTCGCTTCCCACGTAGACGCCCTCACCCTCGTATCGAGGGGTCGCGGTCTCAGGAACCGCCGCCTCAGTGAGCAAGGCACCGTCTTGGTCGCTACCTGGATTCGGCCCAGCTTCGCCCTCGGCGCTGGGACTGGTGTCGGCTGGCGATTCGACACCGATATCGGCTGCTGTCTCGGCGAAGGCTTCGTCAACGGGAGGAGTGACATCGGCCGGCGATTCGTCGATGTCCCCGCCCTCGGCTGGCTGATCTGGGAACGCCTCTCCGTCGGCCTCGAGGTTGTACAGATGCGCCGATAGCCCGCCCTGAGGATCTTCGCCCGCCTCGTCCATCTCATCGACAACCGAAGCAGTGGCCGCTGCACCAGCGGCACCAGTTCCCTCAGAGGTCGTTCGCTGTGGCGGCGCGTACGGCGTCGTCGGCCGAGCAGCCTGCCAATCGGCATCCTTGGAGCCCAGGAACCTCCGGACCGCGAATACCGCCACACCGGCAAGCCCGCCGGCGATCAGCAGCCACTTGAGCCATCGGCGCTTCTTCTTCTCTGGCAGTTCCAACTCGCCCTTGGCCGCGGCGACCACGGCCTTGCCACGTTTACTTGCCTCGGCGACAACCGGTGCTCCGGCGGCCGCAGTCAATGCATCACTGATCTTGGGCACGATTTCCTCCGACACTTTGGTACGGGTGGCTTCAACAGCTGGACTGACTCGCTCGAGCGCCTGATCGAGGACTGGGGCGATCTTGTCGACGGCATCGTGGGCTACGCGGGCGCCGCGTTGTTTGGCCGAGATCGCGATCGGGCCGATGCGCTCGGTAGCTTGGTGCGCGTATGGGGAAACCATGCTCACTGCCTGCTGGGCGTACGGCGAGACTCGCTCCACGGCCTGGTTGGCCAGCGGAGCGATGCGATCCGCTGCTGAATGAGCTAGCGGAGCCAGCCGGTCAGCAGCATCGTGGGTGATCGGGCCGACCCGTTCTGCAGCCGATTGGGCCAGCGGTCCCAGCCGATCCGCTGCAGAATGAGCAAGCGGTGAGACCTTGTCGGCGGCTGTGCCGACCCGGTCTGCGGCGGCTTCAGCAAGCGGCCCCACTCGAGTGGCGGCGGACTGCGCGAGCGGCCCTACTCGATCGGCTGCAGTGTGGACCAGCGGTCCGACACGATCAGCGGCCGAGTGCACAAGATCGTCGGCGGCTGGCGCAACCTGGCTTCGGGCGGCTTCGGCGCGGCGGGAACTCCTAGACACGTTTCCTCCGTTGTGAGAAACCTCGTGCTCCCCAGTGGAGCATTTCCCACCGTATCGCCATCTTGTGCGGTCTGACAGGATGGCTGCCTGGCGTGCGCCCTGCGCTTGTGGGATGGGGCGTTCGACACAGTCCAGACGATGATCACAACAGAAAGGTGCCTTGAAGTGGCACAGCAGACGGCAACCCTGCACACCAACCATGGCGAAATCAAGCTGGTGCTCTTTGGTGATCAAGCTCCAAAGACCGTGGACAACTTCGTCGGTCTCGCCTCAGGCAGCAAGGAGTACACCGATCCCAAGACGGGCGCGCGAAAAACTGGAAACTTCTACGACGGGCTCACCTTCCATCGCGTGATCGATGGCTTCATGATCCAAGGTGGTTGCCCGCTCGGAACGGGCACCGGCGGTCCCGGCTACAAGTTTGGCGATGAGTTTCATCCTGATCTTGTGTTCAACAAGCCGTACCTGCTTGCCATGGCCAACGCCGGTCCAGGCACTAATGGTTCACAGTTCTTCATTACTGTCGGTCCGCAGCCACATCTCAACCGCCGGCACACGATCTTCGGCGAGGTCGCCGATCAGTCGAGCCGCGATGTCGTCGATGAGATAGCACAGGTGCGAACTGGACGCGGCGATCGACCCGTCGAGCCGGTGATCATTGAGGCGGTATCAATCGATTCAGGATCGATTGATTCGGGTGGTAATTCCGCGTGACTCAAACGCCGAACGCTGGCCCGGACTTCTCGCCTCCGGGTTTTGCTCCGTGCTATCGCCATCCGGAGCGGATGACCGGCATCTCTTGCCAGCGCTGCGGTCGACCCATTTGTGGCGAGTGCATGAACCCAGCATCGGTCGGTTTTCAGTGTCCGTCGTGCGTGGGATCTGGGCGAGCGAGGGTCCGGGCGCCAAGGACGGCGTTCGGCGCGATCTTGAAACCAGGCGGCGGAACAGCGACGAAGATCGTCATGGGTGCACTTGCCGTGGAATGGGTGCTGAATCTGGTTAGTGCCGGGCTGCTCAATCAGTTACTGGTCATGAGCAATGAGGCTATCTATGCAGGTCAGTTCTGGAGACTGCTTACGGCGTCGCTGACCTCGGGATCGATCCTGGGCGTTCTGATCAACGTGCTTGTGCTGTGGATCGCGGGTCGGGCCATTGAATCCGAATTGGGAGCCTGGCGATTCGTTGCGCTCTATCTCGCGGCCGGCTTGGGTGGTACCACGCTGCTTTTTGTTCTCGGCCCGTACACAAGCGCCGGTTTTGGCGCCGCGGCTGCGGTCATGGGCCTGCTTGCCGCGAATGCGATCTTCAAGCACAAGATGCGAGAAGATGTCCGCGCCGATATCGGGCTCTTCATCCTGCTCATCCTCTATAGCGTCCTGGTCGGCTTCCGCAGCTTCGGATGGCTGATGCTGATCGGCGGCATCGTCGTCGGCGCACTCGTTGGCGTCGTGTTGGCGTACGCGCCGCGGCGCAGCCGCAGCGCCGTTCAGGTTGTCGGGTTGCTCGGCGTTGTCCTGCTCTGCCTGATGGCCGTGGTCCTGAAACTCATGATCGTTTGACCAGAGCCGTGATCGCCACTCCGATGACCATCAGGAGTAGCAGCACCGTTGCGATCATGAGGGCGGTTGTGGAATCCTCGCGGCTGGGCCGTTGGCCGTCGCGCGCTGATCCCTAGCCGCCAAGAGAGAACGCCGCCTCAAGATCGTGAGCCGAATAGGCCCGGAAAGCGATATGGGTTTCCGTGCTCACCACGCCGGGAACCTTATTAAGCCGGTCCGCGACCACCTCAGCTATTTGATCATGGTTCGCTACTCTGATCATGGCGATCAGATCGATCGTGCCGGTCACGGAGTAGACCTCACTAACCCCACTGAGCGCCGCAATCTCCTCAGCAACCTCGGGGATACGCGCTACCTCGGCTTTGATGAAGACAATCGCAGTCAGCATGGCGGTCATCCTAGTGTTGCGGGCGGTCCAGAAAGCACCTCGCCGAGCGCGTAGTGCACTAACTCTTCATGGTCAAGTACGGCGTGCAGCGGCCACATCCAGTCGCCGGTGATCTCGATCAAGCGGATACCAGGCTGTTCCAGCCAGTCCGCGATCCGCTCGGTCTCTTCGATGCCTGCCGCGGGCAGCGGATCGGGCGGCTTTGTGACCGTTTCGGCCGTAGCTCGTACGGCGCGCGCGACCGCTTGCGGCACATCCCGAGGTGTAGCAACCCCAGCGCCGGCCAGCCGGCCGTAACGAATGACATGTATCTCCCAGTTGAGATCGACCATCCGCGCCGCCACGATCTCAGGACAGGCCGCGAGGCTTCGAATGCGGTGAAATCTGGCAGCCGTCCGGGTCAGGGTCTCGAGCCGCCGGCGGATGATCGTCGCCTCCTCGAACCTTTGCTGACTGATCAGCCTGCGCAATCTCGATTGAACGCCGAGTACGGCAGGTCGCGCATCGACCGACATGGCACGGCGTACCGCCTCTACGATCTTCCGGTAGCCGTCTGGCGAGATCGTGCCATCACACGGCGCGGCACATCGGCCCATACCGGCAAGGGCGCAGGCCGAGATCGGCGATGCGGCAGTCAATCGGGGCGTGCACTGCCGGATCGGGAAGCCGTCATAGATCGCCAGCGTGACGTCCTCCGCCGACTGCCGGCGTGAGAATGGGCCGAAGTAGGTGGCGCCGTCATTACGTACCACTCTGACGATGGACAACCGCGGAAAAGGTTCGTCGGTGATCTTGATCCACTGTGTGCGCTCCGGAAACTTCGACCTGCGGTTGTAAGACGGGGCGTGGACGCCGATCAGCCGCAGCTCCGTCACGTCGGCCTGTAACTGGGTTACGCAGGGAATCGCCTCTACACCCGTAGCCAGGCGGACCATCTCATCGATCCGCGGTCGCTTCTCCGCAGCGGTGAAATAAGTTCGAACCCGAGCCCGAATATTCCGCGACTTGCCGATGTACAAGATGTGGCGCTGTTCGTCATGCTCGGCGACGAACAGGTAGACACCTGGTGCCTCCGGTAGCCCAGCTGCCCAAGTGCGCTTGGCCCGTCGCTGTGGCGATACCCGGCGACTGAACTCCCCAAGGTCCTCCACGGTGTGCACACCGAGATTGCCAACGCGTTCCAGCAAGCCGTGAAACACCTCGACTGTGGCCTGGGCGTCGGTCAGCGCACGATGGTTTGGGACGACGGCGGTCTGAAAATGGCGTGCCAGTGTGGCCAGCCTGCAGTTCGGCACTTCATCGCGTAGCAAGATCTGCCGGGCCAGAGCCGCCGTGTCGAAGACGGGCCAGCGTGGGAATGGGTAGTCACACGCTTGGCAAGCGCGCCGTAGAAAGCTGACGTCAAATCCAGCGTTGTGAGCGACGAGCATCGTGCCCTGTGCAAAAGCGAGGAACGCGGGCAGCACCTGGCGTATGCCGGGCGCACCGGCCACCATGTGGTTGGTGATGCCTGTCAGCACTGCAATCAGCGGTGGAATATGAGCCTTCGGGTTGACCAGGGTCTGGAACTCAGCGAGCACCTCACCGCCGCGTACCTTCACAGCACCTACTTCGGTGATCATGTCCGTCGCTGCGCCACCGGTGGTTTCTAGATCAACAACGCAGAACGTGGCCCGGGAGAGATGCGTCCCAAGATCATCAAAGGAGGCCTGGAGTGCCACGAGGAGGACACTAGAGATCTCCTCAGACAGTGTTGAATTGCCTCGCTCGTCAAGCTCGCTCGGCGCGGATCGCGCCTTGGAGCGCGCCTACTTCGTCGGCGGTCGCAGACGATAAAGCGTGTCTGCTCCCTTCTCCTCAGCACGGCGCGTGGCGCAATCCGGTGTTGGATTGCTCCGCTCACTCGCGTTCGCTCCGCGCGGATGGCGCCTTTGGCACTCGCGGGCTAGGTTGCTCGGTTGCGGCTCGCGGCGTCGATCGGCAGATGTGCGCGGTGCTTTAGTTAGCAGCTGGGTGCGTCGAAGTTTCGGTTTGCCTTCTTAAACGCCTTGATGTTCTTGGGCGCGGCTCTGTACTGCGCGAGCCAAATGGCCTGGGCCTCAGATGGCGTACCTTCCTTGTGCAGTGCGTTGCGCTGCATGAACCTTTGGTGATTCTTCCAGTCCTTCATGCCTGCGGCGGTCGCCTTCAATACGGCCTGCTGGGCTTCGCCCCGCTTGTCGCACCTAGCTAGTGTCGCCGCCACTTCGCTGTCCGCACCTTTGACCTTTGCGCAGGAACCGTCTAGATCCTCATAAGTGGACAGCGCGGCTTTATAGCGCTTGAGATCATCAGGCCCCGCTAGCCTCGTTTTCTTGAACCGCGCCTTCATTTGTTCCGTCGTTGCCTTGCCGGCGAGGTTATCCTTCTGAGCCTGAATGTGTTCTGCCCAATGCAACACGCCGATCTTGCCTTGCTTGAGTACCTGGTCTGCCGCTCTGACTTTCTCCTGACACGCCGCTAGGGCTTCGGTGGCGGCTGCGCTGGCGGGTTGTGTCGTCGGCGTAGATGATACTGATGGCGACGGACTTGACTCTGCGATGCTTGGAGCTTGCGACTCGGTTGTCGTAGCACTGGATTCGACCTCTGGACCAGCCGTCGTCGCGTTCGGCCAGAACCTCACTGCTGCAAATGAGCCACCCACTAGGAGGGCCGCAGCTATGACCAGCGGAATGATGACGCGTGCTGGCCGGACCTTCGCCCGTCGTGCTTGTACCACATTTCCCCCAAGAGACTCCCCTTAGGGTCCTAAGGTACTTGAAGATGCACCAGGGGACGAACCGCACGCTGTCATACGAGACATTAGATCGGCCGATGTCGCGACGCGCCGAGCGCTGGCCGGACACTCGATGTCGCTGAACCCGGTGGGACGCGCCCACTGAATCGGCGAGGTCGGAGTTCTCGGGGTACGCCGGCGGTGCGATCGAAGCGGTGAGTCGTGCCGTCCATTCACGTTCACGTGTGGAATTCGGCGTCAAGAAACTGTCAGTGCTTCGGGAGATCATACAAAGCAGCGGGCTCGACGCAGGGCTAACAAGATGCACGAGGGCGCACTCAATCGAATCGGATCGGAAGGGATCAGGATGGATGTACTGCACGTGGACTGTGACAGCTGCATTGCAAGGGGCCCGGCGTGTAACGACTGTGTGGTCACTGTGCTGCTTGGTGCGTCCGACAACCAATCGGCAACTCGCGTCGTCGATTTCGACCCCGATGAGCAGGCCGCCCTGAAGACCTTGGCAGATTCTGGTCTAGTGCCGCCACTACGACTCATCCAAGGCGCCCGCCCGGTACGCGGAGTCCAGGCGCCGCTGGACTGGCAGGAGTACGCGTGATGACTTGATGACCAAAATCGGCGATCCTAATTGCCAGTGACCTAATCGTGACCTAAGGTGTCAACGACTGGCCGGTGAGCAAGGTAACAGCAGTATCCCATCGGACAGTGGCAGGTTCATGACAGCTCTCCGCTGTGCTTATGTCTGGGGAGACTGAGCCAGCACACACGAGAGCTGCGCGCAGGAGTTCGGGGAACGCAGGAGTCGGGGGACTGTGAATTTCACTGCGCGCGTGACCGCACGCGCATTCGAGGCAAGCTGCAGCAGATCTATCCGCCGGGGCGTACGTACGGCCACGTTGGGAGTTGCTTCCGTGGCGTTGGCCGCGGTGTTCGTCGTTCCAACCAGCCTGCCCGCTGCGGCCGATCCGCCATTGACGGTGAAGCAGGCCAAGGCCCTGATCGAGCAACTGCAGACCGAAGCAGAGGCTTTTGACCAGCAATATGCCGGCGTCAAGGAGCAAATCAAGCAGGGCGAGGCACAGCTCAAAGTGAAGCGATCCGAGGTCGAGGGCCAAAACCAAAAGATCTCCCAGATGAAGCTTCAGGTCGGCCAGGTGGCGCTCGCGCAATTCCAGAACCGCAATCTCGATACGGCTGCACAGCTCTTCGTCACACCAGATCCCGAGGGGTTTCTCAGCCAGATCTCAACCGTGCAGAAGGTCAGCGAGAATCAGAACTCGATCCTTCAGAACTATCAGCAGGCTCAGGCCAACTTGGCCGCACTTCAGCATTCACTGGAGACTGACCTCGCTACGCAGGCAGAGAAGGAGAAGCAGCTCAAGTCACTCACCGAGGACTCCGACAAGAGGCTCGCTGAGGCGAAGAGGGTGCTGGCGAGACTGGACGCCGATCAGCAGCGCAAGCTTGATGAAGCGGATCGAAGAGCGACTGCGCGGGCCAATGCAGCCGGGGAAGCCGCGTCTCGGGACGCAGCGCGCGATTCGATCACCGGCAGCGGCAAGGGTGCCAAAGCGCTGGCATACGCGAAAGCGCAGTTGGGAGAGCCGTACGTACGCAATGGCGCCGGGCCCGACAGCTGGGACTGCTCCGGACTCACGATGAGAGCTTGGGGATCCGTCGGGGTGAGCTTGCCGCACTCGGCAAGCCAGCAGTACAACAAGGGCCGTCGGATAACCAACAAGTCCGATCTCAAATTGGGTGACCTGGTGTTCTTCTACAGCCCCATCAGTCATGTCGGCCTCTACGCCGGCAATGGTCAGGTCATTCACGCGCCGCGTCCGGGCAAGTCGGTGGAGTACATCAAGATGTCGTACATGCAGTACGCCGGAGCCAGCCGGCCGGGCTAGCTGCTGGCTGCGCCACACGCCCGGCTGATCTCTCGCGTACCCTGCCCTTTGTGTCAGCGTCCCGGCGGTCCAAGCCGGCTGTCCCCTTCATGCTGCTTGCGGCGTTGGCGCTAATCCTGGCTGCCTGCTCTGCTCCGGCGGCGACCCAGCCGTCGCCGGTGGAGTCGAGATCCGCGGCTCCTGAAACCTCACGGCTCAACCTTGTCAGGGCGACGGTTGAGGCATTGGCGAAGGCTGCGCGTACCGGTGATCATTCAGGGTTCGATCGGTTGATCAGCGATCAGGACCCAAGCTTCTCCGATCGCGCCCGGTTGCTCTATGACAATCTCAGCTCGCTGCCACTGACCACGCTCCGGATCCGTGTCGAACCCACACAGTTCGCGATCTCGGAGGCGCGTCGCAAGATCCTCGGTCCGAGTGCTTGGGTTCAGCCTGCAGTAATCACCTGGCGACTCGCCGGCGATGGTGCCGAGGTCGAGCATCGGGTCTGGTTGACCTTTCTCGAGGCGGCTGGAGAAGTCAAAATCGCCGGCACTGTCGACCAACCAGCCAGCCGTGTGCCTGAGCAGAAGCCGAGCTGGTGGTTGGGTCCGCTTAGCGCTGGCCAGCGTGGGGGCGTGACCGTAGTGACAGGCATGGGTCAGTCCCTTGATCGTTGGTCAAAGCTGGCAGCGGCTGCTTTGACCAATGTGCGTGAGCAACTGCCGAGCGGCCTCGGAAGCTCCTGGAACCGCCAAGTCGTCATCGAAGTGCCGGCAACCGTCCGCGATTTCGAATCAGTGCTGGGTAAACCGGCGGGCAGTTACACCGCGATTGCGGCCTTCACCCAGGCTGCTGGTGCCGAAGGTGGCGCCATCCGCATCGTTGCTAACCCTAAAGCGGCACGGCTTTCTGCAAGCGCACTGCAATCGCTCGTGGAGCACGAGATGGTTCATGTCGCGACCCGCTCGCCGGATACACCTGCACCGTTGTGGGTCGAGGAAGGGCTGGCCGAGTGGGTTTCGCTGCGCGCCCATCCTGGGCAGCGAAGTGGGGGGACAGACGACCTTCTGGTACGCGTACGCAGCGATGGCGCACCGCGCGCCTTTCCCTCCGACGGGCGATTTGACGCCGACGCCCACAATCTCGAGCTCGCCTACGCTGAGGCCTGGCTCGCGTGCCGCTTCATTGCTGACCGATACTCCGAAGACCAGCTGGGCCGGTTCTACGCACAGCTGGCTAACGGCAGCTCCTTGGAGGCGGCCAGCCGGTCAACGCTCCAGCTCAGTGAGGCTGAGTTGACTGCGGAATGGCGGGCTTACCTTGACCGCTTGGCGCGGTACTAGCCAGTGCGCTCGACCTTGATCATCACCAATGACTTTCCGCCTCGAGTTGGCGGCATCGAGTCATTCGTCAGCGAAGTGTGCACCTTGCTCGACCATGACGTCGTGGTGTACGCCTCAGGGGCCCCTGGTGCTGCTGCATCCGATCGCGACCGGCCTTTTCCCGTCATGCGTGATGGGCGGCTGTTGCTACCGACGCCACGTGTTGCCACTCGGGCGGTTGCGTTGCTGCATGATTTCGGCGCCACTCGGGTGATCTTCGGAGCGGCTGCTCCACTTGCACTGCTCGCGCCCTCCTTGCGGCGTGCTGGTGCCAGCCAGATCGTCGGTCTGACGCATGGTCATGAGACCTGGTGGGCCCGGCTGCCTGCGGCGCGTCGGCTGCTCCGGCGGATCGGCGATAGCTGTGATCACCTCACAGCCATCTCGGCCTACACCCAGCGGCGCATCGCCGGCGCTCTCAGCCCGACCGCGCGCGCACGCTTGCTCCGCTTGTCCCCTCCGGTCGAGATGGACCGTTTCCGACCGCATCCGGATGCCGATGCGCGCGGTGTCCATCGCTGCATCGCAGTCGCGCGACTAATCCCTCAAAAAGGTCTGCAAACACTGCTTCGCGCATGGCGGATCGTGCTTGATCGCAATCGCCGCAGCGGCGCCAGACCTGAGCTGATCATCGTAGGCGACGGTCCACTGCGCGCCCGCTTAGAGCGCAATATCCGAAAGTTGGAGCTGTCAGATTTCACCCAGCTGCTGGGGGCGTTGCCACGGGCTGGAGTGATCAAGGAACTGCAGCGGGCCGCCGTCTTCGCACTTCCGGTGCGAACCCGCCTGGCGGGTCTCAATCCCGAAGGGCTGGGTTTGTCGGCACTCGAGGCTGCAGCCTGCGGTCTCCCTGTCATTGTTGGCGACTCCGGTGGTGCGCCCGAGACAGTCCGCGAAGGGGAGACGGGCTTCGTCGTGCCATCACATGATCATGAACTGTTAGCACAGCGGCTGATCTTGCTATTCGAGAATCCTTCGCTAGCTCAAGAGATGGGAGCTCGCGGCCGCGCGCACGTCGCTTCGCAGTTCAGCACTGAGGTTGCTCGGGCGAGACTTCGTGAAATGTTTGGACAGTGATGCTCATGGGGGGCTGATAAGTGGAGTAATCACGAGACCTCCTATGAACCACTGTTTGTCGGCTCAAGATGGCCAACAAGTGTCTTCGGGAGCATCTGAACACTCGCGGGACGTCTTGAGGCGGCTCGCGTTGCCATCACGATGCGGACGCAGTCGTTTCGTCGGATTCGACGAAGACGGCGGCCCCCAGCGAACATCGCAGCGCGCGGAGCGAGCCATTGGACAGAGCGAGCTTGGCGAGCGAGGCAATCAGGCACTGCGTACGCTATGGCTTGTGGCGGATCAGACGAGCGCCAGCATCAATATCGCGGCCAAGCCCGAGAAGGTCATGGCGGTCATCTCCGACTTCGAGCACTACCCCGACTGGGTCGACTCTATGAAGAGCGCGGAGGTGCTCACCTCTACGGGAGACAAGGCGAAAACAGTTCGCATGGTGCTTGATCACACGCTGATCAAGGACAATTACGTTTTGGCCTACGACTGGAAGCCGCGGGCCGTGACTTGGAAGCTCATTGAGGGAAATCTGCTCAAGGCCATGGATGGTTCCTATGTGCTGAAGCCCAACGGCACAGGAACCACCGTGACCTATACGCTGACCGTCGACATCAACATGCCCATGATCGGCATGTTCAAGCGCAAAGCAGAGAAGACGATCATCGACAGCGCACTCAAGGGCCTCAAGAAGAGGGTGGAAGGCTGAGCAGCTTCGGGTCGACAACGCGTCGCAGCATTGCCCGGGTATCGACATTGCCGTTGCTCAGCATCGGCGTCGACATCGGTGGTACCAAGGTCGCTGCTGGTGTGGTCGACGAGGAAGGCGAGATCCTCGACCGTTGGCAGGAGCCAACGCCCTCTCATAGCCCGCAGGCCGTCGAGGATGCGATCGTTCGTGCCGTAGCGCATCTCAGCAAACAGCATCGCGTGGAGGCAGTCGGCATCGGCGCAGCCGGGTGGGTGGACAACGATCAAGCTGTGGTGCGGTTCTCTCCCCATTTAGCGTGGCGATCAGAGCCGCTCAAGGCCCGACTCAGCGGTCGTATCGATCTGCCGCTAATTGTGGATAACGACGCAAACGCCGCCGCCTGGGCGGAATACCGCTATGGGGCTGGACGCGGCTCATCGGTCATGGTGTGTATCACGCTCGGTACCGGTATCGGCGGCGGTCTCGTCATCGGCGGCAAGCTCTTCCGGGGCTCTTACGGAATGGCGGGGGAATGGGGCCACATGATCTCGGTCCCTAATGGTCACTGGTGCGAATGTGGCAACCGCGGCTGCTGGGAGCAGTACGCCTCCGGCAATGCGCTCGTTCGCGACGCACGCGCACTTGCGCGCACCAACTCACCAACCGCCTACCGGCTCCTGGAAATGGTGGGCGGCGATCCCGACAACATCAGCGGCCCGGATGTCACAGCTGCCGCGATCCAAGGTGAACCCACATCGGTGGAATTACTGGCCGATGTCGGCACCTGGCTCGGTCAGGGAATCGCCAACCTTGCCGCGGCGCTGGATCCTGAAGTCGTCGTTATCGGCGGAGGAGTGAGTGCCGCCGGCGATCTGCTGCTACAGCCTGCCCAGCGGGCCTTCAGCCGTACCTTGACTGGCCGCGGCTTCCGGGAAGAAGCCCGGCTAGTGCTTGCGCGCTTCCGCAACGACGCCGGACTGATTGGCGCCGCAGACCTTGCCAGGCACGCCATGATCGAGCCTCCAGATTCGGCCCAGTTTGGGTTTTGGCCGCGTCGCCGGAAGCGGAGGGTGCGCAAGACACGGCCGCGTCGTGAATCTTTACGATCGCGGGCCCAGTCCTAAGTGCCCGGCGAGACTTTGCACTGTTTCCGGCGCGCGAATCAGACCACCGCTCCATCGCCAGAGCCTGGCGGGCGCTCGCGCGGGAGCCGGGTCATGAGAATGCCGAATCCGCCAACGAAGCTGCCGACTGCAACCCAGCCTGCCCACGCAGGGAAACCGAAGCCCAAGGTGGCTGCTAGGACGATGACGATTGCATATCCGATGCCGATCCAGCCGAGCATGGCGGGGACACCAGGTCGCTCCAGCGGCGGCAGCGGCGCTGGGATATAGCGTTCCTCGGTCGGCTCTTCTGCTGTCGGAGGCGCCTCGGCCGGCGTTTCGACAAAACCGAAGAGCGGATGATCGGCGGCCCAGTTCGCCGCATTCTCACCAAGATCGGGAGCATGCGACGCAAGGGCTTGCTCATTCGAAGACTCAGTGGTGAGCGGATCGGGTCGATCCGCTGTCAGGTGATAGCCCGCGACCAGTTCGGAAAAAGCGCGATCGATCGCGTCCCGGTCATCCTCACTCGGCAGTCCCATCGGCCTCCTTCGTGAGTCGGCGGAAGAACGCAACGCTACCGTCGAAGATATCCTCCGCGTCGTAGTCGAGAGTGGCTACATGGTAGCTGCGCTGCAGTTCGACGTACGTCTGGTCCGTGGATCGTACGCCGGCCTTGATCAAGCTGACTGAGGACGGGTCGACTACATGATCATGAATCGACCGATAGACCAGCAGTGGTTGATCAACACGATCGAGATTGCGGCGCACGTCGGACCAGAGGAAGGTCTGGGAGTACAGCGCCCGAAGCGGTAGCCGGTCGTAGCCAAATTCATCCTGGCCAGGCTTGGCAATGTCGTTGGCAATTCCTGGGAATGAGGGAATCGCGCGCAAGATCGATAAGATGCGCATCCGCGGATCAATGATGTTGATCACCGGATTGACAACTGTGAGGCCAGACACCTGGTCGCCGTGTTGCTCCGCCAGCCGCAGCGACAGTGTGCCGCCCATCGACAGGCCAGCTAGAAACACCTGAGCGCATCGGGCGCTCAGCGTTGCGAAGGCCTCATCCACGCAGGCGTACCAGTCACTCCATGTCGACTTGTTGAGCTCCTGCCAGCTTGTGCCGTGGCAGGGGAGGCACGGCAACAAAACCTGAAATCCGGCGGCCTTGAGGTGGCGCGCCCAACCGATCATGGACTTCGGCGACCCCGTGAAGCCATGGCAGAGCAACACGCCAGCAGGCCCACTGCCGCCCTCGTAGGGTTGCGCATCGGGATGCACTGAGGTCGTCATCGATGATGGATACCTGCCGCGCCGGAACCGATCGCCGATCGAGCCCCGCGTCGGCGGCGTTGCGGTAGTCACGGGGGAATCGTGACACGCGTCGGCCGATCACGAAACCGAATGCGATGGCCGCAAGGCGCCACCACTACGGTTGTTCCGCCCTACGATGGGTCGAAAGCGGAGGTCGGTCTTGCTCTACTGGGTATTCAAGTATTTGGCGTTTGCGCCACTGTGTCGGCTACTCTTCAGACCCTCGGTGAGCGGCGCTGAAAACATCCCGAAGTCCGGCGGGGCGATGTTGGTCAGCAACCACATCTCTGCGGGCGACACCTACCTATTACCGTCCATGATCAGACGGCGGATGACGTTTCCAGCCAAGATCGAGCTCTTCCGCGGTAAGGGTGTGGGTGGCAGGTTCATGACCTGGTTCCTCAAGAGCGTCGGTCAAGTCCCGATGGACCGTTCCGGCGGGCGAGCCAGCGCCAGCAGTATGGAGGGCGTCCTCCATGTGCTCCGCAGCGGGAACCTGCTCGGTATCTATCCCGAGGGCACCCGCTCCCCGGACGGCCGTCTCTATAAGGGAAAGACCGGCGTCGCGCGGCTGGTGCTGCAGGCGGGAGTGCCAGTCGTCCCGGTCGGCATGATCAACACCGAGCTGGTCCCCTCGCGATTCTTCAAGATTCCGACCATGCGGCGGCCGAAGATCCGGATCGGCAAGCCGATGGACTTCAGCGCGTACGCCGCGGCCGGAAACGATCGTGACGTGCTGCGATGGATCACGGACGAAATCATGAACGCGGTGATGGAGTTATCCGGTCAGGAGTATGTCGACGCCTACGGCACTGTCGCGAAATCAGCTCTGGAGCAGGGCAAGGAGTTACCCGCTAGCGCTGGCCATCGTCCCGGCGCCGGCCGATTGGTGCCGCCCATCCCGGTGCCAGCACCGCCCCGCGATCTACCACCTGTTCCGCGCGGAGCGAGCGAAAGCGAGCGGAGCAATCAAATTCGGACGTGAACGCGTGAGCAAGAGGCGTGAGGACTTGCCAGCCCGCCCAGACAGCGTCAGCGATGATCTGGTCTCTGTCGACCCACACGGAAACGTTTCCATGGAGTCGGGTTCCGGCGCTGGCCGGGCGGTGTACTGGACCTTGAAGAACGTGCTCCTTGGTCCCGCAATCATCAAGATCTTCCGTCCAATCAGCGAGGGCACAGAGCACGTCCCGGACAAAGGCGCAGCCATCATCGCGAGCAATCACCTTTCCTTTGCCGACTGGTTGTTCATGCCGCTGGCGTTGGATCGGCGGATTACCTTCATCGCCAAGTCCGACTACTTCACCCGGGCTGGCCTCAAGGGATGGTTTCAGAAGCGGTTCTTCGCCGGCACAGGTCAAGTGCCAATCGACCGTTCCGGAGGCCGCGCCAGCGAGAGCGCCCTGCGGGCTGGGTTGAAGGTCTTGCAGCGCGGCGAATTGTTTGGAATCTATCCCGAGGGCACGCGCAGCCATGACGGACGCCTGTACAAGGGCAGAACCGGTGTTGCTCGACTGGCGTTGCTGTCGGGTGCGCCAGTGATTCCGTCGGCCATCCTTGGCACCGATATCATCGCTCCGCCCGGCAAGATCATTACCAAGGTCGTGAGTCCGACGGTAAAGTTCGGCGAGCCGCTGGATTTCTCCCGCTATGAGGGCATGAGCGACGACCGCTTCATTCTGCGTTCGATCACCGATGAGATCATGTACGCGATCATGGAGCTTTCCGGCCAGGACTACGTGGACATGTACGCGCCTGCCGCGAAGGACAAAGCCGCTCGCGAAGCCAGGGAGCGAGAGGCCGACGAAGTCTCCCCGCAGGCCTAGTGTCGGATCCCTAAAGATCGCGAACGAGTCGGGCGACCAGCGCCTCCGGCTGGCTGAGTGCGAGTAGGTGGCCGCCGGGAAGTTCTTCCACCTCCAGCCCAAGACGATCTTTCGCCAGACGTCGTTGAAACTCGAGCGGGAAGAACCGGTCATCGCGGCCGGCAAGAACACTGGTCGGAACGTCAGGCCAACGGTCGAGCGGGAACGCTGTTTCGAAGAGCGAGTCAACTGGCTGTTCATCGCCCGACGCTGTCAATGCCGCAAGCACATCGGGTGGTAGATCGTGAAGGAAGTGCGTCTGTGGATCAAAGCCTGCCTCTGGATCACGGCCCTGGCGCAGGTCGTTGGCTCGCAACGCCTCCGCCTGGCCGGTATTGTCCCACCAATCACCTGCCGTCTCTCCCGGCGCCGGAATCATGGCGTTTAGCAGCACAAGCTCGGCGACGGGCAACCGGTCGCAGGTCAGTGGGGCACTGAACGCGCCCATGGATTGCGCCACGAGAGTGATCTGTTCTGCTCCCTTGGCCGCGGCGACGATCGCCTCGGCATGATCAGTGAAGGTGGCACCGGGCCAATTTGGCAATGAAACCCCAACACTGCTGAAACCGGCCTGTTGGATGAGCGGCTCAACTCGCTGCCAAAATCCGGCGGTGCCAGCCGCGCCGGGAACCAGGACGAAGCTGCGTTGGGTCATGTGTGCCATTCTCAACGGACCTCCTCTGTCATCGTCCAGGGGCCGATAACTCAGCTGCTCGCGAACGATCAACCGTCTACAGTGTCTGCGTGTCTCTGACCAGCCAGGTGCCTGCGCTGAAAGCGCTGCATGCGCTGAATCCGGTGCAGCAGCCGGCCTATTCCTCAGCCCACGCAGTTGCGGAGATAGTGGACAAACTCCGAAAGCTTCCACCCCTGGTTTTTGCCGCAGAGTGCGACAAGCTACGTACCAAAATGGCCAGCGTAGCGGCCGGTGAGGCCTTCATGCTGCAGGGCGGCGACTGCGCGGAGACCTTCGCCGATGTGACGGCGGCGAATATCCAGGGCAAACTCAGAACCTTATTGTCAATGGCGGTTGTGCTGACGTACGCGGCGCAGGTGCCCATTGTGAAGGTCGGGCGGATGGCGGGTCAGTTTGCCAAGCCGCGCAGCTCCGCCACCGAGACCCGGGAGGGCGTAACACTCCCGGCGTACCGAGGCGATGCGGTAAACGGCTTCGAGTTTACGGCCGCGGCTCGGGAGCCCAATCCCCAGCGGCTGCTGGAGGTCTACCACGCCTCGGCGGCGACCTTGAACCTCACCAGGGCATTCGTGACGGGCGGGTTCGCCCACCTCCGCAGCGTGCACAGCTGGAACGCCGACTTCGTCAAGAACTCCGCTGCTGGCGTCCAGTACCAGAACCTAGCCAACGAGATCGATCGCGCCCTCGCCTTTATGGTTGCCTGCGGGATCGATGACGACGTGTTCAAAACCGTTGATTTCTACTCCAGCCATGAGGCGCTGATCTTGGAGTACGAGCATGCGCTGACCCGGATCGACTCTCGCACTGGTCAGCCGTATGGCACCTCGGGGCATTTCCTATGGATCGGCGAGCGGACTCGTCAGCTCCATGGTGCGCATGTGGAGCTGCTGCGGCACATACGTAACCCGCTCGGCGTGAAGCTTGGCCCAACAACGACGGCGGACAACACAATGGAGCTGGCCGATCGTCTCGATCCTGATCATGAACCGGGACGAATCACCTTCATCACACGGATGGGTGCCGCGAAGGTGCGGGAGCTGCTTCCCGACATCGTCGCCAAGGTGACCGCCAGCGGACGGCAGGTGGCCTGGGTATGCGACCCGATGCACGGCAACACCTTCGAGGCGCGGAATGGATACAAGACTCGCGCCTTCTCCGATGTGATGGCCGAGCTCAACGGCTTCTTCGATGTTCATGAAGAGCTCGGTACGTGGCCGGGCGGGGTGCATGTAGAACTCACCGGCGACGACGTCACCGAGTGTGTCGGCGGCGGCGACGACCTGGTTGAGGCCGATCTGGTAAGCCGCTACCAGACCTTGTGCGATCCGCGACTGAACCGCAATCAGTCGTTGGAGCTGGCCTTCCTAGTGGCTGAGCGACTGACGAGGGCCGGCATCAAGCGAACGAACCCGGTCCAGGCGTACGTGCCGCTTACTTTTTGACCTGATCGCGGGCCGCGCTACACGGCTAGATGCTGAGCAGCTCGACGTCCTGATTCTCAGCCAATTTGGCGAGACCAGTGTTGAAGGTGAGGAGCCGAAAACCTCGGCGCCGGGCCAGCGTAAGTAGGTGGGCATCGGTGATCTGACGATGCCCGAACACGCGTGGCACGTCATTGTCGGTGATCGACACATCGTCGGTGAGAAACCTATGGCTCCCTGATGCGCGAAGTGCTTTCAGAACAGTCAGCGCGGTCTGAACGCCAATGGGGCTTGGCAGCACTTTGGGGTTGGATGAGACCCGCACAAAACCGCTCTCGGTGATCGGGCACGTTGCCCACCCTTGCTTACGGTTCTTCAAAAACCAGCTACGGACGGCTACATGATGCACATGCGAGTCCCAAGCAAGTGCCACGAGGGCGTTAACGTCGAAAAGCCACCCGCTCATCATTCCTCGTCGAGCGCGCGTCGGACCATCTCCGGAGTGATCGGAGGCGTTCCCGCGGGAACGCGGATAACCGGCAAGTCACCGTCGGACTCAATCCGAGCTGGCGTGAGACCTCGGCGGACCAGTTCAGAGATCATCGAGCCGAGTGATCTATGCTCCTCGGCCGCCAGCTCCTTTGCCGCAGCGACGATGTCTTCGTCAAGGTCAAGCGTGGTCCGCATCCTTTTGATGCTACTGCATCAGCGCATCAAGCTGAGCAGATTCAATGAGATGAGAGTCGAGTACCCGGCGAGAAAGTCAGATGGCGACTTCGTCAGACTCTTGTCCGTGATCGATCTCCGCTCTGACACCGTGACCAAGCCAACCCAAGAGATGCGGCAGGCCATGCTCGCCGCGCCGGTGGGCGACGACGTCTACGCGGAGGATCCGACGGTTAACGAGCTCGAGCACCGTGTCGCCGGACTGCTCGGCCACGAGGCAGGACTGTTCTGCGTTAGTGGGTCAATGTGCAACATGCTCGGCGTCCGGCTGCTCGTCGAGCCTGGCCAAGAAGTGATCTGCGACGTACAGGCTCACATCGCCCGGGCCGAGATGGGCGCACACGGCGCGGTGCATGGGCTCACCATGCGAACTTTTCCTTCGACTCGTGGAAAGGTGCAGCTTGCTGAGGTTGCCAAGATCATTTCGCCGTCGGCTGGTCCCTATTTGGTATCCACGGCGGCGGTCGCCGTTGAGAACACCCACAACTTTGGTGGCGGCACAATCCAGGCGCTCGAAGAGTTGGTAGCGGTCGGCGAGCTCTGTCGAGAGCACAACATCGGCTATCACCTTGACGGCGCCCGGCTCTGGAACGCCCTCGTTGCGACCGGAGTCGCGCTCGGGACGTACGGGCGCTTGTTCGACACAGTTAGCGTGTGCTTCTCCAAGGGACTGGGGGCTCCGGTCGGGTCGGTGCTGGTTAGTACGGCGGAGAATATTGCCAAGGCGCGGGTAATGCGAAAGCGACTTGGCGGCGGCTGGCGGCAGGCCGGAGTGCTTGCGGCCGCCTGCCTGTACGCGCTTGATCATCATGTACAGCGGCTGGCCGATGATCACGCCGCAGCACGCGGCTTCGCCGAGGCAGTGGCAAGCCACGCGCCGACTGCTGTCGATCCGGAGGCCGTCGAGACTAACGTCGTTGTGATCAATACCAATAGCACTCCCGCGGCCCTCGTCGCGGCCGCCGCTGCAGAGCGTGGCTTGCTGATCTCAGTGCTAGGTCCGTTCATGCTCAGGGCGGTAACCCATCTTGATGTGACCCTGGCGGATTGCGAGTCGGCAGGTCAGCTCGTCGGCAAGCTGTTGAGCGGATAGCCGTCCCCCGCACCCACACGGACACGAGCTGCCGCCAACCCATACGGTGGTGCAATGCGGATCACCCACCTGGGGCATGCGGCTGTATTGGCCGAGACTGACGACACCCGAATTCTCATCGATCCGGGAAACGTCACCGACTCATGGCATTCGCTGACTGATCTCGATGCGGTTCTTGTGACGCACCAGCACCCGGATCATCTGGATCCGGAGTACCTGCCCGCGCTTGTCGCTGCGAACCCATCCGCGGCGGTTCTGGTTGAACCATCGATTCTGGAATTGATCAATGACGGCAAGCTGCCGTCGCTGGGAGATAATGCCCGCGCCTTGCCGCCAGAGGATCAGACAGCCATCGGTGAGGTGCTGATCACGGCTGTCGGCGGGCAGCACGCGATTATCCACCGCGATATTCCCCGAATCGGCAACGTGGGATATGTGCTGCGGTCGGAGGGTCAGCCGACGCTGTTCCATCCAGGGGATTCGCTTGAGGCGGTTCCTGAAGGTGTCGATGTCCTGGCCGTGCCCGCGTACGGGCCTTGGGCGGCGATGAAGGAGACCATTGATTTCGTACGCGCCGTTGGCGCTCTTGAAGGTTTTCCCATCCACGACGAGCTGCTTAGCGACCGCGGCCGGACGCTGGTATTGAGCCGCCTCAACGAGATGACCAACACCCGTGTAGTCAACCTCCGCGGCGGTACGGCGCACGAATTCTGACTTACCGGCAGATGCGGATTGCGCTCCGCCGTGCTGAGGAGGAGTGAGCGGACGTGCTTTTCGTCTGCGAGCGACGACGAAGTAGGCGGCTACCAAGCGCGATCCGCGCCCGCGATGTTCGCGCCGCCGATCTGCGGGAGGAGCCGACGAAACCCGTCGTGACCTGAGCCAATTAGCGACACGATCGTTTCGTCGGATCCGACGAAGACGGCGGCTCTCCGGCGAACATCGCAGCGAGCGGAGCGAGCCATTAGACAGAGCGAGCGTCGGCGAGTGAAGCAATCAGACACGGATCGCGCCCCGCCGTGCTGAGCTGAGGAGGAGGGAGGCGACATGCTTTTCGTCGACGACCGACCTCAACAAATTGCGCGAGCGAAGCGAGCACCAGCCCAGCGGCGAGCTGTGTGACGAAGTAGGCGGCTCTCCGGCGAACATCGCAGCGAGCGGAGCGAGCCATTAGACAGAGCGAGCGTCAGCGAGCGAAGCAATCAAAATTGCCCCGACCTGTTCCACCTACGGCCACAGAGCGGTCCAATTGCTTCATGGAACAGCACAGCGTCACGGTTGGGATTGGCCCGGTTTCCTTCGATGAGCTCGAGGCAGTGACGCGGCACGACGCGAAGATCGTCATCGCCGACGAGGCCTGGTCCGAGGTCCGCAAATCACGCGAGATCATCGACGCGCTCGCGGATGATCAAGAAGCCCACTATGGGGTATCGACCGGCTTTGGCGCCCTGGCTACCCGTCACATCCCGATAGAGCTCCGCAGCCAGCTGCAACGCAGCCTCGTCCGCTCTCACGCCGCCGGTTCCGGACCTGAGGTTGAGCGCGAGGTGGTGCGGGCACTGATGCTGTTGCGAATCTCGACACTCGCCACCGGCCGCACTGGCATCCGCGAAGAGACCCTGCGTTGTTATGTCGCCATGATCAACGCCGGCATCACCCCGGTCGTCTATGAATACGGCAGTCTCGGCTGCTCCGGCGACCTTGCGCCGCTCGCACACTGCGCCCTTGCTCTCCTGGGTGAGGGCATCCTCCGAGACTCAGCCGGGGCTCTTATGCCGACCAGCGATGCGTTCGCGGCCGCCGGGATTTCTCCAATCACGCTGGCCGAGAAGGAGGGCCTGGCCTTGATCAACGGTACAGACGGCATGCTCGGCATGCTGGTGCTCGCCATCACCGACCTACGACAGTTGCTCAAGGTCGCTGACATCACCGCCGCGATGAGCCTTGAGGGCCTGCTCGGTACCGACGACGTCTTTGCCGATGATCTTCATGCCCTGCGGCCGCACCCAGGTCAGGCAGCTTCCGCACGCAATCTGCGCACGATCATGGCAAGCAGCGAGATCCGTGAAAGCCACCGTACCGAGGCATGTACGCGCGTCCAAGATGCCTATTCGCTGCGGTGTGCGCCCCAAGTAGCCGGCGCCGTCCGCGACACTGTTGATCATGCCGAGCGGGTCGCCTTGATCGAGCTCGCGTCGGCCATTGACAATCCCGTGATCACTCTCGATGGTCGTGTCGAGTCGAATGGCAATTTCCATGGCGCACCGCTTGGCTATGTGCTGGACTTCCTCGCCATAGCGGTCGCCGACTTGGCCAGCATGTCCGAACGGCGTACAGACCGGTTCCTGGACCGGGCCCGCAGTAGCGGACTGAACGCATTCCTGGCCGCCGATCCTGGTGTTGACTCCGGCCACATGATCGCGCAGTACACCCAGGCGGCCATCGTCTCTGAACTCAAGCGGCTGGCGGCACCTGCCTCAGTCGACTCGATCCCCAGTTCGGCCATGCAAGAAGATCACGTGTCGATGGGCTGGTCGGCGGCACGAAAACTGCGCCGGGCGATTGACGGCCTCACTCGGGTGTTGGCCATCGAACTGCTGACAGCGGCTCGTGGCATCGAGTTGCGCATGCCTCTGCAGCCAGCCCCATGCAGCGCCGCCGTGATCGCGGCCCTCCGCACTGCCGGTGCGCCGGCCCCAGGTTCAGATCGCTGGCTGGCACCAGAGATCGACGTTGCCGTTGAGTTGATCAGGATTGGTGCTGTGGTGGCGGCAGCCGAGTCGGTGGCCGGCACCCTCAATTGACCGAAGAAGGAGACCGAAATGGAAGGCGCCCGACCCGTACGCGCCCCTCGCGGCACCGCACTGACCGCACGCTCCTGGGCCGCCGAGGCCCCGCTGCGGATGCTGATGAACAACCTCGATCCCGAGAACGCGGAACGCCCCGATGATCTTGTGGTGTACGGCGGCACCGGACGCGCCGCCCGGGACTGGCGGGCCTTCGATGCGATGGTGCGAACGTTGACGACCCTGGCAGCCGATGAGACGATGCTGGTCCAATCCGGCCGCCCGGTCGGTGTCATGCCGACTCACGAATGGGCGCCGCGGGTGATCTTGGCCAACTCGAACCTGGTTCCAGACTGGGCAACCTGGCCGGAGTTCCGCCGACTGGAGAAGCTCGGCCTCACGATGTACGGCCAGATGACCGCTGGCTCATGGATTTACATCGGCACGCAGGGCATTGTGCAGGGCACCTACGAGACTTTCGCGGCGGTTGGCGAGAAACGGTTCGGTGGGACCTTGGCCGGCACCTTGACGCTCACGGGCGGTTGCGGCGGCATGGGCGGAGCACAGCCGCTGGCAGTCACCCTGAACGAAGGCGTCTGCTTGATCGTCGATGTTGATCACTCACGGCTGCAACGCCGAGTTGATCATCGTTACCTCGACGTGATCGCTGATGATCTTGACGATGCGGGGTCCCGAGCGCTAGCGGCTAGGGATGAGCGGCGGGCAACTTCCATCGGTGTCGTCGGCAACTGTGCCGAGGTCTTTCCCGAACTCTTGCGGCGCGGCGTACCGATAGACGTTGTCACCGATCAAACCAGTGCTCATGATCCGCTGTCATATCTGCCGGAGGGGATCAGCGTGGAGGATTGGGCAAGCTATGCCGAGCAGAAGCCAGAGGAGTTCACGGACCGAGCACGGGCCAGCATGGCGCGCCACGTCCAGGCGATGGTGGAGTTTCAGGATGCGGGTGCCGAGGTCTTCGACTATGGCAACTCGATTCGCGACGAGGCCCGGCTGGGCGGTTATGAGCGGGCGTTCGAGTTTCCAGGATTCGTACCTGCATACATCCGGCCGCTGTTTTGTGAGGGCAAGGGCCCATTCCGCTGGGTCGCGCTCTCCGGAGATCCACACGACATCGAGGTGACCGACCGGGCGGTCATGGATCTCTTTCCCGACAACGATCGGTTGCAGAAGTGGTTGCGTGGGGCTCGGGAAAAGATCAGTTTCCAAGGCCTACCGGCGCGGATCTGCTGGCTCGGCTACGGCGAGCGGGATAAGGCCGGCCTGGCCTTCAACAACCTTGTCGCTTCGGGCAAAATCAGCGCGCCGATCGTCATCGGTCGTGATCATCTGGACTGTGGCTCCGTGGCCAGTCCCTACCGTGAGACCGAGGCAATGCTTGACGGCTCGGACGCTATCGCGGACTGGCCGTTGCTGAACGCCATGATCAACACCGCGTCAGGGGCATCCTGGGTGTCGATTCACCACGGCGGTGGCGTGGGCATTGGTCGATCCATTCATGCCGGGCAAGTGTCGCTCGCCGACGGCACAGAGTTGGCCGCCCAGAAGCTCGCCCGGGTACTGACCAACGATCCGGGTATGGGCGTAATTCGGCACGTCGATGCTGGCTATGAGCGAGCTGAGCAGGTGGCCGCTGAGCGTGGCGTCCGAATCCCTATGAAGGAATCGACTTGAACGTGATCATGACCCAAGCTGCGATCTTCGAACAGCTGTGGTCGGAGATTGCACGCATTGGGCGTGATCCGGACACTGGGGGGTACCGACGCTTTGCCTGGACCGAGCCCGACCTGGCCATGCGCGAATGGTTTGCCGGCGAATGCGCCAGTCGTGGCCTTGAGCTGACCGAAGACCGGATGGGCAACCAATGGGGCTGGTGGGGCGATCCCGATCGCTCGGCGGCCGGCGGCATCGTTAGCGGCTCTCACTTGGACAGCGTGCCGGACGGCGGCGCCTTCGACGGGCCGCTCGGCGTGGTCAGTGCGCTGCTGGCGATCGACCGGCTCAGATCGGACCGTTTCGTGCCAGGTCGTCCGATTGCAGTGGTGAACTTCGTCGACGAGGAAGGTGCCCGCTTCGGCGTTTCATGTATTGGATCGCGGGTGATCACCGGGGCGCTGAGTTCTGATCGGGCACTGGCGCTGCGCGATGCCGATGGCCTCACGATGGCGGACGTATTGCGCGGGGCGGGGCGGGAGCCGGACCGCGTCGGCCCCGACTCCGAGGCGCTGGCTCGCATCGGGTCCTTTGTTGAGCTGCACATCGAGCAGGGCCGCTTCCTGATCGACATCGGTCAGGCTGTGGCGGTTGGCAATGGGCTCTGGCCCCATGGTCGGTGGCGGATTGACATTCCGGGCGAACCCAATCACGCCGGCACCACCAGGCTCAGCGATCGCCGTGATGCCATGATCGGTTGCGCACGCCTGGTGCTTGAGGCGCGAACGGCGGCGGAGGCGCATGGCAGTCTGGCCACCATTGGCAAGATCAACATCAGGCCCGGAGGAGTGAACGCCATTGCGGGCTCAGCAACCGCCTGGCTCGATGCGCGTGCTGCCGATGAAGCCTCGCTGAGTGCGACAGTTGCTCAGATTGAGACGCAGGCCGTCAGCTTGGGCGCGGTCATCAACGAAGAGTCGCGGACTTCATATACGGAGTTTGACTCTGACCTGGTCACCCGGCTGGCGAAACGGCTCGAGGATGCACCGGTGATGAGCACCGGCGCCGGACATGACGCCGGGATTCTCGCCAATGCCGGCATCCCGGCGGCGATGATCTTCGTCCGCAATCCGACGGGGGTGTCTCACTCGCCAGCAGAGTTTGCCGAGACCGAGGATTGTCTTGCCGGTGTCGCCGCGCTCGCGACGGTGCTTGCTGATCTTGCGGGAGCCGAGTCGTGACCTCGTACTGGGCGGCGTATGCGTGGCTTCCTGACGGCTGCCACGCCGATGTGGGCTTTGAGGTGGAGGCCGGGTGTTTTACGCGAATCCAGATCGGTGTCGAACCGTCCGCCGGTGCAGAGATCTTGCAGGGCGTAACGCTCCCCGGACTTGCCAATGGGCACAGCCATGCCTTCCACCGCGGGCTGCGAGGTCGCACCCAGTCAGCGAGCGGCACTTTCTGGACCTGGCGTGAACAGATGTACGCCCTCGCCGCCGAGCTGGACCCCGACTCATACCTTTCGCTAGCCCGTGCAGTGTTCGCCGAGATGGCTCAGGCCGGATACACCGTTGTTGGTGAGTTCCACTATCTGCATCATGATCAAGACGGACGACCGTACGCCGATCCCAACGCTATGGGAGCAGCGCTGATCCAGGCCGCCAACGAGGCCGGCATCCGGATGACCTTGATCGACGCGTGTTATCTGGCTGGCGGACTGACCGCAACCGGCCATCTACCGTTGGATGCGGTGCAGCAGCGTTTCGCTGACTCCGATGTTGATCACTGGCGGGCCCGAGTAAGTCTGCTGGCTGACGGTGAGTTCGTACGTTACGGCGCGGCGGTGCATTCGGTGCGGGCCGTGCCGTCTGCGGCACTGAGCGTGATAGGCGAGGCGGCAGGGGAGCGGCCGCTGCATGTGCATCTCAGCGAGCAACCGGCAGAAAACGCTGCGACTCAGGCTTTCTACGGCTGTACTCCTACCGAGCTGCTTGATGATCATGGCCTACTTGGAGCGCGGACTACTGCGGTACATGCCACCCATCTCAGCGACACCGACATCAAGACCTTGGGTTCGACTCAGACGGCTGCCTGCTTCTGCCCGACAACGGAACGTGATCTTGCCGATGGCATTGGTCCTGCCCGACGGCTGGCCACTGCGGGAAGTCCGCTCACCATTGGTTCTGATCAACAAGCAGTGATCGATCCGTTCCAGGAGCTGTGTGGAATTGAAATGCACGAGCGACTGGCGACCGGTGAACGCGGCCGCTTCACCCCCGCGGAGCTGATCATGATCGGCACCGAGGCCGGTTATCGGAGCCTTGGTTGGCCCGAGGGCGGTCGGATCGCCGACGGAGCGCTCGCTGACTTCGTCGTCGTACGGGCCGATTCGGTACGCACCACAGGTGTTCATCCTGATCAAATTGCCTACGCGGCGACCGCCGCGGACATCGACCAGGTCGTTGTTGCCGGCGAGGTGATCGTTCGTGGGGGAGAGCACCGACTCGGCTCAGTTGCTCGACTGTTTGCTGCCGCTCTTGATCAACTAGGAGTGCTGTGAGTAGCACAGTGATCACCGGAATCGGGGAGCTGGTGACTTGTGACGGGTCCGGTCCTGACCTGCTGGGCGTTCGGTCGGATGCCGCGCTGGTGGTGGAGGACGACTTGATCGTCTGGATAGGGCCGGCGACCGACGCACCGGCGGCCGATTCGATGATCAACGTCGATGGACGAGCCGTCATCCCAGGTTTTGTCGACTCGCACAGCCATCTGATCTTCGCCGGCGATCGAGCGGCTGAGTTCTCGGCTCGGATGACCGGCCAGCCCTACGACGGAGGCGGCATTGGGGTGACGGTGGCAGCCACACGCGCCGCAACGGACGATGAGCTGACTGGCTTGTTGGCAACGCGGATGGCGGAGCTCCGAAGGCAGGGCACCACCACCGTGGAGATCAAGAGTGGCTACGGATTGACAACTGCGGACGAGGTTCGGTCGCTTCGCATCGCTCGTCAGTTCACGAGCGAAATCACCTTTCTAGGCGCCCACGTCGTGCCGGCCGAGTGTGCACATGATCGGTCGGCGTACGTGGACCTCGTGACAGGGCCAATGCTGGAGGCGGCGGCCCCGTACGCGCGCTGGATCGATGTATTCTGCGAACCTCATTCGCCGCATGCCTTTGACGCTGATGAAGCGCGCCACATCCTCAGGGCGGGAGCCGCGGCGGGTCTTGGCCTCCGGCTCCATGGCAACCAGCTTGGTCCGGGTCCAGGTGCGCAGCTGGCCGTCGAGTTGGCTGCGGCAAGCGTTGACCACTGCACCTACTTGGATGACGCCGATATCGATGCACTCACCGGTGCTGCCGAGACCACAGTGGCGACCCTGCTTCCTGGCGTCGAGTTCAGCACCCGCTCGCCTTATCCGGATGCGGCACGGCTGCTCGCCGCAGGCGTCTCGGTCGCTCTGGCGACTGACTGCAATCCGGGAACGTGCTACTCCAGCTCAATGCCGTGGGTGATCTCACTGGCCGTGCGCGAGATGGGCATGACGCCAAGTCAGGCACTCTTTGCCGCTACGGCTGGCTCGGCGAAGTCCCTCCGACGGACCGACATCGGCCGGCTGATTGTAGGAAACCGGGCCGATCTTGCCGTGCTTGATGCACCGTCATACCTTCATCTGCCTTACCGCCCTGGGGTACCAATCGCGCACGTGTTGGACGTCGGGGTCACTTCCCAATAGGCCAGTGTTCGAGCTTGAGCTCTCGCATTGGGAAGTCCTTTGGATTCCCTGTCGCCAGTAAACCGTCGTTTACCCACGCCGTTGCCGCTATCAGACAATCACTCTGGTACAACGTCATGCCCCGAGCGGCGAATGTGCGCCTCCAGGCACCCGCCTGCCATGCGACCTGGGCGTCAACCGGCAGCACTATGAGCCCATTGAATAATCGCTCTGCTGCCTCGGTCCCAGATGCCCGCAGTCCTCGCACAATCTCCTCGACGTTGATTGCGGTCGTTGCGGGCACATCACCGCTGGCACGTAGTGCCAGGACGCGCTCAACTGCTGGTCGCCCCCGAAGGAAGTCGATGAGCACGGTGGAATCAAGGACGCGAAGCACGGGTTATCCGGCGCGACGCACGTCGGCATGGCGCTGCGCTCGAACCCAGGCTGCCGGATCGGAATCCCAGTCGTGGTCCTGATCTGCTATGGCGCCAGCTGCGGCTTCGATATCGGCCCAACGGAACTCCTGACGAAGTGCACGTTTGATTGCCGAACGCACGAATGCGCTGCGACCCCGGGGGCCGCTTAGCTCATCGATCTGAGCGACGAGCTCGTCGTCGAGCTCTATGTGCATTCGCATGTGCAGAGCTTAGCACAGAGCGGTTTTGTCACGGCCGCACCGCTGCCGGCGATGATCAAGAAGGCAATCAAGCTGAGAATGAGCGCGGCGATCACGACAACGCTGATCACGAGCGTGCTGCTCATTCCACCGGCTCCTTCATTCGAATCCGCAATTGTTGCGGGCGCTCCACCAGATACATCGCCGACACGATGGCCAGACCGCCGATGATCATTCGCGCAGAGACCGTCTCGCCACCTAGCGCCACTGCAAAGGCGGCTGCCCATACCGGCTCCATGGCCATGATCACTGCTGCCCGCGACGGCTCGATATGCGCCTGGGCCCAGGTTTGCAGCACCATCGTCATCGCACTAGCCACCAGCGCGAGATAGAGCACGATGAGCCAGTCCTGGCCGCTGCTGGGCAACTGGATGCCTCCGCCCGATCTGGCTGTCGGCCACCATGCCGCGACGGCAGTCGTCAGCGTAATCACAATCAGCTGTACCAGACTGAGGCTCAGCACCATCTCGGCAGTACTGAACCTCCCGAGCGCGACGATGTGTCCGGCATAGATCACTGCGGCGACCAGCGTAAGCAGTTCTCCGTAGCCGATCGCAAAACCGTGCAGCGCCAGCACCCCGAGACCGAGCGTGGCCAGGATTGCAGCCAGCCAGGTCAGTAGCGGGACGCGGCGCCGTAGCAGGACTGCGGTGAGCAGCGGCGTAGCGACTATGTACAGGCCAGTAACGAAGCCCGAAACACTGGCTGAGGTGTGGGCCAGGCCGGCAGTTTGCAGGATTTGCGCTGCTCCATAGAGCAGTCCGAGCAGGGCGCCGTACGTGATCACGGTTCGCGACATTCGTAGCCGTGGCGCGGTTACGAGGGCGAGCGCCACGCTTGCGATGGCGAATCGGATTGCCAGGAGATCGGGTACCGGAATTCGGGTCACCACATCCTTGATCAGAAAGAATGTTGATCCCCAGGCAGCCGTCATCGTCAGCAGCGCCAAGAATGCCAGCAGCTCGGTGCGCGACCTGCCAGCAAGCATCGCCCCAGCCTAGAGAGGCCGGCAGACGTTCGCCCGACCGCTCTCTCCGAGTCCGCATCAAACTAACTGCTGGCAAACCGCAGGTTTGATCGCTTGGCTAGAGCGATTTGCCAGCACTTAGTTATCAGTCGGTTGTCCACAGGCGCTGGCTGGTTGGCAGTGGTCTCCACAGGTTCTGCATCACGTGGACGAATTGAGATCGAGCTCCACATCCTTCAAAGCGTGACAACTGTTCCTCAACCGGCTGATCAGGCGTTTCGCGGAGCAACCCGCTCAAGTCAGTGGAAGCGGCTTTCTCACGGACTCTACGTCCCGCGCGACTCAGGGCAGCTCAGAGTTGATCTTGCTGCTTGGCAGCTCATCCTGCCGGAGACCGCCTGTTTTACCTCTCTAACTTCTGCGGAGCTGCGCGGCTGGTGGCAACCGTCGCCGGTTGCTCATCCGGTCTTCGTATCCGTCCCATCGGATGCTCCGCACCCTCAGCGTGGCGAGCTATGTCTGACCCGGCATCCACGGCCCATTAACTCGGAGATCATCGATGGGATTCGGACCGCCTCGGCTGCCGAGACGTTACTCGCGCTAGCTCGCGACCTGAATCTTCTGGATTTGATAGTCCTTGGTGACTCTGCACTGCATTTTGGGGATTGCACACCGGATCAACTGTCGTCAGTGGCAGCCCAACGAAGACGTGGCGCTCCACGGCTTCGAGCGGCGATTCCGCTATTGGATAAGCGGAGCGAGTCGCCCTGGGAGTCAATACTCCGCATGCTCCACGTCGCTGCGGGCGTCGAGATCGAGCCGCAGAAGCAGATCTTCGAGGACTGGGGCCGCTTCGTCGCGCGCGCTGACTTGTGGATTATTGGGACTCGTCGAATCCATGAATACGACGGTGAATAACACGGTGAGCGGGATATACACCGCGCGGACCTCACGCGCGACCGGCGTCTCGTTGAGATCAACCTGCAGCGGGTGGGGTTCACATCGCCCCAGTTGCTCCACGAAGGAGGGTCGATCATTGCCGGCCTCGACCGACTGCTGCGTCGTACGTGGGATCCAAGACGCCTGGCGCGATGGGAAGGCCTGCTAGACAATTCGCTCCTGAGACCGAGTGGACGTGCGGAAGCCATGCGTCGCTGGCAGCGATCTAGGTGAAGCGCAGGCGGAACTGCCGGCAAATTGCTGATTTCATGCGACTGGAGATGTTGTTTGCCAGCAGCTTCGTGGCAAATCAGACGACGTAGAGGGTGATCGTCGAGCCTTTGGGCGCCTCGGTATGCGCCGCGGGGTTGGTGTAGACGACGTACCGGACTCCGGATCGGTTGATCGCAACCGGCTGCACCTTCGTCTTGAAGCCGGCTTCCCGCAGCAGCTTCCGAGCTGCAGCAGTCGCCATCCGCTGAACATCTGGCACCGTAACCAGATTCTGGCCGAGCGATCGGGTGAGCGTGATGGTGTCACCGGGGGCGCCGTGGCCCGTTCGCGGATTCTGCCGTAGCACCAGGTCCTTGGCCACGGTGTTGGAGTACGCACTGCGCTGGACCACCCGGAAGCCCGCGTTGCTCAAAGCCGTAACTGCGGCATCGTATGGAGTGCCTTGGTAATCGGTGATCACCAAAGGCTTCGGCCCGTTCGAGACCACCAAGTTGATGGCGGTCTGTTTCTTCAGCTTGGTACCGGCCTTCTCGGACGCGCTGATTACGACACCGGCCGGGACATGCTCGCTGAAACCATCGGCCACCTTACCTACGGCCAGGTTGGCTTTTTGAATCGCCGCTTCAGCTGCCGACCTGGACAGTCCGACGACAACGGGCATGGCATACCGCTCAGGCCCGCGCGATAAGGCGGCCTCAAGGCGGGAGCCCCTCTCGATCTTGGTGCCGGGCGCCGGACTCGTCGAAATCACCTGCCCGCGAGCCACCGTTTCGCTATACGCGTTCGAGAACTCAATCGTGAGGCCTGAATTCGCGGCCATGCGCTCAGCCTCGGATCGGCTGAGCGAGGCAAGGTCGGGGGCGGTAGTAAACCGGCCCTCGGTCAAGTACCAGCCGGCGAGTGCGGCAGATGCGGACAGCATCATGATCAGCAACAAGGCCAGCCAACCCCGGCGACGCTTGTGCGCTCGGCGCTCGCGCTCGGCGGCCAGTCGCTCCGCCGACGGTTCATGCACGGGCCTGCCAACGGCTGGCGGTGGAGCATCGATGACGGTACGCGCACTGTGAGGCCGAGGCTTGGACCGCCCCGGGAAAGCTGGCGCCGACACCTGCTGAGTCACCTCATAGTCCGCGCGGTCACGCGTCCGTTGTCTGGTCGGCGCGGACGTGAGTGTGCTGCGCAGTTCCCGGGTCAGCTCTGGATCATCAGCCAGGCCTTGTCGGAGCGCGCTACGAGCCCGCCGCACTTGATCAAGGAACACTTTTGCATCGGGCTGCCGCAGATTCGCATTCCGAGCCGTCGCGCGAGTGACGAGCGCATCCACGTAAGGCGGAATCCGGCCTCCGGTAGGGGCGGACGATGGTGGCGGTACGTCTCGGTGAACATGCGCGTACGCGATCTGGATGGGAGTGTCGCCCGTGTGAGGCTTGCGGCCGGTCAGCAGCTCATACAGCACGATCCCGGCGCTATAGACGTCGGATCGCGCATCCGCGTGCCCCGACATAATCAGCTCGGGTGGCAGATAGGAGACGGTGCCGATGAGCAACCCTTGGGTGGCGGTGTTGGTCTGGGACGAGACCGCTTTTGCCAGTCCGAAGTCGGCGACCTTGATCTGACCGCGGTCGCTGATCAACACGTTCTCCGGCTTCACATCGCGATGGACCAGGCCGGCATGGTGCGCCGTCGCGAGCGCGGCGAGCACCGGCTCAATGAGCTCCAATGCCCGGGCGGGGGTCACCGGCGCTTCCCGGTTCAGTACGTCACGCAGCGTTTGTCCCTCGACGTACTCCATGACGATGTAGGGCCGGCTGTTCGGGCCCTCCCGATCTTGACCTTGATCAAAAACAGAGACGACGTTCGGATGGGAGAGCTTGGCCGCCGCTCGGGCCTCACGATCAAACTTCCGTGCGAATTCGGTCTCATCTCCTAGACCGATATGCATGACCTTCAGCGCGACAGTGCGGGTAAGGCGAGTATCGACGGCCCGATACACCGTTGCCATTCCACCACGAGCCAGCCGCTGAGTGACCTCATAACGACCGTCCAAAAGGCGGCCCACCAAGGGGTCGCCAACGGTCGTCATTGTCACGTCTGCTCCATACACGGTGGGGAAGGTAGTCGTGCTGGCCTCCCCGAGTCTAGAAGTCACTTCGTATTGCCACCGCGAAGGCGCGCCGCCGCTGGATGATTCGTCGCGCATCAGCGGCTAGTCAATCCGTCCGGCATGTGTCGTGGATGCCTCAGCGTAGCGGCGAACCGGAATTCGCCCGGCACCGCGAGCGAGCCGGCCGGCTCGTACCGCATACTTCATCGCTTCGGCCATGCGGACCGGATCTTGGGCCCGCGTCACGGCCGAGGCCAACAGCACGGCGTCGCAGCCCAGCTCCATGGCAAGCGCTGCCTCCGAAGCGGTGCCGATCCCGGCATCGAGTACCACCGGCACCGAAGCCTGCTCGACGATCAGCTCGATGTTGTGTGGATTGCGAATGCCCAAGCCGGAGCCGATCGGTGCACCGAGCGGCATCACTGCGGCGCAACCTGCGTCGGCCAACTTGCGTGCCAAGATCGGATCATCATTGGTGTAGGGAAGGACGACGAAGCCGTCGGCGATCAGCCGCTCGGCCGCATCCAGCAGCTCGATTGGATCAGGAAGCAAGGTGATCTCGTCGGCGATTACCTCCAGCTTGATCCAGCTAGTTTCCAGTGCCTCACGTGCCAGCTGAGCGGTCAGCACGGCATCGGCACTGGTGTAGCAGCCAGCGGTATTGGGCAGCACGGAAATCTCATGGCGGTCGAGGACGTCGAGCAGCGACCCGGGCGCCGCGACGTCGATCCGTCGCATGGCCACGGTTGTGAGCTCGGTGCCGGAAGCCAGCAAGGCTGCCTCCATCACCTCCAGGCTAGGTGCGCCGCCAGTGCCCATGATCAACCGCGAGGTGAACTCCTTACCGGCGATGATCAACGGATCAGCCTCGGCGATGGGCTCTACGCTGGCGGACGCGCGCATATCAACCACCCTGCACCGCCGTCACGATCTCCACCTTCGCTCCCTCTGTCAGTTCGGTGTTGACGTGCTGACTCCTGGGAATCACCTGGCCGTTGACCGCGACCGCGACGCCGCGTGGGGCGGTGGCGCCGTCGGGAAGGTCGAGCACGTCGCTCAGCCGAACCGGCGGAGCGACCTCCCTGGGTTGGCCGTTGACATGGATGATCATCGGGTGCGCCCGCTCGCTAGTGCGAAACGATCAAGGGCAAATGGTGCGGCGACGTCGTCCAGCTCACCGCTGGTGATCAAAGTTGAAATGACGTCGGCCGTGATCGGGGTAAGGAGCACGCCATTGCGATAGTGGCCGGTCGCCAGCACAAGTCCTTCGATATCGCAGCGTCCCAGGATAGGCGCGTTGTCCGGAGTACCCGGTCGCCAGCCGACCGAGGTTTCGGCCAACGCGTACTCAGCGCTCATGGGCATCACGGTACGTGCGTCCCGCAGCAGCTCGTACACAGCGCCCGCGGTAAGCCGATGGTCGAAACCGAGCTCCTCGACGGTCGCACCGAGCACGACCTCATGACCTCCCTCCCGCGGGACCAGATAGATCTCAGCACCGCGCACGTACGCGCGAACCGTAAGGCTGGGAGGCGGTAACCACCCCGGGTCGAGGCGCAGGATTTGCCCCTTTACCGGGCGCACCGGAAGATCGGGGAGACCATCGATCTGGCGTGCCCACGCGCCATTCGCAACGACCACCCAGCGGGCACCGATGCCGCTGCCATCGGCGAGCTGGACGCCGGTCACGCGTCCGTGCGATGAGGTGACGCGGTGAGCAAAACCAGGCACATCTTGTACCCCATTCCGGCGCGCGGCCTCGATCACGGCCCGCCAGAGCAGCCGGTTGTCGCAGCTCCAATCACGCTCGACCAGCAGTCCTGAGCGAATCGCAGGCGCCAGCAGCGGCTCGTAGCGCCGGCATTCTCGGCCGGTCAACCGCTCGCCCGGATGACCAGCGCGTGTCAGGAAATCGGCGAAAGTCGTCAGTCGTGCCGCGTCATCTGCGTCGTATGCGACTGACAGATTCGGCGTACGGCGTAGCCCGCTTGGCAGCCCACTGGCTGCCTCGAGCTCTGCGACGAAGTCTGGGTAGCGGCTAAGGGAAGCCAAGTTGAGTTGCAACAGCCGCTGTTCGGTGAAGGTCGTCTCGGTGACTGGGGCTAGCATGCCAGCGGCGACCCCAGAGGCGGCGGCCGATCGCTCGCCGACGATCATTGCTACATCCAGGCCCGCCTGCCGCAGGCGCCAACCGATAGCGGTGCCGATCAGGCCACCGCCGATCACGACAACCTCAGCGGTCGAAGACATTCCGGCCGAGCTCACCGAGTCAGTTTAGTGTCGCGGCAATCCCCACATCATGCCGTCGACCCGCTCCGTGACGGGAGCACTTTAGTGTGGAAGCACGTCGACAAGGAGCATCACGCAGCCATGGAACTTGGGCTCACCACATTTGCTGAGGTAACCGATCCGAACATCTCGCCAGGCGAGCGTTTGCGCCAAGTCGTCGAAGAGGCCAAGCTCGCGGACGAGGTGGGTCTTGAGATCTACGCGGTCGGCGAGCATCACCGTCCCGACATGGCAGCGTCAGCTCCGGAGATCGTTCTCGCCATGATCGCTGGCTGCACGAAAACGATCAAGCTCTCCAGCGCTGTCAACGTGCTCAGCTCGGCCGATCCGGTACGCGTGTTCCAGAACTTCGTCACTCTCGATCTGTTGTCCAATGGGCGAGCCGAGCTGATGGTCGGCCGTGGCTCATTCACCGAATCTTTCCCATTGTTCGGCTATTCGTTGTCCGACTACGACGAGCTCTTCGCCGAGAAGCTTGATCTGCTGCTCGCGCTGCGCGACAGGCAGCCGGTGACCTGGCACGGACGGTTCCGCCCGCCGCTGGAAGAGGCGACGATTTATCCTCAGCAAGAAGGTCGCGCGCTGCCGATCTGGATCGCGGTAGGCGGTACGCCGAATTCAGTCATCCGTGCTGGCACACTCGGCCTGCCGATGGCACTAGCCATCATCGGCGGCCGGCCCGCAGCTTTCACACCATTGGCAGAGCTTTACCGTAAGGCGTTGGAGTACGGCGAGCATGACTCCGGTACGCCACTTGCCGTACACAGCCACGGCTATGTCTTCACCGACGAGCGCGCAGCGCGGGCGGAGTTCCTCCCGGCGTATCGCCGAACGTTCAGCAAGATCGGCCGCGAACGAGGCTGGGCGCCGATGAGCGACGCAGCGGTCGAAGAATTGATCACCCCGGAGGGCGCGTTGTTCTTCGGAAATCCCGAGACGGTGGCTGCCAAGATCATCCGGCTACATGAGCTAATGCGCATTGATCGTTTCGAGATGCATATTGCTCATGTTGATCATGCGCTGATTATGCGGTCCATCGAGCTCTTCGGCACCGAGGTTGCGCCGCTGGTCCGGCAGGAGTTGGGTGCTCGATCGGCTGTGTGAGACAGGATGGCGGCATGCGGGAAGTGCTCGATGGGGTCATCGAGATTCCGATCACATACTGAAGGCCTACGCCGTTGTCGTCGACGACGGCGTCGTGCTGGCTGACACAGGGCTGCCAGGTCGCGCCAACAAAGTAGTGGCAGCCATCGGGGCAGCCAGGCGCCGAATCGGCGACGTACACACAATCTTGCTGACACACTGGCATCGAAGATCATGTCGGCGGCGTAGCCGAGTTGCGCCGCCGCTCGGGTGCTCGGATCGTTGCTCATGCAGCTGATGCGTCGTGTATCTCTGGCGCCGGCTCGCGGAGCTCAAGTTCGATGCGGCAGTGTTTGGCCACGGCCGCGCGAATCCGCGAATTCGTCTCGCGCAGTTGGCGGTTCAAAAACTGATCTAGCCGGACAACCTGAGGCAGAAAGTGCTGGCAAACGACATGATCAGTTTGAGTGTGAGCTCCTGTTTGTCAGCGTTTTCTCCAGTCGCGCCTACGGTGACATCGCTTTACGACTGAGTCAGAAGTGACTCGCTTGAGAGAGCACCACTATCGTGGGCTCGTGACAGCCCTGATGGGCCTCGAGGCCCGCCTCCGCCTTGCACGGCTTTACCTCTGCACAGATGCTCGCGAGGAACAAGGCGATCTTGAAAGCTTCCTCCAAGCAGCGTTTGCCGGCGGCGTGGACATCGTGCAGATTCGCCAGAAGGACATGAGGCCTGAGGCGGAGCTCGAGGTTCTGGAGATCGCGCGGCGGGCCGCCACGCCGTACCAGGCGATTGTCTGCGTCAACGACTCAGCTGAGCTGGCTGGGCGCTTCGAGTCCGACATGTTGCATCTCGGTCAGACCGACGGCTCCTCGGCAAAGGCCCGCAGATACCTCCACCCGTGGGCGCTGCTCGGCCGCTCCACGCATGCGCCCCGCCAAACGGACAAGGCGATCAAGGATTCAAACGTCGACTATTTCTGCGTCGGGCCGGTGTACGCCACCTCGACCAAGCCCGATTACGAGCCGGTGGGCCTCGACCTCGTCCGGTATGCGGCCCGAAGGGCCCCCGTCGCCTCCATCAAATCGAAACCCTGGTTCGCCATCGGCGGGATCACCATGGACAATATCGACGACGTAATCGAGGCCGGCGCTCGACGGGTCTGCGTCGTGCGCGCGATTACCAAGGCTTCGGATCCACAGCATGCGGCCGATCAACTCAGCCGCCGCCTCCGAGCCGCCTGGGAGGCCGAGCCCGCAATGGAGCACTACGTCTTCCAAACCTTGTCAACACCCGATACTCGTAGCTACCGGTGAGGAGCTGCTTAAAACTCGCGTCGTACGGCAGCTTCGGCAAGTGCGGTCAGACCGCTCCGGCCCTCCTCGGTTATCTCGGTATCGTGCAACGCCTTCAGGGCTCGGTCATGATTTTCGTTGATCATCGACTCCACCGTGTCCCGGGCACCCGAGGAGACGATCACCTCTTGTAACTCGCTGATACCCGCATCATCGAGTCCAGGATCGCCGAGCTTTTGCAGCAGCAGCTTCTGCCCCGTCTCGCCAGCGTGGGTATACGCGTGGGCCACGAGCACTGTGCGCTTACCTTCGCGAAGATCATCTCCAGCCGGCTTGCCGGTAATCTGCGGATCCCCGAAAACTCCGAGTAGGTCGTCGCGGAACTGGAACGCCCGACCGAGCGGAGAGCCGTACGCGCCGAGAGCGAAGTACAGCTCGTCGTCACCGCCACCCAACGCCGCGCCGATCTGGCACGGGCGCTGCACTGTGTAACGCGCGGCTTTGTACTCCACAACCCGGCTGGCATCGTCCAGTGCAAGCTCGATTGTCGGCCTTAGCGACCCGATCGCCGGAGCCCGCTGGCGGAGCGGGTGAGCCTGCGCGATCATGTCGAGGTATTGGCCGCAGGTCACCTCGGTACGCATTGCCTCCACAATCGGCAGCGCCCGCTCGAGGGCGGATTGCTCTAGGCCAGCACCGTGCAGCATCTGCGCCGACCACATCACCAGCAGGTCGCCAAGCAGAATTGCGCCCGCTCTGCCGAAAGCAGCCGAGTCACCCAACCAGCCTGCGTTCGCATGCAGTGCCTCGAACTGGCGGTGAGCGGCTGGACGGCCGCGCCGGAGATCGGACGAATCCATCAGATCGTCGTGTACTAGAGCACTGACGTGAAGCACGTCCAGGCTTCCGGCCGCTGCCAGCAGCGGCTTGAGCTCCTCATCTGTCGGGATTCCGGCGGCGGCGACATAACCCCACAGGCAGAATGCCGGCCGCATGCGCTTGCCACCACAGAGCATCTGGCTGGCCATCAAATGCACCGGGACAAGTTCGGGTCCCATCGAGTCGAGCACCGCTGATTGCTCGGTGAGGAAGGCGCTGATCTCTGCCGATACCACATCCCGAAACGCCTGTGACAGTGGCGCCTGGGGATCGAGTACGGCCTCCGCGCTCGTTACCAGCGGTTTGTTGACCACATGCTGAGCCTACGAAGCCTAGCTGTGAGCTCGTCCTTAGGGTGTTCGCATGCCGGGCCCCAATCGTCCTTGGCGCCCGCGTCCGTCCAGCATCGCCGACCTCCTGGCCGCGGGCAATCGGCCGTTGTTCTCCTTCGAATTCTTCCCGCCGAAGGATGAGATCCAACAACGTCAGCTGTGGCAGACCGTACGCGAGCTGGAGTCACTCGGGCCCGATTTCGTTTCGGTGACGTACGGCGCCAGCGGCTCGACGAGAGAACGCACGATCAGGGCTACTGAGGCAATCGCCCTCCACACCACGCTGCGGCCGATGGCGCACTTGACCTGTGCCAGTCAGAGTCGTGATCAGCTGCGACGGGTGATCGGCTCGTACGCGGCGGCCGGCATCCACCATGTCCTCGCGATTCGCGGGGATATGCCCGGTGGCCCGACGGTGACTTGGGAGCCTCACCCGGACGGGCTGATGAATGCCACCGAGCTGGTGGCCATGGTACGGGAGTTGGGCGATTTCTGCGTCGGAGTGGCGGCGTTCCCCGAGGCACATCCCGAGCGGAGCGACTTTGATCTTGACGCCCGAGTGCTTGTCGCGAAGGCGGCGGCCGGCGCGAGCTTCGCGATCACTCAGTTGTTCTTCACCGCCGATGACTATTTCGCCCTCGTGGCCAGGGTTCGGGCGCTGGGTTGCGACATCCCGATCATCCCGGGAATCATGCCGATCACCAAGGTGCGCCAGCTGATCACGTTTGCTCAACTTTCGGGAGCCGCGTTGCCAACCTCGGTGACCGATCGGATCAACGAGGTAGCCGACGATGATGATCAAGTCAGGCGGGTAGGGATCCAGATCGGAACTGAGCTGTCCGAGGAGTTGTTGAGTCGCGGCGCACCGGGACTGCACTTCTTCACTCAGAACCGTTCCCGCGCTACTCGAGAGATCTACGCCAATCTGCACCAGGTGCGGCGTCGAGCGTGACCAGCCGCTGAGTCGGCCGGGTGAGGGCAACATAGAGGGCCCGTACGCCGCCCGGAGACTCGGCCACGATGTCATCGGGGGTGATCACTAAAACTGCGTCGTACTCGAGCCCCTTGGCCTGCTGCGCTGTGATCACGACCACGCGTTCGGCCCCGAGCAGTTCAGCCCGCTCCATCTGAGCCGCCAGTTCATCCTTGGTCGACGGCGGGCAGATGACGCCGACGGTGCCCTCCACTTCGGCGAGCAGCGAACGCACGATGTTGATCATGGCCCGCGGGATGGTCGGACTTTCGGGAGCGGCATCGGCGGGTAGCAGCAGCTGCGGTTCATGACCCGTTGATCGCACCGCCGTAGGGAGATCAGCGTCAGGGAAGTCCGCAACAACGACCTTGGCGGCCAGGTCGAAGACCTCAGATGGGCTTCGGTAGTTGGTGCTCAAGCGGAAACGTCGTACCGGTGCGGTCCCGATAATCTCCTCGATCGCACGATTGGCCTCATCGCTGTCGGCGAGAGAGCTCTGAGCAGGGTCGCCGACAATGGTCCAGCTGGCACTCCCGCCGCGCCGTCGGAGCATCCGCCACTGCATCGGACTAACGTCCTGCGCCTCGTCGACGAGCACGTGGGCGTAGGTGTCGTGTGGCAGATCGAAGGGATCGGGCTCTCGTGCCGGGGATAGCAGGTCTGCGGTTGTGAAGACCTCTTGCGTCTCAGAATCAAGATCGGGAAGTCCCGGTACCTCGGTCTCCTCCTGGACCGGCACCGGACCAAGCAGATGCACCAGCTCATCGAGTAGGGCAGCGTCCGCCGCCGTCCAATCTGTTGCGTTCTGATAGCTGGCGCTGAGCAGCTCGCATTCCGCGCTGGACAAGATTGATGCCGAGATCCGTTTCAATAGCTCGACGTCTGCCAGCCGTGCCAGCGCCTGAGGCGCATTGACCGCTGGCCACCAAGCGTTCAAAAACATCCGGAAGGAGGCGAGTTCTAACACTCGATCACCGAACTCATCGCGTTCCTGATCATGATCAAGTGCGTCATCTGGGTCCGGTTTCCAGGCTCGCCACATTGCGTTGAGCAGTTCCTTCTGTACTGCGTCTCGGCCAGTGTTGAGCTTGTGGTGGGCGAGGACTTGGATGCGGATGCGCGCCAGCGTTTCTGGCGGGAGCACCAGCACGCTGCCATCTACGGTGATCCGCAACTCAAGGGGCACCTCCTGTGGTGGCTCCTGCACCAAGCGCCGGAGCACCTTGACCATGCCCAGGCTGCCTTTGATCGCAGCGGTCCGAGGATCATCGACGCGATCACCGGTAATCCGAAGTACATCGGAGGCCACCGCGCCAATCGAGCGCAGCGTGACCGAGCCCTCTCCAAGGGAGGGCAGTACGCGCGCGATGTAGTTCATGAAGACCTGGCTCGGCCCGACCACCAGCACACCGCCGGACTCAAAGCGGCGACGGTTGGAGTAGAGCAGGTACGCCGCGCGGTGCAGTGCGACTACCGTTTTCCCGGTGCCGGGTCCACCAGCGATCATCGTGAAGCCCTGGTACGGCGCTCGGATCGCCTCATCCTGCTCAGCCTGAATGGTGGCGACGATGTCCCGCATCGTGTGGTCACGAGCCCGCGTAAGTGCTGCCAGCAGCGCGCCCTCTCCGATGACCACCAGCTCGTGGTCGGCGCTCTCTCCGTCGAGAAGATCGTCTTCAATCCCGACCACCCGAGCGCCCCGGCAGTGCAGAACCCGACGGCGGATCACTTGCATCGGGTCACTTGGGGTGGCTCGGTAGAAAGGTTCGGCGGCAGGTGCCCGCCAGTCGATGACAAGGGGCTCGTAGTCAGCGTCGCGTACACCGATCCGACCGACATAGCGCACTTCGCCGTCAGTCAGGTCCAGCCGGCCGAAGACCAGTCCTTCCTGCTCGGCATCTAGCACCGCCAGCCGGCGGGCGGCTTGAAACGCAAAAACGTCGCGCTCGTACAGACCCGTTCCGTCCTCCTCGCGTACATAAGAGTTGCGGTCCGACTGGTAAAGGGACAGGCCGGCTCGTGCCACCCGTTGGGCAGATTTGGTCGCCTCCGCGAGCCTGGCGTAGACGAGGTCCACATGAGCCTGTTCGGCGGCGAGCTCGCGCTCGATGGTGCTTGCGGCCGGAGAATCGTTTGCTGCGCTGTCCGAGCTTGGGCCGCGCTGCGCGTGTGTCAAGAAGGAGGATCCTTACTCAGAAGAACAAACATCTGAGTATACGGGAGTTGTCCGGGTCCCCAAAGTTGCGGTGATCAAGTTCGCCTAGTCAGGTAGTCGTGGCACCCATAGGCAGCTAGGGCGGCAGAAAGCACGACCTGCGATGGGGCCGAGCCTGCCGGTGAGGACGGGCTTGCGGCGTACAAGCCGGGGATCTCGGTCGTGACCGGTGGTCGCCGCAGCCAGCTCGAGAAGCCGCTCCATGCCACGCCGTACGAGGGTCTGGGGAGTGTTCTGGTGAAGTCGTGAATCGTCCGAAGTCCTGACTCGGCATGCTGGCGAAGGTAGGTAACAGTCGGTATCCCGGCAGCTGTAAGGCCGACGGTCTCTGTGAGGAGTGCTTGAGGAAGCTCTGTCATCTGATGCGTAATAGTCGGAGCCGCCGCCGGGCTCAGGCTGCGCAGCTGGCGTTGTCTATGGCGGGCGGCACTGGCCGGAAGCATCTCGTTGAAGGCTTGCCAGGGGTCGCAGCTGATCACCACTGCCGCGACGGGGCGTTCGCCGGCGTCGGTGACGATTCCGGCGACCTGACCATTGTCGATGTTGATCTTCTCGACTGGGCAGCCGAGGTGAACCTTGACCTTGCGAAGGGCCAGGCGAGCCGCGAGCGCTTCCACCAGGATTGAAGTTCGCCCTGCCTCGAGTGACGCGACAGGCTCGAGCGGCTGAATCTGCCAGCGCCCGAAGGTACGCATGATCGACAACTCGACGGCCGCGAAGGCCGGCGTCTGCTCTGGCAGGGAGCCCGAGCGGTACCCGATGCTGCGAATAAGCGCGCCAAGCTGCTCATGATCTATCGATGCTGCGAGGTCGGCGAGACTCATGCGACGTCCGAAGAGGCTTCGCCTGACGGCCCTGTTCAGCTGGTGCCGGCTGCGAAGCTCGGCCTCCAAGCCCAGCCCACGTAGCGTCTGCCACACCTCGTCAAGCCGATGCATCAGCCGCTGCCAGCGCTCCGCCACCGAAGGGCCGTAGGCAGACGCCAGATTGGCATACTGGCCGCCGCGGTCGGACGGCAGCGTGAGTTCCGATCCATCGGCGAAAGTCACCGTTGGCGGCTGGGCCGGTGCCAATGCGTACCCCATCCTGGCAAGTTCGGCTTCCAGCGGCCGACCACTTTTGCGGAACAAATCGCGCCACGGTGCCGGGAAACCGATGATCAAGGGGGCATCGTTCACAGTTGTGCCGCTGTCCAGCTGGTAGGGCGTCCAGATGCCGCCCAACCTCTCGGACCGTTCGTAGAGCTCGACTGCGTGCCCAGCCTTGGCGAGTCGAGCCGCCGCCGACATGCCCGCCAGGCCGCCGCCGATCACGACCACAGGGTTGGTCATCAGTTCATGGCGCATCGGGGCGGCTTCATGTAAAGGAGCGTATGGGGGATCAGTCCGCACGTCCGTCATAGCTGCACCCGTACGCTGTGGCGCATGTCAGATCTCGAACCCGTCGACGAATCGTGGAACACGGCGCTCTGCGTCGTCGCTCATCCAGATGATCTTGAATTCGGCACTGCGGCGGCTGTGGCACGCTGGACTGATCAAGGAAAGCGTGTGGTGTATGCCCTGGTGACCAGCGGTGAAGCCGGCATCGATGGCATGGACCCTGACGAGGCCCGACGGGTACGCGAGGCCGAGGAGATCGAGTCGGCCAGGATCGTCGGCGTTGACACCGTGGATTTTCTTGGGCTGCCCGATGGCGTGCTGGAGTACGGGGTCCCGCTCCGGCGAGCGATTTGCGCGGCCGTACGGCGGCACCAGCCCGAGATCGTGATGACCAACAACTTCCGGGACACCTGGGGTGGTCAGACGCTCAACCAGGCCGATCACATTGCTACCGGGCGAGCCACCTTGGACGCCGTACGCGATGCGGCAAACCGCTGGGTGTTTCATGAACAAATCGCTGATGGGCTACAGCGCTGGGGCGGCGTTCGAGAGGTGTGGGCGGCATTCTCGCCCGAGGGAAAGCATGCTGTCGAGACCACCCAGACCTTCGAACGTGGAGTCGCCTCACTCGCCGCTCACAAGGCCTACATCGATGGGCTCGGTTCGGAGTTCTTCGATCCCGCCGAATTCCTAGAAAGCGGCGCGCGGCAAGCCGGGACGCGGTTTGGAGTTCCGATGGCGGCCACATTCGAGGTCTTCAGCACCGGTTTTGCCACCTAAGGTGATTGCTGCGCTCCCTAACGCCCGCTCCGCGCGGCTACTCGCTGCGCTAAGTGGTCGCAAACGACGTCAATCTCCGCCGATTTCTTGTCCTCTTGGACCACTTTGTCCTTGGCTCGCAGCGAGCCGGTAGCCCAGCTGGATGAACTTGTCGAAGCCCCGATCCGGCAGGATGCGCTCGGCCAACAACATGCCGCGTGCACCGCCGCCCACTACATAGCGGGTACGCGGCCTGGGACTCTGCACGGCTTTGGCAATCGCCGCGGCGACGACCGCAGGCCCGGACGCGAGTCGCATGTGATCAACTCCACGCAACACTGCGGCCATCACCTTCATCTGTCGCGCGTACGCGGTGGTGGCCGATGTCGTCTCCAGCTGCTCAGCTGCGATCCCAGACCATTCGCTTCGGATGCTCCCCGGCTGGATGATCACGACCTTGATGCCGAACTCGGCAACCTCCACGCGCAGGCTGTCACTGAGTCCCTCGACGGCGAACTTGCTCGCGTGGTACCAGCCACCAAGCGGCTCCCAGATCTTGCCGCCCATTGACGAGACGTTCACGATGTAGCCATTGCGCTGCGCGCGCATCTGAGGCAACACCAGCTGCGTGAGACGCGCCAGTCCGAAGAGGTTCACATCGAATTGACGCCGAGCTTCCTCGATCGGCACATCTTCCAAGGCGCCATACAGCCCGTAGCCGGCATTGTTGATCAACACGTCGAGACGCCCACTGTCGGCGAGGATCGCCTCGACAAGTGCCACCATGCTCGCGTCGTCGGTCACATCGACCGTCCTGACACGGATCCCGCGACGCGCCAGATCTGACATTCGCTCAACACGTCTAGCAGCGGCGTAGACGGTGTAGCCCAGCTCGCCGAGTCGCAGGGCAGTGGCCTCGCCGATTCCGGAGGATGCGCCGGTGATCAGAGCAGTCTTGTCGAACTTGTCTGGCATGGGCTGGATCATATGGCGCGGCTGCGGTGGCCTCCTCTCAAAGGACCCTCGATCACAGAGCTTTTAGTGCGTCCGCGACCACTATTGCCGATGCGGCCGACCAGGCTTGTGGACGGCATGCAACCGGGTAAGGAACAGGACGCCCTTCACCGCTCCAAAGTTCAGGCAGCCGTTGCTCGAAGGCAATGGACGCACGCAGCAGCCCCTCGATGAGACCCGTTGCGTATTCACCCAACCCGGCACGGATCAGACCGGAAATCACGATTGCGGTGTCATGCGGCCAAACCGAACCACAGTGATAGCTCAGCGGCGCATAGCCGGCATCAGTGGCCGCCATGGTTCGTAAACCCAAGCCCGAATCTAACGCTGGACTTGCCACTAGCCGAGCGACCAGCAGCTCCTCCTCGGCGTTCAAGATTCCAGTGCCGAGCAGATGACCGATATTGCTGCTCAGCGAGTCAACTGGCTGCTTGGCCCCATCCAAAGCGAGCGCTGGGTAGCGTTCATCACCTGTCCCGCACCAGAATCTGGCGCGGAACTGGCTCGCCAATTCTGTGGCCCATGTCCGGTACCGGTCCGCTCCCGGACGGCCAAACGTATCGAGGATATTCGCACCCACCATGGCCGCCTCGTACGCGTACCCTTGTGCCTCACACACGGCGACTGGGCCATGGGCGACCCGTCCATCGCGGAACCGGATTGAGTCGAAGGAGTCCTTCCAGCCGTGATTGGCTAGGCCATGTCCGCTGGCATCCCGATACTCCAAGAAGCCGTCGTTATCAGCATCACCATGATCAATGAGCCAGAGCAGAGCCTGCTCCAGCGCTGGCAGTAGTTCCGCCACGTCGGCATCCGCGAGGCCCGCCTGCCACGCGTCATGCAGCAGGCACACCCACAACGGTGTTGCGTCGACAGCGCCGTAATAGACCGGCGGCAACCAGCTGGTCCCGAACCGCATCGTGGTACGGCGAAGCTCATGCAAGATCTTCCCGGGCTCCTCGGCAGCGGTAATGTCAACCCGCTGCCCCTGGCGGCGGGCGAGAGTGCGTAAGGTGCCCCGCGCCGGCCCCAGATCTATTGGCAGCACCATCCGTGCGGCCCAGATGCTGTCTCGCCCGAACAGCGTCAGATACCACGGTGCTCCTGCAGCGAAGAAGCCTTCTTCGGGTGCGTCGCGGGTTGCCATCCACAGTCCGTTGAGATCTTCAAGCGACCTGGCGAGCCAGGGCTGCAGGGCATGGTCAACGCTTTCAGCGCCGATCAAGTTGGTGACCTTGAGCGGTGGCGTAGATGGAACCACGACGACGCTGCCAGTGTCCTGAAGGCCCATCCGCCAAGGCAGCCTGACATGATCATGCGCCGGCACGGTGGCTCGCCAATGGAGCGTGAGCCGACGGTGATCATCAGACGGAGTCAGCTTGGCCCCTTCGGCCACCAGTGACAGCACCATGTCCTCATGCACCCAGCCGTAGCGATCACCAGACGGCTCAGCAAGGGGCGCCGGTGTGGTGGGCTGACCGACTCTAATGAGGTCCAGTGGCGCAAAATCGCAAGCCAGTTGAACTCGGACGTCAACCTCGACGGCATCGAGAAGCTGCGAGCTGATCACCAGCGTCTCAGCGAGCTGACCAGGCTCGACGAGACGGAACCAATCGAGCCGCAGATGCGCGTCGGCGGCGATACCGACTCCGGCGCCCACCGCAGGCAGCAGAAAGGTGAATTGTGCGCCGTTACCGTCCAGGACGGTAGCGAGGTGCTCGCCCGGCTCACCGTTGATCGTGACCGTGAGCTCGCTGAGCACCCGTACGTCGGCATGAATCAAGCCCTGAACCGTTTGCCGATGATCGTTGCTGCTAGCGATCTCGCCGTTGCGCTGGGAAAGTACCTGAGTCGGCGCGGCGAGAACAGTGATCAGGTCATGAAGAAACGGCTGATGCAGTTGCGGCACGGTCTGTAACTCCTGACCTGCTGTGTTGTCAGCCTGAATGTAGTGCTGTCTGATCGTCGCCGGGGTTTGATTCACGCTTGCGTAGTTCACGGCTTGCTCTATTCGGGGACTGCTGTACGGCGTCCGCCGCGTCGTCAAAAGTTTCGCGAGTCCGTCAGCGTACACTCCCTTGACGAACTGTCGGGCCTACGTTGTAGCGTAGTGCTACTTCGAACAGGCGTTCTAAAAGTACGACTCCGCACTAGCATTGTGGGTCGAGGCGCCGAGGCGCCGATCTCGATATCGCTCAACGGAATCGACCCTCAAAAGGAATCGAGTTTGATGGCCAGCAACGACGACCTGCAGCGCGCCCGGAGCTCCCTTGCCGAGGCCGAGTTGGCGCGACGACCGAGTGACCGTTATCTGGCTGCCCACCTGGCAGCTCTACGCGTTGTTGCAATTGTGCTCAGTCACCGCGCGCCATTCGCCAGGGGCCGGTTAACGGGCTCACTCAGGAATGGTCGCCCTCGAAATGCGTGGCGGATGCTCGCAGAAGTCGCTCCGGAGCTGGCGGAATGGGCCGCCTTTTTCGCGGCGACGGAGGCCAAGCGCGATGCCATTCAAGCGGGCGCGACTTCGATTGTCACAGCACGCGAGGCGGACGACCTCGTCAGAGATGCACAGTCGTTTCTGCGTGTGGTTGAGCGAGCAGTCGGATTCAGCGGGTATCGGACAGCAGTTCGATAGGAGGCTGAAGCATGCCAGCGGGGCTCGGCACGAGAATCGTGATGCACGTGGACATGGACGCCTTCTATGCCTCCGTCGAGCTACGGCGACGGCCGGAGCTACGTGGCAAGCCGGTGATCGTCGGCGGCTCGCCGCGTGGTGTAGTGCTCTCGGCGACCTACGAGGCAAGGGCCAAAGGCGTACGGTCCGGCATCTCCTCGGCTGAGGCCAGGCGTCTCGCCCCTAACGCGATCTTCCTTGCGCCCGATTTCGATAGCTACTCGGCAGTGTCGAAAGCGATTGTCGCGGTATTCCGGTCGGTTACAGCTGTGGTCGAGTCTGCGTCGATCGACGAGGCCTTTTTGGATTTGACCGGTGCCGTCCGGATGTTCGGCAGGCCTATGGAGATCGGGGAGTATATCCGCGCAGTCGTCTCTGACGAACAGCAGATCACTTGCTCGGTTGGGATTGGTCCGACAAAGTTCGTTGCCAAAGTGGCCTCGCGGGCGGCCAAGCCCGATGGGCTCATCGAGGTTCCACCGGAGCAGGTCGTGGCCTTCTTGCATCCACTTCCGGTCGAGGCGATGTGGGGAGTCGGCAACGCCACTGCACAAAAGCTTCATCGCCTGGGGATCTTCACCGTCGGCGAGCTGGCTCACACTCCACGAGCCACTTTGCGCCCCGCATTCGGTCCGCATGCCGGTGGCATGCTGAGCGAACTCGCATGGGGTAGAGACCGCCGCCGGGTTACCCCGATGGAGCCAGAGCACAGCGTCGGCTCCCAAGAGACGTTTGGCCGGGACACCGACGACCCCGATACGGTACGTCGTGAGCTGCTTCGGATGGCGGACCGCACCGCCCGCCGAATGCGTAAGCAGCGCATGCTGGGCCGCACCGTCTCGATCTCGGTACGATTCGCCGATTTCACCGAGTTGACCCGATCGACGACCATGCCGACTCCTACGGATGTCACCGATGAGATCTATGCGCAGGCTTTGCAACTGTACGAGCGGCTCGGCGCCGAGCGGGCGCGAATCCGTCGCGTCGGCGTACGTGTCGAGCAGCTCGTCGCGAGGCAACGGGTGTATTGGCAACCCCAGCTCACCGACCCAGAACGGGGCTGGAGGGAAGCCGACCTCGCCATAGACGCAGCCGTCGGAAAGTTCGGGCCGAAGGCAGTTCAGAGGGCAGTGCTGACACGCCGCTTTTAACCGCGGCATGGCGGTCAATCAGAGATTTGGGTGTTTCCCATACCACCCGCCGCAACCTAAACTGGAGCCAGATCGCCCAGCTAAGGAAGAGCGCTTAACGGGCTCAGCTTAACGGGGCAGAGCCGGGACAAGCATGGTGCACAAGTCACGCGTCAGTGGGTATTCAGTATCCAGATGGATCGAATCTCCTCCTCACGGGTGAGAGGCGTATCATGACGGCACGCGTACGACGAGACCTTTGGGAGGTGGCCAGTGGCCCTCTCAGATGAGGAGCAACGGCTTCTCGAGCAGATGGAAGCCGCGCTCGCGGCCGAGGATCCGAAGCTGGTCAACGCGTTGCGCGGCACCAGCGTACGGCGAGTTCACAGGCGTCGCGCCGCGCTTGCCGGTGTGGGGTTCTTTGCCGGCCTCGGCCTCCTCATCGCAGGTATTTCGATTAACCCATTCCTCAGCGTCCTTGGCTTTGTGATCATGGTCGCGGCGGCAGTGACCGCCATCTACTCCTGGCAGCACGTCGGCGGTAACGCCGATGCCGGCCAAGGCCGCGATCGAGCGAAGACCTCGCAGGCAGCGCGCGGCCACGACGGGCAGGGCTTCATGGACAAGATGGAGGAACGCTGGCGGCGTCGCCGCGACGAGGGCTTGTGATCTTCGTTTCGCAGCCTGCCGAGGCCTAACAGACATCGGTCTCTTGCAGCTTCTCGGACTCCACACTTAAGGTATGCGCCGTCGATCAGCTCACGGCGCATCTGATCTGTTACGGCCCCTTAGGCGTACGCCGAAATAGTGACCTCGGGAACACCCATGCTGCCGCCTTGCGCCGCCAGTCGGTTGGCGCCGCTACTCCGTGGCGGATTTCCGAAGTTATCTTCGGCAGCTCGCTGACCGCACCATCATTTTCAAAGGTGCGGGCATAGCGGGACCGCTCAACCAGGGTCGCAACCCGGCTCATCGACTCAGATTCCTGCTCATCTAACCGGCTCGCCATCTCGTGGCTGATCGTTCGCGGTGAACCACCAGGCCATGACCCGCCGTAGTCCAATACGGTGTCTCGGATCTCCGCCCAGGCAGCCTCTACCTTTTCCTCAGGTGCTCCTGCTGCGCTCAGCCGGTTGCTGCGGCGTCGTTGCCGGATCGTGGCCGGCGCGGCCAAGATCAACAACAGCACTAGTGCACCGGCAGCCCACATCAGAGTTCGTCCCCAGCCAGCACCGGCCGCCTGCCCTGGACCGTTGGGCTGCACGCTTGGCTCGACCGACGGCTCGGTGCCTGGGGAGATCTCGCTGTCGGCAGAGTCCGACGTCGGATTGGCCGAAGGGTCCGACTCGGTCGATTCGGTGTTCTGCACACTCCATGGCGGTGCCGATCCGGTGACGCTCGCGGGTGTGGGCTCGAACCGAACCCATCCGTAGTTGGCGAAATAGAGCTCCGGCCAAGCGTGCATATCCCGGATCGAGACCTTCCAGCCGTCCTGGTCCTGCTCGCCTGGCAGGAAACCGACCGACACCCGGGAGGGGATGCCGACTACCCGGGCCATCATTGCCATAGCGGAGGCGAACTGCTCGCAGTAGCCCTTCTTGTCACGCATCAAGAAGTTCTGCATCGCCTCATATCCGGTGCCCGGGAGCGGCTCGGTGCTGTAGGTGAACTGGCTGCTGCGGAGAAAGGCCTGAATCGCCGCAGCCTTGTCCGCTGCGTTGTCGGCCTTTTCCGTGACTCGATTGGCTAACTCGATAAGCGACTCCGGCAGATCCGAGGGAATGGCTGCGGTAACTGAAGCGTCGGCGGGGGTGCCGGCAACCGCGTCGTGCAGTTTCCTGGCATCCGGCTCCACATCAACGCTTTCGACCGTGTAGCTAAGCCGGCGGAGATCCTGTGCACGGTTATCCGCGTTCACCACGATCAGCGAATTGGCATCGAATCGCCAATCTCCCGGCGCATCGAAGCTTCGCGGTGCATAGGGCAACGGCAGGTATTGGGATGCGAAATCCAATACCTTGATCGTGGTCCGACGCTTATCCTTCGATTCCTCGCTCAGTCCGGGAATCCCTGGCAGGTTTTGTCCGCTGTTCAGCCGGATCTGTACATTGCTCCATCCGTTCGAGCTCAACTGCGGCAGCGAAGCCAGTCGGAGGTAGATCCCGCCTGGACCGGTGGTGTGGTACTCAATGACGTCGCGGTCCTCGGGCTGATTGAGATTGCGACGCAGATCCAGCGTGGGATCGGTCAGTTGCAGCGGGCCATTGCCACCCGGCCCATTACCGAAGCCTATGCCCGGCAGGTAGAGCGTCGGCAATGCGAATCCCAGCACAATGGTTGCGATGATTGCCGGAACGGCCAGATATCCGGCGGCCCGCCACACCACCGGCGTTGCGGTGCCGAACCCTTCTGCGGAATCCCGGGAGAGGCCACGCGTCCAGCGTGTCGTGCTGTTCAGACCTTCCGCAACCAAGATCGCCAGATAGCCGATAGCAATGAGGCAGAAGTTGATCACTCCAGTGTCGGTGCCCAAGCCGAGAGCCGGCACCAGGAATAGCGTTGCCGGCGGTGCAATGGCCCAGGCCGGCCGACCCACTCCCGAGACCAGCAGATCAGTCATGATCATGATCATGCCGATCACGGTGACGAAGATCAGCTTCACTCCATCGTCGGGAGCCATGGGGGAGGCCTGGGTGCGCATGTGCTCGATTCCGGCAGCCCAGAGTGAGGGATAGTGCTCAAACCAAGGGGTCGTGATGTCACTAGTCGGGCTGCTAAGAGTCAAGCTCAAGCCCAGGGAATAGAGCAGCAAGATCACGATCTGGGTCGTGAGTACGGCGCTGTTGGCCAGCCCGGCGCGTCGCAGTCCCAGGCTGGCGGCGCCAACCGCCATGATCAACACCCAGCTGAAGCCGATGAAACTGGAGTCCTGGGTCAGTGGGGTGACCGTCAGGCAGGCCAGCATCATCGAGATGGTGACGGCGAGGGTGCTGCGGTCAGAGGCGCGCATGTCAAGCCGCCGTGTTGAGTTGTTCGAGGGCGGACCATGCGTCGGCAACGCCCATACCCCGCGGTACGTCGATGACCCGCCACTGGTTGTCACGCAGGATCTGTCCCGCGAGCTGGTGCTGGGCGCGCTGCTGCTCGCTGACCGGTTCGTCGGCGAACATGTCGACATCGATGAGCATCGCGAGGCCCTGCGCCCTATTACGCCGTACGCGGAGCAGCGAATTCGCATCCTTTGCGGTCATCCGGCCCATGATCGCGATCGCCAGCTGTCCGGGCCGGTCGACGGTCGCCGATTCCACGGCGTAGTGAATCAGCGTCGTGGGGCGAGCCCTCAAGTCAGTCAGCCGGCTGATCACGAGCTCCTGTGAGGCAGAGCTGTGCTGTCCCATCGTGCCGCTGATATGCAGTGGTCCGTCGGCTTCGTAGATCTCGATGGCGAAGCCATCGTCTAGGAAGTGGATGCCGATGGAGGCGGCGGCCGAGATGGCCCACTCAAGCGAGTTCTGCATGCCCCGACCGGCGTGCGCGCTAGCTCGGGAATCGAGCACGATGCTGGCGCTGGGATCCCATGCCTGCTCCTCACGCCGCACCATGAGATCTCCCCACCGGGCAGTGGAGGGCCAGTGGATGCGGCGTACGTCATCGCCTTGCCGGTACTCACGTACCGTAGCGTCGTCCTGGCCAACCACACCGACCCGATGCGGTCGGCTTTCGCCGGTGCTGCCGCCGCCGCCAATGGTCCGGATTGTCGGTAGCGGGACTATTCGGGGAGTCACCATGACTTCGCTGGTGGCGACGAACTGCCGATCAAGCTGCACTAGACCGAACGGATCAACCGTTCGTACCGTTAGTGGGCCCGTGGAGAAGCGACCACGTACGCGTCCCAGCAGTGGATATTCCACAACCCGGCGCCATCGCACGTCCGGTCGGTCCACCAGAAATCGTGGCCGGCCCCCTAGCTCGCGAGGTACCGAGTCTTCCAACAGCAAGATTCCCGCGGGCAGTCTGCCGTCTTGGCCGAGGATGATCTGGCCCTTCATCGGTGAACCCAAGGGCACCTGCGCTGGCTCGATAGATCGCTCACATGACATCCGAAGCCGAGCGCGGGAGACCAGAATGGCGGCAATGACAGGCAGCGACACCAGCAGCAACCCAAGGCGCATGACGTCGCGTTGGCCAGCGACCATCGCGACTAGCACTACGACCAGGCCGATCACCACGAAGAATCGTCCACGAGGTGTGAGCAGCCGCCACGGACGCGACACGATTTGCTATCTCCGGTCAGGAATGTGCACGGATTGAATCGCCTGGGCGATGACGTCGGTCACCGTACGGCGGGCGAGCTGGGCGTCGGTCGACGGCAATACCCGGTGCGCAAGCACCGATACCCCCAGCGCCGCGACGTCGTCCGGCGTTACGTAGTCCCGGCCGGACAGTGCCGCGAATGCACGGCTCGCACGGAGCAGTTGCAACGTGGCTCGCGGTGAGGCGCCAAGCCGAAGATCGCGCGAGTTCCGCGTGGCATTGACGACTTGGACAATGTAGTGCTTGACGGCCGGGCTGACGTACACCGTCTTGACCGCCTCGATCAGTCCCCGGATTGTGGCGCCGTCGGTTACCGGCTGCAGCGCCGCGAGCGGATCGGAAGAGCCGTGGGATTCCAGCATGTCGAGCTCTGAGTTTGGCGTTGGATAGCCCATCTGGATGCGTGCCATGAACCGATCCCGCTGTGCTTCGGGGAGCGGATAGGTGCCCTCCATCTCGATGGGGTTCTGGGTAGCAACCACCATGAATGGCGGCTCCAAGAGATATGTGGTGCCGTCGACACTGACCTGGCGTTCCTCCATTGATTCCAGCAAGGCCGACTGCGTCTTGGGCGAGGCGCGGTTGATCTCATCACCCACGACGATGTTGGCGAAGATGCCCCCCGGCTTGAACTCGAAGTCGCGGGTCTCTTGGTTGAACATTGAGACGCCGGTGATGTCAGAAGGCAGTAGGTCCGGAGTGAATTGCACCCGGCGTACCGAACACGCGATAGAGCGGCCCAACGCCTTGGCCAGCATGGTTTTTCCTACTCCGGGCACATCCTCGACCAGTAGATGACCTTCAGCCAGCAGCACAACCAACGCGAGATCGATCGAGCTCCGTTTGCCCTCGATCACACTCTCCATGGCATGCCTGACTTGGCCCATGACCTTGACAACGTCGCTGAGTGAGTACGTGGGCTCGGGGCGCCGACCAACCTCGGCAGCCTTCTCATAGCCCAAAGACATGTGAAAACCCTACGTGGTCAACTGGCGTCCTCACACCCGCGCTCGCCTGGCGGTGTCGTGCCCAAGGCACGCAGGGTCAGCTCGGCGGTTAACCGCCGACGACGCAATTTGATTGTTCCGCTCGCTGTGTCTAATGGCTCGCTCCGCTCGCCGCGATGTTCGCCGGGCAGCCGCCGTCTTCGTTGGATCCGACGAAACGATCTGTAGCAGAAGCAGCTCTGTTATCGGCGCGTTCCGTCGGCTCCTCCTGCAGATCGGCGGCGCGAACATCGTGAGCGCGGATCGCGCGTGAAGGCCGCTGTCTTCCTCGCTCGCTCGCGGCCAGCACAACTGCGAGTGCCAGCCTTAGCGGAGGCTGGCCGCTCGCTCGTTCGTCCAGACAGCGGCGCGCGCGATCCGCCCAACACGCCGAACGAAATAAGCACAGGAAGATGACGTGCTCTGTGGGGGGAAGTGGGGTAGAGTGGCGCAAAGTGGAGCCCGAGGGATGGACAGGGTGGCTAATGAGTGGAGTTAGGGAGGGTGCACGGTGTTTCTCGGCACGCACACTCCGAAGCTCGACGACAAAGGCCGCCTTATCCTTCCGGCGAAGTTCCGCGACGAGCTTGCTGAGGGCCTGGTGATCGGGAAATTTCACGATCGATGCCTGGCGATCTGGCCGATCAGTGCGTTCGTCGAGATGACTAAACCCGTGAGGAGCGCCTCCTCCAGCCAGCAGGGCGTTCTAGACTACGAGCGGATACTCGCCTCGGGAGCCTCGAATGAGACCCCGGACAAGCAGGGCCGGATCACGATCCCCCCTGATCTGAGGTCGTACGCCAACCTGGATAAGGACTGCGTCGTGGTGGGGGCGATCGACCGGGTTGAGGTCTGGAACCCGGCGGCATGGGAGCAGTACTCCGCTGAGAAGGAACCGGCATTTGCCGAACTGAATCAAACCCTCATCCCCGGAGGCTGAGGAGCACAGCAGGCAGACATAACACGGCTCGTGTAGTGAGGCTTCAACCCGCAGGTTCGACTCCCTGACACAACTTCCCCGGTGCCAGGTAGGACTCCCCGCGGATCTCGGGTTGAAACCCCGCTACACGAGACACACGCGGAGAGCTGCGAGCGTCGGGAATCGCGCGCCGCCGCACGGAGGAGGAACGAGCAGAGGCGTTGTTTCTCTGCGAGCGACGACGACGGCGGCGGCGGACTTCAATCACGATCCGCGAGCAGCTCAAAGATCAGAAGGGTCGAGATGAGCGCCCAGCCCGAGCTGCACGTACCCGTCATGTTGGCGGAGATCGTAGCGCTGCTCGCTCCTGCGCTCGAGGCCCCGCTCACTGATTCATCCCGCGACAGCGATTGCGTTCTGCTCGACTGCACACTCGGCCTCGGCGGCCATGCACATGCGCTGCTGACGGCCTGCCCTCAAGCGCACCTGATCGGCATCGATCGCGATCCGCAAGCGCTGGGGCTTGCGGCTGAGCGGCTCGCCGAATTTGTGGATCGGATCACCCTCGTCCAGGCGGTTTTCGATGAGCTGCCGGAGGTGCTGGTCAGGCTTGGTCGGCCCAAGGTTCAAGGGATACTGCTTGATCTTGGGGTTTCCTCACTTCAGATCGATGATCTTGAACGCGGCTTCGCTTATTCTCAGGATGCGCCGCTGGATATGCGGATGGGCAGCCAGGAACTGACCGCGGCTCAAGTCCTCAACACATACTCCAAAGCCGAACTGGCTCGGATCCTGCGGAACTACGGCGAGGAGCGGTTCGCCGACCGGATTGCTCGTCGGATCGTCGCCGAGCGAGAGCGGGAGCCGTTCACTACCTCCGGGCGATTGGTCCGACTGCTGTACGACACGGTCCCGGCCGCCTCGCGCAAGACCGGTGGCCACCCAGCCAAGCGGACTTTCCAGGCGTTGCGCATCGAGGTCAATGGCGAATTGGCGGCCCTCGAGTCGGTGTTGCCGGAGGCCATCGCCGCACTGGCGCTGCATGGCCGCATCGCCGTATTGGCCTACCACTCGCTCGAAGATCGTTTGGTCAAGCAGATTCTCGGCCTCGCCGCTCGCGAGCGGGCGCCGCGCGACATGCCCGTCGTTCCGGCCGAGCTTCGGCCGCAGCTCCGACTGCTGACCCATGGCGCGATGCGACCTAGCGAAGCCGAGATCGCCCGCAACCCGCGTGCCGCTTCGGCCCGGCTTCGTGCGGCCGAACGCATCGCGGATATGGCGGTCGCAGGATGAGCGCCCTCTGGGCTCCCCTGACGGGACGGCGTGATGATGCGCAAACCCGTCGGCCCCTGCACGCCGTGGCAGAACCGGCCGCCCGGCTGGCCCGATTCCCCTTTCTCTTGGTGTTGATCGGGATTTTCGGGATCGGCATGGCGGGTCTGCTGATGCTCAACACAACCCTGCAGAGCCAGGCTTTTGAGTCGCGTACCCTCAACCGCCAAGCGACAGAACTCGCGTATGCCCAGGCTGATCTTGAAAACCAGCTCGATGCGCTGGCCGCGCCCCAAGAGCTGGCGCGACGGGCCTCGGCGCTAGGAATGCGACCCAATCCTTACCCGGCCTTCCTCGTTGTTCCTAGCGGCAAGGTGATAGGCGAACCAACTCCGATTGCGGGCGACGAGGTACCCGCCCTGATTGTGAAGACCCGTGCCCAGCTCGTGGCTGAGCAGGCGGCCAAACGAGCTCGTGCGGAGGCGAAGGCGGCCGCAAAGGTCGCCAAGCGCCAGGCCGCAGCTGCGGAGGCCAAGCGCAGGGCTACCGCCCGTGCGGTTTCGGATCAGAAGAAGGCCGCCCAGGCCTCAGACACCAAGAAAGGTGCGGACCGCGAGGGACGGCGGTGATGGACGAGCAGCACGGTCCCGGTTCGGCAGGCCGTCCGCGTTGGGTAGGAGGCAACACATCGCGGCGGCCACTGCGCTCGCAGGCTCCGCGCCGGCAAAGGCCTGAGCCGCTCACGCATTCCAGATTCTCGCAACTGGATGGGAGGGACGAGGCCGAGGCGGCGCGAGCTTCCAGGCTGCATGCGCGTGGCGTGCGGATGCTTCGTGACGGCACGCTAGTTACCCCTAAATCTCAGCGGCCGCGGGGGAGGTCGTCCCCTCCGGAATCGGCAGAGCCGCGATTTGGGCAGCCAGTGATCCGGTTGATTCGCCGGAAGCCGCCGTTGCGCTTGCCGCTGGCCTCGGCCCCTCGCCGGCTGCACGTGCTGTTGATCATCGTCGCGATGGCCTTGTCCCTGTGTGCGGGACGGTTGCTGCAGCTTCAGGGTTTCGACTCCTCTTCCTATGCGCTCGATGCCGTGACCCGTACGTTGCCGTTGCTTCCCGCACGTGGCGAGATCACCGACCGGAATGGCCTCGTCCTGGCATCCACTCAGCCGGCAGTTGCCGTGACGGCGGATCCGAAGCTCACTGCACCGGACGCGGCTGAGATCGCCGGGGTGCTTTCGGGCCACCTTTCCATGTCACAGAGCGAACTGATGCCGCTGCTGACCAAGCCCGGCACGCGGTTTGTCTACATCAAAAAGAAGGTGCCGGCGCTGACCTACAGCGCGCTAGCCGCGGACCTGTCAAGTCGCCACCTCCATGGCATCTTCCGGGAGAGCGATCCGATCCGTACCTACCCCAACGGCTCGGTCGGTGCTTCGGTGGTCGGTTTTGTCGGCTCCGACGGGAAGGGCCTGGCGGGTCTTGAGCGCACCTTGAACGCTCAGTTGGCCGGTGTGGAAGGCAAAGAAACCTATGAGAGCGCGCCAAATGGAAGCAAGATTCCACTCGGCCGGAGCTCGATCACACCAGCGCGTAACGGCCTTAGCTATCAGCTGACCTTGGACTCGGAGGTGCAGTGGGTTGCCGAGCGACGCCTCGCCGAGCAGGTTGCCAAGACCCGTGCCGACTCCGGCTTCGCGATCGTCATGGATGTGAAAACCGGTCAAGTGATCGCGCTCGCTAATTCCCCAACCTACGACTCATCCAACCCCCAGGCCGCAGACTCCGAGGACCGCGGCAACCGCGCGATCTCTGCGCCGTACGAGCCCGGAAGCGTGCAGAAGGTCTTGACCTCAGCGGCGTTGATCGACTCAGGCGTCGCCACTCCCAACACTCGGGTCGTGATTCCGAGCCGTATTCACTCGGGGGGTAACTCGATCAAGGACTTCTTCTCCCATGGGGTGCTGCACTACACCATGCGGGGGGTAATTGCGGACTCCTCCAACATCGGCACGGTTTTGCTGGCCCGACAGCTCAACAAGCAGACTTTGCACGACTACCTTCTCAGTTTCGGACTTGGAAAGACGACAAGCCTCGGGCTGCCTGGAGAATCCGCCGGCATCCTTCCCAAAGCAGATATGCCTGATAGCCAGCGTGACCGGGTCGCGTTCGGTCAGGCAATTGCGGTCACCGGGATCCAAGAAGCCGCCGCAGTCGCTGGCATTGTGAACGATGGAATGTACAACCCGCCAACTGTGATCAAAGGGGCCACCGACGGCGAGGGAAGGGCGCTGGCAGTGCCGCGTACGCCGCCAAGGCTGGTCATCTCTGAGGAAAGCTCAGCTCAGGTACGTGACCTGATGCGAGCCGTTATCGACAGCGTGAACGGCCAGCGGAACCTGAAGCTGGATCGATACACCAGTGGAGGCAAAACCGGCACCGCACAGCGCGCGGATACCAGCTGTCGCTGTTACCGCGGGTACGTAACATCGTTTATCGGCTTTGCCCCCCTCGACGACCCGCAGATCCTGACGTATGTCGTGATCAGCAACCCGAAAGTGGGGGATACCGGAACGATCACAGCAGCGCCGGTGTACCGCGACATCATGGACTTTGCGCTGCCGCGCTACTCCGTTGCTCCGGACGCTAAGCCCCATAAGCCGCTGCCTATCGAGTGGTGAGTCAAGAATCACCGCGCAAAAGGCGACATCGCCGGCGCTTCGCCACTCCCGGTATGTCAAATTTCCGACCATTGCGGACTCTTCGGTTTCCGAAGCGGCTGCGAGGACTCGAATTGCCGACCATTGCGGAGTTTCCGGTAGAGCTGGGAACGGCTGCCAATAGTTCTGCACCTACCTACACGTAGGCTTCGACGCTCGACTGTGCCGCGACGCAGCGAGCGGGGCGAGCCATTAGACAGAGCGAGCGGGCGAACCATTAGGCACAGCGAGCGCAACGAGCGGAGCAATCAAGTAACGTCACCAGCGTGTCTTCTGCTCTACGGGGGGGTGTAATTCGGCCGCGCACCAGGCACCAGATCGGCCTGATCGAGTTGCTCGGGGATCGTGCTGCGCTGAGCGACTCGGTGGTCAGTGGGATCACAATGGATTCCCGACTGGTACGCCCCGGCGACCTCTACGTCGCATTGTCCGGCGCTCATCATCATGGTGCGGAGTTCGCCTGGCAGGCCGCCGAGGCGGGAGCCGTCGCCATTCTCACTGATTCCACTGGCGGCCGGATCACTCAGGGGCTGCCGCTCCCGGTGGTCGTAGTTGATCATCCTCGACAGGCCATGGCAGGGGTCGCGGCCACCATCTATGGCAGGCCAGCTGACGCGCTTACGATGTGCGCCGTCACGGGCACGAACGGCAAAACGACCACAACGTTCCTGCTGGAGGCGGCGCTACGCGCCGACAACGTAAACACCGGCCTGGTGGGTACCGTTGGTTTCCGGCTGAACGGCGTGGCATTGGACTGCGTCCCCACCACCGTCACCACACCGGAATCGACCGATCTGCAAGCTCTGCTGGCTTTCTTGGTCGAGGAGGGCGCCGAAACCGTAGTTATGGAGGTTTCCTCCCATGCCCTGGTACTCGGTCGCACAGAGGCGGTCAGTTTCGATGTCGCCGCGTTCACGAACCTGGGTCGAGATCACCTGGATTTCCACGGCGACATCGAGTCCTATTTCGAGGCCAAGGCATCGCTGTTCACGCCAGAGCGAACTAAACATGCGGTGATCAATGTTGACGATCCGAGAGGCGGCGAGCTGGTGCGTCGCATCGGCCGGAATTCCGGGATCCGGCTGACAACGGTAAGCCTGGACGGCAATGCGGCCTGTCGCGCGCTCGCCTACCACGTGGAACCAGATGGGCGAACCGTCGTTCGGGCCGATATCGCCGGTCGAACGCTTGACTTCAGTCTCAACCTGCCCGGCGACTTCAACATTCGCAACGCCTTGACCGCGTTGGCGATGGTCGATGCCATCGGTGGTGATGTGGACCGGGCAGCGATCGGTCTAGGCCACGCGCAGGTTGCGGGCCGGATGCAGCGCGTGGAACTGGGCGAGGGTGCGCCCCTGGTCTATGTCGACTTTGCACATACGCCGCAGGCCATCGCCGCGGCTTTGCAGGCGGTTGGAAACCCCCTCCGACCATCCCGTCGTCGCATCGTGGTTCTCGGTTGCGGCGGAGACCGGGATCCACACAAACGGGAGCCGATGGGTGAGTCGGCCGCGCGGAACGCCGACGTCGTAATTGCGACCGACGACAACCCGAGATCCGAAGATCCAAGCACGATTCGGGCGCAGCTCATCGCTGGGGCGCGAGCGGTCGTGCGGCGGGACGCTTTGGCCACCGATGTGATCGACGGCGGGGATCGACGCTCGGCAATCCGCCTGGCGCTGCAGATCGCGGGCCCGGGCGACGTAGTCGCGATTCTCGGGAAAGGCCACGAGACCGGTCAGGAAGTGGCTGAGGCGGTTCTGCCATTCAGCGATCCAGTGGTGACGGTGGAGGAATGGGCGGGGTTGCATCCGGATGCGGCTGCACAAATCGATCAGGGTCGGCAGGGCGCGCCACCGTGATCCCGGTGACGGTCGAAGAGATCGCCACAGTGCTAGGTGCGCGACTCTCCGGTTTCGGCGACAGCGGTGCCCTAGTCACCGCCCTGACAGCCGACTCCAGGACGGTGATTCCTGGTGCCCTGTTCGTGGCGCTGCCGGGCGAACGTGTCGACGGTCATGACTACGTTGCGGCTGCTACAGCGGCGCGTGCCGCTGCATCGCTTACCAGGCGACCAGTGGGCGATGCCCTGTGTCTTGTGGTGGCCGATCCGCTGGCCGCTCTTGGACGGCTGTCGCGATATTTGGTCGAGCGGTCGAGCGCTGAGGGGCTTCAGGTCGTCGGCATCACGGGTTCGGTCGGCAAGACCTCGACGAAGGATCTGCTCGCTCAGGTGCTTGAGCAGGCCGGCCCAACTGTGTCTGCGGCCGGCAATCTCAACAATGAGCTCGGCGTGCCGCTGACGGTGGGCCGCATTGATCAGCGGACTCGGTTTCTGGTCGCCGAGATGGGTGCCCGCGGCATTGGCCATATTGCCTACCTTTGTGACATCGCGCCGCCGCGAGTGGGCCTTGTGCTCAATGTCGGTCAAGCCCATGTGGGGGAGTTTGGAGGGCAGGCTGCGATCGCCGAAGCCAAGGGCGAGCTGGTGGAGTCACTACCGGCTGAGGGCTGGGCAGTGCTGAATATGGACGATCCGCTGGTTTGGGCGATGAGTCGGCGTACGCGCGCCCAGGTGCTGCCGTGGTCGATTGCTCAGCCGATGGACAACGGTGTTTGGGCGTCAGAACTAGCTGGTGACGCGTACGGGCGATACTCCTTTACCCTTCATGACCGTCGAGAGGGCCGACCCGAGCATCAAGTACCGGTTCAGCTTCGCTTGACCGGACGACATCAGGTTCCCAACGCTGTTGCGGCGGCAGCCGCGGCGCTGGCGCTCGGTCTGGAGATCAACCAGATCGGGTCGGCGCTCGCTGCTGCCACGCCACGGTCGCGGTGGCGGATGGAGCTGCATGATCGCTGCGATGGCGTCAGGGTGATCAATGACTCCTACAACGCGAACCCCGAGTCCATGCGGGCCGCGTTGACAACCTTGATCGAGCTTAGGCGTACCGACCGGAACACCTGGGCGGTGCTCGGAGACATGCTCGAGCTCGGCGATCTCGCACCTGCCGAGCATGCGGCGATCGGCCGGCTCGCCGCAGAGCTCGGTGTCGATCATCTGGTCGCTCTCGGTGACTATGGACCGCGGATGATCAGCGCAGCAGTGGCTGCAGGATTTTCAGGCGAGATGGCCGTAGCGGTAGCGGACAAAAAGGATGCGGTGGCGTTGGTTACGGCCGGCCTTAGACCTGGCGATGTCGTGCTGGTCAAGGCCTCCCGTGGCCTAGCCTTGGACACCGTGGCCGACGACATTTTGACTGCCGTCGTACCACTCCGGGATGAGGATTCTGAGTGAAGGCCATCGTCATTGCGGGCGGTCTCGCCCTGCTCGCGACGTTGCTCGGCACTCGGCTCGCAATCCTTGTGCTGGTCAGAAAGGGCTATGGGCAGCTCATCCGCGACGACGGGCCAACGTCCCACCACGTCAAGCGGGGGACACCCACTATGGGCGGGCTGGTCGTCATCGCCGCTGTCCTTTTCGCCTACTTCGGCAGCCACTTGATCACCTTTACCGCCCCTTCGGTTTCGGCGTTGCTCGTGCTGTTTCTCTTCACCGGTCTTGGGGTGGTCGGATTTCTCGATGACTACATCAAGATCAGCAAGCAACGCTCGCTCGGGTTGCGGAGCAAGGCCAAGATCGCCGGCCAATCGATTGTTGCCATTGTATTCGCGGTGGCGTCGTTGCAGTTTCCCGACGAGCGTGGAGTGACCCCGGCTTCGCCGGCTATCTCGTTCCTACGCGATATTGAATGGCTTCAGTTGCCGCTGATCCTGGTGATCATCTGGGTAATGCTGCTGATCGCCGCCGCGAGCAACGGTGTCAATCTCACCGATGGGCTCGATGGGCTGGCAGCTGGTGCTTGCGTGATGATCTTCGGCGCATACACCCTGGTGAACATCTGGCAGTACAACCAGTCCTGTGCCTATACCGCCTCGGCCGGGCCGAAATGCTATGAGGTACGCGACCCGTACGACCTGGCGGTCGTTGCGGTCGCGCTTGCGGGTGCCTGCTTCGGTTTCCTGTGGTGGAACGCCGAACCGGCGAAGATCTTCATGGGTGATACGGGCTCGTTGTCTCTAGGCGGCGCGCTGGCCGGAATGGCGATCATGACCCGTACCGAGCTGCTGTTGGTGATCTTGGGTGGGCTCTTGGTTATCGAGGTAATGTCGGTGATTCTGCAGGTCGGATTCTTCAAGATGACCCGCGGCAAACGGCTATTCAAGATGTCGCCGATTCACCATCATTTCGAACTGCTGAACTGGGCGCAGGTGACTATCGTGATGCGCTTTTGGATCATTGCCGGACTGTGCGTTGCAGCCGGTCTAGGCATCTTTTACGCCGAATGGGTGGCCGGCACATGAGTGATATGTGGGCTTACGTCGACTGCTCGCGCCTTGCGTTTGTGGATTTGTGCGGAGAAACGAAGTCCGATTCAGTTCCAGGGGGCCACGTTTGTGGACTTGTGCGGAGAAACGCATCATTCGTCTCCGAGGTCGCCAGGTGACCGCCGCCTGGCTGCCGCATGCCGATAGTCGATCACCCTGGCAGCAAGCCCACGTCGTGGTAGCGGGGATCGGGGTATCGGGTTTCGCGGCCGCGGATGGATTGCTCCAGTTCGGCGCCCGGGTCACGGTTCTGGACGACGTTTTGGACGACAAGACTTCCGACAAGGGAAAACTGCTTGAAGTTCTCGGTGGCTCGGTGCGGCTCGGTCCAGGTTCCACCGCGGCTCTTCCAAACGATGCCGATCTGGTGATCACCACCGGCTGGCCGGCCACGGCGCCGCTGCTGCGCCAGGCTGCTGAGCGAGGCGTACCGATCTGGAGCGAAGTTGAGCTGGCTTGGCGGCTCAGCCGGCCGGACAAGATCGTGCCATGGCTGGGAATCACCGGCACCAATGGCAAGACGACAACGACCCAGATGCTCGAGTCGATCCTCGCGGCTGCCGGGTTGCGAACCGCAGCGGTCGGCAACATCGGCCGGCCGATCATGGAGATCGTCTTGGACCCGCAGCGGTACGACGTACTGGCCGTCGAGCTGTCCAGCCATCAGCTGCACTGGTCAAACTCCATGGCTCTCCACTCCGCCGCAGTACTCAACGTGCAGCCCGATCACTTGGAATGGCATGGCTCGTACGCGGCCTATCGAGACGCCAAGGCCAAGATTTATCAGGGAGTGCTGGCCAGCTGCGTCTACAACGTTTCCGATCCGGTGACCGAGCAGATGGTGGAGGATGCCGAGGTCGTCGAGGGAGCCCGCGCGATCGGGTTCACATTGGGTACACCGGGACTGTCGATGCTTGGCGTTGTCGATGATCTTTTGGTCGATCGGGCCTTCATCGAGCAGCGGCGCGATTCGGCGCTCGAGCTTGCCAAGGTAAGCGACGTCAGCCCGGCGGCACCACACAACGTGGCCAATGCTTTGGCGGCTGCCGCACTCGCCCGCTCGTACGGGGTGCCCGCCATAGCGGTTCGGGAAGGTCTGCGGACGGCCAAGGTCGGACCCCACAAGATTGAGACCGTGCTGGAACGTGACGGAGTCTTCTGGGTCGACGACTCCAAAGCCACCAACCCCCATGCTGCGGATGCCTCGCTGCGGGCCTTCAGTTCCGTAGTGTGGATCGCGGGCGGCCAAGCAAAGGGCACCACCTTCGACGAGTTGATCAGCACCCATCGGGAGAGGTTGCGCGGTGCGGTACTGCTCGGCATCGACCGCGAGATCATCGCCGAGGCGTTGGCTCGACACGCGCCGGAAGTCCCCACAGAAGTGATCGACGCGGTCGACACTAGAGCGATGGCACAAGCCGTTGCGGCGGCTGCTTCCCTGGCCAGACCTGGTGATGCAGTTCTGCTCGCGCCGGGGTGCGCCAGCAAAGACATGTTCACCGATTACGCCGCACGCGGAGATGCCTTCGCCGCGGCGGTGCGCGCGCTCGCAAAGGAGTAGACGTCAGTGGCGACCCTGACCCCGCAGGGCCAGACCGCATCCGGCCAGCGAGCCACTCGCCCTACTCCGCTTCGTTCGACTGAGGCCTTGCGGTCCAGGCGACCCGTCTTAGCGTCAGAGGTATCGCGCTGGCTTCGTTCGATGCTGGACCGGCCATTGACCAGCTATCACCTGGTGCTCGGCTCCGTTGCACTGCTGCTGATCGTTGGCGTGATGATGGTGCTGTCGGCTTCCAGCGTGAACGCCTATCTGACCGTAGGGGATTCCTATTTCTATGTGAAGCGGCAGGTGATCTTCCTCGGCATTGGGTCACTTGGTGCGCTCACGATCATGAAGCTGCCGCCGGTGACGCTGCGGCTACTGAGCTGGTTGGGCCTAGCCCTAGCTACCGTTTTGTTGATCTTGACTTATACACCGCTCGGTATTGCGGTGAATGGCAACCGCAACTGGCTTTATCTGGGCTCTTCGCTGTTCTCTATTCAGCCGGCCGAGTTCGCCAAGCTGGCCATGATCATCTGGGGCGCGGACGTACTAGCGCGCAAATATCGGCTGCTTGATCAACCGAAGCATCTGCTCGTGCCCTTCTTACCGGTGAGCGGCATCCTGGTTCTGCTTGTGATGTTTCAGGGCGACGCCGGTACCGCCGTCGTAATGGCGGTCATTGCGGCGGGCATCCTGTGGATCGTCGGTGCGCCGCTGCGCATTCTCCTCGGGCTGGCAGCGGCCGGTGTTGCCGGCATCATCACCATCTTCGTCACATCGTCGGTACGGATGCAGCGGCTTGCCGCCTTTCTGGATCCGACGCTCGACGCCAATGGAGTGAACCATCAGGCCAACGCTGGCATGTTCGCGATCGCCTCTGGTGGCTGGTGGGGCGTCGGTCTTGGTGCCAGCCGCCAAAAGTGGGGCAGTCTGCCGGAAGCGCACACCGACTTCATCTTCGCAGTGCTCGGCGAGGAGTTCGGGTTGTTCGGCAGCCTCGTCGTACTGGCCATGATCGGCATCTTGGGCTACGCCGGTATCCGAATCGCGATGCGGGCCGATGATCTTTTTGCACGCTATGCGGCGGGTGGTGTGGCAACTTGGTTCATGGTTCAGGCATTGATCAACTTGGCTGTGGTTCTCCGACTGCTTCCGATCGCGGGGGTCCCGTTGCCCCTACTGTCCTACGGGGGGTCGGCATTGGTTGCGAACTTATTGGCAGTTGGATTACTGCTGGCGTGCGCTCGTCGAGAACCGGAGGCTCGTCAGCTGCAGACAAAGAAGTCGATGCGCCCTCGGCGCCGGATGACCACTGTGGTCGGGTCACGCACCGGTCAGGGCGGTAGCAGCTGATGAACCTAACAGCGTCGCGCTCTGTGGTTCTCGCCGGCGGTGGGACCGCCGGGCATACCTCGCCATTGATCGCCACGGGTCTGGAGTTGCGCCGGCTGAGCCCAGACCTGACGTTGACGGCGCTGGGCACCGCGCGAGGCTTGGAGACAACCGTAGTCCCGGCAGCAGGGTTGGATTTGGAGCTGATTCCGCCAGTGCCTATGCCGCGCCGCATCGGGAGGGATCTCGTGCTCCTAGGACCGCGGCTGGTTGAGGCGGTAACCGCGACCGTGCGACTGCTTCGGCGAGTTGGCGCTGACGCCGTGCTCGGCTTCGGCGGCTATGTGTCCACCCCGGCGTATCTCGCGGCTCGCCGGCTTGGCCTAGCGATTGTCATCCATGAACAAAACGTGCTGCCTGGACTGGCCAACAAACTTGCCGCGCGGTTGACCACCCATGTCTACACGTCCTTCCCGCGTACCCCGTTGCCACATGCGGAGTGCATCGGCCTACCCATCCGGCGGACCATTACCGAACTAGACCGAGCCGCCTTGCGGCGTGCAGCGCGCACTGGCTTCGGCCTGAACCCAGAATTGCCAACGTTGTTGGTCAGCGGAGGCTCCCAGGGCGCCCTCCGGATCAATACTGCGGTGTCAGGGGCCTGGCCCGAATTGCTCGCCCGTGGCATCCAAGTACTGCACGTACTGGGGCCCAAAAACCTGGTTTCCGGCATCGAGCGCAGCATCCACGAGTCGACGGGTGCTGTCTACCAGCCAGTGGCGTACGTGGAACAGATGGAGCGGGCGTACGCGGCCGCTGACCTCATGCTGGGCCGCAGCGGCGCCAGCACAGTCCTGGAGACCGCGGCCGTTGGGCTCCCCGCCGTATTCGTGCCATATCCGGTTGGAAACGGCGAGCAAGCCCTCAACGCCGAACTTGTCGTTAATGCAGGCGGCGGCATCATGCTGGCCGACGCTGACTGCACCTCGATCTGGGTCGCACAGGAAATCGCTGCACTTTTCGCACATCCCGATCGGCTCGCGGGAATGAGTCAGGCGCTCGCCGGCGTTGCGCGGCTCGACGCAGCTACCGTGTTGGCGTCGAAAGTTCTGGAGGTGATCCGCTGATGGGTCTGATCACTCCCATCGAGCTCCCAAAGCCGGACGAGCTGGGAGCGGTGCATTTCATTGCCATTGGCGGCTCCGGCATGAACGGAATCGCCTCGATGATGCTGGCTCACGGCATTGAGATAAGCGGCAGCGACCGTCAGGATTCGAAGTACCTCCGCTGGTTGGAAGGGCAAGGAGCCCGGGTCCACGTCGGGCACCGAGCCGAGCAGCTGGGCGATGCCTCGACTGTGGTCGTCTCCTCGGCCATCCGGGAGAACAACCCAGAATTGGCCGAGGCTCAGCGGCGGGGCTTGCGAATACTTCATCGCAGTGCCGCCCTCGGTTCGCTAATGCTTGGCCGGCGCGGCATCGCGGTTGCGGGAACTCATGGCAAAACCACGACCACAGCGATGATCGCGTATGTCCTCCGGGGCTGCGGCTTCGATCCATCCTTCGTCATCGGCGGGGCGCTCACCGGCACCGCGACCGGCGGGCATCTTGGCAGCGGCGACACCATGGTGGTCGAGGCGGACGAGAGCGACGGGTCGTTTCTGCAATATCCCCGCGAGATTGCGGTCGTGACCAACATCGACCCCGATCACCTCAGCAACTGGGGGAGCGCGGAGAACTACGCCGACGGATTCCTCCGCTTTGCGACCGCTGACTCAATACGGCTGCTAGTGACCAGCGCTGACGATCCTGGAGCGGTCGCACTGACCGATCAGGTACGGCAGCGGACTGCGGAAAGCCTCCCAGGCCCGGCAGTCATGACGTTCGGCACGTCAGCAGCCGCCGACGTTCACATCGCGCGCGTCAATCTGGCAGGCACAGGCTCGACCTGTGAGCTTCGCTGGGACGATCATGTCGGGCCGGTTGAGTTGGCGGTGCCTGGGCACTACAACGTGCTGAACGCCGCCGCGGCGTACGCGGTTGCGGTATGGCTCGGTGCCGACGAGGCCGACGTACGCCGTGAGTTGTCCACCTATCAGGGCACGTACCGGCGTTTTCAGCTGATTGGCACCCCTAACGACATCCGCGTCTATGACGATTACGCCCATCACCCCACTGAGGTGCTGAATACGCTCATCGCGGCTCGTACCGGTGTTGGAGACGGTCGGGTCGTGGTTTGCTTCCAGCCGCACCTCTATACCCGCACTCGTGACTTTTGGCGCGAGCTCGCACATGCGCTGGAACAGGCCGACGAAGCCATCGTGATGGATGTCTGCGGTGACCGAGAGGATCCGATTCCGGGGATCGACGGAGCCATGGTGGCGAATGCCGTTGCTCCTGGCACCGCACATGTGACCTATGAACCTATCTGGGACCAGGCTGCACCAACCGTGGCCCGCATCGCCCGTCCCGGCGACCTGGTGATCACCGTGGGCTGCGGCGACGTCACGAAGGTGGCTCCGAAGATCGTTGCCGAGATCCAGCGGCTTGCCAAGGTTGCGCAGTGACATCAACGGTTACCGCGAGATCTAAGGGTCTACCCGCCGGCGGCAATCGACGCAAGAAACGTCGACCGTCGTGGCGACGTAAGGCCTTCGCGGTTGTTGCCATCGTGCTCGTACTCGCACTCGTCGCTGGCGGTCTCTGGATCGTCTATTTTTCGACACTGTCGGCCACCAAGCGCGTGAACGTGGCGGGAACCCATCAGCTGACGCCGACTCAGGTGAGCTTTGCGGTGCAGATTCGGATGGGCGTACCCCTGGCTCGTCAGAACCTCGATGAGATCGCCCAGCGCGCGATGACCTTGTCAGCAATCGAGTCGGCGACCGCTAGGCGCCACTGGCCGAACACGATCATTGTGACAATCGTCGAGCGTCGGCCGGTGTTCGGGATACACCAGCCCGACGGTTACCTCCTCGTCGACAAGTCCGGTGTCGCGTATCAGACGCAGCAAAGCCTGCCGCCGGACGTTGTGCTTGCCAACGTCGATGCTAGTAATGCGCCACTGCTCGGGGAGGTCGCCGGTGTCGCCGCCGCATTACCAGACAAGCTGCGTCGCAAGGTTGATCTGATTGCTGCGAGTAGCCGTGACAACGTCGTGCTGATCTTGGCAACTGGACGGAGGGTGACCTGGGGTAGCGCAACGGATTCCGAGCTGAAGGCCCAGGTCGTGACGGCCCTGCTGAAGCGTAAGCCCAAGTTGTCGTCGATCGACGTCTCGAGTCCGCACAATCCCGCCGTTAAGTAGCTTGCCGGCCCCAGCTGTACCAGGTTGCTCACGCTGTACATGGCATGCACGCCATGTGGTCGCATGATTACGGTCGAGCCTTCCGCAGCTCTTCTATCATCGTCTCAATGTCAACTTGAGGTATAGCAATTGCAGATAATCGCCGATCATGGCGTGTCACAACAGCATCACTCGTCACCATCTCGTAGCGTTCATTGAACACCGCGCCGTTTCCCGACCGTGACAACTTAAGCGTTGACCTCACGTTGAGACTTGGTGCGACCACTTGTCCGCAAACATGAAAGAAGAGGCGGAACCGTGGTTTCTGCGTCACAGAACTACTTGGCGATCATCAAGGTCGTGGGCGTCGGCGGTGGCGGCGTCAACGCCGTGAACCGGATGATCGAGGCCGGGCTTCGGGGTGTCGAGTTCATCGCAGTGAACACCGATGCGCAAGCGTTGCTGATGAGCGATGCGGACGTGAAGTTAGACATTGGCCGCGATCTCACCCGCGGCCTCGGCGCCGGTGCAGATCCGGACAAAGGCCGTCAGGCGGCCGAGGATCACGCGCAGGATATTGAAGACGCGCTTAAGGGTGCCGACATGGTGTTCGTTACCGCTGGCGAGGGCGGTGGCACCGGAACCGGCGGCGCGCCGGTGGTCGCTCGCATTGCGCGCGCGCTCGGCGCCTTAACTATCGGGGTCGTCACCCGACCGTTCTCCTTCGAAGGCAAGCGCCGGGCGGTGCAAGCCGAGCAGGGCATCGCAAACCTCCGCGAAGAGGTTGACACCTTGATCGTGATTCCCAACGACAAGCTGCTCCAGATGATCGATCATCAGATCGCGATCTTGGACGCGTTCAAGCAAGCGGACCAGGTGCTGATGCAGGGTGTCTCTGGCATCACCGATCTGATCACCACACCTGGCTTGATCAACCTAGACTTCGCCGATGTCAAGGCCGTCATGTCGAATGCTGGTTCGGCGTTGATGGGCATCGGTTCCGCCCGTGGTGAGGACCGGGCCCGTGCGGCTGCGGAAACGGCTGTCTCCTCACCACTGCTGGAGGCCAGCATTGACGGTGCTCACGGTGTCTTGTTATCCATCGCCGGCGGTTCCGATCTTGGGCTGTTCGAGGTGTCGTCTGCCGCCAATCTGATTCAAGGCGCCGCTCACGAGGACGCGAACATCATCTTCGGCACCGTTATCGACGACGCACTCGGAGACGAGGTACGGGTAACCGTCATCGCCGCTGGCTTCGAGGGTGGCCAGCCGCCACGTCGCCAGCCAGGTATCAGTCGCGCTGCCGATCTTCGTACACACCAGTCGCGATCCACCCCGGCGCCTCCGGAGCCGGAACCGGTCGCGGTCGCGCCCAACAATCACAGCTCAACCAACCAGGCTGGGCCGGCTGAGAGTCCGGCGCCGTCACTCAACCCACCGCCAGTGCCGCTTGCACCTAAGCGGGTCACCGTGCCCCCCAGAATTCCCTCTTTCGAGGATGATCTTGACGTTCCCGACTTCCTTAAGTAGCGCGTGTCGGGCCAGATCATCAACCTGCTCGGACGGTAATCTCAGCAGCAACGGCGCGGGCTGAGGCGCCATTTGTGGCTCGGTAGTCAGGCACCAGACGGACCCACGAATTTGGATGCAAACAAAGGATGCAATGAAGAGGGCATCGAGAAACTGGACCTTGATATCGGGCTCAAGAATTCGGGGCCTCTAAGAAGTGAATCCTAAGAATTGAAAACAGATTCGAGGCGGATGAGATGGCGGAACGACTGAAGCGCGCGGCGGCCTGGCTCGGCTTGGTCACCGACGATCGGTACACCGACTATGACGATGCTGCCTACGACAATGCCGCAAATTACGATGAGTTGATCGACGAGTCCAGCCAAGATGAGCCGGTCGTCGCATCGGAGAAACCTGCCACCGTCACCCCACTCGAAAGCCGGCGCCAGACGACGGCAGCCCCCACCTCGATCTCCTCATCCGGTACGACGACTCTCGCTCCCCACGCACGGACGGCCGATGTGTCACGAATCACCACTGTTCATCCCCGCACGTACAACGAAGCCCGCGTCATCGGCGAACATTTCCGTGATGGTGTGCCGGTCATCATGAACCTGTCCGACATGGAGGATGCCGACGCCAAGCGGTTGGTCGACTTTGCCGCTGGTCTCATCTTTGGTTTGCGTGGCAGTATCGAACGCGTCACCAGCAAGGTGTTCCTGCTTTCGCCGCACGACGTCACCGTCGCAGCGGAAGACAAGGAACGGATTGCGGGCGGTTTCTTTAACCAGAGCTAGATAGGGGCTCCGCCACGCTGGTCTGCGCGCCTAGGCTGGTGTCACGCGTAGTACGCCGAAACAACACCGAAGCAGCACAGACAGAAGCAGCACAGACAGGCCTCAACCGTGTTTGTCGTAGGACTCATCATCAACTGGATCTTGTGGATCTTTCTGCTGATCCTCTTTGCGCGCATGATTTTGTCTTGGGTCCCGGTCCTCGTCCGCGACTGGGAACCCAGAGGACCGATGCTGGTCTTCGCCGAGATCATTTACTCGATCACCGACCCGCCACTTCGGCTGCTTCGCAAGGTGCTCAAGCCGGTCCGGGTCGGCAACATGATGCTTGATCTGGCGTTCATCGGTCTTGCGATCCTGGTCAGCATCCTGATGCAGGTAAACCGCAGCTTGTTCTTCTGACAGCTTCCTCCGGCGGCTTCTTTTCCTGACTTGGGGGCGTCTTTCGTGACTTCTTTGGCTCGGCTGTGGACCCACACCAAATTGGGTACGGTAGGGCGGGTGAAGGACCGGTCCCACCTGAAAGTTCCACCTAGATACCGAGGTGCACGATGACGCTGACGCTCGACGACGTCCGCAACAAGCGGTTCCGGATGGCCCGCAAATCCGGCTATGAGGTCTTGGAAGTTGACGAGTTCGTTGACGAGGTCGAGGAAAGCTTCGCGCAACTCATCGAGGAGAACCAGAACCTCAAAAAGCAGATCGAGGCTCTGAAGGCGGCTCCTCCTCCGCAGCCCATGGCCCCTGCCGCTCCGACAGTTCAGGCGCCACCGCGGCAACCCGCACCGCCGCCGCCAGCGCCACCATCACAGTCCGGCACCATCGTTGTGACCACGGGCAAGGAGGCCAGCGCCGCAGTCGTCCGCCTTGTGGAAATGTCGACGGAGCAGGCTGAGCGCCTTGTCGAGGAAGCCACCGAGGACGCCAACCGAATCCGCGAGGAGGCTAACCGGACGGCGCATCAGCTCACCACCGATGCTCGGACGCGCGCGGAGCGAGTCGAGTCGGAGGCCCGTGTCAATGCGGAGCGACTCCAGGCTGATGCGCTCAGCCGGGCCGAGAAGCTCGATCGTGAGATCGAGAGTCGCCGTGGCGAGATGTTCGGCGACCTGGAGAGGCAGCGCGACGACTTGACGGCAGCCGTTGCAGCACTGCGGAACTTCGAAGCGGCCTACCGTAGCAACCTCACTACGCATCTTCGGAAACAGATCGAAACACTGGAGACCGGACGGGCAGAGCCTCTCGACGTTCCGGATGTGGTACGCGACGTGAAGTCGGCCGAGGGCAAGTCAAACGGGATCGGCACTGGCCCGCAAGGCGAACGCAGCGATCAGCCTCAGCACCGGCAAGATGCGCCAAGCTACAGCGGTTCGAGCAACACCCCGCGGCTGGATGCATTGTTAGGGGACCAGCGCTGATCCGATGTAAGCGTTGATCAAGACCACAGGGCTCGCCTTTGGCGGGCCCTGTGGCGTTTTAATTGCTGTATTTGATTGCTCCGCTGCTTTCGCTCGCTGTGTCTAATGGCTCGCTTCGCTCACTGCGATATTCGCGGAGAGCCGCCGTCTTCGTCGGATCCGACGAAACGATTGTGTCTAAGAATCAACTCTCCTTCGAACCGTTTCGTCGGCTCCTCCTGCAGATCGGCGTCGTGAACATCGCGGGCGCGGATCGCGCCATGCAGCCCGCCTACTTCGTCGTCGCGCGCAGATGGTAAAGCGTGTCTGCTCGCTCCTCCTTAGGACGGCGGGGGCGCGGTCCGGTGAGACCGCCTCTTCTTCCCACAGCCCGCCGTGTGCTGATTCTCGCTTCGCTCGTGCGATTTGTTGAGTCGCTCGGAGACGAAGAGCGTGTACCCTCTCTCCGTATTACATTGCTCGCTCCGCTCGCGGAGGCAGGCGCCGGTTGGCCGCTGCCTTCCTCACTCGCTTCGCTCGCTCGTACGGTTGTTCAGCTCGCGCGCAGACAGAGCGTCTCAGCTCGCGGTCCTGCTGCCCTTTCTCCGCACGAGTCCATGAATGTCGGCGAAATCCGCCGATATGAAACTCACTCGTGGCGCTGCGCGGAGAAACGCATCGTCTAGCCTCTGAGGACGGACCGTTGACCCCTCGTTCCCCACCGCGGCGGTGTGCGAAAACGCAGTGTTTGATGCTCGCTCTCCTCGCTGCCCTGGAAATTCAGAGAGAAAATCAGGGCAAAAGCCGCGGGGGTCGTTGAAGAAACTGCTTTTGCGGCCTACTGTCTCTGCGTCACTTCCACCTCCAGCCGTGCTCCAAGAAATGGGGAACACATGACCACCGCTAAATCCAGCGCAGCGGCCACCCCGGCAGCCGAGAACGGCGGTCGCACCACCAACAATCGGAAGGCCTCAACAAAGGCCGCACCAACGGTGCACGCGGTAGCTGTCGAACATCAAGACAAGCCTGCAAAACCGATGAACCCGAAGTCCTTGCCGGTCCGGCCCGGCGAAGATCCCTGGACCAAGGCCGAGATCAATGAGGTTAAGCAGGCGCTAATCGAAGACATTGCCCGCTTCGAGAGCCAGATTGAGATCTCCACCGCAGAACTAGTCGGATTGCTCCGCGACGGCAGTGAGGGGGCCGGACGCGATCCGGCTGACGTCGGCTCTGCGAACTTTGAACGCGATGCGGAGATGTCGTTGGCAAACAACGCCCGGGAGATGCTCGATCAGTCCCGCCTCGCATTGCGACACATTGAGCTCGGCACCTATGGGAGCTGCGACAACTGCGGACAGCCGATAGGTAAGGGCCGGTTGCAGGCCTTTCCGCGTGCCACATTGTGTGTCACCTGCAAGCAGCGCGAGGAACGGCGATAACTTCAGCCGCCCGCGCTCGCCCCATCGAGCGACGACGCTTGCGCCTGATCGTCGGTCTCGTCGCGGTTGCTGGGTTAGCAGCTGATCTTGTCACCAAGATCATCGCAGTAACCCAGCTCGAGCCCCTTGCTTCGATCCGACTGCTCGGTGGTTTGCTCACCCTGCGCCTTATCCGAAACCCTGGTGCCGCCTTCAGCCAGGGGCAGCGTTTTACTTACGTGTTTGCCATTGCGGGGATTCTCGTTCTGGGTTTTGTGATCATCAAGCTAGTGCCACGAATCGGACATCCAGCTTGGGCCGTCGCCATTGGATTGTTGTGTGCGGGCGTCGCCGGCAACCTGACCGATCGGTTGTTTCGACCCCCTGGAGTGCTGCGCGGTCACGTGATCGACTTTCTCGAATTGCCGCATTGGCCGATCTTCAACGTGGCCGACATGTGTATTACAGCCGCCGCGATCTTGATCATATTTTTGTCGATCGTGAAAGGGATCAACATCACCGGCGAGCGCCATGTCCGTGGCGGCCGTGGTGACTCCGGCGATGATGATCATCATCGGAGCACGATCACGCGTGGCTGAGCGAAAGGTTCTGCTCGTGCCAGAGGGATTGCACGGCGAGCGGGTCGATGCCGCGGTGGCGCGCATGCTCGGTTTGTCCCGAAGCCGGGTAGTGGAGTTGATCAGCGATGGGCAGGTGCTCCTTGATGGTGTTGCGATCAACAAGTCCGAGCGGGTCAGCGTTGGGTCGATGCTCGAGGTCGAGCTTGCCGACCGGCCCCGGGTGGCAGCGGTGCGGCCGGAGCAGGTCGAAGGGGTTGTCATCGTCTACGACGACGACGACATTGTGGTGATCGACAAGCCGGTCGGCGTGGCCGCTCATCCCAGCTTGGGCTGGAGCGGGCCAGATGTGCTCAGCCACCTTGCCGGTGCCGGCTTCCGCATCTCGACCTCCGGCGTTCCGGAGCGACGCGGCATCGTCCAGCGGTTGGACGTAGGCACTTCTGGGCTGATGGTGGTGGCCAAGAGCGAGCGTGCGTACACGATCTTGAAAAGAGCGTTCCGGTCACGCAGCGTCGACAAGATCTACCACGCCCTGGTGCAGGGCCATCCAGATCCCTTTACGGGCACCATTGAAGCTCCCATCGGTCGACACCCCGGAGCGGACTACAAGATGGCGGTGATGGAGACCGGGCGGCACAGCGTCACCCACTACTCCACGATGGAAGCGTTCGTGGCGGCGACTTTGCTGGAGATCAAGTTGGAGACCGGCCGTACTCATCAGATCCGGGTTCACATGGCAGCGATTCGGCATCCCTGCGTCGGCGATCTGACATATGGGGCCGATCCCGTACTCGCCGGCAAGCTAGATCTGGAACGCCAATGGTTGCACGCGGTCAGGCTCAGCTTTGCGCATCCCAGTTCCGGCGAACTGCTGTTGTTCGAGTCCGAGTACCCGCCTGATCTTCGCCACGCACTAGAGATGATCAGGGCCTGGTAGACCAGTGCTCGATGGGTCTGGCCGCTATGGCGCTTACTTCGCTAGGGTCAACTCGTGCGTAGAGCCAAAATTGTGTGCACGCTCGGCCCAGCCTCCTCAAGTCCCGAGCGGTTGTCGGAGCTGGTTGCCGCTGGAATGGACGTCGCCCGACTCAATATGAGTCACGGCGACTATGCCGATCATGAGAGGAACCTGCGCAGCGTCCGGGAGGCAGCACAAAGCGCGGGTCGGCCGGTTGGGGTGTTGGCCGACCTCCAGGGGCCGAAGATCCGGCTCGGCCGGTTTGCAAGTGGCAAGGAAAGGTTGCAGGTCGGCGCGACGTTCGCGATCACTATTGACAACATCGAAGGAACCGTCGAGCGCTGCTCCACCACCTACAAAGGGTTGCCAGGAGACGTCCGACCCGGAGATCTGATCTTGATCGACGACGGCCGGATTGCCTTGCGGGCGAACGACGTCACCGACACCGACGTGATCACCGAGGTGGTCGTGGGCGGATCGGTGAGCAACAACAAAGGGATCAACCTTCCGGGCGTAGCAGTCAGTGTGCCAGCGATGAGCGGTAAGGACACTGAAGATCTGCGTTGGGCGCTTCGCAACGGCGTCGACATGGTGGCTCTGTCGTTTGTTCGTAGTGCGGAGGACATCAAACCGGTCCACGAAATCATGGATACCGAGGGCCGCCGCATCCCGGTGATCGCCAAGCTGGAAAAACCGCAGGCGGTCGACAACCTGACACAGATCATCGACGCCTTCGACGCCTTCATGGTGGCCCGCGGGGATCTCGGTGTCGAGCTGCCGCTGGAAGAGGTGCCGCTGGTCCAGAAGAGGATCGTCACCGCCGCTCGGCGCTGGGCTAAGCCGGTGATCGTGGCGACTCAGATGCTGGAGTCGATGATCTCTTCGCCACGTCCGACCCGTGCCGAAGCCTCCGACGTCGCGAATGCGATTCTCGATGGTGCGGATGCCGTGATGTTGTCGGGAGAAACCAGTGTCGGAGAGTATCCCGTGCTGGCGGTGGAAACCATGGCGCGAATCGTAGAGAACACCGAAGCCCACGGCATGGAACAGATGCGGAGCATCGACTGGGATCCGCACACTACGAGCGGCGTGATCACCAAGGCGGCCGAGGAGGTCGCTCAGCGGATTGGCGCCAAGTTCTTAGTGACGTTTACCACGTCCGGCGACTCCGCCCGTCGCCTCACTCGGCTTCGCTCAAGTATCCCGGTGCTGGCCTTTACCCCGTACGAGGCAACCCGTGCGGCACTGACCCTGAACTGGGGGGTCGAGACCTTCATGGCTCCAATGGTCGGCCACACCGACGAGATGATCCGAGAGGTGGACAAGTCCCTCACCGAGAGCGGCCGCATCGCCGACGGCGAGCGCGTGGTCATCGTGGCCGGCTCCCCGCCGGGCGTCGCCGGCCAAACCAACATGATCCGGGTACGCCGCATCGGCGCGCCCCTGTAGCAGAGCTCACTCCGCATCACGTACTCAGACTCCGCATCAGAAGTACCTGATGCGGAGTCTGAGTACGTGATGCGGAGTCGTCTTGGGCCATAGTGAGTGGAACTAAAGGACATAGGCCTTCGCCACCCCTCCCCGGCACCAACTCCGAAGCGCGCCTGCTGGCCCCGGGGCGGGACCGCCAAAACCTAAGATGCTTGAAACCCTACGGACGCAAACTCGACGCTTTTGAGCAAACTCAACCAAAGCGTTTTGGCGGTCCCGTTCCGGGGTCAGCAGGCAAGCGCGAATCAGTGAAAGTGCCGGAGAGGGGAGTCGAACCCCTATGTCCTTTCGGACAGACGGGTTTGAGCCGTCCGCGTATACCATTCCGCCACCCCGGCCAGGGGCCAAATGATCAATCAGCCGATCAGTCAGCCGGCGAATGCTCGCGAGCCCGATCATTCTGCCATAGCCCGCCGCATGGCCGGTCGATCAAATGCCAGTGCCCGTAACAAGCGCCTGGCTAGAGTGTCCCCGTGAGTGCAGAAACCGACCAGATCAGGGACGGTACGAAGGCTCGAGTCGTCGTCGCTGAAGACGAAGCGCTGATCCGACTGGATCTGGTAGAGATGCTCACGGAGGAGGGCTACGACGTCGTAGGTCAGGCTGGTGACGGGGAAGTGGCGGTAGCACTAGCCACCGATCTCAGGCCGGATCTGGTGGTCATGGATGTCAAGATGCCCAAGCTTGATGGGATCAGCGCTGCCGAGCAGATTGCCAGCGAGCGCATCGCACCAGTGCTGATGCTTACAGCATTCAGTCAGCGCGAGCTGGTCGAGCGAGCCAGTCAGGCCGGCGCCATGGCGTACGTGGTCAAGCCCTTCAGTAAGGCCGACCTCATTCCTGCGATTGAGATCGCTCGTGCCCGGTTCGCCGAGATCCAAGCAGTCGAGGCCGAAGTGAGCGACCTTACCGAGCGGCTGGAGTCACGCAAGGTCGTCGAGCGCGCCAAAGGCTTGTTGCAGAGCGGTCTTGGGCTCAGCGAGCCGGAGGCCTTTCGGTGGATCCAGAAGACGGCCATGGATCTGCGCAAGTCGATGCGGGAAGTAGCCGAAGGAGTCATCGAGCACGGCTCAGTGGCGAAGGAAAAATAGCGCCTTTGCATCGTTGTGCTTTCAATCGCGTAACGAACGTGCTACCGGCGGCAAGGTTCCGTCATAGTCCGCCTCATTCGTGAGTTCGGCGTCCTAGTGTTTGGAGCAAACGGAGGCGCCTGCTCGATCGACTGCGAAAAAGGTGCAATGTGCCAGATTCGTGGTCCGCATCCACTAGATTCATCACCCGGATGGCGAGCTAGGCTGCGGCCGTCCCACGCAAGAACGGGAAGTCAGTGCGTCGCACTGGCTTGCACATCTAATCAGGAGGAATCGTGCGATATCGCGCAATTGTCCGTCTCGGAGTAGCCCTCGCTGCGACCTCGCTCGTGCTCGCGGCGTGTGGCGGAGGCGGTGAGGAAACCGGAGGTGGCACGGCCACTGGCGGCACATCACAGGCTGCGGGGACCGTCAAGCTCGGGCTGATGGGTGACCTCACCGGTGAGAACTCGGGCATTGTGATCCCGCTTCGCAATGCCGCCAAGATGGCGATCGAGGACTACAACGCCACTAATCCGGCTACCAAGATCGAGTTAGTGGAGTACGACAGTCAGGGCGTGCCGGAGCAGGCCACGTCTCTTGCTCAGCAGGCCATAAAGACCGACAAGATCGTCGGGCTCATTGGTCCTGCGTTCTCAGGTGAGTCCCGTCAGGCTGACCCCATTCTGGAAGAGGGCACGATTCCGAGCGTGACGGCGTCAGCGACCAATCCCGGACTCGCCGAGAATGGGTGGAAATACTGGCACCGCATTGTAGGCAACGATAATTCCCAGGGCAGCGGGGTCGCCGACTACATGACCCGGGCACTTGGCGTGAAGAAGGTTTTTGTTATCCACGACAACCAGGAGTACAGCAAGGGTGTCGCCGACGTGGTGATTGAGACATTGAAGGGCAGCGGTATCACTCCGCAGACCGACGTCATTGACCCCCAGGGCTCCGACTACGCCTCAACGGTCAACAAAGTCAAAGCGGCGGCACCCGATGCCATCTTCTACGGCGGTTACTACGCTCAGGCCGGCCGACTGCTTAAGCAGCTCCGGGATGGCGGCGTGAAAGCGCAATTCCTCTCCGGTGACGGGTCATTGGACGCTGGGCTGGCCAAAGGCGCGGGCGGCAACAACGCCGACGGTGCCATCGTCAGCTGCCCATGCCTGATCGACCCTACGGGTAAAGCCGGCCCGGCAAGCAAGAAGCTCTCTGAGGCCTATAAGGCGAAGTACAACGCTCCTACTGCGATCTATGTCGGTGAGGGCTACGACGCGGCCACTGCGTTCATCGAGGCCATCAAGAATGGCAATACCGACACCGAGTCGATCAACAAGTACCTCGCGACGATAGATGTCCCGGGTGTAACAAAGCAGATCAAGTTCGCTGAGAACGGCGAGCCGACCACTAGCGACGTGTACGTCTACCTGTTCAAAGGTGATTCGTACTCGCTGATTGGCAATACGAAGGACGCAGAAAAGCCAGCCGCCTGACACCTGCAGTTCGACGTGAGAGTCTTAGGTAGGCCCCGGATTGGGAGCGCTACGGCGCTCCCAATCCATAACTAAAGGTGACCGGTGGTGCTTGAGAATTTTCTCACTCAGTTCTGGCCAGCCACCGTTGACGGACTCTCGTTGGGTGCCATCTACGCTTTGGTCGCGCTCGGCTACACGATGGTCTACGGGGTACTGCGGCTCATTAACTTCGCGCACTCCGAAGTCTTCATGGTCGGCACCGTCGCCGCATTATTTACTCTGACGACAATCGGCGTCTCAAGTCCATTGGGCGGCCTGGCGCTCATCGCGATGCTTCTCTTCATCGCCGTTGTCGCGATTGTCGCGTCAGGCGTTACAGCCATTGGACTCGAGTACATCGCCTACCGGCCGCTGCGCAAACGTGGCGGCTCTCGCTTAGCAGCGCTCATCTCAGCGATCGGCGCGTCGCTTTTCCTGCAACAGCTCTTTGCGCTCATCGTCATCCCGCAATTGTTCAGTCTGCCGCAGGAAGGTGGACGCCTGCCGGTTCATTCGCCCGACTGGGTGCAGCGAGCCGACGTCATCAACATTGGCGACTTCATCGTTCGCAACGACAAGCTGCTCGTTGTCGTCGCCGCAGTCGTGATGATGGTGGCGCTCGACCAGTTTGTCGAGCGCACAAGGCTGGGGCGGGGTATCCGGGCGACGGCCCAATCACCAGAGAACGCCGTGCTGATGGGCGTGAACATCGACCGCATCATCACCGCAACATTTGCGATCGGCGGAGCGATGGCCGGGGTCGCGGCAGCCCTATACCTGATGCGATTTGAGGAAACCAACTATTTCGTTGGCTTCCTGCTTGGCATTAAAGCCTTCACTGCGGCAGTACTAGGAGGCATTGGAAACTTACGCGGTGCTCTGCTCGGAGGGCTTGTTCTTGGACTCATCGAGATGTACGGGTCCGCAATTTTCGGATCGGAGTGGCAGCACGTGGTCGCCTTCGTCGTTTTGGTTTTGGTCCTCATGTTTCGCCCGACTGGCATTCTGGGCGAGTCTCTTCAGCAGGCGCGCGCATGACTCCGAAAAGAAGCAGCGCCGGCATACTGACCCAGAGCCGTCAGGCGATCGGCGGCGGTACGGAGCGATTGCGCGAATGGTGGGCCCACGCCCCAGGATGGGCGCGCTGGTGTGTCTACTTGGCGCTGATCATTGGTGCCCTCCTGTTGCCGGCGTCCTCAATTGGCAGTTTTATGACACCGCGGAGCGATTGGGCAACGGTTCTGTTTTATCCCATTGGGGTCTATATCGCTTTGGCGATTGGCCTCAACGTGGTGGTCGGATATGCGGGCTTGCTTGACTTGGGATACGTAGCCTTTTTCGCCATTGGCGGCTATGCGATGGCCGTACTTGGCACGATGTTCGGCTGGAGCTTCTGGGAGATCCTTGTTGTCGGCGTGCTGGCCACCAGTGTCTCGGGCCTGATCCTTGGCGCTCCAACGTTGCGACTGCGCGGTGACTACCTCGCCATCGTGACGTTGGGATTTGGCGAAATTGTTCGGATCAGCGCGCAGAACACCGATGCCATCGGCGGCCCGCGGGGCATCGCAGGCATTCCGCACCCGCCAAATCTGTCAGAGTTCGAGATTTTCGGTGTAAAGCCGTTGAAGTACGGGCTCCTTGATCCGCGGCCGTATTACTACCTGCTGGTCCTTTTGATCGTGCTGACGATCGTCTTCGTCAAGCGATTAGAGAAAAGCCGTGTTGGCAGATCATGGGCGGCAATCCGCGAAGACGAAGACGCAGCAGAGCTCATGGGAGTGCCAATCTTCCGTTACAAGTTGGCTGCCTTCGCCATAGGTGCTGCCATCGGTGGCGCGGTCGGCGTGGTCTGGGCGGCCAAGGTGATTTCGATCATCCCGGCGAACTTTCCCTTCATCTTGTCGGCGACCATCCTCGCCGCCGTTGTCCTTGGTGGATCCGGAAACATCCCTGGCGTAATATTGGGCGCCTTTTTGATTGCCTGGCTGCCAGAGCGGTTCCGAGTGTTTACTGATTACCGGATTTTGCTGTTTGGTGCGGCCCTCGTACTTATGATGGCGCTGCGACCTGAGGGCATATGGCCGTCACGACGACGCCAAGCGGAGCTCGCTGAGGGTACCGGCGGCATGGGCGCTCTGGGTGGTGAGGTGGGCGGACCGGGAGGCGAAGTTGAAGCCGAAGCTCGAGAGCCCGAACTAGAAAGGTGATCAGGGCATGACCAACGGTCCTATCACCGCGGCAACCCAGCCTCTGCTCGAGCTGAGAACCGTGACGATGCGATTTGGCGGCGTAGTGGCAGTAAACGCGCTGGAGCTCGCCGTCTACGAGGGTGAGATCTTCGCTTTGATCGGCCCGAACGGTGCCGGCAAAACCACTGTCTTTAACCTCGTGACTGCTCTGTACCACCCAACCGAAGGGCAGATCTATTTCAACGGCGAGCGCATCGACGGCAAGAAGCGGTTTGTGGTGACAAAGCTTGGAATTGCGCGGACCTTCCAGAACGTTCGGCTATTTCACAATATGTCGGCCCTAGAGAACGTGCTGGTAGGTGCCGACGCGCACCACCGCACCGGCCTGGCCGGTGCCGCCTTGGGATTGCCATGGCACCGGCGGGAGGAACGCGAGGGTCGGGCAAAGGCTCGCGAATTGCTGGAATTCGTCGGCATCCCGAACCGAGGTGAAGACACGGCGAAGAACTTGCCCTACGGCGACCAGCGGCGGTTGGAGATAGCCCGCGCGCTCGCCACCGACGCCAAGCTGATACTGCTTGATGAGCCGGCCGCCGGTATGAATCCCGCAGAGAAAGTGGCACTGCAAGGCCTCATTGGAAAGATCCGCGACTCGGGTCGCACCGTCCTTCTGATCGAGCACGACATGAGTCTCGTCATGGGAATCAGTGACCGTGTTGCCGTGCTCGACTTCGGGCAGAAAATCGCCGAGGGCCTCCCTGCCGAGGTTCAGCAGGACGCACGGGTGATCGAAGCGTATTTGGGGGCACCGACGGATGCTTCTTGAACTAGACGACATACACGTCCACTACGGAAAGATCGAGGCAATTCGGGGCATCTCGGTCGAGGTGGACGAGGGTGAGATCGTCACACTGATCGGTGCCAACGGCGCTGGAAAGAGCACCACCCTCAAGACCATTTCCGGGTTGCGCACAGTTTCCCAAGGCGAAATTCGGTTCAACGGTCAAGTGATCACGCGAATGCCAGGGTATAAACGCGTGCTCGCAGGCATCGGTCAGGCGCCGGAGGGTCGCGGCATCTTCCCGGGCATGACCGTTGTAGAGAACCTGCATATGGGGGCCTATGCCCGAAAGGACGACACCTCGAAGGAGCTTGCCGAGGTCTACGACCTGTTCCCGCGGCTCGCCGAGCGCAAGCGCCAGGCGGGCGGAACGCTGTCTGGTGGCGAGCAGCAGATGCTCGCGATCGGTCGCGCGCTCATGAGCAAACCGAAAGTGCTCTTGCTCGATGAGCCGTCGATGGGTCTGGCGCCGCTGCTGGTGAACCAGATTTTCTCGATCATTGAAGAGATCAACAGGAGAGGCACCACGATCTTGCTCGTGGAGCAGAATGCGCAGCAAGCGTTGAGGCTTGCACACCGGGCGTATGTGATCGAGACCGGACAAATCGTCAAGAGCGCCCCGGCAGCCGACCTCCTCACCGACCCAGAGGTCAAGGCCGCATACCTCGGTGGGGAACTCGGTCCCGGCCCGTCGGATCAGCTGAGCTAATTCGTCCATGTCCGGATTGGCTCCTGAGAGCGGTGTGTTGTCAGCGTCGGGTCTGCGAACTAGCTTCGAGTAAGCCGGCAGATGACCGGCGAGGCAGGAGCACGCCGGGTGACAACGTCGTCAGCAATCCCACTCGGATCCGACGCCGTCGTCCCGCAAGCTGTGGGAGCGGCGGCGGCTAGCGTTTGGGGCGACGAAACCGAGATCGCTGAAGCAGCAGTGGCCCTGGCCAGTCGCCGGATCAGCAAAGCTTCAGACCCTAAGGCGACGGCACGACCTGCCTCCGAACTCCTGGCCGATGCCGGAGAGACCATTACGCCCGACGGGCTTGGAGCCGACGAGGCCTTACGCATCTTCGAAGACGTTTTCGCTCCAGCAACCCGGGCTCAAGACGATCCCATGAACCTTGCCTACATCCCGGCCGCCCCAACTCGTGCCGCGCTCGCCTTCGACGCTGTGGTGAGCAGCTACAACATCTTCGCTGGAAGCTGGGAATCCGGATCGGGTGCCATCTTCGCCGAGAACCAGGCACTCGCCTGGCTCGTTCAGCTGCTCGGCTGGCCGAAGACGGCCGGCGGCTGCTTCGTTTCGGGGGGTACGACGGGCAACCTGTCTGCGCTTGTCACCGCTCGACAGTTCGCCCGCAACCGGCTCGGCAGGCATCCGATGGGGCAGTGGCGGCTGGCCTGCACGACGCAGGCGCATTCGTCGGTGCAGCAGGCAGCGTCCGTACTGGACGCCGAGCTGGTGCTCGTGCCGGAAAATGATCAAGGTCAGATGACGGCTGATGCGCTGCGAGCAGTGCTGATCAACTCCCATGACGTCTTCGCAGTCGTTGCCTCGGCTGGCACGACGAATGCCGGCACCATTGATGATCTTTCCGGCATTGCCGACGTCTGCGAGCGCTTTGGTGTCTGGATGCACGTCGATGGCGCGTACGGCGGTGCCGCCCTGGCTGCTCCGAGCGTGCGGCCGCTGTTCAACGGCATTGAACGGGCCGACAGCTTTATCGTGGACCCCCACAAGTGGCTGTTCGCGACCTATGACTGTTGTGCTCTGGTCTACCGGCAGCCTGAACTCGCACGGGCGGCTCATGCGCAGCACGCCGGATACCTCGATGCCATTGACCGTGAAGTGTGGAATCCCTGGGACTATGGGGTCCACCTCACCCGGAGAGCGCGCGGTCTGCCCTTCTGGTTCAGCCTGGCGACGCATGGCACGAATCGGTATGTTGCGGCGATCGAGCAAACCCTGGCGACCGCCCGAGCGGTGGCAGACGGAATCCGAGACATTCCGCAGCTCTCCTTGCTCAAGGAGCCGACTTTGTCGGTCGTGCTATTTGAGCGGACCGGGTGGGACGATGCGGCGTACCGCCGCTGGTCACGACGCCTCGCCCTCGAGGGCCGCATTCTCTGTGTGCCAACGCAGTGGAAGGGACAAACCGCGCTCCGGCTCGTCTTCATCAATCCGGCGACCGAGGCCGATCACGTCCTTGAAGTACTGGCCGAGACGACTCGGGATCCGAACGGCAACGCCTAGTCCTGTCGCTGCGGAGTGACCAGCTGGCAGGTCACCCGTGCGGTGCAGACCCGCCTGTCCGCATCATCGGTAAGCACGATCTCGTAGCTGGCAATTGAGCGGCCCAGATGCAAGGCCGTTGCTATCCCATTGACCCAGCCGGAGGTCACAGAACGGTGATGTGTGGCGTTGATATCCACGCCGACCGCGATCTTCTCCGGCGCAGCATGCATAAATGAACCCAACGACGCCAGTGTCTCCGCCAGCACACAAGATGCGCCACCGTGCCAGAGTCCGTACGGCTGCGTATTGCCTACCACGGGCATCCGTCCAGCCACCCGCTCAGGCGTCAGGGCCAGCAGCTCGAAACCCATTTTGCTATCTAGAGCACTGTCGAGCTCGGCGTACTCGGCGGGGATCTCGCGCCGGTCATGGATCGGAGTCACGGGCTCAGACTAGAGGGCGGCATATATCGCGCTCTGACATCGGTCGCTCAGTTCCGGCTTCTTCGTCGCTTTCATTGAAGCGTCTCAGGGGGCGAATATCTGCGGTTGGCGCTTCAACGAAAGCTCCTGCAGGCGCCGGAGGCGACCGACGTCATAGCGACTGCGGCATGTCAGTACCCGCGGCTATTGTCGGCTTGTGCCGACCAAGACCCAACTCGCCAGCGCCCCGGCTAACCAAACGCCAACGCGCCCCAAGTTGATGCTGATCGATGGCCACTCCATCGCGTACCGGGCCTTTTTCGCGCTTCCCGTGGAGAACTTTTCTACTCAGACCGGCCAGCACACCAACGGCGTGTTCGGCTTCACCTCGATGCTGATCAATGTGCTGCGCGACGAGAAGCCGACCCATTTAGCCGTTGCCTTCGACGTCTCACGCCACACGTTCCGCTCTGAGATCTATAGCGAGTACAAGGCCAACCGCACTACCACGCCAGACGAATTCCGGGGTCAGCTCGACCTGGTCAAGGAGGTGCTCAAGGCGCTCAACATCCCTTATGTGGAAAAGGAAGGCTTTGAGGCCGACGATGTCATCGCGACACTGGCGACCCGTGCGGATGTTGGAGGCTACGAGGTGTTGATCTGCACCGGCGATCGCGATGTGTTTCAGCTGGTCAGCGACAACGTGACCGTGCTCTATCCACGCAAAGGCGTCTCGGATCTCGCCCGGATGACGCCCAAGGCCGTCGAAGAGCGGTACTTCCTGACGCCCGCTCGCTATCCCGAGCTGGCAGCATTGGTCGGCGAGTCGAGCGACAACTTGCCCGGGGTTCCCGGCGTCGGGCCGAAGACCGCCGCCAAGTGGCTTGAGATGTATGACGGGCTGGAAAATCTCGCCGCTCACGCCGGCGAGTTGAAAGGCAAGGCCGCCGAGGCGTTTCAGCAACGCGTGCACGACGTATTGCGCAACCGGCAAGTGAACGCACTGGTTTGTGATCTTGACCTGGAGGTCAGTCTCGACGATCTGGCGCGCCGGCCGTGGAACCGTGAGGCGACCCACCAGTTGTTCGATGGCTTGGAATTCCGGGTACTGCGCGATCGGCTGCTCGAGGCGTTGCCAAACGAGGCCGAGGTGGTGCCCGAGGGCGGTTTCGACCTGGAGGCGGCGCGGCTGGAGCCTGGCGAGCTCGGGAGCTGGCTGGACGAGCATGCGGCCGGCGAGCGTACTGGCGTCGACATCATCGGCCACTGGGGTTCGGGAACCGGTGATATTACAGCTCTGTCGCTAGCCGCTGCTGACGGAGCGGCAGCGTACGTCGTGGTGCCCGACCTCGGCCCAGCCGATGAAAACGCCCTCGCCGACTGGCTCACCGACCCCGAACGACATAAGGCGATGCACGACGCCAAAGGCCCGCTCTTGGCAATCTGGGCTCGCGGTTGGGACCTCGCCGGCCTGACGTCTGATACTCAATTGGCCGCCTATCTGATCACGCCAGACCAGCGCACCTTCGATTTGGCGGATCTCACCATCCGTCACCTGAAGCGGGAGCTTCGCGTCGAGGGTGCTCCTGATCTTGATGACCCCGATCAGCTGGCACTCGACTTCGGCGATGACGACTCGGGTGCCAAGGTCGCGGCGCAGGCCTCGATGGTGCGGGCGCGGGCCGTCATCGATCTGGCCGACGCGCTGGACACCGAAATCGAGCAACGCAAAGGCACGAGCCTGCTCTATGGCGTTGAGCTTCCATTGCAGCGGACATTGGCGCGCATGGAGCAGACCGGTGTCGCGGTGGATGTCGACCATCTTGAGGCTTTAGAGGCTGGATTCGCGGCAACTGTGAACCGCGCCGCCAGCGACGCGTACGAGGTGCTTGGCAAGCAGATCAATCTCGGCTCACCCAAACAGCTTCAGGTCGTGCTCTTCGACGAGCTGGGGATGCCCAAGACGAGGCGTACCCGGACCGGCTATACAACCGACGCAGAAGCGTTGCAGCAGCTTTATGTGAAGACCGAGCACCCGTTCCTAGCCCACCTGTTAGTGCATCGTGATGCGATCCGGCTCAAGCAGACCGTCGAGGGTTTGCTGAAAGCGGTGGCCGACGACGGGCGCATCCATACGACGTACGCGCAGACGATTGCCTCCACCGGCCGCCTCTCGAGCACCGACCCGAACCTGCAAAACATCCCGATTCGAACCGAAGAGGGTCGCCGGATTCGGCAGGCGTTCATTGTGGGCGAGGGCTTCGATGCCTTGATGTCGGCGGACTATTCGCAGATCGAAATGCGGATCATGGCGCACGTGAGCCAGGACGACGACCTGATCGAGGCCTTCAAGTCGGGCATGGACTTTCACACGGTCACGGCGAGCCGCGTCTTCGGCGTCGAGCCGGAGCAGATTACGCCGGCGGAGCGAGCCAAGATCAAGGCGATGAACTATGGCCTGGCGTACGGGCTGAGCGTATACGGACTGAGCCAGCAGCTCAACATCGAAGTCTCCGAAGCAAAGGCGCTGATGGATGAGTACTTCGAGCGGTTCGGCGGTGTGCGAACTTATCTGCATTCATTGGTTGCCGATGCGCGGCGTACTGAATACACCGAGACCATCCTCGGTCGCCGCCGCTACTTGCCCGATCTGATGAGCGATAACAGGCAGCGCCGCGAGATGGCTGAGCGCATGGCGCTGAACGCTCCCATCCAGGGCTCAGCAGCGGACATCATCAAGATCGCCATGCTGGATGTCGAAAAGGCGCTCGATGATGCCGGAATCCGTAGCCGCATGTTGCTCCAAGTGCACGACGAGCTGGTCTTTGAGATCGCGCCTGGCGAGCGAGATGCCCTGACCGAGCTGGTACGCACGAAGATGGGCCACGCCGTGGCCCTGGACGTGCCGCTCGATGTGTCTGTTGGTGTCGGGCGCTCATGGCACGACGCGGCGCATTAGATCTGAATCATGCTATCAGCCGAGCTGATGCTATGATGTCTTAATGCGCACGACAATCACGCTCGAGCCGGAAGCCAAGGCGCTGGTTGAGAAGGCGATGAGGGAGCAGAAGCGTTCCTTCAAGGAGATCGTCAATGAGGCGATTATTCGGGGCCTCTCCGAGGTGCACCCTAGGGTGAAGGTAGAGCTGCCGGCGCACGATATGGGCAAGCCGTTCATTAATCTCGATAAGGCTCTTCAGATTGCCGGTGAGCTCGAGGACGAGGAGATCTTGAGAAAGATGGCGCTCGGCAAATGAAGGTGCTGGACGCCAACGTTTTGCTCCATGCAGACAATAAGAGCTCCGAACAACATGACATCGCAAGGCACTGGCTGCTCGCGGCACTGGTCGGTACCGAGTCCTTAGTAATCCCATGGATCAGCTCACTGGCCTATTTAAGAATCTCCACCCAGCCGCGCGCTCTTCCGCGGCCTCTGACCGTCGCCCAGGCGATGGACTTCCTCCGGCCAATGCTGTCTAATCCGCGGGTTATCACCGGCGAACCCGATCAGCATCATCTTGAACGAGTTGAGGCGCTGCTCGCCGCTACCGGCCGAGGAGGCAACCTTGTCAATGACGCGCACCTCGCTGCGCTCGCCTTGCAATACGAAGCAACAGTCGTCTCCTTTGACAACGACTTCAGCCGGTTTCCGCGCGTCCGCTGGGAGCGTCCAACGCTGATCGCCGACGATTGACGGCGCCAATGTTTGACCCTTTTGGAGCGCGGCGCTAACCTGAACCGTCGCTGTGGCCTGCGCGACTTCGGACGGAGTGGGTCACGCTCGTACGGGTCGGATTGTCGTCAGCTGCTGGTTGAACCTATTCGTGTGTACGGATCGGGTCACAGCTACGCCCAGTAACAACATCAACCATCCCCGGAGCCCTACTACATGACGTCCTCCCTTGAGGCACCACCCCAGGTCGCTGTCGACGACCTGGGTTCACCCGAGGCCTTCCTTGAGGCCATCGACAAGACAATCAAGTACTTCAATGACGGCGACATCGTCACCGGCACCGTTGTCAAGGTGGACCGTGACGAGGTACTTCTCGATATCGGCTACAAGACCGAAGGAGTCATCCCCTCAAAGGAGCTCTCGATCAAGCACGACGTCGACCCCTTTGAGGTGGTCAGTGTCGGCGACCAGATTGAGGCCCTCGTTCAGCAGAAGGAGGACAAGGAAGGTCGCCTCATCCTGTCCAAGAAGCGCGCCCAGTACGAGCGCGCCTGGGGCACGATCGAGAAGATCAAGGAGGAGGACGGTGTAGTCACCGGCCAAGTCATCGAGGTCGTCAAAGGCGGCCTGATCATCGACATCGGTCTGCGCGGCTTCCTGCCCGCGTCGCTGGTGGAAATGCGGCGCGTCCGTGATCTTCAGCCGTACGTCGGCATGGAGCTCGAGGCCAAAATCATCGAGCTGGATAAGAACCGGAACAACGTGGTCTTGTCGCGTCGCGCCTGGTTGGAGCAGACCCAGTCCGAGGTACGCCAGAACTTCCTAACTCAGTTGCAAAAGGGCCAAATCCGGCGTGGCGTTGTGTCCTCGATTGTCAACTTCGGCGCATTTGTCGATCTTGGCGGCGTGGACGGCCTGGTACACGTCTCAGAGTTGTCCTGGAAGCACATTGATCATCCGTCCGAGGTGGTCGAGGTCGGCCAGGAGGTCACTGTCGAGGTGCTCGACGTCGACATGGATCGCGAACGCGTTTCACTGTCGCTGAAGGCGACCCAGGAAGACCCGTGGCAGGCGTTTGCCCGTACCCACCAGATCGGCCAGATCGTCCCCGGTCGAGTCACCAAGCTGGTCCCGTTCGGCGCTTTCGTACGCGTCGAGGAGGGCATCGAGGGGTTGGTGCACGTCTCAGAGCTCGCCGAGAGGCATGTCGAGATTCCCGAACAGGTCGTCCAGGTCAACGACGAGGTCATGGTCAAGATCATCGACATCGATTTGGATCGTCGGCGGATCTCTCTGTCGCTAAAGCAGGCGAACGAGGGCGTGGATGCGACGGCCGATGACTTCGATCCGACGCTGTACGGCATGACCGCCTCGTACGACGAGCAGGGTAACTACCTGTATCCGGAAGGCTTCGACCCGCAGACGGGGGAGTGGCTGGAAGGCTATGAGGAGCAGCGGGCGGCCTGGGAGCAGCAGTACGCCGAGGCACATGCGCGCTGGGAAGCCCACAAGAGGCAGGTCGAGGATGCCGATGGCGCGGCTCCGCCGTCCTCATCGAGCTACTCCTCCGATGCCCCGCCGACCCCGAGTCCGGGCGCCTCAGAGGGCTCACTGGCCTCCGATGAGGCGCTGCAGGCGCTCCGTCAGAAGCTCACCGGCGCAGGCTGATTGACGCACCGTTCCTTGAGATTGCCCGTACGGGCGGTGGGACTCCGCATGCATGCGTTTCTCCGCACAGAGCCAGGTATGAAGCCGTATTTCAGTGATTCGCAGCTCATCTGCGGCCTGGTGCGGAGAAACGACGGCCGCCTGGGCCTAGCCCAGGCTGCTTAGGGCTGCTGGGCATGGTGCGGGTGGGTCTCACCGGCGGAATCGCGTCAGGGAAGAGCCTGGTTGCCGCAGAGCTAGCGGCGCGCGGAGCGATCATCATTGACGCCGATGTCCTCGCCCGCGAAGTGGTCGAGCCGGGCACGCCCGGGCTCCAGGCAATCATCCAGCGATTCGGCACCGAGGTACTCACCGATGGGCAGCTCAACCGGGCGCGCGTCGCCGAGATCGTCTTCGCCGATCCGGTCGCGCGTCGCGACCTGGAGCGAATTGTGCATCCGGCAGTCAGGACCCGAGCCGCCGAGCTTGAGCGGGCTGCCGGATCTGCGGCCGTTGTCGTCCATGTGATACCCCTGCTCGTCGAGACCGGCCAGCAGCAGAACTTCGATTTCGTTGTCACCGTCGATGTCGATCATGAAACCCAAATCCAGCGATTGATGGCCCGCAACGGGTTCGGTCGCGCCGAAGCCGAGTCCAGGATTGCTGCGCAGGCCAGCAACGAGGATCGCCGAAGGGTCGCAGATGTGGTTCTGGACAACAGCGGAAGTGTGGCCGAGCTGAAGGATCAGATCGATGCGCTGTGGGCCGTACTCACTTCGGCCGGTGCCCGGCAATGACATACTCGCAGTGCTCGGGGTCGCGGGTTAAGTCCTTGAGCCGAGTGGCATGTCGATGGCCTGTCTACTCGTCAGCTGGGAGGTTCAAGGAGGTCAACGTTGGAATGCCCACGGTGTCGGGCTGAACTCCCCGAAGTCGCCCACTTCTGCCACGTTTGTGGTCAGGACCAGCGCTCGGCAGACTTCGCTAGGCGGAGGTCCTTTGCTGCAAGGCCTGATGAACCGGTCGCCTCGTTCGCGCTTATCTCATCGATCATGCCGCGTGGCGCTGGACAGCGGCCGCAGACGTACCGGATCGCGTTGACAGTAGCGCTTGTCGTTGCCCTGATAGCGGCCATTTTCGGCGCCATGCCGATCGCCGTGCTAGTGGTAGCTTTCGCCGTGCCGGTGGTCTACATCGTCTACATCTACGACGTGAACCTGTGGGAGGACGAGCCGGTTATCGTCACGGGGGTGGCTTTCGCGTTGACGGGTGTGCTCACCGTTGGATTCACGATCTTATGGACGTATCTGCGCGGTCCGGTGCCGTACGGCACCACGACGTACGAGGGCTCGCTGAGTGCTGCGCCGACTGTCGGGACGTTCCTGCTGGTAGCCGTTGTGGTACCGATCGTCGGAGAGGCGATTCGCCAGATCGGCCCAGTCATTCTCGCCCGTCGTCCGGAGTTCGACGACCTGATGGATGGGCTGACTTTCGGTGTCGTCAGTGGGCTGTCCTACTCATGCTTCGATACCCTGACGCGGCACTGGGACCTGTTGACTGGTGGTTTGCAAGGTCAAGATCCGGGCCTTTGGGTGTCGCTGATCTTTCTCGAGGGCTTCGTCAAACCGCTGATCATCGGTACGGCCAGTGGCATTGCGGTCGCGGAGTTTTCAGGTCTGGGCCGCGGCTACGACGGTTTCACGCCCCGCTACTTCCGCGGAGTCGGCGAGGCCATCCTGGCCAATGCCGCTTACCAGGCCGGCACCTATCTGTTCTCCTTCGTTGGCAACGCGACACTCGGTGTGATCTTGAGCATCCTCTGGGGCTTGATCATTTTGGCGATCTTGATCTTGCGAGTCCGTAATGTGCTGCATACCGGGCTGATGGAGGCTGCGTTGGAGCGGTCGGTGCGGGCAGGCGGCATTGGGCCCATCGGGGATCTGCAGTTCTGTGCGCACTGCGAGCTGCCGCTGCTGGAACATGCCGCGTTCTGCAACGCTTGCGGCACCGCCGTACGGGTCCAACCCAAGGAGGCAAAGCCCAAGATAGGTGCAGTCCTTCGCACGGCTGGTCCGGACGAATCGATCATTCCGGGCTTCGATACGCCGCTGGCCGGTGAAGAGCAGGCGGCGCCGGCTGATCAAGAAACCATTGCTAGGCGTGAGAAGACCACAGTCCGTGAGGAGGACACGAAGGCCGACGAGGCGCGCGACCGGTTCTACGACGAAGAGGAGGGCCGGCCGTGACTCAGGATTCTGGCCAGTGGGGTCAGCAGGGCGGCTATCCCCCGCAGGGCCCGGAAGGCGGTTATCCGCCTCGGCCGCAGCAGCCTGCCGGCTACTCCCCACAGCAGCCAGGCGGCTACTCGCCGCAGGAACCACGAGGTTATCCACCGCCGCAGCCAGCTGGCTACCCACCGCAGCAGCCGGGTTACCCGCCGCAGGGCGGCTATCCGCCGCAACTGCCTCCTGGCTATCCGCCTCAGCAGCCAGGCGGCTTTGCACCGCAGGGGCCGGGGGGTGTCGCGCCAGGCGCTCCGGGTGCACCGCGCAAGAAGAATCCCGTGATGATCATCGCGATCGTGGCGGCGGCAATCGTACTGCTGGCCGCGATTGGCGGCATTATCATGGTGCTGACGCGCGGCGGCAGTGAGCAACCCGATGTGTCGATCACGCCCAGTCAGCCGGTGCCGCCGGCAGAGGAACCCACTCCGGAGCCTTCGGGTCAACCGTCGTCGCAGCCATCACCGACCGAGACGTCCAAACCGCCCACAGCTGGTGCTGTCGATCTTGGCAACGGGATCGAACTGGTACCGGCCACCGGATGGCAGGTGAAGAAGACGGATAAGAACGTGGCCCAACTCTCCAATGGCCACAGCGTGTTTCTTGGTCAGTCGTTGCAGATCTCGCAATCCACGAATTCGGACCAGCTGTGCGAAGCATGGCATCGCAAAATCGCCGAGGGCACGACCAACGGTAAGTTTCAGGATTCGAAGGACGCCGACGTTGGCACTACGAGGCTCAAGGCCGCGACCTGTGTTGCCCAGGTGACCGTCAGCGGTGGCCAGGGTTCAACCAAGCTGTTTTTGTTTTCCCTGGTCTCGGTGCGGCAAAGCGACGGCGTGACGATTATCGGTACGACCTACTTCACACCCGACACCAACACCGATCAACTCGACAAGGACTTCACCTCGATGATCAACTCCATGCTGGGGAGCCAGGCTGCCGGCGGCTAGCAGTAATTCCTCGCTCTAGGTGACGGCCATCGGATCGCGCGCCGACGTGCTGAGGAGCAGTGAGCAGGCGTTCATTCCTCTGCGAGCGACGACGAAGTAGGCGGCTAAAAAGCGCGATCCGCGCGGAGCGAGCGCAGCGAGCGGAGCAAATCAAATACTGTCAGAGGATGCACATAGGCTCGCGCCATGCGTCCGATTGAAGACCTTCAGCGCGCGGTCGCTCCGTTCAAGGTGGAGAGCGACTTCGCGCCCTCCGGGGACCAGCCGCAAGCAATTGATGAGCTCGAGGAGCGGATTGCTAAAGGTGAGCGGCACGTCGTTTTGCTGGGTGCCACTGGCACCGGCAAGACTGCGACTATCGCTTGGGTAGCCGAGCGGCTGCAGTGGCCGATCCTGGTCATGCAGCCGAACAAAACGCTGGCAGCTCAGTTCGCCAACGAATTAAGGCAGTTTTTCCCTCGCAACGCCGTCGAGTACTTCGTGTCGTATTACGACTACTACCAACCTGAGGCGTACGTGCCCCAGACCGACACCTATATCGAAAAGGACTCCTCACTCAACGAGGAAGTCGAGCGGCTCCGACACTCCGCGACCAACTCCCTGCTCACCCGCCGCGACGTCATCGTGGTTGCCACGGTGTCGGCCATTTACGGCTTGGGCACGCCACAGGAGTATGTCGGGCGGATGATCACGCTCCGGGTTGGCCAGGAGATCGAGCGCGACGCCTTGCTCCGGCGGCTGGTGGGCATCCAGTACGCGCGAAATGACCTTTCCGGCAGCCGTGGCACCTTCCGGGTACGCGGCGACACTCTCGAAGTGTTCCCGATGTATGAGGAGCTGGCGGTCCGAGTCGAGTTCTTCGGCGACGAAATCGAGAAACTGAGCACGTTGCATCCGGTCACCGGCGAGGTCGTCACGGAAGACCATGAGATCTATTTGTTCCCGGCCAGTCACTATGTGGCGGGCCCGGAACGGATGGAACGGGCGATTGCCGGAATCGAGGTCGAGTTGGCGGATCGTCTCGCACAGCTCGAGCGCGAACAGCGGATGCTGGAGGCACAGCGGCTGCGGATGCGCACCAGCTATGACATCGAGATGATGCGCCAGATCGGCACTTGTTCTGGCATTGAGAACTATTCGCGGCACATCGACGGTCGGGCGCCTGGCAGCCCGCCGAACTGCCTGCTGGACTACTTCCCGTCGGACTTCCTGCTGGTCATCGATGAGTCGCACATCACGGTGCCGCAGATCGGAGGCATGTACGAAGGCGACATGTCGCGGAAGCGGACGCTTGTCGAGCACGGCTTCCGGCTACCGAGCGCGATGGACAACCGACCGCTGCGCTTTGAAGAATTTGTGGAGCGCATTGGTCAGACCGTCTATCTGTCTGCCACCCCGGGCAACTACGAGCTGGCCAAGTCCAGGGGATTCGTCGAGCAGCTGATCCGGCCGACCGGGCTGGTTGATCCGCAGGTAATCGTCAAGCCAACTCATGGCCAGATTGACGATCTGATGGGGGAGATCAGGGCTCGGACCGAGCGGCGTGAGCGAGTCTTGGTCACCACACTGACCAAGAAGATGGCCGAGGACCTCACCGACTACCTGCTTGAGAACGGCATCCGCACCCGTTACCTGCACTCCGAGGTCGACACTCTGCAGCGGATTCAGCTGCTGCGGGAGCTGAGAACAGGGGAGTTCGATGTCTTGGTCGGGATCAACCTGCTCCGCGAGGGCCTGGACCTTCCGGAGGTGTCGTTGGTCGCGATCCTCGATGCCGACAAGGAGGGCTTCTTACGGAGCGAGAAGAGCCTGATTCAAACGATCGGCCGAGCTGCCCGGAATGTGTCCGGCGAGGTCCATATGTACGCCGATTTGGTCACCGATTCGATGACTGCGGCAATTGATGAGACCAATCGGCGACGCGAGAAGCAGGTGGCGTACAACCTCGCAAACGGCATCGATCCGCAGCCCATTCGGAAGAAGATTGCCGATATCACCGACATGCTGGCACGGGAGGACGCCGATACCGACGACCTGTTCGGCGGACGACAGCGCGGACGGGGGCGGGCCCCGGTTCCATCGCTGGGAGCGAGAGAGACAACAGCACAAGCGCGGCGGCTGGCGGGTCTACCAGCGGGCGACCTCGCCGACCTGATACAAGACCTGACCAACCAAATGCATGCGGCCGCCGCCGATCTGCAGTTCGAACTTGCAGCGCGGCTGCGGGATGAGATACGAGACCTCAAGTCTGAGTTGCGGCAGATGGTGGAGGCCAACCGCTAGTGCCATGGCACTGGGTCCTGGGGATGAAGCAAATTCAGCGCCGCCTGACATACTGAATGCCGGAGGGGAGTATTCCCTCGCGGAGGCATCGTCAGCACGGATCGTTCCGGATAGGACTGTTCCTAGCCAGACAGCCCGGTGCCCTCGGCCGGTAAGCCTGGCGGAAGAGACCTCCGAGACTGAGTCGTTCGCCGAATCCCGTCTCGGAAGGACTCCATATGGAGGTTCACCTCTACGCGTGGGCCATCACCGTTGTCGTGATGGTCACCATTTTGGTCATCGATGTGCTCATTCTCGGCCGCCGGCCGCACGAGCCATCGATGAAAGAGGCCGGCCTCTTCATCGGCATCTACGTGACACTAGCGGTGCTCTTCGGCCTCGGCGTCTGGGCAATTTCTGGTCCGCGATATGCGGGGGAGTTCTTCGCCGGTTGGCTTACCGAATACAGCCTGTCGATCGACAACTTGTTCATCTTCTTAGTCATCATGACCAAGCTCAAGGTGCCTCGCCACTTGCAGCAGTTCGCGCTCTTGGTGGGCATCATCTTGGCGCTGATCTTCCGTGGCATCTTCATTGCTTTAGGCGCGGCGGTGATCAACGCGTTCAGCTGGGTGTTCTTCGTTTTTGGTGCCTTCCTGATCTGGACCGCCGTCAAGATCTATCTCGACTACCGCAAGCACGACGATGACACCGAGGAGTTGCCTGACAACCCCGCATTGCGGTTTGTCAGGCGTCGGTTCAACGCAACAAAGGACTACCGCGGCACCAAATTGACCGTGGTAGAGAACGGCAAGCGGCTGATCACTCCGATGTTGATCGTGATCATCGCCCTGGGCAGCACGGATCTGCTGTTCGCACTTGATTCGATTCCCGCGATCTACGGGCTAACCCAAGAGCCGTATCTGGTGTTCACCGCCAACGTGTTCGCATTGATGGGCCTACGGCAGCTGTACTTCTTGATCGGCGGGCTGCTGAAGAGGCTGGTCTACCTGTCGGTTGGACTATCGATCATCCTGGGCTTCATCGGCATCAAGCTGATCTTGCATGCGCTGCATTCCTACCATCTGGCCGACTGGGCGCCGTGGGATGGCGAGATTCCGATCTGGGTCTCGCTGACTGTGATCGTCGTAACTCTCACCATCACTACCGTGGCCAGCCTGGTGAAGTCGAGGTACGACCAAGACCAGGCTGGCATGACGGCATCAGGTGAATCAGGCAGCGACCCGGGTGTCGTTCGCGGACGAGACCGGCTCGATGGCCTGGGCGACTAGCTCGGCGACATCGGTGGTCGGAATAACCGTGATCGTCTCGAGCACGTCCTCTGGTACATCGTCCAGATCCGGCTCATTGCGCTTCGGCACGAAGACGGTGGTCAAACCCGCTCGTTGCGCAGCGAGCAGCTTCTGCTTCACTCCGCCGATCGGCAGCACCCGCCCGTTCAACGTCACCTCACCGGTCATGCCGACATCGGACCGTACGGGCCTGCCGAGCGCCATCGAGGTCAGCGCCGTCACCATCGTTACTCCAGCTGACGGGCCATCCTTTGGCACCGCTCCCGCGGGCACGTGGATGTGAACGTGCCGATCAAGGATGGAGCGGTCGGTGATCCCGAGCTGATCGGCATGGGCGCGTACGTAGGAGAGCGCGATCTGCGCCGACTCCTTCATGACGTCGCCCAGCTGACCGGTCAGCGTCAGGCTGCCCGGTCCAGAACTCTGCGAGGAGCCGTCCAGAGCCGACGCTTCGACGAACAGCACATCCCCACCGAGACCTGTCACAGCCAAGCCGGTGGCGACGCCGGGTACCGACGTACGCTCATGCGCGTCGGGAGTGAACCGCGGCCTACCGAGGTATTCGCGCAGGTTCGTGGGCTCGATGGCCAAACCCGGCTCTACCGTGTTCTGAGCTAGCTTCGTCGCTGCCTTGCGGAGCAGCTTGGCAAGCAATCGCTCCAGCTGGCGTACGCCGGGCTCGCGAGTGTAGTTCGCCGCAATTTCCCGCAGCGCTTCGTCGGAGACTGTGACTTCGTCAGCTGTCAGAGCGGCGCGCTCGAGTTGCCGCGGCAGCAAGAACTGCCGGCCGATCGCGATCTTGTCGTCCTCGGTGTAACCGTCAAGATTGACCAGCTCCATACGGTCCAACAGGGCCTGCGGGATTGTCTCGACCACGTTGGCAGTCGCGAGGAACAACACATCAGAGAGATCAAGATCAACTTCCAGATAGTGATCTCGGAAGGTGTGGTTCTGCGCTGGGTCGAGCACCTCGAGCAGAGCGGCTGCGGGGTCGCCGCGGTAGTCCGAGCCAACCTTGTCGATCTCGTCAAGCAGCACCACCGGGTTCATCGATCCGGCCTCGGTGATAGCGCGGACGATCCGGCCTGGCAAGGCACCGACGTAGGTACGCCTGTGACCGCGGATCTCAGCTTCGTCCCGTACGCCGCCGAGCGCTACGCGCACAAACTTGCGGCCCAAGGCGCGTGCCACTGACTCGCCGAGCGAGGTCTTACCAACGCCTGGGGGGCCGACCAGCGCCATCACGGCGCCAGACCCACGCCCGCCGATGACCTCCAGTCCACGCTCCGCGCGCCGGGCCCGAATCGCCAGGTACTCCACGATTCGATCCTTGACGTCGTCGAGGCCATGGTGATCAGCGTCCAGCACCTCGCGCGCCGCGTTGATGTCGATGGTGTCGGTCGTCTTGGTGTTCCACGGCAGCTCGAGGATCGTGTCCAACCAGGTGCGGATCCAGCCGGATTCCGGGCTCTGATCGCTGGCTTGCTCCAGCTTTCCGACCTCGCGCAGTGCCGCCTTGCGAACGTCCTCAGGAAGATCCGCTTGTTCGACCCGAGCCCGATAGTCCTGCGCGCCGTCCGGCTCGTCCTCACCCAGCTCCTTCCGGATCGCATTCAATTGCTGCCGGAGCAAGAACTCACGCTGGCTCTTCTCCATCCCCTCCCGAACATCGTCGGCGATCTTCTCGTTGACTTCGGTTTCGGCGATGTACGCCTTCGTCCACTCGATCAGGATGGTCAGCCGAACTTCGACATCCGGGGTCTCGAGCAGCTGCCGTTTTCGCTCGTCGCTCAGCCAGGGCGCATATCCGGCCAAATCCGCCAGCGTCGACGGATCGGTTACGCGGTTGACGGTGTCGATAACCTGCCAGGCATCGCGGCGCTGCAGGGTCGCAATGACCAGGCTCTTGTACTCGGCCGCTAGTTTGCGGACCTCATCGACGTCGTGCGTCGACTCAGGCAGCTCCTCTGCCTCGACCCAGAGCGCCGTACCCGGCCCGGAAACTCCCGAACCGATCTTGACGCGGCGCTCAGCCTTGATCACAGCCGCCGGTTGACCGGTGGCGAGACGGCCTAGCTGAACGATCTCGGCGACTACGCCGTAAGAGGCATAGCGGTCCTCGAGACGGGGAGCGACCAGCAGCGAGTCGTCACTATGGGCCTTTGCGGTATCCACCGTGGCCCGCGCTGCGTCGTCGAGCTCGATGGGTACGACCATGCCGGGCAGTACGACGAGATCGGTGAGGAACAAGACAGGGAGTCGGGTTGTCGACATCTAGATTTCGCCTTCCAGAGGGATCCGCTCTCAAGTTGAGCGTCATAGACTCAAGGCGATTTGGCGCTGATTTCTTCCCGGTCGTGATGTTCCCCCACAGCGAACAACGTGTAGGGCCGGGCCGGACAACTCCCTACCTGATCAGAAGGTTGGCCATGTCGGTGACAGGCTGATAACCGATAGCCTGATAGATCCGGTTCGACGTCGGATTGGCCTGATCGGTGAACAGGCAGGGCCGCGCACCCTGGTCGAGGATGCGCTGGGAGATCTGGGCGACGGCGGCGCTCGCGTAGCCGCGACCGCGGTGCTCGGGTGGGGTATAGACCGGTCCGAGCCGGGCCGCGCCGAAACTCACCGGGCCCACCGACGTGAGATGCACCGGATCGCCCGCCCCGTTCACCCAGAACCAAAGCCAGCCGCTCTCGATCCGCATCATCATCGACTTCCGGTCCGGCGTCTCGTGTGGACTTGAACCCGGCGGCCGACCAGCTTGGTCGTCGGCATCGGCCATGAATGCCGCGAACCACGCCATCGCCAGCTCACAGTCCTCGACGCTGCCGGCCCGTAAATGTCCCTCAGGCCGAGCGGGCGGAATGACCTCGAGCAACTCGAAGAGCCGGGTATGCACGGCAACCTCGACCGTGCCCCCGGTTAGTCGGGCCAACTCATCGGCACAAAGGCGTACGGTCGGTAGTGCACCATTCAACCCAGCCAAGGACTCTTGTCGCTCGTACAGAGTGCGCGCCAGCAGACGCGCGGCTGCATCGGGCATTCGAAGCAGGAATGCCGGTCGCGGCGGGAACGGCGCGGTCCGCATGCCAGCTCCTACCACCTCGGGGCCGTCGCGAACCACCAGCCACCAGTCGTCCGGCGCACCCTTCTCGCCCCTCAAGAGACGCTCCGCGGTCGTCGTGACCACTGTGTTCTGTACGGGGTTCTGGGCGAGGTGTTCGCCGGCGGCGGCGAGAAACTCCCTCGGGTCCGTGAGGAACTCCAGGCATAACGCCACATCTGCAGGGTAGGGAGTTCTGCTTGGGTTGGCCACCGTCACAATCCGGCGTCCCGGGCCCGAACAATCGCCTCCGCCCGGGTCGCCACCTGCAGCTTGGCAAAGATGCTGGAGATGTGATTGCTCACGGTGCTGGTGGCCAGCCCGAAACGGGCAGCGATGGCCGTATTGGACATCCCGCTGGCGATCAATTCCAATACGTCACGCTCGCGTGGGGTTAGTTCGGGGAACGGCGGCTCGGCGCTGCGGGGCGTAGTCAGATAGGTAAGCGCACGGCGGGCGACGCCGGCGCTGAAGATCGCCTCGCCATCGGCCACAGCGGCGATGGCACGGATCATCGTGTCCGGGGAAGCTCCCTTGAGTACGTACCCCAGCGCACCGGCCCGCATGGCGGCGAACACCGACTCGTCGTCGTCGAACATGGTGAGCATCAAGATCGCCACGTCCGGCGCGGCCTTGGTGATCTGGCGGGTCGCCTCGATGCCGCCGATGCCTGGCATCTGGATGTCCATGATCACGACGTCGGGGTGCTGCCTGACGGCAGCGCGGACTGCCTCCTCGCCCGTCCGGGTGACCTCGACCAGCTCGTAGTCGTCCACCGTCGAGAGCAGAGCGCGGAGTCCCTCCTGGACGATCGTGTGGTCGTCGGCGACGACGATCCGCAGGCTCATGCCTCGACTTCGCCGGCCTCGACTGTGGGCGAAGAGCCCACTGTCCCGGTACGTGTCGGGATTGGCAGCCGGACGTCGATCCGCCCGCCTGTGCGGTCAGTACGAATGGTGCATTGACCTCCCAGTTCGGCGGCCCGCTCCTGGATCGAGGTCAGTCCCACTCCTGGCTGCCACGCGCCACTAATGTTGACTCCGTCGTCATGCACGGCCACAATCAGCGCGGAGTCCTCGACGGTCAGGCTGACGTTCGCCGCGGAGGCGCTGGAGTGGCGGGTCACGTTTGTCAGCGCCTCGGTCGCGATCCGATAAGCGGCCACCTCAGCGGCGGCAGGCAGCACCGGGATCGGTGTCGTTGCTCGAACACTGACAGTCAGCGGCGCACCGTCGGCGCGCCTCGTCAGCAACATCGCGTACTCCTGCAGTGCGCCGAGGAGCCCCAGGCTGTCCAGGGCCGGCGGCCGGAGGTCGTAAACGAGCCGTCGGATATCGGTCAGCGCGCTCGATGTCTGGTCACGCAGCGCGATGATCAATTCCGCGCTGCGGGACGGATCGGGCTCGAGCAGGCGCAGCGCGGCTTCGGCGTTGAGCACTACGCCGGTCAGCACCGGACCCAGGCCGTCGTGCAGGTCACGGCGCAGCCGGCGTCGCTCCTCCTCCCGTGCGCTGATCACCTGCTCCCGGGATCGAGCGAGCTCCTCGGCCAGCAATCCGGCCCGTACGGCGACCGCGATCGGCCCGGCCAGCAGGTCGAGCACTTCACGGTCGGATGCTGACACCTTTGACTCACCCTGGCGGAGTTCAACGGCCAGCTCACCCAGCGCTTCTTCACCCACGGTCAGCGGGATGACATGCCTGAATGCCAATGGATCTGGTCGGCCCACGGCGGCTACCTCACGGCCGCGTGCCGTGATAGTGCCGGACGGGAACCGCAGGACGTGACACAGGGAGGCCAGCACCTCGGCAAGCCCGTCTCCGTGCTGACCGCCGACCTCAGTGAGCCGGGCGCCGACCGCCGCCATGGCACGTACCGGGTCCTCGCGGGCGCCGTACACGGCACGGTTCACCAACCGTTGCACCCAAACCCTGAGCGGGTTGAACGCGACCACGACGAGCAGGGTCGCCAGCACCGACGAACCGAGGGCCGCTCGACTGCGCACTATCTGGTCCAATACGGCGATTACGACGAGGTATGTGCCAATCACGCCTGTGGTGAGCAGGAGATAGAGAAGCGAGCGGGAAAAGACCACCCGGATGTCGAGCAGCCGATAACGCAACACCGCGACACCGATAGCAATGGGAACCAGTGCGATGGTCAGCAGGATGAACGTGCTGTCGGGCAGCAGGGGGTCGAACACGAATGTCACGACCACGACGAGGAGCGCGAGCAGCACCCAGAGGAGCTGGCGCCGCACTTGTTCGGTGCCGTTGCGGAATCGCACCAACAGCGATGCCAACGCGCCGACGTAGGACAGCACGATCACCGTCGCGACGACCGCCCAGGTCCAGCCACCTTCGAGCTTCGCCGGGTTGGCTCCATAGCCGCTTACGCCGACGGAGCGGGAGAAGTCGGACATCACGCCGAGCGCACCGAGTATCGGCGCACTCACCGCCGGCAAGATCAACATCGGTCGCCAGTGCTTCGACGGCAACCGACCGTCGGGGAAGAGCATCAGGGACAACGGAATGAACAAGGTCAACGCCCAAGTCCACCCGGTGTTGGTCACTGTGGCCACCAGCCTCCAGCTAGCGTCGGCGCGATCGGCCGCCGGGACGCACGCCAGAACGGTGATGCCGGCTGCAGTGGATGCGTAGCTAATGCCGCCGCCGAGCAGCAGCCACCCGATCGGATTGCGAGGACGGCGCGCCGCGATGGGCCAGCCAGCCGCAGTCAACGCCAATCCGATGGTCGCGTTGGACATCACCAGCAGGTCGTTGAGCGCCAGCCAACTGAGGCTCGAGGCGATGCCGCAGACCACCGCCGTGACCACCTCGGCCAGCCCGACGGTAAACAGCGCAGCGGCGGCGATCCCCGGACGGGAGATGGTCATGGGATCCATCCTCGCCGCGCGCACCCCCAGACGGGTAGGTGCGGGCGACTATCCGACCGTGAAAAGTTCACGGGCTGTACGGGCGCATGGCGTCTTACGGGTGGGTGCCGGTCCGCGCGACTCTCGATTCACAGGAGCCGGAACGTCCGGCCCACACCCATAGAAGGGAACGCCATGAGATTCGTCCGCTGGGCTGCCGCGGCCGTCACGATCTTAATGTCGCTAATGAATCTGCCGTTCGCCGTCGATGACGGCGGCAGCAACTTTCCGCAGGCCCTCAATTGGTCGATCACGTTGCTCGGCGTGCTGGGCATCGTCACTGCAATTGGTCTGCTTCGCCGAGCCGCATGGGCCCGTCCGGCCGTACTCGCCATCGGCGCGGTCAACCTCGCTGGGGCGATAGCCGGCTTGATCTTCGGTTTGGAGGGCGCGATCATCGGCCTGGTGGTCAGCAGCTTGATCGTGGTCCTCGGCCTGCTGACGCCCGCCAGTGACCGACCACAAGCCGTGGCGATGCCACCTTCGGTGTCTTAGATCGTTGTGCGTCCTTTCTCCCGAGTTCTGGAGAAAGGACACCCCCAAATAAGTCGAGGCTCTGCACTAACCACACCCACCCTCGTGACTGTGCACTAACTGCCCACCGGCGCCGGCGACGGTGGGCAGTTGCTGCACATTCTCTGACAGGCGAGGCCGATGAGGGCGGCCGTTGAAACTCAGGTTCATCACCGCGATGCAGATTGTGTGTACCCGGACGTCCCGGGAATGCCGCAAGACCAACCGCATCTCAGCCGGTTGAGATCTTCGATGTCGGACCAAGCTGCGGTAGCACGTGCTCACCGAAAATCTCGATGAACTCGGACTGCGTCTGTCCGACATGGTGCAGATACAGCTCGTCGAACCCGAGGTCAGCAAGATCTGCCAGATGCTGCATGTGCTCGCCGGCATCGGCTGATACGAACACGGATTTTGCCACATCCTCCGGCCGTACCGACGCCGAGGCGACGTCGAAGGCCTCGACCGTTTCTAAGTCCCAGCACACAGGTGGGGCGAAGGTGTTAGTCCGCCACTGGTCGTAGGCGATCGCGAGTGCCTGTTCCTGAGTCGGCGCGTACGACAGGTGGATCTGTAGTGCCAGCGGTCCTTTTCCGCCTGCCTCCCGATAGCCGTTGATCATCTTCCGCAAGACGTCGGGCGGCTGCTCGATGGTGATCAAGCCATCGGCCCACCCGGCGGCCCAACTGGCCGTCTGCGGCGTGACAGCGGCAGCAATGAGCGGCGGAACGACCTCCGGCCGCGTCCAGACTTTGGCGCGATCCACTGTGACCAGTCCGTCGTGGGTAACCTCCTCGCCGGCTAACAGGGCACGGATGATGGCGACACACTCACGAAGCCGGGCATTACGCAGCTCCTTGCGCGGCCACTCACCACCTGTGACGTGTTCGTTGGAGTTCTCGCCCGTGCCAAGCGCCACCCAAAAGCGACCCTCGTACATGGCGCCGAGGGTCCCAATCCCCTGGGCGATGATCGCCGGGTGATAGCGCTGACCGGGGGCATTAACGACTCCGAATGGAAGCGCCGTGCTTTGCAGCGCCGCTCCGAGCCAGGACCAGGCGAACGCCGATTGACCCTGCCGCTCGCTCCACGGACTGATGTGATCGGAGCACATGGCAGCGGTAAAGCCGCCCTGCTCCGCCTGCTGGGCCGCTGCCAGCAACTTTGAAGGATGGACCTGCTCGTGAGAGCAATGGAATCCAATGACGGGCACGCGCTCACTATGCCCCACGAGACTTCGGCAAGTTACGCTGAGTCGGTCACGGCGCTTCCGATTCGCGCTTCCAGAACTCCCAAATCACGCTCGGCGTACAGCCGGTGCTCCCACTCCTCATTGAGAACGACCAACAGACACTCGCGTACCGGGTCGCTGCGAGGCTCCGGCCATCCCGGTGCCTCGACCGGTTGGGTCTGGCTATTCAGCGACTCCTGTGTCAACCCATTCAGGACTTCGCGTACGGTGGACATCCGATCCCGGCGTAGCTCCAGCACCTCATCCAGTGAGGGTCGTGCCTCCCGATCCCGGGGTACGTCCGGAATGTCGGGCATCTCGTCCCAAGGCAGGGCCAGCGGATCCCACGGCGACGGATCGCCGAGGATCGCCCGGCTGATCCAGGAATCGGTGGCGAACACCAGGTGCCGGAGTGTCTCGATAAACGACCATTCGCCGTCGACCGATTCATGTAGTAACGCAGGGTCGAGTAGCCGGGCTCGTGCGACCGTGTCGCCCCACAGCCGTTCGATGATGTCCCACGCCTCACGAAAACCAGCCGGATCTCGGGGACGCATTTTGGCACGGTTCGGATATCGCGCATCGAGCTCGGCATTGACCAAGGGACCAATTTCGACCCCATTGATCATCACGTTCTCGATCTCGCCATGGATATCGACATCGACCAGCTCAACACCGCGCATCCTGACGCCGCCCAGGTAAACAGCGCGGAAGTCCGCTTCGCTTAAATCGACTGTGCGAAACTGCGCGCCACTGAGGTCGACACGCTCAAACCGAGAACCCTTGAGATCCTCACTAAAGAAGTCAGCCACGCCTCGACCCTAATGAGAGGCTAGAAGTGGCGGACCGGGGACTATGCCTACCTCTGATGGCGGTCTAACGGCGGTCCGTACAGTGATCCCGACCTGACTGACGACTTGTACTGGGCCGCCAGCGCGCTGGCCGGCAGCAGCCAGGGTGCCAGCCTTACGCCAATGGGTACGACTGAGATGGCCGGGTCAGTTCTGGTCACCGGCTCTATCCTGCCGACGGTTACGCCGATGCGGGATGATCATGGCATGACACCAGCACAAATCCGCTGATCTAGATGTCAGGAGCTCTTTCACCCCGTCTCGCGGCCATTGTGGATGCGCTTCCACTCGAGCCTCATCTGAGAGTCCTCGAAATCGGATGCGGTCCAGGTGCAGCGGCCAGGGCTGTGGCCAACCGGCTTGTCACCGGACATATTCTTGCGATCGACCGATCCGCCGCCGCTGTCGAGCAGACCAGAACTGCCTCCGCCAAGGAAATCGGTTCAGGCCGCATGAGTGTACGCCGGGCGGCGATCGAGGATTTCGTTCTGGAGAGCGACGAGGAATCGTTCGATCTCGTATTCGCCGTGCGCGTCGGAGCTCTCGATGGTCGTCACCCCGAGGCTGGTGACTTGGCCCTACGTCGCATCGCGGCCGCCACGAAGCCGGGCGCTCGACTCTTCATTGATGGCGGCAATCCGCTGCGCGAGGTGGTCATACCGCGGTCCTAGGCACGTCTGATCCAACGGACCATAATGTGGCGAAGCTCACCTTCGTTTATCGCTCACATGTTCGAAAAGTGTCGGTGGTGGCTGCCAGGCTGAAGCCATGACGGGGGACAACCACAACGACACACATACCGCGCGGGATGCGGTGGCCGATGCGCGCCGGGAAGCAGCAGTTGCGTTGGCGCGGCTGGCCGAGGCGGCAGTCAGGTATGCCGACTGCCGGATCGCCGACGACACAGCCGCCGCTGCCGGTTTCAGTACGGTGAAACGCAAACGCGCCAAACCCGGTGAGTTCGTCGCCGACGAACTCGCGCTGCTACTGCGGGAACAGCCCTACCAGGTGCGTTGCCTGCTCGCCCGCAGCCGCCGCCTCGCCGCCGGCCTGCCCACGGTCTGGGAGGCGTTTCGGCGCGGCGAACTCGACGCTGAGCAGGTCCGTCTCATCGACCGGGCCGCCCGCAAAGTCACCGAAACCGCGACCCTGGCCGCCATCGACGATCAGGCGGTGGATGCCGCGCACACCCGGACCCCCAAAACAGTTGGCTGTGTGGCTGCTGCGGCTGATCGTGCAACTCGAACCGCAGGCCTTCGCCGAACGGCACCGCCGCGCGCTCGCCGACCGTCGCGTCACCGTGCTGCAAGGCGCCGACGGTATGGGCTATGTCACCGGCGAAGTATCGGCAGCAGACGCCGCCGCCATCGACGCCATGCTCGCCGCCGCCGCCCGCAGCCTCGGTGCGGACGACCCACGCACCGACCAACAACGCCGCTCCGACCTGTTCGCCGACCTCCTCCTCGGCCGCCTCGCCTACGACCACACCGAGACCGACTCCGAGGACGACGATGACTCCGGCGGCGAGAACTCCGATGAGGAAGAGTCCGATGACATTGACGCTTCCGAGGAGACCGCCGGCTCCGCGGCATCCGAAGGCTCCGAGCGGGCGAGCGAGGCGTGTGAGTGGTTGGAGGTCGAAGACATCGACCCAGACACCGGTGAACTGCTCGGCACCCACCTGCAAGCCATCAACGCGAACGGCGAACCGGTCGGCGAACCCGTTGACCCGACATCACCGACAACGCAGCCGTTTGCTGCGCCACGGTTCATCACACGGCCCCGCACCATCCGCATTGGCGTCCTCGTGCCATTGGCCAGCCTGCTCGGCGCCAGGGACTGCCCCGCCGAACTCGCCGACCGGTCCGGCTTCATCCCCGGCGAGACCCTCCGGCAGCTGATCGCCGACAGCCTCCAACCCGGCAGCCGCACCGAAGTGTTGTTCACCCGGCTCCTCACCGACAACGGCGGCCGGCTCCTCGATACCACCGAACTCGGCCGCTACCCCTCGGCCCGGCTCGCCGAAGCCATCAAACTCCGGGCCGGCAGCTGCGGCTTCCCCACCTGCACCGTGCCCGCCGACCGCTGCGACATCGACCACCACAACCCCGCACCCGACGGCCCCACCTCGGGAACCAACCTGGATCCATTCTGCCGACGCCACCACCGAGGCAAAACCTTCGCCTGGCTCGCCGCCGTTACGAGACCACGACGGAATCGACTGGACCATGCCCACCGCTGACCACTACAAATGCCTCGACGAACCACTACCCATAGGCCGGACAGCTGTCGAGGATTAGCCGCCTGAGCTGTCGCTGAGGTTGCTGAACTAATCCCCGCCGCATTCTCGATGTGCTGCTGCGGCTCAGCACACTGACTAAGCACGGTCACGTAATGACGCTGCAGCCTTGGTCGACGCGCTTTCCGTACCGCAGCCAACGGTGTCAAGGCATCTTCGGGGCGATTCCTGGCATCAGGAACCGGCGCCGATGATCTTGCCGGGGAGTCGGGGTGTGGATGCCAGCCTGAAACTTGCAGCTGAATACGGCGGTGGCTGGAGCTGGCGAATCATCTTGCGGGCAACCGACGCAGCGAATCTTCGAATGGAGATGCACAATGTCATCCCTGCCGATCAAGCCACTCCAGAGATATCCGCCGGCCCATATCCCGTGATGATCATGGAGGTACGACGCGCCTGAGCCACGACCTTGACAGTCGACCGGTTCGCCGGTCGCCAAGACCTCACGTCCCGCGGCACTAGTCCTATCGTTCATGGCCATGGCCGCATTCAGCCGGATCAGTTCCTAGGCTTGGGTCCATGCCGGATTGGGTTCGGGCGCTGGTGATATCGCCTTCGCATAGCGATGGGCAAGTGTCGCAAGGTGTGCGAGGAGCTCGGGCGGCTCGCACACGGTGAAGTCCAGCCCCAGCATGCCGATATAGACGGCCACAGTCTCAACGCTGTCAGCTCCGGTGACCAGCACGCAGGTGTTGTCACCAATAGCCTCGACAACGCCCATAGTCGGGTTAATCCGACTCAGCACCTCCGTCGCCGGCGCATGCACAGTGATCCTGACGTGCACCCGCCAGCCGGCGAAAGCCGTGGCACGGAGACAAAGGCCGGATAATTACCGCCTGGCAGCTCTACCGGCTTGAATCGGCGCCCGCCTGGAATTCGAAGCTGCATCCAGTCGAGGCGGTAGCTTGACCAAGTCCCTGCTTTGGCCTCACGGCCTACCAGATACCACCGTCGCTGCCAACTGACCAGACGATACGGCTCAACCTGGAGCCGCTGGTCTCGGCGATAAAAGAACCGAATCTCCTCATGATCACGGATCGCAGCCGCAACCGCCATCAATAACCCCGCGTCTACCTCAGGATCCGGCGCATTGGTACCAGTGTTCTCGGGACCAGCCTGTATGGCGTCCCGTACTGCATTGACCCGCAACCTGAGTCGGTGCGGGAGTACGGCCTCCAGCTTGGCCAGGGCGCGGGCGCTGGTGTCTTCAATCCCGCTCACTCCGGTCACGGCACGCAGACCGACCGCGACAGCTATGGCCTCGTCGTCGTCAAGCAACAGCGGCGGCAGCTTCGCACCAATGCCTAAGCGATAGTGTCCGCCGCGTCCGCGTACCGCCTCGACGGGGTAATCCAGCTGCCGCAGCCGCTCAATGTCGTTGCGTACCGTTCGGCCACTCACCTCCAGCCGCCTCGCAAGTTCTGCACCGCTCCACATGGTTCGCGACTGCAGCAGGCCAAGCAGAGCGAGCAGCCGAGCGGAGGTCCGATACATCCTGAGTAATCCATTTCTTAAAGCGGAACGAAGCTGTCCTAAATCGACCATACCGTTCTTGACATGACCACCACAGCAGCCGGGCAGACCGGCATCATTCGTCCATTCACCATTGCGGTTCCCCAGGAGGCGCTCGACGACCTGCAGCGTCGCCTCGCCAACACCCGGTATCCGGTCGCCGCACCTGATGACAGCTGGGACTATGGGACGCCAGTCGCCTATCTGCGGCGGATGGTGGGTGTCTGGCAGCAGTTCGATTGGCGCGAGCAAGAGGCGCGGATGAATGCCGTCCCGAACTTTGTCACCGAGATCGACGGCCAGGTCGTGCACTTCGTGCACGTCCGATCGACCGAAGCGGGTGCGACTCCATTGCTGTTGGCCCACACCTATCCCGGGTCCTTCGCAGAGTTCCTCGACATGATCGGTCCACTGACCGACCCGGTTGCTCACGGCGGCCGCGGCGAAGACGCTTTCGATGTGGTGATTCCCTCGATGCCCGGCTTCGGCTTTAGCACCCCGCTGGTCGGTGAGGGCTGGACCATGGCTCGAGTCGCCGAGACGTACGACAAGCTGATGCGCCGGCTCGGGTATCAGTCGTACGGTGCGCATGGCAGCGACGGAGGCGCCATGATCTCGCGAGAGCTCGCCGTTCTCGATCCGCCTGGCTTCTTAGGCTCCCATGTGCTCCAGTTGTTTTCCTTCCCCTCTGGCGAGCCGGGTGAGTTCGATCAGTTCGGTCCGAAGGAATACGCGGCGCTGGAGTTCCTCGGTTGGTTCCAGTCGGTAGGCGGCTATAACCAGATGAACGGCACCCGACCCCAGACGATCGCCGCCGCGCTGTCGGATTCGCCGGTCGCTCAGTTGGCGTACAGCGAGCTCTTCGAAAACTTTGGCAACGGGACCAGCCTGGTGACGGTGGAGCAAGTCCTTACGCAGGTATCGCTCTACTGGCTGACAAACACATCCGCCACTGCAGTGCGGTACCACTACAGCGAAGGTCATTCGGGGGCCAAGCCGGTCGTAAGCCCGGGACGCATCGGCGTCGCGGTGTTCGCGCATGATTTCCAAACCATCCGCCCGCTCGCCGAGCGCGACAACGCCAACATCGTGCACTGGTCGGAGTTCGATACCGGCGGTCACTACGCCGCGCTGGAGGTGCCGGAACTCGTTGTCGGTGATCTACGTACCTTCTTCGGTGAGCTCATGCGCTGATGATCTTGGATGGCGCTGAGGTCGCCGACGTGGAGGTGGCAACGGAGCGGCGAACCGCAGCAGAGGTCGCAGTCAAGGTTGCTGCCGTCGTTGGCTGGAGTGCTGGCCGGCCGCGAATTCAGCTAGCCCTCAATCAAGCCAGGCTCCTAATGTCGTCGACAAGCGCTGGGAGCCCTTTGGTGAAAGAGTGTTCTGATCCAGCGATGGCCCGGGCGGTTGCTCCAGGGAGGAGCTTCTCGTAGAAGTGGAGGTGTTCGAACGGCACTTCCGCGTCCTCGCGGCTGTGGTAGAGGAAGACCGCTGAGGTAGGCAGTCGTGCGCCAACATCATTCGGTACCGCGAATTCGTCGTACGCCCAACCATCGGGTCCCCAGTTGGGAACCGAAACGAGGAACAACGCGCGAACAGGTTTGTGAAGCGAGCCCTCGGCGAAGTACTTCAGCAGGACCGAGCCGCCAAAAGAATGACCGACGACAATCAACTCGTCCTCGAGCGCATCGAACTCCGCTTCAAGCCGATCCCTCCATGGCTGGTAGCGAGGCTTATCAGCATCAGGCATCTGCGGTGCGATGACGCGGTAGCCGGCACCGAGCGCGCTGGCGAGATAGGCCGCGAGCCGACCGCTACCGTCGGGCGCTTGCATACTGCCTGCGCCCTGGACGAACAAGATTGGTTGCGCGTTCACAAGCTTCCTGATCTCGGGGATTCTTGAGGACTCGATCGTAAGCCTGACTAATGTCGATTCATGATCGCCCGGATTTGGAGAGGTGCCGTACGCCGAGACGACGCGGACGCGTACGCCGAGTACATCGCTAACACCGGCATGGCTGAATATCGGTCAACGCCTGGCAATCACGGTGCCTGGATGCTGCGGCGGGACGACGGCGATCGCGCCGAGATCATCACGTTCTCGCTGTGGGATTCCCGGGAGAGCATCAAGGCATTCGCCGGCGACGACATTGATCAAGCAGTGTTCTATCCGGAGGATGATCGTTATCTCGTCGAGCGTGATGAGACGGTCCGACACTACGAGGTCGTAGCTTGACCGACACGACGGCCCATGGAGCCGCATAGGGACAAAGAGCCAAACCAAGTTGCTGTGGCGGGCGCGCCAGATTCCCAGCACGCCTGTCCACGGCTAGGGTCGAGCTTATGACCGTTCGACGCCTACGGACGTCGGGGCCGGCCATCTTGATCGCGACCGTCCTTCTCGCCGCGGGATGCCATGCCACCCCACCTGCGGCACGCGGCACTTCTCCCGTGGTGATATCACCCGCACCGGCACCCGCGACCCCATCTGGAGCCGAGACGTCGCTGCTCCCTCATACCGCCGATGAGCAATCGGCCGATGACGCGGATAATCCGATCAATCATGTGATCGCCATCTCTATCGATGGCCTCAACCCGAGGGCCATCTCCGAACTCGGGAAGTCACGCACTCCGGCCTTTCATCGGCTGATGCGTGAAGGCGCGTCCACATTGAATGCCCGTACCGTTCGTGAGAAGACGAGCACAACGCCAAATCACACCACGATGCTCACCGGCCGTCGTGTTGACGCCAAGCATGGCGGACATGGTTACACCGAGAACTTTGACAATCGCGGCACCATCCACAAGACCGCGGGCCATTACGTCGCCAGCGTATTCGACGTGGTACACGATCATGGCGGCTCCACAGCCTTCTTTGGCGCAAAATCTAAGTTCCGGCTCTATAAGCGGACTTGGAACACTCACGGTGCCCCTGATCGAGTTGGTCCTAACAATGGACGCGCCAAGATCGATCGTTTTACGATTGACCGCGACAACACTCGACTGGTTTCCAAGGTCACTGCCGCGCTGGGTCGGCGACCGCGAGATTTTACTTTTGTGCACCTTTCGCTGCCTGACCGGGTTGGCCACGCATCCGGTTTCATGGGGCCGCAATATCTCGACGCTGTCGAGCGCACGGACCGGCTTGTCGGCCGGATTCTCAACACCGTTGCCGACCGACCGGCGCTACGTCGTCACACCCTGGTGATTTTGACCGCCGATCATGGTGGACGCGGCGCAGCCCACTACGACGCCAGCAAGCTGAAAAACTTCCGAATTCCCTTTTTGGCCTGGGGTGCCGGTGTAGCTGCCGGCCGAAATCTCTACGGCCTCAATCCGACCTTCGAAAGCCCCGGCGATAGTCGTACCAGCTATCGGGGCAAGCAACCGGTTCGAAATGGTGATCTTGCCAACCTGGCAACCGATGCACTCGATCTTCCCCGAGTCCCGGGGTCGGAGTTCGACAGTCCCCGGACCTTGACTCTGTTTCGCTAACCTCCAAGTCGATCAACACTCTCGGTCAGGCTGGGAAATCGATCGCTCCGAACGGCGTACACATCCCCCGACCGGTCATCACTGCTGGGCAGCGCACGCAAGATTTTGATCATGGCCTCCGGCTCCAGCCAGGAAAGTGCGGCCCACTGGTGAGTTTCAACCCGTGAATGGCGGTAGCGATAGTCGCCGAGAGCGCTGATTCGGTCGACGCAGGCGATCGCGCTGGCGGCCGTGACAGGAATGTATTCGAATGAGAGTGCCGGAATGGGTTGGCTAAGACCGCGCAGCACCTCGTACTCGAATCCTTCGACGTCGATCTTGCAGAATTGCGGTTCCCCATGCCGCGCGATGAGCTCGTCAAGAGTGATCAACGGCACACTGATGACCGATTCCCACCGAATCCGCTCGAATCGTCGGTCAGCCTGGACGTCATTCATCCAGCCATCTGCGAAAGTTGAAACGGTCGGCGTACGACTGCTTAGATGCAGCCTTCCCTCTCCAGCTTCTGCGGCAACTCCACTGGCTTCGATCGTGACGCCGGTATCTCGGCCGTACAGCATTCGCAACACCGCAACGAAGTCTGGCTGGGGCTCGACGGCCACCACGCGAGCGCCGATGCCGCGGAAGACGCGTACTCGATTTCCAACGTGGGCACCGATATCGAAGGCCAAGTCGCCGGCCTGCAGGAACTGGCGGTAGAACGCCTCGAACCGTCGGCGACGCCAAACGGGGCCGTAATAGGTGACGAGAGAACGAGTAATACCGGCGCCACGGGTGATCACGTGTCGCCACCGCACTCCGAGGCCACTCAGATCTCTCTTCAATCGCGATCGCGCCCTGGTGGCTTGGCGTCGACATCAGTGCCAACGCGATGTGCCTTGATGAGCGGGTCCTTCACGAGGGCGTCGATCAACCTGCTTGGCCCGCCGATGCATGTCCAGGTGTCGTCCCAGAGGGCGGAGGCCAGCCATGACCGATCTTCGGGAAAGAACAGGTCGGGAAGGACACCGTCCCCACGCATATGGCCGCCGGTACGCCAGCCCAGAGCCTGCACCGGCCCGGCAGCGACCAGTACATACGGCCAATTCCAGTAGAGGGAAACCCTCCGAGCGTGGTCAAAGACGACGCTGTGCGCGCCAGTCTCAAGATAGCCGAGCCACCAGGGTTGATCAGGAGTGAGCTGGTCCAGTCTGTTCACGACAGCGCGCTCATGGGCAATGATCGCGACTCCGTCCGGTTCGTAGAAGGTCGCGTACGCCTCGAAAACCGGCGGTATGGCAGTCGTGATCGACGGCCCGTCAGTGGTCCGGTTGACAATCCAGTCAACCTCGCGAGCGGTCCCGATGCGCCAATATCGGCCGTCTCTAAATGCCTGCACCTGCCCATCCAACATGCTGGTGCCTTCCCTTGCCCATACCAATTGACGCCCAGCGGACATCTCAGAGATTTCAGATATCTGCTACAGGGCGGGCAAGCCGGCCCGCACAGCCGTCCCGACCGCCGGGTCTGTGATCTTGATCGGCGCCAATCAAGCACGTGGAGGCAGCCCCTGGCGTGGACGGGCAGCATGGCTGACCCTCTCGCGCCTGGGCTACTTCGTCACACGTCGTAGTAGCGGCGTGGTCCGTAGTAACGCCGGTGACGCCGGAAGAGCCCGGTGATCAAGAACACCCAAAGGAAGATCCAGACGAGCCAAGGGGCGCTGAGCACAATGGCGGCTACCACTGCGCAGATCACGAACAGCGGTGCAAGCCACAGCATCGCCGACCAGGCGAGATTGAAATCGGACCGACGGTTGGACTTGGATTCCGGCTCGGGCTCCACAGTCCGCGGCAGATCGGTGAACAGCGGTTCCAGATCTTCGTTGAAGCGAGCCTTGAGAGCTTGATCGACGCGCTGGTCGAACTCATCCGCAGTGAGCCGACCAGCGGCGAAATGCTCGCCAAGGGCTGCGATCGCGCGGTCCCGCTCCGCATCGCCGATCCTGATTTGAACCCCTTGGGTGGGCCGAGACTCCACCGGCCCGTACGGCGTCGGCCACACCCAAAAGACGTTGCCTGGGGGAAGACCTAGCCTGCCTGGGAAGTAACGAGTCATGAGCCATTGTCCGGCGCCGAATCGTCTTCAGCAAGGATTGAGTACAGCTTCTTCCGCAACTCAACCAGAGCTTCGCGCCCCTTCGCCTGCTGCTCAGGCGTTCCCGTAGCCACGATCTGCCAGACTGCGCCAGCTACCTGCCCGATCAGCGGCTTCAGCCCGTCGTCATCTTCGCCGGCCTCGCTCATGGCCTGCCAGGTAGCGGATACCTCGTCGGCGTGTTCGGTGACGTAGCTGCGACCTTGGTCAGTCAAGGTGTACGCGCGCCGGCCGCCTTCCTCCTCCACGCGCACCAGGCCCTCGTCCTCGAGCTGTTGCAGAGTCGGATAAATGGAACCCGGGCTCGGCTTCCACACTCCGCCACTGCGGGTCGCAATCTCCTGAATGATCTGATAGCCGTTCATCGACTGCTCCGCGAGAACCCCAAGAATGGCCGTACGGATGTCGCCGCGACGAGCTTTTGGAGCGCGCCAACCGCGGCCCATGCCCCACCAGGGTCCGAAACCTGGACCGCCGAAGCCTCCCCAATGGCCGAACGCCTGCGGACCACGCGGGCCGCGAGCTTCCGTCATCTTGGCTAACCAATCACTCAGGTCCTTGGCCCACTCGGGATTGCAGCGGCCAGCGAAGCGGAGCCACGGAGCACCCATTGCGTATGCGCCACCCATGTCGATCCATCCTCTCGTGATGTTGTCGATACTTCAACGATATATCGCGATGGATCGGCTAACAAGGCTTGAACACCAAAGTCAGACCTCGATGAAGCGGCATCACCAGCCGCGTTCCCACCATTCCCTCAGGTGAGGACGCTCGGTGCCGAGGGTTGTGTCGTCGCCATGACCAGGATGCACCACAGTGTCATCATCGAAACGCCTGAAGATCTTATTTTCAAGATCATTCATGAGCGACCCAAAGTCTTCGGGCGTGGGAGTCTTCCCAGGTCCGCCAGGAATAAGAGGGACCAGGGGGCCGCGGAGATCAATGACCTGGGACCACCAGCGGATCTCATCTCAGGCACCCAGAACTGTCGCCACTGCGGCGACCCAATCGACGGCCCGCCGGTGTTGACCGCTCACCCGGAGCTGCCCGGGATCACACACAAACGCCTCGAGGAATGCATGACCACCGCGCGGTGACTGGTTGCCGCACTGTCCTCACGTCGTCACCCCTAGAATTTGAGGAGCGTAATGACCACCCCAGGAGCTGGCATTGTGCAAAACGAGCCAAACGATCCGGTTTCAGGAGAGGCGGCAGTAACGCCGACAAGCCAGACCGGCGACGTGAGAGGAAGCTCAGCGGCGCCTCCTACGAACGGGTTTCGAGCTTTCGTACGTCGTCGTGAGCTGGTGATCTTCTTCGTCCTCTCGTACCTGATCGCCTGGTCAACATTGCCGTTTGG
>Ga0307416_100000042_pt1 | contig 130512 bp, 130 predicted proteins | sample DK1Cmetagenome_2_FD_203821 | JGI IMG/M metagenome (GOLD analysis project Ga0307416, IMG submission 203821) | Maize rhizosphere microbial communities from greenhouse at UC Davis, California, United States - DK15-C-3 | ecosystem: Host-associated > Plants > Roots > Rhizosphere > Soil | place...
TTTTCACAGCAGTAATATTGGTTCAACACTAATTTAAGTGAATATTACCTTGCTGCAAAACATTATTTATCAAGGTTTTGCAGCATTTTTTTTTATAACCTGCGGACATTAGGAGCTATCGGATGTAACGCAGTGAAACGGAGAGATCTTTGTACCAAGTTATTGAAATCAAATTTAAAAGATCTCTCCGCTTCGGCCGGGATGACGATTTTTCGAAGCCTAATCACTGCAAAAAAAACGTCTGTACAGCCTCCTATTAGAGCTAATTATTTCGCCGGTGTAATGACGATTTTCCTGTATTCGATCGGTTCGTGATCTCCCTGAAGATAAATAGGCCCGGGCTCTCCCTCATTACTATCCAATGCACCTCCGGTAATGCCCGGAATTTCCTGGTTACTGATGATGGTTTTGCCATTGGCTACCACTGTTACCAAACGGCCAACAAGGGTAATATCGTAGCTCTGCCATTCATCGGGGCCGAGCGTAACCATTTCATTGGCAGTTAAAAATCCATAAATACCGCCAAAAAGTACGCTATTAGGATGCACATCTTTTTTACTATCTTCAATCTGCACTTCATAACGGCCTCTTAAATATACGCCACTGTTTCCCCCTTTGGCATATTTGAATTCTACATGGAGCTTAAAATCATTATACTTCTGTTCGGTAATCAGATTTGAACCTGCTTTCGGACTGGTTAAAATACCGTTTTTCACAATCCATTGGTTTTGTCCGTTGGTTTTCCAGCCAGACAGATCTTTGCCGTTAAACAAATTAATAGGTTTACCCCATGTTGGTGCAACTGTCCTTTTCAGATACGGCGCCTTAACACCTTTCCAGCTATATTGTTTACCATTGCAATCGGTCATTTTTCCTTCAATTCCTGCATCGGCTACAGCGCCATCGATAACCAGATTCGAGGTACCGCTTTCCCATTGTGGTGGGATTTCGAACCTGAATTTTCCATTATCAAACTTTACTTCCGATACCGGACGTGCACTACCGGCAGTAGATACAAAGTACCCCACTAAAGTTCTATAACCTGATAGTTTTACTTCCAACCAGGCTGGTGCCGATTTGCCATTTACATCGACTGTAATGTCCCAACGGCCAATCAATGCTGCAGACTCAACAGCAAGTTTAATGTTATCGGGTATCGTTACCGTTGCAGCAAATGTTTTTTGAGACAGCCCCGCAAGGAGCAGACAGCTTATACTAAACAAAAAGACTTTTTTTCTCATAAATGTAATTTGATTATTATATACTTGATATTTTATAACCCGGAACCACCACTATTTACAGGCCAAGGTAAATTGCCAGTAAGGTATGATTTATTTGTTTTAAGCACAAGTAGCACTTAGCTCCTGCACAGTATCGTTACAAGATATGCTGTACCGCTATAACGATAAATTTTAAAAAAACAGGTGTGCAGAGCCAAATGCAAAACTGTGTGGGTTGAAATCATCTAAAAAACAAAGGCCCTTGCGAATTGATCTGCAAGGGCCTCGTTTATGTTAAGACTGATATTTATCCATTAATGGCTTTAACACCTGGCAATTCTTTACCTTCCATATATTCGAGTAAAGCACCACCACCGGTAGAAACATAACTTACTTCATCTTCCATTCCGAATTTTGCAATCGCTGCAGCAGAATCGCCACCACCGATTAAAGAGAATGCGCCGTTATCTTTAGTAGCCGCTACAACTGCTTCTGCAACAGCTTTAGTACCTACCTGGAAACTTTCCATTTCGAAAACGCCCATCGGACCGTTCCACAACAAAGTTTTAGAATTTTTAATCACCTCCTGGAACAAGGCAACCGATTTTGGACCGATATCCAGTCCCATCCAATCTGCAGGAATCTGACCAGAGTCTACATCTTTTTTATCGGCATCATTTGCAAATTTATCAGCAATTACTGTATCTACAGGTAAAATCAGGTTTACGCCTTTTGCTTTTGCTTTTTCGATCAACTCTAAAGAAAGTGCCTGTTTATCGGCCTCTAATAATGAGGTGCCGATTTCTCCGCCCTGCGCTTTAGCAAAAGTGTAGGCCATACCACCACCAATAATCAGGTTATCTACCTTATCCAGTAATTTCTCGATCAAAAGAATTTTATCAGATACCTTGGCACCACCCATAATTGCGGTAAAAGGTCTTTCTGCGTGGTTCAATATTTTCTCTGCATTTTCTACCTCTGATGCCATTAAATAACCGAAGTATTTGGCATCTGGGAAAAACTGGGCAATAATTGAAGTTGAAGCATGTGCACGGTGAGCAGTACCAAAGGCATCGTTTACATAAACATCGCCTAATTTTGATAATTTCTCTGCAAAGGCAACATCACCTTTTTCTTCTTCTTTGTAAAAACGAAGATTTTCCAACAATAAAACTTCACCTGGTTTTAAATCAGCTGCCTGTTTTAATGCGCTTTCGCCAATACAATCATCAGCAAACTTAACTTCAACACCAACAAGAGCAGATAGATCAGATAAGATGTGTTTTAAAGAATATTTATCGGTAGGGCCATCTTTCGGGCGGCCTAAGTGAGACATTAAAATAACCGCACCACCATCTTTTAAGATTTTAGAAATGGTTGGCAAAGCCGCCCTGATTCTTTTATCGTCTGTAATTTTAAATTCGTCATCTAAAGGTACATTAAAATCTACCCTGATTAATGCTTTCTTATCTTTAAAGTCAAACTGGTCAATTGTATTCATGTTTAATTATTTTTGATTTAAGTTTAATTTCATTTCATAATGGAAACCGATGCCAGGGATATCGAACTCTGGCGATTCGGTAGTGAAGCCGATTTTCTTGTAAAAAGCCGCCGCCGTTGAACGGGCATTACACCATAAATAATCGGTTTTATATTCTTTTAGGTACTCAATGGCAAATATAACCAGTGCAGCACCATAACCATTTCCAACAGCATCGGGATGGGTGGCCATGCCCCTAAGCTGATAGCCTTCTCCTTCTTCGGAAAAAAAATCGTTGCGCATAAATGTGGCTATAGATCTTATTTCTCCATCTTTTAAAAAACCCAGGTGAAAGGTATCATAAGCGCTATCGCCTTCAAAAACGCATGCTTCCAATGGTTTACCATTGCGTAAAACCAGGCTTCTTAAAGGCAGTACTTCTTCCGGAAGAATAAATTTGACCATATTTTTAATATCAGCTAGCTTACATCAAGTGTGAAGATATTGCTATTGGATGCGCTGCAAACGTTTGCAAAGTTAATAAAGCAATTGAAACCCGATAATAATATTGGCCAGAATTTTTAACATTTTAGATACTCACTGAGCAGGTATCTAAAATAAGTTGAAAATAATGGCTGCTCTATCTTTATACTTGAAACAAAGAAATTAATTAGGCGTTTTGTATTTTCTTGCAGTACCAGTTAATTTCTATCATTACCATTGACAGATACTAAAAATCGGCGTCATCTCGATCGGAGCAACGCGTAGAGATGACGATTCATTGTAAACCTGTCATCCAGCTCCTTTGTTTTTGCCTAATACTAGTGGTTGCAATGAATTAACCGATTACACCAGGCAATTAACCATGAACTATTGATTAATAAAGCAATAAACCAGCCCTACGTTTCAGCCTTTACCAAGCTGATCAATTTTTTTTACCACATCGATCAAACGGCTGCTGTAACCGAATTCGTTATCGTACCAGCCCACCACTTTAACCAGATCGCCAACGATAGAGGTTAATAACGAATCGAAAATACAGGAATGTGGGTTGTCGATAATATCGACTGATACAATTGGATCTTCGGTATACTCAATGAGGCCTTTCAATTCATTTTGTGCAGCGTGCTTAAAAGCTGCATTAATTTCTTCGATGCTTGTCTTCCTCTTTAGCAGGCAGGTAAAATCGGTCAGCGATCCGTTTAAAACCGGAACCCTGATTCCTGCCCCACCTAAACGGCCATCCAGTTCCGGAAAAATATGGGTAATGGCTTTTGCTGCCCCTGTTGTAGTTGGAATGATGGAGGATGAAGCTGCCCTTGCCCTGCGCAGATCTTTATGGTTCGCATCATGCAGATTCTGATCCCCTGTCATCGAGTGGATGGTCGTAATATAACCCTCTTCAACACCCCAGTTATCGTTCAAAATCTTAATCATCGGGGCAATATTATTCGTTGTACAACTGGCATTTGATAATACAGGGCTACTTAAATCAATCTGATGGTCGTTTACACCCAATACAACCATCGGAATATCATCAGCAGCCGGGGCAGAGATCAGCACCTGTTTTGCGCCTGATGTAATGTGTTTTTCTGCCAATGATTTGGTTAGGTTTTTACCAGTACAATCGATAACCAGATCCACTCTAAGTGCCGACCAAGGCAATTCATCGGCATCCTTGATAGCGAAAACCGGAATAGAAAGCTGATTGATTACCAATGCATCAGGTTTTGCAGAAACACTCCCTGCGAAAACACCATGAACAGTATCGTACTTGAATAGGTGAGCCATCGTTTTGGCATCCGCCAGGTCGTTAATCGCCATTACTTCAAATCCCTCAGCCAATGCTAAGCGTAAAAATGTTCTTCCTATTCTACCAAAACCATTTATTGCCAGCCTCATTATTATAAAAATTAGAGCGCAAAATTAGTATTTATTTATCAAAGCAAAGACCTGATTATATAAGATGGAAAAGGGATGATGAAACCTTATTTCAGCAGCTATCTTTTTCGTGCTAAGGTCAAAAATATACTACTTAGCATCACAAAAAGATAGAACGAACTAATTTTCTGGAGCGCAAAGTCATCTGCCTTTAAATAATAAAGTTCTTTTTTTAGAGCGCAAAGCCTGTAAAACTATGGATGTTTATTGCCTTCTTTTCTTTTTAAGCAGGCTTAAGGTAAGCAAGCAATTAAATGCGATGCAGAGACCAATAATGAGCAAAATCAATACAAAATTTCCAAGATGCTGAAGGAAAATGGTAGCAGCTATTGTAGCCAGATTAAACCCCACAGTAGAAATTACGATCCAGCTGGCCTTAAACCCTAACTGCTCTAAGCGGTGGTGAATGTGGTTACGGTCTCCCTTAAACGGAGAACCTCCCTTTAAAATACGGATGATAAAAACCCTTAATGAATCGAAAATGGCTACGATCAGTATTGCTACCGCTATTGCTGGCGCAGAATAAAAAGCAGGTTTATTTTCACCTGTAAACTTATTGAGCTCTATAAACTTAATGGCCAGGGCAGCAGAAATAAGCCCGATGATCAGTGCGCCTGTATCGCCCATAAATATTTTAGCAGGAAACCAATTGTATTTTAAAAAGCCTGCGATAGCACCCGCAAGAGCAAAGGCTATAAATGCATAGGGCACTTGTCCCATCAAGGAAAACAAAATACCGAAAGCCAGGCTCGTTAAAATGCCGATTCCACCTGCCAATCCGTCAATGCCATCTATTAAATTGAATGCATTATTCAGGAAAATAATTAATGCAATCGAAAAAAGGCTTCCCCATAAGGGTGGCATATCTCCTATACCCAATACACCATACAAACTTGTTAAACGAAAAGCACCGAAAAAAACCAGGATAAAAGCTACTACGATCTGCAAAATAAATTTTGTACTGATATTGGTGCCATAAACATCGTCTTTTAAGCCAAGAGCCGCAAGGATAATGCACGATGCGATTAAAAAATTAGCTTCTTTAAAATTAATAATGGCCGAAAAAAGCAAGATACATACGGTAAAACTACCTATAATGGCCAAGCCACCTAAACGTGAAATATTGCGTTTATGATTTTTACGGTACAGGTCGTTCTTATCAAAAAGGCCATATTTTAACGAAGTATAGATTATACTTGGAATACTAATAATTACGCTTGAAAAAGCCAAAATAAATATGGCTATACAGAAATAGTCAGGGCTGGTATTCAGAATATCTTTTAGCAAAACTTATTGGGACTTGCAAGCAAATATAACTATACTAAGGTAAACAAAATTGTGATGTAAAATGTTTGACATGACATATATCAAAATAATTAATTTACGTCATACTAAACAGACAACAAAAAGCTCCGAACCTTAAACCGCCAAGTAACAAATAGCACTAAAGTGCTGTTTATTAACACTAAAACTGACTGAGTTTGCTTATCTTTTTCTGTAGCAATACCCAAAAAGGCAGGGGCATCCTATTCCTTTTTAAGGCCTTATAATCATTAACAAAAGCAGAGACCCTGCTCATCACAGAGTGGTTACTTACCCCTCCTATGCGCATATTCACCATTAAGATAGGCAGGTAAACCGCTTCTATTTTATGGGTATAAAAGTAACGTAGTATTAATTCGTAATCGGCAGCGGTACCCAGATCTAAGGCATAATCGCCGTTTTTCTCAAACAAAGATCTTTTCAAATACAGTGTTGGGTGAGCTGGCATCCAGCCTTTTTTAAGATCTGCGTATGTGTTCTGCTGTGATTTCCACGTCCTGATAATTTTATGTGTTGTAGGATGGATGTAATTGAGGTCGCCGTAAAGCCCATCTATTTTAGGCTGATCGATAAAGGTTTTGGCTACTGATGCCAATACATCAGGGTGTGCAAATAAATCATCGGCATTTAAGATTCCGATCACCTCTCCTGTTGCCCTCTGGATCCCTTTATTAATGGCGTCGTATAAACCTTTATCTTTTTCTGAGATGAAATAATCAATATGAGATTGATTCTCCTGAATAATATGCAATGTTCGGTCTGTCGATCCCCCGTCAATCACCAGATACTCTACATCTGGATAGGTTTGCGCCATTACAGAATTAAAACACGCTTGCAAGAATGTTTCTCCATTGTAAACGACGGTGATAAGGGATATCTTCATGGTTACCAAACAGCGATGCTTCGGCTTTTTTAAGCTGAAAACTGTGGTAAAGATAAAGAATAGCTTTACATTTTATAGAGTAGGTTTTATACTAAAGGAAGATGATTTATAGTTTATTTCTTCTTTTGATGACGAATATACCGAATAGACCTGCTGCTGCGCCGAGGGTCCAGGAATAGTCGTCGAGGTTGCAATTGGTAATAGTATAAGAATTCCTAATAACTCCAAAAGCGACTACTGTAGTACCTAATAATACAGTACATGTTCCTGATCCCGAAGAAGATGGCAGATAAACTTGGGTTGCTGATGTAGATCCATCAGGACAAGTTGTTGAGTAAGCATTTGCAAGAAGGGCAGTATTTAATATTGGTACTACAGGCGTATAAATCTTATTTTCTGATACAACGTAGCATACTCTTTGCATTACTGTTTGTGTTTTCCCAATGAAAGGAATCAACATACAAAGAAACAGGAGCTTTAACTTTTTCATAAACCAAGGAGTTGATTTATACGAATTTACCCTTTAAAGCCCTTAAAATTCCCGTTCCTTTTGTTCAGTATTATAGCAACACTATGTCCCTTTGTAATACAAACTTACTATTACAAGAATAACAGAGTAATTACTTATAGACTATATACGAATTGAGCTTTTTTTTTGCGGATTCTGACAAAACCAAAAATACCTATTGGGAATATTAAAACGGGAATATAATCATCAAACGGCAATTCACATGTATTTGGACTGATGCGCCGAGCCATCCCACCGTAACCCACTCCAGCAACCTTGCACCCACCCTCAAAGGGATATGTATAATCTACCAAAACCCCGCAATTAGGATCCCCGGAGCCATACCGCACATAGTAGGTTTGTGAGGGCGTATTTTGATAATGCCTCGTGAAATTACCATCCGTATTGTTATAATCTGTAAATAATCTATTTGCACCGTTGGAGTAAACCATACAGCCGTATGGATCTTGAGCGGATGCGGGATAATGAATAATTACTATTGATAATAGCAAAAAAAACTTATAGAAGTTCATAAAAATATTAAACAAATTCAATCCTTATATGTATAATATATAATACATTTTACACAAATATTGAGTTTTTAATACAATCATTTATGACTTCTAAAATATTCTGTTTTTTCTATGACGATGATTTTATAGGCCTTAAAGAGTGCGCCAGAGCCTTTTTTGTTGACAAAAATCAACATCTAAAAAATAAAACGGCCTTAAAATGACTTAGAGGGAGAAGGGATAAAATTGCATTAATATTTATAGACGATTTTTTTATAAAAACAGCGCATATAAATATTGACAAATATCATGAACAAAATGAACAGTTTTAGACTGCGGCTTTTGAATTGAAGGGCGATTTTGTTTTCAAAACAAAATATCCAAGGCAACCCGAAATAAAAATCAGCAACCAAACTTCAGTATCTAAAGGGCAAAGATAGGTGGCAGGATATGAAACTTTTCGCCCTAGGGTAAAGTTAGCGGTACAAGACAGTAAACCATTATAAGTAATCTCAGACCTTCTTACATATGTAGAGGTACGATATGCACTTAAAGCACAATCGGATGGATTTAAAACGATAAAATTTGAGAATCCCGGAACAGGAACATCTGGAAAAATGCGATATACAATGCCATCAGACACATAACATCCTGTGAAGGCTTTAGACGAAAAGGACGAGAGGGCGATAATTATCAATAAGGTAAATAATTTATTAATAATATTTGCGGTGGAACGGCTCCTGTACTGCAAAACTACATAATCACGCCTTTTATCTACTTAACAAGCTACATAATCATACAGAAAAAGAGTTTTAACTACTGAATGATGAGTATACATAGTCACACACATCAATAATTAGAAAGTATCAAAATATACCGATTGGCTATTTTTTAGGGTAATGAACCCTAAGCTGGGCAGTAGTAACATCAAAAATGGAACATAATCATCAATAGGGCAATTTGCCATATCATTACTGGAGTTGTTGAAATATTTGCATATGAAGCTGTGCCAGCGGAGCAGACTATGTTTAAATCAAATTTCCAATTCTGCCCTCCCCCGATCTGATCTCTCAAGATTGCGCCCGGAACGCTACAACCTACAACGGAACAAAAACCACTAAAGCTTAAGAAAAAGGCAATGATACTCAATAGTCTTCATTTGTTTTCAAGAACAATTCTTCAACAACAATGCGCAAAATCGTATAATAAATATTACAAAAACAAATGCAATTGACAATTATCAACGCCTATATTTTAAAAAAACTCAAGCATCATATCAAACTGACTTTCAATAAGATTGATAGTAACAGAACTTAATTTACCACTCAGTTAGCAGATAACCCCCGTAAAACTAGCGGGACTATTAGCACTATTGTCAGCAAAATGATTTGAAACCATTTTTTTTACCCTCAATTAAACATATTTTTGCTCTCGATATGTGAATATTTGGTCCTATTCCTGTATATTTAAAACTATGACCCATTATAATTACTTCTCACCCCTATCTTTTTGCCTTATTATTTTAAGTCTCGCTTTTACAAGTTGTTCGGTCCGTAAGCAACATAGCTTATTTAATGCACCAAGTGATGTTGTTACCGATACCATTAAACAGGTTTACGTGGTAAATGATCAGGGGATACGTGATGCTTACTACAAAATCAAAACCGGTGATCAATTGGCTATCCGAAACGTGCAAAACCCTGAGTTTGGCGCTATAGCAAATAATAATCCAGGCAGCCAGTCTAACTATACTTCAACAACAGGAACTGCACAAAACATACTCTCCTATCCTGTAGAACCAGATGGCATGGTTAATTTACCTGCCATAGGAAAAGTCGAAGTAGTCGGTTTAACCAGAAGGGAGGCCACAATAAAGATTCAGGATAATTATAAACAAAAGCTTCTCAAGGATCCGATTATTGAGTTAACCGTTGTTAACTTAAAGGTTACTTTATTGGGCGAATTTGGCAAACAGGGCAATTTTTTATTGGAAAAAGACAACACCAGTTTAATCGAAATCATTGGCGAGGCAGGTGGTATTACCAAAACTGCAGATCCTAAAACTTTAAAAATTATTAGAGGCGACCGCAGCCATCCTGAAATTATCTATGTAAACTTAACCGATATTAATAGTCTGGCGAGTAAAAAACTGATTCTGCAGAATAACGATATTATTGTATTGCAACCTACTAAAGGCTCTGCACTAAGTGAAAAACTTCAGAGTTTTAATAACATTGTACAGCCTTTACTTGTTGTTGTTAATCTTGCCATATTAATTTTTACCGTAACACGCTAATGGAAAGAGCAAAAGATTTAGAAGTTAAGGCTGTTAGTCAACAAATTGATTTTTACAAAATATTCAGGGTATTTTGGAGCAGATGGTATTGGATAGCTGGCTGCATTGCCATTGCATTGGTTGTTGCCAAGGTAAAAGTGCTTTATACTCAACCTATCTATCAAACCGGAGCTTCCCTTAAACTTCAGGATAGTAACCCAAGTGTGAGCACAAACAACCAGATGCCCACACAGGTTTATAACTATACTGATAAAATTCAGGCAGAAAGCTTTGTGATCCGCAGTAATGATGTGGTACTCAATGCCATCGCTAATCTCGATTACAAAATTTCTTACTATTTAAAAGGCAGGATCAGGACAACAGAACTGTACCCAAATATTCCTTTTCAGATAGAAATTATCCAACAGGATTCAGTTAATTTTAATCGGGGATTATATAACATCGAAGCCATTGATAATAAAACCTTTAGTATTGGCGATCCCAATAACGAAAAAGCCAAACAGACCGTTCACCATTATGGTGAGGTACTCCATATGGGTAATATGCAATTCCGTATTAAATCCACAGTACCCAAAGGGGATTACAGTTTTAAATTTAATACCAAAGAAGATTTTATCGGACGGGCCATGGGCCTAAATGTGGCAGAAGCTGCCAGATTTACCAATGTAATGAGTTTAAGCTTAACCGATGGCAATCCTGTTTTTGCTGCAGATATGCTCAACGCCATTATGAAAGAGTATGTCCGTTATGACCTGATCCAAAGGCAACGTTCGGCTAAACAGACCGTACAGTTTATTGATACACAGTTGGGTTTTATCAATACTGAGGCTGGCAAATCTGGCAATACCTTAGCCAATTATAAAACTAAAAACAAGATGGTTGATCTCGGGTCTGCCACCACTACAACGATTGGTAAATTATCAGATTTTGAGAAACAGAAAACAGAGCTTAATATTAAACAGCTTGCAATTAAGCAACTGGAAGATCAGGTAAACAACAACCGCTCGAAGGTAGAAATTGGCCTAGACATAGAAGGCGATTTAAATAGCGGACTAGGGGCCTTGGTCACTCAACTCAATACACTATTGGCCAATAGAATAGTTAAACTAAATCAGTTTAATGCAGATTCGCAACCAGTAAGACAGATAGACCAACAGATTGCCAATGTAAAAGCGAGCATAAGAAGCAATGTACAGGCGATGCGCAAGAATAACGAACAGACCATTCGTTACATCGACAGTCAAATTTCCGGTGTAAACCAGAACATCAGTACCATTCCTGCCAAAGAACAAAACTTTGTAAAACTCAGCACCAACTTTGAGGTGAACAATAAGGTACGTTCTTATTTGTCTGAGAAAAAATTAGAAGCCGAAATGAATGCTGCGGCCACGGTGTCTGGCGCTGCTATTGTAAATTTGGCTTATCCGTCTTATTATTCTATTTCCGCAGATTCAAACAAGATTTATACTTTTGCCATTCTATTTGGCTTAGGTGCTGGTATGGGATTGATCCTATTGGTCAGGTTTTTAAATCCTTACATCTACGATAAAGAGACAGTTGAGGGTTTAACCAATACCCCAATTATTGGCGTGATCCGCAAGTTCCCGGATTATATTGATCAGGATAACCGTCAGGCTTTATCCATTGCGAAACCTAAGTCAGTTTTCGCCGAGTCGGTAAGATCTGTGCGCACGAACCTAAGCTTTTTGGCCAGCCATAAAAAAAGCAAGGTAATCTGCATTACGTCCGAGATATCCGGTGAGGGCAAATCATTTGTTACCGTAAATCTAGCCGGTACACTAGCGCTAATTGAGAAAAAAGTAATCTTAATTGCTGCCGACCTACGTAAATCGAGGTTACACAAAGTTTTTGGAAGCGATAACCGTAAAGGCTTAAGTTCCATTTTATCCGGACAGCATAACTTGGAAGATGTACTGATACACGATAAGGCACACCATATCGACTTTATTCCATCTGGCCCTATACCACCCAATCCTTCGGAGCTTTTACACACTGCTGCCATGCGTGATCTATTGAAAGCCTTAGAAAAAGAATATGATTATGTGTTGGTCGATACCGCCCCAGTAGGTTTGGTTTCTGACGCGATTCCCTTGATCCGTAATTCGGATATTAACCTATTTGTGATCCGCTCCGGTATATCGCAAACACGGGCGGCGGCTATACCGGAAAGGCTATCACGGGAATATGGACTGAGTAATATGGCCATTGTGTTGAATGCATTTGGCGATGATGCCCTTTATTCTAATTATTATACCACCGATTATAGCCGAGGCGGAGGCAACAGCACCTATTATTATTCTGATTACTCGGGTTATTCGGGATCTGGGTATTATGATGATGAAAACAGAAAGTGGTGGATGTTTTGGAAGAAGAAGTAGGTTCATTTGTCAATAGTTCATGGCTAATTGCTTAGGATGGTTAATGGAAATGGATAGAATTGTTGAAATAGATTAGCTAATGATCGATCAAAATTACAGGTGGTATCCGGTTTATACGCGTTCGAGGGCTGAAAAAAAGGCTCATGAAGAGCTGATGAGAAAGGGTATTACCTCTTACCTCCCGCTAAAAAAAACGGTTAAACAGTGGAGCGACCGCAAAAAAATTATTGAAGAGGCTTTGATTAAGTCGTACCTGTTTGTGTATATTTCGGCCGAAGAGTATGCTGAAGTTTTGATGACCAATGGCATCGCCAGGTTCATCTATTTCTCCAGCCAAATAGCGTCTATACCCGAACAACAAATCAATGATCTTAAACTCCTGCTCGCCACCGATGCAGAACTTGAGGTTTTTGAATACGGCATCAAACCTGGTGAGCGTGTGCTGATCAAAGCAGGTCCCTTTAAGGGGATCCTGGCAGAATTGGTATCGATACAGAATAAACAGCGTATTATTTTACGTTTACAGAATATGGGTTATTCGATAAATATCAATACATCGATAGCTTTTGTGGAACCGATATAAGATTTGAGATTTGAGTCCTGAGATGTAAGAAGAGGGAAAGGACTCAACAAAATATATAACGAAATAATCAGTTCATTTTTAAAAATAGAATGTGACTGAGGGGGCGAAGCTGTGCCCGGCCAAGAAATACCAAATGACCATTACCTTTTATAGATGTGCCGTATTGCGGGAATTATAGATAGCAGCAGACCAATCGATCTACTTCAAACAGAAGTTAAAGGCATGTGCACGTTAATGGCTCATGGCGGGCCAGATGATGAAGGTTTTTACGCCAATGCCGGCGATGGAATTGTGATGGGGCACAGGCGTCTGGCCCTGATCGATTTATCTCCCAAGGGACATCAGCCCATGCTTTATCAGAACGGAAAACTGGTTATTTCTTTTAATGGCGAAATCTATAATTATCAGCTGTTAAAAAAGGAGCTTCAGTACCTCGGCTTTCAGTTTAAGACCGGGAGTGATACCGAGGTTATTTTAGCCGGCTATGCCGCGTGGGGAGTTGAGAGTTTCGATAAGCTAAAAGGCATGTTTGCTTTTTGTTTGTATGACGCTGATCTACAACATAGCTACCTCGTACGTGACCCATCGGGTATTAAACCCTTATATTTTCGTGCAATCGAAAAACATCTGGTTTTTTCTTCGGAAGTTAAAGCCTTTGCAGAGACTGGTTATAGTTATACAGAACACGCGGATTGGCAAATCCTTTTTCTGGCCTTCGGGCATTTACCAGAGCCCTATACTACTTTTAGCGAAGTGATGATGTTGCCTAAGGGCCACTACTTGATCTGGCTACATCAATCGGATACTTTCGAAATCAAAAGTTATGTCCAGCACCACCCGATAAAAGAAATCACTGATTATCAGGAAGCCAAAACTGTAGTACGACAAAATTTATACGCAGCAGTTAAAAAACATCTTTTATCTGATGCTAAAATCGGTGTTTTTTTAAGTGGTGGGATCGACAGCAGTATTTTGAGTTTGCTTGCTGATGGAATTCTGGCAGCAGATAGTTTAAAGCTCAATACGGTATCGATCAATTTTGAAGAGGCTGAATTTTCTGAGCAGGTTTTTCAGGATACTGTTGTTGAGCGGCTTCATGGTAAACATTCAGCATATACCATCACGCCTGCCCTCTTCTCAGAACATTTCCAGGCAGCCTTAAAGGCCATGGATCAACCTACTGCCGATGGCATTAATTCGTGGTTCGTTAACTATTTCGCTAAAGAAAACGGCTTAAAGGCTGTTTTATCCGGTATTGGCGCTGATGAGCTCTTTGGGGGATATCCTTCTTTTAAACGGATGGGCTGGATCAGACACTTGAAGAGACTGCCTCAGTTCATTCTCAGAAAAAGTCTGCGCTTTAAAAAGGCTTCGTTAAAACGGTCATATTATTTAAGTTACCAGAATACAGTTGGAGACTATCTTTTTTTAAGAGGGATATTCACCCCTGATGAAATCGCCCGGTTGTTATCGTGCACAATTGCAGAAGTTGACCAGGTTCTTCAAAATGCATTTATCAACCCTATTCCGAATCATTTAAAAGATGGCGAAAGAGCAAGTTGGTTAGAATGTAATTTATACATGCAAAATCAATTGCTTAAGGATACTGATACCATGAGCATGCAGCACGGTGTAGAAGTCAGGGTTCCCTTTTTAGATCAGGATTTACTGGGCACATTAGGTGCGATGGATGCTGGCTTAAAGTTTAAAGGTAAACGTGATAAATCACTTTTAATAAATGCATTTACAGACATTCTTCCCCGATTGATCTGGAACCGCAAAAAAATGGGCTTCACCTTCCCTTTTCAAGATTGGTTGAAAAACGATGAGCATTTTCTCCATTCGATAAAAACCAGCGAGAATACATTCGTTTCAACAATGGTTGATGATTTTAGGCAAGGGAATTTACATTGGAGCAAAGTGATTGTGCTTTATCAGGTGTTTAGGGTTTAGGGTTTAGGGTTTAGGGTTTAGGGAAAACAAATTTGAAAAACAAAAAAGTTTTATTTCTTACTTTACATACTTTCAGTTTAACTGGAGGGATAGAAAAAGTGAGCAAAACCTTTGCGAAAACGCTTGATGACCTGAAAACCAGTGCGCAAATCCAGTCTTACCAGGTTTTGTCGATGTATGATAATGAACCTGATCTGGGTTATGTATCACAAAATTCATTTAAAGGATATCATGGCCAAAAAACAACTTTTGGTTTAGCGGCCATCAAAGAAGGATTAAAAGCAGATGTGATTATTTTAAGTCATGCGCATTTGTTACTTTTTGCCCTGATCATCAAAAGGTTAAAACCAAGTGTCCGTATCGTGCTCTTTGCTCATGGGATAGAGATTTGGAATGCTTTAGCGGGCTGGAAAAAGCAAATGCTGAGCAAAACAGAGATCTGGGCGGTGAGCCGATATACAGCAGATCAGATTATACATCGTCATGGAATAGCTGCGAGCAAGATAAAAGTATTAAACAACTGTTTAGACCCGTATTTTAAATTAAGCGAACCGGTTTCAAAACCTGTTACGCTTCTCGCTAAATATGGCCTTAATCGCGATCAAAAAGTGATGTTGACGATCTGCCGTTTATCTTCATCAGAACAATATAAAGGTTACGACCAGGTTATCGAATGCTTAGAGCAGGTCATTAAGGTTTATCCAGATATGGCTTACTTGTTGGTTGGAAGAGGTGATGCTACGGAATTAGTGCGTATTCAAAAGCTCGTAGTTAAATTTAACCTCCAAAAAAACGTAATACTTACAGGTTTTGTTCCAGAGGATGAACTTGTTTTACATTATCAATTGGGTGATGTATTTGTAATGCCGAGCAAGGCAGAAGGATTTGGACTCGTTTTTATCGAAGCTGCCGCTTATGGTTGCGCTGTAATTGGCGGTAATGCTGATGGCAGCAGAGATGCCTTAATGGATGGCGAACTGGGCACCCTTCTGAACCCTAATGATGCAGCAGCAATGGGTGAAGCTATTATCGTTGCCTTACAAAAAGAAAGGCCTGATACTAAAGCGATCCAGGAACTGTGTTATAGAACATTTGGATACAGGCAGTATCAGGAAAAAGTATCGAACCTGCTATTGGTATAAGGAGATAAAGAAGAATATAAATAAGCATGCATAACGACGAACACACCTGGACCATTGAGGCTAAAGCTTCCTTATTCGATCTAAAGCTCAACGAAATTTGGGCTTACCGCGATCTGCTTTGGTTATTGGTTCGGCGGGATTTTGTTTCTTTCTATAAACAGACCATATTAGGCCCATTGTGGTTTTTCATCCAGCCCTTATTTACCACGATCATCTTTACTTTTATTTTCGGGAATCTAGCCGGAATATCTACTGATGGTTTACCCAAACCACTTTTCTATATGGCAGGGATTACCGCCTGGAACTATTTTGCCGATTGTTTAACCAAAACTTCCACTGTTTTTAAAGATAATGCCAATATCTTTGGAAAGGTATATTTCCCACGTTTAATTATGCCTTTGAGTATAGTAGTGAGCAATTTGGTACGCTTTGGTGTACAGATGATATTATTTCTCTTAATGATGGCATATTACCATTTTGTTGTTGGAGCAAGCTTTAATATTACCTGGGCCATTACGCTATTTCCTGTTATTGTTGTTTTAATGGCATTACTGGGTTTAGGCGCAGGAATGATTATTTCGGCAATGACCACTAAATATCGGGATCTTGCTTTCTTGGTTACTTTTGGAGTGCAGCTGCTGATGTATGCGACTACGGTCATTTATCCTCTATCTACAGCAATTGAAAAATACCCAAAATATGCCTGGATTGTTAAATATAACCCGATGACACCTATCATTGAGACCTTTCGATATGGGTTTCTGGGTGAGGGAAGTTTTAGCTGGGGGAGTTTGGGTTATGCTACTGGCGTTACAGTTGCTTTATTGATTTTTGGGATTGTGATTTTTAATAAAGTGGAACGAAATTTTATTGATACAGTATAAGAGCAGAAATTTAGGAAGTCAAAAATGCGGAAAATAATAAAACAAGCGACCGAACCTATTAATTCATCTTATTCAACGCCTGATTTTTTGGATAAAAATCATCTTCCATCTTTAGATGGTTGGCGCGCGATGGCTGTACTAATCGTGATATTAGGACACTTTAGATTAACACTAACAGAAGGGAATTTAGTAAGAGAATTCTTAAAGATTACAATATTTGCCGAACTAGGGGTTAAAATGTTTTTTGTATTAAGTGGTTTCTTAATTACGACACTTTTAATAAAAGAAAAACTTATTTATGGAAAAATAAATATTTTAAACTTCTTTATACGTAGATTCCTGAGAATCTTTCCTGTTTTATATTTGTACTTAGCAGTTGTTTATGTTGTAAATTATGCTTTTGATTTAAATTTAATACCTGATCATTTTATAGCTCCATTATTATATATAAACAATTTTAATTTTTTTAACAAAACATGGTTAACTGGTCATACATGGAGCTTAGCTGTTGAAGAACAGTTTTATTTGATATGGCCTTTCTTTTTTAAATTTTCTAAGAGTAAAATATTAATCTGTGCTTCAATTCTAATACTCATTCCTCTCTTAAAAGTAATTTGTTACCTATTTCCAGCGCTTAGTAATACTTTACTTATACCATTTTTAATGCCAGCAGGTTCGATTTTCACAGGTTGTTTTTTAAGTTTAATTGTATTCAAGAAGAAAACAGAATCTTTTAAGTCAATCTATAGAAATTTCAAAGAACCATACCTATTAATTTTAATATTAATCTTGTATATAATTCATTATTGTACTACTAAAGGGCTGCTTGGTAGATTTATACTTCCCTTTGGCGATCTAACTACCGATTTTTGTATCTCGTTTCTTTTATTATTTTCCATAATTAAAGAAGAATCTCTTTTTTTCAGAATCTTAAATAGTACATTTTTTAAAAAAATCGGTTTAATTTCATATAGCTTATACATTTGGCAACAACTCTTCATAATTAACATGGGAGAATATCCTTCGTATGAAACCCATCTTTTCTTTCCGGTAAATCTAACACTAACGTTTTTAGTAGCATTTTTATCGTATTACCTTTTTGAAAAGCCAATCCTGAAGTTTAAAAGAAATTTTTCTGCTCATTAAACCTAGTTAAATTGTCAAATACAGCCATAAAAGTAGAAGATCTCAGTAAAGCTTATCAACTGGGGCAGATCGGCACTGGCACCATTAGTCGCGATTTAGAACGTTGGTATGCCCGTATGCGTGGAAAAGAAGATCCTTTTTTAAGAATTGGAGAAACCAATGATCGCAGCATTAAAGGTGAAAGCGATGTAGTTTGGAGTTTAAAAGACATTAATTTCGAAATTGAGCAAGGCGATGCCGTTGGCATTATCGGGCGTAATGGCGCAGGCAAAAGCACGTTATTAAAAATCTTAAGTAAGGTTACCGCCCCTACTACTGGCAGAATATCTGGGAAAGGCCGGATAGCCAGCTTATTAGAAGTAGGTACCGGTTTTCACCCAGAGCTAAGTGGCCGCGAAAACATTTTCTTAAATGGCGCTATTTTGGGCATGCGCAAAAAGGAAATCCAGCGTAAGTTTGATGAAATTGTAGATTTTGCAGGGATTGAAAGATATATTGATACACCAGTAAAACGCTATTCTTCTGGCATGTATGTACGTTTAGCTTTTGCCGTTGCTGCACATTTGGAATCAGAAATTTTAATTGTTGATGAAGTATTGGCTGTGGGTGATGCAGAGTTTCAGAAAAAGTGTCTAGGCAAGATGGGTGAAGTAAGTAAAGGTGAAGGTAGAACGGTGCTGTTTGTGAGCCATAATATGGGGAGTATTCAGAATTTGTGCAAAAATTCAATATTACTCAACCATGGCAACTTGCTATTATTTGATACTACAAAAAAGGTAATATCTCATTATGAGAAGAATGATCTTTCAATACAAATTGAAAAAAAATGGGATATCAAATCTGCACCAGGAAATAACATTGTCAGATTAATATCTATAAAATGTATTAATAAAAAATTAAAATCATTAGAAAACTATGATGTAACTGATGAAATCGGAATTTCACTTGAATATGAGGTTTTAGAAGGTGGGAGCGCACTATGGCTAGGTCTAAATTTTTTTAATGAAGATGGGATAAATTTATTTGATACTCATAACGTAACTTCTCATTTGTATAATTATATCCATCCTATTGGGAAGTACACTTCAACAGCATGGTTGCCTAAAAATTTTTTTAATGAGGGAAAAATTATTGTGAGTGCTGCAATATTTAATCATTTAAAACATGAAATCCATTTACATATCAAGGACGTAATAATATTTAACATTATGGATCAGTTAATTGATCACGAGATAACTTCAAGAGGGCTATCATCCGGAACCTTTCCTGGTTTACTTAGGCCACTTATACAATGGGATTAAAAAGCTATGAAAATTAAAAACAATAACGAACTCAATTTTACAGGTGAACGATTAACCACTTCAATGGAAAGCGGCATAATGGTTGAGCACTTACATCGATATGCTATTGCAGAAACATATACAAAAAACAAGATAGTTTTAGACATAGCTTGTGGTGAAGGTTATGGTTCTATGTTATTATCAAAAAAAGCTAAATCTGTCATTGGAGTTGATATTTCTGTTGAAGCAATAAGCCATTCACAAAATAAATATAAAGCACCAAATCTAACTTTTAAAGTAGGTTCAGCTTCTAATATACCTCTTCCTGATAAAAGTATTGATGTTATTGTTAGTTTCGAAACAATAGAGCATCATGACCAACATGAAAAGATGTTGGATGAAATTAAAAGAATTTTAAAAGATAACGGGGTATTAATTATTTCATCACCTGACAAACTGTATTATTCGGATATACCAAAATATAATAACCCATTTCATATAAAAGAATTATATGAAAAAGAATTCCGTGAATTAATTAATAAACATTTTAAGCATATATTTTTTTTATCTCAAAGATGTTTATCAGGCTCAATAATTATTAGTGAAACAAATTCTGATAACCTAATACAATTTAGTGGAGATTATTTAGGATATGAGAATCAAGGAAATTTTAAGCCTCTCTATAATATTGCAATCGCCTCCGACAAAAATCTAGAAGATATTTCATCTAGCATCTTTGAATCTGATAAATATTACGAAAACCTTAGTGGAAAAAGCCTTATAGACTTGTACACAAATTCAACAACATGGAAGATTGGAAGATTGGTGCTTTATCCTTATAATCTTATGAAAAGAATTTTAAATAAATAAATGGAATTTACATCTATGTGTGCGATTGTTATACCCGTCTACAAAGAAATACCATCAGAGAGTGAAAATCTTGCGCTTGAACAAGCTTTTAAAACTCTGAATATATTCCACTTTTACTTAGTGTGTTCTGAAGATTTAAATTTATCTCATTATAAAATTATAGCCAAAAAACATAAGATTAATTTACACATTAAACATTTTCAAAAAAAATACTTCAATAATATTCAGGGGTATAACAAACTAATGCTATCTCTAAATTTTTATTCCAATTTTATTCAATATAAGTTCATATTAATTTATCAATTAGATGCATGGGTTTTTAAAAACGATTTAAATTATTGGTGCGAAAAGGATTATGACTACATAGGCGCTCCTTGGCTTTACTTAAATAATGAAAAAAGTATAGTTTTTAATGGTGTTGGTAATGGCGGTCTATCTTTAAGAAAAGTTAAATCACATATAAGAGTTTTAAAATCATTCTCATTTATCAATAAAATAGGATATTTGTATCATTTAATAAGAGAGCAATTAAAATATAATGCTTTTTTTAAAGTGCTAATTGATAATGTTATTTATAATAATACCTATCATAGGTTTAATCGCTTTTCGGAAAACGAAGATAAGTTTTGGGGTATAATCGCCAATAGAAACTTTAAATGGTTCAAAGTTGCTGATGAAAAAGTGGCATGTGGTTTTTCTGTAGAAATGTTTCCTTCTTATTTAATTAAAACCGAAAAAAATATTCCTTTTGGTTGCCATGCTTGGGAGAAATATGGCCCTGAATTCTGGAAAAAACACATCCATTAAAAAAAATGAAAAACATTTATTTCATTTCAGAAAGTATTCCATATAATGGCTACGGAAGTTTTGTTATTTTTTATCGTCATTTAATTAGACTGAAACGTAATGGCTATGTAGTACATTTAATTGTACCTGATTATGAAGAGTTTGAAACATCAGAGTACTTCAATGATATAGTTACTCAGTTTAACATAATAAGAGTACCTTTTAATAAATGGTGGTATCCTCCATATCGCTGCAATAATAGAATTTTGAGATACATACGATTCTCACTCATTTATCAAGTGATTAAATATAAAATCCTGGAAAATCCACCAAATTTCATAGTCACTTATTTTTATGGTAATTTTCTAAATGGATTTTCAGTCTTTTTAAAAAAAATCTACAAATGTAATATCGGTATTTTTCTTCATGACGATAAATATTTGCTAAACACAGATTATAATGAAAAATTGGTAAAATTTGATCAGTTTATATGTGTAAATTCATCAGTTATTTGGTCAGTAAGTGACAGATTAAAAATTCCAAACTGTAAAGGTAACTATATTACACTCCCCCCCATACCAGAGGGTTCAAATACTTCAACCTGGATAAAAAAAGATAATAGTCCAAAAAAATTCACAATTGGCTTCTCTGGTTCTATTTATGAAAGTTATTTTCCTGTCTTCCAATTATTGGCTAAGGTGCTTATTTCTTTAGACGGCGAATTGCATATAATTGCTAAAGACATAGAAAGAACGGCTAAACATTTAACAACTTTTAAGAATGTAAAATTTATCTCTGCATTTGAATACAACCACAATGCATCCCGTTATTTAAAAGATAATTGTACTGCATTATTTTGTGGCTATCCAGACGCAATTAATGAAATGCCTTGGCTTAAAAGCTGCTTCCCTTCAAAGTTTGTCGAATATACGCATTTGCAACTTCCCATTATATTAAGTGGTCCTAATGACACTTCTCTTACAGATTGGGTAATGGCCAACAATTGGGCTTTATTCCTTGAGAATCTTGATGAGCATACATTGACCGAGATGTTAGTAAAATTGAAAAATCCAGACTTTTGGGAAAAAACAGCGTTGCAAAGTAAATATGTTGCAGAAAATGAATTTAATGCAGATAAAATCCAATTACTTTTTGAAACTAGCCTTATGGAGAACCTTAAATAATAGGAGTAGGCAATTTAAGCAAAAAAAACATGGAAGATAAAAAAGGAATTCTATTCATTGCAACTGGTCAAAAATATATTGATGAAGTTATTCCTGCCGCCGAATCCTGTAAAGCCACAAATAACTATCCTATTGCTTTAATTACAGATTCTTTGAATTACCAATTACCTAAAGGGCTATTTGATCAGGTCATCATAAAAGATGCAGAATATAGTTACATCGATAAGCTTTTACTAAAATTTAGCCCATTTGATTATACCATATTTTTAGATACTGACACCTATGTATGTGATAAATTAGACGATCTTTTTAAAATATTAGATTTCAGGGAATTTGCAATCCATCAAGCCGACGAAGGTTATGAGTTCGAAATGAATGACGTAAGCAATGCCATGCCGGAGTTTAATACTGGCGTAATTGCTTATCGATTAACACCTAATGTTATAAAATTAATTGATGATTGGCGAAATGCATTTAAAACAAATTTAACTATTAAAACAGATCAATACCATTTAAGAAAAACACTTTATGAATCTGAAGTTAAATTTGCCATATTTTCTTCTGCTTATAATTTTATTATCTATTACCCCAATTTTGTTATTCAGAAAGTTAAAATATTGCATGGTAGGCCATTTGCTATCTTGCCAAAGATAGCCGCCGATTTAAATAACATTAGGCACAATGAGGCTTGGCGTAGAATGTATTATCCTTATAACAAAGACTTTACTATATTATATCAGAATATGAAAAGCTTTGATATAATAAAGACTTTGAGATTTATGCTTCGCTCATTGTGTGCAAATATTATAAGGCCTTTAAAGTTCACAAAGAGTTAATGAGTATCATAAATAAACTAAGAATTATCGTCCTGAAATTGAGAGGAATAAAAATTTCTAAATCAGTTTGTTTAAAAGGAGGTATTTGCTTAGAAAGGATTATGCTAAACCATAAAAAAGGCAGCATTAAAATCAATCATAACTGTGAACTTAGTAAAGGTGTTACCTTTAAAACCTTTGGTGGGAACATAAACATTATGAATAATGTCTTCTTTGGAGAATATGTCATCATTTATGGGCATGGAGGCATAACTATTGGTCCAAATACCTTAATAGCAATGCATACTTGTATAGTTACCTCTAATCATACTATTCCGGCTAAAGGCAAATTAATACGAAATCATCCAGATATTTCTTTACCTGTTTCAATTGGCGAAGATGTATGGATTGGTGCTAATTGTTCCATTTTAGGCGGTGTAACAATTGGAAATGGAGCTGTTATTGGTGCCGGATCAGTAGTTACCAAAAGTATACCAGCGTATGCAATAGCTGTTGGAAACCCTGCAAAAGTTGTTAAATACAGAGAATGATAAAGATATCTGTTTTTATTCCAACCTTTAATCCAAATCTTAGTAGGCTAACTCAAACCTTAATAGGATTAAAAAGTCAAACATTTCCAATCGCTGATTGGGAATTAATCATTATCGATAATAATTCAACGATTTCTTTTGCTGATGATTTAGACTTGAGTTGGCATCCAAATTCAAGAATAATAAGAGAGCCTAAAGCTGGTTTAACTTTTGCTCGTTTAAAAGGCTTTAAAGAAAGTAATGCCGATATTATCATTATGGTTGATGATGATAATATCTTAGAGAAAAAATATCTAACCGAAACCTATAAAATTTTTGAAGAGAATCATCAATTATGCGCTATTGGCGGAAAATCTGTTCCATTATTTGAGCATACTCCTCCTGATTGGTTAAATCGATTTTATGGAAATTTGGCTTTAAGAGATTTGGGAGAAGATATAATTTTAGAAAAGTGGTCGCAAAAGTATCCTGATTCGGCTCCTATTGGCGCAGGCATGGCATTAAGAAAGCTTGCTCTAACTGCTTATATCAATAAAATTGAATCTGGAAATGGCACCATTACAGACCGAAAAGGAACTAATCTTAGCTCAGGTGGCGACAACGATATCATATTAGAAATTTTAAAATCTGGCTGGCAGATTGCCTACTATCCTTCTCTATCTTTACAACATATTATTCCTAAAGAAAGAACTGAGGTAAAATATTTAGGTAAATTGAACAAAGATTCTACAAAGTCTTGGATAAACCTGTTAAATAGCCATCAGGTTAATCCGTGGCATAAAATCCCAAAATGGTCAATCCCCTTTAGAAAACTAAAAGCGTGGTTTGTTTATCAACCTTGGAAAAACGAGGTAAATTATATCAATTATAGTGGTGTTTGTGGAATGTACGAAGCTTTAGGAGAAATATGAGCATACAGAAACTTATTAATCATTTATATAGGTATCCTCTTTCTAATTGGAAAATGAAGCAAAGGTTTGGCGGTTACTTGGCTTATCAAAGAATGCTAAAAGGGCAAGCTCACATGATAAAAGAAAGCCAACATTTGCCTCCTATTGTATCCTATACCAACGGCTTAGCAATTTATTTTTTGACAGGTAAAAAATATTTACATCAAACACTCTTCTGTGCATTCTCTCTTACTAAGGCCTGTAAAGAAAACTTCCAGTTTATTTTAGTAGATGATGGCAGCTTTAACCAAGATTTGATAGCCAATGTAAAACAACAAATGCCGAATGTAAAATTGGTCTTAAAGAATGAAATAGAAAATAATCTAAAACTTAAATTGCCTACAGACGAGTATCCATTTTTACATCAAAAACGAAAGATATATCCACATATCAAAAAGTTGACAGACATTCATACCATTGATGATAATCCTTTTAAGTTAGTACTGGATTCCGATATGCTTTTTTGGAATGAACCAACTAAATTAATTGATTGGCTAAAAAATCCTAATGGATGCTTATATATGTTAGATAGCGAAGAGTCTTATGGTTACGACAAGTCTTTAATGGCTTCGTTATGTGGTTATGATATACCAAAATCTGTAAACGTGGGAGCATTTGGGATTAACTCTAGCATCATCAATTGGCAAAAAGTCGAAATATGGAGCAAAACCCTGGAAGAAAAACAGGGAGCTTCTTATTTTTTGGAACAGGCCTTATCAGCAATGCTGATTTCCAAAGAAATTAAAACCGTTTTGGATAAGGGAGAATATATTGTTAATCCCGAAGAAGATATTATTAATTTGAATGAAGATAAATTACATCATTATGTAGACTTATCAAAGCAATACTACTTTGAAACCGCATGGAAGAAATTCATAAAATAAAAAGCCTGAATGATTATTTAGATACTTATCAAAATACATCATTAGAAAATGATTTTACTTATGACTATTTTACAAAACTAACAGATCAATTTCCCTATTTAAAGGAACATCGAGACTTTATAGAATTTAATAAATTAGGCTTTGGTGAAAGGGCTTTCCATTCGATGTGGAAAATGCTTTTAGATCATCTGTTAAATCAATTCGCTAAACCTCAGATATTAGAGATTGGAGTTTATAAGGGACAAATTATTTCATTGTGGGCTTTAATTGCAAAAGAAAGAAATGCTGAGATTGAAATTACAGCAATAACCCCTTTAGAGGGGAATTACAAACCTAAAAACAGGATTATTACTTCAATACTTAGCAAAATTTCCAAAAAATTCAGGAGTAATTTAGACAGTGGAAATTTCTACGAAAAAGGAGATTATTTAAGTACGATAAAATCAGTTTTTGAAAAATTCGATTTAGATATTGAAACAATAAGGTTTATTAAAGGCTACTCCTCGGATACTAATATATTAGAACAAGTAGAAAATAAAAAATTTCATGCCATCTATGTGGATGGTGATCACACTTTCGAAGGTGTAACAAAAGATATCATCCATTTTTCTCGATTAATTCACAAAGATGGATTGCTAATCATGGACGATAGTGCATGCAATATTCCAAGCACTAAATTTTGGAAGGGACATCAATCTGTTTCGGATGCTTGTGAAATCATAGAAAATCTTGGCTTCGAGAATATATTAAATGTTGGTCATAATAGAATATTTAGAAAGTTATAGAATTTTATACGGTGAGTACCCAAAACCATAAAATTGTAGTTATTATTCCTTATTTTGGATGTTGGCCAAACTATTTTAATATCTTTTTAAAAGGCTGTGAGCATAATGATTGGTTGGATATTTTATTCTTTACAGACTGTCATTTACCTCAAGAAAAGCCTAAAAATGTAACTTTTATTAAGGCTACTCTTCATGAAATATCTTTGTTAGCAACAAAAAAATTAGGTATTGACATCACTATAGCATCTCCTTATAAGCTTTGTGATTTTAGACCTTGTTATGGTGTAATTTTCGAAGACTATTTAAAAGATTATGATTATTGGGGCTATGGGGATATTGATTTAGTTTATGGAGATTTAAAACCTTTTATTGTTAATAGAATTGCTGAAGGTTTTGATGTTCTTTCCAATAGGAGTGAGATTTTATCAGGTTCTTTGGCCTTCTTTAAAAATACCAATTTTATTAAAAATCTATATGCTCAATCTTCCTTATTAATCGACCAATTCACCGCCCCAGATTATAAGGGTTTAGATGAAACTGCCCACAACCATACTACTTGGCAGGGAGGTGATAAGTTAGATTTACCACCTCATTGCTTTACTTATCTTATTGCGAACGAGGATAAAAAGGGCACGATTAGAGCCTCTTTTCTCTCTACTTGCAAAGAACAAATAGAGGGTAGTGAAATAATTCATTACCAAAATGGGCTTGTTAGCTTTGAAGAAACTTCATTAGCTTATTATCATTATGTGTGCAATAAAAATAGATATGAGTATAGGTTACCTAACTGGCATGATGTACCCACAAGTTTTTTTATTACAGCAACTGGTTTTTATAAAACTGACAAATTTTATTGGTTCATAAATAATTACAGAAAAATATCGGGTTTTATAAGCAATATTTTAATTAGGATATGGAAGAGGCTGACCAAAAATTAATGTTAGTTTCCATCTGTATTCCTTGTTATAATGCAGCAATATATTTAGCCGACACCTTAAGTTGCCTGCTCAATCAAAGTCATAAACACTTTGAAATTATTATAATTGATGACCACTCAACAGATGAGAGTGTAGTGATTATTCAACAATATGCAGAAAAGGATAAGCGGATTAAATTTGAAACTGCAAAGAATAAAGGTGCCGCAACCGCAAGAAATCAAGCGTATAGATTAAGTAAGGGCAGCCACATCATTTTTTTTGATGTCGATGATTGGGTTCCAGAAAACTTTATCGAAACACAACTTCAAACTTTAAAATCAGATCAAGAAGTAGTGGTAGCCGAATGGGGCAGGTTTCATCAAAATAATTTATCTTCAATTAATATTGATTACACTCAAATTAGACATGACCTTTCGTTTGAGAAATGGATAATTAATTATTGGGTCAATATTTCTCACATGACTTGCCCTGGACGAGTATTAATGCCAAGACTCTTAGTTGAGCAATCGGGCTTATGGGATGAAGATTTAAGTTTAAATGACGATTTTACTTTTTATACCCGGATTTTTTCGAACTGTAGTTTAATTCGCTATAACTCAAAGAGTATATTTTATTATCGATCGGGTGTTAATGGACTTTCGTCTAAAAAGGGAAGTTCTGCTTATCAATCCTTATATAATTCTCTAATTCGATCTATCGAGATAGCTCAGTCTAAATTAGAAGTTCGTAAGGAACTGAATATTTGTTATACCAATTTACTACAGAATTTTATTTATGAAGCCTATCCTTACGAGCCTGAATTAATTAAGCAAGCTGAGCAATTGATTAACGCATTTGGAGGTTCAAATTTAAAGTTTCCAGCGGGAGGTAAAACTAAATTAATCAATAGTCTTTTAGGATGGAAATTGGTTAAAAAAATAAAAAATCTGATTTAATGAAACCCCTAAAAATTGCCCTAATTGCCGATCCAGAACTGCCCGTTCCTCCTCTACTTTATGGTGGAATAGAACGTATTATCGATATGCTAATTGAGGAATATGTTAACTTGGGACATAACGTAAGTTTATTTGCACATTCAGATTCTAAAACAAAAGCTCAATTATTTGCCTATAGTGGCAAAACTAGTTATCGTAAAACGGATATTATTAAGAACACCTTGCTCATTAACAAAGAATTATACAAAAACGAGTATGATGTTGTACATAGTTTTGGTAGGCTGTTGTATCTTTTACCTCAACTACCTCGAAGTATTCCTAAATTAATGAGCTATCAAAGAGAGCCCACCATTTCACAAATTAAAAAAGCAACTTTATTAGCTAAAAAAAATACATTAGCCTTTACAGGTTGTAGTGCTTATATCAGTAATCAAATCGCTCCTTATGCCCCTGCCTTTCCTATCTTTAATGGGGTAGATTTAGCTATTTACGATTTTCAAGATGAAGTATCAGAGGATGCCCCCTTAGTATTTTTAGGAAGAATAGAGCCCATTAAAGGTGTTCATATTGCAATTGAAATAGCCAAGAAAACAGGAAAAAGGTTGACTATTGCAGGAAATATTCCTACTGAATATCAATCTTATTTCGACACGCAAATTAAGCCACAGTTGAATGAGAAAATTACCTATATCGGTGCAGTAAATGATCTAAAGAAAAATAAATTGTTAGGTGGTGCATTTGCTTTTTTAATGCCCATTGAGTGGGAAGAACCTTTTGGCATTGTAATGGCAGAAGCTATGGCCTGTGGAACCCCTATAATTGGATTTAACAGAGGCTCAGTTCCTGAAGTGGTGATTAACGGTTATAATGGCTATAGATGTGATTCTATTAAAGAAATGGTTAATTATGTACAAATTATCCAAAGTATTGATCGAAAACAAGTGCGTTTAGATGCAGAAAATCGGTTTTCAAAAAAAGTTATCGTAGAACAATATTTAGATTTATATCAACACTTAATTTACAACAACTAATTTGAAAGGCATTGTATCTAACCCTAATATTGCGCCACATGTTAAAGAAAGTGTTTTAGCCTATCAGGAAAATCACTTATTGGCAAATTTTTACACTACTTTTATTGAGCATAGCAAATATCCACTTAGCCGGGTTTTATCTTTCATTTTCCCTAATTTAATTAAAGAATTCAAAAGAAGGTCATTTGAAGAGCTCTCTTACCATTTAGTTAAAACCAAACCATGTCAGGAACTGTTGAGAGTAGCTGCAGCTAGAAAATTAAACCCTATAATAACCGATAAAATTTGGGAAAGAAATGAGCTTAGCTTCGACAGATGGGTTGCTAGTAAGCTTAAAGAAGACCTATCTTTTGTTCATGTTACAGAGCATGCTGCACTAGCCACTATTAAAAAAGCGAAAAATATCAATATTAAAATTTTTTATGAACAACCTAGTATTCATCATCAGGAATTTACAAAAATCATTAATAATCAGTTAATAAAATACCCTGCATTTGATACAGAAGCAATAAAATTATTAAACAATTCAGATTCTTTTAGGCGAAATCAAAGAAGAGATGAAGAACTGAGTTTAGCAGATTTTATAATTTGCAATTCTACATTTACTAAAAACTCTCTAATTAATGCAGGGATTAAAGAAACTAATATTTTAACCATCCCCTTAGGATTTCCAGAAGTAAAAATTAAAACAATTAAACCAAAAAAAGTTGATCAGCTGATCTTTATTAGTGCTGGCAATTTAAGCCTGGGTAAAGGAAGCCATATTTTATTACAGGCATGGCAAGATCTAAGTTTACTTCCAGATCAAGCAGAGTTATGGCTTATAGGGAAAAATAACTTACCCGCAGCATTCATGCATGAGCTACCTCAAAATATAAAATTTTTCGGAAATATACCGAGGAATGAACTTATGGAAATGTACACCAAGGCACATATTTTAGTACATCCTACTTTGGCTGACGGATTTGGTATGGTCATATCTGAAGCTATGAGTTGTGGTATACCAGTTATAACTACTCATAACTCAGCAGGGCCTGATATTATAATACATGAAAAAAGTGGTTTACTAATTAATGCCGATGATAAATTAGCGCTAAAGAACAGTATTTTATGGTGTTTACAACATAAAACTGAGCTTATTGAAATGGGAAATCAAGCACTTAAAACAGCTGCTGCTTATCCATGGGCAGCCTATAGAAAAAATTTAGTTTCACAGGTTCAAAATAGCTTAAAGTTCTTTTGAAAAAGGTTTGCTTAATTACACCTGGTCACATTTCAAGTAATCCCAGATTGGTGAAGGAAGCTATATCCTTAAGCGAATCAGGCTATAAAATACATCTCATTTTTGTGCAAAATTTAGTATTTCTGATACACAATGATGAGGCTATCCTTAAAGCTCACCCTGAGTGGACATACGATGTATTAAACAATACAAATGTTAGTTTAAAGAATAAACTATTACGTTTGTTAAGATCAGTTATATCAAAAACTGCTGCTTTGTATTTAAAATACAAACTCAGTCTTATTGCCTCTAAATTAGTTATAAACAAAAACTATTATTGGCAACTGAACAAAGCAATAAATACAAAATCTGATCTTTTTATTGCACATAATCTTGGTGCTTTAGCAATAGCTCATCGCGCTGCAAAAATAAGTAGGACTAAATATGGCTTTGATGCCGAAGATTTTCATAGAAATGAATTAACAGATGATGAGTTATCTATAAACTACAGGTATACAAAGTATCTGGAAGATCATTATTTAATTCAAACAAATTATTTAACAGCTGCTAGTCCATTAATTGCTAAAGCCTATTTAAAACTTTACCCCGATTTAAAACCGATAGTCATAAACAATGTATGTTCATCTAATTTTTTACAAGAGGCTAATGGAAATCATCAAAGAAAAGAACTCAAACTATTTTGGTTTTCTCAAACCATAGGAAAAGGTAGAGGTATAGAGGATGCAATGAAAGCAATTGGATTATTAAAAAGAGATTACATCAGTTTAACACTACTAGGGAATATTGATGAGTTTCATCGGAATTATTTTTTAAACTTAGCCAATGATCTTGATTTAGTTAAAAATCAGTTAATTTTTATCCCACCGGTAGCTCCTGATAATATTTTTGAACTCGCGAATAATTACGATATAGGATTAGCACTGGAGCAAAGTACACCATTAAATAGGGACATTTGTCTAACCAATAAAATATTTACCTATTTAACTTCGGGTTTAGCTGTTATAGCTTCTGAAACAATAGCGCAAAAAGATTTTATAATAGAAAATCCTTTAATTGGAAAATCATATCCTATTGGAGATATACAACTCTTATCAAAAATTATTAATGAGTATGATCAAAATAGAGCGCTTTTGCTGGCAACAAAACTTAAAGCACAGCAGCTGGCAAAAGAGAAATTAAATTGGGAAATGGAAAGTAAAAAATTTATTCATCTTGTTGAAGAAACCTTGTTAAAAAATTAAGAAATTGGCTTAATTAAATTTGATAAAAACTAAGGTATGACACTTACTGAAAAACATATCGTTGAAACCTATTCCTATCTTCTTGACGGATTGAGTGCCATTGGTAAACTTGAATTAATAGAAAGTTTATCCCGATCCTTACGAACAGAGAAGCTAACAAAAGAAAATAAGTTTTATGAGTCGTTTGGTGCTTTTGGCTCTAAAAAAACTACAGAAGTTATAATTGATGAAATTAAATTGAGTAGAAAATTTCGTTCAAAAGATTTAAAATTCTAAATGCAAATTTATTAGATACAAATATTTGCGTTTTCTTTCTTCGTGGTAAGTTAAATTTAGATAAAATTATAAAGAGAGAAAGGAAGAGAAAATTGCTATATCTCTGAAATAACAGTATTAGAGCTTCGTTTTGGAGCAGAAAATAGCGAAAACCCAAAGAAATCACACAAAGCCGTTGATGCTTTTATAGAAGGACTTAGTATTATTCCTATAATTACTTGTCTAGGGCTATATGCTAAAGAAAAAGTTCGATTAAGAAAACTCGGAAAACCCATTAATGATGAATTTGATTTATTAATAGGCGTAACTGCAATTTCAAGTAGCTTAACTTTAGTAACCGATAATGTAAAAGATTTTGAACGATTAGAAGGAATTAAAATTGATAACTGGTTTGAAAGAAAATAATACCGATAAAATTTCTTAAAGGGCCTCAAATTAAAGCTGTTCCATTAACTAAATATAATTTGAAACGCGTCCTCATTATTTCACCCTACTTCCCTCCTTCTAACGCGGCAGATATGCAACGGATAAGAATGAGTTTACCTTATTTTAAAGAAAACGGCTGGGAAGTAGAAGTAGTTACTGTTGCGCCTCAATATAGCGATATCATTAAAGATGGTTTGTTAATAGAAAGCATTCCGAAAGATATCATCATCCATCAGGTAAAAGCTTTTTCTAAAAAATGGACAAGCACAATTGGGCTTGGAAGCTTAGCATTACGTTCTGTATGCTTTTATAAAAAATATGTAAATCAATTGCTTAATAAGCAACATTTTGATCTCATCTATTTCTCCACTACTCAATTTCCGGTATGCATTTTAGGGCCATACTGGAAGAAAAAGTTTAGTATTCCTTATGTTATAGACATGCAAGATCCCTGGCATAGCGATTATTATCAAAATAAACCAAAAGCAGAGCGACCAAAAAAATATTGGTTTTCTTATCATTTACATAAATTTTTGGAACCAATTGCTATGAAAAATGTGGATGGATTGATTAGCGTATCACAAGCTTATATTAACACGTTGATTGAACGTTACCCGCATTTGAAACAAATTCCAAATCGGGTAATTACTTTTGGTGCTTTTAAGCCAGATTTTGAACTGGTAAAAAATCAACTCCAATCTTTTAAATTAATCTTTCCAAAAGGTGCTGATTTCATCAACTTTGTATACGTAGGTAGAGGTGGGCATGATATGAAAGCTGCCTTAAACCTGTTATTTACTGCTTTTAAAAAGGGACTTTCCGAACATGAACAACTGTTTAAAAAGATCAGATTCCATTTCATTGGTACCAGTTATGCCCCAAATGGAGAAGGAGTTCCAACTATTAAACCTATTGCGCACGAAATGGGAATTGCTGCTTATGTAAATGAACAAACGGACCGTATTTCATTTCATGATGGTATTTATACTTTATTAATGGCTGATGTTTTATTAATTATTGGCTCTGATGATCCACAATATACAGCCTCAAAAATTTATCCCTACATTTTAGCCGAAAAACCGTTGTTGGCTTTTTTTCATCCTGATAGCAGTGCGGCACAAATTATTAAAAATTGTAATGCAGGAACGGTTATTTCTTTAATAGAATCGAAAGATTTGACAATAGAAATGACATACAATTATCTTTTGGAGATCGTTAATCATAAAACCACATCATCACCAATCAGCTGGAAATTATTTGAGCCTTACAGCGCTGAAAGTATGACTAAAAATCAATGCATATTATTCAACAAAGTTATATAAGATGAATGTGTTCAAAAGAACTTTTGGTTTCATCCATCGACACCCTTTAGCTAAAAAACATGTAGTACAAGCTTATTGGAGATTTATTGTTTGGCAAATTAAAAGTCGATTAAATCTCAATTTACAGCCTGTTAAATTTGTAGGAGAAACCTATTTTCTTGCAAAAAGAGGCTTAACCGGGGTAACAGGTAATATTTACACTGGTTTACATGAGTTTAACGACATGGGATTTTTATTACACTTTTTAAGAACGAAAGATACATTTTTTGATGTAGGCGCAAATGTGGGTTCCTATACTTTATTAGCCTCTGGGGTTTGTCGTTCTAAAACACGCTCTTTTGAACCTGTACCCTCTACATATCATATCCTAAAAGAAAACATTAATTTGAACAACCTCAATAATTTGGTAACTATTGAGAATAAGGGAGTTGGTAGTGAAGCAGGAAATCTTCGTTTTACAGTTAAAGAAGATACCACCAACCATGTAATACTGGAAGATCAGGAAACTCAAAATACAGTTTTAGTACCAATCATTACTTTAGATAATTATTATCCAGCAAGCAAGCCGTGTTTGATAAAAATAGATGTAGAAGGTTTTGAAACTGAGGTATTAAAAGGAGCAACTCAAATTTTGTGCGATGAAACACTTAAAGCCATCATTATTGAACTAAATGGCAGTGGAGAAAGGTATGGACATGATGATCATCAAATCCATGAAAAGCTATTGGTTTATGGTTTTAAACCTTATAATTATCATCCATTAGGGCGAGAAATTGAAGAACTTAATAAGTTTGGTGTTCACAATACCATTTATCTTAGAGATTTAGAATATGTTAAAGAACGAATAAAGAATGCCGCACCTTTTTCGGTTTTTCGCCAATCAATTTAATGAAAAAATTAGCCATCATCGTTACCCATCCCATTCAATACTATGTGCCTCTCTATCAGCAATTGGCTAAATATTGCGATTTAAAAGTATTTTATACCTGGGGTGACAAAGCTACAACAGCGAAGTATGACCCTGATTTTAAACGAAAAATTGAATGGGATATTCCCTTAATAGAAGGTTATGCTTATGAGTTTTTGGAAAATAAAGCCAAAAATCCCGGGTCACATCATTTTGGTGGTATGATCAATCCAACCTTAATTAATCAGGTTAAAGATTTTAATCCGGATGCCATATTGGTTTATGGTTGGGCTTATCAATGTCATTTATCTGCTCTGCGCTATTTTAAAGGGAAAACACCTATGTGGTTTAGAGGAGATTCGACATTAATTGACGAACAAAAAGGTTTTAAACAACTTTTACGTTCTTTGTTTTTAAGATGGGTTTATCGGCATGTTGACAAAGCTTTTTATGTTGGGACCGCTAACAAAGCCTATTTTGAAAAATTTGGTTTAAAACCTAAACAGCTCGTTTTTGCGCCACATGCTATAGATAACAATCGCTTTGCAGAAGATAGAAGTATTGAAAGCAGTGGTTTAAGAAAACAATTAGGTATAAAAACTGATGATATTCTTATTTTATTTGCCGGGAAACTGGAACCCAAAAAAAATCCGGAGTTATTGTTAAGTGCTTTTCAAGAATTGAATTTAGAAAATGTTCATTTATTGTTTGTAGGGAATGGTAAGTCAGAGGATGTGTTAAAATCCAAAGCTATAAAAGATGCTTCGATTACCCGCCTGCAGGACGGGCGGGCGCTCAGCAAGACACATGTACATTTCGTGGATTTTCAAAATCAAAGTCAGATGCCGGTTATTTATCAAGCTTGTGACTTATTTTGTTTGCCTTCTAAAGGTCCCGGAGAAACCTGGGGCTTAGCGGTAAATGAGGCTATGGCAAGTGGGAAGCCTGTTTTGGTTTCAGACAAATGTGGCTGTGCTGTTGATTTGGTAAAAAATGGCAAAAATGGTTACATCTTTGAACATCATAACATCGAAGATTTAAAAGACAAACTTGCTTTATTGATTAGCAATAAACCGCAGCTAAAAGCCATGGGAAAGGAATCTCCCTTATTAATTAAAGATTGGAGTATAAACATGCAGTGCGCAGCTATTTTAAATGAACTAAATCACCATGATTAGAAGTCACATAAATAATTTTTCAAACAATAACAATAGGTTTTCAGAGCCTTAGGCTTTGGTCCCCGCCTGCCGGCAGGCAGGTTTCTGCTTTTATCTTTAGACTTTACATAAATAAATGAATGCCATAAACCCTTTACGTTATCTCTTACTATACATTCCTTTTCTACTGGCCTGGCTTACTTTAAAGCAAGCGCATATTTCGTACTTTATTGCGTGGGGCGGTTCTTTTTACATTTTTTATTTAAGCTATAGTGGAATAATTAAACCATTACCCAAAGACCTAAAGGTATTTGAACAATTGATGCGCCCCATATTTTTAATGCAGGTAATTTTTGCAGGTTATATGTGTTGTACCTCAATATTTTATTACGTTAATGCCATAGGCTACCAGTATTTTGATTATACGGGTAATAGTGTACTGTTTAAAGATGATATCTATCAATCTATTGCAAAATGTCAGCTTTATTATGTTTTAGGCCATGCTGCATTAGTGCATGGTATTTTGGTGGCTATGAAATATCCTGTTGAAAAAAAATATTTACTCTATACGCCTTCTATGAGTAATTTATTATTAGGTGTTTCAGTAATTTGCCTGCCTTTAGGTTATTTATTTGGCAAAGTGGGTGCTTTAAGTCAGTTTAGTGTACAGCTTACCGGCTTAAGTTTTGTTGCTGGCACAATTGCATTGGCTTTTGCTATTAGAGAGCAAAAAAAGACAAATTTTTGGTTTGCAGGCGCCTTGTTTTTGAGCAATTTAATGAACGCATTGGTATCGGGTTTTAAAGAACCCATTATTATCTGCGTATTGTTATTGGGTGTTTTTTTATTACCTGTTTATGGTAAAAAGATTGCACCAATTTTTAGTGTATTGTTGTTGGCATTATTTTTTGTGTTACCAACCTTTATTGGAAACTTTAGAAAACTGGCCGGGCAGGGGCTTAATGTTACAGAGGTTAGAGATCGGAGTATAGATGCTGTTTTTACAAGTAATCAGGAAGAACTTAAGGAAGACAACTGGGCGTTCTTAATTTATCGCTTCTCCGAAATTGATATGTTTATCAAATATGTTAATTCAACCCCTAATTATGTACCTTATTACAAAACAAAATTGGTAAAAGATGCTGCAACTTCCATTATCCCCCGTTTTTTTTGGCCAGGTAAACCCAATATCGAAAATATGGTGATGCAAAGGGTTTATAATGCCGGAGTCGTTGATCGACAATCAATAGTATCAGCCAAACCTGCTTATATTGTTGATTGTTACCTCTCTTTTGGCATGATTGGCATTTGGATTGGTTTATTTTGCCTTGGTGCAATTGCGCAATTAATCGCCATTAAAGCCGAAAGTTTATTTGGAGGCTATTTTATGGGCTGTGCCGTAATGTTTTCAGGGCTATTTCAAATTTTTTGGCGAGGAAACAGTTTCGAATTTTTGGTAAATGCTATTTTCTGGAGCTTTATAACCCTATATATTTTTCATTTTGTTTTAAAAGCTAAAGGGATCTTATATAGGTAATTGCCTTTTGATGTTGTTCTCAAAACTATTTATAGCATTAATAATTTCTTATATTTTCTTCCTTTTTGTAGAAAAACCATCCCATCAGTTAGCAAAAAGATTATCATCTCTTCACAATCACCAAAGTAAATAAATTGAAAATCATCCAAATCACAGCTTCTTACAAACCTGCCTACATTTACGGCGGGCCTATACAGAGCGTTGCGAAACTGTGCGAAGCGATGGCAGCGCTAAGCGACAAGCGTGAGGCGGAAAGCGAAGTTAACTTACAGGTTTTAACGACTACAGCAAACGGGGCATCTGAATTAGACGTACCCATATGCAAACCTGTTTTAGTCGATGGAGTAAAAGTTACTTATTTTAAACGCTGGACAAAAGATCACAGCCATTTTTCGCCTGGGTTGTTGTTGAATTTACGGAAAGAGATCCTTCATTGCATTCAGGATGACAAGACAGGTGATAAGGATAACAAACTGGTTGTACACATCCATGCCTGGTGGAATTTAGTTTCGATATTAAGCTGTTTGGTGGCAAAATGGCACAAAATCCCTGTGGTGCTCTCGCCAAGAGGCATGCTCACATCCTATACACAAACGAACCGCAATTCATTTTTCAAAAAACTTCTTCATCGATCAATCGGAAAAAAACTTTTGCAATACTGCCATATCCATGCCACCAGTGGGCAGGAGAAGCAGGACATCCTTGAAATAGTTACCCCAAAAAGCATTATAATAATCCCGAACCTGGTTAATTTTCAGTTACCGGTTTTCAGTTCGCGGCTGGCTGTACCCCACAAACCATTAATGGTTGATGATTCTCCATTTCGGTTGATTTTCCTTTCCCGTATCGAAGAAAAAAAAGGACTTGAACTGCTTTTCGATGCCCTATCACTACTTGATATAGATTGGCGGCTTACTATTGCAGGTTCAGGCAAAAAGGAATACGTTTCAGGCTTAAGGGCAAAAGCGCAAAGTCTAAAGCTAGATCATCGTATCAATTGGATTGGGCAAGTTTCTGATCAGGACAAATATGGGTTAATGGCCAAACACGATATATTGGTACTGACTTCTTTTAATGAGAATTTTGCCAATGTAGTAATTGAAAGTTTAAGCGCTGGAACCCCTGTTTTGGTTTCGCAACAAGTGGGCTTGTCAGATTATGTAAATGAACGGCAATTGGGCTGGATATGCACACTGGAAATCAATGATATTAAAGAAAAATTAATAAACTCATATCACGCTCAGGAAGCCAGAGCAAAGATCAGGCGATTGGCACCAGAGATAATCAGAAAAGATTTTGATGACCAGATTTTGGCCAACCGATACCTGGAGATGTATAAAGGGCTGATGTTATGAACAGGGATTTTAGCTTTATCATTTTGACCTTTAACGAGGAGATCCATCTGCGGCGATTGTTGGAATCTATTAAGGATCTGCATGCCGAAGTTTTTATTCTCGATAGTGGCAGTACTGATGATACTTTAAAAATTGCGCAGGCTTATGGAGCTGAAGTACAAAACAACCCTTTTGTTAATCATCCCAAACAATGGGATTTTGCATTAAAAAACTTCGACATTAAAACGCCCTGGACTATCGGGTTGGATGCCGATCAGGTGGTGACCCCAGAGCTTTTTGATCAACTCCAAAAATTCAAGAACATAGATTTTGAAGGTATAAATGGAATCTATTTTAACCGCAAAAACTATTTTCAAGGCAGTTGGATTCGCTATGGCGGCTACTACCCTATTTACCTGTTAAAAATGTTCAGGACAGGAATTGGTCATTCTGATCTAAATGAAAATATGGATCATCGTTTTATTGTTCCTGGCAAAACCCTAATTTGGAAGAAAGGACATTTGTTGGAAGAAAACCTTAAAGAAAACGACATCGATTTCTGGTTTAAAAAACACGGAAAATATAGCGATCTGATTGCTCAGGAAGAGATTGAACGCATGCAAAACTTACGCACACAATTATTAAAACCCAATCTTTGGGGCAATCCTGATGAAAAAAAAGCCTGGCTGAAGAGACTGTGGTGGAAACTTCCTCTAGGTTTAAGACCGTATTTATATTATAGCTACCGGATGATTTTTAAATTGGGTATTTTAGATAATAAGACAGCACGCCGTTTTCATTATCTACAAGGGCTTTGGTTTAGAAAGTTGGTGGACGAAAAAATATCCAAACTCAAAAATCCCTAGTCATTATGGTTAATAATTAATCAAGAAAAGTCCTACATTTATCCAGAATAGCAATAATCATATGAACGAAATCCAGATCAAACAGGCCAAGAAACAAGCAGATATAAAAGCAATCAAATTCGTAATTGCCCTTTTTGTACTGTATATCCTATTCAGTCAGGGAAACTTGTTTATGAATAGCGTATTGACTCCAGGTGCAAGGTTTTATAATGCCGGCCTAGCTGAACATTTCAATTATATCCAGGGATTAAAGACAGCATTGATTGTTCCTGCAGTGTGGATTATCAAAGCTTTTGGGTTTTACGCCATTTACAATGAATCGGATGTAATGGTTGTGACAGGTCCATATCTCAGAATCAATTATTCTTGTCTGGGTCTGGGGGTGATGAGTTTTTTGGCTGCCTTTGTACTGGCCTTCCCCGCCCCCTGGAAATCAACATTTAAGATGTTGGCTATTGGGATCCTCACCATCTATGTTTTAAATGTTTGCCGGATAGCAGGTTTAGGCGTTCTGCTTGGTTTCTTTGAATCGCAGCGACAGAACTTCACCTATCATCATGAGGTTTTCAATGTACTTGTCTACATCTGCATTTTTGTAATGTTATATATCTGGATCAAAAAGACCACCAAAGGTATCGGCAAGGCAAAAACCGAAGATACTATTCAACCAAAACAAGACTAATTATACATTGAATAAAACGCAGCTAAATAAGAACTTTGATACAGGCAGCTTCCAGATCGGCGCTTCCGCTTTGAAACAGTTTTTATGGTATTTTACCGATGTATTCTTTTTTAAAAGCCGGATCATACCCATTAGTTCAGTTCTTGTTTTCCTTTTGAGGCTTTTTGGTGCCAGGATCGGAAAGCAGGTAAGGATCAAACCTGGTATCCATGTAAAATACCCCTGGAAGCTGATCATTGGAGATTTTAGTTGGCTGGCCGACTGTTATATTGAGAATCTGGATCTGGTGACTATCGGAGAGAACTGCTGCATTTCTCAGCAGGCCATGCTGATGACGGGCAACCATAATTACAGTAAAACCAGCTTTGACCTGGTAACCGGTCCAATCAATATTGAAGAAGGGGCCTGGGTTGGCGCCTGTGCCAAGGTTTGTCCTGGAGTTTATATCCATAACCATGCTGTACTTACTATGGGAAGCGTAGCAACAAAAGCGCTTGATGCTTACGGCATTTATCAGGGAAATCCAGCTGTAAAGGTAAAGGAGCGCGAAATTCTTTAAAGCATGAATATTCCAATTATCATGCTGCATCATATCGGTAGACCTACTGGCACCGGGTTGGAAGATTGGAGTATTACAGCACAAAAATTCAGCTTGTTATTAGATGTGATGGAGCAAAAAGGATTTACCACCACTACCTTCGAAGAGTCAAACTGAATTTCCATTTAATTAGGTAAACCAAAAAATCTATTCATTTTTTACCTTTGCAAAACAAGCTTTTAAAAAATTGGAAAAGAAATTTACCGAAATGAATGTTATCCTGGCCTCTACTTCTACGCTATTTGGCGGCAATTATCTGGAATACCTGAAAGATGAGCTTATTACGCTCTTTGCCGGGATAGATGAAATTATATTTATCCCTTATGCAAGGCCAGGAGGCATTTCGCATGAAGAATATACGGCCAAAGCCCGCGATTTTTTCGCACAGCTAAATATTAGCGTTAAAGGCCTCCATGAATTTAACAACCCCGCCAGTGCGATCCATGCCGCAAAAGGTTTTTTTACCGGGGGAGGCAATACTTTTCTATTGGTAAAAACACTTCATGAACTGGGACTAATGAAGCATCTAAGCGAAAACATCAAATTGGGTAAAGCTTATCTGGGCTGTAGCGCCGGAAGTAACATCGGTGGCATTAATATGAAAACCACCAATGATATGCCTATTGTGTATCCGCCCTCTTTTGATTGCATGAAACTGGTTCCTTTTAACCTTAATCCCCATTACCTCGACCCAAATCCGGAGTTAAAACATAATGGAGAAACAAGGGAAACCAGAGTTATGGAATTTCTAACGCAGAATAACATAAAGGTAGTGGGGCTGCGCGAGGGCAACTGGATCAGGATACTAGGCGAGAAAATCATTACGCAGGGAAGTGAATATACCAGGATCTTTGAGGTTGGCAAAGCCCCTTATGAGCTGAGTCCAGGTAGTTCGTTATTGTAAATATAAACAAAGATCATTGAAGGCAGATGTAACGTTGATTTATCACTTGGGTGTCTCTTACTGTTTTACCCATTAGACTTTATCTCCCGATCTTCGGCTCTTTTCCACCTTCCCCAGCCTGCCATGGGAGTTGCCTGGCAACTTGTGGCGGTGGAAGAAGGCCATCTGTAATCCTTTTGGGATTTTGCTCGGCAAGCTGCTCTGAGGAGAATAGCTGGTTATCTCTTAATATCACCATATCCCTTGAATAGATGTCAAGGGTTTTAAGCCTGGGATTCGCTGCAACATAAACGCCTTGTTCTTTCCCTTCAATATTTATCGAGAGGTCTATCAGATTACCAAAACGCAGTGCCCGGGTAACTGCTTCCTTTTTTTCAGGATCGTCCAGGCCGGTGAATGGATATTTTTCGATTGCTTTTTCCAGCTCATAGCCATAACCGGGGAAAAATTTATTCAAAGGGTGATTACCATTGTTACCACTGACCGATAGGTCCAGCCTGAACCAGACAGGTACCTTAACCCGCTCTCCTTCTTCCTTTTGGGCAACATTTTTTACATAAATCTCTTTTTCCAGAGAAAGACCACAAAGAAGTTTGTAACACTGCAGGGCGGTCATTCTGTTGTCCCGCTCGAGTTCAAAGCGTTGGTTAACGTTTTCGGTGCCGTTATAGCGCTTAAGTGTAACCTCATAGCTGTTCAGGAAATAAACATCGGTTTCCTTCGCCTTGGAGAAATTGAGCTCAAAGCGCATCTGGTCAACACCTTTCTCGGGATCTGACCTGAATTCTGCCGGAATATAACGCTGGTTGATGCCAAGCGAGAATTTTTCCGGCTGACGGTAGATAGCGGATTCCAGTACTTCATTCAATCTCGTCCCAAAGCCAAGATAATCGAGCGTTTTCTGTAGGTATTCTAAATTTTTCTGGTCCATAATAATATTTTTTTTCTTGTTGTTAAACCGTTTTTTGTGTTTATCATAGGGCTAAACTGATAGCAATTCTATCTGACCAGGCCCCGGCCCCTATCCTCCTGTGGTATGGAAAAGGATTTACCCATTCCCTGCGCTTTGCTGAGTTCAGTCTTTTGGCCTTCCATTTCCTGGTAGGCTTTATTGAATGAGGCAGTAGTATAATCCAATTGCGCGCTTACCTGGTTTAAAGATTTGATCCCGCGGAGCAACAGGTAGGAAATCCCTCCGTCCAGCAGCACCGATAAGATCAGCGCTTTGCGGTCAGAAAGCATTCCCAGGGGCTCAGAGGCGCGGTGCTGCAAACGGGTGCCATCGCCCAGCGTTAAAACTTCTCCCCTTTTAAAGGCTGATTTTTCTTCCTGAGACAGCAGCATGCCATTGACCAGATCCGGCGCCTGGACAGCTGAGACATCATAGGTGATGAATTCCTTGGTTTCGGGGTCGTACTCAATATTGAGCATAGAACTGCGTCCTTCCTCTTTCTGCACGCTCTTACCGATAAAATCTGATTCGCCGTGGATGAGCCGGGACATTTCTCCTTCGTTAAGCAGGGGATGTTTCCTGGTTTCTTTGTAGATCGGATGGACAAGCAGTTCCACCTCATTCAGATCATTACGGAATAAAGAAAGCTTGGCGTCCAACCGCTCGATATTAAAGCTTTCCCAATGGATTCCCCGAAGAGAAACCAGCTCGGTTCTTCTGCCTGAAAGCAATGAGCGGATATTATGGGGATCAAGTAAAAGCTGACCACCATGATAGATGCCCAGTTTCTCCAGTTGGGAGACCGGCAGTTCACCGGTAATAAATAATGTTTTCATAACTTGAGTTTTATCGTCTGTTTTTTGGAGTTCCAAGAACCTCCTGGCCAGATCCGTTCAGCTTTGAATTGATCCGAGCGCTATTCTGCAGCAGTTCACCAAGCTTGACCTCCAGCAGTGAAGCATATAGCTGATCTGATCTGGAAAGGGTGAACTGCAGGCCCGAGGGCTGCTGTTCTACGCGGAGACGTCCCTGTTTTAAATGCCCCTGTATCTTGTAGAGACTTCCCTTATAGCTGATCTCATCACCCGTGGAAAGATATTTTAACCCTTGGGAGTGCATCTGAGGGGTTACCTGTTGACTGCCGGGTTCCACGCTGATCTCTTTTTCGAGTTTTAATTCTATATCCCGGAGAAAAGAAAATATTTTCTCCGCGTCCATCGATGCTGCGTGGATTTCTGCCGGGCTGTCCTCGAGTATCGAAACCCAGCTTTCCACGTACGAGGCATGCTGGGAAGGGTCATGGCCGATATGGAGTTCATCACCGATCAACATCGATGCGATCTCGGCGCGCAGTTCCTCTTTGGCGTAAGGTTCGATCCCGCTGTTCATCAGGCTTTCTCTGTCAAGTCTGGAAGGGTGGCCCGTCCAGTGCGCGAGTTCATGGAGCAGGGTGGCATAATAGCCCGAAGAAGAACTGAACTGGCTACGGTCGGGCACGGTGATCACATCATAGCGGATATGGTAGTAGGCACGGTCGATAAATTTATGGTCAATCTGTGCGCCGCTGTGAGCGATAAGCTGCTCGGCCCGCTCAATGGGGTTCCAGTCTATCGCCGGTCTACCTTCCCAAAGCGGCGGAAGCCCGCTCATCTGTTCCGCATTGAAGACCCAGGCATTGCTGACAATAGCTCTTTCCAGTGGCAGCCGCTCACTTATGGCGTTTCCGCTCTCATCATATAAGGGCACGCCTTTATCATCCAGAAGCTTTTTTAGTTCATGGGTCTTTACAAATTGGATGAGTGTCCCTTTCTCATTGCGGTTGACCCTGAACCCTGCCCCCTCTGCCTGTTTAAAGGTGAGCCACCTTGGATCCTCCCGGCCGGAGAGCAGCAGGTTCATGGCGTTGATGCCTTTATAGCGCTGACCGGTCTGTTGGTTATAGGGCATTGAAAATGCCTGGATTCCCTCATCGCTCCAAGGTTTTTGCCATGGAGAGGTCCCTGCTTTGAGCTGTTCGATGAGCCTTTGGGCGACCTGGACATATAGAGGCTGTTGCGGTTTATCCATCTTCCCCTCCTTCCCCGGCTGTAAGTTCATCTGCGTGGGAAGTGCCGTAAATTTCTGCTTCCTCAGCACTTAATGCTGAGCTTTCTTCAAGTGCGATGGCCTGCAATATCCGCTCGAGGACCTGCAGGTTCTCCTCATGATCTTTTATCATTTTGTTTTATTTTGCGTTTTTAGTGGACTGTAGAAAAAAAAGAAATTTCAGTGGATCGATCTGCTCACCGCGGTAGCGGACAGCGAAATGAAGATGCTCGCCGGTGACCCTGCCGCTGCGTCCAGAAATACCTATCACAGTGCCGGCTGGAATTTCGTCTCCCCGTCTTGCCATAATCACAGAAAGGTGACCGTAGGTGGTCACTACCGCGCCATGGGAAATACGGACGAAATAACCCAGAAAAGGATGAAAGCCATTTGCAAGGACCCTGCCTGCAAGTGCCGATCTTATCGGTGAGCGCCTAGCGCTAAGGTCGATGCCGGCATGAAAGTCAGCTTTTCCGGTGATGGGATGCCTGCGAACTCCAAAAGGACTGGTGAGCTTGAAGGGAACCAGCGGAAGATGAAAGATTTGGGCCGAAGCAGCAAAAGGATAGGCCAATAATACATGCAGGAGCAAATATGCAGCAGCCCTTTTCACCGTCCCCTCCCCTCTGCCCCTTTATAGGCCTGAATGGAAAGCCCCAGACTGCTCCCAAGATCAACAGTAGCTGTCTCAGCGGCCAGGGGCGAATCTCTGAGCAGTTCCATCGCCTTAAGCTGCGCCTCTTGCCCCGGTCTGTCCTGAAGCATATTGACCTGCAGCAAGGTTTTGAAATCCCTGGTCTGCAAAGTGGAGCAAGAGGTTAAAAGCTGCTGATAAAGGGTGTTTTTATCTTTCAGCACCAGGATATCACTTAAGGGAAAATTCGAGACAGAAAGATCTCCAAAGGCAATCTTTGCCCGCCTTCCGAGCGGATCAATGCCGCTGATTACCCCGATGTTGAGTGTTTTTTCATCTGCTGCACCATGGCATATCACCAGGGCCAGCGAACCTGAGTAGTTTTGCATAAAATTGGTTTTAAGGTTGGGCGTTTTTTTTATTGGTCCAGCTATGGTCAAGGCTTTAGCCTACAGGGAAGCTGGAAACAATGCGGGATACCTCGGCATTGATGCGCATAAAGTTTTCAAAAAGTATTTCGTCCTTTTTACCCTTGAAATCATAATAAACGGGCATTGGGGGATAAGCCGCCTCTTCATCCTCGATCGCCTTTAGGTTTAGATCGACGCGGCAATTAACCGCTGATGGCTGAAAATCTCCGTTAAAGGATCCTGCGGTATCGCCCGCGAGTATACCAACCAGTTCTCCTGCCTTGAGTGATGCGATCTTGCCCGAGGGGATCAGGTATTCAAGCCTTTCGCTAAAAGATAAAGAAGCCTTGCCCCGGTCAATGGATAGGCTTTCATTCATCTGTTTTACCTTCCCAAAGAGTTTTTCAAGCCAGTCCAGTGTTTCCTTATTTCTCACCGAGCCCGAGAGCACGTTCCCGACGACTGCGCATATGGTCGTGGCCGTCTCTTTGCCGTATTGCTGCTGGAACTGCGGCAGTTCCTGAAGGCCCATCAACACCGCGACCCGGTTTGACCGGGCAGTGGCGATCAGGTTTTCGATGCGGTGCACGTAAAGGGTAGGAAGTTCATCCAAAATGAGTGCACTGGGCAGGTTGCCTTTGGAATTGACGAGTCTGGTGAGCCTATTGAGTACAACTGAATAACAGGCTGAGTTGATGTTCTGTGTATTGGGATCGTTGGCCAGTACAAGTGTTGCTGGCGAGGCTGGATCGCTGATTTTGAGCGGAAAATCATCACCGGAGAATACCCAGAAGGTTTCTTTGGTGGCCAGCCTGGAGATAAAGATTTTGAGCGTCCCCACCTGTCCTTCCAGCTGGTCAAAAGCCCTAGCCCGGTAAGCGGTCATAAAGGGAGAAAGCAGCGAATCCAGTTCAGTATTGCTGGTCAGGACGGCAAAGATCTGCTCATAAGGGCAGTTTAAAAAAGAGAGAACATGCGGCAGGGTTGAGTAGCGGCCACTTTCATAGCGGGAGAAAAAGTAGATACAAGCCGAGAGAAAATTTACCGCGCTCTGGGTAAAGAACTGATCGCTGCCAGAGGACTTATCCCCTTTTTTGAGGGCTTCAACCAGGGCTTCGGCAGTTTCCGAGGCGTCTGCCAGAGTTAGTATATAGCTGGCCTTAAGCACATTGATGCGCCTGCTCATCTCGACACAGTTGAGGTTGATCACATGAAAACCATAGCCCTTTAGCCGGCCCAGTTGCCGGGAGCGCAAAAAATGGTAATAGGCCAGTTGTCCTAGATCGCAAAACTTATAATCATACAGGCATATACAGAACTCCTTTTCGGTCAACTGCCGGATAAAGGGCATCACGATGCCAAAACTCTTTCCCGAACCGGGCGTGCCGATCAGCAGCGTACCGCGGAAAACATTCTCGATATTGATAAATCCCCTATGCACTTTTTTACGGTAATAAAAAAGACTAGGTATACTCACCTGGCAGGGCCCGCTCTTTTGCACGGTCTGCTGCATAAAGGATTCTTCCTCGATGTTCCAGCGGTCTTTGCCCAAACGGGAGCTGATGATCTTTGAAATATTGTCCATGGCCACATGCACCAGAAGGGTCCCTGTAAAAAGGGCCGCGCAATATCCCAGTTCCTCCCAGCTGAGCAGCAAAAAAACCGCTGTTCCTAATTTTGCATGAAACCATAGTCCTCCAAAAAAAATCCCGAGTCCCAGACCAAGCGGATAAAGTATAGCTGAGCGGTAGTCCAGGTCCTTTTCCTTTTTGCTCAGGGTCCCTACTGAGACCAGTATCACAAGAGCGAAGATAAATGCCCTGGAATATTCTGGCCGGGAATAAATGGCAATCCTGGAAATGGCTTCACTAAGCTGGTAAAGACGGTAATGGGAGAAAAATGGGAAGGCGCTGATTTTGGGTAGATAGATAAAAATAAGGATGTCGAGCATTACGCAGAGATAGATGCAGAACTGCAAAAAGCGGTGCAGTCCTTGCTGTTCTTTACTTTCTTCCATAATCTGGATTTTTGGTGGGCTTAAAAGGTATCTGCTCCCAGCAGATCCCCGTACTTTATTTTTAAGCTGACTGTCCTGGCAGAGGGTTGTTTTTCACTCATTGTAAGCTCAAGAAGTTTGTCAGCGGAAAAAGTGAGCTTATCGATCACATAGATGTTCCTGAAGGACTTGTTGAACCTTTGCAGGGGATATAACGACCAGACGGGCCTGATTTCTACTGACTGGTGATTGGTCGCTTTATTGATCTTTTTATCCTCGATGCTCATCCTGAGCAGCTCCGCATCATAACTCAGCTGTGAGTGGTTTTCAAAGGAAAGATCCAGAAAGATCAGCTGGTCTATACAGAAAACCTGGTTTAACCTGGCATTGATCCCCATTGAAGCAGTTTTCCGCAAGGCCACCTTTCCCCGGCTACGAAGCATGTCCATTGCATGGCCCCTAATGGCCGCAGTAGAAATGCGCTGGCGCTGGGGATCCAGCGGTACCATAGCTGAGGGCAGGATTTCGATATCGGTGATAGCAGCGCCGCTCTCACTGGCCTGACTGCTGAGGCGATACTGGGCCATAAAACTTTCCCCGATAATCGTAACGATGCCCGACAGGGCTTCTTTTATTGCCTTTGAGGGTGAATCAACAGGAATCTTGATGCGAAGTACATTTTTTACCGGCAGGTCTCCCCTGATCCTGGGATCGGAAATATCGGTATACAATATGGGTTCGGGGGAGCGGAAATGGATCGAGGATCCAGAAGAGACTGTAATGCAGGGAAGATTCTGCAGTAGCCTTTGGCCGGGATTTTGGGCAAAGATATATGGGCCGCTCAGCAGCAGCAGGGCAAGAAATAGCTGTTTCATCTTGTAAGGGTTTAGTTTTTTATTTAAGTTCATTAGGATCGATCAGGTACACCAGGGTGGCATATTTGATCCTGGCCTTGTTCTGGCGGACCAGACGGGTAAAGGCGCCGGAGCTCGACTGGAACACCCTGCCCAGCAGGCTCATCAGCTGCTCCTTTCCTTCTCCTTGTGCATCTAAGGAGATTCCCTGTAGCGAAGAGCTGCCCAGCTCCCGGGTGAGCTCCCGGAAAGCAGAAGCAGGTACATAAAGCCCTTTTAAGCCGTCAAGGTCATAAACTTCCAGATGTACCGGCAGGATACCACTGCTGGAGCGCACCGAGGAGATCGATATCTGGATACGCTGGGCTGAAAACGCAGAAATTGTACCATAGAGGTAGCTGCCTTTTTTGATCGGGAATTTTCCCGCCCAGATGTCTTCCAGCAGCCGTAGACGAACCCTGGACCCGGCATAACCTGCAAGCCCCTGATCGATAATGGCGGGGATATAGACTGGCGCACTGGACGCAGGCCGCACGGTATTAAACCCGCTGATTTCTTTTGGTAAAAGGGATACACTGAGCTTATTCTCTGCTGGATTGAGGGATGAAGATTCCCGCTTTTTTTCCTGCAATAGCTGTGCCCTGCGCGCTGGATCGTTCGCTTTGCCAATGCTATCGACAATGGCCATCTGCGCGCGGAATACCACCATCGGATCCTCTTGCCTGATAGCAGGCGCCAGGTCCTTAGCCGCCTGCGGCCGGTCCATTGCCCGGAGTGCTGCTTCCATCGCGCGGTCCTCTTGAGATAAAGATCTGCCGGCTTTCATAACCCATGTACCGGGCGGGCCTCTCCTCTTGTTTAAATGGCCGGCATCAGTTTGATCGTAGCGGGATTTGATGGAGGACTCAATGGAATCCAGTAGCTGTTTTTCACTCTTGGAGTAAGCGGCGGTTGCAGCATCTGCAGGCGGCTGATCTGCGGATAGATCGCCTACGGCGGTATAACCGTCGCCCTTTGGGTACCGGTCCTGAAATGCCTGTAGCTTATTCTGAAGTTTTTGGCCCTGAACCTCGATAGATGCTGTTGAAACGTCACTTCGAAGGGAATCCCCGGAGGCAGTAGCGTCTTTTTGCTTAGGGCGGGCCTGACTGCGGTAAACGTAGTAAAGTAGCAGAATAAAGGGCAGGCAGATTAGCGGCAGGACATACCTGGGGCTTTTAAGGTTTATTTTTTTCATGTGAAGGAGTATCGGTCTGAAGTTCATTGATCTTTTGTATCATCTCTATCATGCGCAGGCTATCCTGCCCGCTGGTCTGTTTCTTAGACAAAAGCCCTTTGAGTTCCGCCTGCATTTCAATGACGGTGGCGAGTTTAGCTGCGGTGCCGTAGATTTCCTTGACCTCTCCAAAGGGCCTGAAGTCATTCGCCACAGTTTTCGGTGACCTCGTTCCTGTGGACCTGAGCAGGGTAAAGCAGAGCACCACCGAGCCTGCCAGAAGCAGGAGCATCAGGAAAAAAAAGAACTTGGGGTGACGTGAAAAACCTGCAGCTGCCCTGGCACGCAAGAGCGAAAAAGGGGCTGTCAGCTGTAAAGACAGCCGGGAGAAAATATTGATCTTTTTCATGGTGTTAAATTTTAAAATGGGTTTTTGGTCACATTGGAAATGTCCCTGTTTTCCAGTGTCTTCCAACCTGTGATGAGTACTCCATGCGGATTGTTTTCCGAACGGGCCGAAAGGTCGCTCAAGTGCCCTTCGGTCAGCAGCGAACGGGTAATGACCGAACTGCGCCGGTCGATCCGCTGGGTGCCGTAATAACGGAAATACCTTGTTTTTTCGTCCAGAAAAATAGAATCTGCCTGGATGGTGAGCACCGCAGAGGAAGAGAGCACCGAGGAAAAAAAACTGCGTTCCTTCAGGTTATTGTACTGCTGGACACCGCTCTCATCGATCAGGTACATGGCCTGTTTCATCTGGCTTTCGATATATTTTTCATCGGGGATCAGCGAAAAAAAAAGGCTGTGGAACCTGGCAATATGCGCGCGGTATTCTGCCCCCCTGTTCACCTGCACCTCTACCCTTTTGGCCAATAGGGGGATATTTCCGTTATCCAGCAGGTAAATACCCTTTCTTGCATCACTCACCTGGCGATAGGCAAAGAAAGAGACAATGGAGGCTATACTCAGCGAAAGGATAAAACTCGCCAGGCAGAGAAAAGTAGCAAGGCGTACCTTGCTTTCAATGTTGCGGATCAGCATATATTATCCTCCAAGTGCCTGAGTGGCCATACTACCGATCCTGCTTGCGCCCGATCCCATTGCACTCGCCGCGGAACTCACCCCTGAAGTGGAGACGATCCATGTCGAGATACTCGGCACGGTAAACATTGTCAATGCCCCGATGATAAAGGTGATGATCACCATACCAAAGGAAAGAACGCCGTTGGCTGCAAACCAGCTCAGTTTTTCCATACTTGCCCCAGAGCTGCCCAGCAGTTCCTGGTACCTGGTGATCTCGGCCTCCAGCGCATAATGCTGAAAAAGTGAGGCTACATACATCACCAGAAAACCGATCCCCGAATACAGGTTAACCGAAACAAAGCGTGCGATCCAGCTGGAAAAGGAATCACGGAACATCGGCAGGATACTGGCCGCCACCGAAAAGGGACCAAGGATGATCAGTATGGTTGAAAAAATGATCTGCATGATAAGTAGGCTAAGCACCCGACGCCTTGCCATATTGCTATGGTAGGTTTTCAAGCACTCGCCCCCGAACCGGACTTACACCTCTCAGCGTATCCGGCTCTCCATTAAAGAGTCAGTCTATCTTACCTGAATGCGTTTTAACGTGACACTCTTTACAAAGGGCAATTGTTTTCCTACCTCTAGCTGTCATAACCTTTTCGACATGTGATTTGCCTTTCAGGTCTTTAAGCTTTCTGATATGGTGCATTTCCAATTTTTCCTCTGCTCCACACAACTCACATTTTTCAGCCTTAAGCCTATCTATCAGACTGTTTTTGGAGTGATAGACGGTGTAGTTGTAGTCGAGTTTTTCGTCTGCTACAGGTTTTCTTCTTGCAAAACTCTCGCTATAGAAGGTTAAACTTTTCGTTCCTTTCTTTGTGACATATTGAACAGTGAACACTCCGTCTTTCTTGTATTTGCGTGCTATTGCTGGTACATTACTTTTGTACTTGGCAGCAAATGTTCTGTACATACTGTATTGCATGATGTACCTGAACCGATTTAAGAGTGAGCTATTGTTCGCAATGGCGTAGTAGTTATGAAATCCCCTAATGGTATAATTATACGTTTGAAGAATTTCCAAATCATCGTTATGTAGACTTTTGGTATGCTCCCTTGCTTTCCAAACCTCTTTTCCGTTGTTCCGTTTAAGTTCCAGAATTCCGAAATCAAAGAGCTTCTTTTTCATGGTTTCCGTTGAAATTCGGAGGTGTACCTTTTTGTTGTAAACCCGCACCAAGTCACCGTTACTATTCCGTTTTGCAAGATTGGATTTGCTTACCGAAACTTCATACCCTAGAAATTTGGCTGAATTTTCCGTGTGGGTAACCAGTGTTTTTTCATCAGACAGTTCAAGTTTCAATCTAGTTTCAAGAAATTTATTGATATCCTCTTTGATTCTTTTACTATCTTCTTTACTTCCGATTACACCAATTAGAAAATCATCCGCATACCTTACGTACTTCATTCTCCTGTAATCTTCGTCCATTTCGTTGCATGCAGGAATAGATAGTTTTTCTTTAACAATGCCTCTGATTTTTTCTACTAGCGCAAGACGTTCGTTTTTGTCTTCCGTCACTTTGAGTTTTCGCGTTGCCGCAAGTTTTCTGCTATCCAATGTTCTTCGAAAACTGTCAGGTCTTTTAATCTTACCCCTTTCGAATGCTTTGGCATATTCAACCATGTATCTGTCCAGTTTGTCGAGATATATGTTTGCCAAAATAGGACTCACAATACCGCCCTGTGGTGTACCGCTATGGGTATTGTGGAAAGTCCATTCTTCTAAGTAGCCTGCTTTAAGGAACTTCCTAATCAGCCGTAGAAAACGTTCGTCCGAAATACGCTCCTTGAGGATTTCTATTAAAACCTCATGGTTTATTCCGTCAAAGAAGCCTTTTATGTCTCCTTCGATGAACCATTTTGCTCCAGTGAAAGTCTTTTGAATTTTCGTCAATGCCGTATGGCAACTACGTTTTGGCCTGAAACCATGAGAACAATCCAAAAACTGTCCTTCATAAATTGCTTCAAGAATCATTCGAGTTGCTTCTTGCACCAACTTGTCATCAAAAGTTGGGATTCCCAAAGGACGCATCTTCCCGTTTTTCTTCGGGATGTATATCCTTTTTGCAGGTTTAGGTTGGTAAGTTTCCGACCTAAGCGTTTCGATTAACTGATGAATACGGTCAAGGCTCATTTCATCTATTGTTTTTCCATCGGAACCTTCTGTCATGTTGCCTTCTTTTGCATAAATGCGCTGGTAGGCAGAGAAGAACATTTCTTCGTTGAACATTAGCCTATAGAGCCTTTCGTACCTATAGTCAACTTGCGGACTATGTTTTGATAGACCGTTTAATACACTCGATGAATTTCTCATAATGTCTCACACATTTTTCATTAATTAGTATTAAACCTTTAACTGCTTCCCTTCGCCATGTACAAGGCTTTCCCTTGCCCGGACTACTACGGAAGCTCCGTTACCATATCGGATATTCAAAAGCCTAAAGCTTTATAGCCGCGCCAGCGGCTTTCCGACTTAGGTAATCCCCGTTTGCTGCGTAATAACTACGGCACGATAGATTGTCGGATATGGTTTCCATCCTTTACCATTTACTATGGTTGTGTTACGATTTATTCCTTGCTTCTCCTACTCATCTTCAATAGGGAAGTATCGTAATGTGACGATTTCAGCTATCTTACGTCACAGGCTCTACAACGACCACTTGGACTACCATTCAATCAATACGGACTTTATCCTCGTATCTATCTTTTCATCTTTTTCATTCAGTCGCAGAATGATAACTTTCTGACTTATGACCTTTTCCGACATGCTACACTCCCTGATCGATTTCTCTCAACAGATAAGTCGGACGATGACAGGCTGTTGGAATACTAGCCTGATGTCTTGCCAAAGACATATTTATTACACAACCTCGACGGGCGCACAGATGATGTATACACTGATGCGCAGGATCCAGACCGCAAGGGTTTCAAGTAGCGAGGTCGCCAGCAGCTGCAGAGAGATCTGGAGCCTGTTGCGCATTTCCACCACCGGGTTCCACACCTGTGAGAAACCCTCCTTGACCGAACTCTTGACCGATTCCCATGCATGTTCATACCAGCTGTCGGCCTCCTTACTGGCCACCTCGGTCTCTGCCTGGACCTTGTAAAGCTGATCGGCCACTTCTATCATCAGTTTTGCCCGCTGAAGGCGCAGGGAATTGATATTTCCCTGGTTCTCTTCAAAAAGTGACGCAGTCCTGTTCTCCACGATCTCTGCGGGAAAGGCCACGACCTTAGTGAATACCGGCCACCATAGGATAACCATAGAAAGCCCGAAGGGCCGGAGCAGGGACATAATTTCGAGTTTTTTATCCCCCGAGATCATCTCATAACTTTTAATGGCAAAAAAAATGAGCATAAAAATGGCACTGAGCGCCTGCGCATCGGCAATGAAAGCATCATAATGGGTCCAGATGGCAGACTTCATCTGTTTTAAAAAATGCATCATACCATCCTCGTATACCCCGTTCCCCTGAAGAAAATTGAAGGTATCTTTAAACGAGTCCGGTACATGCACTGGTGTGATCTGCATTAAAAAACCGGCGGTGCCGGTGAGAAAACTTAAATGCTCCATAATCATAGTTTTGAATGTTTTAAAATCCTGTCAGCAATCTCTATATCGCTCCTGGTCCTTGGGGACATCCCCTCTGCCCGCTGCTCGATGGCCTTGCTGCGCTGCCGAATGGAGATATACTTCCAGGCGTGGCGTTTCTTTGCTGACCAGGTGCCCTCCAGCGCGCGGTATTCGCTGAGCAGGCGCTGATAGGCCAGCAGACGCTCGCCGCGCTGCAGGGTGGTTTTTCTGGTGATATTCAGCCGCTCAAGCAGGCTTTGCTGCTCTTCCCGGTACCACTGGTATACTTGAGAGGAAACCAGGTATTGCCTTTCCTTTTCCGAGAGACCATCCAGGTCGTTTTTTTCAGCTAAGAGCAAAGGGGAAAATTCTCTTTTGTAGTAGAGCTGCCAGAGCGGATCAAGGTCACTGAGCAGTCGGGAATATCCAGAGGCTTTCTTTAGCGCTTCACTTTTGAGCGTATCGCTGTGCAGCTTATACTGCTGTTCGGCACTGGCCATAGCCAGTGCCAGGCCTATGCGCTGGGTCTGTGGGCCTTGTGGCCCTAACGGGCGCAGGTCGGTCTTCGGATAATTTGGATGCAGCGCCCAGGTCATCAGGTAATAGGGATTGAGTCCCAAAAAGCCCGGCTTTGGGCTAAACTTATCTCTGTCCCACTGTTTAAAGACCATGCGCTGCTGCTGGGCAGTAACAGCCTGGTCGCTGATGAGCTTCTGGGCACCGCACAGGCAGCTCCACATGCAGAGCAAATGGGTTAATATGAGGTTTTTCATTTTTTCTTGAGTATTTTATAGCTTAGCAGCAGATTTTCTACCGTCCGCTTATCGGTATTGATAAATCCCGAAAAAGGATTCGCCGAGCGCCATATGCCGTTGATTTTGGCCCAGTACATACATTTTTTTATACTAAAAAGCAGTGCCCGGATGGTTTTGAGCTCAAGGGAGATCTTTTTGAGCAGCGCATCGCGTTTGGAAAAATCCAGCAGTAGATCGGGTCCCTCCTTTAGTACCAGCGCCGAAACCTCACCCACTAGCCTGGTTCCCCGTGCTGCCATCTGGGCGCATGTGCGCTCAGCGAAAAGCAGCAAATGGGGAGCAGAACTGGCCATTGTCAGCACTTCCCTGCTCTGGGTAATGATTTCCAGGCTGAGCTCACCAATCTGCCGGAGCGCCATGGCATTTTTCAAGCCCTGATCCACCTGGGTCAGCGAGCGGTAGATAAGCCGCTCGGTCAGGATTACCGAGCCAAGATTCAGGTGGATCTCTCCCAGGCGGTCATCGATATCCTGCAGGGCCCGGCCATGACTAAGTTCGGCCGAGATGCGCGCTAGATTGTTTTCTGTTACGCTTTTCAGGTGGCCCCGGTCAAGTACGATCCGCTGGGCGGCGCTGACCAGCGCCCCAAGCAGCAGAAAAAATAGCAGAATGGCTTTCATGGTTATTTTTTTAGGGTTTTTATCTTTTGCAGGATACTATTGGCCAGGCTCTGGTCACGGTCGATAAAACCGCTAAAAGGATTTTTTTTCAGTTGCCATTTTTCTTTTGCGGAACTAATGACCAGGAAAAGGCCGTCAAGGGTCCCGCTAATCGAGCGCAGTTCGGAAATGGCATGAGAGAAAAGAATTTTGCGATCACTCTGACGCATCTGGGCCAGATCTCCCGTACTGAGCATAATCCCGTACAAATACCTTAGCAGCATCCCGGACCGATCCGCCAGGTCAATCTGAGCAGATAGCGCTATGGGGATCAGCAGAGGATCATCAGCGCAAAGTGAGAGCAGTAAAGCCTGTTTTTGATAGATCTCGGATATCAAGGGAGTGGCCTCTAGGCCGAGTTGCAGAAAATTTACGGCATTCCCTAAGGAAGAAAAACGTGAGTTGATCTGCCGATAACGCATTTTAAGGGTGTTCATAGCAGAGCGGTTCATCTCCTCATTAACAGCGGAAATCCCTTGCTTATCTCTGGCCTTAGCCTGCAGACTATACTCGGATTTACTTATCGCTATCAGTTGGTGCAGCAGGGCAATATTTATCTGGGCATGCGCGAGCTGGCAGCTAAACAGGCCAAGGATAAAAATTATGGTGATTTTCATGGCCTTAAGGTTTTAGCGTTCAAAAGGATATTATCTGCAATGCGCCTGTCCAGGTTGATAAAGCCACTATAGGGATTGAGTGAATTCCAGAAGCCGCGCTGCTTTGCCCAGTACATCGAGCGGTAGATCCCGTACACCACTCCGCGGAGTATGCCCATCTGCTGCACGATCCTGCCCAGTAACTTGGCGCGTTCCCCGGAGTCCATCAATCCGTCCTTGCCGCCTTTAAGTACAAATCCCGATACTTCACTGGCCAGTGCAGTTGCCCTGAGCTTGAACTCCCGGCCGCCACTTTCGGCAAAAATGAGCAGAGTAGGATTATTTTCGGCCAGCTTTACCGCTTTTTGGGCATCCTGAAGGATATCCCCTGAGATCTCATAAATATCCTTTACAGAAAGCAATGATCTCATCACTGTTGATACCTCGCTGAGTCCACGGTAGATGCCCCGCTGAAGATCGTTTGCCACAACCAGCTCACCGGTGACTGCCAGCTGGGCTTTCTGGATCAGCGTCAGCCGGTCATTGGTTTTGTTCAGCTGTGAATTCATCGCCCCCGATCCCGCCGCCACCGCTGCCGAGGTGGCAGGATCGAGGTAGATCTGGGCAGCGGAAAAAAATGTAGAAAGGAGCAGAAATGCAAATAAAAGAATCGATGTTTTCATGATTATGGTTTTTAAGTGGATGAAGAGTTGATCTGGGCTACAAAGCCCTCCAGGGAAAGGCCTGAAGATTCAAGGTCAGCTATAAAAGCATCAAGGCCTTTCTGGTAGGATCCCATGCGGGAGATATAGTATTCGAGCGCCTGCTTTTCAGGCTTTTCGGTCGAAAAAGTGATGTATTGCCGTATTGAGACCTCTACCCCATAGACCTCCCCGGTCATTCCCCGTCGGATATAAACCTCCTTGAACCTTGCCCTGCCCTGATGGTTGTCCAGGCGGTTGATGGTAAATATCTTTTTCTGCTCGGTCTCGCTCAGGGACAAAAGCGAGGCGACCTGTGCATAGTTTTCTTTGAACTTGCCCTGGTCCAGCAGGCAGATGGTATCGGAATTGCTGATGATACTGTCCTTGATGATCGCATTCCCGATGATATCTCCAAGTTCCTGGGTAACCACGATGGCCTCGCCCCAGAATTTTCTGACCGTTTTGTACATGTATAAAAGGTAGGAGGCCATTAGCGGCGATGCGATCGCTTTCCAGGCCTCCTCTAAAATTATCGCTTTGCGCTGATGGTTACGGTGCCGCATTTTTTGCAGGAAGACATCCATAATGATCAGGGTAACAATGGGAAAAAGTACCTTATGCTCGCGGATGGCGTCGATCTCGAAAACAATGAAGCGCTGCGAGAAAAGCGAGGAATCCACCTGCTGGTTGAGCAGTAGTCCGAACTCTTCTCCGCTGCAGAATTTTTTGAGCACATAGCGGTATTCATCCAGATCAAAACTGATGCGCTCATCTTTTCTGATCTGAGCGATCTTTCCGCAGGAGTAATGGTAAAAAGAATCAAAGCATAGCGTTCCCTCACCTTCCCTGTCTGAAAAATGATCGGTATAATAAGCCGAGACCACGCTGGAGATCACCGTATCCTCGATCTGGGAAATTTCTCCTTCAGACCCGCGCAGCAGCAGGGCGATGAGCGTTTTGATAAAATCTTTCTTTTCCAGGTTATATTCCGCCCTTGAAATCGCAAATGGGTTCATCGTAATGGGATGCTGCTCAGAGTAGGTCAGGTAGCTGCCGTTAAAATAGGCACAGAGGCCACTATAGGAGTGCCCGGTATCCACGATCACCACATCCATGTTATAGCGCATGTACTGTTCGATGAGTGCGTTCATGAAAAAAGATTTTCCCGATCCCGATCCGCCCAGTACAAATTTTGAACGGTTGGCAATTCTTCCACTCCTCATGGGAAGATCAGCGGGATCGATGCCCAGCGGAATCCCCCTGCGGTCGGTGAAGCGGATGAGGAAATCTGACTGCTCACTTTCCTGCAGCCGCTCTTTAAATATCAGACAGACCGCAGCCTCGCAGCTCAGCAGGAACCAGTCGTATCCTTTCAGCGATATCCCGTTACCGGGCAAAACCGAGGAGAAAAGTTCCAGCTGGTTGTAGGCATTTTTTGAAGGGATGATCCCCATCTGAAAAAGGGAAGCTTCCACAAAATTCACCGCCTTCGATAGATCTACGTGCTCAGCGCAGACCACCAGGTTATAATGGGCATTGATGAGCAGCTGGTTTTCCCTAGCCACCTCCACTAAAAGCTGATCGATATCCTCCAGGCACATCTGGTTGGCGGGACCGGGCAGACCGGCGTGCCGCCTGCGTTTGAGTCCGAGCCTGCCAAGGGTACTTGCCTGTGAGGGGATTTCGATGAGCTGATTGTAGATCATACACTGGTAAGCAGGCACATGGTGGAGAAAAGAAAGGTTATCCATCGGGAAAGCGCTGAAAGCTTTACCATCGGTCTTTTCCTGATAGGTTCCAAGTCTGGAAGGCAGATCAATCGAATCGATATCCACCAGCGAAATGCTTTTTATGCGCTGCTCCCCGAGCTCAAGGTGGGTGTCACCGGCGAGGATATTCTCCAGGGAAACATGAGGGGAAGAAAAATCCATCGCCAGTATGCGTTTGGTGAAAAGCTGGATCTGCTGCCCTTTGAGTAGGACCGGAGAAAGGCCGTTCTGATCCATCAGATCAATTACTTTGCTCACCCTGGAGATAAAATCAGCCTGCGCGGTGGCCTCATATACATAGAACCTTCCTGCTTTGATGGGCCTGGTCAGGGTAAGATAGGTATCGATTACCGAATAGCGTCTACCAGAAAAATGGCTGTCGTAACTCTGTTGAAGGAATTCTTCCTGCAATTTAGCCTGAAAAGTGCCCATTGAAAAGATATCCTGTTTCTGGATGATATGGCCTTCACCAAGGATCTTAATGATATTGACCACTAGCAGATGAAAATCCTGATATTCCGATGCATCAGCAGCATATTGCAGTACAGGATTGCTCATTTTAATGACCACCGAAAAATCCCCGCGATCCGAATAAAGCAGATCATAACCAGCCTGGTTGATGATCCCTGCATAGGGAAGCTCAAAAGTGCTGTTTTTTGTTTTCATAGCTTATTTTTAGTCTTGATGGCTGGATAAATATGCCCCGGTCACGCCGCTTGGTATGCAGCCCTTTTTTCTGGTGAAAAAAGATCAGCGAAAACATCACGACGATGCTTAAGATGGTGACCACACTTCCCACGTACATATTAATAAAGGATCCGCTCAAGCCGCCCAGCAGCAAGCCACCGCACAGTGCAGCAGCGCCCCAGCCAATGAACCTTCCCTTCAGGCCTTTATAACTCAGGGGTTTCTGCAGGCCTTTGTAAATTGGATACTGTCTCATTGCTTACACCCCAAAAAATGCCTTGATCACTACCGAGACCAGCACCAGGAAAATACAGGACCCTCCCCAGCTCATCACTTCCTTACTCACGTCCCGGTCGCCCGAATTCCATTTGATATACACGATTACCCCTCCGATCAGACCGACTACCGCGCCGATAGCCAGGATGAGGTTTCCCACCGGATCGACATAACTGCTAAGCGAAGAGGTGGCGGCATTGATCCCGGTCGTTCCACCGCCCTGGGCAAAGGATTGTAAAGCAAGCAGCAACAGGACAGCTGAGGCAGCCCATGATTTTTGAGTGTTCATAAATTAATGGTTTAAGGTTGATAAAAAAGAATTACAGCCCGAAAACTCCGCGGAGAAAGGTTCCGGTAAGCAAAAGAAAAAGACAGGAAAAAAACCAGCCCATAACCTGTCTATCGATATGGTGCCTTCCCCCCTGCCAGTTGATAAAGACCCTTAGCCCGCCAAGCAGTCCGGAAATGGCACCCAGCATGAGAACCAGATCAGAAAAGCCGCCGTAATAACCGTGCATTGTTCCACTAACCTGGTATAGCTCCGCGATCCCCGGGGGATCCTGTGCGTAACAGGCGCGCCGGCCGGCCGCTAACATCAGCAGCAGAACGGCAGAGAATTTAGCTTTCTGCATCATTGAAATATTTTCAGGAGGGGATCCGTGAAGAAAAAATAGCAGCATCCTGCAGGGCGCCGTTCATGACCTCTTCCAGACGCATCCCTCCGGTTGAACTTATCGGCCCGGAACTCATCACCCCTTCGTTCTCCTGCAATGCTCCGTAGTCTGCTGTTGTTTCCTGCAGGGATGCATCAATGGGCGCTTCAAGTTCGGAGATATTGATCAAAAGGGACGTCTCTTCTGCTTTAGGATAAGTCCGGGAGGATAGAAAAAGGTCAAAAAGAAGATTAAAAGAATAGTAGATCAGATAAAGGATAGCGAGAAAAAAAATAAACTGGCCTGTGTTTGTCATTTGATTTGTGTTTAAGGTTTATGGATAGATATATTTCCCCTTAGAGGCAGATACTGTGAATAGATCAGTTCCAGCAAGGGAGCACACCTTTTAAGCAGCCTGGGATCCAGGTTCATTGAGCTGATGCGCTGAAAGCCGATGTGTTCAAAGATACATGGAGAGACCGGGGCAATCTGGCGGAGCACCTGATCGGTCTCTTCCCTGAACTCATAGCTGGCATTTGAAATGACCCGGTTGGGTAGGAACAGTAGTGGGATCCCCTTTTTGATCCTCCGTGCAAAACAGGCAAAATAAATGCTGGCATTCAGGGTCGGTGTATCATAGCAAAAAGGACAGATGAGCAAATCCGGGGCAGCGAAGAGATGCACCATGTTCTCATCATACAGCAGTGAGGGAAATTCCAACAGTATAATAGCGCCTTTTTCTTCAGCTAACCTTGAAATCAGCAGTCTGGCATGAGAGAGATCACAGGTGAAATACTCCATTGGAAGCTCGTGCTCCAAAATCTTTGAACGCTCAAAAAGCAGGTTCAAGGTTCCCTTTTCTTCCATTGAAATCAAAAAGATCTTCTCTTTCTTTTCCGAAAGGTAACTGGCCAGTAGCAACAGTAGCGTGCTCTTGCCGGTGCCGCCTTTTGCATTTCCGATTGCGATCACCATATTTCAAGAAGATTAAGTTTACAATAAGGCCCAGCCGGCAAAAAACAGGCTAACGCTGATAAACAGCCCTTTGTTCCAGAGGCTTTTCTATAGGTGGGCTACCGATGAACCTGGAGCGTTCCATGATCTGCTGCCCGTCAAAAAGCTGGAATTTACGGTGGTCTATGATAGTAAACCCGGTCAAAGCTCCCTTGCAAAAAAGATAGCAGACCTCAAGCCCTGCTGCCATGAGCAGAAAATCTGCAAGATCTGACCGGAAGGCCTTTATTTTTTTCCAGCTCCCTCCAGCGCCCTTTTGATAGACCGGCTCTACCCCATTATTGTGGATCCGGATGGCAGATAAAATAAAGGAACGGATCTCGCGCGCCCGGGTGAGGTCAGGGATGGAGCTAGCGAGACTGAGCTGCATTTTTTCGGCATTTAACCGAAGAAAGGTCTTTCCGAACTTACGGATGAGAAGCTGCTGTTTATGGATAAAAAAATGGTAGCCGCTTTTTTTAAAAAGGAGCTCAAGCTGAAAAATGCTGCTGCACCGGTAATCCATTAAACGCTGGATATCTGTTTTGAAAGCCTCAACCTCATCAATTCCACAGATTCTATTCAGATGGGTGACCGCTCTATTGCGGTCAAAGGAATCAGAGATCTTTGATCCGTCTATCCGCACATCGGTAGAGACAATATGCACGTGGCGGTTATGGGTGTCGGTATGAAAAAAAACCAGGTAAGGTTGATCAGCATAGCCCATTTCTCTAAGCCATTGTGCTGAGATCTTCAAGAATTCTGCTTTGGTTAAGCTGTTTCCAGCAGTGGAGAGCACCGCGTGGAACTGATCAAAATGGCTTTTGCTGTTTAGTGAGGCCATAGCCCCAAAATAATGCTCTAAATCCCGGGTATGGATAGATGAATAGGCGCCGAGTAATTCCAGGTTCCTCATGCATAACAGCTCGGCATCCCCCATTTGCACCTTGTCCATATTATAAGAGATTGCGGGGAACCCTTTTGCGGTGGTAAATAGCCGTACGATGAGTGATTTCATGGCATTTTTCTTTTGTGGTCCATCCTGATGATCAGCATTTTAATCGCCTGTTCCAAAGATTTCTGCGCAGCCTGGTAGTCTTGAATGATTGTCCCGTACTCTTGCGGTTCTTGAGCGGGCAAACTACCATTTCGCTCTTCAGGGTATATTTTGAGCTGCGAGAGCAAAGACCTGATCTGTGCCAGGTCTTTACCAATCTGAACAAAAACACCCAGAAGTTTTGAAGGATCAACATCAAGTAAACTGCCATAGATAATCTTGCGTCTGATCAGATCAGATGTGGTAATGTTTAAGGCCTGGGCAAATGAGCTGAATCTCTGATATTCCTCATCACTTAAATAGCATCGAACCGGATAGGATCTTAGGCCGCCTTCCTTTCTTGGTTTCATAGCGGAAATTTTAATGGTTAATGATAATCTCCTTTAAGAGATAGCCTTTAGTCTAGGCTAAGAAATTTCCCAGATAGAATGGGAGAAATAGAAGAAAAAATTGAATTTGTATTCCTGACGCATTAATCGTGATAAAGCGCTGGTAAGCTAAAAATATAAATATAATAGTCGAATGAGGACGCTTACTATTGGTTTTTCTAAATCAGATTACAGAACCGGGAAGCGGGGGTATTGGGGAAAATACCCGCATAACTATTCCTGCCAGATTTCCTGGCGGGATTCACTACTTGAAAATATTAAAAGCAGGTCTTATCTTTTGAAAAGATCATCCATTGTAACCTGATTTTGCACCAGTCCTATTGAATGGATATTTTCTTTGGTTCCATAAGTAGTAACCATGGTTAAAAATAAGGTTTTCTTTGTCTTTGTCTGCTCTTTAAAAACTGTAAGTTTTCGCCTTAACGCTGCAGCATAAGATTTATCAATAATAAATTCATCATTGGAGAATTTCATTTCACAGATATTGATGCTAAGGTCTCCGCGATCTATCAACAGATCGATCTGAGCACCATCAAGGGAGTGCCCTGCCCTGGATCTCCAGGTAGATTCTTCTGCATAAATCCCCGAAATTCCAATTGCATCCCTGATTTTATCAGCGTGTTTTAGGCAGATACTTTCAAATGCCATCCCGCTCCAGCTTTTCCAGGACTGTGAATTGTTTTTTTTCATCCAAGTCTCCTTTCCCGTTGCCCTGGAATTTTCGATAAACTTTAAATAAAAGAGACTATATTCATTTGCCAGCTTATAGATCGCATCTTTTATGTTTTTCTTAAAGGGTAAATAAAAGTGGATAAATCCGGATTCCAGGAGCTCATCAAGCAGCTTGGTTGTCCCTCCGCCACTGACCAATCCACATTCTTCGATGATTTCCTTGCGGGTAAGCCCTGAGGGTTTCTCTGCCAGTGCCTTTACTATTGTAACATGCCTTTCTGCAGTCTCAAATAATGAAGCATATAGATTGTTGAACTCTGTTGCCAAAAGCCCATCCTTGGTAAAGCACAACCTGTCAATAGCCTGGGTTGCACTTTCGCCTTTTTTAACTTCCCTAAGGTAGTGCGGTATGCCACCCATGGCCATATAGAGTTGCAGGATCTGATATTGATCAAGATTCACGGATCTACTTTTCAGATAGGTAGAAGCTTCATAAAGTGAAAAAGGCAATAGCCGGATTTTATTGGTAATCCTATTATGGAGCCCTCCTTTATTATTCACAATTTTCTGGATCATCCAAGAGGCAGCAGACCCACAAACGGCCACAATCAGGTTTGACTGTCTTGATCCCCAAGAGTTCCAAAAATATTCAAAAGCTGATAAAAAACCTGATTTCGGCGAACCTAACCAGGGAAACTCATCAAAGAAAATCACTCTCTTTTGTTTTTTGATCAAAGGACCGGCAAAATTGATAAGTAAAGAAAAGGCTTCAGTCCATGTTTTTGGAATTTGTGGGGGGATAGGATTGCCGATCATCCGGGCGATCACGTTTCTGAAATTCTCAAGTTGCTCCTGAACAGACGCATGGTGTACCCCAGAGAATTCACAAATAATCTGTTTGCTATAAAACTGCCTGATAAGAAAGTTTTACCAACCCTCCTCCTGCCATATATAGCAACAAGCTCAGCTTCTTTGCTCGTTAAAGTATCTTTCAGCTTTGCTTTTTCCTCTTCCCTGCCGATTATTGTATCCATAATACCGTGGTTTATTATGTTTCCCTTGTCATATATATAGTTTTGGCGAGCTATCCAAATCGATAGCTCGCCAAAACTATCACCTCAACACCACTTTTGGCGAGCTATCCAAACCGATAGCTCGCCAAAACTATCATTTTAATGCCGCCTTTGGCGAGCGATCCACCGGATTTTATCCTGCCAAATGCACATAAGAGCTTCTTCTCACTTTTATTGGAAATTTTTCGCCTTCATCTAAGTTTATGCTTTCAATTTAATAAACTTCATCTATTGCATGTTTTCCACGGTTATGCTAAGAGCTTCTTTTGTTTCACTAAAAGTGACGAAGATCCGCATAAGCACCCTTCCATTTAAAACCGTTGGGTAATAAGGCAAGATAACTTACCTCCCTTTTCCTTTGAGAAACGAACTTTGCTGCTGATCCGGCTGCATCTGTTTACCGGAGATACCTTGCTGGATCTTTTCATTGTAATCATTATATCCCTTATAAATTTCAGACCGGTCTATTGTCCCGGGCAGCGCTTTCAAAAATTCTGCACTCGCCTTTCTTCCTGAGGGATCATGATCAAAAAAAATCTCTATGGCAGCATAATCAGCGGCGAAGCGCATCGCGGGCTTTAAAAAGGCGACCGAATTCAAGATCAGTATACTGGGATCTCTGTTAGGATGTTCAATTTTCCAGCTCAAAAAATCCATCATGCCCTCAAAAATATTCAGACTGTCTCTGTTTCCTTCAAGGAAGCTCATCGACTTTTTCCCCAGACAGCCCTTAAAACGGCTGTTTCTCACCTCCCATCCGCCCAGGTTGTTCTGCCAACCTGCGGCAAACAGTTCCATCCGTTTGCCATTGTCTTTTTTGATGCTGTAATAGATCTCTTTAAGGTAAGGTCCTGCAACTGCTGAAATTCCCCGTTGTTCAAGGTAGGTGCTAACAGCTGGATTACTACCTGTTTCCTTTACTTCCCTGATAAGGTAAGACGGGTGTCTTAGGGGAATTTCGATCTGGGCAGGTTTTATTCTTTCGGGTAATCCTTCAAGATTACCTGAGATATCTGCAAGCCTTTCCATCGCTTGCCCAAAATGCAGGCCTGGCCAATAAGCAAGTGCAAAATCAATGACACTGCCTCCCTTTGCCAGCCCATGGTCATACCATATACCCAGTTTTTCGTTCACGCAGAACGAGGGAGAGGTATCATTGTCCCTGAGCATCGAGAGATAAAAGAGTTCACCTCCAGATTTTCTCAAGGGCTCAAAACCAAGTTTTGAGAGCAGGGAAACCAGATCAGTTTCTTCTCTTAGTTTCCTCAGATCAAAGCGGTGTTCTTCCATTATCTTATTTTTAAAAGTCGGGGGAAAGCATTCTATTAAATACAAAAAAAAATGGGTCAGCGCAACCGCCAACCCATTTTCCCCGGACAGTAATGTCCGGTAGATTATTTTTCGGAATTACTCACGTCGGCTTCTACAAGCCGGGCCTTCGCCTGCCAATGCGCTTTCGTTATATTGATATGATCTCAACTTCGCAGAATTTTCTGCCGTAGCAGAATAATGTTTCATTCCTGTATGTCAAAGAACGGGTGCCGGGCACCCTTCCTGTTTTCCCCTTTAGGGAAACCGGATATTTTTTTTGTCGCGGGAGGTTCCGCGACGGATGTTTCTGTATTCATGGCTTAAACTTATGCACCAGCTGCCCGCGGGGCAATTTTTGAAAGAAATTGACAGATTTTGAATGTTTTGTGAACGGAAATAGACAGATTACCTGGCCGATATACGGTCCTGGTCTATCTTCGGATATCAGTACTTCCCGGCAGCAGAAAATTTAACTACCTCTATACCGTGCTAATTCTCTGAAATAAAAATTAGACATAGGTTTTATGCGCTAACACCGCTCTGAGGAACCAGTCCGGGATTTCTTGCTTTATCTTGGAGAAAATTTGGATTGCACAAGAAAAAACAAATGCTTTAAACTATGTAATTTGAAAGTTTAACTTTGAAATTGCATAGTTAAAGACCAATAATTAGTGTAATTTAAAAGTTAAACTTTCAAATTACACTAATTTAAGTTATTTTTGTACAATTTCAATTTTACAGATATGATCACACGGGAATTAAAAAACAGGCTTGTAAATGCACTTGCAAATGTCCCTGTTGTTGCCCTATTGGGTCCTAGACAAGTAGGCAAAACGACATTGGCACTTCAAATTGCAGAACAGATATTGAACAAGGAATCAGTGTATCTTGATCTTGAACTGGATACAGACCTGAATAAACTGGATGACCCGGAAAGTTATCTGCGAAGATTTGAAAATCAGCTTTTGATTATCGATGAAGTGCAGCGCAAACCAGATCTATTTCGGGTGCTGAGAGGACTGATTGATATTAGAAAAAGGAATGGAGAACGCGCTGGACAATTTTTATTATTGGGATCTGCTTCACGGGATTTGTTACAACAATCCTCAGAAACGCTTGCAGGACGCATAAGATATCTGGAATTGACCCCCTTTTCTGTTTTGGAAATATTCAAAATGGATAAGCAAGGATTTAATCCTGAAAAGTTATGGTTTAGAGGTGGGTTTCCAGACAGTTACCTGGCGGGAACAGACAATGAAAGTTGGGAATGGCGTAACGATTTTATTTCTACGTACGTTGAACGGGATATTCCACTTATGGGGCCTCAAATCCCAGCTACAAGGATGAAAAGATTTTGGACAATGTTAGCACATTACCATGGTCAACAGATCGTATTATCTGAACTTGGCAAGAGCCTGGAGGTTAGCCAACCAACAGTAAAATCATACTTAGATATCTTAACCGATTTTTATATGGTTAGGCAGATCCAGCCCTGGGCTGGTAATACAAAAAAACGTTTAGTAAAATCACCTAAAATATATTTGCGTGATACCGGGATCCTTCATAAACTTTTAAATATTTCAAGCTTCGAGGACCTGCTGGGTCATCCAATTCTAGGAGCAAGCTGGGAGGGCTTTGTTATTGAGAACATAATTGTTCAGCTTTCTGGAAAATGGCAATATAGCTACTACAGAACTACAGCACAAACCGAAATCGACCTGGTATTAGAGGGGCCTGATGGACAAATATGGGCAGTAGAAGTAAAAAGATCTTTAGCTCCAAAGGTTGGCAAGGGGTTCTATTCCGCGTGTGATGATATTAAAGCAACAAGCAAATTTGTAGTTTATTCCGGAGTTGAACGCTACCCGATGTCCAATCATACAGAGGCAATAGGTCTTACTGATTTTTTGCAATTGTTGGAAGGAGCAAGTTAACTTTAGCAAATCAAAAACAAATTTAAACAGACCGCTACAACTTACCGCGAAGCCAAGGCAAATGCCTCTAATCATATCTTTTATTCATACTCAGCCATTCTTCCACCAGGTAGTTTAATTTTATCCGCAGCCAAAACATGCACAAATTACATGGTTTTGGCTGCGGATAAACAGAATCACATCTTAATAAAGGTCCTCAAGCCGCCACGGATCAAGGTAAAATGTTTCAGACAGTACAGACTAAAAGCATTCTCGTAAATTATGGCAGCATCAGAGCCAACTATCCTCTACCCTCCATTTACCATTTGTACAGATTTGCTCTTTTTTCGTGAACGCAGGTATATAACCAGTCCACCGAAAGCTACAATCAGTAATAAGGGAATAATCAGTGTTGCCTGCAGGATTTCAGGGCCAGCCAGATTTTTGGCATTGGCAAGCGCCTGCCCCGATGCTGAACTTTCGGGAGCTTTTAAATAAACATCAAGCGAAGCACCGGAAGGTAAATGTTTAACGATGAGATTATCGTAAAAACTGCCCATAAACATCGTATAGATAGAAACAGCAAACATCCCAGCACCGCCCATTAGGTTTAGGCCCAGAGCTCCTGATTTAGGGACATTCTCGGCCACAAAACCGATCATAGTCGGCCAAAAATAACAAACACCAATTCCAAAGATAATGGCAGCGAAGAAAACGGAATTTCCGGTAAAGGTGCTCAGCATATAAAGTCCGGCTGCAGCAAATATTGCCGATAAGAGCAGCACACCCTGAGGGGCAAGACGGTGAACCACAGGTTCGGCAAAACCGCGGCCGATTACCATGATCCCAGTAGTCAAGGTAAGCAGTAAAATGGCATTATCTGTTACGTTTTTCAGCAGTAAGCCGATCCATTGACCGGTAAATAACTCGGTAATGGCGGTACCAAACATGCAGATAAACATAAAGATAAACAAAGGTGAAAGCACCGCTTTATACATATCTGAACTCGAGTAACCAGAGGATACCCTTTCGGTAACCGGAAAATCCAGTTTTGAAAACAGATACCCGTAAATCAAAGTAGGGATAATCATCATGGCAACCTGCACCTTCCAGCCCAGTCCGAGCTGAACAAATAAGGTAACCAGCAAGGTACCGATCACAATGCCGCCAGGGAACCATAAGTGAAAATGATTTAAGCGGGTGGTTTTATTTTCCGGGTATAAGGCAGCTACCAAAGGATTACAGGCGGCCTCTACCGTACCGTTGGCTATACCGATTAACAGGGTAGATAAAAACAGGCTCCAGTAGCCCTGAGCAAAAACGGTCAGCACAATTCCGGCCAGGTGAAAGATAAAAGCCATCACCAGCAAACGTTTCATGCCGATCAAGTCGACCACAAAACCTCCGACCACAATGGCGAGCGGAAATCCCCAGAAGGCAGCAGCCGTAATGGTACCCAACTGACCGGTAGTCAATTGAAAATCGACGCCGAGCTGGTTCATGATACCGGCACGGATGCCGAAGGAAAGAGAGGTAACCAATAACGCCAGGCAGCTGGCCCAGAATAGTTTGGTGTTTTGAATTTTAAGCATATGTTTAGGTTTATATTGGTTTAAAATTTGGTTATCTGCGGTTGTTCCAATGCACTTGATAGCCAGCCGCTTGCTTTTACTTGTGAGATCCTGCTCAGTACCTGCACAAAAGTATCAGTCGCAATTAGTTTTTCATTTTGCATGAGTTATTTGATAAGGTAAATTAAATATTTTTTCTAAAAAAACAATCGATTGCTTAGAAATAAAATCCGAAGATTGAAGAAAATCAAGAACAAGCTAGACAACCAGGACATGAAGATGGAAATCGAGTTTCGTTATGTTGATGAACTACTTGAAAATAGGAACACCCTAATGCTCGCAGAAAACGGAATGAATATAAACCTGATAACTGAAAATTCATCAAATATAGTTTAACCTAAAGGTCTCAACTTAAGAAAAAAGCCAATTGATAAACCGTTTAAAAAAAGATATTTTTTTATCGGTAGTAAGATTATCTAGAATTAAAGATTTCGATGGACTGGAAGTTTCAAATGATTAAGGATACAAAGTAAAAACCCCTGCCAAATCCATATTTAACCCCTCAGATCCGGCCTCTTCTTCGACTCTCTTGAAGCTGCCCTAAAAGCTGGCTTTTATAACATCTTTCACCACCGGGCATTTTCAAAGGTTTTATCGTTCCATCTTTTACTTTGCGCCTATATGTGCTCTCACTGATGCCGAGATAATCCTTAACCTGTTGACGGGTCATTAGCTCATCCTCAGGAAGCTGGATCCCAGCTGGGTAATTTGCCTTGTAGACCAATGACATCAGATGGTAGATTTTTTCCAGAGTATTAATGAGATTATCGATCTTATCCATAAGTTCATTTTTGAAATTGAAGGAGTCCTTTACGAATTTTGGGCGCCTCTGTTAAGTAATGTAAAGAGTGTAAATGCCCCATCCAAATGTAGTATTGACGGCACATGTTCATCAAGTTGCACAAGGATTGCACCGAATAGCAACCCCCACCCAAAGGTGTTTAGATGCAGTTCTTGACTGAGTTATGCAAGTGGTTAAGGATGAGGAATACTGATTTTAGTCATCCCGTAAGTGAACTTTATCACCCCTTTTGCCGGATTGGTGTACAATAATTTATCAGGTGAGTTTCCAGGACTAAATTGTCTAAAAAATGAGCTATGCAGTACGCAATCTACTACCTTGAACCACTCATTGCTGATTGCCTTTCCAAAAAGGCCATTTCTGCAGGGCATGCCAGGACGAGAATCGAAGAACTGAATGCTAACTTGCCAGAAGTCAAGACCAAACTTATTTTGGATGCTTTTGCCTCGAAGTCGAAATCTGCCTTGAAACAATATCTCCGGATACACCTGACCATACTGATAAATGCTGTTGACACCCTGTCCCGGGAACTTTCAAAAGAAATAATTTTAAAGCCCCCCAGCGTATTGAAAATTTCGATGCTAGAAAATATCCAGATGCACTGTGCAGCGCTGATAGAGTTTCTTTCGGTGACCTTTCCGCAGCTTATCAATGAGAAAATGCCCTACCCGGAAGCGGTAAGCAACAACCACAAAGCGCAATATAACGCGCGACTATCGTCCTTGAAAAACAGGACAACATCCAACGAATTACTGCAAGCCCTTTTTACACTTTCACTAGAGTCCTTAGCCACTGAAGAGTATAAGATATCTCCTTTTTTCGAGCGCAAATGGGAAGCTTTCCTGACTGAGATGGAAAATATCAGGCAGCCTGAAAGACTGGGTTATGAAGAGATTGCCTGTCTATTGATCCGTTATGGTTTTAATGCCGGGGAAATCCGTGGCCTATTATGCCGGCACCTGGATAGCCAGCTCCAACTGTTAGTAGACCCTTCCCGGCAACACGAGTGGCTGTGTTTTCTGGAAAAAATTTTCACACAGGCAGCCCTTTCATTCCCTAAGCGGTTTTTTAAGGATTTGCCAAAGCTGCACTGCTCGATTTTAAAACATATCAGGGCAGAGATTAGATTGCTGGAACTGCTGAAAGATGCCGGCATTGGGGAGGTGGGCAATGATCCATTTCTTGGAAGTTTTACCGTTTCCCTTTCGGTAAAGCAACTCGCTTTTTTTGTTTTCTTACAGGTGGAGACGGGGATATTGCTTACCCGAACCGCTAAACAGGTACACCAATACTTTGCATCCCGGTTTAGCACGATTGAAGGGGGAGCAATTTCTGAAAAGAGTTTTAAAAATGCTTATTATTCCCACTCCGCAGAAGATATACTCAAGGTAATTGATAAGCTTTCCCAGATGCTTGTCATCGCAGAAGAGTCTTACTGATGAAAAGCCCTCGTTCGGGGGTTGCTTTGAATTGCATTTGTTGCAACTTGACAGCTCGTTTGTATCCATTTTCTTTGCAAAAAAAAGATATGGAAACAGAACACTACATCGACCTTCTTGAACGCTATGGACAGGTTTCTTACGCAATGAGGGCTTATCTGATGGTTGTCGTTAAAACTGAGGTTTACCAAAAACACCAGCGGTTGTCTCTTAACTCACTGACACACGGCCAGTATGCTTTGATTACTGATGGCGCAATGAGGCTTTTTGCGAGCGGTGATGAAAACCTGTCAGAAAATACCCTGGCATTCTGGTTCAAAGGCAATTTTATTCCTTGCTTTGGCAACGGGAGAACACCATTTGCAGGCCAACTTTCCATAGAATTTATGGCAGAAACGCAAATCCTCTCTATCCCTGAAAAACACACTTTAAGCATCTTGAAGATTTTTCGTGAATCTGCAAAAATATTCCAGGCATCTCACTGGGAACAGCAGTCCCACCTCATTGATCAGCTTCTCATCCGCAACAGTTTAAGTGCCGCATCAGGTTATGAGGCGATACTGAGACTTCAGCCTGACATCGCAAAGAATGCCACCGTGAGGGACATCGCCTCCTTTCTGGGTATCGATGAGCGCACACTTAGCAGGATCCGGGCAGGCAGGTGACAAACCTAGAAATGGACAAATATCCATATTTATCAGTCGCATCCTATTCATTATGTGATATTTGCCTGCCAGAGTTTCTCTTTAGGTATAAGAACTTTATACCATGATCAGGAAATATTTAATAAACGAGAAGAAAGCATCAGATATATGTGCCGGATTACTGGGCGGGCTTTTTGTGTATGCTGCTATTTCTAAACTGGCTAGCTATGAGAAATCCCGCAAGGAAATGCTTAACCAGGTATTTCCCCATGAGGTTGCGATTTTGCTTACCTGGCTTATCCCTGTAATAGAGCTGTTTATTGCCATTATGCTGCTTTTCCCTCGGTTAAGAAAGCTATCATTTTTATTATCATTCGCGCTACTCGTTATATTCAGCATTTATATCGCAGTTTCCATGTCAGGAACATTCGGCCGGATCCCCTGCAGTTGCGGTGGTGTCCTTGGTCAGCTGAGTTATAGCGTCCACCTGGTCTTCAATTCCTTCTTTATCCTTTTAGCCACAATTGGTGCCAAATCCACCCATCAAATCTCGAAAGGGAAAATCCCAAAATATCAACCTAGAAGAAAGGAGGAAACCGGGCAGATTGTAGAACCTTAATTGTACGGACCGGACGTGCCGTGCTTTCCAGAAAAAAATAATTTAGGCCAAGGGCATCGTCCAGGAACCCAACGGCCAGTCAACCTGCCAGAATTAAAAACAAATTCCGGTAACAATCTTCACAATTATGAACTTTTTAGGAAAAGTAAAAAATGCGCTAAAAGGTGCGAACAGATTTGGAATCGCTGCCATTTTGGTAGCTGGAGTAATGGCTTTTTCATTTAAGCCAGATGCTAAAAGATTGGGCGCATATCGTTATACCCAACCTGCCCAGGAGTGGGATTCCACCTTGGATCAAGATGTAAACCATTATGCACTGATCACATCACCAGGTACTGTATCCTGTACTGAAAGCAGTAAAATCTGCACCTATGACCTTGTAGAAGGTGAATATGTACAGTCTACTCAAGGCGATTTTGCCCAATAGCAAAAATTCAGTTGCCAGCAAATAGCTGGCAACTGATGTTTTTAGAAGTCTTCGCTTAACCTTCTTTTAGACCGGATGAAATTTATTAGATCATTTGGATTAACATCTGGTCTAGGAGGATTATCCGTTATCAGCGACCCTTCTTTGTCATACAAGAGCAATGTTGGATAAAGATCGTTCGGTACGAATATCCTTCTAAAATCATTGTCATGACCACTTCCTGAAGTATAAAGTGTTATGGTTCCTTTCGCAGGAACATATTTCCCTGCCCATGGATTCATTTTTGATTTTAGTGCGCCTGGTGTAATACTTGCCAGCCATTTCTCCCGGTTTTTATCAACCGATATGCTCATGAAGACTATCCCCTCTTTTGCCAGTGAATCATGAACTGTACGCATTGCTGCATTTGCCGTTATGCAGGCACCGCATCCCGAGTACCATACATCGACCATGAGCCATTTTCCTCGAAAGTCTGACAGCTTCACTGGCTTCCCCGTTGAATCGGTAAATGTGTAATTGTTAACTATGTTTCTTTCTTTCAAGTTAGGATTATTTTGGGCTGTAATTACTAATAGACTGGACGATTGCTTTTGTTGTGCGGTGGCATAGCCAGAGCAAAATAATCCATTGACAATAATTATTACAATTGCGAATATTTTTCTCATACTTTTTTTCATTTTTATTTCTCCTTTATCTTAAATTTTGTTCAATCCCAGTTAGGGCAATTACGTTTGGTGGAATAGGAAAGGTATATTTAGCGCTATTGGGCGGTAGGCTGAAAACCTCACCATCCAGATTTCTTTTAAGCGTGATATTGTAGCCTTCAATATTTAATCTGCGCAGGTCGTTCCACCTCTGACCCCGGAATACGAGTTCTTTCCTGCGTTCAAGCAGTATCCTGTCCAAAAGGGCTTTACCGCTTAAGTCAGTAAGGGGCGTGAAGGAGCCTGATTTCCACCTGTTGAGCAGCAGGGTGTTAAGATCAGCGATGGCCTTTGCATCCTGACCGCTGCGTGCATAGCATTCTGAGCGGATAAGGTAAAGCTCATCGGTAGCCAGCCCATTGGATATATTGATGCCTCCGGAGTAGCCTCTTTTTTTATTGATGTATTGACCGTTCAAAGAAAAGTAAATAGCCTTTCTTAAGTCATTTGCCTCATAGCTGGCGTAGAGTAATGTATCGATCGAATACCCCTGGGAGGTGACAACGAAAACCAGCGGGTTTGCGGTTACCAGCGAGTTCTGATATATGCTTTCCGCATGATCGGCAGTTAAGGGTACCGCGGCAGATGTGCTTAGTGTATTGTAATTGATCAGGCTGCTTCTGATGGCAAGTGCACTGTCCGCATATAGGCCCGCCAGCGGGTATTCCCGCATGTTCAGGTAGACCCTCGAAAGCTGGGCAAACACGGAAAGTTTTGATGGCATATAGCCATTCACTGCAGGCTTTACAGTTTTGATCAGTTTCCCCGCCTCTTGAAGATCACTTAAGATCCTGTCATAGGTTTCCCTTAACGAAGCCCTTGTGGTTCCTTCGCCGATGTCTGCTGTCTGCCTTAGGGGAATTCCCGGTCTGGAGCCAGCCGTTTGGGCGTCATATGGAGGGGCAAAAACCTGCGCCAAATCAAAAAAAGACCATGCGCGCATAAAAAATGCTGTACCTTTGAGATCATCATAGGCTTCAGCATTTCCTGAATTCCGCTCTACTGCCTTCAGTCGATCCAGTACCACGTTGGCATATAATACCTGGGTATAGGGTGCATTCCAGTCGCTCGAGCTTGCGGCCCCCTCATATATATCCTCTTTCCAGACATAAGCGTTGGCGAAATAAGGCGTAAACTGGCCGGCCCACTCTGCTTTGGCCATATAGTAATCATCACTGGAAAGCTCTCCAAGTGCCGGACTTTTTCTAATGTCCACCGGATTGATGAGCAGGAGCCTGAGTTCATCAATGGTCGAAGGAACGCTTAATGTGGATGAAGGCTTTTTAGAGAGAAACTCTTTCTTGCAGGCAACCACTGTAACGCCGAGCATGAATAGTGTTGCAAATTTTTTCAGCTGTTTTTTCATAATCATATCTTTAAAATCCGGCATTTATGCCAAAAGCAAATGTTCTCGGATTGGTGTAGGCAGCAGTCAGGTAATCCGGATCGAGGCCTAATTTATTGGCCCTCCAGATAATCCCCAGGTTGTTCAGGTAGGCAAAAACTCTCAAACTCCTGAAAATCTTTTTCTCACTTTTTGGCATACCGAGGTCATAGCCAATATTTATATCCTGTAAGCGGATATGATCGCCCTTTTCAATAAGTATATCTGCGTAACTATAGGCCCTGTCCCGGTTGGAATTTGCAGGATAGATCATCGCAGGCACGTTCGTTGTCAGCTCATCCCCTGGCTTGTTCCACCTGGAGAGGTATTGCTCATCGCTATAGTTGACCCCTCCGGTAAAAATATTATCATACGAAAGGCCAGGGCTTCTGAAATAGTTTCCGAACTTATAGGTGATGTTGACCGACATGCTCCATTTGCCCCATTCAAAATCATTCCTCAAACTCCCGAACACAGGAGGATTCACCGGGCCGATGTATTTCAGGTTGCTTAAGGCCGCTGAGCTAAAAATGGCTGCGTAGTTGGTTGATGGCTGCCCGTTTTGCATCACCTGCGGGTTGCCGCTCGAATTGAGCCCTGCCCACTCCAGTGCATAGATGGAATAAAGCGGGTTGCCTTCAATTGGACTTATCCCTCCGGTGAGCGCGGAACTGACAGTAGGTGGGCTAAGCAGATATTTACTAACCTTATCTTTTGCCAATGAGAACAACAGTGTCGAGGACCAATTGAATTTTCCGGTGATGTTCCTGGTATTTAAGGTCACATCAAGCCCCTTTACCCTCATATCAGCAGAATTCCCTTTAAATGTCTGCACACCGGTGGTTGGATCTATCGTACTTACCCCGATCAGGTCGCGCCCGGATTTGCTGAAAAACTCAAATGTTCCCTGTATCCTGTTTCCACTGGATCTGAAGTCCAGGCCAATATTTATCATACCGATCTTCTCCCAACGAAGGTCAGGATTGGGCGGACTGGCCAGCACGGCATAAGGGCTTCCCGCGATGTTGAGCAATAAGGGATTAGTGGTCACTGTCACTTGTGGTGAAAGGGTATTGTCCACATTTCCCTGGTAGCCCTGCGTCAGGCGTAACCGCAAGTAAGGTATTTCCTCAAAGTGATAAAAAGGTTCCCTGCTGAGTTCCCAGCTTGCTCCCAAAGACCATAGGGGAATGCCTTTTTGATTGGTTGTTGCCCCAAATACGTTTGATTCATCTTTTCTCACACTCGCAGATAAGGTGTAACGATCTGCATAAGTATAGGCCGCATTTGCGAATGTAGAGATGAACCTGTTGCTGGTCTGTAGCTGTGAAAGCCCTGATTCAATCATCCCGGTGGAGTTCGTGGGCAGCATGGCAAAAGTACTCTGGTAGTTTATGGCACCTGATGCGCCGGTCTCGGAGTATCCATAGAGCCTGTTAGAAGCAGCATTTCCATTTACCTCCCTTGCCTCCATCCCGATTATGGCACTGAGGGTTTGTTGCCGTCCTATTTTTTTATTGAATGCCAGCTGTCCCCTTAGGTTTTGCGATGTAGCAATAGTATTGCGCGTATCCAGTATGGCGCCAACAGGTACAAGCCTGGTGTAAATCCCTCCGGTTGAAACCTGGGTAAACCGATTGATATAATCCCTGGTATAAAACTTTTCCAGTCCGTTGAAATTCCGTAACATGCTGTTGCCTTCATTATACTGATATTGGATGGATGCATCTAAGCCACTAATAATGGAGTACTTCAGCTGGGTATTCAGCCTGTATTCAGTCAGGGTCGTTACATTATCATTTTGCTCCAGTTCATCCAATGGACGGTAGCCCCAGTCCAGAAGCTTGCCTCTTCCCAAAGTGTCTATATAGGGCTTACGGTAGAGATAAGGTATACTGGCATTACTTCCGTCAGAATTGCGCAGCTTAAGGTAAGGGTAACCAAATGCCGAGTTTATTCCATTGTTTTCAGTCCGGTTTCTGCTATAGTATAAGGAGCTTGTCCACTCCAGTTTCTTTTTTGCAAATAAAAATGTATTGGAGCCCGTGAGGGTAATTCTGTCGAAATTGTTCCGAGTCAGGTTCGTCAGGTTGTGATCCAGGCCGGTACTCAGATAATACGTATGGTTTTCAGTACCTCCGGAAATGCCAAGGCTATACTGCTGGTTTACAGCGCTGCGATAAAAATACCTGCCCAGTTCATCCCTTGTGTCTGTGGTGGCATAATCGCCAACTAGCCTGGCTGAATCCGCTGCTGTGATCTGGCCGTTTCTCCGCTGGATCAGCAATTCAACAACAGGTGATAATACCGGGCGTGTGGAACTGGTAATTTTGGAGTTATAATAGCCTTTTTCAAATAGAATTTTTTCAACTTCGATAAAACTCTGCGAACTCAGCCTTGGCGTGCCGTACAGATCAGGACGTTCGCCAATGGTCATGTTAGCACTGAAATCAATTTTGGGTGAAGATCCGGATCTGCCTTTTTTGGTGGTAATCACTATCACTCCGTTACCTGATAGAGCTCCCCAGATCGATGCTGCAGCAGCATCTTTGAGCACGGTAATGGAGGCAATATCATTTGGATTTATGGCGGATAAATCCCCGCTAAAAGGAAAATTGTCCACCACGATGAGTGGGTTTGGATTGGCGAATATCGTACTCCTTCCCCTCACACTTAATGAGGAAGGATTGCTTCCGTTTGATGAATTGGTATTCCTGTTAAAGCTGAGCCCGCTGGTCACGCCCTCCAGCCTATCAAGAATGTTGGTACTGGTTCGCCTGTTTAGCAGTTTGTTGTCTAACTGTACAAAACTTCCTGTTGCCCGTTCCTTTGGGACTTGCTGATAGCCGGTGCTTACAACTTCAACATCCATCAGGTGAGTGTCGTCCTGTATAAGCACAAAATTCCCAAGATCTGTACGGTTTCCGATAAGAATCCTTGCTTCTTTGAATCCAATGCACGATATCAAAATGGTGTCAGCGGGTAAAACATTTGACAAAGCAAAATTCCCGCTCTTATCTGAAAGCGTGAATCTTTTCTCTCCCAGTACCCTGACTGTTGCACCCGGTATAACCGTTCGTCTTTCGTCCATAAGCTTTCCTTTTACCGAAGCAGGAGTTGTCTGGGCGAAAACAAACGCAGGCATACAGGCAATTAGTAATAATATGGAAATCCCGCGATAGCGAAGTCCCAATTTTCTTCGCAACTTTTCCAGTCTCAGTTCATCATTACAGAGGCATATAAGTAGTTTAATGGTTGATTCAGTTGTTGGCATAAGCCCTTTCTTTTTCCGGTTGGAAAACGGCTTGGGAATATTATCGGGCTTAGCGCTAGCCTTAAAAAAAAGGCATGGCAAAGCCCAGACAATAAAATATCTTATTTTTTTCATTGTTGGATTGGCTAGTAAATGGCTGGTTAGGCTGATTTAATTATAGTTAAGAACAAACAAGGGCGGGTGCATCATTAAAGAACCTATTTCTATTTCGACTAAAAAGGCCGTCCCGCCCATTGTCAACGGAGACTATACGGGGTTTTTGGGCTTTAGCGCATAAAGCCTATCAAAGGGACAGGAAGGAGTTGTATTAATAGAATTCATGCTGTTCGAAATAAAGATTAACCGCGAGACTGCCCGCAACGCGGCAGTAAGCCTATTCCAATAAGCGCCATCATTTTGAACTTGCCACAAAAAACATTAATTTTAAGGAATCGCTAAAAACCAGAAAACTGAGCTTACCATAGCTAGTAGGTTCGGACTTATTGGAAATTTTAAGACATGACAAGATTGGCATTCAGCCTTTTTTACGTTTTGTCCAAGTTGGCTTTTTCGTTTAAGGCAAAATTCCTGCGTGTCTTAGAAGTAATAGCGAACACTTATTCTGGTGTACAGAATACGTTCTTTATTAACAACTGTTTGGCAAACCGGCTATAGATGCGGTACAGGCATGGGGTCTTCGCGGTTAATGTTTTCGTTTCCATAATTGGTTTTATAATTAGTTATAAAACGAAATCATCTCACAAAAGCTTCGACTGCTTTATTGATAACAATAAGGCGATCTCAACGCTTCTGTTCGTGGTATCGCCAGACACCGACAGAATTCCTTGCGGAAATCTGTTTCCCTCAGAAGACTAACATGAGAATCGCCCTACTGAATATAATATCGCAAAGATAGAAATATCCAATAGAAATGGCGAACTCACGGTACTCTCGAGGGTAAAACTGGCGATTTTCGAACGAGAGACATCGTTAAAAAGATGAAATAATTCACCTTTTATGATTGTCGCAATAATTAATACAAGTATAACAAAAAAAACCTAACGCTCCAAATAGATGGAGCATTAATTTTTAAATTAAATGTCTAACCTCAAGGTAATTATTTCAGAGATCGATTATAAAGTAATTTCCAATGTGAAAAAATTACGTGAGGATAGAGGTATATCCCAGCGTCAGCTGAGCGAGCTTATGAAGCTTAGCCAAAGTTTTGTAGGTAAAGCTGAAGCATTGGGCCAACCGGAAAAATATAGTATACGTCATTTAAGATTGATTGCAAAAGCTCTGGAACTAAACTCTTTTAATGAAATTATGCCTGCTGGAGTTCCTGAAAATGATATGATAGAGATAACCTATGAAAAAATTTCGAAAGTTAAGGACAACGGAATCATAGGTAAACAGACTGAGGATAAAGTAATCAGTATAAAGGCAGTGAAAAAAAATAAATGATCAGATAGCATCTTCCCAACAATAATTACCCTTGGTCTGAGCTATCTGTCATTAACTTGATAAAGGCTTACCAATTCCTATTGTTATGGAAAACTACAGATGCGCCATCATTGATGATGAAGATTATGCTATTGCAACACTAACAGAGCATATTAAACAAATTCCAACACTGAAGCTTATCAAAAGCTTCACAGATCCGGTTCGGGCATTAGCAGAAATAAAGCCCGCTGATAAGATCGACATCCTATTTATTGATGTAGATATGCCGGCGTTGTCCGGCATTGAGCTGGCAACCATGCTCAGGGATTATACCAACCTGATCGTATTCACAACCGCCCATTCGCAGTATGCAGTCGATGCCTTTGGCATCCATGCAGATGACTATCTTGTTAAACCAATCGGCAGCGTAAAATTTATCAATTCAATTCGCCACTTAATTGACAGGCAGCTAAGCAAATCGATATATCACGAAAAGGATATACTATTTATTAAGTCAGCCGAAAAAAACCGGGTACTTAAATTGTACGTTCATGACCTACTGTTTATTCAGGCCTTAAAAAACTATGTCCGACTGAACATTGTCGGTGGTACTTATTACGATGTAAAAAATACAATGGGGAATGTGGAGCGGGAATTGTCGAATACTAAACTACTGAGGGTACACAGAAGCTATATTTTAAACCTGGATAAGATTCAACATCTGCTGGGCAACAGCATTAAGATTTCTGATAATAATATTATTCCAATTGGTAAAGAATATAAGGATGCTATAATTCGGTATGCTGAAATAAACCTGATAAGATCCGGCCGGTACTCTTGATCAGTGGTGACGGCTATTGCGTGGTCCGAATGGTTTCGGTGGCAATAATGGTCACCGTACTTGTTGTCGGGTCTGTGGAGATTCCCCTCAAACCCGGAGCTGACCTAAAAACGAATACCGTTCTCTTTACCAGCCTAGATGGTTTTTGTTTCATATTATCTGATTTTTTCATGAAACTATCATCATCATTTTGGCTACTAAAAAATTGTACACCAGAATCACCTGAGCGTACACCAATCTATATTCTGAGATGACTAAAGAAATTCAACATTGGGCTACCAGGAACAAAATTCACCTCATCGGCTGGTCCCTTTATATCATTTGTGAGATCGTATTAATCGGTTTTGCAGCAGGCAGATTTGGAAAACCTATCAATTATCTGTTGCACTATTCGTTGAATATCATCCTTTTTTATTCCAACACCTTCCTGGTATTGAAAAACGGATTTAGTAAAAGGAAATGGCGGATTGCAATAATTGCAAGCTACCTTATTTTGGAAATTGCTCTATTCATTGTGCTGAAAATCTCGATTGATGCCATACTCATCGGACACCAAACTGGAGTAAAGCTTTTCAGCTTCGTTGACCTTCCTTACCTGTTACAAAACCTATGGCGAGGCCTGCTATTTATTGGACTTTCCTGCTATTATTTCATGTTTCTCCGTTATAAAGAAGAGCGAATGGAAAAGGAGCAGTCACAAAAACAAGAACTTGAGAGCTATAAGCGGAATAAAGAATTGGAGATCGCCCTGCATGAATCCACCAACGCCTACCTCAAAGCCCAAATCAATCCCCATTTCATCTTCAATACCTTGGGCTTTATTCATGATAGCGTACTGAGGACTGATGCCCAAGCGGCTCAGGCAGTGATTGACCTATCGGAGCTAATGCGATTTGCTGTCAATTCGGGCCACACTGACCAGGATCCATTTTTGTTAGAGGAAATCCAACAGGTAGAATCGCTGATCAGGTTATACAAAGTAAGATTTAAGGAGAGGGTATTTGTCGAATTTACACATTCTACTGCTGCCAGCAAATCCAGACTCATCCCATTGATATTGCTCACATTGGTGGAAAACCTGTTCAAGCATGGTGATATTCACAAAAGGGATGATCCTGCAAAAATAGCGATAACAACAAATGACGGAATACTTAAGATTTATACTTATAACCTAAAAAAAGAAGGCAAGACACCACAAGGTTTTCATAACGGAATGGTCAATATTTCAACCAGGCTTGAATATAATTATCCCAACAGATTTAAAATGCAATATGGTGAGATAAATGGCAAGCATTTTTTTGTAGAGATCACTCTATCAACTCATGTTGAAACTTAGGACGAAAGTATTTGAGAACCATCAAAATCAATTAAGTTCAATTTTTGTAATAAGCACTATTTTCTCAAATTTGTGTTCCTGCTGTTATTCCTTTTAGCTTCAATGATTCGGGTAGGATTTTAAGACGTTCATCGACGGAAAACTTGATATAGCCATTCAAATAAGATTTAAATAGGTACGTCTCAATTGAAAATCATGTTAATCGGGAAAGATGTAACAATTGAAATTGTTCAACGGAAGACATTGAAAAAAGTTAAACAGAAATATGTGTGTTTTTATTAAAACCTCCAAGTTCCCGGAGTAAAGCTTATGACTTCTATAAATTGAGCTAAACCCCAAAAATCCTAAATTCGGAGATGACTTTATACTTCCCTGAGAAACACTGGTCGAGCCAATCGATATTGATATCCAGCGCAGACATGCACAGATCCAGATTGCGCTTTATTTTGTGGGCAAACAACTGAATTTTAGGACGTGGATTGCCCAAAACGATAAGGGGATTATTTACCAAAATAAAAAGATTGGGGAATTAGAGGGTGTGATTCCACGTCTGCAGGATGAAAAACTGCTTACAGCATATCAGGATGCAGCTCAGGCAGCGCTTTTAATAGATTGCATCTGGTTCAAGAACGGAAAGCTAATGCCGGCAGTAATGGAAGTAGAACACTCAACCGGAGTAACAAGCGGACTAACCAGGATGAAAAAATTTAAGGACCTCTTTATAGGCCTTGAAGGGATCAGATACGTCATTGTTGCAGACGATTCTGACCGGGCTAAAGTTGTTAAAGAAGCCAATCACCCTCAGTTTAGAGAACTAAATATCCGTTTCTTCCCCTATTCGGCTGTTGAAGAACTTTATTCCCTTTGCCAAAGACGTAAAATCCAAGGCGTAACAGAAGCATTTCTAGATTGCTATATGGAGCAAGTATTGGCAGGATAATCAGCGTCTATGTTTAGATTTAGTAAACATTACACAATTTTTAAATCCGTTTAGGGATCTGCTTATATCGAGGAAGCGTATTATAGGAGCTGTAACGTTCAATAAGATACCATTGCCAATGCGCATGATTATGTATTTCAATCAAAATATGCAACATTATTAAAATTATTGCGTCTAGTATAAAATTAACCGGATGTTAATGCCCAATTGGGATGGTTATAAAGCTACTATATCGGCTATGGCCTCCATAGCTGCAGAAAACGAAATATCCTCAGCTTTTAAATATTGATATTAAATATAAACACGAATGAACAATTTGACTAAAACAATTCTAGTTTTTGGATTTACTTTTTTGATTTTCCAAGCGACTAAAGCACTAGCGACGGATCTGGGTTTCAACATTCATTCCGCGAGCTTGCAAATAAGCAACTACTCCACTCCTGAGGATCCCGATAGCACGCTTAACAAACCTGCGCCCGCATTCACTTTGAAGGATCTTTCGGGAAAATCAGTTTCACTCTCTGATTACAAGGACAAAATTATTGTAATTGATTTTTGGGCTACCTGGTGCGTTCCCTGCAGAGAGTCCTTTCCTTCGGTTAAGCTGGCTATGGATAAATACAAAGGCAATAATGATGTCAAATTTCTTTTCATCGATACCAGGGAGGTCGATAAGGATTATAAAACCCTGGTCGAAAAATTTCTGAAAGAAACCGGATACAGCTTTGATGTTTTATTTGATGAGCATGGCAAAGATGGGAAAATGAACAAATATTACCTCCAATATGTGATGCCGGGTATCCCCACTAAGATATTTATTGATAAGCAGGGTATTGTGCGTGCAAAATCCATAGGTTTCCAGCCAGGCCAGACCGCTGAAGAAGGTGCAAAGAATATTTCCATGGAGATCGAAAACCTAAGAAAATAAACCTGCCTCAGTGGGATAGGAAACAAAGCTCGCACCCCATAACCGCGGAAAGTATTTCCTGACTTTCCGCGGTACATAAAAATTGTGTCCCGTCAATCAGATGAAAGGCACGCTAAGGAAATACTTTAGTATGGGTATAATCAGTCCAGCTAAAAAACTGATGTCCCCGCCCAGAAGACTGGCCCCCGACAGGATTGTATTTAGTATGGAGGAAATTGGTTTCGGCGGTATCGTAATGTCTGTTGGCGATTTCTATTCCAAGCCCGATTTTGCTTCCAACCGAACAGCTAACACAGTTTGCTGGTTTGGGTAATGTATTATTATAAAATTTATATATTGGTATTTATAGCCTGCCAGCAGGCGGCTTGATGAAGCGGTATAAATCGGAATGCCCCCTTGTATAGCCGCTAGCTTTGCCGCGTAGCTAAAACCGGTAAGCCACATACTGAAACTGGACACAGTTGCTGTGGCCGCTCCCACAAACTTCCCAAGGCCCGCAAAGCCAGCTAACAATGATCTGGCTTATTTAGAAGTTGCCCCCTCTTCATTGTTTCAGCCGCCCTCTGTAATTAAAGTATTTTTGCCCCGGCGTAATTAGCATATGACCAAAATGATATGGGTAACTGAATATGGCAGATTGTTGCAGGCATAGTCATTGATTTTTAACAATTACCTGTTTTCTCTAAAAAAGGTATTTAACCTATACTCAATTATAGCATCATATTTTTAATAACTGCTAGAATTTAAATGATTTTGCAAAACTCTGAAAACCGCCAACTTTGTACTGGATATAACGATAAAAAGTGTCCTAGGAAACCAATGCCTTGAGAGATATTTCCTAAACCATAAATTTAAAAACATGAAAACAAAATTATCAATCCAAAAATCGGCCAGGACAGGAACCTTGGCTATGTTATTACTGGCAGTGATTACAACTCCGCAGCAATTATCCGCACAAGCTCCAAAAGTTAAAAATGTTGTATTGGTACATGGTGCATTTGCCGATGGTTCGGGATGGAGTGCTGTTTATGCTATCCTGACTAAAAAAGGCTATAAGGTAACAGTGGTTCAAAATCCAATGACTTCACTCGAAGACGATGCTGCGACCACTAAACTCGCATTGGATAAACAAGATGGTCCAACGATTCTGGTAGGCCATTCTTACGGAGGTGCTGTGATTACCCAGGCGGGTGACCACCCCAAAGTTGCTGCATTGGTTTACGTAGCAGCTTTTCAACCGGACAAAGGAGAAACGGTGCTTCAATGGGTAATGACCGCTCCACCAGCTCCGGAAAGCGGAATACTTAATCCCGATGAGAAAGGGATGGTTTATTATGATCTGGCAAAATTCCATGCGGGTTTCGGTGCGGATATTCCCAAAGCGCAGGCTGAGTTTATGGCAGCCTCACAGGGTGCCTTTAATATCAAAGGTTTTGTAACTCCGCTGACTAGTGCTGCATGGAAAACAAAACCAAGCTATGCGGTAGTTTCTACCGAGGACAAGACACTTGTTCCCTCGATTCAAAAAGCAATGTATAAGCGCTCCAACACTAAAGTTACAGAAGTAAAAGGAAGTCATGCGGTATTTATTTCGCAGCCTGAACAGGTTGCAAAAGTTATCACCGATGCGGCGACGGCCGTCAAATAACTTGGATATCAACCATTTAAGAGATGGAAAAATATAGTTTTACGGTACATTCAGATTGCGCTGCAAGACCGCTTGCTTCGCAGCGCATATTTGGTCTGTTACAATCTCGTTAATCAAATTTACTATCGGTGTTTCAGGGGCTATTATTACCAATTCATCAGCAGCGGAAATTGAACATTATACATTATGGAAGAAATCGAAAAACAATATCCGATTGAGAAAGATAAAGCACTTTCAAAAAAAACAAAAAAATTCCTGACAGCGTTCAATGCCCTAAAATCGACCACAGCAGTAAATTTATCGGTTACTGATGCGAGAAAAGCTTTTGCCGATCTGCAAGCATCCAGCGAAGTCGACTATTCTGGAATTGAGGAATCTGAACTAAGCATGGATTCAGGCGGATATAAGATAAAACTTAATATTTTAAGACCTGCCAACAGTGAAGGAACTTTACCCTTTTTTGTTTTCATACATGGTGGGGGCTGGGTTTTGGGTGACTACCCGAGCCAAAAACGAATGGTAAGGGATTTGGTTGTCCAATCAGGCACAGCAGGCATTTTTGTAAATTACACGCGCTCACCTGAAGCGAAATATCCCCGGGCACTGGATGAAATTTCCGCTACACTGGACTGGTTATCAAAAAACGGTCATAACCATAGTCTGGATGGTACACAGATGGCTCTTGTAGGCAACAGTGCCGGAGCGAACATGGTAATCGCCAGCGCTATCCGGGCACTTGAAAACAAGGGACCCGAAATCAAACTACAAATACTAATGTGGCCGGTAACAAGCTATACGGCAAGCTGGAAGTCCTATGATAAGTACGGCAACGACAGGTTTTTAACTTCCCAAAAAATGAAATGGATGTTAGACAACTATACTAACGATGAGCAGGCACTAAATAGTATTTATATCTCCCCAGTCCTTGCAGACCGCAAGAAACTTAAGAAGCTTCCCCCAACATTAATTCAGGTGGCAGAAGCTGATATTTTGCGGGACCAGGGTGAAAAATTTGGCCGAAAACTGGATCAGGCGGGTGTTAAGGTAACCACCATACGCTATAATGGAATGATCCATGACTTCGGTATGCTTAATCCCTTGGCAAACCTAACCCAGGTGAAGTCCCTGATTACGCACGCATCAGCCGAGTTGCAAAAATATTTGTCTGCTCAAGTGTAAATGAGCCTATTTTCATATATATATTAACAGATAATGCCAACCCTTCTTCAACAGTTATTGAATTTTGTAAGTCTTTCAACAGTTCCCCATGAACAATTGAACTGGCTGATCAGACACAGCAAGATCCGAAAATTTGAAGCAGGAGACTTTGTGGGGGTGCAGGGGAGGAAAATTGATGGACCACATTTTTTAATGAAGGGAAATATTTTAATGTTTATCTATCGTGGAAAGGAAAAGCAAGAACTTTTAACACTGGAAACGGGTGATATCTTTGGATACCTCCCCTACTCAAGAAGCGACATTGCATCATTAAATGCACTTGCACTCGATCAGGTCGAAGTATTATCCTTTGAAACCTTAATGGTGAGGGAAATGATCAGTTTACATTTTGAACTCACGCAGTCATTGGTGCATATCATGAACAACAGGGTCAAAAATTATACGACCCTTCAGCAACAAAATGACAAGATGGCCTCGCTTGGAAAATTGGCAGCGGGTTTGGCTCATGAATTAAATAACCCGGCCTCCGCGTTAATCAGTGATGCTTCAGCACTCAAAGCACATCTTCGGGCCGATCGGTTGGTCAATAATTCATTAACAGCGGGATGTTGGGAAAATGTGCCCATACCGGAAATAGATAACCGCCTTATTGAAATTATCTCCGCACATCAGGAAACTGAATTATCTTACAAAGCGCGGGATCAAAAGGAAAATAGCATCACCAACTGGATGGATAGTAATGCTGTCCATTATACTGAAGAAATGATCGAAATCTTTGTAGATTTCAATATTGGCAAGGACTCGCTTGACTTTTTCAAATCGCGGCTTCCGCAAAAAGCACTAGAAGCGGTATTTGAGCGCCTATCACACACCCTTATTACCGAAAAAATTGCGCATAACATTCAGGTTGCTTCCTCGCGGATATCAGATTTGGTCCGATCTGTCAAAATTTATACACATATGGACCGTAGCCAAAACAGGTCATATACAGATGTACATGATGGGCTGGATAATACGATCCGAATGCTCGGACATAAAATCAGGGCTGGAAAAGTTCATATCAGCAGGCGCTATGGTGAAGGAATTCCACTGGTAAATGGGTACACCGGAGAACTTAATCAGGTTTGGACTAATCTGATCGATAATGCAATTGACAGTATGCTTGAAAATAATCAGGGCTTACTTACCATTGTGACCGAACGCGAGCGTAATAACATCAAGGTTAGCTTTACCGATGATGGACCTGGCATTGCTAAAGAAATCATAAATAACGTCTTTGATCCCTTTTTTACGACTAAACCAATTGGTACAGGCACAGGCATGGGCCTGGAAAATGTCAGAAGGATTATACTCAGACATGGTGGGTCAGTTAAAGTAAATTCAGTTCCGGGCAACACTGTCTTTACAGTTTGCATCCCGATTGACAATCAGCAAAATTGAATGACAGATTAAATAAAAATGGAAAAACCTTTAATTTTTTTGATAGATGATGACCATCAAGTCCTCCATGCAATCACACGGGATTTAAAATCCCAGTATGGGAAAAAGTATAAGATCATCAGCAGTAGTTCTGCCCACCAGGCCTTGGAAAGCATTTCCGAATTGAAGAATCAGTCCAGGGCCATTGCTATTTTTATCAGCGACCAGCGTATGCCCGAAATGCAGGGTGTCGAATTTTTAAAAGAAGCCATGGCCATTTTTCCCGAGGCGAAACGGGTACTGTTAACTGCATACAGCGATACTCAGGCAGCCATAGAGGCCATAAATCGTATCCAATTGGATTATTACCTGATGAAGCCCTGGGATCCTGCCGGGGAAGGTTTATATCCCGTCCTGGATGAACTCCTCTCCGACTGGCAGGCTAATTACCGTCCTGAATTCAAAGGAATCAAGCTGATCGGATTCCAATATTCGCCCTTCTCGCACAAACTAAAGGATTTCCTGGCAGGCAACCTGATTCCATACCGATGGCTGGATATCGAGAAAGATCCGGAGGCAAACTTGTTACTTCAACTCAACCGGTTAAGTTTAGAGGATTTACCTATTGTTATAACTGAGGAGGGAGAAGTTTTTATCCAGCCGGATGTTTATTCTTTGGCATTAACAATCGGGACAGATGCGAGTGTGACTACAGAGATGTATGATGTCGTTATTATCGGAGCGGGTCCTGCAGGACTTGCTGCTGCTGTCTATGGCGCTTCTGAAGGTCTAAAAACCCTTTTAATAGAACGGAAAGCTCCGGGCGGACAAGCAGGAACCAGTTCAAGAATAGAAAACTACCTGGGCTTCCCTTCAGGGCTGACGGGTGCTGACCTGTCCCGAAGGGCGATCAGCCAGGCGATAAGACTTGGCGCGGAGATACTTTCTCCAAAAGAAGTATTGTCCATCAGCGAGATGGACAACTACAAAACCATAACACTCCATGATAGCAGCTCAATCAAGTGTCGGGCAGTTATTATAACTACAGGGGTCGACTATAGAAAACTCGATACCAAGGGCATTAGCGATTTTACAGGTGCCGGAATCTATTATGGAGCGGCAGTAAGCGAGGCGGCCTCATGTAAAGGGCAGGACGTTTATATTGTCGGAGGCGGCAATTCCGCAGGCCAGTCTGCGGTTTACCTTTCTAAATTTGCTAAAAAAGTACATATAATCATCAGACGAGAAAGTTTATTAAGTACGATGTCTTCCTACCTTATCAAGCAAATTGAAAGCCTGGCTAACATTGAGGTTATGACTACTTGCAAAATAAGGGAGGCTTTAGGCGGGAACCACCTGGAGGATTTATTAATTGAAAATATAAAAAGCAAGAGCCTTGACAGGCACAAGGCGGCGGCATTGTATATTTTTATAGGTGCGAAGCCTTTCACTGATTGGCTGGGAGATGCTATAGAACGGGACGTTAACGGCTTTATTAGAACCGGGCAAAACTTGCGGTCTGACAGCAGGTTTGGGGAATTCTGGAAGCTTAAAAGAGACCCTTACTTACTTGAGACCAGTATCCCGGGTATATTTGCCGCAGGAGACGTACGTTCTGGAGCAATGAGCCGGGTAGCCTCGGCAGTTGGTGAAGGTTCAATGGCAATTTCTTTTGTCCACAAATATTTAGCAGAGAATTAATTAAGCAATTTTAAAACGATGTCAGAGAACAATATTGTAAGTGTACACATCAGGGAAATTAGCTCAATTTCCAATTGAATTAAAAAAAATCGATTAACAATAAAATAAGGAAGATATGATTAACGAAAACAAAAAATTTAACACTTTCCACATGAAATGGGAAGATGATTACGGTTACGTTCAGGCGGTAAAAAATGGAAAAATGGTCTATATTTCAGGTCAGTTAGGCCACGACGAAAAGGGTGTTTTGGCAGAAGGGATGGATAAGCAAATGGAGTTAGCTTATGCGAATATACTTAAACTTTTGAAGGGCTTCCATTATATTGAAGATGATATCATTGAAGAAGTAATTTATGTAACCGACATGCAGGCAGGCTTTCAGGCAAGAAAGGCTATTGGCGCTAAGTTTTATCCGGACCCTAAAAGAATTGCCAGTTCAATAATAGGCGTAAAGGAACTGGCTTTACCTGGCCAATATGTGGAGATAAAAATAGTAGCCATGAAATAGACAACAGGTATAGGTTTACAGAATTTACCTGTAATTCGTCAAGATGAAAACGATATTAATCATAGATCCAGACCTCAACCTGCTGGAAGTTCTTTGTCATGCGCTGGAAATGAATAACTACGAAGCTATTGGTTACTCCGGGCACGAACTGGAACTGATTAATTTAATTCAAAGTTTAGCACCATCACTGATTCTCATTAACCTATCTTTACCTTCTGATAAGTCCGTAGAGTGGTGCTGTCGAATGAAATCTTTATATCCGAATCTCCCTATCGTTGCAATGAGTTGCAATGAAAACATTTTTAAGAAAAAGAATCGTTGGATATTTGATGCGAATATTGGCAAGCCCTTTGACCTTACTTCCCTGTATGCACTCGTTGAAAGACATATTGGAATAACTTAACAAAACTGCCAGTCCCGGATCATATTATCAATCAACCTTCTCGTAACTGATAGTCTAAAGGGCTATCAAAATAATGATAACAGGTATAACTCCTGTGATTTTCCATTTCTCAAATTTCAGCCGAACTTTATTGAAAATTAATCACATGGTTGATTTGACGCAATTTAAGGCAGCCAGACATTCATTCATCCCATTCTATTGTTGATACGTTCTTCAACAAGGTGGAAGAAACTAAAAAACTGGTAGAGGCCCAGACTAATAACCCCGTATTTGCAAGTTAAATTATAACAGGGAATGAGAGCACTCCGGCCTTTTTGATAAATGGAGAATTTTTTCAGGGAAGTCCGAAGGAGCTGCTTGAATTAACCAGAAAAATATTCAGCGGGTTGTCCGGGCAAGGTTAAACCACTAATAGACAGACAAGATTATCCCGCAGTATCATTTAAGTAACCCATTCCAACAAAATAAGAAATATGGAAAGAACGATTAAAGGTATTCATCATATTACAGCGATTGCCGGTGATGCCAAAAGAAACTATGATTTTTATACCCGTATACTCGGGCTTCGCCTCATTAAAAAAACAGTGAATTTCGATGATCCTGAAACCTATCATCTCTATTATGGAGATAAGATGGGTACACCGGGAAGCATTTTGACATTTTTTCCAAATGAAGGAATCCCACCGGGACGACCTGGAACACGTCAGGCTACTTCGATAGGATACTCCATAGACAAGTCAAGCATCGACTTTTGGAAACAACGCTTTAAGAAAAATGGTATAAATTTTATTGATGTAGCCGAAAAATTCAACGATCCTTATCTAACAGTTTTTGACCCCGATGGACTTCGTTTGGAGCTGATAGGTTCTTCGAAAGAAGATATTCGCTTACCCTGGACATCCACGGACGTGCCTGTCAATAATGCCCTGAAGGGATTTAACGGTATAACTTTAACGATCAATGAGTTAGCACCAACAGCGCACATACTGACAAAAGTATTTGGCTACCGATTAATTGAAGAAAAGGATGATCTTTTCCGTTTTATTACCGACTCCGTTCCAAATGCGGCAATCATCGATCTTTTAGTTAGGAAATCTGAAGCTCCAGGACACGTATCTACAGGATCGGTACACCATGTCGCTTTCAGGGTCAGAGATGAGAAGATTTTGATGGCGTTCCGGGAGACGATCGTTGGGCTTGGACTAAGGGTCACCGAAAAAATTGACAGAAACTATTTCTATTCAATTTATTTCCGCGAACCTGGAGGGGTTTTATTTGAACTGGCCACTGAAAATCCCGGTTTTACGGTAGATGAACCTCTGGAGAGACTTGGAGAGAAGTTGATGTTACCTGCGCAATATGAGCAGCTGCGTGAAACCCTTGAAATCACACTACCTAAATTAATATAATATGAGTGCGATAGAAGAAAAATATCTGGTCGGCGGACAGGCTATTGATTCAGCTGGAGGTGTACTCATTATGATTCACGGTAGAGGCAGTAATGCTTCAGATATAATGGAGCTTTGTGATGAGCTTGAGATTGAGGGAATGGCCATATTCGCTCCTCAAGCGCCACACAATAGCTGGTACCCTTATAGTTTTATAGCCCCGATTGCTACCAATCAACCGGCAATAGACCTTTCACTGAGCATTGTAGACGAACTTGTCAAGCATGTAGTAAATCATGGTATAACCTGGGAAAGGATCTTTTTCCTGGGATTTTCTCAGGGTGCATGCTTGATGCTGGAGTATATCAGCCGAAATGCGAAGAAATACGGCGGTGCTATTGCTTTTACCGGAGGCCTGATTGGAGAAGTTCTGGAAGGCGATAATTACAAGGGCGATCTTTCAGGAACCAGGATATTGATAACCACAGGAGATTTGGATCCGCACGTGCCCCTGATTAGAGTTAAAGAGTCAGTGACACAACTCAAAATTCAACAAGCAGATGTCAGATTGGAAGTATACAAGGGTAAATCACACGGCATCCTGATGGATGAAATTAATATTACCAATAACTGGATATTTAATCGTTAATAGGTCCAGATGATAAGGAGCATAGCATGAAAAAGGCATTATAATCACCAGAGGCTATGCGGTTGCGGATGGTGTGAGAGCAATTTTCAGGTCATTGAATATCCACTTCCGGATGCCTGCCCCCATTGGCTTTCTGTCCGGTCGGTTTCAAGTCAAAGAAATGATTTTTAGAACAGTCAAACCAGATTACAATGGTTATCATCAAGCTCCGGATCGGCAGTTTGTAGTGTTGCTAGATGGTGCTGTTGAAATAGAGACTTCTCTGGGTGAAAAAAGGCAATTTCAGCCGGGGCGGATCCTGCTCATAGCGAATACCACCGGAAAAGGACACGAAGTCAAAATCTTGAGTACAAAACTAGAAACCCGCTATTTATAATCCTAAAATGATAAAACCTGATCATCAGGTTTGCAATTAATTAGTAGTCCACATTAAATTTTCAACTGATGATTCAACAAATGAAATGCGCTTCAAAAAGACTATTATCTTTAACTCATGAATGCATTCCTTTATTGGCATGTATGCTGGTAATGTTCCAAGCATATCTAATTGCACCTCTCGCACAGAGTTTAGCGGTGGACTTTGCCTCCCCATTGCCTGCGCTTGGCATTCCAGTATTTGCGATCGCATTTTCTATTGCCGCCGCAGCAACGGCCTATTTAAAGATTAATCTTACCATTCGTAAGCATTTGTTACTCGCACTTGCTTCTATGGCTGTAGGAAATTATTTGTTAAGTATCAGCCAGACTGCAGGTTTTTTCCTCTTAACCAGGGCATTGATAGGTTTCGGGACGGGCACTCTGCTGCCAATGGTTATTCTCCACTGCATTTGTTATACTAAAAAGCCAAAGTCTCTAGAGCGTATCGTACCGGTTGTTTTTGCACTCGCCACGGGTATGACGTTTTCCCCAAGTATTGGCGGCTGGTTAAATGGAATTTATGGCTGGCGAACGCTATATCAATGTCTAAGCATACTATGTTTTTTGCTGTTTGTTTTCTGCTTTATAGGGAAAGCACAAAAATTTGCACCGGCAATAACGCCCTGTGAAAAAGCCGGCGAGGTAAAAACTGTGGAGCGTACAGCTGGATTTATATACGGCTTTTCGTTTTTTACAGGTCTGTTTCACTCTGGTGTCTTCGTTTGGATCAGCCATTATTTCACAGTTCAATACCGCCTGAATGAATTTGAGATTGCGACCGAACTGTTTATTTTTGGTTTTCCCGGTTTTGTAGTATCCTTTCTAATCCACCGTTTACAGATGGATAAGAAAATGATAACCGTTCTATACGCCACCATGGGATTAACCATTTTAGGGCTTTTATTACTCTGGGGTGATTTATCTTTAGGATTGGCTGAATGCCTGCTAGCCATTATTTCAATAGGCTTCGGTTGTAGTCAGCCATTGTTTGTGGGCCTTGTCAAGTTTCCTCAGGGAAGACAAACCCTTTTGTCTCCCGCCGCTCATGGAACAGGATTTTTATTTGGAGGTTACGGAGTTGGCCCCTTAGTGATGATGGCATTGCTCAGCATAGATATGTTTATCGGGTTAATATTTTTGATCTCAACGGTAATCGCGCTAGGTTATATCTCGCTCCGTGTTTGGCGAAAAAACGTTATCCTTGCCAATTCGGTTGTTATTTAGCTACAAATCAGATAAGCCTTGAAGGAATCCGGGGTACAGATATTTTTGATGAAAGAAACGCCCATATTCTCCAGGTTTTAAGGTTCGGTAAATCTAAAAAAACATCCGCCTTCCCCTTTATTATTTTCCTTCAACAAAACCACTATTGTTGTTTGGGAAAAAAGAAGCTAAATAAACAACAATTCTGGATCTGACTTATTGCTTAGTGAGTCTAAAACCATGCTTGGCATCAACACGAACATGTTTGGGAATGTTAACTGCATACCGATCGCCACCAACGGAAGTTACATTTTGAAATCACGTTACCTGCGAAGCACTTTGTATTACCGGCCTTAGGAACTGAGCTGATGGGAAAGTAACAACAACCTGCATCAAGCACTGCGCCACCACATGACAAGAGCCTGATCATACACTGCGCAGGTGCGAAACGCGAATTGTTTTTATATGCCGTTCTTCAAACACAGACCGATGGCAACTACCCAACCAAGGATCTTTGTTCAGCGGTCCGGACCTAACGGAAATAAGCACTAACATTTATCATAGTGCATTATATTCCAGAAATCCTTTTTATCAAATTCAAGCTTGTCATGAATATTCGTTAACGGGTAACATGATATCAAACTAATCCAGCAATGATAACACCTGCCCATCAACAGGCCAATTTTTATTTAGAATATCTTCTAGGTATTTGATCTCGTCCGGGTACGCGGTGTTTTTTCTCTTGGCAAAATAAAGGGTATTTTCTACAGCAGGACTTCCATCCCATGCCAATTTTATACCTTTTTCAGCGAGTTCTTTACCGCATAGGAAATCGGGTACAACGGCGAAACCCTTATTATTGGACATACACCTTAAAATCGATGCAAAAGAAGGCACTACGTATTTTGGCCTGAAACTTGGTAGTGCGTCGAAACTTGCTGACCAGAAATTTTTAAGGTATTCCATATCGTACGCTGTAGTATACCAGACCTGATTGTTTAACCATTCCCTAAGCGCCGGGCGGTTATCTTGTGAGAGGAGTTCTTCAAATTCCCGGGTGTCGGTCTGATTACCACAAATTAGTATAATTTTTTCTGTATTGAACGGTCTATAATCAAGGTTATGCTGGGTACCCTTGAGGGTAGTAAGAATCAGATCTAAAGTACCATTGTTCAGATCCTGGAGCATCTGCGGACAGTCGCCAAACCTTGTAACCAGGTTAAAGGGCAAATCTGTGATGTGTGCCTCCAATACATGCTGAAATATTTCCATCGACATGCCCACACTAACAGTTGGTTTTTCAGCTTTTGATTTTCTGCGGAAGATATGTTCCGCTTCTTCCAGCTTATTCATGTGGTCGATTATAAAATTATACAACATTGTCCCTCTTTCCGTGGCTACCATTTTTCTGGTATCCCGATCAAAAAGCCTATGCCCGGCAAAAGATTCAAGGGAGCTTAAGTGCAGGCTAACACCTGGTTGGGAAATAAACAAATCTTTTGCTGCAGCCGATAGTGTTCCAGCTTCATAAATTACTTTAAAGGTTCTGAACCATTCTAGATTAATCATTGTTTGTTGGTTTAAGTTTTTTTCTAATTGTTAGGTACAACTTGCAGGGTTGACATTCGCAGAGCAGTATGGCTCTTCGCTGTTTTGCTCCCACAATTTATATCGCCTCGGTCAGCCACTGGATAATATCCCGAATGACAATTCCGTTGTATTTATCGTTGAGGAGGTCATGATAATGACCTTCATAAAGTTTTAGTAGCTTATTTGGAGAAGATGCCTGTTTTTCAAATAATTCACTTCCAGATGGCAAAGTTGCGCTATCGGCGGTACCGTGAAGTACCAGCAGCGGAAGCTCAATTGCACTTATTTGTTTTTTGAGATATTCTGATGCCAACAACAGCTGCTGCATCGTCTTAGCAGGCTGTCTTTCGTGACTAAGAAGTGGGTCATTGTTCATTTTTAGAACATGAGCTGCATCACGGGAAAAATCTTCATTGTTTAATTTGACTAACCGAATATGAGGAATAAAACGGGCAAGGAATTTTATTGCCGCAAGAGCAGGTGCCGGCGCCGGAAGTTTAAATGCAAAACTTTCTAAGATTAACCCTTGAAGTCTATGCTGGTTTTTAACAGCATAAGCAGCGGAAAAAACACCTCCTGCGCTATGTCCAAAAAGGAAAACCGGTAGCAACGGGTACCTAGAGGACGCAATACCGATGAGCGTATCAATATCGGCCAATATATGTTTAAAATCAGGTATATAAAATCTTTCACCTTCTGACTGTCCCCTACCGACCAGATCCAGAGCATAAACCTCGAAACCATTTTCGTTAAGCTGATATGCAAACTCTTGATAATATCCGCTGTGTGAGTTGAGTCCGTGAACAACTGTAATTATTCCCTTAGGCTCGCTCTGACTTTTCCAGTTTCGATAAAAAATGTTCTGGCCTTTCTGATTTAAAAACGTTGCAGTTTGTTCATTGTTTGACTTCATAACCAGAGAGTAGTCAATTGTGTGCCATAAGCATAAAAAAGACAAACGCAAACCGAATTAATTTTAAAATATTGATTATCAGGTAAATAAAATAATTCTAATTATGCATTTTGATTCACAGATAAAAAAAACTCCATTTTTTTCGGAGTTTAAATAAAGTAAACTCTGAAAATATCGGAGTTAACCTATCAGCAAAATATCTGATGGGAAATCGTCCTGCACCGAAAAGCTTCATGGGATTTTAGCTGTTCGGGCCAGCCACCAACTTTATGGAATGTTTTAAATTGCCGGTTCTCGCAGACCTCGTCAATTAATTATAGGCAGGCAATAGTTATACTCACCATGTAGTGATCACCTTATGTGTGAATCTGGAAATTAGGCATTCATAATTTTAATAATACCTAGTATAAATAGGCTTATATACAATTTTTGGCATTGGCCGGTACTTTTGATATGCCGCTATTACAAATCAGTTATAGCTGCGTACACTCAATATTTACGTTAAAATTAATTGCAAGATTATGAAAAATCAAACTACGTATCAATTCATTGACATTAATGGTGTCAATATTTTCTACCGCGAGGCTGGGCTGAAAACGGCTCCAACATTGGTATTGTTACATGGCTATCCAACATCCTCGCACATGTTCCGTAACCTGATTGACAGTCTATCCGGTAAATATCATTTAATCGCCCCTGACTATCCTGGTTATGGAAGAAGTGAACAGCCTCCTATCGCAGACTTTGATTACACGTTTGACAACTTTGCCGAGATTATTACCACCTTGCTTCAAAAACTGGAGATATCAAAGTACAGTCTTTACCTGATGGATTACGGTGCCCCGGTTGGCTGGAGGATCGCTTCGGCAAATCCAGAAAAAATTGACACATTGATTGTCCAGAATGGTTGCGCTTATGAAGAAGGCCTGGAAACTTTCTGGGACCCGTTCAAGGCTTATTGGAAAGACAGAAATGATAAAGCTGCAGAAAGTACGCTTGAAACCTTTCATCAACCGGATGGGTTAAAATGGCAATATACTCACGGGGTACCTGATACCTCGGTAATAAGCCCGGATAATTGGGAGATTGATCTGCGCCATCTTGAACGACCCGAAAATAATCAGATCCAACTGAACTTATTCTATGATTACGGGACTAACCCACCTAACTATCCTAAATGGCAACAATACTTTAGAGACCATAACCCTGAAATGCTTATTGTCTACGGAAAAAACGATTACATTTTTCCTGTGAGTGGAGCTGAAGCATACAAAAAGGACGTGAAAAACCTTGAATACCATTTGTATGATGCCGGGCATTTTGCCCTTGAAAGTAAGGGAGATGAAATGGCTGCAGTAATTGAGGATTTTTTAGACCGTAAGATTAAAAGATCATAAAGCCTAGGGGGTGTTAAGCCGTAGGACTCTATGCTCTGGATGCGGTAACCTCCCCCAATAATAATATATGCGCTTCATAATAAACACAAAAGTCCCGCGCAGACACATTTGTTATTACACATAATTATTTTACAAAATCAAATAAGATGAAAAAATTAATTCTATTATCAGTTGGTCTCATATCTTCTATGTATGGATTTGCACAAAAGCCAAGTCCGCAATTACTGAACCCTACAAACCATACACTGGTTTTAATAGACTATCAAAGTCAGATGGCATTCGCTGTCAAAAATCAGCCCATTGAAGTGCTCAGGAATAATGCGGCATTGAGCGCCGGAGCATCCAAAATATTCAACATACCAACAGTGGTCACAACTGTGGCAGCAAAATCATTCAGCGGACCTGTATTTCCTGAAATCAGTACATTTTATCCGGTTTCTTCAACGACTATTATTGATAGAACCACCATGAATTCCTGGGAAGACGTTAATGCGCACAAGGCAATTACAGGGAAGGGTAAGAAAATACTGGTTATGGGTGGTCTCTGGACAAGTGTTTGTATAGTTGGCCCGGCATTGTCGGCGATCAATGAAGGATATACGGTGTATGTAATTACTGATGCCAGTGGTGATGTTTCCACTGAAGCACACGAGCAGGCCATTACCAGAATGGTTAAAGCAGGTGTCCAACCTATAACATCACTTCAGTATCTGTTAGAGCTGCAGAGAGACTGGGCCAGATCAGAAACGTACAATGCGACTACCGATCTCATTAAACAATATGGAGGAGCATATGGTATCGGCATCCAGTATGCAAAGGAAGTAATGAAACATTAAGGGTTACGTACACGGGGACAGCATAAACGTTGTCCCTTTTATTCCTCTAGGTCATGAAACTAACAAACACAACCATATTTTTGATCATTGCATTCTCGGGAAATGTATTCTCCCAGCAGAAAGTCGACAAAATCATCCTAAACGGTAAAATCATCACGCTGAATGACAAGCAGCCGTCTGCCGAAGCAATTGCTATTGCGGGTAACAGAATTATTGAACTTGGAAGTAACCAAAGAATAAAAAAATACATCAGGAGGAATGTACAGGTTATTGACGCCAGAGGAAAAACGGTTATTCCCGGGATTTATGATTCCCATCTCCATGTCATTCGCGGTGGGCGGTTTTATAATGCGGAACTGAGATGGGATGGAGTGACCACTCTGGCAGGCGCATTATCAATGCTCAAAGAACAGGCTTTGCGAACTCCCACAGGACAATGGGTAAGAGTTGTCGGTGGATGGAGTGAGTTCCAGTTTAAAGAAAAACGCCTGCCTACCCTGGATGAAATCAATGCTGCAACAGGCGATACCCCTGCCTTCATCTTGCACCTATATGGGCAAGCATTCTTAAATAAGGCGGGAATTCAAGCCCTGGGCATCACAGGCGACACACCCAATCCAACAGGGGGACTAATCCAAAAGAACCCGGATGGCGAACCTACAGGACTTCTAGTTGCCGAGCCCAATGCATTCATATTGTATTCTACACTATCAAAGCTTCCCGAACTTACCATGGAAGAAAAAATCAATTCCACAGAACGGTTCATATACGATTTAAATTCATTGGGCGTGACAAGTGTAATGGATGCCGGAGGCGGATTCCAGAATTTTCCGGATGACTATCAAATTACTGACATGTTGTCGACGAGCCGGAAATTAAATGTAAGGTTACCGTACTACTTATTTGCTCAAAAACCAGGAACAGAATTGGAAGATTACCTGAAATGGATTGGTATGGTTGATATCTCAGAACATCAAAGTGAGGTTCAAGTGAAAAACCAGACAACTGAATATCGTGTGCTGGGCGCTGGGGAAAATTTAGTGGCCTCGGGTGGAGATTTTGAAAATTTCCTCAAGCCAAGGCCTGAACTTCCTCTGGCGATGGAGAATCAGCTGAAGGCGGTAATAAGTGAACTGGTAAAAAACCGTTGGCCATTTCGATTGCATGCAACGTATGATGAGAGTATCACTAGATTTTTGAATGTTATGGAACAAGTAAATCAGGAAACACCGTTTAATGGTCTGACCTGGTTTTTCGACCATGCTGAAACTGTGAGCGATGCAAACCTGGACCGGATAAAGGCTTTAGGCGGAGGTTTAGCAATCCAAGACCGCATGGCTTTCCAGGCTGAGGGATTTGTTTCAAGATATGGAAAAAATGCTGCGCTCCACACCCCTCCCATCCGCAGAATGCTGGACAAGGGTTTACGTGTTGGGGGTGGTACAGATGGCACAAGGGTCTCAAGTTTCAATCCCTGGATTGGAATCTATCAATTTGTATCCGGAAAGTCACTAGGTGGATTAAAATTCGCATCCAGCGAAAATCAGGTGGACAGGATATCCGCACTGAAAATATATACCCTGGGAAGTGCTTCATTAATTCATCAGGAAAACGAGCGCGGTATGCTGAAGAAAAATTTCCTGGCAGATTTGGTAATTCTGAATGCTGACTACCTTGGCGTTGAAGAGGAGAAAATAAAAGATATCCGCTCAGTGCTAACCATTCTGGACGGCAAAGTTATATTTGGCGCCCGGGAATATCAAACAATCGCACCGCAAGTTCCAAAGGCACTGCCGGATTGGAGTCCGGTCAATTTCTATAGCGAGTATCAAAGCCGCTAAATACAAATCACAATGCTCAACATCAAAGGCAAAACTTTTAATTAAGTATTTGCCTTTTTTTGGTATATAACTTCTTTACACTTGTCAAACCAGGATTTCGAGTACAAGTTAACTGCTTACTATTAGTAGCTTCGAATCCTAAACCATCCTGGAGCTGGAAAAGCATTAAAATTTAAAAGAAAGCTGTGTATTGAAAAACCTGGAGTTTGCATTAACGGGAACGACGTCTTTAATAAAACCACCGACTCTAAAATATTGGTAGCCGGCACTCAAGGAAAAATGATTATTAATCCGGTAATCTGCACTCAACAAATAGGTCGTGCCAATGTAACGCGCTATGGAATTTGAGCCTGCAATATTGAAGCTTCCACCTGGGTGAAAGATGCCGTCCTGGAGCGAATACCGCCAGTTATAAACCAGGTCGATCTGAAATAAAAATCTATCGGTAAAGTTGAGTGTCAGATATGGATGAATATCTATGAGGTTGGATGGTCCGATTAATGGATTAAATCCAAAGTAACCACCTTTCGGGTATAAGGGGTTAAAACTATTCAGTTTTTTATCCAATGCATTTTTGTCTCCTGATATGTAATCATTCCGCAGGTTTACCGTCGGTGTAAATTTAACCCCGTTAAATCTATAACGCAGTTCGATAGCCAGCGTCCATGCGCTGATTTGATTTTGACCAAACTTTCCGAACTGGTAGGCTGTCTCTATATTATACATAAAGAGCTTATCATCCTTCCAGTGACGAATCGCCACAGTATGCCGGACTTCCCTGTCCGTTCCCGCTTCAAATCGAGACTGCTCCCGCATGGCACCAAGATAATAGAAGTCAAAATTTCCGGTTTGAGCAGACCTAATGTCTGAATAGGCACCCCAAAGGTTTCCCTGCAATTTGGTTTGATTGTCAAACAAGCCTGGATTAGTTCTATCTGTGGCTAAAACAAAAGCATCAATTCTCACCTTTGGTTTATTGTAAGAGAACTTTAAACCGGTAAAATACTGACGACTGTTGTTTCCGTCTCTAACTGAAATTAACCTACCCGAACCATAATCGAGCTCCTGACGGCCAATCCTTAGTAGAAGTTGCTGTGCAGGAGTGGACGAAAAGTCGTAATCTATAAAAAGGTCCTGAAGCTCAAGCTTATCCTCATCTAAGGTTGAAACTGCATATTTACTGCCATTTTCGAGGCTGCTGTTTAACTGAGCAAAAAACCTGAAATTATCACCGGAACGAACGCCCGCGTGCAGGGAATAACGCTGAAGAAAGGAGTAATTGAACCCCTGATTGGCAATCCAGTTTTCATCCTCTTTAAGTGCCCACTCAGAACGTATTTCACCGCCAATTGACAGTATCACCGGACCAGAAGAGGAAATCTGTGAATGCTTCAGGCGGTTATATAAGTTTCTGCCCGAATCCGCCAGATGGGTATAATCCTCATCAAACCTAAGCAGCATAAAATTTTGTGCCTGTACATTTTCCCCAGCGAAGGCTGCAATCAAAACTAAAGCTGATATTTTCAATAAACACTTTATGCCAATCATTGCATTTCTAATTGCTTTTTCTAAGAGTCTGCTCCAACTCAGTCAAACCGCTTTGAGCTTGCCATGGCAGCCTGAAACAATCTTTTCCGTTAGATTTTGATGCTTCCAATCGCTTTTTCCAGCGCAGTATCACGCGTTTCAGATAATGCAAATCCCTCGGCCCTGCATACGGTTATATCATTCATCCCAATAAAAGTCAACATGAATTTTAAATATGGAGTTAAAAAATCCTTTTTTATTTCCTCCCCTAAGCTGTATATGCCACCAGTTGTGACAGCAAGAAAAACCTTCTTTCCACTAAGCAGTCCAATAGGACCCTTGTCAGTATATTTAAAGGTAATTCCTGCGCGGGTTATGTGGTCAAACCAGGCTTTTAATGTTGATGAAACCCCAAAATTATACATCGGTGCACCAATCACTACAAAATCTGCCCAGTTGAGCTCTTCTATTGCTGAATTGGAATGTTTTATTGCCTCCCTATGCTCCCCGGTATGTTTTTCCACATCGGTGAAAAAAGCGTTCAGATGTACCTCCTCTAAGTGGGGAAAAGGTGCGTTGGTGAGATCCCTGATGTGTAGTGCGGCTGAAGGATAGTTTAATTTCAATCTATCAATAATCGCCTCTGATAGTTTTATACTATTTGACTCCTCGCCTCTTGGGCTTGAAATAATCTGCAGGATATTGGACATATTCATTAATTTTAGTGGATATTTTTTTAAGTCAACCCCCAGTCGAATTGCACTAATCGGCGTAACCGCGGTGAGGGATAAGAGTATTGATGTACTGTTTTCCTGAAGTAAAACTACTCTGGCAACTCAATACTATGTATCGCAGTTTAATGATATGATTTATCAGTTTTTTGATGGTAACCTATATTGCGTAGTTTCCTGAGTTTAATGCAAACAGAAATTTTATTTACCGGTAATCTGGCTCAGCCTCTTGAATTCCAAGGCAAACCCTTAAAGCTCGGGCAACAAAATCGGGCGATCAAAGTAGCGTAGAAAATCAGACTATGGAATAAAAACCTAAAGGTGCCTTCTCAATTATTACAATGCTGATAAGTTATATGATTAGCATTATATAAAACAAACGCTGCCCCGGATTATTTTTGTTGTGCAAGTTTCCCGTTTGATCTGGGAATGAGAAAAAATGTAGGTTCGCACGAATTCAGCATCCCGGCACCTCATTCTGATAGGTAATCCTGCCTAAGTTCATGGCTCTTGCAACAACAATAAATTACATACCTTATACAATGAAAACACTACATCAAACCCCTTTCAAATTGATGCTATTACTCGCATCAATTTCACTAGTTATTGCCTGCGGGTCTCCCGAAAAGAGAACGGAGTTGCAATCCAACGCAATAAGAAACATAAAAACAGGTGGCAGCAAGCTCATTTCCATTGATGGAAAATATAACGTGTGGACGAAAAAGGTTGGAGAAGGGAAAATCAAAGTTTTGCTTTTACACGGCGGTCCGGGGTTTTCACATGATTATTTCGAATGTTTTGAAGACTTTCTCCCAAAAGAAGGCATTGAATTTTATTATTATGACCAACTTGGCAGCGGCTATTCCGATGTTCCTACAGACACAACACTTTGGAACACTGCTCGTTTTGTTGAAGAAGTTGAACAGGTAAGAAAGGGACTGGGTCTGGATAACTTTTACATTCTGGGGCATTCCTGGGGAAGCCTGCTGGCTATGGAATACCTAAACAAATACCAGAAACATGTTAAAGGTGCTGTCCTTTCCAACATGACCGGTAGCATAGCGGACTTTGTTGACTATAGTGCTGTGCTAAAGTCGAAACTCTTTACAGGAGAGGAAAAACGATTGTTTGACTCGTTGGATAGGGCTAAGGCTTATTCTTCTCCTGATTATTCCTCGCTCCTAAACGAGAAACTTTACACTAAGGTAATTTGCCGACTTCCTCTTGAGCAATGGCCCGAACCCTTAGTAAGAGCATTTAAAAAGCCCAACCAGACCATATATCTGCAGATGCAGGGAATAGATGAATTTCATGTTACCGGCAGCTTAAGAAACTGGGACTTCTGGGATAAATTGCCAAACATCAAGGTACCGACATTGGTACTCGGTGGGGTGTATGACGAGATGAACCCTAAAAGTATGAAAAAAGAAGCACAGCTAATTCCCAAAAGCAGGCTATATCTGTGTCCGGGTGGCAGCCACATGGCCATGTATGATGATCAGAGCAATTACTTTAACGCCCTTATCGGCTTTTTAAAAGATGTAAATCAGGAAAGTTTCGTAGCTGATAAAAAATAACTGCTGATAGACCCTGGTAATAGGCATATTCCGCAGAAATAATGATCATGGATAACGCAGCCTTAGACTACCTAAGCTAGGTGCATTTCTTAATCACCGTGGGGATTGACTGAAAAAGAAGGAAGCAGCATAATCTTTAAATCAGAATTAAATTTTAAGCCATGAATATTAAAATGAAAAAACTAGCTTGTATAAGCGGAGTGATATTCTCCTACTTCAGTATATTCTTTTCCGGACAAATCACTTTTAACCCTGACAGCGGCAAAATCCCTGACTCTTTGCAAATCTTGATTGCCGGTAGAAGCACATTTACCAGAACTGCGATGTGCATGAAATACAAATCAGTCGACGATATCAAGTTAAATTATTTTACAAGCCTCCCGAATACTGAAAATCCTCCAATTGAAGTAGAAATCAAATCCGGGAAATCATCTATTGAACGGTGGCATATGCCAAAAAAATGATTCTTTAATTAGAATAAAAATATAATGAAAAAGAATAAAAATCTACCTTTTTCAGTCACCTATATTGGCGGTCCGACGGTGCTCTTTGATATAGGAGGCTTAAGATTAATGACAGATCCGACATTGGATGAGGCTGGAAGTTTTTTTAAACTCAACGAGCACATGACGGAAACCAAACTCAAAGGACCTGCGGTTATTCCCCCAGAATATGTAGATGTGGTTTTGCTAAGTCATGATCATCACTTTGACAATCTTGATCATGCTGGCCGACGTTTTCTGGCGCAGACGGGTGTGGTTCTGACAACCAGGTCGGGGGCAGAACGATTGAAAGGAAACAGTATTGGTCTTTCTCCCGGGGAATCCATGGAATTTCAGATTCCTGCGGGGGGCCGACTGGTTGTTACGGCCACACCCGCGAGGCATGGCCCCTCCGGTATCGAAAAAATAACCGGCGAAGTGGTCGGTTTCCACCTGAGCATCCAGGGCGAGCTTATGCAGAGTCTATACATTACCGGCGACACCGTTTACTACGATGAAATCGAAAAACTGGCAAAGCAAATAAATCCGTCATATGTGTTTATTTTCGCTGGCGCGGCACGGCCCCGTGGTCCTTTCAATTTGACAATGGGTACCAACGACGCCTTGGATACCGCAGCTGCATTCAGGCATTCCCTAATAGTGCCCGTCCACTCAGAAGGCTGGTCACACTACACAGAAAACAATGACAATCTGCAGGAGGCTTTCAATATTTTAGGTATCGGGAATCAGCTGATCTTTCTTGAACCCGGAATCCCCACAAAACTATTCAATTAAGCATTGTAAATAAATTTAAAAAAAATGGAAACCATACCGTTAATACCCCCATTTAATCTCCAGACAGCCCTACAAAAAGTTCAACTTGCGGAAGATGCCTGGAACTCACAGGATCCGCTTAGAATAGCCCTTGCCTACACTTTAGATAGCGAATGGCGTAACAGGGACACTTTCATTAACGGAAGAGAAGAAATCGTTAAATTCTTAGAAAAAAAATGGAAAAAAGAGTTGAACTACCGTCTTAAAAAGGAACTCTGGTCATTCCATGATAACCGGATCGCGGTTAGATTCGAGTATGAGTACCAAAATATTCAATCCCAATGGTTTAGAGCCTACGGTAACGAAAATTGGGAGTTCGATGAACACGGATTAATGAGAAAGAGATATGCAAGTATTAATGACCTTGCTATCCATGAAACTGAGAGGCGTTTACGATGCTGATGTATCTGTCAACTTACATTGTAAATATCCGTAAAGCGCATGCTGCGACGGCTTCCACTTGGTTAAAAAGAAATAAACGATTTAAAGAAGAAAAATGAAAAAACTCAGCATTCTCATCATTGTAGTTGGAATAGTAACAACAGGCTTGACAACAACCCACGCACAAAGTACGAAAGGAAATAAAAAACCAATGGATGCACCTGCATTAAAAAAGCATTCACAAACATTGAATCTTATCGAATTTCATAAAATCAAGGTCGGGGATACAGAAATATTTTATCGGGAGGCGGGTGACCGTGGAAAACCGGTCATATTGCTTTTGCATGGCTTTCCCTCATCATCCCACATGTACAGGAATCTAATCACGAAGCTGGCACCTGACTATCATCTAATTGCACCTGATTATCCTGGATTCGGGATGAGCAGTAGCCCTTCGCCCGAAACGTTCAGTTACACCTTTGACCATTTATCAGAGATTATTGAAAAATTTATAGATAAACTTAAGCTAAATTCCATTACCTTTTATCTACAGGATTATGGCGGTCCGGTTGGATTTAGAATCATTAATCGGAGGCCCGAATTGGTTAGGGCATTAATCATTCAGAACGCTAACATGTATGTGGAAGGAATTGGTCCGGATGTACAGAAAATTGGTGCACTAAGCGCTGCAAACGACACTAAGGGCTTGAAAGCGGCTGTTAATTACATGATGTCGTTTGAAGGAATAAAGGAGCAGTATCTATATGGTTCAAACCAACCCAATCGCATCAGTCCAGATAGTTACAATATGGACCACTTCTTTTTTGAGCAGCCCGGTATTAAAGACATTCAGAAGGTACTATTTAGCGATTATAAAAACAATTTCCCGAAATATCCGCAGTGGCAAACTTACCTTAGAAAGCATCAGCCGCCAGCGCTTTTGGTCTGGGGTAAGAATGATAAAATATTCCCCGGCGCCGGAGCAACCGCTTACAAGAAAGATTTACCTCACGCAGAAATTCATCTTTTTTCCGGAGGACATTTCCTTTTAGAGGAACGCGGTGAAGAGGTAGCGGGTTTAATACAAAGCTTTATGAAAAAATTAAGATAACAATAAGGCCTTACACGTCAAATGTAAGGCCTTATTTAATTCAGCAAAGAATAAGCGCTGATTTCTATCCCTCGATCGTAGCATATGGTTTCGATTTGTGCAGCTGTACGAAAATATTTAAACTGGACTTTTGCAATTAAAGAATTGCCCACTTTATTTAAGCTGTTAAAAAACCAATGCTGTTGTTCTGAAATTCGTCGAGGTTAAAATGTATTAGCGGATATTTTAGAACCCTGTAGTCTTTTTTTATTTTATGTAGATAACGAATGTATAAATTAACGCTTAATGGTTTGAAATTTTAAAGAAAGTCGCATAGCAACACGCGGAATTATAGCCGAAACGCTGTTTCTATTAAATTGCTTTTAATTTCTTGATTTCTTGTTCAAGCTGCTCAATATATTCTTTCTGCGGCTTTAATAGTTCCTCAATTTCCTCAAGGGTATATTTTGGTACAATATGCTGTGGACAGTTCCAGTCGTAAGCCGATATTTTAAAGGTTAACATCCATTCCGGCTTATTTTTATATCTCTGGGGTTTTAATAGTTCATAAAGTCCCGGATTTTTACCAATTTCAACAACTTCAGCTTTGGCGTATATCTTCAGCCGCGCTTTCAGCGGATAGGAAAGAAGTATGAGTGCAACATTTGGATTTTTGGAAATGTTTGCTGCTGTTATGTATTGCCGGTTTCCCGTAAAGTCAACTATCCCGATTGAAGTATCGTCGATAACCTTAATAAAACCTTTAGGGCCTCCGCGGTGCTGAATGTAGGGATATTGATTCTCACCAAATGAGGCAATATAAAAGCTATCTATCTGGTTTATGAAGTCAATTTCATATTCGGTTAATCCGTCAACAAAAGTTCTTTTTTCCATGCGTTCATAACTCAGCCGGCTGCCAAGCTTTTCCTGTAAGGCCTTAACTGAATCTGTGAAGGCTAATTGTGCGTAGTTCATAGACTAAATTTAAGCTTAACTTTTTATAAAGCACTAATTTGTCTAATCATCTGATTAGTGAATCCCCACTCATTATCATACCAGGACATCACTTTTACCAAATCACCATCTACCACTCTGGTCATCGCCAAATCCACTATTGAAGCTAACGGGCTCTTTATAATGTCTGTAGAAACCAGCGGCTCATCTGTTGTACCAACAACATTTTTATACCTTTCTGAAACAGATTCCTCTAACAAAATCTCATTTATCTCCGCTGCAGTCGTGGGTCTCTCCGAGATAAAAGTTATATCAGAAATTGACCCTACAGAAACCGGAACCCGGACTGCTACACCGTCAAATTTGCCAGCATACTGCGGGAGTGCTTTTGTGGTTGCAAGAGCAGCTCCTGTTGCCGCTGGTGCCAGGTTGATTCCTGCTGTTCTTCCCATTCTTGGTTCCTTTTTTGAGGGAGCGTCCATTAATGTCTGTGATGCAGTATAGGCATGGGTTGTGTTCAAAATCGCTTTTTTAATCCCAATTCTTCTGCCCAGAATTTCTATAATTGGACTTATGTTATTGGTTGTGCAACTGGCGCAGGAGAAGATGTTAACTTTTCCTTCTTCGGTGTTCACACCATGAACAATCGTAGGTGTATCTTTGGTTGGCCCCGATATAACAACGAATTTTGCTCCTGAAGCCATGTGTTTTTCCGCATCTGCCCTGTTGGTGAAAAGCCCTGTACTTTCAATCACCACTTCCGCTTGAAATTCGCGCCAGGGAAGGTCCGATATTTCCCGGAATGAGCTGTAATGAAAAGATTTATCGCCTATATGAATCGTATTTTCACTATGGGTAATTTCCCGTTCATACCGCCCGTAAATACTATCATATTTCAAGAGATAAACAGCATTCTCTATACTCATTAGGTCATTTACAGCAACCAACTTTAAATTCTCAGAATCCAGAATCAATTTTAGCGATGCTCTGCCAATGCGGCCTAAACCGTTTATTCCTATTTTTTTCATGTTTTTTTGCTTTGAAAATTATCCTGCAACCCATGAATTCCCGGAGTTACAGTTGTGTAAACCTATTGAATTTATTTTGACCCAAGGCGAATTCAACAATCAGAAAAGTAATAGTAATTATTATTGAATTTATAGCGATAAGCCTACTGTGATTTTGGGTATTATTTGAAAATTATAGTTGGGATTTAAGGGTAAGCGTAGGATAAAACCCCTCCTTTGAATAACCAGCAGTCAAATTAATCCGCGCATACGATGCTGGGGCGAAATAGAGCCCAGCCCCAAAACCATGATGCACCCGTTCACTATGCTCGCCCCTTTTCCAGACCCTGCCGAAATCATGCATTGCATTGAATCCAAATTCCCCGGGAAGAATGTAGTTTAGAAATGATCCAATTCTTATCCGAATTTCAGCATTATTAAACGCGCTGTAATCACCCGCAAATCGGAACTTCCTGTAACCGGTTAAGTTATCGGTGCCTCCCAAATATGGCAGTTGAAAAAATTCCGGCTTTCCGGCACTGAAACCTCCACCTAAGCGATTGCTAAAGACCATACTTCCTTTTTCATTCAGTTTGAAAAAGAATGTAAATTCAGAATTCACCACTCCAACGCGCCTGGCATTTTGCCCAAACCCGGTCAGTAATTCAAGACTTGACTTTAAAAGGGTTCCTGATTGCGTAAGAACTACCTTATCCCTGTTATCTATCATCAACTGCAGGGCAGCACCAGCCTGAAAACTGTTTCGACTGATCTGGATACCTGAATTATCTCCCGCCAGATAACGCTCAATGAACTTTCCAGTATTTTTTGATCCTGAATAATGAAAATTTTGGAATAACGGGCCAAATGTAATATTATTCGCACCCCAGCGGTTCCTTATCAAAGCCTTAAAGGTATAAAGGTTGAACCTTGCCCTGTAGAAACTCAAAGGCGGGGACTCTCGGTCAAATACACTCTCATTCCCCGAGCCAAAATAATTGCGTGTATTGTTCGGTGCATTTACCTCTAAATCGATAAGAAGATCATGATTTCCAACGGAATTCATCCACTCGCCCAGATAGTGCAAGCTAAAAGCTGAGGTATTCCACGCGTATAGCGCAGAAAGCGAATGAATGCTTGCAAAAGGTTGTTTTCTAAAACCCGGGACGGTGAATCGATGTGAAATGCCAACCATGGCACCATCATCGACATTAAAACCAACATTGGCTAAAGTTAGCTTCCGGGAATAAAGGTTAGTAGCGTAATAAGTGAAATTCGCGGTATCGGTTGACAATTTTGTCCGCAGCTTGTTATGAAAACTGTCAATACGGTCCTGAGGCTTTCCATAATAAATTAATGGCTTCCCCTTCCATTTGAGCTTGACATCTTTAATATCCTCCCCTCCTACCAAACGAACCTTAATCTTTGAATTTAATGATTCCATGAAAACACTATCATTTCCCGCCCGAAGAAATATGCGCAACTCTTTTGTAATTGCCGGATCGAGTTCCCGCTGGAGAATCAGCTTTGAGCCAGCTTTCCCCGCTCCGGCTCTGGAGATATCAAGCTGCATATAGCCATTGCCTTTTTCAATCAGGCTGACGAGTTCGTCCTGATCGCTGAGCGGCACATCTACTGTTTTGTTTAGAAAAAGATAATACTGGTCCATCAAATCAGGCAGCGCATCCCGCCGCTTTCTCATTTGCGTCAGAATCTGTGCTTTGATACCAGGATCTGTCGGGTCTGGAAGTTTAAGCAATGCCTGGGAAAGCAGGGAATCCGTTACAACCGCACAAAATTCTTTAATGGTATTTTTCCATTCCAGCTGGCTGACGCCAGAAAATATCTGTGAGTTTAAATTTCTGCCTTCCCATAAAAACCAGTTAATATTTCGAATATCTCTTTCATAGCCTTGCATCATGGGCAATAGCCAGCTGGACTGTGCAAGCCGTTGCACGATACCGTCCGACCGGTAGAATACCTGATCCCGGTCACGAGGTACGGGAATGTATTGAATACCGTCTGTTTTTTCCTCCATTGCCCAACGCCATTGATCCTCATGCCTATCCCAGTCCCCCAGCAATACATCCAGTGCTTTTGCTTTTAAATAAGTCTTCCAGTCAACCCTGTACCGATTACTGTTTGCTACCTGCTTTAACATTTTTGCGGTATTGTCTGATTTGCCCAGCGGTTCCCGCTCCTCCAGAAGACAGAGGGTATTTACAAAATCTTTTGCAAAAATCCCTAGCCCGATATCGCCCTCCACAACCCCTATCAAAGGATTAGTATGTGGAATCCCAACGACTTGAGCTAAAACAGGAACAACCAATGCTCCGAAAGGGTATTGCGCAGACATGTTATCCTCTAAAATATCTAGTAGAAATGTTTCTCTAAGTGGAAGTGGAAGTAACACCGCCGGAAATTTCTTTACCGACCTGAGCGTCCATTCCTTACCGGCGGCATCTTTTAATCTCAGTGTTTTTGATTGATTCCCCCCTCCCGCTTGAATTGCGGTAAGACCACCGGCAATTTCTGAGAGCCGGATAACAGGAACTTTGACAGGCCTAGCATAATCTTTCCGATAGTTTTCACCAAAAACTTGCCGGTGCAATCTGGACACACTATCGTATTTTGCCACGGGTATTATTATAACCGAATCCAGTTTCTGATTCTGGCCTTTTAATGTGGGAGTGGCTAACAAAAAAGCAAGAGTAAAAAAAATATGTTGTCTAATCATAGCAATTAATTTTAGCATTCTGTAAATGTCCTGTTGAATGCGTGAAGGTGAGCATACAACTGAATAAACAGAAATAATGATATTCATAAATGCTATCAATATATTTATAATTCAATATCGATCTGAAAATCCAAGGCGCTATTTATTATAATTCTGATAAATACTATTACTGTTGTTTTGATGGCTTTCGCCAGCCTATACCGTAATTTGAATACCTAAGGAAACATAACCTATTTATGAAAATTTTTAATCTGCTGATGGTGTTTATTGCTTCAAGTATTTCTGTAGTGGCGCAAAACAGCAACCTGGAAGAACTTCCAATCGCGACCTTAAAACAACAGCTTTCCAGGCACAATGCGGATACGACAACAATAAAACTAAAAATTGCTCTGGGAAGAGTACTTTTGGTCAAGCCAGGCGGCGGAGGCTTTGAAATAGACTCAGCGATGAGGTTTTCAGCAGATGCCGAGTACTTAAGCCGCAGGATTGGGTATACTAAAGGCATCATTAACGCCATTTTGCTCCGGGCACTTTCATATAATAAGAAAAATGAGCCGAAGGCTGGCCTGAACTCCGCAAGACAGGCTTTAGCTTATTCAATTAAAATAATGGACTCAACGGGGATAGCGGAATCATACATCGTTATCGGGCAGCACTACTCCATATCGAAGCCAGAGCAACTGGTTAAGAGAATGGATTACTACCGGAAAGCGAGTGTTATTTTCAGAAAAACCCGTAATTTTTATCGGCTCGCCTCTTCCTTACAAGGTGATGCGGAAATGTTGTTGCTGAACAGACAACATATGGAAGCAATAAAAATACTGTTTGAGGCCATCAATGTTAATAAGGCGATCGGGAATAAGTCCATTCAGGGAATATATTGGCTTATAGCTCGAACACTGAATGAACTTGGCGATTTTCCCAGCGCTTTAAAATACTCGCTTCTTGCGATTAAATCAGCAAAAGCAGTCAATGACACTACCTTAACCGTTGCCAGTATAAACTTAACTACCTCAAGTATATACACTTATATGAGGGATTATAAGAATGCGCTCCCATATGCGTTAAAGGCGCTTGAAATCGCGAAGCATTACAAAGATTCAGATTATATCTTTACAATATCCATTTCTGCTGCTTTTAACTATACCAGAGTCAATAGGTTATATAATGCACTGAAATTGTTGAGAAATGTCTGGCAATATGCAAAGAATGACGCGGATTCCCTGTATGTCATGACCTACTTCCTGGGCAACCTCAACCATGCAAAAAAATATAAGCAGGCAGCTTTGTACGCAGGCGAGGTAACACGGCTTCTCGAAAAGATACCACCTGACAATTTTAACAATAGGATTACTGCATATAATTTTCTCGCCTTTCACTACATTGAGACCCGACAGATAAAACTGGCCTACCAATATGCAGACGCATACGCAGCAGTTGTCAAATCCTTTAATTTTCCTATAGGTGTCAGGTCAGTAGAAAATATGTATTATAAACTCGATTCGCTACAGGGCAACTATCAATCTGCCATTAAGCACCACTTATTGGCCCAGGGGATTAAAGACTCGATAGACAATGTTACCAAAGCCTATCAGGTATCGCTTTTGCAAATCGAAAATGATACGGAGAAAAAGAATAACGATATTGATGCCCTTACCAGAGCGGGGCAGGCTAAGGATGATGCATTGAAACGTACGCAATTGATGCAAAAAGCTATCATTGCCGCGTCCGTTTTACTGGCCATAATTACCACACTTATATTTAGCCAATATCGGCTTAAACAAAGAACCAACCGGAAACTTGAAGAAAGTCAGCGCGAATTGGATCAGAAAAATGCTTTCCTTGAAACTTTGAATACCCAACAAGATAAGCTTTTGAAAGAGAAAGAATGGTTAATTAAAGAAGTCCACCACCGAGTCAAGAATAATCTCCAGATGGTTACCAGCTTATTGAGCTCTCAAACGACCTATCTTGATAATGATGCTGCAATTTTGGCTGTCAATGATAGTTTGCGGAGAATGCAGGCTATGTCCATGATTCATCAAAAGTTATATCAGGATGATAGCGTATCGACTATATTTATGCCCGAATATATTGATGAACTTATTCATTATCTTCGTGACAGTTTTGATGATAACCACAGGATTATTTTTCACCAGAAGATCGAACAATTAAGCCTGGGTGTCACCCAAGCTATTCCTTTAGGTCTTATTATAACTGAGAGTATAGTCAATTCAATAAAATATGCATTCCTGAACAGCAAAGCTGGAATTGTTAATATCTCTTTAGGGCAAGATGGTCCTGACCATCTATTACTCTTCATTGCGGATAACGGAACGGGATTACCGGAAGGTATTGATAAATCCCCTTTGAATTCCCTTGGTCTTGACTTAATGCAGGGCCTTGCCAGACAATTGAAGGGAACGTTTCAGATCGAAAATAATAACGGTGTGCAAATAAAAATCAAATTCATTCATCCAGAAAAAACAATTTAGCTAAATTTATACCTATGGCCAAGAAAGTGCTCATCGTTGAAGATGAATATATAGTTGCAAGTAACCTTCGTTTGATATTAGCAAAAGCAGGTTACAGCATAATCGGCATTGCGATATCCGTCGAGGACGCGTTGGATCAGATGCAGAAGCAGAAGCCTGATATTGTTTTACTCGATATCATGCTTAATGGCGAGCGCTCAGGAATTGATTTAGCTAAAATATTGACTGCACTACATATTGCTTTCGTTTATCTTTCCGCTAATTCTAACCAGGCCATGTTAGAAGAAGCAAAAAAAACCGATCCTTATGGTTTTTTGGTTAAGCCCTTTCGTGAAAAAGACCTAATCGTAACGCTGGATATTGCTTGGTACCGACAGAAAAACAATCTTGAGGCCAGGCTTTTACAAGAAGTATCATTACAGAAACAATTAATGGATATTAGTAATGGAAAATCTGAAGCAAAGCAAAAATTATTGGAGCTCTGTCAGGCGATAAGGACCTTTATCCCATTTGATTTGATCGTCACCCAGGCTAATTCAGCTAGTGGGTACGTAAATTGCGGTTATTTAAGGACAGGTTTCAGTGAATATGAGTTCATTGTTGAAACTGAATTAATAACCTCTCTGAAACCAAAACAATCTCTGCAAAAAAAAACGTTCAATACCGTTGAAGAACCAGCATTCTTTCCGCATGTCACCGAGGAAATCGAGATCAACCTCAATTCAACAATCGCGAGCGAAAGAATTTGGATGGATCATTTCAAAATGGAATCTAACCTAATTTTCCGATTGGATATTGGCGCCGGAACTGCATTCTCCTATCAGTTTTATAGTCGGCAAAGGGACTTGTATACGCAGAAACACGCAGGAGTATTAAAACTCTTCAAGAAATGCCTGAGCAATGTTACCGAGAAAATGTTTCGTCCTTCAATTTCTCCTGTAATCGGAATCCCTCAGGAGCCCATTAATGATGAGCTAAAACTTTTGGAGCGTCATGAGTTCAATGGAATTATTGGCCGCCACTCTCTACTGCTCGCTGCTTTGGACCTTACCGTTCAGGTTGCACCATACAATACATCGGTTCTGATACTCGGGGAAAGTGGTACAGGTAAAGAGAAAATTGCACGTGCCGTTCACCAGTTATCGCCGCGAAGAGACCAGCCGTTCATTCAGGTAAATTGCGGAGCTATTCCTTCCACGCTTATTGAATCGGAACTTTTTGGACACGTACTAGGTGCATTTACGGGAGCGACCGAAAAAAGAAAAGGGAAGTTTGAACTTGCAAGCGGCGGAACTATTTTTTTAGACGAGATTGGAGAACTTCCCCTAGATATGCAAGTAAAACTACTTAGGGTACTGCAGGAAAAAGAGGTAAATGCTGTTGGTGCCAATGCACCATTTAAGGTTGACGTTCGTGTGGTTGCCGCAACCAACCGAAATCTGGAGAAAGAGGTGGCGGCAGGGAAATTTAGGCTGGACTTATATTATCGGCTTAACATATTTCCAATTACCATTGTTCCGCTAAGGGAGCGCAAGAGCGATATTCCCGCGCTGGTTAGCTTTTTCAAAAATAAATTCTGTAAAGAATTCAATAAGCCTATAGCTGATGTTGATGAAAAAATGATGGAGCAGTTGTATGAATACCAATGGCCAGGCAATGTACGAGAGCTGGAAAATATAATAGAGCGTTCTGTTATATTAAATGAGGGAACAAGTAAATTAACATTAAAGCAGCCTCTTAGTGATCTGACCACTAGCAAGTCCCCTATCAGCACAATCGAAACATTAGACGATATTAAGCAGATACAAATGGAGACGGAACGCGCCCATTTAATATCAGTTCTCAAAATAGCTAATGGGAGAATTAGGGGGCAGAATGGTGCTGCAGATTTGCTTAAAATTAAGCCCACCACATTGGAATCAAAATTGTTAAAATTAAATATCCGCAGACAAGATTATTTTCCTTCCCAGGAAATTTAAATTAAACATTAGCATAGAAAGGATGCAAGATTCTAGCAATTAATTTTGATTATGCCCATAATTAAAAGTAAATTAAATAAAGGGGTTATGGATCATCTCTATTTACAGGTCCAGAAAATTGAATCTGGCATCTTCTGATGCAGGAGTATACCTGCTATTTAATCTTCAGGCATTTATAGTACATACATTAACTGATCGGAATCCAAATGTGATTTGAACAACTTTCCTGAAATTAAATTAAAAAAACAAGCGACTATTTTAGTCCTATGATAAAAGGATCACTTACCGATTGTTGTTTAGGTTATCCTACCATTTGCTCCAATCGTCGTTTATACCCTGCAGGCAGTTTTTTATCTGATTCATACTCGCAATGGTTGCTCTTGACCCGCCAACTCCTCAGCTAAAGTGCCATAATCCAGATGAGAAGGAGATTTTAAGGGAAATTTCAGGAATATCGTCAGTCCGTTATTATTTTTGATGTTAAATGTTCCGCCAAGCTGCGGGGTCAATCCCTTCAAAAGATTTATTCCGAGTGTGTTTACGTTAGATAAGTTAAAATTACTTGGCAGTCCTACACCATTATCACTGATTATTACTTCTACGAACGTATCGACTTTCTTAACCCGAATGCTTATTTTTCCATTTTGGTTATCGGGAAATGCATACTTCAAAGCATTGGTCACTGTTTCATTTAAGATTATACCTATCGGTATTGCTTGGGAAACATCAAGCATGAAATCCTCAATTTCACAGAATATCTCAATGTTATTGATGTCATCATCCAGGAAGTCATATAAGGAATCCACTAATTCGTTAATGTATAGGAATACACTAATTTGAGTAACATTGTCTGTTTTATATAACTGATCATGGATAAGTGCGATTGATCGAACTCGGTTCTGGCTGTCCAAAATGGCCTGCTGGGCACTTTCACTGGACAGATAAGCAGATTTGGAGGCGAGTAGGCTCATGACTATCTGCAAATTATTCTTAACACGATGATTCACTTCCTTTAAAAGCAAATCCTTCTCTCCGAGAAGCTGATTTTTATATGATACCAGGTGCTTAAGAGCATTATTCTGGTTGTCGATCTCCAATTTCTGCGATAATAACATGGCATTGCTTCGCTGCTTTAGCCTATACCTGCTAAAGATCAGCGCAGTAACAATCAGCAGTACGATTATTCCACTAATGGTAACGCGTTGAATTAGCTCATTGCGTTTCATTTTAATATCTTTGATCAGCGCGTCTTTAGTAAGCATTTCAATATGCCTGTTTCTATCCATTGCTGCATTTTCGATGTGCAGCAGGGATATTTGATAGGCTTTAGAAACATTATCAATCGAATCTTTAATCGCTTTTTCTTTCTGGAAATGCGCCAAAGCAGACTTTTTATCACCTTTCAGCGAGACCAACTGATAATATCGATATTCGGCGGTCTGAATGCCCTTAGCATAATTTAATTTGTGTGCTAAATGCGCATGCAACTCTGTGTGTTTATAAGCCTTGTTAACTTTCCCGGTCTCGGAATAGTAATAAGCGAGAGCATTATGGACGTTCATTATTTGCTGGATGTTTTCAGGATAGATTTTTGGCAATAAGCTTTCCAGTTCGCTTACATATTCTTTAGCTTCCGGTAACTGTTTAGCATAAACCAGGGTATTGATATACTCTATTTTGAGTGCGATATCTTTTAAAAAACCGCCGGTACGGCTTTTCATTTCATTAAGTACCGCCAATGCTTTGGGGATTTGGTTCGTACGGGTATATGCTGAGGCCAGCTGGTAAGCTCCTTCGCGCACAAGTCCTTCATGATTATACTTTTTGGCCAGGCTGACGACATCTTTAGAATAGGGTATGGATCGATAATAATCCTGCTTCTTGATGTAACTGGATGCGATATTTAAGTTGATAACACATACTTGAGCTGTTGTATCATTAACTTTTCTTGCGGTTTCTCGGGCTAGCAAGCTATATTTTAAGGCATTATCGTAGTCCCCTAATCTGAAGGAGTTTCTACCGATATTCCAGTAGATCCCCTCTACAGTTCTCATACTTACTCCTTTTCCCAGATTTAGCGCTTCAAAAAGGAATCTTAGTGCTTCTGTAGTCCGATCGGCCTGAAAAAGCATGTCTGCATTTACGGTTAACATATCAGCAAGGGAGTGGAAATTCTTATTTTTCCTAAATATGGCGATAGCCTTGTCAGTATACCATATACGGGTACGAAGTTCGCTCTGTGAATTGGTGCTAAAATGCTTTGATATCATGTGATATGACCTCGCTTCTCCATCACTATTGTTATTTTGGCGGCAAAATAGAAGGGCATTTTCTGCAAGTTTTACTGCCGCTTTTCCATCCCCCCTTTCATACAATGTCTCCACTCTTAACAACATTGAATTGATAATTCCGAAATGGTAATTAAGCCGGCGGCTGAGAACTTGGGCATCGTTAGCAAACCGAATTGCCGAATCTACATCTTTTGGTCCCTTTAAGCCTTTCAATAGCATTAAATGTCCAATTGCAAGCTGCAGTTTCACCTTGGTTGTATCCTCCTTGCTGGCAATGAGTTTCCGCCTCAGTACAGGCATGGGTAACTCATCTAGCCTACTCGTCTGGGCATGTGTAAATATTGCAGAGAAAAATAGGATTATATATAAAATCAAACGTTTCATATCATTGAACTCAAGATTTCCTAGTATTAATCTATAAAGATATTAATAACCGCCAAGATTATTAAATATCCACAATGAAAGAGTCAATACAACACAAGGTTGTGAATGTGGATTAGCAATCTTACGCCCGGCTTGGAGAAGTAAAATATGTTGTGGATATGGTCTATACTGTAGCTAAGGGCACATTCATAACTGGTGGAATTGTTAACGCCCATGCTGTACTGGGAACGGGATACAATCTGAATCAATCATTCAATATATAACGATTGGCCATCTATAAGTCATTTAATCAAGGGCTATCCAGGGAAATAAATCCTCTGTTATTTCCCAAAGCTTAACAACGGTCGTCTTACCCACCTGTCTAGCGCCTCGTATCACTAATGGCTTACGATTTGATCTGGTAAGCTATTTTTCTAACTCTGTAAATATTATCCTATCGAACATTTGACAAAATTTAATTCCAAAACTACTTGTTGTTACAAAATTAGGGTTAATTAGTGAATATTTCGTCACAGAATTAGGGTTAATTAATTACTTTTCTGTCACAGAATTAGGGTAAATATAGTTAATAATTGTAATAGAATTAGAGTAAATGTATGTGTTGTTGTTACTGAAATTTTTCGCGAAAATCATTTATGAATTTTCTTAATATTTTGTAGCTGGTTGTATTTAGATGATTTTTCTTGTGTTAAACGAATTCATTTCGTAAATTTGAGTGATAACATCTGAGCCCAATAGTAGTCATTTTGGATCGTTAGTAAGTCGTAATTGTGTTTTTCAAGTAATTGTTAGTCAGTGGATTGTGTAAACAAAGCTTGTTCTGGCTTCGTCGGATAATTCCATAAATTATTGAAACCATGATCGATTACAAATCATCGTTGAGATTTATAAAGTCCTGCAAAGCTTTTCGTCCGTAGCTGTTGCACAACTCAGAAATAATTATCAATGATGGAATAGAATGCAACAACTCAGGCTTTGCCGCATTTTTTATTTATAGTATTTCCTGCGAAACCAGAATGCGAGATTGACGAGTGCGATCTCCAGATCTCTGCTCGCAGGTCTAAATGAGCTAAATTTTAGCATTTTCGTTGAGCGGTTCATATAAACAATAAATATGTCTAAATAAAAAGTCTTACCCCCTTAAAAAGAATTTAGAAAAACAAGTAAATTTGATTTTCTCCAATTCATTGTATAAATTGAATTATAATCCGCACTGAATCAACCGTTATGAAAAGATATATCTTTGTTATTTTTTTAGCAATCTCCTTGTCTGTACAGGCACAGTCTAATGCTGCCAATTACAAATACATCATTGTGCCCGAGAAATTCAATTTTCTCAAGCAGGTTAATCAATATGGTTTAAATACCCTTACTAAAGCTTTTTTTGAGGAGAAGGGTTTTACGGTTTATTTTGATAATTCGGAAATACCAGAAGAAATTGCAACAGATAGATGCAAGGCCCTGGTAGCAGAAGTGCAGGAAAACAATAGTATGTTCGTTACCAATCTTACCCTTTTACTTAAAGATTGTAAGGGTGCTGTAGCGATAAAAAGCAAGCCAGGTAAAAGCAGAGAGAAAGAATATGAGACTTCTTACAATCTGGCATTGAAAGACGCATTTACGTCTTTTAACGATTTTAAGTATGTAGCAGGTAACCCAACGGCGGCTAACAATCCAACACCTGCCCCTGCAAACGTAGCGGCTAAAACAGCGCCTGAACCGGTTAATCAACCAATCGCTGCCAAAACAGAACAACAAGAGGGGCTATTGTATGCCCAGTCCATAAGCAATGGCTACCAACTGATAGATGCAACGCCTAAAATTGTAATGACCTTACTCAAAACCTCTGCAGCCGATTGTTATATTTCGAACAATGGAAACGCGAACGGTGTAGTTTTAAAAAAGAACGGAACCTGGTTCTTCGAGTACTACAAAAACAATGTTCTTGTTTCCGAAAAACTATCGATTAAATTTTAACCTTCCTTCACTGAGATTGGAAGTATTGACAGTTATTTTCCCGATAAATTTTAATGCCGTTTAAACAGGGAAAGCAAAATGGACTTAACTATTTTTTTGAAACCTGCCAGTACCTCTTCCACCGTCCAGTATTTCTGTTCTTCAGCAGATGATATCCTTATTCCTTTTAAACCGAAAGGCTTTGTGGTTATCGCCAAAACCTTAAGCCGCCCTTTATCAGGGCCGTCACAGGTAATTACCTCATCTATTTCAAATTCGATATCTGAAGGCCAGGGACCGGATACACCCCATGAGGCGGCACTGGAATTTTCGGGAATAAACGTAAGCGTATATCCTTTAGCTTTTAAACGCGCTATTGCCTCGTCAACCTGGCTTGCGTCCATTACATTGCGAGGTTCGTTCACTTGTCTACCGGATGTGAGATTGATACCGTAGCCAGCACTTATTTTCTCCTGATCGATTTTCACCGCTTTCATGTTCTATATTAATGACAACCTACGGAAATCAGTCCATGCGGTATTTCTTTTGGTGCCATGTGGCAATATTGAAAATCCCGCCCAGGGCAATCAGAAGCCCGCCACAGAATTCTGGCCAGGCAAATGAACGTATCCCATTGATATTAATGGTCCAGGGGTGAGAATCTACAGGATTTACCGAATTGAGATGTCCGGTGGTAGAGAAAGCAACAACCAGCACAATTATACCAGCAATCATCATACAATAACTTGCATTTTTCATAACATTGATTTTTAATAAATACGTTTAAAGCCTTCTGTCGGCCATTATCCTTTTGCCCCTAACAATGATTTTTTTCGCTTGCCTGTCCAGCGAGAGATTCCTGCCGACTAGACTTTCCTTTTCATGATTTACATGATAGGCCTTAACCACGTCCTTATAGCTGAGCAGTCCTGCAAAAGCATTTTCACCCTTACTGCTAAACACCATCAGAAAATCGTTCTCATTTTGAGACATCAGTTCTACTGCCTTTTTTAAGTAGTCATTAGTTTTAACCCGATCATTTACAGGTTTTGTAATTGCCGCGATTTCTTTTGCAGTATCTAGTGAAGGTTTGAAAAGATCCAGCATAGAAACCGTTCCCAGGCAATCCCCTTTAGACTCTTTAACCGCATACTGGTTTTCCACCGGAGGATTTTTCACAAAATAATCTCTCACTTCGGCAATGGTGTTATAAGGGCTGATAAAGACTTGATCACGGTCCATTACCTCTGAAACCCGTAGTTTTAACAATAGGTCGGGTTCGTAGCTATCGGGTGTATGTACCCCCCTGCGCGCAATCTTTTCTGTCATGATGGTGTTTTTCATAAAAAATACAGAAATGAGATATGCTCCAGAGCAGGCACCTAGAAGCGGAAGCAGTCCATGGATCTGATGGGTAGATTCGAGCGCAAAAAGGATACTGGTAAGATAGGCCCTCGAAGCTCCTGCAAACATAGCAGACATTCCTACCAGTGCCGACATTGGTATGCTGATATCGAGTCCCGGGAAAAAGGAATGCAATAGATATCCCATCGCAGCACCGCTGGCTCCGCCAATGGTCATTAATGGTGCCAGTGTCCCACCCGAGGTTCCACTGCCCAGGGCAATGGCCCAGGAAATAAATTTAAAGAGACATAAGGAAAGGATAACCGAAATGGAAAGCTGTCCGCTTAAAAGCGAAATAATATTATCATATCCTACACCGAGGGTACGGGGTGCGAAATAACCGACTATACCAACCGCTAGCCCGCCCATTGCTGGCCACCACATCCAGTGAACTTGAAGTTTCTCAAAAGCGTCCTCAATAAAATACACAATCTTGGTCAGCGCGAGTGATGCAAAACCGACCAATATACCGATGAGGCTATATATACCAAGGGCTGCATTTGAGGGAGCCGAAAGTGCTGGCATCGGAAAAACCGGCCCTTGTTCAAAAAGAAGATGGTGCCCCGCAGCACCGGTAATACAGGCCAATGCTACCGGAATAATCGATTTGGGAGAAAACTCAAACAATAGCAGTTCAATGGCCAAAAAAACCGCTGCCAACGGCGTACCGAATATGGCCGACATTCCCGCTGTTGCCCCTGCAGCGAGGATGATCTTGCGTTCATTGGAACTTACAGTAAATAGCTGCCCAAGGGTTGAGCCTAGTGCGCCACCTGTTGCTATAATGGGACCTTCTGCCCCAAAAGGCCCACCGGTACCTATTGCAATCGCTGAAGAAACGGGTTTTAATATGGCTATTGAAGGTTTGATCCTGCTCTGATTTGTCAGTACCTGCTCCATTGCCTCCGGAATCCCATGCCCCCTGATCGCTTTGGAACCATAAAGCGCCATCAGCCCAACTATAACACCGCCGATAATAGGAACAACAATTACCATTAAACCTAAATGATTATCTGCAGGGCTATGGAAACCAAATTCGAACTGCTGATAGAAAGAAATGTTTGTTACCAGATTGATCAGAGATACGAGAACCTTTGCTATCAGGGAAATCCCTATAGCAACGCCTACCGACAACGTGGAAATAAACAAAAGACGCTTCTTCGAACTTTTCTCTTTGTTCCTTCCTAGTTTAAACTTACCGAAAACGCCCAGCGCCGGGGCTATTGGTATTACATTTTTTGTGCTCCTCATTTTCATTTTAGAATGAAGCAAAAGTAAGAATAAAAAAGAACAAATGAAATTATAAATATATTTTAAACAATATTAAATAGACAAAATAATACAATATATACATATATAATATATTTTAAATAATATTAATATATCAAATCCAGTATTTAAATATTAGTTGTATTTTTGCCACAAGCAAGACTTATCCAATGAAAGAGTGTAATAATGTGTGTGATGTAAAAAGCTGCTATCTATGCAGCCGTGTAATAGCAGACTGGCTACCTGCGGTTGCTCAGAAAAAAAAGAATTTTCAGTTAAAAAAGGGAGAACAATTATTCACTGAAACCCAACCCGTTGGCGGTATATTTTTTGTCTTTTCAGGAACAATCAAAGTTCATAAAAAGTGGGACAATGAAAAGGAACTCATTATAAGATTTGCAAGGCCGGGAGATGTGATCGGCCATCTTGGTCTGGGAAAAAACCCTACCTACCCCGTTTCTGCAACTGCACTTGAACAGGCAACCGTCTGCTTTATCGACCTGGAGTTTTTTAGATCAAGCTTAAAAGTAAATCCTGATCTTACCTACCACTTGATGGACTTTTTTGCTGCCGAGCTTCAGGAGTCGCACGAACGGATGCGCAATCTGGCGCATATGTCGGTAAAAGGCAGGGTTTCCAATGCGCTTCTTTCCTTACAGTCGCAATTCGGCATTGATAACAATGGCGCAATAAACCTCGATATATCCCGTCAGGATATTGCTTCGTATTCGGGAACCACTTACGAAACGCTTTTCAAAATTTTCACAGAATTCATGAATGCGGAGAAGATCAGCGCCCAGGGAAAACGGATCGAAATATTAGACGCTTCATACCTACGGGAAATCGTGTTGGATGACAACAAAAAAAATTGACTCTCAAAACAATCTTCCTCCCATTTACAGCTTCTAAAATCGGCGTCATCTCCGGAGCAACGCGTAGCGGAGAGATCTTTAGACTATATTAAAAGACCTCTCCTCCAAAGGAGTTCCTTTGGAACACTACGATCGGGATGACAATTCATTTTCATTCCTAAAATGAACGCCTTTTCGCCCGATTTTTAAACCCTTTCGTCGAGAATTAAACTGTGTTGGTATAATTGAGCAATTTCTGCTGCAACGTTTTGGCCATAGTGATGTCTTATCTACAAAACAATCACTAAATATTAATTAAAAGATATAAACAACAGCATTATGAAAACCTCAATCAAAACCCTAACAAAATCAGTATTAGCAGCTATCGTTTTAACTTCTGCTATTTTCTCAACAAGTGTAATGGCAGGCGAGAAACAGCCAACCAAAATGTCGGCACCTAAAAACATCAGCCAGGTTATTGTAAGCGGAAATGTAGAAATTACGTTGATACAAGGAGAAAAAGAAAGTGTAAGCTATAATGACGACAACACTGGTAAAGTAAAAGTGATCCAGGATGGGCATGCATTAAAAATCAGTTCGGCAGATAGAAATACCGCTAAGATTACAGTTTATGTAAACCATATTTACAGAGTACAGGCTTCTGAAAATGCCGTAGTAAAAACAGCGGGCAAATTGGATACTAAATTTCTTCAGTTATTCTTAAAAGGAAATGCGGTTGCCGAAATCGATTCAGATACAGAAAGTTTATATACTGTAATTGAAGGCCGTGCAGATTTAAAATTAAGCGGAGCTACCAATGAGCATTTCTTAGTAATGGGAAACACACCAAAACTGAATCTGGACAGATTTGCAGCCATAAAAACACAAATGAGTTCACCAGTAACCGAAACAACACAAACTGCTTCACTAGCAAAATAACAAATAAAAATTTAACATTCGAAGAGCGATGAAATCTATTCATCGCTCTTTTTGTTATACACCATTTACACTTAAGCCGTTACCCAATTTTCTGACACAAGGCATTATAATTACCCCGATAAAATGCAAACAGGCCAGGTTGGAAAGGGCATTTTCTGCTTTTGCTTTTTGGTAAAAGGTCATTTCCTTTAAATTTGATAAATCGTTTTACTGTTATAGGCAGATTAAAAAGATTTACATCATTAATGATACAGTCGGCAACCCGTCAGCGTTAAATATCGTTTTTGAAAAATGTTATGTTTGCCACATCTAATCGAAATTCTTGAAATGAAAAAATATACATATTGTTTATTGAGCGCAATATTTTTGCTGATAGCTTGTATCAATTTTGCACATGCACAAGCTAAAAAACAACCCGTAGACTATGTTAACCCATATATTGGTAACATTAGCCATTTACTTGTACCCACTTATCCCACTGTTCATTTACCTAACAGCTTATTGCGGGTTTATCCGGAGCGCGATAATTTTACCGGTAATACTATAGCTGGTTTGCCTGTTGTGGTTACCAGCCACCGGGGCAGCTCGGCCTTTAATTTGAGTCCTTTTCAGGGCGACCTCAAAAATGTGGGTAACGTAGTTTCTTATGGCTACGACAATGAGGTGATCAAGCCTTATTATTATGAGGTTGACCTTGATGATTTTGGAATAAATGTACAATTTGCGCCATCACACCAATCGGGGATATATGCGCTCAACTTTTCGCAGACCAATGTTCCGGCTTACCTGGTTTTAAACACCAGAAACGGGACACTAAAGGTGAGCCAAAATGTGGTAAGTGGTTTTCAGAAACTAGACAATAATACCAAGGTTTACCTCTACTTCGAAACTGATTTAACACCCCTTGAATCAGGCAAGCATCATGGAACTAAAATTGATTCCAGAGAACAGTCTGCTTCCGGCCGTGATGCTTATCTTATTTTAAAATTTCCTGCTCAAACCAGGCAGATTAAAGCACGTTATGGCATATCATTTATCAGTGAAGAACAGGCAAAACAAAATCTCCGTCGAGAAATCAAGGATTATAACCTGAACCAGGTGGCGCAGACAGGAAAGAATATCTGGAATGCCACGCTTGGAAAGATCATGGTAACAGGCACTGATGAAACAGCCAAAACCATATTTTACACTTCCCTGTATCGCACTTACGAAAGAATGATCAGCTTATCTGAAGATGGAAAGTATTTTAGTGCCTTCGACGGAAAAGTGCACAATGATAATGGCATGCCATTTTTTACTGATGACTGGATTTGGGATACCTATCGGGCAACACATCCACTCCGTGTGATTATTGAGCCAAAAATGGAAGGCGACATGATTAATTCCTACCTGCGAATGGCACAACAGATGAAAGACCATTGGATGCCAACTTTTCCGGAGGTAACTGGTGATAGCCGGAGGATGAACAGCAACCATGGCGTGGCCACCGTAATTGATGCTTATAACAAGGGTTTGAGAAATTTTAATCTTGATGAAGCTTATCAGTATTGTAAAGCAGCCATTACCGAAAAAACCCTGGCCCCGTGGTCCTCAAAAAAAGCAGGTGTTTTAGATCAGTTTTTTAAAGACAAGGGCTATTTCCCTGCTTTACCTGAAGGCGAAAAAGAAACCGCAGCAGAAGTTCATGGTTTTGAAAAACGCCAACCGATAGCTGTTACCCTGGGTACGGTTTATGATGAATGGTGCCTGGGCAATATTGCTCAGCAATTGGGTAAAACAGATGAAGCAAAACACTTTTTAGATAAAAGTAGCAGCTACCATACGGTGTTTAATCCGGATACCAGATTTTTTCATCCGAAAGATGCGGAAGGTAAATTTATTAAACCGCTGGATTACCGCTTTTCGGGCGGACTTGGGGCCAGAGAAACTTACGACGAAAACAATGGCTGGCTTTACCGATGGGATGTGTTGCACAACCTGGGCGATTTGGTAAATATGATTGGCGGCAAACAAGCCTTTGTTGATGAACTGGAAAAAATGTACAATACACCGCTTGGGAAAAGCAGGTTTGATTTTTATTCGCAGTTGCCTGATCATACGGGTAATGTTGGACAGTTTTCTATGGGTAATGAACCTGCCATGCATATTCCTTATCTGTACAATTATGCGGGACAGCCCTGGCGCACGCAAAAAAGGGTAAGGAGTTTATTAAGCCAGTGGTTTCGTAACGATTTAATGGGTATTCCCGGCGATGAAGATGGCGGTGGCCTTACTTCTTTTGTAGTATTTTCGCAGATGGGTTTTTACCCGATAACCCCAGGCTTGCCCATGTATGTAATTGGCAGCCCCACTTTTGCCAACGTAAAACTCGATCTGGGAAATAGCAAAAAGTTTGAGTTGAACTGTATAAACTATTCTCCCGAAAATAAATACATCCAATCGGCTAAACTGAATGGGCAAGTATGGAATAAATCGTGGTTTGCTCACGAGGATTTAATGAAAGGGGGCAAATTGGAGCTGGTAATGGGCAAACGCCCGAATAAACTATGGGCAGCGGATGAAGCGTCACTTCCCCCTTCATTTAAAATGCCTGCGAAATAAAAATGACCGGAGATTTTTGGGAGATTAATATTGTTTTCATGTATTATCTCCCCCAGCACACCATTAGTTATTACTGGAGCTAAATGATAGGTGATTTACCCATCATGATAAAAAACGCTGTACCAATTCTTCCCACTCCTGGTCTAATAATAATTGTGGTCTTTTCTCTCCGGCTTTAGCATACCAATAATCGGCATTCCAAATATCACCTTCTTTGCGGTGCAGGTAGGCATGGATGCGGGCAGAGGCAACATCGCCTAAATGGTCTACCTGGTTATGTGCCGTATGCCAATCTCCTTTTGCATCGTACCAGAGTGCGCGCAATTGAACCGACATGTTGCTATCGGGCCTATCTTCTTTTAATGACATTCTAAATTCAGCTATATCCTTCATTAACTTCTGATTCTATTTTAACGATTATACAAAATAATCGTTAAACAGCATACTTGCCGCCTGATAAAAAAAATAATTTTGATTAATATTTTTGTTGCTTTCCACATCTTTTAATGTCAACACAAAACACTAGATCACAAATATTTACCATTAATTACCTCCTTTACGATAATTGTTTTAGCCTCCCAATTTTTGTACCCTGGCGTCTTAGCTTAAAAACCATCTCCTGAAAAACTTGTTGTAAAAATGGGCATCGTTATTAATGGCCCCTTTAAAAAAAAGCAATTATGGATTCAGGAACTATTGTATACAGCAATTTAGAAGAGCTCTCAAAAAGTAGTTATCAATTAACAGACGGCGAGGCAAACATTAAAGGTTGGCCAGTAAGAAATGAAGCTGGCGATTCGGTTGGAAAGGTGCGCGACCTCCTATTTGATCCCGAGCAAAATGCGATACGCTACGTTATTGTGGAGCTTGCCGATATGGGCGAAGATTTGGAGGAAAAGGCTGTACTGATACCCATCGGGCTCACAAATTTAGGCGAAGATAAAAAAGAAGTTATTTTACCCGATATACACCACGATCAGTTCAGCGCAATGCCGAGATATATTATTGGTGAGGTTACGCCTGAATTGGAGAACCAGATCCGCAGCGTAATTGGAAGTCCGGCGGCGTTGCGGATGGAAGATGAAATTGTAGAGATTGACCGTGCAAACTTTTATCGTCACCATCATTTCGATAAGAATAGTTTTCCAGAGCACAATCCCCGCAATCAGGATTCCGACCCGTTAATTTAATGGATACGATGATGTCATATTGTCCAAGGGACTCCTACGGAGAGCTTATCGAAACACTTTAAGCCCCTTCGACAAGCTATCAATGACAGATGTTTTATTTATCTGATAATAAGTGTTTTACATGCCTGTCAGTCAGGCTCTATTACTTTTAAATTCAGTTCTTGGGCTAGCTTTTTTAGGTATTTTTCTTTTTGTCTGATC
>Ga0307416_100000043_pt1 | contig 130035 bp, 87 predicted proteins | sample DK1Cmetagenome_2_FD_203821 | JGI IMG/M metagenome (GOLD analysis project Ga0307416, IMG submission 203821) | Maize rhizosphere microbial communities from greenhouse at UC Davis, California, United States - DK15-C-3 | ecosystem: Host-associated > Plants > Roots > Rhizosphere > Soil | place...
ATCTTTCAACGCTAAAATAAAAGCATTCAGGGCACAGTTCAGGGGAGTGAAAAATGTAAAATTCTTCTTGTTCAGATTAGCTAAAATTTATGCCTAGAATTAATCCCCAACTTTTTTGCTTGATCCCAGAAGTGCTGCCTAGGCTCGATTTGTAAAGGGCTCAGGGCCGAGTTCGGGATTTTGCAGAGCTGAGCCAATTCCAACGGGATCAAGTTTATCCCTGCCTTTACTCAAAGCAGCGCATCTCGAACAGCTGATTTCGTTGTTTATTTTTTCCGCTTGTAATGCAGTTGTACCAATCCTGTTTCAAATGCTTTTACTGCGATAAATTCAAGTACTTGTTCAGGTCTTCCCTCTTTAAAAAGCTGTGTCCCACTGCCTAATAAAACAGGTATTACCGAAATTATAAGCTCATCTATCAATTCGTGTTTCAATAGCTCATTTATTACTTCTGCACCACCGTCACAATAAATATTTTTTCCTTTTTCAGACTTTAATCGTTCGACTAATTGGGTTATTTCTCCTGTATAGAATATTGTTCTGCCAACTTGAGGTCTTTCAGTTGTTGTTATGACATAAACATCTCGTTGTCCGTTATCGTAGTGAGATGGTCCGATTTCTTTAAGTACATAGTCATAGGTCTTTCTGCCAACAATTAAGGTGTCAATTGTGTTTGTAAATTCTGCATAACCATAGTCTTCGCCTTCCTTTTCAACGATTTTTAAGAAACTAAGGTCGTCATTAGGTTTTGCAATGTAGCCGTCTAAACTTGTTGCAATGAAAAGTGATATTTTTCGCATTTTTTTTTGAATTTTAATGTTTCTACAAAATTACTTTTCGATAACCATTTGTACTTTGTAAAAATGCGACAAATTAAAGTAGTGAGGGTGAAAGTCCAGTTTTTTGTTTGATTTCATTGCTAAGATGAGCGTGGTCATAATAACCACATTCAAATGCAATATCTAATAAGCTCCGGTTTTGATTTGAATTTTTGATTAAATTTAAAGCATTCTGAAAACGAATAATATTTGAATATTCTTTTGGTGATAGTCCAACCAACTTTTTAAAATTTCGCTCTAACTGTCTTATCGTAGTAAAATTTCGTTTTGATATCTCGGAAATGCTCATTTGCCCGTTTGTTGAGTGTATATCGTTGATAACTGATTGTAGCGGGTTGTTTTTACTTTTTATTCTCTCTAAAAAGAAATGGTCAAAATAATTGAATGGATTGACAAATGTTCTATCAAGATTAAATGAATTGGATTTTTCAAATTCAACAGTATCATTAATCAACTCATTTTGGGAGTCATATTTATAGAAATTTGCAAAAGTTGCAGGTTTTAGGCACGCACCTATTAAATGTGTATCGGTTTCAATAAAACTCTCTTTATATGAAGTCATTGCACCAACTACGTAAGTTTTCCCAAACTCTATTAAAACTGAGCCGTTATCAGTCAAACAAGTGTCTCCCAAATTCATTACTATACCAGCACAGCCATCTGGAAAAACTCGTTCCAACTGTCTTTCTTGCTCGTTTCCTTTCAGTTCCCAATAAAAATGAATAAAAGGCGCTAATTCTTTGCAAGGTTTTACTTTATTGTAATTCATTGGCTTCTGCAGTGTCGTTCGTTACAATGATTGCTAACTTTCTTATACCAGCCATAAACAATCCCCAATGAAGCATAAGTTTGTATTGGAGCCATAGATTGCTGGTTTTGTATTGCTAATATATGTTAAAAAATTATCTGGATTATTTATTGATTTTAAATGGTTTTATCGAACTTGTGAACTGTATGGTTTGGGGAATTGTTTGATATTTATTAAGCACCCCAATTGCCGTGCATCCTACTCCTGTAGTTTGATAGTCGAAATTAAATGTTACACCATCCGATTTGGTCAGCTGATAGGTGTATTTTGCCTTTGACAAATTTTCGGTGCTGTAATTGTAGCAATTGAAATTAAACGGTTCATTTGCCGAAAACTCTATTCCGATTCCTTCAGCGTCTGTCAGTCGCACATTGCGGTTGTCGGTGCGCAAGCCACAATCCTGAGGTAGCAAATAAGGTACAAACATCGCATCAACTGTCGATTGATAATGCCCGATCCGATAGCCGGTTTTGCGGTCTGGGTAATTCTCCTGCGGCCCACGTCCAAACCATTGTACATTTTGCATTTGATCGTCGAATACCCATTTTGTTCCGATGCGTGGCAACGAACTGGGCATTTTTCCATTCGGATTGATTGTGTGCTGCAAACTAATTTCACCGTCGGGCGAAATTGTATAAATCATCTCATTTTCGAAGCCCGCTCCGCTTGCATTTCCAAAAAGAGCAATTTGACGTATACTGACAATTGCGTTTCCAGCCTTATTTTCAACCCGAAATGATTCAAGTTCTGACTTCATTTTATCCAGACCGATGGAATACCATGAAGTGGCAACCATCCTTCCGTAGCCCTCGGTTCTGGGAAATACATTTACCGAAGGATAGGTCCAGTCGTCCTGTTCGTTAGCCAGAGGGGCACGCCAAACATTGAGTTGCGCTCCCTGTTTCAGCAATTCTTTACCCATGTATTTCATGGAGTACAATTGTCCATCGGCTTTATTAAAGGCATAATCGAAATTTATTCCGGATACAATCAAATGTTGCTCATTATCTGTCACTTTTAAAGGATTGGCCGGACGCTGCACCAATTTTTTATCGGCAGGAACAATCCATGGCATTTCCAATTGATCCCAACACTGTTCAAAACCCTTTGGCGCCCATTGTGTCGCTTCTTTCGAATGAAAGCTAACTGTTGCCAAATAGGTTGCACCGGCTTTTAGCTGAGGCTTTTGGATAGGAAGAACGTAGACTTTTTTTGCTCCAGGTTCAACATCCACCTCCAATTTTCCCGAAGCTATTGATATTCCGTTTTCCTCCAGATTCCAACGTGCTTCAAAGCCATTGGTATTAGTAAAAAAGTTTCGGTTCTGCACTTCAATTTCCATTTTTTCGGCATTGCTCCACTTTACAGAAATGGGTTGAGCAGACTTTTTCATTTGCCACATTTCCGGCTCCGGAACCCGATCGGGCCAAATACTTCCATAGGTACGTGCGCCAATTCCATAGCTGAAAAACTCACCTTTTTTTTGCTCCTGCTCAAAATCGAGCCACAAAGCAGCACGATTTCTCAGGTCCGGGTTTGCTGCAAATAAATCATCGATTTCAATCGCTTTGGGAAAAATACCCACCTGATCGATAATGGCATCGCACAAATAAACCGAGGTATGCTGGCCATGTGTCTCGGCATTCTTTCCCACATTAAGCGGAAAAGGAAAATTGGTAATGTTCCCTGTGACCGGAGTTTCAGCCAACTTTTTGTTATCGATAAATAGTGATATCGATTTTCCGTTATAAATACCTGCCACATGATGCCATTTTTGTGTCCAGTCTTTGGGTAATTCACCACGTAGAACTGTTTTTTTTGAAGTGTAGATATAGAAATCGAGCGAGTTGGCACCAATTTGCTGCAAACCAAATTGATTGTTTCCTTTGGTGAGCATTGTTCCGCCCATTTTCATTAAATCGCGAGGAAAAATCCAAAATGAAACCGTTAGTTCATTACCAGAGATTTCAATTTTTTTATCCTGAAAAACTTCCACCCACTGATCGTGACCATTCAGATCAATACCTTTCCCATTGTGTCCGGCGACCAGTTTGGCGCGTCCCATGATGTGAGTTGCGACCTTGTTTGGTGAAGAATCTGTCAATTTGCGAACTGGCTCGCGCAATCCCGGACTCACGAAATCCCAGATTGCTCCGCCCATGATGCGTGGATACTGGTAAATCACATCCCAGTATTCGTCCAGGCCGCCACCGGCATTTCCAGCCACCGAAAGGTATTCGTCCATAAACGATGGTCGCGGATCAACACTTTCAGGAACCATCCCTACCTGATTTTTGAGATCAAAAGGGGATGGGTAACGTGGGCCGATAATCTCTTCGCAAGAATGCGAAAAAGCATTTCCACCATACATCCAATATCGGGTAGTATCGTATTTCCGACCTTCATCAATCACAGCACAAATATTTTTCCCTTCGCCACTTTCGTTCCCAGCGCTCCAAAACAGAATGGAGGGATGATTTCGGTCGTGCAAAACCATTTTGCGCACCCGCTCGCGGTACATGGGTTCCCATTCGGTTTTGTCGCTCAAATATTCAGTGGCATGTGCTTCATCTCCGGTTTCATCGATGATGTAAAATCCATATTCGTCTGCCAATTCTAAATATCGTGTTACAGGTGGATAGTGTGATATGCGTATACAATTTATATTGAATTGCTTCAGTATTTCAAAGTCTTTCCTGATGGTCGCTTCGTCCATCGTATGCCCCAAATCGGGGTGTTGCATGTGCGTATTGATGCCGTTAAGTTTGATGGCTTTTCCATTCAGATAGAAAACCTGATGACGGATTTCAGTCTCTTTAAAGCCAATGCGACCAGCAATTATCTCTTCGGTTTTACCTTCCCTGTTGATTAATTCCAGCGTTAACCGGTAAAGATTGGGCGTTTCAGCAGTCCACTTTTTAGGGTTTATTACATCTGATGAAATATTAATAATTTGCTTATTGTCAGATGTTATCTGAACTGCATCAGAAGTAAAATTCTTAACCAACACATTGTCTGAATTAAACAGCGAGGCCCGAACCTTGTAGTTCTGTTTATCAGTTTTCGATTGGTTATTTACCGTAATCTGCAAATTCAGTTTTGCGTTCTCATAGTTCTTGTCGAGGTCGGTAGTGGCATGCCAGTCGAAAATATGTACATCCGATTTTGCATACAGCCATACATCATCGAAAATACCTGCCAGGCGCCAATAGTCCTGGCTTTCGAGATACGCACCATCTGAATATTTAATTACGTTTACGGCAATGGTATTTTTTCCAGATTTCAAAAATCTGGTAACATCATATTCAGCAGGTTCTTGCGCACCTTCGTTGTAGCCAACTTCCTGTCCGTTGATCCAGACAAACGATGCTGAAGCGGTTTTCTCCATGCGTAATAAAATGCGTTTGCTTTTCCAATTTGCCGGTAGGGTAAATGTTTTTCGATACGAGCCGGTCGGGTTGTATTCGCGAGGGACAAAAGGCGGATTGGAGCGGAAAGGATGTGCAACGTTCCGGAAAAAAGGATCACCAAAACCTTGCATTTCCCAGTTGGACGGAACTGTAATTTCAGACCATTTCTGATCATTATAGTTTGATATAAAAAAGTTCTTGGGTGTACCTTCCGGAGTATTGGCAAAATGGAATTTCCACCTTCCATTCAACGAAAGCACATTTTCTGACTTCCATTTCTGAAGATTTAATGATTCACCAACCGATTTTAAAGGAATACAAACCGTGTGACCTTCAGTCTGGTTGATTTCAAATACCTTTATATTTTCGATGAAAGGATAAACGTTTGCAAAATCAGATTGCTGTGCTGACACTGTAAAACTTGCCAGCGTGATAAATAAACCAACTATTTTTTTCATGCCCTGTTACGCAATTATCTTGATGGAATACTAAAATTTGTTTTTGAATATAAATTATATAACATGCATTAAAGTACGATTTTATTAATAAGTACGCTCTTTATTATCTATTTAAACAGTACCTGGTTCATGATCAGTATTCCAATAAGTCCGATAACTGAAACCAGCGTTTCCATGAGCGACCAGGACAAAAATGTTTGTTTTATAGATAATCCTAAGTACTCTTTGAATAGCCAGAAAGAGGAGTCGTTTACGTGAGAACAAAACAGGCTCCCTGATCCAACTGCGAGCACCATTAAGTTTGGATCGGCACCATGAGGCCCAACAAGTGGGTAAACGATACCGGCAGCGGTGAGGCCAGCTATGGTAGCCGAACCCAGGCAAAGCCTTAGCACAGCCGTTATTAACCAGGCCAATAATAAAGGTGGCAGGGTGAGCCCTTTCAAAATTGCAGCAAGGCTGTTGCTCACCCCTGTTTCTACAAATACCTGTTTCAAAATACCTGCGCTACCGATGATTAAAAGGATCATCGCTATATCTTTTGCTGCACCAACAAAAATCACCATAATGTCAATCAGCTTTTTACCCGACCTAATGCCAAGTGTAAATGTTGCAATACAAATGGTTAATATCATGGCGATAGTTGGATCACCGATAAATCTGGCAAGATTTACCACAGCCATATTATCACTACATATCCTGGTTATCAATGTGGTAACCAAAATGATAAGTACAGGCAACAATGCAGAAACCACACTATTTGTTATCCCCGGCAATTCATTATCGGGCAGTTCATTGGCCTGCAAGGTAACTGTTGGGCCAGATTGCATATTTATTAATACTTTTGCGAAAAGAGGGCCAGCAATAATTATAGCAGGTATGGCCACAATTAAACCATAAATAAAGGTCTTAACCAAATCTGCATTAAACTGAGTAACCAAAGCCATGGGCGATGGATGAGGGGGCAAAAAACCATGCATTACTGACAGCGATGCAAGCATAGGCAATCCGACATATACCAAGGGCAACCTATAATTGTACGCTACCGAAAAAATAATTGGAATCAGCAATACAAACCCAACATTATAAAATAATGGAATGCCCACTATAAATCCTGTTAAAGACATGGCCCAGGTAATGTATTTAGCGCCGAATGTCTTTTTTAATACTGTGGCTATTTTTTGAGCTGCACCACAGGAAGCGACGAGTTTTCCGAGCATGGCGCCCAAAACGATGATAATTGCCAGCGATCCTAATGTATCTCCTAATCCTTTATTAATAGTTTGCGGAATACTGGCGGCAGGCATACCTAACAATAAGGCTGCCCCTACAGATACGATTATAAATGCAAGAAAGGTATTAACCTTAGCCCAGGCAATTAATAATACAAGTATAACTATACAGCCAAAAAGAATCAGTACATCCATGTTTCTGTTTTAATGAGAGTCTCTGGTTACGGTTGAACCTGAGCCGCCTACTAAAAAGTCCAGATCAGCACCTTTATCTGCCTGCTGAACATGGTTGACATATAAGTTTACATAACCACGTGTTGCAGCAGGAATTGACGGTACCCAATTGCTTCGCCTCAAGGCTAACACTTCATCACTCACTTCAAGGTGGATACGTTTATTGGCTACATCCAGCTCAATCATGTCGCCGTTTTCTACCAGCGCTAAATTTCCACCAATGGCAGACTCCGGCGATACGTGCAGTATAACTGTACCATACGCCGTACCACTCATCCTGCCATCCGATATCCTTACCATATCGGTTACGCCTTTGTCAAGTAGCTTTTTGGGTAATGTCATGTTACCTACCTCAGGCATACCCGGATAGCCGACCGGACCAACCGTTTTCAAAACCATTACACAAGTTTCATCGATATCCAGATCAGGGTCATCTACTCTCGCATGGTAATCCTCAATGTCTTCAAACACTACTGCCCTACCTCGGTGCTGCATTAAACTGGGCGTAGCTGCAGATGGCTTTATAACCGCTCCGTTAACTGCAAGATTACCTTTTAGTACGGTAATTCCGGCTTCCTGAATGATGGGCTGCTCAAATTCATAAATAACTTCCTTATTGTAATTTATTCCTTTATCAGCAATGTTCTCGGCATGCGTTTTCCCGCTTACGGTTAGGGTATCCATTTTTAAAACAGATTGCATTTGTTTTAAAACAGCAGGTACACCACCGGCATAGTAAAAATCCTCCATCAAAAATTTCCCTGAAGGCATAAGATTTACCAGAAGCGGCATTTTACTGCCAATATCATCAAAATCATCTAAGTTTAGCGTTACACCCATACGCCCTGCAATAGCGGTGAGGTGAATAATAAAGTTTGAGGAACCTCCTACCGCAGCATTTACCTTAATTGCATTTTCAAACGCATCGCGTGTTAGTATTTTAGAAATTTTCAAGTCTTCTTTAACCATTTCAACTATTCTCCTTCCCGATAGCTGAGCAAGTCTTTTCCGTCGGGAATCAACGGCAGGTATAGCCGCACCACCGGAAAGGCTCATACCTAACGCTTCTACCATGCAAGCCATAGTAGAAGCCGTTCCCATAGTCATACAGTGGCCCGGACTACGGGACATGCAACTTTCTACTTCAGCATATTCATCATAAGTAATTTCACCTTTCTTTAATTCCTCTGTCAGCTTCCATACACTTGTTCCTGAGCCGATGTCATGTCCGTGATATTTTCCGTTTAACATGGGGCCGCCAGGAACCACAATGGTTGGCAGATCTACACTTGCCGCTCCCATTAGCGTAGAAGGCGTCGTTTTATCGCAGCCCGTAAGTAGTACTACGCCATCAATTGGGTTGCCTCTTATTGATTCCTCTGCGTCCATACTAGCGAGATTACGGAACAACATGGCGGTGGGTTTCATGAGCGTTTCTCCCAACGACATGATCGGAAACTCCAGTGGAAAACCGCCAGCCTCCAATACCCCGCGACGAACACTTTCGGCAATATCGCGCAGGTGGGCGTTGCAGGGTGTAAGTTCAGACCATGTATTACAAATCCCGATTACCGGCCTGCCATCAAACATGTCTTCGGGCATGCCCTGGTTTTTCATCCAACTGCGGTAGATGAGGCCCATTTTATCTTTTTTCCCAAACCAGGTCGAACTTCTATATGATTTCATATCTAGAATATACTATGTTGCTTTATTAATCCTTATTAAGATTGCCGTTTACCAGTCGCCAGATTTTTAACGGGTTTGCATTTTTTAATTCATTTGGCAATAGTTGATCCGGCATATTCTGGTAACATACCGGCCGCGTAAACCTATCAATTGCAGCTGTGCCTACTGATGTTGTTTTTTGGTCTGTTGTAGACGGGAATGGCCCTCCATGAACCATAGCGCTACAAACTTCAACACCTGTAGGGAACCCATTAATGAGTAACCTGCCTACTTTTTGTTCTAAAATATCGAGTAAATCTTTGTACTCAACCAAGTCACTATCGGTTCCGTGTACTGTAGCGGTTAAATGCCCGCTAAGATTCTTTGCTATTCCAATGATATCCTCTTTGGAGTTTGCTTCTACAACCACGCTGGTTGGCCCAAAAAGCTCTTCAGACAAATCAGGATAAATTTTTAATAAATCACTTGTTATTTTGAATAAAACCGGGGATGCAAGATTTAAATCTGCAGTGTAATTACCTTTTGCAAGTGTTTCGACGCCAGATATTTCGCTACGTTTTGCAACGCCTGCCGTGTATGATTTATGGATATCCCCAGTGAGCATTACACCTCCCGAAGTTTGTCCAAATTCTTCTTCAAGTTTCCGGATAAAACCAGGTGCGGCATCAGCACTTTCATAAATAAGCATGCCTGGATTGGTGCAGAACTGGCCTACACCAAGCGTTACTGAGTTAGAAAACGCATTAGCTAACGACTGGGATTTTTCTGATAAAGCCTGTGGAAGAATAAACACCGGGTTAGTGCTACCCATTTCAGCGTAAACCGGAATAGGTGTTTCCCGGCGCACAGCCATATCATATATGGCCTTACCTGCACCAAATGAACCTGTAAATGCCACAGCCTTTATGTCTGTGTGCTTAACTAACTGAGCGCCTAAAACAGGGCCGTCTCCAAAAAGAAGCGAAAAAACACCATCAGGCATTTCAGTTGAAATAGCGGCTTTATTGATGGCCTCACCGATTAGCGAGCTGGTTACAAGGTGTGCAGGATGTGCCTTCACTATTGTACAGCAACCCGCCGCCAGTGCAGATGCGGTGTCGCCCCCAGCTACAGAAAATGCAAGGGGAAAATTACTCGCTCCAAAAACGACTACTGGTCCCAGTGGTATTTGCATGGAGCGGATATCCGGTTTAGGGAGCGGTACGCGTTCTGGGTTCGCTCTCTCAATCCGGGCATCCAGCCAGGATCCTTCTTTTAATAAATCAGCAAATAACTTCAACTGGCCAACAGTCCGCCCTCTTTCACCTTCTATGCGGCCTTTCGGTAGTCCGGATTCGGCGCAGCAAATCGTTATCAACTCCTCTCCAAGGCCAATAATCTCATCGGCAATGGCTTCTAAAAATGCGGCTTTTTTTACACCGGATATTTTGCGGTAAACCTGAAATGCAGCTGTTGCCTTTTCAACAGCCCTGTCAACTTCCGTTATTGTAGCTACAGAAAAGCTCGCCATTTTTTCGCCGGTTAACCTGCTTATTGAACTAATCGTTTCACTTGCTTCGGCCGAGGTTTCGAAACCTATAATTTGTTCGCCAATGTTTATCATGCTACGACATTTATAAGCGAACCGATCTCTGAAATGGTTATTTTTACAACGTCTCCGCTGTGTAAAGTGAAATCATCGGTGGGGATTATTCCTGTACCTGTCATTAAATACGTTCCATGAGGGAAATCTAATTCCCGGAACAAGTAAGCCACTAGATCCTTGTGCTTACGTTTCATTTGATTAATGGATATCTTCTCCTTAAAAAGGACGTCAGAACCTCTGGATATTTCGATACTGATATTGGTATCCGGGTCTATCGGGCCGTCTGTTACTAAAAGGCAGGGGCCTAAAGCGGTAGCCCCATCGTACGATTTGGCCTGCGGCAGATAAAGCGGGTTTTCGCCCTCAATATCCCTCGAAGATACATCATTACCTATTGTATAACCTTCTATAGTGCCTGCTGAGCAGATAAATAAGGTCAATTCCGGTTCAGGTACGTTCCATTTAGAATCTGCCCTGATCCGTATGTTTCCTCCGGAACCCACTGTACGGTAAGGTGGCGACTTAAAAAAAAGTTCTGGCCGGTCTGCATCATATACCCTGGCATAAAAATCCCCACCTTTTGCTTCTTTTGATTCCTCTATTCTGGCTTCCCTGCTACGAAAATAAGTTACGCCAGATGCCCATACTTCCTGGCTGCCTATAGGCGTTAAAACAGCTGAATGAGTGAGCGCTTGTAAATCTTCGTTAGGCTGGAGATCTTGCAACTCACTACTGATCACTTTAAAGAGGTTGCTCCTGTTTACGAAAACATCCCAGTTTTTCTCTTCTGTTAAAAAATATTGGTTATTGTGGTTGATAATAATCCCGCTAGAGGTGTTATAAATTCTCATAATTATTTGGTTAAGTTTTTTGGATCGAAAATTAAGTTTGAACCTTATTTAAGTATCCAGGCGGTAAAATCTAAAGCCAAATAAGTCCTTTTAATGCACATTTACAGCATAATGTTAATATAATACAATAAAATGCTTCAATACTAAAATTACAGGTTTGCGTTGCCTGATTTGATTAGGATTTGATCATTATTAACCAAGATATTATTTGTTAGCAGGCTAATGACAGATTTAAAAAATCACCGTCATTTCGATCCGATAGCTATCGGATGAAGTGCAGTCCCGAACTTTCGGGAGAGAAATCTTTGAACTATGTTAAAAGATCTCTCCTCCGAAGGAGTTCCTTTGGAACACTACGGTCGAGATGACGATACCTCCCAGCATGTAACCAAAAATTCTCCATTTCGATTACCAAAAAAGTATTTTGTAAACTACTGATAATAAGTGTTTTGTATTGTTTTAAATAAAAACATGAGGGCTTAATAATTTACTAACCTGCCATCAACACTCCGATGTATTTGAGAAATTCTAACCCCTACCATTGACAGAATCTAATAGAATAGTCGTCATCTCGACTGTAGCGCAGCGAAATGGAGAGATCTTTGAACTATGTTAAAAGATCTCTCCTCCGAAGGAGTTCCTTTGGAACACTGCGGTCGAGATGACGATACCTCATTCATATTGATTTTAAACAATTTATTATCCCTCAGGGTGACAGCCATAAACAAAAAATGTCTGTATTAGACTTTTAAAGGAATATTAATAACCGAACTGAGGTTACTAGGCAAATTTCTTCTCTTCGGTTTTAAGATAATTGTATCTGTAATCCATTGGATTTTTTTTCGTTAGCGTTTTAAATTGATGATAGAAGTGAGAAATATTGTTGTAGCCACAGGCATAGCCTACCTCAGTCATATTAAATTCTTCTTCTAATAACAATCTGCATGCATTTCCAATTCTCACTTCCATTAAAAACTGGATATATGTTTTCTTTGTTTTGGATTTAAAGTACCTGCAAAAAGAGTGCTTTCCCATGTTAATTAATGCAGCCACATCTTCCAGCCCTACTTTTTTGTGGTAATTATTAAACGTGTATTCGAATATTGTGTTAATGCGGTTTTGATCGATGCTATTCACTTCTGGGTTAAAGCCGTTGGATGATATAATGTCATATTCTTTCGAAGCAGCTATTATTTCCAAAGCGGATAATAAATTGATCAACTTACGGGCAGGCGATTCGTTAAGCATTTCTTCCGCTATTTTGCCAACCTTTCGTCTGGTTGCGCCTTTTAAACGTAAACCCAGCTTACTTGTGTTCAGCAGTTTAACAATCGGACTAATTTCAGGAAGATTTAAAAATGCATCACCCCAGATGTTGTTTTGAAAAAGAATCACAATGGTTTCTCCAACTTTTTCGGTATCGCTTTCCAGATATTTTTGTTCACACCGGAAGGTATGAGGCAGGTTTGATCCAAATAAAAATACATCACCATTTTTAAAAGGACCAACGTGATCGCCTATCAGGCAGGTACCGTAAGTTCTTTTAACTACCAATAATTCGCACTCGGGATGATAGTGCCATGCACTTAATATCGCATGCCCTATATCCTTATGGATATTAAAGGAATGCTCCGGGTTCGGAGTAGCCTTTTTTAAAGTAGCCTTCATGTTTATAATTGGTTAACTATAGCATGAAATTATAAATTATGTACGATATAATGCATATCTATTCCCTATTAATGGTAGTTATATTAACAACGCCAGGTTTTATGATTTGCGGATCAGATTGATTTTATGTCGAAAAAAAATTGTAAGTAATTGATAAACAGACATATTTTATATGCTTTATCATACAACAGCCCTTACCAAAAAGAAATAGCTATGTTAATATGTTACAATTTTTTGCTGTAATACTGAAATTGCTTTTCATTAAAGTTGTCTTTATTTGCTTGTGTAACATAACTGTTTCGAAACCAAATATAAAAGGAAAGTGATGCTGCTTCTTCGCAGCTATTTTCTTCAAATAAACTATTTAGCCTCAGCATATTTGCCTTAGCTAATTAGAACAGGGATTGATTAACTAGCAACCGATACAATCATTATGAGATAGATTACTTAACATTCAACCACCATACTCAAGCGCTAAACGCCACGTATGTTCCGAACTGACAGCACCGCCCCTTCTGCGGTTTATTACAAAAAACAATTCTAACCAAACAACAATTATGAAAAAAAAATTACTTCCACCGGTATTTATTTGTACTGTGTTAACGGTATTCATGCTTTTCGAGTCAGCAAGCGCATCAGTTGGTGGGCTAACAACCGTAATTTTTAGCAAATCTTTAACAACCAAAAAGTTAAAATTAGTGCCGATAGGAATTACAGGTAAAGTTACCGATGAACAGGGTGTTGGTTTACCCGGCGTTAGCGTTGCTGAAAAGGGAACGCGGAATGCTACTATAACCAATTCATCTGGCAGTTATACGATAAATGTTGCCAATGCCAATGCGGTGTTGGTGTTCACATCCATTGGCTATAAGCCCGTAGAAATAACGGTAAATACAAAAACCGTTGTTAATGTTACTATGCTTACGGTTACCAATGCTTTGAATGAGGTTATCGTAACTGCCCTTGGTATAAAGCGGGAGGCCAAAAGCTTGGGCTACTCTGCTCAAAAAGCCGACGTAGAGGCATTACAAACTAACCGCACAACTAACCTTGCCAATGCGCTTGAGGGCCAGATCTCCGGATTGGACGTTTCTCCACCCGCCGCAGGGCCAGGCGGGAGTACAAAGATCCGTTTGCGCGGACAATCTTCTTTCACCGCAGACAATTCGCCGTTGATCGTCATAAATGGCTTGCCAATGTCGCAAGGCGCAAGCAGTAGTAATGGTTATACACAAAATGTAGATCAGGGAGATAATCTGCAAGGTATCAATCAGGACGACATTGAATCGATGACTGTTCTAAAAGGATCTACCGCAGCAGCGTTGTATGGTTCGCGTGCCGTTAACGGTGCAATCATTATTACAACAAAGTCAGGATCCAAAAATAGCGGAATAGGTATTGAATTCAACTCTAATTTTACTGTAAACCAAGCGCTCGATTATACAGATTTTCAATATGAGTATGGACAAGGTGAAAATAATATCCGTCCCTCATCACAAGGAACTGCGCAGAGTTCTGGTGCCTGGAGTTTTGGTGTGCCATTTGATAATGTACCAACCTATCAATTCGACGGCGTTCAGCGTCCTTATGCACCTGTTAGAGACCGGATAAGTACATTCTTTAGACTTGCGCCATCTTGGAGCAATACCGTTGCACTTTCTGGCGGTAATGACAAAGGAAGTTTTCGGGTGTCCCTTTCAAATCAAGATGCTCAGGGCATCATACCAAACAACGATTATCATAAAAAGATTTTTAACGTCGGCATTAACTATAAACTTACAGATAAATTATCTGCACAGTTTTACGTTAACTATGATCATCAATTTAATAACAATCCGCCACTTATAGGCGTACAGGGAAATGCAATTCCTACATCGATTTACAGGTTGGCTAACTCCATTTCTTTTGATGTACTCGAGGCAGCCGCAACAGATGCCAACGGAAATGAAACACCTACTTCGAGGTTCGCTACCGTTACCAACCCCTACTGGATATTAGCGCACCAGTTTCAAAGACAAACAAAAGATCATTTGTTAGGTACTGCTGTGGTACGCTATCAGTTTTTCGATTGGCTATATTTTCAGGGCAGAGCAAATATGGACCTTTTGCAATCTACCTATGAATCGAACACGCCGACGGGTACATTGGCAGTATCTGCAGCACCAGCAGGGCTGTATAACGGTAGCTTTGGGATAAATACAGCAAATACACGCCAAAATAATTTTGACTTCCTGCTGGGTGGCGGGCATAAGTGGAAAGATTTTTCATTTAATGCAACGGTAGGTGGTAATAACTTTCCCTTAATCACTTCTACATTCAGTGAAGCGGTAACCAACTTTTACATCAGAGGTTTATATACGATTGGAAACGGTGTTACGGCAAATTCGAGTTACAACCAGACTAAACAAACCGTAAATTCATTGTATGGTACTGCAGAATTGTCCTACAAAAATTTATTGTACCTCAATCTTACCGGCCGTACAGACTGGTACTCGGTACTGGCCAGAGATATAGATCATTATTTCTATCCTTCAATTAGCGGAAGTTTCGTTTTTTCGGAATTACTTCCAAAAACAAAATGGTTAAATTTTGGAAAGATCAGAGTTGCTGTTGCAGAAACGGGAAGCGCCCAGGGGGTTGCCCCCTACAATGCATTAACATTTGCGCTTGCTCAAAATTCATTCAACGGGCTTCCCTTAGGAAGTATAAACGGGACAGCTTCACCAAACACCCAGATTAAGCCTTTTGGCGTAAATGAAAAAGAAATCGGTATCGAGTTACGCATGTTCAACAACAGAGTAAACCTGGACGTAGCTGCTTACGATAAAAAAACGACTAATCAAGCCGTTCCAATAAGCCTGTCTGCAGCAAGCGGATATAGCACCACGCTGGTTAATTTAGGTGGTTTAAACAATAAAGGATTAGAATTTAACCTGGAATTAATACCTATCCAAAACAAGAACTTTACCTGGAAAACGACTTTTAATTCTGCTTTCAACTCTTCAAAAGTATTGTCATTAGCTAATAACCAATCGCAACTTGTAGTGGGCAGTCCAGAGTTTTTTGGGTCTATTGTTCACGTGGTAGGTTTACCACTTAACCAAATTGTAGGTTCAACTTACAAGCGCGATGCTTCCGGAAATATCGTATTATCGGGAGGCAAACCTGTAGCCAGTGATAAACCGGTAAATTTCGGTAGTGGCCTTCCTAAAGCAACTGGGGGCTGGCTAAATACGTTCAATTACAAAGGCTTTACCTTTATTGCCCATATTGATTATAAAGCAGGTGGTAAAGTGCTCTCGAGCACAAGTTTAAACTTATTAAGAGAAGGTTTATCAAAAGAGTCTTTACCTGGCCGTGTGGGTGGCGTAATTTTTCCAGGCGTAAACGCAACTGACGGATTACCTAACACCACCGCTGTAAATGCAGAAGATTTTTACGCAAATTATCGTTCAACCAATATCCTGGATCCATTTATTTACAGCTCGAGCTTTGTTAAATTAAGAAGCCTTTCTTTGGGATACGACCTGTCTAAATTTATCAATAAAAAATATGTGAAAGGCTTAGTGTTATCTGCGGTATGTCGAAATGTATTGATCATCAAAAAATATACGCCCAACATTGATCCCGAAGCAATAGCCTCAAGCGGAGATAACCTAACCGGTTATGAGCAGGCATCACTGCCAACAACACGTACTTACGGATTTAACTTAAATGTAAAATTCTAACTCTATATACAATATGAAAACTTTAATCAGAATTATAGCCATCGCAATCTGGATTCCAGTAATTTCCAGTTGCAATAAAGGGTTTGATAAATTGAATATTAATCCAAATAATCCAACAGAACTCGATGCGGCATTCTTGTTTACGAGTGCGCAATTTGGAACACATGGAGCGACGATGGAAACTGAGCCAACAATTGTACAGCAATTTGTAAATCCGTTTTCGGGAATCACCTCGGCATTTAATTTTAATCAGCTGAATCAAACCTATACTTCGTCAAAATGGAATGCTGAGTATACGGGAACAAATACTGGCGCAACAAGCTCTTCAGGCCCTGTTCAACTACTGGTCCAGATCTTAAGCCAGCTCAAAGGCAATGCAGCAAGAACAAATTTATATAACGAAGCCAGAATCTGGAAAGCCTACCAATTTATGATGCTGGTAGACAGTTACGGAAACGTACCCTATAGTGAAGCCGGACAAGCCTATTTATCAAATGTGCTTACACCTAAATACGATAATCAGGCAGCGATTTACACCGACCTGATTAAAGAAGTTACAGAGGCAACGGCAGCTTTAGATCCAACAAAGGATATCGTAAAGGCTGATGTATTTTACGGTGGCAATATCGCCCAATGGAAAAGATTGGGTTATTCCCTATTACTTCGATTGGGCATGAGGTATAGTAAACTAGATCCGGGAAAAGCGCAAGCTATTGTACAAGCTGCCGTAGCTGGTGGTGTAATGACATCAAATGCCGACAACTGTTATCTGAAATACAATACCACTTACGTGAATCCGGTGAGCCAGACGATTACTGCGATAGCGAATACTTATTATTTAGCGGCTCCCTTTGTAGATCAACTCAAAAATAGTGGCGATCCGCGATTGAAATTTATATCCGGCAAATACGCAAACCCTTTAGCGGCACCTACAAGCGTACCAGATACCATATCCGCAAATCAGTTCGGACTTCCTGTGGGCTATAGCAGTGCTACTTTATCAACTGCTCCTGGATTTAGAGGTGCTAACGGCTCGGGCTTTAATTATTCGCAGGTAAATTATAGTATTTTCGGTAGTTTAACCGCTCCGCAATTTTTTATCACTCACGCCCAAACGCAATTACTGCTGGCAGAGGCCGCTTTTAGGGGCTGGATACCGGGTGGCAGTACACCTGATGTTTATTATGCTAATGGTATACGTGCGGCAATGGACCAATGGACAACCTATAACGCGGCAGCCATTATTCCTTTAGCTACGCAAAATGCATTTATTAATAACCCCGTTAATGCTTATAATGCGGCAAATGCACTCAGCCTGATTAATACGCAATATTGGGTGGCTTCCTGGGGTAATGGTACCGAGGCATTTGCTAACTTCAGGAGGAGCGGTTTTCCAGCCTTATCGCCCAATACCATCGCAGGACAAAATATAACCGGTGGTTTTGTTCGCCGCTTTGTTTATCCAACGCTTGAGCTTTCTGCAAATGCAACGAATTACCAGGCAGCGGTTGCAGACAATGGTGGGCCAGATAATATGGACACACGTATTTTTTGGGATAAATAGAAAATCCTCAATGGTTGTCGGTTATATAATAAAAAGTGCCGGCGACTAGGCCGAGCCCACTCAAAGCGTGGCCTTTTTGATAAGCTAATTTTTGAAACCGGTACTGTTAAACATTTTTACAGTACCGGTTTTTTAGCGGGTTATCATGATAATTTATTAGATGCGATAACTAATTCGTAGGGGAATGTCATTCTTACCCCAGGATTTGTCTTAAACGCCCCTCAATGTTAGTCACACTTTGAATAGCTTTGTAGTCGAAATCAGATAGGAAAGCTTAAATTGCAAATAAACATCTAATAACGCATAGCGTTTACCGGATGTATAACTATAAGAAAAAATGAGTAAAATATTTTTTGACAGCGGAATATCTCTTGATGGTATCTTCGCAGGAGACAATAGAGGTCCTCAAAATCCTATGGGAGGAGTTTCGGGACAAATTCATTCGTGGATGTTTAATCAAAAGGCTTTTTGGGAATACCTGGGGTTTGAAGGCGGAAAAGAAGACGGTCCCGAAGGGAAATACATCAGAGAAACAATCGCAAGGACAGGTGCATTCATTATGGGTAAACGAATGTTTGAGGAAGGCGAAGCCAGTTGGCCAAATGACCTATACAAAGCAGACGTTTATGTATTGACAAATGAAATCCGGGAACCTTGGATTCAAGAAGGCACGACAACCTTTTACTTTATAAATGATGGAATAGAAAGTGCTTTGGACAAAGCACGACAATCTGCAAAAGAAAAGGACATAAGAATACAGGGTGGTGCAAACACTATTCAACAGTTTCTAAACGCAGGACTAGTTGATGAATTTTTTATCCACATTGCTCCTGTTTTTTTAGGAAGCGGTATCAGACTATTTGATGGCATTGAAAAAGATCGATATGACCTACAAATTGCTGAAGTTATATATTCAGATTTGACAACACATTTAAGGTATAAGTTGATAAAGAAATAGAACTACCCTTAAACAAGTATGCAAGCAAAACAAATTTAATTCAATGCCGAAAAGTTTTAGCCGGTTAGCTCATACGCCAGAATTGAGCTTTATCTTTTCAGTTCTAGCTGCGTCAGCCTATAGAAATAAGCAGCACACAGCCGCTAAAAAAATAACAGCAGAAGATACTGCTCCGCTATGAGCTGTCCAGAAAATGGGCAGCAAATACTCAACTCTTTTTAACCCTAAAATAGTAGTCCGCCAGCGCACGCGTGAGCTTCGCAGGAATTGCTTCATCTGTATTTGTCAGCACGATGATGGATAAGCCATTTTTTATGAAGCGGTCGTACTGTGACCGGAAGCCCGTGTTTGCCCCTCCATGCATCACCAGCGGGTGGCCTTTATAGTCGTCTACAAACCATCCGAAGCCATAGAAAAGTTTGCTTTCAGCCTTATTTGAGACTTTGATGAAGGGTTTCCACAATAAATCCCATTGCGCGCTTTTAAGGATGATTTTTTTCTCCCGCAAAACCTGGTCCCAGCGGATCATATCGCTGCTTGTAGAAAGAAACCCACCGCTTGGTCTTACCGCGTACATGGCTTCGGCATTCAGTAGGGTATCTCCTCTATGCATGTAACCGCTTGCCCGGTTCGGAATGATTGGGTAGAAGTCGGTCATGCCGCTATGCTTCATGCCTGCAGGAGCAAAAATGTTATCGCGTATGTAATCCTGCCAGGGTTGCTTGCCAACTTGTGTAATAATCTCTGCCAGCATATAATAAGCCAGATTGCAATACTCGTATTTTTCACCGGGCGCAAAATTGAGCGGCAAGGAATAAGCAGATTTAATAATCGCAAGGTCTGGCTGTATAATGTTGTTGTTATAGGCAGGGCCTTCCCGTTGCAGGCCGGAGCTGTGCGACATCAAATGTTTGATTTTTATCGGCCGCCATGTTTCGGGCGCATCGGGAAAGAATTTATGGACGGCATCTTCGATACTGAGTTTCCCCTCCTGCGCCATTTTAAGGATAGCGACGGGGAAAAATTGTTTGCTTACAGAACCCAACCGGATGACCGTTTCCGGATTCATGGGCGCCTTATGCTCTACATTGGCAAGGCCGTAGCCCTTGTTCACCAGGGTATGACCATCTTTTAACACCGCCAGCGTAAGGCCAGTGATGCGCTGTTCCTTGATGATCTGCTGTACGATTATATCCGTACTATCCGTTTGCGCATAGGCCGTTGCATGGATGAGCAAAAGCAGGAAGAGCAATTTATTCTTCATGATATCCCTTTTTATTTTTAGCGATTTGCTTATTGGAAATATAGGGTTTTAGTTGAACATTTTGTCAACGACAATCCCGAATCATTAAAAATAAATATATTTGTTGTATGAGAATGACCGTAATGTTATAATATAAATTTTCAAGTCTTTTAAGACAGGATGTCTCGAATGGGGCATTAACTCTTTTATTGTCTGAACTTTTATATAAATATTATGCATAATACCTTAAGTCAACAACAAATACAATCATTTATTACTGACGGCTTTGTTCGTATCAACAATGCTTTTTCTGCTGACCTGGCTAACGAAGCAAGAAATATTCTTTGGAAAGATATTCCGGCTGATCCAAGCGACAGCACCACCTGGACCAGGCCGGTAGTCTGGCTGGGTATGTATGCTCAAGAACCCTTTGTTAAGGCTGCTAATACCAGTATTCTTCATAGCGCATTTGATCAATTAGTTGGCAAAGGGAAATGGGTACCCTGTATGAGCATGGGCGCGTTTCCTGTTCGTTTCCCATCCGAGACAGATAATGGTGATACTGGCTGGCACGTAGATGCGGGTTTTCCGGGCAGTGATCCAAATGATTTTTTTGCCTATCGTATTAATGTACATTCAAAAGGCCGAGGTCTTTTGATGTTGTTTCTGTTTTCGGATGTCAGGGAGCAGGATGCACCGACAAGAATTCTTAAAGGTTCTCATCTTGATGTTGCCAAATTGCTAGAACCGGAAGGCGAACAGGGGCTTTCGTTTATGGAGCTGGCTACGAAGTTACCTGAATTACCAGACAGCGCGGAAACGTTGGCCACTGGCAAGGCAGGCACTGTATACCTTTGTCATCCATTTCTGGTTCATGCTGCACAGAGACATCATGGCAAGGCGCCTAAGTTTATGGCACAACCGCCGCTGTTGCTCAAGAGTGGGTTTCATGTTACTGGTGAAGGATCATTTAGCCCGGTAGAGCAAGCGATAAGAAATGCAATAGGCTTGTCTGGTATTTAATTAATTAGATCTCTGGGGGCTATATTGCTTGTCCAGAGATCTCTCACCAATATCATCCCGCCATTTCCTGACCATCTTTTAACTATAAAATATTGAAAAAAAGGTACGCGAAGCGCTGGCCTGGCTTCGATTTCTAAAAGGCTTAGGGCCCAGTTCTTGTTGTATCACAAACATAGGTTTGTCATCCTGAGGGGTAATTTATTGTATAAAAATCAATATGAATGACGTATGTATTTGGTTATTGCCCCTTGACTCAACCTTGCCTCGGCTCGCCGCCGCCGATTGGCTCTTTCTTTTTGGCATCAAAAAGAAGCAAAAAATGCCGGCTGAAAATTTATTCATTTGTGTTATTGTTTTCAGCTGCATTCATGAGGGCTTCGCCGTTTTCTTTTGAAGCTAGTAGGTTGGCTTGGGCAGTGCAGCCCAAAAAATTTGTTAGGCCGGATTTAGGTAGAACGGAGATGTGGTGCTACGGCTTAGTTGGGCGTAAATACTAAACCGCCATAAAGCGTTTATATTAAATAATAACAAAATAACGTCAAAACTATCTATTCTTGCCAATCCCGCTAGGGAATAACAGGATGGGATCAATCTGCTGTGAAGGACACAGTTATGGGTAACATTCTTATTAATTTTGACGATATCCTGGATGCTTCCACTAATTATTTTGTAATTTACTTTCAGTATAAATCTAACCTAAATTAAATGTTAAACCGTAGAAATTTCCTCAACTACGCTGCAACTGCAGTAGGAACCACTGCCCTGCTTTCTGCCTTAGACAATCCTGCCTATGCCCTTTTCAGTAAGACTATTGGCGCAAACGACCAAATCAATATTGGTGTAATCGGAATAAAAGGCATGGGATGGTCCGACCTCAAAGCGGCCCTCAAAGTACCGGGCGTAAACCTGATCGCCCTGTGCGACAGTGATGCCAATGTACTTGATGAAAGGATGGCCGAATTAAAGTCGATGAATGTTGACGCCGCAAAAGTAAAACGATATAAAGATTATCGTGCGCTGCTTGATAATAAAGATGTCGACGCCGTAATTATCGGCACACCCGATCACTGGCATGCCCTGATGATGATCCATGCAGTACAGGCAGGTAAAGATGTATATGTCGAAAAGCCGGTCGGCAACTCTATTGTCGAATGCAGTACCATGGTCAAAGCGCAGGAAAAATACAATAAGGTTGTGCAGGCAGGTCAATGGCAGCGCAGTCAGCAACATTTTAAAGATGCTGTCGATTTCGTGAAGAGCGGCCAGTTGGGAAATATCAGAACGGTAAAAGTATGGTGTTACCAGGGCTGGATGAAACCTGCTCCCATAGTACCCGATACCTTAGCCCCTGCAGGCGTTGATTATGCCATGTGGCTTGGGCCGGCGAATAAAAGAGCATTCAATGCCAGCAGATATCATTTCAATTTCCGCTGGTTCTGGGATTATGCCGGTGGGTTAATGACCGACTGGGGCGTGCATTTATTGGATTATGGCTTGCTTGGCATGAATTCGCCTGTACCAAAAACCATATCTGCATTAGGTGGCCGCTTCGCCTATCCTGATCTTTATGAAGAAACGCCTGATACGCTTACTACCTTATATGAGTTTGACAAGTTCAACATGGTATGGGATTCTGCCATGGGCATCGATAACGGCTCTTATAACCGCAACCATGGGATTGCCTATATCGGCAACAACGGCACGCTGATCCTCAACAGGCAAGGCTGGGAAGTTATTGAAGAAAAGGTAAGCGGCAATAAAGTGAGCAAGCCCTTTGTTAAATCCTCAGATAATGGACTGGACAATCATATGGTCAACTTCTTTAGTGTGGTCAGATCCAGAAAAAAAGAAGAACTGAATTGCGCTATACAGGATGCTGCGCATGTAGCTACCGTTGCTCAAATGGGAAATCTTGCCTTCAGAAGCGGACAAAAATTATCATGGGACAATGCCAAACATCAGTTTACAGACCAGCAGGTAAACGATAAATACCTATTGGCCCAATATCACAACGGCTACAGCTTACCCAAAGTTTAACGCTACAGTTTAAACAGACATTTCCCTCGGGGATCACATCAAAGACTATCAAAATTTTAATTGCCGTAGTAATACACTTAGCAGCATTACGCACTAACCAAGCCAATATCCCTACAAAATAGGTATGACTACCTTCTACCTTGAAGTTAAAAACTTTACGCTTTGATAGAACTAATAAAGCGACCTTTTGGTCGCTTTTTATTAATCCTTATTCCAGTCTGGAGGAAGCCAGCCCTTATCAATAGCTTCACCAACTTCTGTTACTATTTCCGAGGTACACTTAGCAGCATTATGTACCAGCCAAGCCAATACACCAACAAAATAGGCATGCCACCCCCTACCTCAAAGTTATAAACTTTACGCTTTTGGTAAGGCAATAAAAGAGCGACCTACCTGTAAGTCGCTTTTTATTTAATTTTTATCCCAATCTCTGGGTAACCAGTCATTTCTTTTAGGTCCTTCGTTATTGTTATTTGGTGTCTTTGATCTTTTTGTACTTCTTCGTTTACCAATCTGAAATATTCACCATGAAACAGCATCTTCAATGTGTCCCATATCCGCCTCTTTAATGTTCCGCATTTCTTATTACCAGCACTAAATTAGGAAAAGGATTGAGGTATGTGCATCTTCTACTTCAAAGTTAAAAACCTAAGCTTTTGGTAGATCAAAAAAAAGCAACCTTTAGGTCGCTCTATATCTAATTCTTATTCCAATCTTTAGGTAGCCATGGATGATCATCTTTTCCATCACTTTGATCAGCCTCATTATCAGCTGTAGGAGGACCGGCGCTTGTATCTATACCTTTTAAAAGATCACCAGGCTTAATAATAGATTCATAATCCAAGAGTTCCTCATATTCCCCATACTTAGGGATTTTAATCCAATTCTGAGAAACATTGACAGGATGTGCAGCTTCTTTCTCTTCTCGCTCAATTTTCACTGAGGGTTCCCGAATAATCGTTTCTGTAGTAACACTAAGATTTCCTTTAGGAGTAAAAACTAAATGTTGATCCTGTAAGAGATCTTTTAACATTTCATCATTTTTACCTGCATAGCTCCTTATCCAAACCTCACTTAAAAACATTATATCGTTATTTTCTTTTTTAAAAACCATACTTACTGTCCAAAACAATCTTTCATTAAGAAACTTAACATGTACTGTTTTTTCTGTATTCACAATATAAGCACATGGTTCGTTGTTCTTATATATAGTTGTGGGATACCAAAGATCGTGAGTATGTGCATATTTCGCCCAATTTTCTGTGGTTTTTCCATGTTCTTTCCAAATTGCTTTAGAAACATCATCCTCAACTCTTGTTTTGATGTTATTTAAACTTTTTTCTTCATCCATTATTGAATAACGGACATCATTATAAAATCTATGATCAAACGTAGTACTATTCATTAATTTTTAAATTTAATATCCAATGCCTTTGAATATATCTTCAATGTTTTCGACAATTTTCACTCCATTATCAGCTGCATGCTCTAAAACTTCTTTGGAAACATCACCAATCTTGTCTACCTGTAAGAATTTTTCCCCTTCTAAAAATTCTCCTTTTGATTTGTTGGCAATCTCCATGCCTTCCTTATATTTTTTAGCTAGCTGGTCGATATATTTTTTTGCTGTTTCTGTTGACACCTTTGATAAATCAGTAGCTTTTCGTTCTATAATGGCCTTTCCCGGGATATAACCATCTACCCTCGAAAATAATTTACCACCCTTTTTTAACCATGTTTCAGAAAAGTACTTTAAGCCGTTTTCTTCAGCAAGTTTAAGCATTGCTGCATTAGCCTTTTTATTAAAGGCAATACCTCTCAAAATATCAATTGCCCATTTTTCTCCTGCTTTTGCTGCTGCAGTTAGACAGACATGGGCATTATGCACCAACCAGGCCAATATCCCTACAAAATAGGTATGCCAGCCCTCTACTTCAAAGTTAAAAACTTTACGCTTTTGATAAGCAAATTCATGTTTTTTTATAAACTTCCATTTGCCTTCTTTTGTTTTTAGTTCATCATTGGGGGTTAAATCGGCTGCATCTTTCCAGCCTTCACGTGTATAGAAAGGATGTTCGGCAGTGGTTTCTATGGTTTCTCCTTCCAGGGTTATTTCTACCGTTGCATCAACCTCACGTTGCATAGTGGCGGTTACCTTTTTTAAAGCAACGGTGCCATTTTCCTCATCCCAGGCCCAAACCTCATCGCCTACGGCAATATCTTCAATATTTTTTTTGCCTAAGGCGGTATGTATGGGTGTTCCTGCCGTAAAACACGCAAACACACAAATTTTGCCTGTAGCCATCGCAATATCATCTACATGCTTGGCAATGCCTTTTGCCAGTGCTTTAGCGCCCTGTTTGGTCAGCACTTTGCCGGCACTTTTTAACGCGGTCTTTCCTGCAACTTTTAGGCCTGCTTTTAACCCTCCTTTTGCTGCTGTAGAAGCAGCTGTGGTTGCACCGAAACTCACCACACCGGCAATATCCATCGCCAGAAAACCAACGTTTGCAGCGGCCATCCACCAATCGCCTTTAGCCGCAGAACGCACGATACCGATTACACTACCCACAACGGGAATTAGCTCTGCGGTATCCCACCAGCCCCAACCTTCACCTTCTTCCTGTTCTTCACTGTGCTCATCGGTCATGTTTGCCAAATCTTCCTCACTAACAGGAATTTGCCCACTGGTAATAAACTCGATTTTGCCGCCAATGCTACAAGGCAATGTAGATTTAAAGAGCAGCGTTTCCTGCCCCTTAATTTTTACTTTGTAGGTGTCGGTCCAATCTACAGGTGCGGGGGCACAGGCAGATCCGGTAACGCTGCAGACCCCAAAAGAGGGTATGTTGGCAATAGAAATTTTATCTGCCTTAGTGCAGGCCATGCAGCCATTTATTTTGACATTTTGATTAGCCAAACCCTTAAAAAAATTAGGCGCGGCACCTTTATCACAATGGCAAACAGCCTTATCTACGATATACTCTAACTCGTCTGGCATGGTGCTTATGTAATATCAGTATCATTAGAATTAATTCTGATGGTAGCAGTACCGTTCATTTTCACGTCAGCACCATCAATTTTGGCTTCGGTACTTCCTTTAACCGATGCAGATGCAGTGGTACTCTCTACACTTACATCGGTTTTACCGGTAATAGCCACGCCCATGGTAGTTGCATCGATGGTTATCCCTTCAGTATCGGCCGTTGCAGCAATGGTTTTCTTGGCGCTAATGGCTATGGTGCCTTCGCCACCACCTTCCTCACCAGGTTGGGCGTTAATGGCAATGCTGTTGCTGGCATTTACAATAAAATCGGTGGTGTTAATAGTAAATTTATTGGGGGCGGTCAAAGTTATGGTACCATCACCATGCATCACCAGTATGTTGCCACTTGGATCTTTCACGGTGGCACTGCCTTTACTGTCATCCAATATTACAGAGCATCCGCTTCTGGTGGTCAGGCTCTTCGTTTTGTTGGTTTCGCCACCACCAGCGCCAATTTTGCCGTGGTACATGCTACCCATTACAAATGGCCGGTTAGGATCATTGTACCTAAAGCCGATCAGCACCTGGTCACCAGTTTCAGGTACAAATGCAAAGCCTCTGTTCTTGCTCACCTTGTCACTGCTTCCCGCATCAGGAGTCAGTACCCTGATCCACTCGGTTTTATCCGCACCTTTTTGCCAGAGCATCTGTACTTTTACCCGGCCCATCCCCTTTGGGTCGTTATTGTCAACCACTTTAGCTATCTGGCTTTCGGCTATCGGGGTCTTAATGTTGTATACAGGTATGATATCGGCTCCTGCATCTATCCCGTAAAAATGGTTTTTATATTCGTTGTTCGATTGGATCTCGTGCGTAACCGAGAGCACCAGGTAACTTCCCTCATCCTGTTCTATAAAATTGAGTTCCTCGCGCTGCGAATTGGTGATCTTAACAATACTGCCCAATGCAATCTCAGGATTATCGCCCACGGCATTAATACCAACCAGATCATTTGAAACGGCTGCCTTTTTTACTTTGATAATATCATCCAGTTCTTTCTGCGAAGTGATGCGGTTGCGCAATGGTGTATTGTTTTCTCCGCTAAAGGTTTCCTGCGACTGCTGGATCGCAAAAATACTGTGCTCTGACAAGCTGCCGTTATCTGGTTTTGCTGTACCACTGAATACCTCGTCGTTTTCCGAATTATAGGAGTAATTTGAAAAATTAAGATGAGCTACCCGCATAGAAAAGTCCATCTGTTCTATATCACGGCCATAAACCAACTGGGTTTCTTCGAGTTTGTCAGGCATCCCAAAGCACAGCTGCTCGCCATTGTAATAAAACCATTCGCCGTATAATGCCGAAATCCGGTTTATAAAATCAAAATTACTTTCCTTGTACTGGGTAAAATATCCAAGATTTGTATTGCGGTTTACATTGATCTTTACATCAACGCCCCCGTCCTTTAATACCTTAGCGGTTATACCCTCTATATCCAACTGATTAAATGAACGCATAAGGGCACCACCATCCAGTTTAATGGTCGGACTATAACCGCTCAACACATACCCTCCGCTCTGCCCATGCGCCTTTATCACGCTTATTTTGGTTACCAGGCCTTTAAACTTGTTTGCCGATTGACCTATTGCCGAAAAAAGTTCGATGGTGATATCTTTGCCTATCCAGTTTCTGGACTGGTAAACATCAAATGCTCCTGCAAGACCAAGATCGAACAGACTTAGGTGCAGCTCGAACTCATGATGGTTGTTAAATGATTGAGCGAGTTTAAGATAGGTGAAATGGCTTATTTTTTCACCATCTACAAATATTTCTGCCTTTACCTTATTTGCTGTAGACATGTACTCCGATTTAGTTAATATATGAGGTTAATTTAGTATTTCGGTATAGAGCCGATTGTGTCTTTAAAACTAATTTCATCCGGAAGCGTAAAAATCCCGGATTGCATGCATAGGTTATATAATTTGCCAATTAGACGCTTTATTTAGCGCTCTGATTTAAAGTATGTATGCCATTGATTTTTTAAATGCACAACACATTTTTTGTCTAGCATTTTAAAATGAAACCCAACTGGCCGGTATAACTGCCCTTACCAAATGATCTGGGTAGAATCTGTTTTTTAAAATAGGACTCTATCACTGCGTGAAGCTCCGCAATATCGCTGCTGGTCAGCTTTTTGCATTGAACGGTTTCAGATTCCCTGTTCACTTTTATCACTTCACCTTTTTCATTTGTGGTGAGGGTATAGCTAAAAGAAATTTTATCGCAGTCGCTACAATTGGTCGTAACTTTTTTTGCTTTTAAAAAAGGATTCAAACAATCGCTAAGAAACTTTAACCTTATATCCGACCAATCCAGTTCCTGTTTTATTTTGTCCATATCTATCCTTGTTGTATCTAGCTGTGGGGGATTTGTTTTATTCGCCATATTAATATCTGTTGAATCTTCAGCTCTTTTTTTTACCTGGGTGCCTTCTTTGTTTCCACCCGAATTGCAGGATGCCAGCATAAAAAAGCAGCACAGAATTCCTATATTTTTTAATATTTTCATTTTAATCTGAGAAGTATATATTGTTGCTGTTGTTTTCCGGAGAAAATATTTTTTCATACGCCTGCATTGTTTTTACAATATCGTCCATGCTTTTCCCTGCCAAAATTTGTTTTAGGATAGGGATGGCATCAGACCTTACAGACTGCCTTGTACCGAAAACAACCAAATTATCTTTTGATTTAATTTTCCCCGTTTCGGTACGCACGAGGCCAAATTTTTGCATTTTGTCTTTTACAGACCATTTTCCCCTGATCTCATCCAGATAATCAATAGATGAACAGGCATTAAAAAACCAGACCTGGTATAGATTTTCCCTAAAAAGATTCTTTTTGGTAATACTTTCCAAATCGTTATCTTTTCTGGACTTCATCCCCTTAACATATTTTATCCTGAGCGATTTATCGTGGGGCGAATTTTGAAGTTTAAGTTGATTGTTTGCATGGGCTGCCGTATTTAAGCCGACAACAAAATTTTCCTTGTTGCTTTTTTCATCGTCAAAGTCTGGTCCTATACCTATACGGCCATGACCGCTATAAATCACAATTTCTTTGGTAGCTAGAAATGACGCGAAAGTATTTGATGGGTTTTTCTTTTTTGAACTGGTTAGGTAAGCATAGATATCAATATCGACCAATTGTTTATTGGCAGTTAAAAAATATCTCTTACGCAAATAATATGTATCATAATAGATGTCGGTTGATGATTTTGCTGTTTTGCGAAAGCCATTGCCCAACAATACAGTTATAATATCACCCAGTTCATTAGAGAAATTAGCCTTTTCGCCAGCAAACTCATAACCTATACCGATTGCAATATCCAACCGTTTATCACGGAATAGTTTTGCATAATCAATCCTTCCCATAATTAGATGATTTATGAGGTAGAAATGTAATTACAGTCCTACCCCATATATAGAAAATTTAAGCCTTTGGCCAGTCGTTCGTATGTTCGGCGTTACCCAGCTTTAGCTTACGGGCAGAAACCACAAAACTCAAGGTCATCGGGGTATTGTCATTTACGGCAATCCCCTCGTTATATTGGATGATGTAACCATCTTCGAAAGACAGTTCCTTCATCTTTGCATCTTCTTCTCCCTTTTTGAAAGTAATGGTGCCAGCCTGTGGCTTGTACTGGTTGTTGACCATTGACTCGATCACTGAAGTATCTTCGGTTGATTCTATTTCGATGTTGATAGTTCCACCATAAACACCTGAAGAAGGACGGCCTTTTGCATCAACATCGCGGTTTAATGAAAAGCTGCACTGTAGGACATCAAATTCTTTTGAGCCTAATGTTAATCTGGTTTTAAATGCCATTGTAGTAAGTTTAAATGTTTTTAAGAAATGAATTGCGGTGAGCGGTGGTGCTTGGGCGTGGAGCATAGTGGTTAGCATATATGGTGTTTAAAGTACCTTGCGCCCTAACCTTATACCCTCTAGCCTTCTGCCTTCAACCTCTCTTAGGCTTTTGGCCAGTCGTTAAGATGTTCAGCATTGCCCAGTTTAAGCTTTCTTGCTGAAATCTGGAATTTGAGTGTCATCGGGTGATCGCCCACAATGTTAATCCCTTCGGAATATTTAACAATGTAGCCGTCCTGAAACTCTACTTCTTTCATTTTGGCATCTTCCTCTGTTTTCTTGATCAGAAGGGTTCCTGTAATAGGCTTGTATTGATTGTTTACCATCGCCTCGATAATGGAGGTGTCTTCGGTCGATTCGATCTCAATATCGATGGTACCGCCGTAAACTCCGGAAGAGGGTCTTCCCTTAGCATCTACATCACGGTTTAACGCGTAGGCACAATGAAGTACATCGTACTCCTTGCCCGAAAAATTTAATCTAGCTTTGAAAGCCATAAGTTTAAAATTTAAAGGTTTGAAAAATGGTTCTTTGTTCAGCATCCGCTGGTTTGCAGCGTCCGACAAAAATCAAACCGTATTTTATGTATCTCATTCATTATCAGCTTAAAACTTCAAAAATCTCTCCTGTAATCTCTATCTAAGCATTACAATGATCGTTTTTAGCTAATAAAAAAAGTTATTAACATACAAGCATGTAGGCTCAAAGAGTAATTATTACTACCTATTAATAGACACACTGACTGCTAACCAGTACATCAATAAATAGCTCGAAGATAGTCCTATTGAGTTCACAGATATCCTTCAACTTTCGTTGGAGGATTTTTTATTTAAAAAGGATTCCACTATGCTAAAACTCTGAACAACCGTTTTACTGTCCCTTTACCCGGGCTGCTCGGACACAGCTATACACCAACAATACATTAACCTAACTTTCTCCTTACCTTTTATTGAGCTATTGTTAAACTGCCAATCCAAAGCGAGGTAAATCTTTGACCTAGCTAATCTATACCAGGACTACAACTCAACCGAAGTAAGTGCGACGTAGTGTGCAAGCAGGTACCAGGCAAGCCTGGGCGGAAGGTGGCCTAAACGTGATACAATTCTTCAAGAATGGGTCACGTATTTTTTAAGCCTTGTCACGCGCTTTACCATCCGCAAACATCCTAAATCAAGCGATGGATACATTTTCCTGAGTTTGGCTATGCAATGCCCCGTTTTGGCTACGCCGGGAAGCTCAAGACTGATGAACTTTGTCTGTATCAAAATCAAAATAAAATGAAACAGTCAAAAACACCTATTATCAGCTTTAGTCCGGTTGTGTTACCAGTTGCGGGCCGTCATGTAGACCTCGAAATGAAAGTTTCTGCTCCCGCGAGCGGAAACAACCTGCCGGTTATTCTTCTTTCGCATGGACATGGTCCCTCCAACTTTCTTTCTTCGTACAAAGGATATGGCCCCATGGCAGATTTTTTTGCCGCAGAAGGCTTTGTTGTCATTCAACCTACTCATCAAAATTCAAAAGCACTCGGACTTTCCTCATCTCTTCCCGAAGCACCCTTGTTTTGGAGCTCGCGGCCAGCGGATATGAAATTTATCTTGGATCATCTTGACGAAATTATTGCCACAGTACCTGGGTTAACCGGAAGAGTCGATAAAGCAAAAGTTGCTGCCATCGGCCATTCGATGGGCGGCCAGACCTTAGCCATGCTGGCTGGCATGGAAGTAACTGATCCGGCAACAGGTAAAATAGTGAATGCCGCCGAACCAAGATTAAAGGCACGGGTGCTAATTGGTGCCTCTGGTGGACCCGAAGGATTTAACGGAGCCGCCAGACAGCAATATCCTGTATTAGCGGCCGGCAATTTCAGTACCATGACTTTGCCAGCGCTTATTGTAAATGGAGACCAGGACAAAAACCTCATGTTCTCTGATGTGGACGATTGGCGTGCGGATGCTTATTATCAAAGTCCTGGCCCAAAGGACCTGCTGACCGTGTTTGGCGCTGAACATATCTTTGGTGGCATATCAGGATATGATGCCCGCGAGACAAGTGATGAAAATCCGGAGCGTGTTGCTTTTGTATGTGAAAGTATTCTTGCGTACATTCGAAGTGCATTCGACCCAATCGATCCAAGTTGGGAACAAGCAAAGAAAAGCCTTAACGGCGTACCGAGTGCGTTAGGTAGTATTGAAAGCAAATCGTAAACAGACAACATGAAGGAAGAAATGTCTAACCACAGATTCAATTCTTTATCAAGGTTGCACAAGGCGCTGGACATGCCGGCGCCTATGCACCCATTGGTAAGTTTAATAAATAATGCCGAAGGCGCCATTCCTCTGGAAAAGCTTCCCAGTCCGCACATCTTAAGTTTTTATAAGATCTCTTACAAGATGAACTTCCAGGGAAAGTTCAGATATGGCCAGCATTACTACGATTTTGACGAAGGGGGAATGTTTTTTGTTTCACCTAATCAAATCACAGGAGGCCATGCACCACTAAGCGATCAATCTGGTTATACTTTACTTTTCCACCCGGATTTTTTACAGGGTTACGAACTCGCCAAAAAAATTAAAACCTATGGTTTTTTTTCCTATTCGATCAACGAAGCGTTGCACTTATCGGAGAAAGAAAAAACCACGATTATTGCTGTTTTCGAAAGTATCGAAGAAGAGTTAAAAGGCAGAATTGACAATTTCAGCCAGGACGTTGTGATTTCCCAGATCGAATTGCTGCTGAATTACGCGAATCGCTTCTACAGCCGGCAATTTATAACGCGGAAGGCGGTAAGTAACGATTTGCTTCAAAGGGTAGAAGACACTTTACTTGCCTACTTCCAGTCGCCACAGGCACAAAAGCAGGGGCTTCCAACTGTCCAATTTCTTTCTGCGCAATTAAACGTTAGTGCCAGTTATTTAAGTGATATGTTGCGATCACTTACCGGGCAAAATGCACAACAGCACATTCATAATCACCTGATCGAAAAAGCAAAGGAACAGTTATCGACAAGTCAGGCTTCGATCAGCGAGATCGCCTATGAATTGGGATTTGAACATCCCCCATCCTTTAGTAAACTTTTTAAGCTCAAAACCAGTATGTCGCCCTTGGATTTCAGACGTTCTTTCAATTAAGCACATTCGGGTAAAGTGCAGCATTATCCTTAAGGCTGATAACGACTCATCGTATTTATTCAAATAAATCCCACACTCGATTGGGTGGAAAAGGTTTTACTAAGGGGTTCACAGAAAGAGGTTGTATCATAAAGGCGATTTCAGCCCAGATGTTGTCATGTTGAACCTCCCGATGAATCGGGACAGGTCGTCGAAACACCTTAAAGCGTATTTAAACAAGTCCTTCGACAGGCTCTCCATAGGAGTCCGTTGGACAGGATGACAAACCTATATTTATGATACACCCTCTTTTTCCATTTAGGAGAATTTCATTATGCTAATGTTAACCTGCCAGCCCAAAGCGAGGTAAATCTTTGACCTACCTAATCTACAACAAGGCTACAACTCAACCGAAGCAAGTGTGAAGCAGTGTGCAAGCAGGTACGAAGCAAGCCTGGCCGGAAGGTGGCCTAAACGTGGGGTGAATGTGGCGTGAAGGTGGAATTGGAATATTTTTTTTGGAGATTTTTAATCAGATGGATTGATTTGGGTTATCATCCTTTTTTGATTATTCTAATATACTAAAAAATTATGCCTGTCCAGAATAGAATGATCAAAATTAATAGGCAAACAGGATCTTGTTTTTTTTATAAACGCGGAACGTTATTTTTGCTTGCGCACAACGCTTTACATGAAGTGCGGAAATCGCTCATGCAAGACAAAATATAGTTTTACTTATTTTTATGCGCTTCAATTTATGCCCAGGCCTTTCTTAAAAAACGTAACCAGTTGCCATGCATCAGGTTTTCGACATCAGTATCGGTATAGCCCCTTTTCTTAAATAAAGCCGGTATTTTTTGTAAGTCTGCAATGGTTTCCAGGTCGTAAGGGCATTGTTCTTTTCCAAAAGCACCATCCAGATCAGAACCGATTCCGACATGATCGGTGTTTCCGGCCAGCTGGCAAATATGGTCGATATGGTCGATCAACACCTCCAGGTTACAGTTCATTCCTTCTGGTTTGGAGATCCCCCTCTCCCAACCCGGAACCATCATCCAGGCATCCAGCGCGCCACCAATTACGGCGTCTCTTTTGATCAGTTCTTTTATCTGCTCATCACTGTACTGGCGGTTATGATTCACCAGGCTCCGGCAGTTGTTATGCGATGCCCAGACAGGACCACCGAAGCGGCTCAATGCATCCCAAAAACTGTCATCGCAAAGGTGTGTGGCATCGAGGATCACATTTAGCCGCTCCATTTCTTTCAATAATTCGCGACCGATCGCAGTCATTTTGCCTGTTGCATTGGTACCCTGCGCATAACGTCCGGGTCCATAATGCGCCGGACCAACGGCCCTCAGGCCATTTTGCCAGGCTTTTTCTAAATGGCCAACCGTTACAAGAGAATCTGCCCCTTCCAAACTCAAAATATAACCTACGGGCTTTTTATCGTTAACCCGTCCATCATTCCATAATCCGAGGTGTTGCTCAAGGCTTTCCAGATTGTTCACCTGGAACATTTCGCCGGCATCTTCCATCGCTTTATACCAGGCCAGCTGACCCTGCGTTTGTGCCCAGGCTTGTTCAGGCGAATGCCAGCCCGCCAAGTGATTATCAGGAGCGACATAACGGGCAATCTGCGTTGCAACGACCAAACCAATATTACCCTTACGCAATTCGGGGAGTGAAACTGTTCCATGACTGCGATCGGGCTTATCTGTTAATCCGGCTTCCCTTTCATTGATATCGGCAATATTTTTGGTCAGGTCGCGATTCCACTCCAGGGCATTCATACTTAAATCTAAATGGGCATCTATGATAAACATGGCTATTATAAATATTATTAAATGGTGATTTTCCTTTTCCTGGAGATGATATCCCAGTATTTTAGTGATTGATCAGCACCCAAACAAAGTGCTTTTTCATGCAGGGCAACTGTGGGGCAAATGTGATAGGGCAAGCCGTAAAGCATGTCGCCCACCTTATAATTACCAGGGTTTTCGGCTTTTAAAACCAAATGTTCTTCGCTCTGACTTTGAACTTCGAGTTGAGGCGCATTCAGGAAAAATACCCGGTTTTTCAACTCCTTTTCGGAAGCAACGGCTTTATGCCCTAAATCTGTACAGATTAAATCTTCTGTAGGTTTAGACACGATGCGGCTGATCACAAGCGCAGCCGTATTAAATTGCTGTTCGGCAAAAGCATCCTGATAACCTTTGTCCCATAAAATAAAAGTGCCGGGGCTGCAGTCAAAATCTGTATGCTTGGCATATACCGGAAAAGTTGGTGTCCCACCGGCGATAACTGCTAAATGCTCAATTCCTAAAGTTTCTTTTAAATGATGAAGCTGCGCAATAATAGGTTCTGATTTTTGGTAGCGAACATCAATAGATGAATCATGAATGTGGCCATCATAAGCATGTAAGCCTTTTACATTGATGTGAGGAAGGTTAAGTAATGCTGCAACTAAACCGTAAGCGAGTTCAGGCAAAATTCCTGTCCTGTTCATGCCGACGTTTAAATCGATATATACGTCAACCACTTTATTTTCCGAAACCGCCATATCAGAGATTGCCCTGGCGGTTTCAATATTATCAAGCAAACAGCTGAAACTGGTGCCTGAATATTGATCTATGAGTTTAAAGAAACGGTTAATATTTTCGCCAACCGGCTGGTAGGCCAATAAAACATCTGTTGCTTTGGCTAAGCCAAGCATTTCAGCTTCGGCGATGGTGGCACATTTGAATTTATGAATACCGGCATCGATTAACATATGGGTAATTTCCAAACATTTATGCGTTTTAACATGCGGCCGAAGTCTGCCGACATCATTAACCATACCTTTCAGTATGTTAATGTTTTCACGGATTCTAGTTTCGTAAAAAACAAGCGCAGGGGTTTCCAGCGTCTCCTCATTCGGGATTAAGTACCAGTCTTGCTGCTGCATCATTAAAAAAGTTCGAACAAGGCTTCAATTTCTACAGGAATATTATCTGGCAAAGAGCCAAACCCCACAGCGCTTCTTACCCCAATGCCATTTTCCTCACCCCAAACTTTTGCAAAAAGCTCACTGCAACCGTTAATAATATAGGGATGTTTTTCAAAGTCTGGTGTACAATTTACCATGCCTAAAACCTTAATTACCCGTTTAACTTTGTTTAAACTACCGATGTTTGTTTTGATGGTAGAAAGCATGGTTAAGCCTACCTGCAACGCGGCAGTCTTACCTTCTTCCTGAGATAAATCAGAACCGATCCGTCCAATGATTAATGATTTATCATCCTGAACCGGGCCATGGCCGCTTAGATAAAGGTATTTTCCATCAACTAAACAAGGTTTGTAAACGCCAAGTGGTGCGGGTGCGGGCGGTAAATTAAGTTTCAGTTGTTCGAAGCGTTCGTCGGGAGTTAAATTTTCCATATAATGTATTTATTATTTTTTAAGCGATGATTATTTTAAGCAAAAGTACACCCAAAAGGCCTGCAATGCCAACAATAGATTCCATTAATGCCCAGGATTTGAATGTATCTTTCAAAGTTAAACCGAAATATTCTTTAAACATCCAGAATCCGGCGTCGTTAACATGAGAAAACATTAAGCTCCCAGCACCAACCGCTAAAACCATCAGGTTGGGATTGGTATGCGTATGCTCCATTAAAGGGACAATAATGCCAGCGGTGGTTAAACCGGCAACTGTTGCCGAACCCACACAAAACCGGATGATTGCGGCAATCATCCAGGCCAGAAACAATGGCTCTGCTTCAACATGCTGCAAATAAGTGGCGATTTGATTACTTACACCGCTCTCTGTTAAGACCTGCTTTAAAGCACCTGAACCTGCAATGATCAAAAGAATTAAGGTGATATCTTTAATGGCATCAGCATAAATATGCATGATCTCCGTAATTTTTTTTCCTTGCGATATGCCCAATAACCATGTGGCAACAATCAATACAATAAGCATCACAACAGATGGATTTCCGGCAAATAAAATATAAGGCAGGATAACAGCATCAGGCCTTAAAAGCATGGGAACGAAGGAAGCAACTGCCAGTAATAACACAGGAAGTAAAGCCGTAAAAAAGCTTTTAAACCCACTAGGGAGTTGCTCTTCAGTTAATTCTTTTGGGCTGAAAGAAGCCAATGGATTTGCAGGAATGGCTTTGAGCGTACGGGCGAAAATGGGGCCACCGAGTATGATTGCTGGAATGGCAACAGCTAAACCATAAAATAATGTCAAACCCATATCAGCCTGGAATTGAATCACTAATGCCGCTGGAGAAGGATGCGGTGGCAAAAATCCATGTGTCACGGATAAGGCGGCTAACATGGGTAAACCGATGTATAACGCAGGCAATTTATAACGGTAAACTACGGAGAATATTAAGGGAACCATCAGCACGAAGCCTATACCGTAATACAAGGGAATGCCAATTAAAAAGCCGGTTAAAACCATGGCCCATTGAATGTGTTTTTCACCGAAAATAGTCATGCTCACCTGGGCGATCTTTTGCGCAGCACCACTTTCGGCCACCAGTTTACCAAGCATTGCCCCCGCCGTAATGATAATGGCTAAGGAGCCTAACACATCGCCCATGCCTTTTTCGATACTCGATGGGATTTTTGAAGGTGGTAAGCCTAAAGCCAGCCCTGCAATAAAAGATACCGCTAAAAAGGCTAAAAAAGCATTGATCTTAAATACAGAGATCAGTAAAATTAATAAGGCAATGCAAATAAAAACAATGAGTATAGTCATTTAATTTACGATAATTTCATCAACCATTAACCAGGCTTTTGTGCCTGCACCATAAAAACCGTTAGGGATAATCCCGATATTGGCGGCTTTAATCCGGATGTATCTCCCGCTTACCGGATTAATCTGATGCAGCACTTTATTGATTCCTTCTAACGGAAATTTTGTTTGTTTTGCCACTTCCTTGAAATTAATATTATCTGCCGAAATCTCGATCATAATTTCTTTTGGAGGATGCATTTTTTGCCATTGATAGTTAAGCACATTTAAACTGATTTGACTAATCATGGTTTCGCTGCCCAAATCTACAACTGCTTCAAAATCGTTCCCACTCAGGCCTAACCATTCGCCATTATTGTATAGTTCTGCACCTAAAATTCCATTCACTAATACCTGTTTATCAATGTTATAATTACCACTTCCTGAATTTTTTAATGATATCGTTTTATTATAAACTTTACTCTTAATCAGTTTCTGTTCATACACCTTCCCTACAGCATTTATACCTTTAAAAAGCCGGGCTTTGACCGTTGCAGATTGTTTAACTTGAATTGGTCCGGAATAAAGCTTACTGCTCTTGGTTGGTTCATTTCCATTTAAAGTATAACGGGTTTCTGCAGCTGGCATATCGGTTTCTAAGATAAAACCGGATGAGCCTGGCTTCCCTGTAATTTCAAAAAATGAAGTACTATAATTAACATCTTTTAAAAACGGAAGGTTTCGATTTAACCTGGCTAAAAAGTCAGGATAATTTTTATACGCTTTTGCAGACCAGCCTATTTCCGCTAAAGCAACCACGCGGGGAAAAATCATATACTCTGCTTTTTTAACATCAGGCATGTATTCTGTCCAAACATTTGCCTGTACACCCTTTATATAACCTTGCTCGGTGGTGTCTAACTCGGCAGGCATTGGCTCATACTCATAAATTTTACGAAGTGGAAGATAACCTCCGGCAGCTATTGGTTCGCTTTTATTTAATGACTGATAATAATCCAGGTAGACGAATTTTTCAGGCGTCATGATCACATTGTGCTTCAGTTTTGCAGCGGCAATACCACCTTCCAGGCCTCTCCAACTCATCACGGTTGCATCGGGTGCTAAGCCACCTTCTAAAATTTCATCCCAGCCAATTATCTTTTTTCCCTTTGCGTTCAGGTACTTTTCTATTCTGGAGATAAAGTACGACTGCAGTTCATGTTCATCTTTAAGCCCTTCCTGCGCAATTCGTTTCTGGCATTTCGTACAATTGTGCCACCTTGTTTTCGGGCATTCATCGCCACCGATATGAATAAATTTTGATGGAAACAAAGGGATTACTTCATCCATCACATCTTGTAAAAAAGAAAACGTGTCTTCGTTACCAGCGCAAAAAACATCTTCAAAAACGCCCCAGAATGTGGCCGTTTCATAAGGCCCGCCCGTACAGCCAAGATTTGGATATGCGGCAAGAACGGCTTTTGCATGGCCTGGCATCTCAATTTCGGGAATGGTGGTGATCTGCCTTTCAGCAGCATATTTAACAACATCCTTTATCTCTTCCTGCGTGTAATATCCACCATAAGGCTTTCCATCAAAAAGATGAGGACTTTTTCGCTTATGCCCGATTAATGTTTCCTTCCGGTAAGCGGATTGTGTTTGCAGTTTTGGATATTTTTTGATTTCGATTCTCCACCCCTGGTCATCCGTTAAATGCCAGTGAAAGGTATTAATCTTATAAAAGGCCAATACATCCAGCCACTTTTTAATTGTCGTTACGCTAAACATGTTCCTGGCAACATCTAAATGCATTCCCCTGTAAGCAAACCGTGGCTCGTCTTTTATCTGATATGCTGGAACAGTGAGCAATTTCCCATCTTTTTTAATCAGCTGAATTAAGGATTGTAAACCATAAAACAAGCCTTGTTGATCCGAAGCTTTAACATCGATTCTTTTAGTCGAAACCGTTAGAATATATCCTTCCGGTTTAATTTTTAAGGTGGTATCGATTAGAAAATTGATTCCATTAGCCTCAATTTTATTGCCTTGTAAGATTGAAAATCCAGCAGATTCTTTCAGGTATTTATTTAGAAAGGCGTAAATAACTTTCTGTTTATCAGTGATAAATATTTTAGAATGCGCTGAAATTACGAACGCGCCCTTTCCCCTCACTTCAGAAAGTGGTTTCGGAATAATGCCTGTTCCCACCACCTGGCTGAAACCATCAATTACCATAAATTGTAAAGCCATCAGGCAAAACAGCTTCGCTGATTTAATCAAGGTAACTAAAGAGAAACATTTTATCATTTGTGCAATTGAAATAAAACTAAGGTAAGTTTAAAATTTTATTTTTGGCATTGATAAAACATTTTGGTGTTGCAGTGTAGATGCGGTCCTTTAAAGACACGCCTAAAAGAAAAAATAAAAATCTAGCATTTCTAGTCTTTGGATAATGATTACTTTCGCATATGAAAATCAAACGCCATCTACTTTATTTACTCAGTGTTCTGTTCAGTTCGGCTTTAGCCCTACCAGCCTGCTCGCAGGAGCACAAAAAAAACATTCGGGAACAGGAAAGTTCAAAATCCATAGACACTAGCCGAACCTCCCAAAAAGTTTCTGCTAAGCCTGTAGAAAAGGACCTTGGCAAGATGGTCACAGACCTAAAGGCATCGATGGTATCTTACATGCAAACTGCACAGCCTTCCTACACGATGGATGACATTGATAGCTGTGAAAAGATACTCTAGGGCTACCTCGTAGATGTAAATGCTTCCAAAAACAAAGAACAAGGAATGAGAATAGTCAAGACAACGATACTCACGCTCAATGCATTAAACCTCAAACTGAGGAAAGCCTTATCGAAACAAGCGAGCGTGAACAGATAGCCGAAATCATCATTCTTGCCTCAAATCGTAAAGGCAATAACACGTTGGATGAAGATATCACCGAAGAATGTCGGGAGTGGTAAAATCCCTCATTATTGTAAGCTATTTTCCAATGAAAATGTAAAGCAGATTTATTTTGTGCTTACGGTAATCTCCACGCTGGCAGTCTCTTCTTCCTGTTTCTAAAGTGGTCACAATCAATTTATTCAAGGCGATATGGCAATTGGTATGGAAAGAATGATGGCCAGCCTCTCCTCCTTTTTCAGGTCTAAACCAGGTTCCCAGCCCGGTCCTTTAAAAAAAGTATAGCTTTTTTGTCCGTTCTGATCAAGCGAAATACGCTCTATGGCCGTTACCCGGTCCGGAATACGGGCACCAAACCAATCCGGATCAGCCTTTCCTTTCCAGGTGACCAGATAAAGTACCGATCCTGCAGCATAATCTGCGCCATCCTTTAAACGTTTTGCGGCAATGCCGTTGCCGTAAAGTGTCGACATTGTTTTTGCTTCCGGCTGCAGGCTAACAGCCATTGGCGTCATTTCCAAAGGATTTTCTGGAAGTCTGGAAATGCTTGTTATCGATGCTGCGTTGTTGATCCGATCAGGTGTGTTGGGCTTACAGCCTAACATCAACAATATAATAAGGGGAAATACCCCTGCAGTGAATGTTAATCTCATCTTATTTTTTGTTTAAACCCCTAATATCAAGCGGCCTGGTAAATACATAATCGTTATTTCGTTCCGGCCTGTGGCAGCTAATGCATTCGGAATCAAATTTCACCGTTTTACCATAAGGCAACAGGTTTTCCCCTTTCCAGCGTGCCCAGCCCCAGCCTTTTGTGCCAGTATAATGCTTCACATCTTTGATCATAAACTCCACCTGAATAAACTGGCCTGCATAAACGCTCCCATCTTTGCCTTGCTGCTGTTTCCATGCAGTTTTGGCAAAAATGGTTCCATCCGGCCATGGGTTTGTTTTCCCTTCGTGTATGGCTTCAACCGCTATCGGGTTGCCAAAAATGATACGGATGGTGCCATTGTCGAAACGCTCCGTGGTACTTATTGCTTTCCAGTTGCGGTAATTGGGCAGGTAAGCGATTCCGTTTGGCGATTTTTTCACTTCTATAATAGATGATTTCTTTGTTCCGATCGAATTGCTTTCTATACTGGCGGGTTTACTTACAGCATTATTTAACAAGTAATTTCTAATCAGATCTATATCTTTCTGATCCAACTTTGCCGCAGGGTGCAAAGTGATATAACTGCTTAAAGGCATTTCTTTTGAAAGAATACCGTTTAAAGCGAAATACAACATGGCATTACGTTGTGGAGTAGCGAGCGAGTCCCACTGCGAAAAATCAAGCGCTTTCCTGCCATCGCGGATGTGCGAGGCCACCAAAAAATTCACCGGCGTAAGCCGGTCGAACCAACGCCAACTGGTTTGGGAAGAGTGGCAATCGAAACAGGACGTTTCCAATACCTTTGCCACTTCTTCAGGTACACCTGCCAGCCCTTTAACCGGCTGTGTTTTTACTGAACTTAGTTCTTCAGGCCTGATCAGTTGCGCCAGCAACACCAGGCTGAGCATGCCGAGTATAATTTTAAATTTGAGTTTCATGGATTATTTTTTTAATCTGCTCAAAATTAGCCTTCAAAGCACCCGATATGTTATTACAATCCTGTGAAACGGATAAATTAAGTCTTGAAGGCGAATAAACCGCTTTGAATAGTCCGATCTTTTTAAGACCTTGACAACCAAATCCAGCTAAATTAGTCTGGCAATTTTTAACCAAGCCCTATGTTAAAAGGAAGATTGCACCTGTTACTTTTTGTTACCCTAAGTATTACGGTAATGCTGATCAGTTACTTTTCTTTCCGTTACCTTTATAACAGTGCTGCCGAAAAGTTATGGGCCAGCAAAATGGAATCGGGCGCAAGGGAAAGCAGGGAAATCGGCCGCTTGCTCGAACAACAGCTTCAAAGCGGACTTGCGCCGCAAAAGGTAATCCGCAACCTGCAGCAAAGCATAGAAAATACCGATACCCAGGGTGAGTTTATCTGTATGTATGATAAAAACGGTATTGAACTTTGTCACCCCAATCCGGCGCTCATCGGCCAGAAAATAGCGCAGGGCAATTCTATACTTCAGTCCCGAAATGGATCAATACCTTTTAATGAAGCCATTGCGCAACAGAAAAGCCTGGGCGGTACACGAAGTTTCCCGGAAGCGAAAAACAGGCGTTCAGAGATCGTAAATATTTATCCGGTAAAGGGCAGCGACTGGGTTGTGGCGGCACATGCCAATATCGAAGTACTACAGGCTGAACTATCGGGCCTTTACACACAGTTTATTATTTGTTTTTTAACCACAGCAGTCATTATCATCGGGAGCTGTTTAATGCTCATTAGGCAGATTTATGGCCGCTATGAAAAATCGGTTTCCTTAGAGATCAGTAGCTTAAATGAAAAAGTGAACACTTTGGGCAGCTTAAACGAACAGTTGGCCAGATTGCAACAGGAAAATGCTTTAGTTTCATTAAATCCAGACAAGGAAACTACCAGGAAACGGATGATCACGTATTTAAAAGACGAACTGATCCACCTTGACACCACTGAAATATCCTTTTTCTTTTTCGATGGTGCTGCTGTCAACATCATCACGCACAATGGCAAAAGGTATTCCACCGCGTTAAGCCTTGATGAGCTGATGAAACAGCTTGATGGAGATACCTTTTACCGTGCAAACAGGCAGTTTATCATCAGCCTTAACGCGATCAAGACCATTTATATATATGGCAAAAATCAACTGAAAATTGTGGTCTCGCCAGAGCCCGATGAAGTTATATTGATCAGTAAAAACAAAGTATCGGAATTTAAAAAATGGCTTGACAGGTAATTTTTCAAAAACAAACGAATCAATACATTTAACTAACTTATAATGATTAGGTTACAAGATTAATTACCCTTAAACTTTTCAATAGCTTCGGGGCTTACCGGAGTAAAAAGATTGACCAGATTGCCATCAGGATCTCTCAATAATAAAGATTGATTGCCCCAGGGCATGATGGTAGGTTCCTGTACGATTGCACTTTTTAAAGAAACTGCCAATTGTTCGAAATGCTGCTGCACATCATCAACCCTGAATTCGATAATCACGCTACGGTTCTGTGCAGGCTGGGCAACACTGTCGCCACCAAAAAATTGTAAAGTGCGTATGCTCCCAATGGCAAGGGTTGCGCTTGTGGTTTTTAATTCGGCAAAATCAGGCGTGTATCTGGTGGCTTTTAAACCTGTTACCTGTTCGTAAAAATTGATAAGTGTTTCAACCTGGGCTGTAATAATGCGGGTGGATATTAAATTCATTGCTAATTATTTTAATTGTGCAACTAAGGTATCAGGTACTCATGACAACTGTTTGTCAGTGCTGGTATTTTTTTTTATTTTTCCTGTACCATAATGAATTTAACTTAATTAGGAATGCGTTAGGTTATTGATCACACATTCATATATCATACTTTCTGTTCCGATTTATACAATTTATTCCATAAAGTATCGGTTAACTTTGTGAAATTCTTTAATTTTAAATTATAACCAAATCGTTATGAAACAGAACCAATTGATCAGAATGGATAATATGGGCATTGTTGTGGCATCGCTTGACAATGCAATCTCTTTTTTTAGCGAAATCGGACTGAAACTTGAAGGCCGGGCAACAATCGAGGGAGAATGGGCCGGTAAGGTTACCGGGCTCGGCAACCAGCACGTGGAAGTTGCCATGATGGTTACCCCCGATGGCCATAGCCGCCTTGAAATTTCACAGTTTCTCACTCCGGTTACCATTTCAGACCACCGTGAAGCACCGGTTAATTCTCTTGGCTACCTGCGTGTAATGTTTACGGTTTCAGATATCGACGAGTTGTTGCCAAGGCTGGAAAAACACGGCGCCACACTTGTTGGTGAAGTTGTTCAATATGAAGACATTTACAAACTTTGCTACATCAGGGGATCAGAAGGTCTTCTAATCGGGCTTGCGCAGGAGCTTCACAAAAAATGACGAAATTGATAACCCATGGCCTCTTTAAAAGGAAAGCGCATCGGGTCGATCCTTACAGCGACCACACAGCAAGCTCATATCCATCCGGATCAAGGAACTGGAACCTCCGCCCGCCCGGGAAATCGAAGATTTCTTTTGAAATCACGCCACCTGCATTAATTACATTTGTTCTTGTCCCTTCTAAATCCTGCGAATAAAGTACAACCAGGATACTTCCTTTCGAGGGTTCTCCAATGGTAAAACCTCCATCTACAAAATCCCCTTCAAAAGCGGTATATTCAGGCCCGTAATCGGTAAAAACCCATCCAAAGGCCGCTGTATAAAATGCTTTGACCTTTTCAAGGTCGCGGGAAAGAAATTCAAGGTACTGTACCTGCTGGTGCTTTAGTTTCTGCGGAGTATTGCTCATAAATATGTTTGCTTGATAAGCAAAAATACCTAAAATGGGCTTGCCTCCCAAAAAATATTGTTTTGTTTCAAGATGCTTTCCTGGTCACTGGTACAGACAGCCTTCGCCTGTACCTTTAACCATCCCGTCTTAGGCTTTCAGGCTCATACCCCCGTCCATTACGATTTCTGCCCCTGTAATATAAGTGGCATCATCACCACAAAAGAAGGTAACCATTTTGGCCACATCCTCAGATTTTCCGATTTTGCCGAGCGGAATACGGCCGATCAACCACTGATTAATGCCTGCTAACTGTTCTTCGCTCAGTCCTATTTTGTTCATGATTTCTGTAGCGATAGGGCCTGGACTCACGCTGTTCACCCGGATCTGGCGAGGTGCAAGCTCTACCGCTGCAATACGCATCACCGAGTTCAGTGCTGCTTTGCTTGAAGAATAAATTGAGCTGTTTGCCCCGTCCATATGTGCGGTATTCGAAGAAAGGAATACCACAGAACCACCATCATTCAGCAACGGGATAAATTTGCTCAAAGTAAAGTAGGCACCTTTAAAATTAATACCAAAAATGTTATCAAAACTTTTTTCAGTGGCATCCGCAATGCTGCTCTGCTCCACTACACCCGCATTGATAAATAGGATGTCAATTTTACCAAAGATTGTTCCTACCTCACTCGCCAACCCTTCAATTGCGGTGATCTGGCTTTGATCTGCCACCAATCCTATCACACCAAGGTCTGAAGCAGCCTTTTCAACGGCATCTTTTCTCCTTCCGGTAACAATCACCTCTGCACCCAGTGCTTTTAATTCTTTTGCCGTGGCATAACCGATGCCGCTATTTCCGCCGGTTATCAGCGCTTTTTTTCCTGTTAAATTGTTCATAATAAAAAAATAAATTTTATACCTCCAAAAATACGGCTGTATTGGTATACTTTTGTAGTCAGTATAACAGAGTATACCAATTATGAAAATAGAAAAAACAATCCAGGTTGCGACAGAGGTGCTGTCCAATCCACGCAACCAAAAAGAAGAGGTACAGGCTTTACAGGATACGCTTTATGTGCTCGGGGGCAAATGGAAACTGCCGATCATCAATTCCATCTGTAACGGCAATAAAAGATTCCGGGATATTGAAAGAAGCATTCCGGGAATTACCACACGGATGCTGAGCAAGGAATTAAAGGAAATGACGGCAAACCAGCTGATCAAAAGAACAGTGATAGACGATACTCCTGTAAGTATTGAATATACTTCCACTGAATACTGCCAGTCTTTTGGTGGTATCATCCTGGAAATGATCAGGTGGGGCAAAAGCCACAGGCAACGCTTGAAGGGAACTGCTGATTAGGTAAATGGCTAACAATTTTTATCGGTGCAAAGTTCCGTGATTTTAAAAGAACGAGACTAAGCAAATCTATCTTTGTCTTAGCCAAATTGACCAAGAGAAAATTATCTTATTGATATCAATTTTATCGGGCCGAATGAAAATTGTATTTTTCCAAAAAACGGCAGATAAATTAAGCACAGCTTAATGCCCCAAAACCCTATAAGTAACATATGAATAAAGCATTTCTAATTCTTCTTTTAACTTTTTTTACGGTAGTAGCTTTTGGACAAAAAAACAGACCAAATGAAGCCGATAAAAGCAAACCCTTTGTTTTGGGGCTCATAGACGAAATCCAATCAAAAGCGCTTGCAGAAAAGAGAACTTTGAACATTTACCTTCCTGACGGCTATAACCAAAACGATACCACAAAATATCCGGTAATTTATCTGCTTGATGGTTCTGCCGATGAAGATTTTATCCATATTGTAGGGCTTGTACAGTTTAACAGTTTTGAATGGGTTAATCAGGTGCCTAAATCAATTGTGGTGGGTATTGCCACTGTAGATCGGAAACGGGATTTTACTTTCCCTACCTCCATCGAGAGCGACAAGAAAAGATATCCTACAACAGGCCATTCGGATAAATTTATTTCGTTCATTGAAAAAGAGCTTCAACCCTATATTCAGGCAAAATATAAAACGAATGCGAACAGAACCCTTATTGGTCAATCTTTAGGTGGTTTGCTGGCTACAGAAATCCTGACTAAAAAACCTGCGCTCTTTAATAAATACATTATTATTAGTCCGAGTTTATGGTGGGATAATGGCTCGTTGTTAAATCAGGATTCCGAAATAAAGGGAAATACATTTAAGCAACAAACTGATGTTTACATTGGTGTAGGTAAGGAAGGCCTTACGCCAACTGAAATACCCAGGGTGATGGAAGTGGATGCAAATTTATTGACCGAAAAAATAAAAGAGTTCAAAAACCAAAATGTAAAAGTATATTTTGATTTTTTACCACAGGAGAACCATGCAACGATTATGCATCAGGCAGTGTCCAATTCTTTTAAATTCCTATACCCGGTAGTGAAAAAAGAATAGGGTTTAAAAAATATCCAACACTAGTGGATATAAAAAAAGATATACAAATTCATGCTACTAAAACGTTAAAATGAAGGTTTTTGATTAAAAAAGCAATAAAATTTTTTAATTCAAAAAAATAAACGTTAATTAGACATTTATTTATTGTTATGAGCACAGCAAACTATGTAATTGGAGTGGATTACGGGACAGATTCTGTCCGGTCAGTTCTAGTCGATACCGCAAACGGAAAGGAAATAGCATCGTCTGTTTTTCTTTATCCAAGATGGCAGAAAGGTTTATATTGTAAACCGGCTGTTAATCAGTTCCGCCAGCATCCGTTAGATTATATTGAAGGTTTAACACACACTATAAAAGACTGTTTAACAAAAGCAGGTGGTGCCGATATTGCACATCTGGTAAAGGGGATTTCGGTTGATACAACCGGATCAAGTCCGGTGGCTGTTGATGCAACGGGTACTCCCCTTGCCCTGACCAAAGGTTTTGAAGAAAATCCAAATGCCATGTTTGTGCTTTGGAAAGACCATACCTCAGTTAAAGAAGCCGCAGAAATTAATGAACACGCTACTAAATTTAGTACCAATTACCTTAAATATGTAGGTGGCATTTATTCATCAGAATGGTTCTGGTCTAAATTATTGCACATATTAAGGGTCGATTCGACTATTAAAAAAGGTGCTGCATCGTGGGTAGAACATTGCGACTGGGTTCCGTTTTTGCTTTGTGGTGGAAACGACATTACAACAATGAAACGTAGCCGTTGTGCCGCCGGGCATAAAGCACTTTGGGCAGAAGAGTTTAACGGCTTGCCTCCTGAAGATTTCTTTAGCAGTCTTGATCCGCTTTTAGCAGGCTTTAGAGATAGGTTATTCACCGATACCTATACTTCTGATATTTCTGCTGGAACATTGAGCGAAGAATGGGCCACTAAACTGGGTTTAAGTACAGATGTGGTAGTTGGTGTTGGTGCATTTGATGCACACATGGGTGCGGTTGGCGGACAGATTGAACCTTACTACCTGAGTAAAGTAATGGGTACGAGCACCTGCGATATTTTGGTTGCACCCAATCAGGATTTACATGGAAAATTGATTAACGGGATCTGTGGACAGGTTAATGGTTCGGTAATTCCGGGCATGGCAGGTTTAGAGGCCGGTCAATCTGCTTTCGGTGATGTTTATGCCTGGTTCAAGAATTTAATCAGCTGGCCATTAAACCATTTACTCACTGAATCTGATGTAATTGATGAAGCTACAGCTACTGCATTAAAGGCAGAACTCGAAGGAAAAATAATTGCTAAGTTAAGCAACGAGGCTGCAGCTTTACCAGAGGGCGACTACGCCGAACTCGCTATAGACTGGTTGAATGGCCGTAGAACACCAGATGCAAATCAGGAACTTAAAGGTGCCATAACGGGTTTAGGTTTAGGAACCGATGCACCACGGTTTTTCCGTGCCTTAGCTGCAGCAACCTGTTTTGGTGCGAAAGCCATTGTAGATCGCTTTAAAGAACAGGGCGTTCCGGTAAAAGGAATTATCGGGATTGGCGGTGTAGCAAAAAAATCGGCTTATATTATGCAAATGATGGCGGATGTATTGGAAATGCCCATTAGAATCCATCGTTTTGAGCATACCTGTGCATTAGGTGCAGCGATGTTCGCTGCCGTAGCAGCTGGTGTTTATCCAGATATCGAAGCAGCAATGGCGGCCATGGGTACAGGCTTTGAGAAAGAATATAAGCCAAATATTAAAAAACAAAAACTTTATCGCCAGCATTACCAACAATATTTGGGGCTAGGCAGGTACCTGGAGAAATACAATAAAAAAGATGTAAAACCTTACTTATCATGAGCAACTATCAAGATATAAAAGAGCAGGCTTATCTTGCCAATATGCAGTTGCCCAAATTGGGGCTGGTACTTTTTACCTTCGGCAATGTGAGTGCTGCAGATCGGTCGAAAGGTGTTTTTGCCATTAAACCAAGCGGTGTACCTTACGAAGATTTGTCGCCGGAGAAAATGGTGATTGTAGATTTTGACGGAAATACTGTTGAAGGAAGTTTACGTCCCTCTTCAGATACTAAAACCCATGCGGTTTTATATAAACATTGGGCAGAAATTGGCGGGATTGTACATACACATTCTACTTATGGCACGGCTTGGGCGCAGGCGCAAAGGGCAATTCCAATTTTCGGAACTACCCATGCCGACCATTTAACAGTAGATATTCCATGTGCCCCACCAATGGCCGATGAAATGATCAAAGGGAATTATGAGTATGAAACGGGTTTTCAGATCATGAACCATTTTGAAAGCTTGGGCTTAAGTTATAAAGAAGTTGAGATGATTTTGGTGGGTAACCACGCCCCTTTTACCTGGGGAAAAACAGCCGAGAAAGCCGTTTACAACAGTGCGGTTTTAGAAACCGTGGCACAAATGGCTTTGTTAACCGAACAGATCAATCCGCAGGCACCGAAGTTGAAAGATTCGTTAATAGAGAAACATTACGAGCGTAAACATGGTGATGGTGCTTATTATGGACAGCGTTAGATTAGTCTTCAGTCGTGAGTCTGAAGTCTTTAGTCTTGGATGCAGAGATAGCGTTGCATAAGGGTTTTAGAAAGCAATTGCGGTGGTGCTTAGGAGACGGAAGCCCCGCCCCCGCTTCTGCCGATTGAAAAAATCGGCATCTCGCTATGGTCGGGTTTAACATGGTAAGGTTTACCTAAGTAATTGACCATGGAGGGAGTTGAGTAAACCTCACAGTTTTTTAAAACCTGTGAGGTTTGAATAGAATATAAATTAAAAATAACATAAATAGTAATGATTGATTTAAAAAAATTACAAGTTTGGTTTATTACGGGTACGCAACATTTGTACGGTGAAGAAACCTTAAAACAAGTAGCGGCGCACGCTCAACAAGTGGCCGATTCGTTAAACCAGAACGGAAGTATTTCTGTTTCCGTAGTGTACAAGCCGATTGTAAAAACTACAGAAGAGATTTTCGAAACCTTGCAACAAGCCAATATTGATGAGAACTGTATCGGTGTAATTACCTGGATGCACACCTTCTCTCCTGCTAAAATGTGGATCAGGGGCTTAAATGTTTTGCAGAAACCATTATTGCACTTACACACACAGTTTAACCGCGATATCCCTTGGAATACCATTGATATGGATTTCATGAACCTGAATCAAAGCGCACATGGCGACCGTGAATTTGGTTTCATGGTTTCGCGCATGCGTAAAGACCGTAAAGTAGTTGTTGGGCATTGGCAGGATGAAGAAGTAGCTAAACAGATTGATACCTGGTGTAGGGCTGCTGCCGGATGGCACGATTGGCAAGGTGCTAAATTTGCTCGTTTTGGCGATAATATGCGTTATGTTGCGGTTACAGATGGTGACAAGGTAGAAGCTGAAATGAAATTCGGTTTCGCAGTAAATACTTATGGTATAGGCGATTTAGTAGCGGTAATTAATGGAATAAATGAGGAGTCTATTCAGGCATTATTAAAAGAATACGAAGCGACTTACGAGATGACTGCTGATTTAAAAGTAGGCGGTGCCAGACATTCATCTGTTTACGAAGCGGCTAAAATTGAACTGGGTTTAAGAAAATTCCTGGAAGACGGCGGTTTTAAAGGTTTCTCAGATACGTTTGAAGATTTACATGGTATGATCCAGTTACCTGGGATAGCAGCACAACGTTTAATGGCCGATGGTTATGGCTTTGCGGGTGAAGGTGATTGGAAAACGGCTGCTTTGGTACGTGCCTGTAAAGTAATGGGTGCTGGTTTAGCTGGTGGAAATGCATTTATGGAAGATTATACTTATCATTTCGATCCGGCAAACTCAATGGTTTTAGGCTCGCACATGCTCGAGGTTGATGCTTCATTGGCAAGTGGTAAAGCGAGTTTAGAGGTTCACCCATTAGGTATTGGCGGCAAAGCAGATCCGGCGCGTTTGGTTTTTAATGTTGCTGGTGGCGATGCTTTAAATGCATCTTTAATCGATATGGGCAACCGTTTCCGCTTATTGGTGAACGAAGTAAAAGCTGTTGAAGCTGAACATGATTTACCAAACTTACCGGTAGCCCGTGTACTTTGGAAACCATTGCCTGATATGAAAACAGGTTGTGCAGCATGGATTTATGCTGGTGGTGCCCACCATACCGCTTATAGTCAGAATTTAACTACCGAGCATTTATTGGATTTTGCCAATATTGCCGGCTTAGAATATGTAAATATTGGTGCCGATACCAAAATCAATCAATTCAGAAATGAATTGCATTGGAACGAGGTTTTTTATAAGTAATTTTAATAAATTAATGCTCAATAAAAAGCCGATAATCTTATGGTTATCGGCTTTTTTATGCGATCGTCATTCTGAAATAAGTACCATTGAAAGGTTCCAATAAAAAAATCGTCATCTCGACCGAAGCAACGCGAAGTGTTCCAAAGGAACTCCTTCGGAGGAGAGATCTATTAGGTAAAGTAAATCGAAAACAGATTTAGCAAGGATCGTCCTCCTGAACTTGTTTCAGGATCTGCTTATGAATATCTATCCTTTTACAATAGAGGTGAAATCCGAAAAATACTCAACCTTAAATGCTCTAATATCTCTTACTGATTTCCTAAACCAGTCAATACTAGACAGAATATGAATAGCTTTATAAACTGCTGTTAAATTTCCTTCTGTAACATATGTACTTCCCTGAATCCAATAAAAGCCGCTTGCCGTCAAGTGATTTTTAATTTCAGCATAGGCACTATGATATTTTTCACCATATTCTTTTTTTTAAATCAGAAATAGTCATATCAAAGCTTAGTGCATACATGCTTCCTCACCTAAAGGTTTAAAAAGATCTTCTTTTTCAAAAAAAACTTCGCCGTCATCTGATTTTGCAGTGATAACAATACCTGCATATGGATTTTTTTCTATTTCTATAATAACGCCATCAATCCAATCTGTTCGATCGGTTACCTGTGGAGAAATTGAAACTCTATCACCTATTTTCATAACAAATTCTTATTGTTAAACTTAATGCTATACAAATATAAGTATTTTCGTTATAGCTGTATACACGGTTTTAGATGCACTTAATACTATGCCCATGGTTAAATATCAATCTAATTTTAAAAAGTTTTACAACATGATAGATTCTGAACAAGTTCAGAAGGACGCGTAACTAAAATATCATCTACAATCCTATACTAACCATTGCTTTAATCACCCCATTCTTTGGATCTAACCAGCTTTTAAACTCATCCTTTACTTCCTCAAATTTAACCTGATGCGTAATATAGTTGGTAGGATTAACCAAACCAGCTTTCATTGATTTGATTACATGTTCAAAATCTTCAATAGTGGCGTTTCTACTGCTCATTAATGTCGATTCGCGTTTGTGAAACTCAGGATGGTTAAAAATTAAATCTCCTTTTTGCAAGCCGATTAAAACGAACCTTGCTCCATGTGCCATGTAGTTTATGGCGTTGTTAATGGCCTTCTGATTACCTGTAGCATCGATTACAACTGTTGGCATATCACCATTGGTAATATCGCTAAGTTGTTGTGTAACATCAGGCGAAAGCGCATTGACCACATGTGCTACCTTTAATTTATCTTTACAGAAAGCCAGGCGGTCTTCGTTAATATCTAAGGCGATTACGTTGGCCCCGGCAATTCTGGCGAATTCCATTGTGCCCAGACCAATTGGCCCGGCACCAATAACCAGGACAAATTCTCCAGGCTGAACATCTGCCCTACGCACACCATGCGCGCCTATGGCTAAAGGTTCAACTAAGGCGAGTTCATCATAACTCAAGCCCTCGCCATGTAAAAGTGTTTTGGATGGAACCTGTAAATATTCGCGCATGCCACCATCAACATGTACACCACAAACCTGCATTTTAACACAGCAGTTTGGTTTGTTCATCCGGCAGGCAATGCATTCGCCACAATTAAAATATGGGATAAAAGTAACGGCCTCTCCTATTTTGAAACTGTTGGCTCCATCGGCTTCAACCAATTCGCCAGATAACTCGTGACCTAAAACTCTTGGGTAATTAAAGAACGGTTGTGTACCTTCAAAGGCATGTAAATCGGTTCCACAGATACCGATTCTTTTAATTTTTATAATCGCATGGTCTTTTTTAAGCTCAGGTTTTTCTGTTTCTGAATATTCGAAAGCTCCAGGTGTAGTACAGGTAAGGGTTTTCATTTTTAATTTAATGATTGAATAAGAAAAATCGTCATCTCGACTGAAGCGCAGTGGAATGGAGAGATCTGCTTAGATAGATTTCTCGACTGCGTTGCACTCCGCTCGAAACGACGTCGGTGGGATTAAGCGTTCGCCAAAGCTCTGTCTAAATGAACATAACCGCCATCAACATGGATAATCTGCCCAGTGGTATGGCTTGATTTGTTAGACATTAAAAAAGCTGTCATGTTTGCAATTTCTTCAGCAGTTGTCATTCTATTTTCCAATGGAATTTTTGAAGTGATCTCTTTTAGTTTTTCTTCCGCATTATCTAAAGTCTCTATCCAGGTTTCGTAAGCAGGTGTCCAGCATTCGGCAACCACTACTGCATTTACACGGATGCCATATTTTAATAATTCAACAGCCCACTCGCGGGTTAATGCATTTCTGCCACCATTTGCGGCAGCATAGGCTGAAGTATTTCCCTGTCCCGTTTCGGCAGTTTTAGAGGTGATGTTTACAATAGCACCTTTGCTTTTAATTAATTCCGGCAAGGCATGGTGCGCCATCAGATAATAATGCACTACATTTTTATGTAATGAAGCCATAAAGTCTTTATAATTTCCACTTTCTAAACCTACTCCATCGTTAACGCCTGCATTATTCACTAAACCATCAATCCTTCCAAATTTAGCGACGATTTCTTTGACAACTTTTTCGCAATCATCCGGATTGGAAAGTTCTGCGACAAATTGTTCTGCGTGTTTGCCTTGTGCGATAATCTCATCAACTACTTTTTGATTATCTTCTGCTTTTCTACCTACGATTACGGCAATTGCATTTTCCTTAGCAAATACTTCTGCAATGCTTCTACCAATGCCTTTTGCTGCGCCGGTAATAATAATAACTTTTTCTTTTAACTGTAAATCCATGTTTCTTTTTAATTAGTGAATGAGAGATTGATAGAATGAGTGAATGCAAAATGCAATTCAATCATTCAAAATTCGATCACTCTATCATTACTTTTATGTCTGCCTTTCTTGATTCAGGCCATACTTTTAAATCTATTAATTTTCCATTCTTCAATTGTCCTTCAACGGTGGTTTGGTAAGGCGCATAGAGCTTGAAATGTACATCCCACTCTTTAGGCCATGCAGGGTAAAGATAAATCTTTTTTCCGTCTACCTGCATCAGCATTTCCTGTAAACCGATCATACCGGAGCCGCCCCAATTATGGTCTGGTGTCCAGTCGAAGCCAGGTCCCCAGAATGCCGGGAATCTCCTTCCCGAGTCTTTTAACTTTGCAGTGGTTAATTTTGCAGCATCTTCCGTTAAACCTAATCTTGCTGCAAAAATATTATCCTGTTTCCAGCCTATGTAACTGCGGAATTTCAATACATCTGTATCGTACTTAAAGGTATTGATGGCGGTGTCTAAACCAGGTTTACCAATTCCATAAATTCCCCATGGATAAACGGGATACAACTGCGGACTTTCGGTATTGTTAATGCGCTCCCAAAGTTTTGCTGGAGCAATTGTGGTGCGACCGTCAAATGCCCTAAAACTGATGGGAGGAATGGTTTTTAGCATGCTTTCCCATTCCGACTTTTGCTTTTCAGCTAAATTGTGATGCTCCAGAAGTCGTTCTAAAACGGCTTTTAGTGCAGCAATGGTTGAGGTGGAATTATAGGCCATTTTGTAGGTTTCAGCGCCCGATCCAGGATACAGAACTAAATGTCCATCGGCATCTAAAGCTTTTGCTCCGCGCTGTTTGGCTAAATAAGTGTAGTGCGCTTTGAAAAAGCTAAGTGAACTTTCAATCAATGGAAGATACTTTTCGATGTTATTGCCATTATACCTTTCTGTTTCCAAAATCATCATGCAGAACTCTAAAACAGTATCCCACTGGTATTCTAACCAGGCATTGTATTCCATGCCTTTGTTAAAATCGGCAGGACGTTTCCAGCCATATTCTGCGGGGTTTGGTAATCCAAAATTTTCCAATTGCTCTGTAAAACTGGCGCCATTATGTCCCCAGGCAGACTGTGTCCTGATTTCAGCATTTTTCAACAAATTCAGATAGAAATCGAATTGAGGCTTCATCATTTCAAAATCGCCGCTTTTTAACATCGGCCAATAGACTAAACGTTGGTTTTGTGCGGTGTGCGTACCTCCTCCCCAATTCCTGAAATCGGGCGTATATTTCAGTGCCGTATCAGTAAGTTGTGGATCGAAGGTAAATAAACCGCCATTAAATTTCGTGGGATATTTACCAAAGGCATTGCAACCCAACATATACCTGAATAACTGATAATTTTTAGCCGATTGATTGGCTGATTCATCTTTCGAATTGATGTAAATGAAACTCTTTTCAAAGTAATCATTCCACCATTTTATACTGGATTTATGATTGTTATTGATTTTTAGTGAAGTTAACTGTTTTTCCCAATCAGAAACTAATGCAGTTTTAACGGTATGTAAAGCAATGCTAATTTGGCTTGAACGCGAAGGTTTTTTACTTTTCAACGTCCAGGCTTTAAAAGGTGTACTTAAATAGATCCCTTCATCATTCCCTGCCGGAAACAGGTTGTCTCCCTGCATTGAGCCGCCGAAAATCAGGTTTTTTAGCGGATTGAACAATTCGGCCTTTCTATCATCAAGACCTTGCTGTTTCACTGTAATATCGAATACCGTCTCGGGTTTGTTTTGATGGTAAAATTGAATGGCATTATTTTTAAAAGCAATCTCATCTTTAAAGGTTTTTACAATGCCCTGAGGCGCCCATTTATACGAATTTTGGTTGTTCTCTTTGCCTTTTGTAATGCGGTCTTCAAAGCGCCAGCTTTCGTAACTGGCTTCTGTTATGGTATTTTGGCTGGATTTAATGTCTAAATGGATAACGGGATTAAAAACATCTACCCAAACATTGATTTTCGTACTTAATTTACCGTTTGAGCCTGAGATCTGCGCGTAACCATCTTTTAGGATCAGTTCTTGTTTAAATGATTTCCCATGGAAAGGGTTTGGGGATAATTTGAGTTTTACACGACCAAGTTTGAGTAGGGAATTATTCTCGTCGAAAGTGCCGCTTTTGGAAAGATAGAGGTAAATATTACCATTTTCGACCCAGAGGTTAAGGCCGATATCGCCGCCGCCCACAGGCATGGATGCTGATGAATTAAGGCTTTGGGTATTCCAAACCACGTTATTTGAAGCTTTTTCTTGCGAAAAGGCGCTTGAGGTGAGTAACCACAAAGCCACGGAGCACACAAAGAAAAGGTTGGTTCTTTTTGACCATATAAGACATATAAGAGCATTTAAGGTTCTAAAGGGAATACTTAGTGTGCTTGGTGTCTTTGTGGTTAATGGTTTTTTGCATATGGTATTTGACCATCTAAGGCACCTGAGAACACCTGAGGCATGGTTCAAAAATTTTGACCATATAAGAACATTTAAGTTCCCAAATGAAATACTTAGTGTGCTTTGTACCTTTGTGGTTAATGTTTTTTGGCTTGTGGCATTGAACCACTTAAGACAGCTGAGCACACCTGAGGCATGGTTCAAAAATTTTGACCATATAAGACATATAAGGGCATTTAAGGCCCTAAATGAAATACTTTGTACTTTTAGTGTCTTCGTGGTTAAATTCATTTTAAAATTACTAATTCTCCCAATCATCGGTACGGAATGAGGACACGGGTAAGCCATCGTTTCCAAATAAATCGCCGGTTACAAAATCTTTGAAAGCGTAGCGAATGGCTGCAGGTGCTTTAACTTCGGGAGCAGAAACCGTTATGCTACTTCCTTTTATAGTCGCCTTTGCAGGATAAAATTTCTTATCGGCACCTGCAATTTCGAATAAAGATAACTCTTTACCAAAAGAGGTTAAGCCGTTTGATACATTTTGAAACTTGATCACAGCAGTATTCTTTTCAACAGTAAATGATTCATAATCCGGGCTTAATGCACCAAAACCTTTTATACCATAAGTTTGAGACAAGGCCAGGTAAGCCAAACGTGTTCCGCCCTGTTTTTTGTTTGCGGGATGGATTGATTTTTCCTCGCCGATATCCATTAAAACTGCCATTCCCGAATTTGAAATTTTAGTTAGGGATTTACGCTGCGCATCGCGTAAAAAGGCCGAGTTAAATTTCCCTCCAACATGATAAGGCGGCAATTGGGCATAGTTGTAGGGAGCAATTTGTGCATAATAAAAAGGAAAATCACCATTATCCCAATTTTTTCTCCAGGAAGAGATCATCGCAGGGAATAAATCTTCGTAGCGGTCTGGACGTTCATAATTTGATTCGCCCTGATACCAGATGGCACCTTTTATGCCATAACCGATTACAGGATAAAGCATGCCATTATATAAAGTTGTGGGCGTTCTGCTTACTTCTTTTATACTGTCGGTTTTTGAAGGGATTTTAACCTCAGGGAATGCTTTTAATTCTTCGGGCGACATCCAGGCCTCAATTGTAGAACCGCCATAACTATCGTTGATGATCCCGATAGGAACATTTAACATTTCGCTTAATAAGGAACCAAAGTAATAAGCAGTTGCGCTAAAATTGGCAACGGTTTCTGGCGCAGCTAATTTCCACTGTGAAGCTTTGCTGTTTTCTTGTCGTTCGGTGATGGAAGAACGCGGAACAGTATAAAGCCTGATGTTTTTATTGGTAGATTTTAGAATGGCCTCATTGGAACCAATTATCGGCTGACTTTTAAAACCTTTCATGGGCATTTCCATATTTGATTGGCCACCACAGAACCAAACTTCACCAATTAAAATGTCGGTCAGGACAAGCTTTTCACCATCATTTAATTCGATATTATACGGGCCACCGGCTGATGGAGTAGCAACTTTTATTTTCCATTTACCGGCCTGATCAGTAATAACGCTATAGTGCTGTTTGTTCCAGGAGGTAGTGATTTTCACTTTGGTAGCGGTTTTGGCCCAGCCCCATATGGCAACATTGCTTTGTTGTTGTAACACCATGTGATCGGTAAAAATCGACGCAGGCTTTACCATGGCAGATGCAATGAGGCAACAAGTGAGGTTTAAGAATATGAAGAGTTTTAGTTTCATTTTTTTTAACATTAAATATTTGATCCAATCAATTGATAGAATCTTGTAAAAGAGTCGTCATCTCGACCGGAGCAACGCGAAGTGGAGAGATCTATTTAGTTAGATTTCTCGACTGCGTTGCACTCCGCTCGAAATGACGACCGCATATTACCTACTCACCGGCAGCCATACCGACATTTCTGAATGGCCTCTGTTTCCCCAGGCAAAGTATGGCACCAGTTTAATTTCTACTATTGTATTTTTATCTTCAATAGGCCTGTACAACACATTTTTCCAGTTGTTTGGGCCTATCATTTTTGCATTTCCTACCAAACTCATCATTGCAGCACCATCAATATTAATGGGTTTGACCTCAAATTTGGTTGAAGCTGGAATAAAAGCGTTAAAAATACTTTTACCAGGTAAATCTGTCGATTCGAGGCAGTAAACAATTGGTCCGCGTTTTACCGCTACCTGGTTTCTGTTTTCTTCTACCAAAGGATTAGCCTCAATTAAAGTGGCATCCATAGGGAGATTTAATTCTATTACATCACCTTTTTTCCAAACACGGTTAATTTCCGCATAAGTTCCGGAAACAGCTTTAACATTTTCAGTTTTTCCATTGATTGTGATCTGTGCATCATGTGTCCACGAAGGGATTCTCAAAAATAAAGAATAAGCTTTATTCCCTGTTTCCTTAATGCTGATTTTGATCCTCCCATCCCAGGGATAATTGGTTTCCTGGGATAAAGAAATTTTCTGACCATTCGTTAATGTAGTATTTAGGTTATTGCCACCATATAAATTAAACCACAATCCTTTATCTGAAGTACTGTAGGCATAATCACTAACTTCTGCAATTGTTCTGACTACGTTTGGCGGGCAGCAATTGGATAATGCAATATAAGGCACCCTATCTTTCGACCAGCGTTGTTTAAAAGGTAAATCATCAGATTGCGCTAATGGATTGGTGTACAAAAAGTTTTTTCCATCCAAACTAATTCCAGATAAAACGCTGTTGTGCAAAGCCAGTTCCATTACATCAGCATATTTTGCATCACCTGTAATCTGCAACATTCGCCAGTTCCAAAGTACGTTACCAATGTTGGCGCAGGTTTCGTTATGTGCCGTAAAATTGGGCAATTGAAAATCACGACCGAAAGCCTGGTGGATTTTCTGCACATCGGCCGGATTATAGGATGTGCCATCGGGCGAAGTTCCATCATATAGCGAGCCACAACCACCAGTAATGTACATTTTGTGCTGATTGACATCATCCCACATTAAATTCAATGTTCTTAAAAGAGAATCTTTACCCGTTTCGGCATATAAATCTGCTACACCCGCATAAAGGTAGTTGGCACGCACAGCATGGCCCATGGCTTTGGTTTGCTGTAGAAAAGGAATGCGATCCTGGTTATCGTCTGTGCCATCATTAATTTTACCTTTGATGGCAATTAAATGTTTTGCCAGTTCTAAATACCGTGGATCTTTCGTAGTGCGGTACATTTCTACCACGCCCATGTAATGCGATGGACAAATGGCGTTTCGTGCTAAAGTTGGCGAAGCAGATTTATAGAAATTATACAGATAATCGGTGGCTTTTTTAGCAATGCTAAGTAGTGTTGTTTTTCCTGTTGCCCGGTAATGGATGCAACCTGCCGTCATTAAATGGCCAATATTGTACGATTCGAAGCTCAACCGATCCTGAAACTGGTTTTTAGAGCCTGTTTTACGTTGCTCAATCATTGCTTTGGTATAGATGTAGCCATCATCGCGTTGTGATTTACCGATTACCACAATAGCTTTATCAATCATTTCGTTCAGTTTTGGGTTTTTGGTTGAGGCATATAAAACAGCTACAGCTTCCAACGTTTTGTAGTAATCGCCATCATGGAAAGATGGACCAGCATGCGAACCCGTATCTAAACCTGCTGCAATTTTGAAATTTTCAAAAGCGTGACTGATCTTGGGATCGTTATAAATGGCCCACATGTTGGGTACCATCGTTTCGGTGGCTACTTTAAACCGATCGGCCCAAAACCCTTTTGTCCAGGTTACATCCGTCATATTGATGCTGTGCAATTTTGCATAAGGCGAATTTGACGTATTAACCAAAGCTTTGTCTTGTGCCTTAGCGCTTAACGTTAGAAAAAGCGCTGTGCAAATAATTGCCTGAAGCCGTAAAGTCTGGAGGACAAAATTTTCGGTTATATGAGGTAGCTTTTTCATTATTTTTAGTTTTTAACCTGGAAATGTTTCTGGTTTTTGTTATTAATCTAGTTTATTGCCAAAAGTCTTTAGATTCTGAAGCGTAGGTAATGGCCTGATCATTATTTTCTTTGTATTTTTCTTTAAGATTTTGTCGGAATCCAATAACATTGTAGTTTCAGTTCTCACACCTGTTAAAAGATTAAATACAGTCTCGGTTGTCGAATTTCGTCCATCATAAACTACGCTAGAGACTTTAATCAACTTAAAAATCCCATTTTTATAAATGAATTTATACTCAAAGCGAACATCATTTTTTTCAGTGCTCATTAATAAAAATCCGTTTTCAATAAAAAAATAAGGGATTTGATTTTTAGTATGTACACCGTTTACATATTGGGGTTCAATGACATCAGTTGAAGAGAAAACCATTTTAAATTTCTTATTAGGCTGTAAAAAAAATATTTGCAACCTTAATGGAACCGCTGTATCGATCGTATCCATCATAATTACGGTTTTGTCGATCAAACCATCTTTATTTAAATCTCCCTTTTCCAATCTGATCTGGACATTAAAATTATCCTTTACCTTCTTTTGTTGAGCGTAAACAATCGTTTGGGTAAAAGCCAGAATTAATACAATAATTTTTTTCATATATTTTGAAATCTTAAACGCCCATTTACTCTTCCACTTGTATTGCTACCGGCCCTAATAATCCCGCAGGATTTAAAGGTTTACCTTCCAAGCGAAAAGGTGCAGTTGTTTTGGTAATTCCTTTATTTTCTGGCAATTTGCTATCGCCAACTAAACGGTTAGCCCAGGTATTTGTCACTTCGATGGTAATTTGATTCTCACCTTTTTTAATGGCTTTACTAATTTCTAACCGATGTGGAGCAGTCCACAAAGTGCCGCAGTTTATTCCATTGATTTTTACTGCGGCAATGCTGGAGAATCCGCCTAAATCAATCCATACTTTATTTTTAAGATCTCCGTTGAAGGTAAATTTTTTCGTATAAATAGCCGTTCCTGAATAATATTTAATCAGGCTATCGGTGTTTTGTGTCCAATCGGTTAAATCGTTAAAAGTTATTGGTTTTGATGGACCTCCGTAAGTGGGATCAAATTGAGCTTGCCACGATTTGGAAATATCTTGAAGGGATTTGAATCTACTTGAATTTGATCCAACATTTAATTGAGTTAAATCTGTTTTTTCTCTAAAAGTTATGAAAATTGAACCGTTTGCTGGTAATTTTAAATTAAAATGAGTTCTACCATCTTTAAACGACCAACTTTTTAAATCAATATTGTTATTTGTTATAGCATCATAAATTTGAGGAATTCTACCAATCACCCGAAAAGAAAAATTAAATTCCCTTTCCTTATTCTCTTGATTTGTGATAAAATAAATATCGCTATCTATAGTTTTTCTGTGAGCAAATGCAACATTTCTAGTTGGTAAACTGTGGGAGCTTAACAACGGTTGAAATTCGTTGATATCTAAATCCTTTTCCAAACCAAGACTTGTAAAATCATTACCTTCAAACGGAGCTTTGAAAATTTGTCCTAAACTAAGTTTTTTAACATAAATTGGCTTACCACCATTTTTGAATGAATCAAAATTCCCGCCCCAAATTTCCTCTACAACTTCATTAAACTCAGCATTACTAACTTGTTTAATTCCAGATTGATACAGAGGCTTATCTGCTATAATTACCTTTGCGCCAGCCTTAATCAATTCTAAAAGTTTTTTAACTGTTTGATAGCTGATGTATTGATAATTTGGATTCATCTTTAATTTTCCAGTGAAAACCAAAATTTTATAGACTGCTCCACTTTCGAAAACAACATTGCCATCTTTAACAGTTGCTGTACTTAATACATCGGGATTAAAACTATCGTAAGCATATCCGCGTAAAGGATTTACCCAATTTTCGGGATCGGCCATATTTGCTGAATGGGTAACACCTGACGGGATCTGCCTCAATGGCTCTCCAACATTTGCGAGGCGTTTCTTTTCAGCTTCAACTACATCTGCACCAAAAATACCAGGCAAGGTTTCTACCAGCCTATCTGGTAAAACAGAACGGCGGGGTAATTCTTCGCCAGTAAAAACGGCGATATCTACAACAGGTTTGCCCTGTTGTAACAGGTTTTGCGTTCTTTCTGCATATTCTATCCATGCTTTACCAGCCTTCCACCAGGTTTGGTCGCGTTGGAAATATAGGCCGACACCATCTAAGGTCATTCCAGGTTTCCGATCAGTCCAGGGATTATGCGTAAAAACATGATACACGAGTTTATTGATCCCTAAAGCATAATTACGATCCTGTAAAGTTTTCATATTGGTCGGACTTTCGTTCCAGTCCATTCTGACTGTTGTAAAAGCCTCGGCTTGAATGATGTTCTTTCCATAAATATGTGCGCCAGAAATGGCATCCAACATATCATTTGGTTTATCATGCGTCGGGCTGTTTAACCAAAATTCGCCCATGGGTACATCAACCGTTTTGTAGTGCATCAATCCGTCGCTCATCATGGTGGGAGCAATACTTTCGGCTGTAAAAGTTACGCCCTGATCCTTTGCAAGTTTTGCCAGGGTCTTATAAAACTGATCGACAACCAGTTCTGAAATCGTTTTTCTGACATCGTAAAGGAAATTTTCGGACACGGATACATTCTCTACAGGTAAACCTGTTATGATGGGTAAATAAGGCGTTAAATCATAACCTCTCCGCTTTAAAAATTCTGCTTTAAATACCGGCGACCAATTCTGGCTGCCGCATTCCCAGCTGTCTACATGGAAAATGCTTAAAACTTTTTTGGCTATTTCTGGTCCGCCATGTTTTAAAGCTTCACCATACCAATTGTCGAACTGTGATTTTACGGCTTCCGGATTAAATTTGTCGCATTCTAAGCCCTTTCCACCCCCACCTGTTGCATTGGTATGCCCGGTTGAGGTATGGCCAATCCTTAAGATTGTCCAGTTTCCCTTTGGCGCTTTCCAGTTTAAAGATCCATCTGCATTTAATTTATTTGTTAGGTTAATGATCTTATTCAAGGGCACACACAGGTTTTTGGCGATTTCTGTTTCTGTGCTTCTCTTACTGATCCGCCAAACTGAACCATTTTTGCCTTCGAACTGGTTGAGCTGTGCTTCAGAAAATAATTCAAGGTTTACGAGCTTTAATGACGGTTTCCATTTAGCTGCATCCAGATCCTCTGAACCTGGTTCTGATCCCTTTTTATCATAAATAAATCTGAAAAATTTAGCGGTAGTAGGTACAATGGAATGTGTAACATCTTCATCGGTATCCTGCCAGCCATGACGAGGCGCTTCCAACCTGCCTACAGATCGGAAATTTTTCCCATCATCACTTACTTCAATAGCCAAACGTTGTGCCTGATAGTTATTTCCGCTGATTTTAATGGTTATCGTTCTGCAGATGAAAGGTTTTTCAAATTCGTATTGAATATAACATGGTTCATTTGAACCAAAGTTTTTCTTATTCCCTGGTTGCACTAAACCGGTAGCATCAGCACCATTGCTGGCCGTAACTTTGGGAATAACCGTTCTTGTTGAAATGCCTTCACCAATTGGTGAAGGATAAGCGTAAACGGCAATATCTTTATAATAATTTTCTTTTGATTCTGGTTGAGGTAAATTGATCTTAGTTGCTGTATTCCTGGTATTTATTTTAGACCAAACTACTTTTTGCATCGATAATTCAGGTGTTATCCATGGACCACCTGCTAGCGCGAAACCATCACTCACATGCATACCTAGTTTCAGATCCAACCGTTTGGCCTCGCCCATGGCAAACTCAACCATTTTCCACCATTCAGGCGTTAGTTGAACTGCAGGCGGCGAATAAACAGGTATTTTATCAGGCCCTTGAATACTCATTAAATAAGCACCCGCGATGCCATTCGATTTCATGGCTTCCAGGTCGGCAGTGATGCCGGCTTTTGAAACCGCACCTTTAACCCAATACCAAAATACCCAAGGTTTTGCACTTTCATTTTGCTGCGCAAAAAGGCTTGCTGAAAAGCCAAAGCAAAACAACAGCATGAATATTAAAACCTTGCTAAACCTAAATTTCATTTTTTTATTTTCTTGTAAATACTAAAAGGTGGCTTTCAACCCGCGAAACAATCTTTATCCGAGAATAGATTGCCACGTCGTTCCTCCTCGCATCCGATAGCTATCGGATGACGTTAAATTTTATTTGTGTGCGATTTTATAACCTTTTAATCCGAAATAAAGAATCACCAGGAAACATACCAGCGGAATGCTGTAGCCGATCTGTACATTATCGTTGTTGGCATCTATTACTGCGCCCATGGTTAACGGTACCAAAGAACCACCAATGATAGACATGATCAGCCAAGAGGAACCAGGTTTTGTATCATCGCCAATTCCCTCAATACCCAATGCAAATATGGTCGGAAACATGATGGACATGAAAAAACCTAAACCACCTAATGCATAAACCACAATTGGGCCCTTAATTGTTATGGCAATTAAACATAAAACAATAGCTACACAAGCATAAATGGACAATAATTTTGGTGATTTTACATAAGCTAACAAAGCGGTTCCTGCAAACCGACCTACCGTGAAAAGAATTCCATAAATAAATAGATAAATGCCTGCTATTCTTTCATCGAAGCCTGCTCCTTGTTGCGCAGCTCGGATAAACGAGCTGGTAACACAAACCTGAGCGCCTACATAAAAAAACTGAGCTACAACCGCCCACCTTAAATGTTTGTGTTTTAAGGCGCCCAGAAAGCTGCCTTTAGCTTCTCCATCAATGCTTTTGGTTTTTATCTCGGGGAATTTAATAAAGCAAAAAGCAATTGCAATAAAAACTAAAACTGTACCTAAAATAATGTAAGGTGTTTTTACAGATGATGCTTCGGCTAAACGGATAGCCTCTGTCATGTTCGTTAACTGATCTTTGGTATATGTTTTTCCTGATAGGATATAATGCGTACCCACATAACCAGCTACGGCTGCTGCCAGGCCATTAAAAGAAGCAGCTAAATTTAAGCGGCTCGCAGCCTTAGCTGGATCACCCAATACTGCTGCATAAGGATTTGCCGACGTTTCTAAAGTAGCTAAACCACAGCCAATAATAAATAATGCAATTAAAAACGTAACATAAGAAAGGTTGTTAGCCGCAGGTACAAATAAAAACGCCCCGAATGCAAAAACCAATAAGCCTACAATCATAGTGGTTTTATATCCCCACTTTTTAAGGATGATTCCAGCAGGTATTGCCATCAAAAAATAGGCTAAAAAGATCGATGTATCAATTAACATCGATTCGAGGTTGCTCAGGTTAAAAGCTTTTCGCAAATGTGGAATAAGGCTCGAATCGAGGTTATGTGCCATTCCCCAAAGGAAAAACAAACTGATAACAAAGATAAACGGCAATAGATACTTCTTGCCTGATGACGGATCGCCCTCAGTTACAATTTCTGGCTGTGTGTTGTGGTTCATTATATTTGGCTTTTTTGTTTGAATTGGCAAAAAGGATTGCCGCGTCGTTCCTCCTCGCAATGACGATTTTATCTTACTTTTTCTTCACCACCAAAAGATGGTCGCAAACTAATACAATGGCTCCGTGCTGGTTGATGATTTCTACATGCTCGGTTACCGTGCCGTATTCGGGTCTTTTGCTCTCTCCTTTTTCAGAAATGGTTATTTCGGAGTGAATGGTGTCGCCAATAAAAACAGGTTTTACGAACCGCAATTTATCATAGCCTTTGCTCATGGCTTCAGGATTGATTTCTGATGCAGTTAAACCGATCCCAATGCTAAAAATCATCGTTCCGTGGGCAATACGTTGTTTGAACGGTTGTGTTGCGCACCATTCGGCATCCATGTGGTGGGGAAAGAAATCGCCGGTATGGCCAGCGTGAACCACGAAATCGGTTTCGGTTATCGTGCGACCCAGTGTTACACGTTTATCCTGTAATTGATAATCTTCAAAAAATGTTGATCTGAAATACATCTTATTATTTTTAATTTTTCTTTGTCTTAGCCAGACGGGCCTTTTTCTTTTGGTCGCAAAAGAAACAAAACGCCCAGCTTAAAATTTATTCATTTGTATTATAGTTTTCAGCTGCATTCATGAGGGCTTCGCCGTTTTCTTTTAAAGGAACTGCCTTGGCCTTGACAATGCGTTCCGAAAAATTTGTTAGGCTGGATTTAAGTGGAACGGTTTTTAGTGCTTTGGCCTTTCAAATTGCAAATAGCATCCGTTCATATATTGTCCAATTCCTAAATCAGATTGCTTCGGCCCGCTAATTCCCTGCCTCGCAATAACGATTTAATTATTTAATCGTTCTTTTACCTTTACTCCTCCAATATCACTCGATTGATAAGCACTTTCTACCACCGCCATGGTTTGAATCACATCCTCGACACTGGTATGTAAAATATCACTTGAACCTTCATTATAGCGCATCAAATTGGCCATTGTACCAATAAAAGCCTCTGGAAACCAAGATCCTTCCAATGTTACGATTTGCCATTCTGGTGATTTTCCGTCTTCTACAATACAGTATTCAAAAACATCAGGTACACCATGCGGATAATCCATCAATAAGCCGATTTTAGCCACAATGGCGCCTTTGGTTCCCTCCCATTTAATATAACTTTCCTGATGATTTGGTCCGAAATCGTGGTCGTGATTGGTGTTAATTACTGCATGCATCGTATCTCCATAATCAAATAAGATCGTAGAACGAGATGATGACAAACTTTTCGCCGGATGTTTTAATGTTTTTGCTAAAATACTCTCAGGATTACCCAAAAACGAACGGATTAAATCGACATAATGAATGCTGTGGTACTGAATTTCTAAACGTGGATGAATAATTACGTGCGGAAAAATCTCCCATGGTGTTTTAATCGTTACACGGACTTCCATATCGTATAATTCGCCGATTAAACCTTTATCGATGATGTATTTTGCTGCACTTACAAATGGCGCAAAACGCAACTGAAAGTTTATAGCGGCTTTTAAATTCTTGGTTCTGCAGAGTTCGAGGATTCCTTTTGCCTGTGTAAAATCATCGCCCATCGGTTTTTGAATCAGTACAGCACTTCCATCAGGTAACTGTTGTAGCGTTTCAATATACTGTTCTGGCATGATGGTTAAATCGTAAACTGCATTTGCAGGAGCCAGTTTTACGGCTTCGGCCACTGAATTGTATACGTTTGGAATTCCAAAAGTATTGGCCAAATTCTGTGCCCTTTCTTTGGTTCGGTTAACAATGCCATGCACTTCAAAACCAGCAATTTTATACGCTGGTAGATGTGCATCGGCCACTATTCCGCCTGCACCAATAATGATGATGGGCTGTTTGGTCTGTGGTAGTTGGGGTTTATATTTGATATCAATACTCATTTGTCAATTTCATTAATCTGGTTCTGTGCGAGCTGGATGAGCACTTCGGTTGCAGCATCCGTATTGATGGCCTGTAACACCATTTGGTCGATGATGGAGGCAATAGCAGCCCAATTTTGTTTCTGTGGCAACATATTGGCCACCTCGTGTAATTGTTCTAATTTATGGTAATAAGGAATAACCTGGTTGATTTCTTCATCTTTCCAGGTCGAAATCCTGCAGCCGATCCCTCCTGCTAAGGTGAGCTGTTTATCCTGTTCAGCAGCCAGTGCAAAGCGGAGAAAATCGTAAGCAATTTCTTTATTTTTACTGCCTTTAGCAATGGTGTAAAGCCAATACACATTTAGCGAAGCTGAGTTTTTACCTGGAGCGCATGGCAATCGTTCAACATCAGTTTTTCCCCTCACCTTAGAATCCGAATCTACTTCACACATGGCCGCAAAACCAAACCAATTGATCATCATAGCGGCTTCACCTTGCGAAAAGGCCATTCCTGCAGCTACAGATTCGAATACGGCAGATTTTGGATGAACAGCAGTTTTATCGTTAACAATTTTACGGTAAAAGTTTAAACCATCAATCGCTGCCTGGGTATTGATCTGGATAAAACCATTTTTATCAACCAGTGTCCCGCCTCTCGTCCATAATTGCAAAGCAAAATCGAAAACGGTATTGTGGCCATCGGGATAACAGGCGAAGATACTGCCATATAAATTTTGTTCAGGGCGGTTGAAAAACCTGGCGATCTGATGAAAATCTTCCCAGGTTTTGGGTACTGCTAAGCCTTTTCCGTATTGCGCCAAGTAATTAGCTTTTTCAGTTTCATTTTCGAATAGATCTCTTCTATAAATAAAACATTCTGGTCCATCATGAAATGGTAAGCCTACTACTTCCCAGCCGAAGCGCTGCAGCGCTAAAAGCGATTTGCTCCATCCATTTGGGAAATCATCGGGTTTGTTTTTGTTGATGTAGGGATTTAAAACTTCGAAATCATTGCCTGAATAGCCTTCCAAAACCCAATCGGTACTGATGTGTGCTAGATCAAAATCGCCTTTTGCCAAACCTTTTTGAGTGATGGTACTATCGTAAAGTTCGTGCAGGTCCATTACCACCATATCCAACTTTAGCGTACAGCCCGAATGGGTACAATACTGCTCCCAGAATTTCTGCATGGCAGCTTCAAACGGCGCAAATTTACGAACGGCTATCCTGAAAGTTTCTATTTGGTTATGCATTTGCAATGGTATGCTGTGTTATAAATTCTTTGATAATTTTTTCATTATCCTGTCCTAATTTTGGCGAACCAATTGCTGAAGTCAATAATTCTCCATCAATGCGGATCGGGCATCTGGTGGTTTCATATTTGTAACCATCTATCATTTCCACTTCCTGAACCATCTTCAACACCTTAAAACCCTCATGGGCCATTAAAGCATTCCAGTTTAATACATCGGCACACCAAATATCGGCAGGTTCTAAAATAGAAAGCCATTTTTCGGTAGTTGCCGATAAAAGATGATCAGCCAAAATGGCTTTAATCTCATCACGTTTATCGAATGCTTCGCTTACTTCCACATATTCTTCCAATTTCTCGCAGCCAAGTAAATTTCCCAACTGTGGAATTGAACCCATCGCCAGGGCTAAATATCCGTTTTCTGTTTGATAAATCCCATAAGGAGCGCCTAAATATGCGTTTGCATTGTTCCTTTTAGAACGTTGGGGTAACGATCCGCCATCATTCATAAAAGTGGTGATGGTTTCAAACTGGAAATCGTAAGCGGACTCCATCATGCTGATCTGCACAAAACCACCTTCGTTTTTTAACGCTTTTCGGTATAAACAGGCCAGGATTCCCTGCGCCAAGTGGGCGCCCGCCAACATATCTACAATGGATAAACCCATTGCTACAGGGCCACTATCGGCATTTCCGGTTAAAGCGGTTAAGCCGGTAACCGATTGTAAAAGTAAATCCTGTCCGGGTTTGTTTTTCCATTCAGTATTATTCCCATAGCCAGAAATTTCGCCATAAATTAGGGTTGGATTTAAAGCGGTAACGGATTGATAATCGAAACCCAAACGCTCCATTACCCCAGGTCGGAAATTATGGATCATTACATCTGCTTTTTTAAGCAGTTCGCGTACCATCTCACAATCTTCTTCGCGTTTTAAATCAACTTCAAAACTTTCTTTATTCCTGTTGATGGCATGAAAAACAGATGATTCGCCGTTCATAATCAGATTTGAAGTATAAAGTGTGCGGCAAATGTCGCCTACACCCAAACGCTCAATTTTGATTACACGCGCACCCATATCGGCCAGGCGCAAACTTGCTGATGGCCCCGATAGGAACTGGCTGAAATCGATAACTAAATAATCTTCAAGCGGTAGCATAATTTTGTTTATTTATTCTTAACTCGTCATGCTGAACTTGTTTCAGCATCTTTCTTACTAGATAGACCCTGAAATAAATTCAGGGTGACGCACACTCTAGCTCAACTCAAACTCTTTATTAATCTCAGCTGTATCAAAACCAAGTTTTGGCGCTGCTTTACTGGCAAATAACTTTCTATTATCCAATCTAATCGGGCTTACTGTTGTCTTTATTTTTTTGCCTTCATCTAAATCCAGTTCCTGTTCTATCTGTAGGCTTTTATAGGTATTCAATGCTGTAGCGGTTTGATAATTTAATACTTCTGCGCACCAAATACCATGGCCTTCCAAAAGATCAACCCAGTGTTTTGTATCTTCTTTTTTAAAGGTTTCGGCCAAACGGACGATCAGTTTATCGCGGTTTTCGAATGCTGAACCTGCCTCCACATACAGATCGGTAATATCGCAATTGATGATTGCACAGATATTTGGCAGGTTGCCCATGGCCATGGCAATATAACCATCGTTGGTTTGGTACATGCCATAAGGAGCGCTTAAATAAGCGTGTGCACTGCCTTTTGCTCCACTTCTATCGGGCAATTTCCCTCCATCGTTTAAATAGGTGGTTAATACTTCAAACTGTACATCTAAAATGGATTCGAGCAAGCTCACCTCAACCAAAACACTTTTATTGGTTTTTGCCCTTTTGATCAAAGCGGCCATAATACCTTGTGCCAAATGGTTTCCGCACATAATATCCGAAACGGAAAGTCCGAAAGGAACTGGTCCGTCTACATCAACACCCGATAAAAATGTTAATCCAGAAACGGATTGTACCAATAAATCCTGACCTGGCTTGTTTTTCCATGGGCCTTCACTCCCGTAACCTGTAACTAAACCATAGACAATTTTAGGGTTAATGGATTGAACATTTTCGTAATCCAGACCAATTTTCTCCATCACGCCAGGACGGAAATTATGCGTCATCACATCGGCCTTGCTGATTAATTTTTTAAGTCGTTCTAAATCTTCCGGATTTTTTAAATCGGCGGCATAACTTTCCTTATTCCGGTTAATGGTGTGAAAAAGCAGGCTGTCTTCATCTACAAAAAGATTCTTGATGGATAAAGATCTGCAGGCATCGCCTGTTTTTGGGCGTTCGATTTTAATCACACGGGCACCCAAATCGGCCAGTTTCAAGCCAGCCGATGGTCCTGCCAAAAATTGGCAAAACTCTAAAACCAAAAGTCCTTCAAGCGGTCTGTTCATGATAACACTAAGCTTTTAGATTGCTGATATAATTTGTTCATAGCCGATAAAACCTGGATTTCATCGCCTCCATTTATTAAATAATCGCGCACCACATCGCCTGCGTGGTCTTGAAAATACATCGAACCATGGTAACGTGGACGGAGAAAAGCTCTTTGTAAGGCCGGTAAAGTATTCAGAAAATAATGCTGACTCTGGCGGTTGACTTCTTCGTTTTTCCATGCGGCCAAATGCCCTGGTTGACCACCACTCTCAAAAAACAAAGCAGACTGACAAGCAGGTGAACCTACGAATTCTACATATTTAGCGGCAATTTCCAATGCTTCGCATTTAGCAGAAATGGCTAAACCTGTTCCACCCAATGTGCTTCTCAGATTGGTTTTACCATCTAAAGAAATCATATCGTGAAAATGTAAAGTTTTGCGTGCATAACCGTTACGCGAATAGTTTGAATAGCCATAAGCGAAAGGGCAATACGCAATTTTATCGGTTAAAGTCATCGCCTCATAAACCTGGATCGGGTTTCTATCGAAGTTTGCTTTATCTATTTTCGAGGCCAGTTCACGGTACATTTGCAAAGCCCTAACACCAATTTCCTTAGAAACCACCTGCTCATCACCTTGACAAGGATCTTCACCCAAAGAGCAGCAAATGGTGTAAAAATTCATTAAAACATCGATGGGAATACCTGCAAAAGCAACGAAACCATTATCGGCAAGTGCCAATAGATCTTCAAACGATTTAGGTAATTCTAAGCCTTTTTTAGCAAGTAAATCTGGTCTTGAAGCTGCTACAGGAGTTGCCGCATCTATCGGTAAAGCCCATAAGTGTTCATCATAGAAATAACTTTCGTATGATTGACCTACCGAATTTTCTTCCTGATCTTTCAAATATTCTTGAGAAAGATAAAGATCCAAGGGCACTATTGATTTTGTTTTTGCGGCAAAACCTGCCCAGGGATGATCGATTACCAACAGATCAAATCGTTCTGCCAGTTCTTGGATTGAAAAGTCGGCAAATTGCTGCAAACTTCTTTTCTCCCAGGTGATGTTTACATTTGGGTACAATTCAGAAAATCGCTGTGCCGTAGCCACCATTGGCAAAAGCCCGCGGCTATGGTTCCAGGTTATTCCTTTTAAATTTATCGTCTTTTCCACTTATCTTATTTTAATTATTTCTTATCATGCGCTATTCCTTCTATCAAAGAAAAGGGAACCACCAAGGCACAAAGTACACCAAGAAATAATCTTTAAAAAGCTTTGTGTTCTTCGTGTCTTTGTGGTTAAAAATTTGTATTTCCTCATTATTTCCCAGTGTTAATTGTGATTGACGAGGAAACTAAACCAGCTGATGAAGCTGTTAATTTTATGGTTCCGGTTTTTTCTGTTGATTGAAGAATGGCTAAACATAAACCATGGAAAGCTTTACGGTAATTGGCTTTAAAAGGCTCTAAACTTGCCTGAAACCCATTATCAACACCTGCAATAAAGCCAACACCTTCAACCTGAAAATCAACCAGATTATCTGCATTTGGCACTACGTTACCAGCAGCGTCTAAAACACGAACGGTTACAAAAGATAAATCCTTACCATCAGCTTTAATATTTTTCCTGTCTGCGATTAATTCAATCTTTGCCGGATCTCCAGCGGTTTTAACTTCACGTACTAAAACATCTTTGCCACTTTTACGGGATACTGCCTTTAAAGTTCCTGGTTCAAAAGGTACATTCCAAAACACATGTAAATCATCACCCTGCTTTGATTTTTTTCCTAACGATTTTCCGTTCAGGTATAATTCTACCTCATCGGCATTGTTGTAATATGCCCAAACTTCGACCGATTTTCCTTGTTTCCAGTTCCAATGTGGCAGCAGGTGTAACACAGGTTTATTTGTCCACTCGCTCTGGTACATGTAATATGAATCTTTCGGAAAACCTGCTAAATCAACAATTCCAAAATAGGAACTTCTTGCTGGCCACGGATAAGGTAAAGGCTCACCCAGGTAATCGAAACCCGTCCAAACAAATAGCCCCGAAACATGATCATATTTCTTTGCTGCTACCCAGGTTTCTTCGTGTGTAGAACCCCAATAGGCCGAAACATTGTCGTAGGCAGATGCTGACCACTCGTTATTTCCCTCTGTAAATTTCGTTTTTCCATCTTTTGGCCAACGGCGGATGGTATCGGCAGTGTCGTAAAAGCCTCTGGTTTCAAGTGCAGAGGTGGTTTCTGTAGCCAAAAACTTAACGCCAGGATAATTTTTAGGGAAATCTTTATACAGTTTGTGGTTGTAGTTTAATCCATAAACATCTAATGCATTGGCCTGATAGATGAAGTTTTTTTCTGCTTTGGTTTCTGTTAAAGCAGAGATTACCGGCCGGGTTTTATCTAAATTTTTAACGATGCCAACCAATTCTTTGGTAATCGCGATGCCTGTACTGTCAAATTGCTCGCGGATTTCGTTGCCGATGCTCCAAAGGATAATCGATGGGTGGTTACGATCGCGTTTAATCATTTCTTCCAGATCTCTTTTGTGCCAAGCTGGAAAATCGAGGTGGTAATCATTTTTGGTTTTCTTTTTCACCCACATATCGAAAGCTTCGTCCATAACCAGGAAACCCATTTTATCGCATAAATCTAGAAACTCAGGTGCAGGTGGGTTATGGGCTGTACGGATGGCGTTTACCCCCATTGCTTTCATTATTTCCAGCTGGCGTTCCATCGCCCTTACATTCACAGCAGCACCAAGGGCGCCTAAATCGTGGTGCAAACAAACACCTAAGATTTTCATTGGTTTTCCGTTTAATGAAAAGCCTTTAGCTGCATCGAAATTGAATTCACGAACCCCAAAAGGTGTTGTATATTGATCAATAATCTTTCCATCAGCTTGTGCAATTTCTACCACCAGCTTGTACATGGTAGGATGATCGACAGACCACAATTTAGGATTAGCTATTCCAAGACCATTTATTGCCATTGTTGTAGGATTTTCGCTTGTATTGAGCGGCCATTCCTTTTTTTGCAATTGGATATTTTTATCATCCAAAATGGTCGTTAGAATTTTATAAGTTCCTTTTGTGCTGAATTTATTTTCAATCTCGATCTCCGCAATTACTGAAGCAATACTTTCACCAGGTTTTAATTTTCTGCTTTCGTTACTTTGACCTTTATCGCCACTGGTTATAAAGGTTTTTACAAAAGTGCCATTGCGCTTGATTGAAACTTTTGCTGCAGATGTAAGCCATACATTTCTATAAATCCCTGAACCTGAATACCAGCGCGAATCAGGCTGTGCTGAATTATCAACTTTAACTGCAATGACATTTTTCCCAGCTTTTAAGAATTTACTGATCTCGTAAGAAAAAGAGCTGTAACCGTAAGGCCTTTTGCCCAGATACTGTCCGTTGATCCAAACCTCACTATTTTTATACACGCCATCGAATTCGATAGTGATTAATCTATCCTTAAAATTGACAGGAGCGGTAAATTCTTTTCTGTACCAGCCAATGCCTGTTGGTAAACCACCACCTTCAGGTTTTGCAGGGTTTTTCTCATCGAATTTGCCTTCAATACTCCAATCGTGTGGTAAGGTGAGTTTTCTCCATTTAAGATCGTTATATGCTGGAGATTTTGCATTTGCTTCGTCCCCTAAAAAGAATTTCCAATCTTTGTTAAAGCTGGTTCTGGTGCGGGGTTCAGGAGTGGTCGTCATTTCGACTGGAGCAAAGCGGAATGGAGAAATCTTTGAACTAGTTTTTACGGCTATAAGAGATTTCTCCACTTCGGTCGAAATGACGATCGACGAAGACTTCGCTTCAGTCGAAATGACGGCAAAAGACAACGCCATCAAAAGCGTCGAACAAAAAGTTCTATATTTAAATTGAGGCCTCCTCATGTTAATTCTTTGTTTCACTTACAAAATTCACTTTACTCTTACCTAAATCTTTCGATGTAGCCACGGCAATGCCGCGCTGATCTAGTTTATTTACTGCGCAATAAAAATGGTACACCGTGCCTTTGTGTTTCAGTACGAAAGATTTATGCGCGTATAATTCATCGTATTTCTCTGACGACTCAATCAGGTTATCACCGGTCCAATCGGTCCAGTTTACCAGGTCATTTGAGGCAGCAAACCGATTAAATGAACCTTTTCGATCTTGCCAGAAAGCACCGAAGTAAAACATTACCCAGGTTCCATTAATGTTTTGAATTACAGCATCTCCTGTTATGCCCACAGGGTGATGAACAACAGGGTTTTTATTGAACCGCTGCCAATGAACCATGTCATCAGAAACCGCCATGCCGATCCGTTCGTACCAGCGTGTTCTTTTATTGTTTGCCAAAGAATCGCCGACAGCATTGTAGTACATTACAAAACGATGTCCCGTTAATTTTTGTTTATCTTCAATTACTGTACTTTTAAAAAGTTTGTTCCGGTTTTCCCACCAACGTACATCCGCATCACGCGAAGTCAAAACAGGTTTATCCAGCCTATTCCATTCTTGAACCATTGATGGGTCTTTCGTGGTATAAGCCATTCCGATAGATAAGGGTTCCACTTCGTAACCTTTTTCCCTACCCCCGAAATACGACATCCAATACTTACCATCGAATTGATTTACGCCATAACTTCCGCCCCATTTGGTATCCAATAAAGCATTATAACCTGCCTTTTGGTTGTCGTCCCAATGGCCAGCATCGCCAAACGACATCAGTTTGCCCTGATTTTCCCAATGTAATAAATCCTTACTTTTTGCCAGCCAGGTTTCGTAACCACGACCGCTAAAAATAAGATAGGTCATGTACCAAAACTTCCCCTTGCGGAAAACTGTTGGACAATCCATTTTATGTTGATTATCTTCAGGAACCATTACCAAGCCATATTTATAAGGCGTTTTTACTTCCTGATAAATTTTTTCCATGGTTTCGGCTGAAATAGTATTAATGGTTTGAGCATTCAATTTTAATGCACTTACAAAAAGGAAAAATGCAAGGATTATCTTTTTCATTTGTACTTTAAATTAAACTTATAATAACCTGATCCTACAGCAACCTTAACTTTCCTATTTTCTACTCCTGCACCCTTAAACGTCGAATTGTATTCTTCAGAGATTTCATATTTCGGCAAAACCGGAAAGTAAATTGTTGCTTTTGTATTTACAGGGATATTCACCTCTAGTGTAAAAGTTCGATCAGTTTTTGCCCATTTGCAAGAAATTTTGCCATAAGGGGAATTGTAACGCACATCAGCTGAGGTTAAATCGCCCACCACTTCCGGTTCAATTTTAATATGGTTAAAAGCTATTGAATTTTCTGCCTGACGGATCCCACCAAGGCCACTATACAACCATTCCATTAAGTGGCCCAGCATAAAATGATTGTTGGATACGGTTGGCAAAGCTGCCCAAGATTCGGTTAAAGCTGTTGCGCCTTTAGTAAGTTGCATACCATAACCAGGTACATCCGAACGGCTGTTCATATCAAAAATCACATCTGATTTACCGGCATCTTCTAAAACGCGCAACACATAACGGTAGCCAATATCACCAGCGGTTAAACTGTTTTTACGGTCTCTGATATCTTTAACCAAATTCTCGATTACTGCATTTTTATGTTTTTCTTCAACCAGTTCCATATAAACCGCCATTGCATTTGCAGTTTGAGATCCGGTTGCATACTGTTTGCTTTTTGCATCAAAGAATTTATGGTTGAAAGCATTTTTTACTTCAAGGGCAAGTTTTGCATAAGCTATTGCATCAGCCTTTTTGCCCAGAAGCGTAGCTATTTTTTCTAAAATTTTTAAATCATAATAATAAATGGCTGTACCCGTAACACCCATTGGCGTTAACTGAGAAACGCCAGGAGGTTTTGGCCCAATATCATACCAATCGCCTAAACCTTGCGATAAAATGTGGTTATTTGCTTTGGTACCCAAATAATCGATGTAACGTTGCATCATCGGGTAATAATCAGCCATAGCTTGTTTATCGCCATACCACTGGTACAAATACCAGGGCATTAAGATACCACTGCTGCCCCATTCAGGCGAATCTCGGAACATATCGCCACCCCATTCAAATTTTACATACTCAGGTGCAATTTCAGGAATCAAGCCACTAGCCAATTGCGAGTTTTTCATGTCCTGTAATGCCTTTTTGAAGAGCGGCGCAGCATTGTAATTATATCTCACAGAACTGCCCATTAAATGCAATTCCTCTAGCCAGCCCAATTTTTCACGATGCGGACAATCGGTAAAAACACTCACCATGTTGCTTTTAATCGCCCAATCTATCAGGCTGAAAGTTTTATTGAACAGCTCGTTCGAGGATGAGAACTTACCTACCTGCTCAGCAGCATTTCGGATATGTAAAGCTTTTAAATCTTCTATTATTGTTTTGTTGGATTGATTTGCCTTACGGCTTGGAACAGCTCCTTTAACCTGTAGGTAGCGAAAGCCTGTATAAAAGAATTTAGGACGCCAGGTTTCCAGACCATCTCCTTTTAAAATGTAGGTGAAATAAGATGGGCTGCCGATATTTTTTTGTGTAACCGAACCATCAGTTTTTAATAATTCGGCCGGGGTAATGCGGATCGTATCGCCTTTGTTTCCTCGGACTTTCAATTCGATAATTGCAGAAGCGTTCTGGCCCATATCATAAAGCCATTCGGCATTGGCAACCGGGTTAATATTTAGAGGTGAAAAATTTTCAAAAATCTTTGCCGGTTCCTCTTTCTGTGCATTTAATTCCGGACCATCAACTAATAAGGATGATTTCCATTTGCTCTCGTTAAAACCGGCCAAATTCCATCCTTTTTGTTCGAGGTTGGCATTGTAATCTTCACCGCCATAAATGCTTGAAAAAGTTATGGGCGATGGCGCGGTTTTCCAACTTTGGTTACTGATAACATTAGCCGAAGTTCCATCCGTATATTCGATCAACAGCCTGCAGATCATTTTCGGATAACCATAGGCCACTTTTAATTTTCTATACCTTTCTTTAACTGGAGGAATATAATAAAAACCATTGCCCAGCATCACTCCAATTGCATTTTCGCCTTTCTTGAGCTGTTTAGTTAAATCATAAGTCAGGTACAAGGCCTCTTTATCATACTTCGTCCAGCCGGGTGCTAAAAAGTCATCACCAACTTTCGCTCCGTTTAAACTCATTTCAAAATGGCCTAAACCAGAAATAAAAGCTGTTGCTTTTTTAATTGGCTTCGTCACCGTAAAACCTTTGCGGAACATTGGCAGGATGTTATTGCCGCTGTACTTGTCTTTTTTACCATCCGTTGGCAGACTATTTATGTTAGAATCCGCCAATTTTTCGTAGGCAATCCATTTGGCACCTTTCCAATCGGCTGTGCTGAGCAATCCCATTTGCCAAAAGGCCGAAGCGCTCCAGGCAGATTTATTTCCGAAATTATCCCAAACACGGACTTTCCAATAATATGTTTTGCTTGATAATAACTTTTTACCTTTATATTTAATGTGTAACGATTGACCTGAGTTTACTTTATGAGTGTCCCAAACATCCCCAATATTTTTATTTAAATTGCTTAAACTGCTAGAAACTACGATTTGATAGCTTGTTTGCATGATATTGTGTTTAGCAGATTGAAGTTTCCAGCTCAAACCCGGCGAAAGAACATCAATGCCAATAGGATTATTACGATACGCACAATCCAATTGAGCAACCTTAATATCTTGCGCAAAAAGCGGAATGCTTAACAGGTAAAGCCAAGAAAATATTACAAGTTTGCTCATTCACTATTGCACACCGTTTCGGGTGTTTTGGTTAGGTTTATAAATGGTCATCAGCGATAAATTTTTTCAGAAATAAATTCTCAATTCTATAGAATTAAGCCTTATAAATTTATTAACTTTAAAATGCGATCACTAATTCAAATATAAATGTTTTTTTTAAATATGAAAACATATATTCGTATTTAAATTATGCAAAATCTTCTCTTGGATAAATAAGAAAGCATTTTGTATGTTTGAAATTGTAAAAAATACGATACAGCCAAATTTAAACCCGCATGAACGAAAAAGAATCAAAGTACCAAGCCCCTGCTTTGGATAAAGGACTTGATATATTGGAGTATTTATCAGCACAATCTATCCCATTGTCTCAAACTGAAATTGCTATTGGTATTGAGAAAACGCCAAACGAAATTTACAGGATGTTGATGAGTCTGGAAAGTCGTGGTTATATTTTGCGTGATGAAGTTTCCGGTAAGTATAGGCTATCGTTAAAGCTTTTTTACCTCTCGCACAGGCACTCGCCTATTGATGAACTGCGTAAAGCTGCCCAGTTTCCGTTAGAGGAACTGGCAAACAGTATCCGTCAATCATGCCACTTGAGTATTTTGTACATGAACCAGGTAATGGTGATTATTCATGCGAAAAGTCCTGGGCCGATTGCGCTTTCTATCGAAGAGGGAAATTTGTTTCCTTTGCCGCTAACCGCATCGGGTAAGGTTTTATTGGCTTATATGCCCGAGGCTGAGCGTAGCACAACATTAAAAAACAATTCCATTTTTAAGAAATACCCTAAAGCCCAGCAAGAAGATTTTTTGACTTCATTGGAAGATATTCAGCAAACTGGCTCTTATTTCAAAAACAGTGATTCTGTTTCTGGTGTGACCGATCTTTCGGTACCAATTGGTATTAATGGCAATAATGGAATTATCGCCTGTTTAACTATTTCGATGTTAAATGCAATAAATGTAGATCAAGCGATTGAAAATGATGTGATCCTTGCCGAGGCCTATAAATGTGTTAAAAAAATAGAACAGCGGATTGGGGTTTAATTGTTGATTTTACTTGTCAAGTCGTCATCCTGAACTTGTTTCAGGATCTATCTTTTATTAAAGTACTGATCCTGATGTAGAAATTGAGCGTGTAAGAAACCGCAATTCATTTGGGCGTTCCCCAAGCTGCGCAAAGGTCGGGCTTTTCAGGGCTGCGTTTCGCTCCGGTACCGATGAAAACCTGTGAAACAAGCAAGCATACCGTAATTAAATAAAAACAGATGCTTAATCGGTACTGAACCCTTACAATCCCTAACGCGAAGCTATCGTATTGAGATTTTCGTTTCAAACCTCGCAGGTTTATAAGCTTATCGTCATTGCGAGGAAGAATGACGAAGCAATCTTAAAGCGGTCGCTATAACCCATAGTAGTAAGATTGCTTCGTCGGCTGAAAAAGCCTTCTCGCAATGACGAAACTAGCCCGAATACTTCACGCTATAATCCTTGCCTTTTTCAATTGTAATTTCATACGAACCTTTCGATAATTCTTTAACTTCAGCACCTTTTACAACTGGTTTGGTTTTGCTTTTTACCTTTAGTTTACCTACACCTGTTGGAGAAGAAACCTTGATTTCTTTTTTGCTGCAATACACCGAAATGTCACCATTTACTGTCGGTACTTTACCTTCCATCCATGCTAAGCCCCCCAAATTAGGCTCAATAATATAGGTTTCGTAGCCTGGTATTGTGGGCTGCACACCTAAATAATATTTTCCCAATAAATAAATCGGACTTGCACCCCAGGCGTGGCAAAGGCTTTTTCCAAACGGCCGGCCGTACATCGCCAAGTGTTCGGTTCCTTTTTTATCTGGATTGTATTCCTCCCAAAAAGAGGTTGCGCCCAATTTTAACATGCCGCCCCAATAATTTTTCATTTCCTTTAACACATAAGGTTGTTCGCCCATAGCACATAAGGCTTCAAGCTCATAAAAACGCATATAAGGAGTTGTAATTTTGGCAATCTGATCGTTTAAAAGCACATTCTTTTTAACCGATAACTTTTGTTCCGGTGTAAAATAATCAAAGAAAATCCCGAACATATTGGCATAGCGGGTCACATTATCAGTTTGTTTATCGTCAATCCGGCTATGCACCAAAGCACTTTTTTGCTCATTCCAATAAAGTTCAAAAATCTTGTTTTTCAGTTCTTTAGCCTGTTTATCATATTTGGCAATGCCTTCTGCATCATTGGCTAATTTGGCACATAAAGCCATCGTTTCTAAACTTCTGGCATACAACAACTGTTCGAAACTTACTTCACCATCTTTACTCAGTTTATCTGCCCAATCAATAAAAATCCAGTCACCAGGCATCCATTCTAACAGGCCGTTTTTATTCTTTCTTCCATCAATATAAGTCATTAGCGACTGCATCCGTGGGTAAATATCCTGTACGAACTTCTGGTCGCCGGTAAATTTATAGTAATCATAAATTCCTAAAAACCAATAAAAAGAGTAATCCATAATGGTATTAATGTGCGCCGTTACGGGATCTTTCCCACGCTGAGCCAATAAAGTTCTTTTTACAGTTGGTGCATCAAAAAACGAATAATAGTTCATCAAATAGCTTTGGTAAGCATCGCCGCTCCATACCCAGCGATCGCGTTTTATCCCATCGATAAAGAACTCGCGGGTATTTAAGTGAAAGGTATATTTGGCTACATCGTAGATTTTGTTTAGCTCCTCATCCGAAGATTTAAAACTTCCTCTTTCTGTTACAGGAGCATATTCATATAACATAGAAACAGAATCGGCTGATACCGAACCTTCTGATTGATAATTGACATACCTGAAGGCTTTTGAAAGTGGCATAATCGAATCTTTTTTCTGAGAGAGGTCAATGTCGAGATAATCTAAGGTTTCACATTTATAGGTTGATAGGGCCTCTTCTTTCGATTCTCCGTAATAAATACTCAGTCTTCCCTTTCCCTTCAAACCATGCACTTTTATAAAACCAAAGGTTTCTTTGCCGAAATCAGAAACAACACCATTGTTTACTTTTTCTGTTTTAACAGCCGATTGCGCAACAACAGGCAATTTAAACTGTGATGGCAATTTAGTTGGATCGGTTAAATTCCATGAGCCTGCTGAAACAAAAGTAGTTCCCGATTTATCAGAGGTTTTCCCACTCGCATCGATCCATTCTTTATCTTCGAAAGTAGTCAGCCAGGTTTCATCAGAAACCACAGTTTTACCCTGAACAAAAATTGCTGGCACATTAGCCTGATTATAGACTTTTAAACTCAATTTGTGCTTTCCAGCAGGGATCTGAATGCTTTTTGGAAAACCAGCTATGGCCTGTCCATCAATTTTCACATTATAAGTTCCTTCTACATAAAGTTTAACTTCTTCGGGTTGTGTAAGGTTAAATTCTTTATGAAAATCGACGAGCACATAGTGACTATCCATTTTCCAAAAGACAGGAAAAAAAGATCCTCTTTCGGTTCTGCGGTTCTGCATTACATTGCTCATGTAAATATCGAAATCGCCAGGATACCAGATCCATGAGGCTTTTTGTGCGAAAAGCTGCGCAGCCGAGCAGGTGAAAATGGTGAGGAGAATAAGTTTTTTTAGGTTTTTCATGTCGTTTAGTTTTTATATTTATCGTCATTTCGACCGTAGTGGAGAAATCTTTTAGCAATTATAACTTCATAGATTTCTCCATTCCGTTACACTTCAGTCGAAATGACGATTCTTCTATTTTTTAATGCCCATTAAAGAAAATGTAAAGTGCAACCATTACAATGGCTAATGCTATCCACGAAATCCAAACAGTTCTTGCTGGTTTTTCTATATTGGCCTGGTGTTCTTCATTAACCGTGTAAATACTTGGTGATCTATCCAATAAAGAAATCAAAATCGCAATGATCATTAATCCTGCAAAAATGAAAAACGAAAGCATCAGATAATGCGGCCAGAAAGTGTATTTATCTGATGGCAAAATCCAGAGATAAGTTACACCAACACCCAAGCTTAAAATTGAGCCGATTGAAAGTGTAAAATTCACAGCTTTCCTTGTGGTTCTTTTCCAGAAAACGGTGAGTAAAAACACTACCGACAGCGGCGGCGCAATAAAGCCCAAAACCGATTGAAAAACATCAAATAGATTCAATCCCTTGATATTATCGATGGCCAAAACCACTATCACTGCAAAAATACATCCTGCAACAACTGCCCATCGGCCAATGCGGATAATCTGTTTATTACTCGCCTGTGAGTTGATTTTCTTTACATAGATATCCATCGTAAAAACGGTACTTAACGAATTTAAAGAGGAGCCGATGGTACCTACCAAAACGGCAATTAATACCACAATGACCAAACCGTTCATGCCTGGAGGAAAGAGATTGGTAACCATCGTCATATATGCTTCGTTTGGATCCTTTAAACCTGGAAATAACACATAACATAAGATTCCTGTTCCAATAAATAATGGTAGGGAAAGGATTTTTAGCCACCCAATGAAACTCACCCCCAATTGCCCTTGTTTTAAGTTTTTAGCACCCAGAACAGACTGAACCATAGATTGATCGGTACAGAAAAAAGCTACAGCTGCAACTGGGTAGCCCAATAAAATGGCGTACCATGGATATTTTGGATCGCTGGCGGGTTGTATTAAATTCCAGAAATGATGTGGTGTTTTATGATATAAAGCAGAAAGTCCTCCAACTTTATTCAGGCCCAAAAGCATGAGCGATAATGAAACAGCAATCAATAAAATCATCTGGAATACGTTCACTTTGGCAATGGCTTTTAAACCGCCGAAAAAGGTAAACAGTCCGGCAAAAGCAACCAATACGGTAACCGATTGCCACATGGGTATGCCCAAAATCTGGCGGACCAAAAAGCCTCCTGCAAACAAACCGAGCGATAACCAGGAGATTAAAATTTTAACCAGCGCATACCAGGCGAGGATGTTTTGTGTAGAATCGCCATAACGGTTGCCCATAAACTCGGGCATGGTACTCACTTTGGCGGCAAGGTATTTTGGGGCGAAAACAATGGCCAGTAAGAATAAAAAGATAAAGGCATACCAATCGAAATTAACGGCTACGATACCGGTGCTATAGCCAATACTGGCAAAAGCCAATAACATCGAGGGACCTACATTGGTGCCCCACATGTTAAAGCCAATGCTGCTCCAGTTTAAGGATTTATTGGCCAAAAATAAGGTTTCGTCATTGTTCTTCTTTTTAGAAAAACTGGCCCGATAACCAATGATGATCAGGATAACGAGGTATGCGATTACAATGACGTAATCTAAATTGGTTAAACGTTCTACAATGTTTCCCATTGGTTTATTTGGTTAGTTTGGTTGTATTATTTGATAGTTTTTAGCCACAGATGGACACGGATAAACACAGGTTTTTAAAATGGTTAATAGATATATTAAGGTAATTGATTCCTCAAAGTACCGTCATTTCGAGCGGAGTGCAGTCGAGAACCCGAAGGCTCAGCGAAGCTAAATCTATCTGGACAGATCTCTCCGTTTCACTGCGTTCCAGTCGAGATGACGACTTTTTTATTAACCTTGCCGAGATGACGCCCCCCTTTTACAATCCTATCGATTCCCTTGTAATGTGATTATCTTTCAAAATATCATCAATTTTTACTGGCAAACCTGTTTCTAAAGATTTATCCATCGCCTGTAATAATGCAACGGTTCCGATGCCTTCTTTTAAATCAGGGTATGCGGTAAAATTATTGTTGATGCTATCTGCAAAATACTCCAGGTAGTTTTGATATTCCCCCGCGTGATGGCTTTGTCCTTCGAAACGGAAATAGTGTTTTAAAGTAGAATCACCCCAGGTGATGATCTTTTCTTCGCCGGTTTTGGTAGTAACGGAATAACGCAGTTCGTGGTAATCGGCCTGACTAGCTCCTTCTGTTCCACGCAGGATACAGCTCATTCCACTATCGCGGCTTGCAGGCTGTGTTGGCCCAGTATAAGCGCCGCTAACCCTCGCAATTCTGCCATCTTTTGCTTTAAAGATAAAGTGCATGGTATCCTGATTTTTTAATCCGGCTTTTAAACCGTTGCTGCTTAACATGCCATAACCCATTACTTCTTCAATATCGGGCATGTACCACCTGATAAAATCAACAGGGTGACTTAAACCGCCATATAGCCATTTGAATGATTGTTTTAACGACCAACCTTTTTCCAAAAACCAGCGATGATCGGCATGGTAATGACTTTCGATAGTGATCAGTTCTCCAATTAATCCTGCATCAAAATCTTTCTTCTGGCGCATGGCGGGCTCAAAAAAACGAGAGCTCTGCCCTACGAAAATCTTTTTTCTTGATTTATTAGCTAACGCCAACAGCTCATTGGCTTGAGCTAAATCATCGATAAACGGTTTGGTACACACCACATGCTTTCCGTGTTCAAGCGCCAATTTAATGTGCTCAAAATGCAGATGATCTGGTGTGTAAATCGCAATCATATCGATTTTGTCGCTGGTTAACATATCCTCGTAATTGGTTGTCCAGTTTTGAAAATCAAATTCTAAAGCCCGTTCTTCGCAAAGCTTTTTATTGGCATCGCAAATCTGAATAAGCTTAAACTTTTTGCTTGCCAATGATGCAGAAATGGTACTTCTGCCCTCTCCTAAACCTAAAATCCCTAATCTTAACATGATATTATTTCTATAAGCGTTATTGTTTTCCTCCCCTGCCCCCTCCAAAGGGGGACAATAAGTCCTCTATTCTATCGGTTTAAAGAAAACCCAAACCTCTTCTGGTTTTGTTCCTTCAATTCCTTCCTGGTATTTTTTCATGATTGCATTCCATTCGTCCACTTTTGGATTGTTCTCAGTGGTTTTTGGATTCAGTTCATCTAAACTTTTTCCTTTAGGGATACTGATAATCAGCATTAACTGTCTTTCGTTTTTAAAGATGGCCAACCGTTGAAACTGTGCATTACAGAATCCTTTCGATATCTCCGGCCATTTTTCGAACTGTGTTTTGTGATACGCCAGGTATTCTTTCTGGCGTTTTTCATCCTTCACCAAATTGGCCGATAAAATGATGTTATCCCACTCTGCTACTGGTTTATCGCCACAATTCTTTTCTCTGTTGAAGTCGTAAAACAGATTATCGTACAATTTAATTTCTGTCGCATTTAAGCGTTTTAGAGTTTGCCGCAAGCTCTCCACCTTTAAATTTGAAGTATAAATTACCAATCGATTGTTCCATTTATAAATTGAACTTAGCAGGAGGTTATTTTCTTTTGCAAAAGTTTTTAAGGTACTGTTACCCGGCAGATTACCTGTCTTAAAAATCAGTTCGAATACAACAGATTGATCTACAGCTCGATTGATGCCTCTTTTAGAATAATTGGTTTTCTCTTTCAATAAATATTGAAAAGCTTTTTCTAAACCCGCACTTTGCTTGATATGATCGGAAACTTTTGGTCCATTGCTTTCCCATAAATTGTCTGGTCCGTTGGCATTTTGAAGATATTTTTCAGTTGGCGTCCAGTTGTTTTTGATGGTAAAATATGAAGAACCTTCATCTGTATAAAGGTAAAACCAATGATCAGGCAGATGCGCATATGGCGCTTTGTAAATGCTGTCGACCACATTTTCGGTAATGGACGATCCGGGCTGAGCAGATAGTGTATAAATTCCCGCCACATCGTACATGTGTTTTCCATAATGATGGATTTTATTGCCACGAATGATGTTATTCGCCATTGCATTTTGTGTTTTAGTCCATCCCCAGCCCATGCTGATGCCAGAATAAGACACATCATTGATTTCGTTATGCAGAATTTTAATGCCGCGAACATACCCTGCTCCGATACCCACTGCGCCCCAATCTTCGTTCGTCACATCGGTAATCAGGTTATTTTCGATGGTATTGTTAGCTGAAATTTCTCTTTTATCTGTTGGATTATAAGGCAGATGCACTTCAACAGCTTCGTCAGAAAAAGTCCCGATTAAAATAGCTGAACCACCAATATCCTTAAATAAGTTGCCTCTAATTTCGTTCTCAGCAGTTCCTTTTTTAAAATCCAAACCCGTTGATGCCAAGTGCTTGAACCGGCAAGATTCGAAAGCAGTGTGATTGGCATAACTTACTTCAATTGCAGCAGCCGGGCGACCAACCCAAGCCTGATTTTCTAGCGTAGGTTTGTCTGGTGTACCAGCTTTTTCTAGTTTATAGGCATCAAACATGTACATGCCCGCCTGATGTGGCACATGGCCTTGTTTTGAAGGTCTCAACCAGGTGGAGTGCTGAAATGAAATACCCTTGAAATTCACATAAGAAACCGGTTGATCAACTGTTCCTTCGATTTTAACCAGGTTTTCTAAAACCGGAGCAATTACTTCGGCGTTTAGCATGTTTTCTGATGCTTTTGGCCAATAATAAAGCTTGTGGTTCTGTAAATCTTCAAACCATTCGCCAGGTTCATTCAAAAACCGGATCGAATTGCTTAAATAAAAAGCAGAATTCCCTGTTTTGTCTGAAATCCATGGTGCTGGCCATGGATGCTCGGATTGGATCCTGCTTTCGGGCTGCATAAAAGAAAGTTCTGCAGCGTCACCTACAATTTTAACAGACTTTATACGAAGATTTGCAATGGCCCACCATTGATGGATCAGCATTTCCATTCCTTTGATATTTGCTAAATTGATCTCTTTTTGCAGTGGAATTTTACAGGTTTGTTTTTCGCTATCCCATGATAAAATCCTGCCCATCTCATCACCATTATAGTCTTTCGCCCGGATGGCTTTATTCCCATTTACCCAAAGCTGCCTGAACTGCAGATCGCTGCCATCGAAATTTGGAATATCAGCAACCCAAACTTTCCCGATGGATTCTTTTGGCAAACCAGCAATGGTGTGATTTAACTTTTTCCAGTTTTTTATTTGAATGCCTCCACTTAAAATAACTTTTTCGTTAGGTGCTGAAATTATTTCTGTGGGACTATCTTTTGTGCCGGAATCTTCTGGGCGAAGAACTACGGGTTCGTGTAATTGATAAAAACCTTTGCTGATTATAATCCTGATACCACTTTTAATGGAAGCGTCATTTAAACGCCGCAATTCGCGGGCTTTTCTGATGGCAGAATGTAACGTGGCTAATGGTTTTTCTTTGGTTCCTACATTAGCATCAGCGCCATTTGTGGATACGTAAATATCTGCTGCACTTACTTTTAGATGCAATAAACTAAGCATTAGTAAGATTATCGAACACCTTTTTAAATTCGGGTTGTTTGATAGATAACATTTCGCTCGATTGGTCTGTGAGGACACAGACCAAGGAGAGAGAATTAAAAATGCTTTAAATTGTTTGGTTCGTGGAGACACGAACCAAGGCATGAGGACACCGCCACGGTACGTGTCTCCACGTACCGATAGATTGTAAAAACCATAAATTTTTCTCAAAAAGTATTTCATTGTATTTATACTATTTCGGTTGAAAAACTGATTTCAGGTAGCTTGTATTGGCTGTGAAATTATATTTTACATTTGTTGGCTGTTTGGCATCCCGGCTCCGCTCCACCACTAACCACCCTTTCCAATTCATGCCATCAAGTGTTTCTTTCACTTTATTGAGGTCGATTTTCGGATCGTTTTGTAGCCAAAGCCCATCTTCATTTGTGGCATGGATCTGAATAAGGTTTTTTTTGCCTAAAATCCGTAACTCTTCATGTAAATCTCTGCCGTTTTTGATGGCGTTCGAGAAATTGAAGTAACTTTTAACATGCTTGCAATCAATATCTTTTAACAGTTGTAATTCACCTTTTGCATCTAAAGCACTTTCAATTCCAATTGTAATTCCCGCTTTGGCGGCCATCTTTCCAGCAACTTTTAACCTTTCAACAATAGGTTCGCGCAGTTCAGGGTTTTTAACCAAATCGCCTTGAATACCCAAAGGCAGAAAAACTACTTTAATATGCATTGCTTTGGCAGTATCTAAACAATCCTGGATCATTTTCTGATAAGTTGGTCGCTTGGCAAATGATTGCGCATAAAATCCTGTCATCGCCAGCGAGCAGATTTGGAGGTTCAGTTCTTTTGCTTTATCCAGATACTCCTGCCTCATTTTTGGATCGGCCAGTTTATTGTCAAATGTTTCCCGATCGCCCAAACCACCCATGTCAATTTCCAATCCGTCAGCACCGATTTCTTTTGCGAGTGGCAAAGCGCTGATTTTCTGACGTTTTAAAATCATTAAATCAATCACTGCAACTTTATAACTGTTCTTTTTCGCTGCTGCCAAAAGCAATTGATTCGGGATCATTAAAGCACCTGTTAGCAGCGCTACATTACCAATAAAAGATCTTCTGTTTTGATGTTCCATATCCACTATTTGCTTGTGCCTAACGGGAATAATTTTTCCAGATTTTCAAATCCCATCACTGCATTTTTAGGTAGTTTTTCGCCTTTATCGCCAAAAACATAAAGGGCATTTTCTTTTTCGATGGTTACTTTGCTTTCATCGTATTTACCTGTTTTATCTTTAACCACAGTACTATTTAGTTTGAAGTTTTTGATCAGGAAATCGTAAAGTGCAATACGTTTATTAATGCCGAAATCATGTTTTTCATCAGGAAGGTGAACATTCTCCACTTTATCTTTTACGCCATAATAACCATACATTTTTTGTAGATAAGAAAAATCGTGTTCAGGTGTATGTGCCGTCCAGTCGCTGCCATCTGACACCAATAATTGTGGCCTTGGAGCAGCCATTGCAGCCAGTTCAACATTATCAGTTCCACCTCCGCATTGATGGATTGGCATACCGCTTTCGCAAGGACAGCCACCATAAAAGTAAGATGACATCGCCACTACCGGGGCACTTAGTTTAATCCTGTCATCCATAGCGGTCATTAAAATAGAATGGCTTCCTGCACCTGACCCTCCACTGATGCCGATTCTGGCTGTATCGGTTTCTTTTAGCGCACTGAAGTGGTCTAAAATCCTGATGCCTCCCAAAGCCTGAATGGTTTGCGCCAAACTACGGCGGTGATCTTCGTATTTAAACTGGAGCATCGATTCGCCCCAGGCAAATAAATCATAGCTAAAAGCCATAGCACCCATTCTGGCAATCATTGCACAGCGGATCTGGCAATCGGGTCTAAAACGCTGTTTTTCCCAGTGCCCGTCCGGACTTAGCACCAATGGGATTTTTCCTTTAAAATTTAACGGTTTATATAATGAACCGTTAATCCAAACACCAGGTAAAATCTCTATTGCAATGTTTTCTACCGAATAACCGTCAAAAATTCTTTTCGTTGTGATAATCGGTTTTGAGTTTGGTTTGGCTGGCAATGGCGATAACAATAAGGCTTGGTATAATTCGGGCTTTATTTGTGTCTTACGTTTTTCCCAACTGGCCCGATCGTGGTATTTTGTTGCCAAACTATCGAGATATGCCCAGCCATCCTGAACTTCCCAACGGTAATATTCGTATTCTTTCAATTTGTAAACACCTGGCTTTTCTTTGTTTACTTTCATATCCAAAGGGGCAAGCACATTTGCAATTGTTTCATCAACGTTTGCACGGAAACGCCATTCCGCATAGTTTACCCATTTATCTTTTACCTGCGGTTCGGAGTATTTGATCTGTACCTTGAAGCGTGTTTGGATCTCTTTTAAAACATCAACCAATGGTTTTTTATAGAGGTTATCGCTGTTTTGGATTTGGGCGGAGAGATTATTTACAGCGGATATATACGCAATAAACAATATAGCAAAATATCTAAGCACCTCGCCCGTCATTGCGAGTGCTGATTTTTCATCAGCCGAAGCAATCTTTCTTGACAGGATAGATTGCCGCGTCGTGCCTCCTCGCAATGACGATCGCCTAAATTTCGAAATGGCGTATTTAGTTAAATCTATCATCTTAACCCTCCTCATTTTTAGTTTCAGTAATTACCGGAGCCGTATAACCTTTCAGTTTCGGCCAGGTCCCATTTTTGATTTTCTTTAATTTCAACTTTGAAGGATCAACCACAACATGTTTAATTTTTTCCCTTCTCCAGGTATAAATAAAATGTAACATACCATCAGTGGTTTGAATCACCGCAGGATAAGAATACTGGCTGATGGGTGAATCTTCCAAAATCAATGCGGCGGACCATTTTTTCCCATCTTTTGAAACCGAAACATTTAATGGAGTACGCGGCCCTTTGGCTAAATCGCCCGGAGGCAAAACATGGTTGTAAACCAATACATGGCGGCCATCTTTCATGGTTACCGCATCTGTACCGGAGTTGTTATTTGGTAATGATGTTTTGGTTAATGCCGACCAGGTTTCGCCGTTATCTTCAGACCAGGATTCGGCGATTGCCCTATTTGCAGTCCTTGCTAAAATTTGCAACTTTCCGTTTCCATGTTGTAAAATGCTCGGTTGAATGGCTTTAATTCCATTTTCAGGCAATGGTCCTACGGTTCTCCAGGTTTTACCATTATCCTTGGTAACCTCGAAGTGGATTTTCCAGCCATCGCCTTCTTTGCTTGATGGTGCAAAAAGGTTTCCATTGCTCAACAAAACAGGTTTGTTTTTTACAGGACCGATATAACCATCGGGCAATTTTGTAGCATCCGACCAGGTTTTACCGCCATCTTTTGAGGTTCTCATCATGCCCCACCATTCTGATGGTTTTGGCCCGATTTTGTAAAACAACAGCAAATCTCCGCCAGGAACCTGATACAAAACCGGATTCCAGGTGGGTAATCTCTTACCATCGGGCTGGATGCCATTAGCTACTGAAACTGGCGCTAACCACTTGCCATCTATGAACCGGCTGATGTAGATTTCCACATCTGGATTTCGTTCTTTGGTTCCGCCAAAAAACGAGGCGACCAAACCTGTTGGCGTTTCTGCTATTGTTGCAGAGTGGCAGGATGGAAATGGTGCTTTATCGTATAAGAATTCTTGTTTTACGATTCCCGATTGCCATTTTTCTACCTGGGCATTGGCACAAATGCTGAACGCGAAAACCAGGCCTAATGTGATGTGTATTTTTCTTTTTAACATAATATTCTGTTAACTATTTATGAACGGTCGTCATCCTCAGCTTGACTGGGGATCTTAACATTGTTGCTTTAAGATTCCCGCCTGCGCGGGAATGACGATGAGGCAGGGAAACTGCCTACTGTTTTGCTGCTTTCTCTTCTTTTATTTTTTTAGTATAAGCACTGTAAAGTGCTCTCCAACTGCGACCGTTATTATTTAACATCTGCTCTGATTTCGTTTTGTAAATCTCGAAAATGGCGGAAATCTGTTTCATGTTTTTATAATCTACCGCCTGCTCTCTCGCTTGTTTTAAAAAAGCCAAAATCTTTGCTTCTTCGTCAGCAGTTAAATCGGGAACTATTGCTTTGTAACCCTTCATGGTAAATTCAACCTTGCCAATGGTGTATTTGTCTAAAATGGTTTCTACCTGCTCTGGTGTTAAATTCTTTTTCAATCCATCCATAAGCGATTGATGAACTGTTGACGGCATGGCAGAATCAGCAATGATCTGTTTGTCTAAATCACTTAATTTATTGCCCGTAACCGGGTTTATTCCGTCAGGAACGCTTGATGATGGGTGGTCATTATGCCAATTCCTAATGGTTGTTAAATGAACCGAAATTACATTTTCGACAGCGGATTTTTTTGTTGCGTCGCTTAAATTTAATGCAGAAGTCCACTCTTTTGCCTTTGCAAGGATTTCTTCTGGCACAGCAATATCTTGGGTTTGACTGAATGCATTTACTGAGGTGATCAGTAAGGTTATCAGCATAAATTGTTTAAATAATTTTCTCATAATTGTGTTTTAATTATTGTTTCGGTTCGTGAAGACACAAACCGGGGCTTATATACGGTAATCCTTTCTTGCCATGGTTCGTGTCCCCACGAACATTATTTCATTTCTGCTCCACCACAAAAGCATAATCGCCAGAGCCAAGCTCATAAATTGCCCTGTTATTATCCATTTTTATAAATTTTAAATTTTTTATAGACTTATTTTTTTCTGCAACTTCATTTTTATTATTTGCAGGAATGTAAACCAATGCCGTTGTATTTGGCGGGATGGTAACGTTCCAGTTAAACTGATTAGTTGTTTTACTATATCTACTTTTGATTAACCCATAAACCGAATTGTAACTGGCGTTTACCGAGTTTAAACCATTAATCATTTCAGGTTTCATGGTGATCTTTTTAAAAGCTGCACTTTCTGATTTGATACCAGCTAAATTCTCATAATACCAGATTAGTAAATCGCCGAGCATCATTACATGGTTCTGCGAATTCATTTTCGGATCGGCCGTATTGCCATTCCATAACTCCCAAATGGTGGTTGCACCATTATCAACCATGTAACCCCAGCTTGGGTAGGTTTTCTGTGTTGCAACAGTGTAAGCCAAATCTGGGCGACCGTAATCGTTCAGGCAGCGCATTAACCATTGGATACCTACCAAACCATTGCTTAAATGGCCTTTATTGGTCACTTCAACAGTATAAGTAATATTCTTAAAAACCTCATCTATTCTGTTCTGTGGAACCATTCCGAAATAAAGCGGAATGATGTTATCCGTTAAGGCATTAGAAGCATAATAACCTTTATCGTTATAATATTTTTGATTAAAAGCATCTTTGATTTTATTCCCCAGAAGTTCATATGTTTTTACATCTTCATCGTTGCCGCTTACCTTAGCGAATTTTATCATTAACTGCGTGAAATGATAATAATATGCCGTTGAGATTAATTCAGAAGGATATTTCTTGTCTGCACTTTTACCCCGACCAAACTCGATGGTAATGGGTGGCATACACCAATCGCCATAACTATCTTTGGTCAAAATGTAATCTTTCATATAGCGCTCTTGCATGTAGGCCAACCACTTTTTCATTGCCGGATAATTATCGCAAACGGCAGAAATATCGCCGGTTTGTTTATAAAGCATTTCGGTCACCAAAAGCATTGCACCCGGCCAGGTCATGTTATCGCTGTAATACCTCCAGAAAGCAGGTGCAACATCAGGAATGGCGCCATCTTCTTTCTGCGAGTTTCTGATATCCTGCAACCATTTGGTATAAAAGCGTCCGTTATCAAAAAGAAAACTTTCTCCGTAAGCTACAGCGCCCCTATCGCCAAGCCAAGGCATCCGCTCGTTGCGTTGAGGGCAATCAACCGGAATCCCCTTATAACTTCCGGCAATGCCCCACCAGGCATTTTTGAAGATCTGATTGGTTAAAGCATCTGAAGTTTCGAAGGCTCCGACCGTTTTAATGTTATCATAAATCATTTTGCCTAGAAAATCATTCACGGATGGTTGGTATGTATATCCCGAAAGCTCTACGTATCTAAATCCACGGTAAGCAAAGGTAGGCTCCCAGGTTTCTAACTCGCCTCCTCTTAAAGTGTATAAATCGGTACATTTCGCATTGCGAAGATTAGCCGTAAAAAGTTCGCCATTATTTTGAAGTGATTCTGCAAAACGCATTTTGATCTGTTTGCCCTTTACACCTTTTACCTTGATCTGCAACCAACCCACCATGTTTTGACCCATATCCAAAATATACCGGCCACCAGAAAGTTTAGTAATTAAAACGGGTTTAAGCGTATTCATCACTTTCATGTTTTCGTTCATCTGGGCTTCAATGGTTCCTGTTGGTTCTTGTACAAATTCTGCTTTTGTCCACTTACCATCGTCAAAACCTACCTTATTCCATCCTGCTAATTCTTTGGTTGCATCGTATTCTTCACCATCATATTCATTATTGGTTCTGATTGGCCCATCTGCTGTGCCTTTCCAGCTATCGTCGGTATCAATATTTGCTGTTGTTCCATCAGAGTAAACAATGTTGATGTTCATCAGCATCTTCGGAAAACCAAATGTTTTGATTTTATAAGGTTTTTCATTTTGGCGCATAGCGAAGAAACGGCCATTTCCGAGTATTGTGCCAACTGCATTTTTACCATTCTGAAGGTAGCTGGTTACATCGTAAGTATTATATTTTACGTTTTTGGTGTAATCTGTAGGCGATGGCGATAAAACATCATTTCCAACTTTTTTGCCGTTGATGTAGAGTTCATACAAACCTAAACCTATGATAGACGCGCTGGCTGATCTTACTGTTTTCGTACTCTGAAACTCCTTTCTGAAATACCTGGCTGATAGACGCGAATCCGTTTTAATGTTATCCCATGGGAAAGCCCTGTCAAAACCAATCCAGCCTTTCGGCCAATCTTTGTAGTAAAGTAAACCCATTGAAAAGTAATTATTACCCGACCATTCGCTTTGACCAGCAGTCGTCCAAACTTTTACTTTCCAATAAGCTTTCATGCGACTGGCTAATCTTTTTCCCTCATAAGCTACATGAATGGATTCAGCAGAATTTACTTTTCCTGAATCCCAGAAATCCCCTTCATTCGAATTTAATTTATCCAAAGACGAAGCAACTAAAATCTGATAGGCCATTTGCATTACATTTCTTTCATTTGAGATGATATGCCATGCCAGACGAGGTTTTACAACATCAATCCCTAACGGATTCCCGAGCATTTCGCAGGTGGTATTCTGCAACGAGACTTGCGCTATCACTTTTGAAAAGGATAGGAACCAAATGCTGATGATCGCTATGTAGATTTTAATTTTCATTATACTTCGTGGTTAATTACGCTCCGCGGTTGATTACACAGATTAAATTGATTTCACTGATTTTCTACTTCTATAATTACTCTTTCTTCTTTGCAGTTAAACATTTATTAGCTCCCGCTGATTTCGAAGATTTATGCAGACCAATGTTTCTCATCTGCGTAAATCCGCGTTATCTGCGGGCTATTATTTTTCTTTACGCTTCGCGGTTGATTGCACAGATTACTTGATTACACTGATTTTTACTTCTTTCCTTTGCGAAAAACCTAGCGTTCTTTGCGGTTAAACATTTATTAGCTCCCGCTGATTTCGAAGATTTACGCAGACCAATATTTTTCTCATCTGCGTAATCCGCGTTATCTGCGGGCTATTCTTCTTCTTGCTTTGCGGTTGATTGCACAGATTACTTGATTTCACTGATTTTTACTTCTTTAATTATTCTTTCTTCTTTCCTTTGCGAAAAACCTAGCGTTCTTTGCGGTTAAACATTTATTTGCTCCCGCTGATTTCGAAGATTTACGCAGACCAATGTTTCTCATCTGCGTAAATCCGCGTTATCTGCGGGCTATTCTTCTTCTTGCTTTGCGGTTGATTGCACAGATTACTTGATTACACTGATTTTTACTTCTTTCCTTTGCGAAAAACTTAGCGTTCTTTGCGGTTAAACCTATCTACCTGAAAAATCAAAATACAAGATCATATTCAGTGCCCTACTTGGGGCTTTATCAAAATCGTAATAAATATTCTTCATTCCCATTGGTCCGGTTGTTTCTGGTTTTTGTGTTTTTGTGCCAATTGCCGAAATTGCGTTCATAAATGAAATATCACCATTTGGAAATGTCTGACTCATATTATCATATTCTGTATCTTTCGATTTTTTTGGTGTAAATAACCTTAAAAACACATCTTCCCTATCTGTAACCACTTTAAAAGATTGTTTTTTACCAATAAGCTCACACCAATACATGTTTGAATAATAACCTTTAAATTCAGGATATTGCCAAGGTGCTTCGCCAGTTGCTGAGTCATTATAATCTTTTTTCCAGACGCCAAATTGGGTGCCTTTCATTCTATTTTTCCAAACGCGGTATGGTCCGTTACCTTTGTATTCAACCGCTTTAATTTCTGATTCAGGATAAGAGAAGTTCAGTCCTACGAAAGTTGTAAAGTAATCTGATGGAAAATATTCCACTTCCATTTTTAACCAACCTGAGGGGTAAATTGTCCATTGTAAAGTATTCCAACTTTCTTTTTTATCAAATTTGGATGAAATCACTAAATTTTCACCATCCATTTTTTGAGTGAAGTTTTTAAAATTATTTACACCCTCCTGTAAAATGGGGCCATTTGAAAACGGAATTACACCTTTGGCATTCTGAACCTGTTGCAGCAAACCTGTTGTTTTATCGAATGTTAAATTGATGCCGTTGGCAGAAACCTGATAAACTTTCGCATCCTCTTTAAGATTTACCTTTGAAGGACCTGTTTGTACAACAATTTTCTCTGCATCATCTCTAGGCAGCGTTATCGGGAAACTCCAGGTAAACAATTCTTTACCATCTGCTCCATTTGCGGTGAGATAAAGTGCATCAAAGCTTCTCCAATCTCCTGGAAGATTAACTTGTAATTTTCCTTTTTCGAAGGGTTTAATATTTGGTGCATCGGCTTTACCCGATTTGAATGCTGCATCTGTTCCTGCTTTTAATTTCTTTAATTTCCAGTTGAAAGTACATTGATTGAGATTAGTAAATGCATAACGGTTTTCTAATGTAAACGAACCATCAAAACCGGCAGTCATTTCTCTTTTCTCTACAAAAACAGGACTCCAGACTTCTTTAATGGTAAAGAAACTACCTTCTTTTTCGTGGTAAGGTCCAACAATTCCGTCAGGGCCATGGTTTCCATCGGTATCTAATTCGCCATTTTTATCAGTACGCACCACAGCCTGATCGGCAAAATCCCAAAGGAAACCACCTGCAGAAAGCGGATTGTTCCACATGGCATTCCAGTAATCTTCAATACCTGCGCCATGACCGCCATCCCACATGCCATGCAAAAATTCAGTAGGCATTAAAATATTATGACCATGATCGTAATTGCCAATTCCGTAGTTAAATTCGCGGTAATGGGTGGTTTCAAAACCTCCAAAAACTTCCCAAGGGTGGATTAATGGGCGTTTTTGTATATCTTCTTCAGCAAAAAGATGATCAAGTTCGCGGTTATGTCCGCCTTCATTGCCATTTGCCCAAAATATAATTGATGGATGATTTTCATCATTCAACATCATTTCTTTCATCAATTTTGTTCCCGTAGGCGTATCATAAGTACCATGCCAGCCCGCAAGTTCGTCCATTACAAATAAGCCGAGCGAATCACAAACGTCTAAGAAGTGTCCATCAGGTGGATAATGCGACATCCGAACGGCATTCATGTTCATTTCTTTCATTAACAGCACATCCGCAATGCTGATTTTTTTACTCGTTGTTCTGCCTGAGGATGGATAAAAAGAGTGACGGTTTACACCTTTGAACTTCATCTTTACCCCGTTCACATATACACCATCCCTTTCTTTTACTTCAATTGTTCTAAAACCAATCTTTTTCGAAACTTGGTGGATCTCTTTACCATTTTTACTCAGGGTAAAGTTTGCGTTGTACAAGTTTGGAAACTCTGAAGACCATAATGCTGGGTTAGAAAACTGATGGCTAAGCGTTAAACTTTGTGTTCCTTTCTTTATTGAAGTGCTAAATCGATCTCCAAAACGTTTACCATCTTTCGTAAAAACTTCTACTTCAACTTTATCGGCATCACCTGTGTAAGCAAGTTTGACATCGAAATTTCCGTTGGCTTTGGCATCGATCTGAATTCTGTCGATATGTGTTAAAGGCAAAGACTCAAGGTAAACTGGTCTGAAAATGCCTCCAAAAATCCAGAAATCTGCTTTACGTTCAGCTTCATTAACCGATTGATTAGCTGAATGTTTGGATACTTTTACCTCAAGTAAATTATCGCCTCCAAGTTTTACCAATTTAGAAATGTCGTATCTAAACACATAAAACGAACCCTGATGTGTTTCTCCGGCAGATTTTCCGTTGATTTTAACCTCGGTATCCGTCATCGATCCCTCGAAAACAATATTGATTTTTCGGCTTTTCCAATCTGTTGGAACCTTAAATTTATACTTATAAAGACCTTGTTCTTTTCCTTTATTTTCTTCTTTGTTGAAACCGTAATTATATTTTCCAAAACCCTGCAATTCCCAATTTGATGGTACTGGAATGGTGGTCCATTTGCCAGAATTTGCACCAGCTGTACAGTAGAAATCCCAGTTAACGGTATTGTCGTTTCCAGTTCCCGACAGGTATAATTTCTTCGTTTGCTGTGCTTTTAGGGAGCAAAACATGGTTATTAAACACAAGAAAAGTATAAATCTGCTTTTCATTAATTGGTTTTAAATGATTTAGTTAATGGATTATCGGTTCTGAATGGCAATGCAGGTAAAGCATTACTGTAAAAATTTCCTGATGGATTTTCTGTCCAGTTGTAACGCACAGCCACAGGTGCAGCAATTTCTTTTGCTGAAACAATAACTTTTCCGTCTTTAACAAAAGCGTCGGCATTGATAAACTTGCCGTCTTTTCCGGCAATCGTAAATCCTATAATTGGATCTGATGAGTTCGATTTTAAATACTCAAAGTCAAGCAAAGCTTTTCCCGCTTTAAATGATACACTTTTATAAACGGGGCCTGAAAAATCATTTTTTTGATTGTAAGTTTTTGTTAAAGCCCAAAGTGCCAATCTTCTGCCCACTTCCCATTTGTAAGTTGGATGCAGGTCTTCGTTCGAATCGGTTAAATCATTAGTAGATACCATGCCTGTATTTGGTAATTTCAACAGCTGAGCTTGTGCCTCCCAGAATTCAGGTTCTGTATTTTCATCAACAGGTACCTTACCTTTGGTTTTAGAATAATTGAAAGGTGCAATCTGAACATAGTAAAACGGTAGATCGTTTTCCTTCCAGGCTTTTCTCCAGCTATTGATCAGCACTTTCATTTTATAGGCATAGGCGATCTTCTCGTTCAGAAAGCAATTGGTTTCGCCCTGATACCAAAGAAAGCCGCGGATTTTAAACTGCGTTAAAGGTTCGATCATCGTCGGATAAAATTTACCCGGATCGTTACTTACTTTTTGGTTTTTGAAGTAATCTTCCTGCGCAAATGCATTTTCTGCTATCCAAGGTTCAATGGCGCTGCCCGGAATGGCCGAAGAGATCATGCCAATAGGAATGCCCAATTTTTCCTGAATTTCTTTCGCAAAGAAATAACCCACAGCAGAAAAAGCACGTAAAGCGGAATCTTGGGCTCCCGACCAACTTTTATGGACCGAATCGGGTTTGATCAAGGTTTTGCGGTTAACCAGGAAAATTCTGATCTGATTGTTCTTTGCTTTCGCAACCTCATCAGAAGGAAAACCCAACTTTTCATTTTTCGGCTTGGGAATTTTAGCCAGTTTGCGCATCGCATATTCCATATTGGATTGACCTGAACATACCCAAACTTCGCCAACCAAAATATTGGTTAATATAATTTTATTTGAGCCTGTGATAGACATTGTTTGTGGCTTTGCTGATGTTTTGAGTGGCGCTAAAACAAGAAGCCAGTTCCCGTTTTTATCGGTTATCGTCTGTTTTTTTTGTCCGGCAAAAGTGACTTCAACTTTCTCCTCCGGAGATGCAAACCCCCAGATACTGATGGGTTTATCCCGTTGCAAAACCATATTGCTCGATAAGATCTGAGGCAAGAGGATTTTTGCGTTGGCTGGAAGGGAGAAAAGAGAAAAGAGAATTATTAGTGCCGTCATTCCCGCGCAGGCGGGAATCTTAAAGCCAATAGCATTACGATTCCCAATCAACCCGATAGCTATCGGGTTGGGAATGACGCACGAGAAAGATTGCCACGTCGTGCCTCTCCGAGAAATCGGAGCAGGCTCTCGCAATGACGATGAGGCGGTCGGAATAAGGAACGCCTTAGAACGCAACGAAGGGAAAACGGAAAACTTCAAACTGAAAACTACCAACTGCCTCAAAATCCCTCCGTTTTTAAGTATTTAATTGAATAAGCAGCTTCCTTTTTCTCTGATTCCCCTGCATTTTTCAAATCATAGGTTTGATCGGCAGGTGTATCTACATCAGGAAAACGACGAACATCGCCGGTGCGGAAAACAATTCTGGAAACATCGGCAACTGGCTGAAAAGCCAAACTGGTTAATGCATCTTTTCCATTAACAGTAATGGTGTAAAATCGGGTAAATGCATCTAATTTTAGTTTGATATCATAACTTTTCCCTGCCTCATATTTCATGAAGTTTTTATACCGTGCACCAGCTTTTGCGCTTAAAGTTCCTGCAGTATCAAAAGTCAGGCGTACAGTTGCCATTCCTTTCGCATCCTGCAATTCGATTTCCAACAAACCAAAATCATTTTGCTCTGGCGTAACCGAAAACGAAGCAATGATTTTTCTGGATGCAGGAAACAATCTTTCGGCTTTCGCATAGTCGAACGGATCTTTATCTTTTAAAACCAAATTACCGTTATCGACTTTAACAGGTGCCCAAAGCGGACTGTATATATTCCACATTTCGAGTGCTTTATCAGTCGGCATCTTACCAAAATCATCACTTACATGTTGTGTGGCCTTATCATTAACGGGTACCGGAACTGAAGAAACCCAGATATCTTCTTTATTCATGCTGTAGGTTACCCATAACTTCCCATCCGCAGGTTTTCCGTTCCCTTCTTCAATACCACGAACATACTGCGGACCATACGATTTGTAATTGCCTCCGTAACGCATTGGCGTAATTTCACCGTTTACCAATAAAAGATTGGTATAATCTAAGCCGTTTTTACTGGTTGAAATGGCTAAAGGCCATCTATATTCTGACGGATTATAAACTGTTGCATAATTACCATCTGAAGTTTTTTGTCCCCATATTTTGGCATTGCTGTTTACAAAACCCGGTGCACGCGACGCATTTTCAGGCCAGCTTTTACCGTTATCATTGCTGATTGCTGTTAAGGCATTTTTCCATAAACCAACCACTCTTCCATCAGGCAAGTGATAATAACTGAATGCTTTATACTGTTTTTGCAAAGTAATTAAAGGATCTTTTCTATCTGCCTCTTCATTCCATTGCTGTGTCATTAATTTATTAGCCAATAACTCATTACAAGCCTCAATAAAAGCTTTACTTTTACTTCTTGTATACAATGGGTATTTGGTGTTTTTCTCTGAATAACCAGGGTTGTAATGGATGAAATAAATTGGCCCATATTTCCCATCAGCCTGAATTTCTCTTACTGCCCTGCCAATTCCGTGACCATCGTTCGGATCATCTTTTGCATCGAAACTGATGGCATAAAAACCCAAAACCAGGAACACGTTTTTAGTCGAAACATAAAAGCCCATGCGTTGATGCATCACGGCATCTAAATCTTTTGCTACATCAGTTCTACCCGCTTTTGTGGTTCCATCAGGAATTCTATAAATCGGAAAAACAACATCTGGCTTAGTCCAGGTGTAGCCATCTTTTGATGACTGTAATAATGTTTGTCCTGGCGGGATACTTTCCCCAACTTTATCGCTCAAATATTCGATATAAAATTTGTTGTTCCAATAAGCCAACATCGGCGCATGGTTGTAAGTCCAGCCAAAGTTTTCGGCCAGTTCTGGATGTTCTCTGTTTGCCCTGAAAGTTTGGATACTGTGTACGCCTATCACCGGCGAAAGTTGGCCATGGTGATAATCTGCGTTAACTAAGGTTTTACCCGTATAACGCACCGTATCCTGCGCCTGCGAGGTCGATCCTGCAAATGTTAATGTTAGGGTTAAACAAAGTATTTTAAATATTTTCATGTTATGCTATACATTTCGTCATTGCGAGTTCCCGATTTTTCATCGGAACGAAGCGATCTTTTTTGCTAGATAGATTGCTTCACGCTCTCGCTCGTTCCTTGCTTCAGTTCGCAATGACGACTCATTTATTATTTTAATAAATTCTCAATCACTTTCCTTTTCACTTTCATAATTGTTCCATGTTTATGTCCTTCGGGAATGGAAACTGCTGCAGTTACATCTTTAAAAGACTTAAAATCTGACGTTTTATAAGCTGAATAAATCTTTTGCCCGTAGGAATCGAAATAGATCAGCCAATCTTTTCCAGTTTTAACAACCGTTGGTCCTTCGGTTAATTTCGGACTAAAAGTCTCCGAAACATTTTCATAAGGACCTGAAACATCCTTTGCAAAAGCAACTTTTAAATTCCTGTTCGGGCGGGTATTATCTTTTAAAACCAGTACATAATCTTTGGTTGCCCGTTTCACAATAACCGCATCAATCACACTAAAACCAGGATCTAGAAACAATTTTGGTTTCGAGAAATTCACAAAATCTTTTGTGGTAATGCTGTACATTCGATGATTATTTTCTTCTTCTTCTATCCCTTTAGCAAAGCGGAATGGTATGGTTGAAGCCCAGATAATTACATATTCCTTTTTCTCGTTATCGTAAAAAATTTCGGGTGCCCAAACATTTACCGTTTTTGGCTCACTTTCCATCACAGGGATAAACTTTTGCGCACTCCAGTTGATCATATCCTTTGAACTGGCATAACCAAAACCCTTATCGCCTTTCCAACTACAGGTCCAAACCAAATGAAAAGTACCATCTGGGCCCTGAACGATTGATGGATCTCGTAAAACTTTCTGTGTTCCAACTTCTGGTTTCAAAAAGGTCTTATTTAAATCTGTCCAGTGGTAAGCATCATAACTGTACAAAAGCCTCAAGCCTTCGTTGGCTGGTTCGTGGAAGGAGGTAAACAGATAAGCCTGTTTTGTGCAAGATGTTAAGCCACAAAGCAGCAGGCCAATTATAGCTAAGCGAAATGATGATATGGACTTTGTTTTGTACACTGTTTTCTTTAGTTATTAATTTCCTAGCAATTGTCAGTCTGAGCGTAGTCGAAGACCTTTTCTGTAATTTGTTAAAAAGATTGTCCTTCGACTACGCTCAGGATGACATCTTTTTAACCCTTTCGATAGATTTCTCCATTCCGTTGCACTCCAGTCGAAATGACGATTTTGCGCGAGGATGGCGAACAAAAAAGATTGCTTCGTCGTTCCTTCTCGCAATGACGATCTTGTACAGACTCAACGCCTTACGCCTATCGCTACCCGCTTCTTCTATATTTCCTCCAATACCAATACCCAATCGTTGCCATTTGCAGGCTCACCTGGTGGGTTAAACGCTTTTATTCCTTTATTTTCAAATTCTCCAATTGGTGTAATTTTTCCCGTTCTTGGATCAAACCATGATGCTTTTACTTCGTCACCATCAATTTTGCCCATCTGCACGCTAAAATTGTGCCCTGTATAGGTGTAAAGCATTGCAAATTCTTCACCTCTTGTGGCTATAACCCGTTCGTATTTTTCGCCGTTCTTTCCAGCTACTAAAGTCTGATCAGGAACACGATCGAAATAAGAATGAGATAACATTAAATCTTTCAAATACTGCATCTGTTTTGCTCCGGGGGCATTTATAGCCGTTACCCATTGTTCTTTTGGACCGTATGCAGGTTTTAAATCTGTTTTTTTATACATTTGCATCACCGAATTATGGCCATAGGTATAACCAAAGGCACCCGCAAAAACCGACCAATAACCATATCTTCTTACATCACTATCTGTCCAGCGTGGTTGGAGGGTGTCGTGCAAACCTTGTGGAATATCCTCATAAGAAGGCTCACCATCAATTGTCGGCTTAGTTGGTTTTAGTTTATAATCGGCTTCGATATATTTCCAGTTATCTTCTCCATAATGCAATTTCTCATTTTTAGAGGTGTCCTGATCATATCGGCGGTGACCAGATTGTACCATATTGAAATCAGACCAACCTGCATTATGAAACCATTGCGATGAGGCCGTTCTTCCCCTTGGGTGAAAAGTAATTAAATGATTAGGATCGTTTGCCCTTAAGCTTTGGCCAATAGTATTCCAAACATCCGCACCATCACTGCCTTTAATATCGCCACCATTTAACCAAATGATGTTCCATTTTTCTTTATAACGTTTCGCCAAAAACTCAGAATAAGCTTTTGCTTGCTCCTTTTTAACTTTTCCAGCTTTAACATTTGTACCCCAAACAGGCACTAATGCCATATAGAGACCTTTTTCGGCGGCTTTATCGATAATGTAATCAACATGGTCCCAATAATCATAAGCCAAAGAATCTTTTGGGTTATTGCCCGGTGTAAGCATCGGTTTTGAAACATCTGCATGTATTAGCGACGAATCAAGATACACGTTTCTCGATGGAACATCATGTAATAACATCACCTGGATTACATTAAAACCTTTTTGTTTGCGGTCTTCCAGGTAAGTGTTCGATTCTTCGCGGGTTAACCTGCTAAATAATAACCAGCCTGTATCGCCCAGCCAGAAAAAAGGTTTGCCATCGCCAGTGGTCAGGTATCTGCCGTTCTCAGAAACCAAGAGGTTTTTATCGCCAAAATGAGGTTTTTTCTTACAGCCAAAAGCGAGGCAAGAAAGCACAACTAGTAGAAATATTTTAGATTTAATGTTCATGTTAAATTTTATTGATAATGATTACCTCGTCGCCTGCTGCTGCCTTATTTAACTTTATAACTGCGCCAGCATTAATTTTTTCTTCCTTTAGTACTTTCCCGGTTCTGCTATTCAACACTTTTATGTTGAATTTTCCGGATACTTTGCTCAAATCAAGATTAATTGCTTCTGTAGATGCATTATATAAAATGTAAGCTTTGCCGGGATTTTCTAAACCATATTGTTTTGCCGATTTATCTGCAGGTAAAAAGGGTTTCATCAAAGCTGCAGTGGTTAAAATTGAGGTATCAATTCCATCAACATTAGAGAGCGAGCCCCCTGCCATTAAAATGGCCCAACCGAAGCTGTCAAAGCTATCGCCTGAATAAATCACCGCTTTTTCAGGGAATTTGTTTTTATATTCTGAAACGGCATGATAAACTTCTTCGAAAGATGTTTTTTTAGGTTTTAACAAACGTGCATGCTGGCGGGGAGCCAAACTTAAGCCACCTTTTGGTGCGTAAGCCGTTCCATCGGCCTGGTAATGCCAATACCTGATATCGATTAGGTTAATCACGCCAGCACGTTCAGGGTCGGCTAAAATGGCATCCTGAACATCTTTAGTTACACTTAAGCCGATAATCGGATGTTTACCTGTTTCTTTTTCCCATTCTTTTATGGTGTCGATCCAGAACTGAACAAAATGCAACGGACCAGTAAATTCGGCACCAATTAATTGGATAATACCTGTGTTTCCATCAAAATTCTCTAAACATTTTCGGATGTAAGCTTTATGGATTGCCCTGCGGTGCTGGTTTCTGATATCGTAAAACTGCTCGGCCATAAAAATGCGTTTGTCGCCAGCATATGGTACAGGTTCGGGGAAACCAGTGTTGTTGATGTTATTTGCGGTACGCCAAGGAAAATCGGCATAATGTGCGCCAGCCTCGATAATATTATGTTGAAAATAGTTCTCGTGGATTAAAACCAGACCTTTTTGATCAGCCAGATTAGCGAATTGTTTTAACCTGTCCCAATACCAAAGATTGTATTTAGTAATGTCATATTTGCTCAAACCATCCCAGGCCTTATCCTGTCCGCTACGGGCAAAAGGCAATTCGTAAAAAGGTGCCCAAACTTCGCCATCCATACGGCGGATGCGCTCGTGGTCATCTCTTCTTCTATCGTACCAAAGGCCATAATTGTGATCTAGCACTTTAACCTGACCATTTTTCATGGCATCAGTCATCGAATCCAGATCATCGGTAAGGCCGCTACCTGAACGACCAGGAACGAAACGTGTGATGTGAAATTTAGCGTTTTTTAATGCAAAAGGGCGAGCACTTCCATTCCACCAGGGCACATCCTGACGACCGCCAAGAACGATTTCGCTGCCACGGACCAACCAACCATTTTTGATGCTCATTGCGCCCGCAAGAGCAGGTTGAATAACTTTATCTAAGCCAATTTTATCTATGCTTTTTGCCTGACTGGCATCTGTTGGGATTTTGTTCCGATCCGACGCTGCATCAATATATTCTGAAACGGTTAAAGCAGGTTTGTAGGCCAATTTTGTCAGTTTTAGAGCAACATCTACAGGCGGGCTGCTTGATGCTTCTGTTTCAACAGGGAGGACAAAATTCCTGCTATCTGCTTCACTTCCTAATCTATCCTTTAGTTGGGCATAATATAAACTTCGCGGCTGGATCTGTTCGTTCGACATATCCCAATAGCCATTTCCGGCAAATTGAGACCAGGTTCCAAAAGCCCAGTTTTGAGCTGTTGGCGGCTGATAATTATCAACCCTTGCGGCACTACATTGCCAGAATACACTGTTTGCGGCACTCCAGCCAGCACCTTGTCCATCCTGTCCGCGGTTTAAATAACTTAATGCTTGCCCATCGATGTTTACGATATCAAATAAAACGCCCGATGCCCAACTGTCAATTGCACCACTAAAACTGAAAGGCAAATAAGACTGACACTGTACAAAAACATTGGGTCCTGGAGCACAAAAGCCTACAGCAAAATCATGATAGCCATATTCTGAATACAACCTTTGGAAAAGTGTTTGCTGACCAGTTGTTAAAAAAGTAAAACGGCGCTCACCACCGATTTCGGAAATTGGAGCAAGCGATTTACAATCTTCAACAGTAATCCTTTTGGAAGTTTCCAAAACATTTACTGCAGAACCTGCAAAATGCTCAAAAACCACCTGACGAATCCAGGTATCTTGTACATTTTCTAAACAGATAGCTGTCCAACGGTGGTACTCGTCTTTAATATTTTCTTTATGATAATCTGATTCAATTTTCAGGTTTTCAACGCCTGACTGCGCAATTCTTCCATCCCATTTATATTTCGAAACCGTTGCGCCACCATATTTAGCATCTAAAGCTGTAGTGATTGGCACATCGAAAGTTATTGTATTGCCGTTTACGGCGATAATTTTTCTATCCCAATGAATATCCCTTGTTCCTGGTTTCCATCCCAAAGCACTTTCTCCACCACCAAATTCGACCGTTTTGAGGGTTTCGATCCATTCTTTGGTTGAAGGCCTGTTGATGATGATCTGATCACCTACTTTAAATCCATTGGCATTTGCCAGCGTAATTTTATTTGAATTAACTGGCACATAAGTATCAGTAACCGTGATTGCCTGTTCTTCTATCCTGTTTTTTTGACCTATAATCCTGATTACACCAATCCGGTCTAAACCCGTTGCAAAAATCTTCGTGCCATTTTCGCCCATTCCACTTCCACGGAGCACTACTCCAGAAGCAGACAACTTTAATGTTCCGGCAACTTCGTAAGTTCCTTTTTCCAATAAAACGGCGCCACGTAATCCATCTTTACCAAGGGGTAATTTCGAAACATAATTAATTGCTGACTGAATCCTTAAGGTGGCATCGCCCTTTGAGATAGGAACAACGACCTTTATTGTTGCATTTGGAATGGCTTTTTCGCCTGCCATGTAACCAGCATAGGAAAAATCGGGAATCCGGTTTCCATCTAGATCCGGTGTATAAGCCATTTTACCGTCCTTCCCTTTGAAGATAGGTTTTGGTGGCTCTACCGGTTTTGTTTTTTGGGCAAAAGAAAAGTTAGTCGCCAAAAGCACCATTACCAAAAATGGTAAGGTCTTTAGTTGTATAACTTTTAATATGTGGTTAGTTTTTGGCATATTTTAATTTTTTGACCACAAAGGCATTGAGGATTTCTCTCTATTGATCGTCATTTCGAGCGGAGTGTAACGCAGTCGAGAAATCTATCTTGACAGATCTCTCCATTCCACTACGCTTCATCCGATAGCTATCGGATCGAGATGACAATTCTTCTTAAGGTTATCAGTCTTTCAGCTTTAGTCTTTTTTCTTTAACCTTTCGCAGGCCTCACTTTATTGATATCTACCAGACTATTCAAATAAACTTCGATATTGGCATAACCTGATTTCGAAATTTTAGCAGCATCTTTTGCATCTTTTGGGTTTAGCCCGTTTTTTGTTTCCCAGGCATCCGGTATCCCATCATGATCAGTATCTACATAAGGTTTTCCTTTATATTCAGGATATCCCCCAACTTGTGCGATATCGGAAATGATGCCCTTTTTGTATGAATCAGCAGGTAAACGGCGTTTCACATAACTTTGTTGAGCTGGCAGTTTCCCGTCCTCAACATGATCAATTTTACCCGTTGCAACCTGTTTAACGATACGTTGATCTACAGCATCGCGAACAGGTAATGATGCACCAGCATTAGCCAAAACATAATCATAAGCTTTTTTAGTATCGATGATGGAAATTTTAGCCATTGGTAAAGGTTTATCCACTTTTATCGAATCTAGTAGTTTTTGCTTATCTCTTTTGCTTTCCGGCTGAACGCCGCCATCCCAGTTATTTTTGGTTACTTTTTCGTTTCCTTCTATAATGTTTCCGGTTATATAAGCCCTGCCAAATTCGTTGGCAAACTTTTTATCTCTACCCGATTCAGGTTTTAAGATACGATAAGAAATCGGTTCGCCTGCAGGTGTAATCGGTCCTGGTTTATAATAGTTATTGATGAAGCTATAAAATGAAGCATTGTCGCCACCATCAGCACTTCTGTTCCACCAGTTAAAGATGACGTTATTGGCAAAACCAAAATCGCCATACATACCAACAGATGGATTACGACTGATATTCGACGCCCAAAGGTTACGCATGAAAGTTGAATTTAAACCACCAATTGTACTCCCGAAGGCATGGTTATAGGTATCCAATGCTTCAGAAAAGATTGAATTTTGGATGGTCACGTTTACTGTAGGTAACTTTACTGGTTTAGAACCGTCTTTTGGATCGTAAACATGGCGGTAAATAGACATATTTTCATCTAATCCCCAACTTGCCGAAACGTGATCGATAATGATGTTTCCAACAGGATTTCCGCCAATGGCATCGTCTCTGCGGGTAACATCTGTTTGGCCACGGCGGAAGCGCATATAACGGATGACCACATCGTGGGTGTTGATCCAAACTGATTCGCCTGCAATACAAACCCCATCACCCGGCGCACTTTGGCCAGCAATAGTGATATAAGGTGCACGGATAATCAGTGGCGTTTTTAATTTGATAATACCTGAAACATTAAAAACAATAATTCTGGCACCGCCTTGCTCGCAGGCCTCGCGTAACGTTCCGCTGCCCGAATCTTCAAGACTGGTTACTACGTAAACTTTTCCTCCTCTGCCACCAAAAGAATAAGCGCCACCGCCTTCAGCACCCGGAAAGGCTACCGTTTTAGCTTGTGGCAAATCACTTGGTTTAGCAGCCCATGGAATATAAGGCTTACCATTTTTTGCTTCCGCATCTACAATGTGTTTTACTTTTAAAAACTGCAGTTCAGATCTTTCTTCAATGCTTTTTAAAAGTGAATCGGCTTTCTTTTCCATAGCCTCTGGAATTACCGGATATTGCGCAAAAGCTACATTTCCAATACCAAAAAGCGCTATCATGCCTAAAATTGAATTCCAAGTACGCATATTAGTTAGGCTTAACAATTGAAACTGGAACAACACTATTTAAATATACTTCGATGTTCGCATAACCACTTTTTGTAATTTTAATAGCATCAGATGCATCCTTAGGGTTTAAACCATTTTTAAGCTCGTAAGCATCAGACATGCCATCATCATCACTGTCTTTGTATGGTGTGCCTTTATATTCCGGATAACCTCCAACCTGAGATACTTCTGTAATAATGCCTTGCTTGTAAGAATCGCCAGGCAACCTGCGGTGTTCGAATTGAAAAGCAGATGGTTTAGCATCAGGATGTACTTCAATTTTACCTGTGGCAACCTGTTTAATTACACGTGTATCAACCGGATCTCTTTTCGGTAAAGTGGCACCAGCATTTGCCAGTACATATTCTTTTGCTTTTAAAGTAGGGATAATGCTAATTTTAGGCATAGGGAACGGATTCTTAGCTTTCATCGCTGCGAAATATTTACTTGCTTCTTCGAAAGACATTAAGTTTCCTTTTTTATCTTCTAATTGAACACCTCCATTCCAGTTATCTTTGGTTACTTTTTCGTTGCCATCAATTATATTTCCAGCTACATAAGCCCTGCCAAAAACAACATAAGGTAATTTACTACGGCCAGATTCTGGTTTTAAAATACGGTAACTGATTGGATCTTTTAGTTCGGTAACCGGACCTGGTTTGTAATAGTTATTAATGATATTATACTGTGCTGTATAATCACCACCATCAGTAGAGCGGTTGTTCCAGTTAAAAACCACATTATTAGCGAAATTAAAAATCCCGTTCCATCCAATGGAAGGATTACGGGCACCATTATCTGCCCAAAGGTTACGAACAAAAGCACAATTTTCTCCACCCAGGGTGCTACCAAAAGCATGATTCCAATAATCTAAGGCCTCAGAGAAAATCGAATTCTGTATGGTAATGTTAACGGTTCCTAATTTCTCTTCGGTTTTACCAGTGCTATCGTTGTACATGTGGCGGTACATCGACATGTTTTCGTCTAATCCCCAACTCGCCGAAACGTGATCGATCATAATGTTACCCACAGGATTACCACCAATAGCATCATCGCGGCGGCCAACAAAGGTTTCTCCCCTTCTAAAACGCATGAAACGTATAATCACATCATGCGTATTTAACCAAACCGATTCGCCTGCTACGCAAACACCATCACCAGGTGCGGTTTGACCAGCAATAGTGATATAAGGTGCACGGATAATAAGCGGTGTTTTTAATCTGATGATCCCTGAAACATTGAATACCACAATTCTTGCACCACCTTGCTCGCAGGCGTCACGCAAAGAACCAGGTCCCTTATCGTTTAGGTTTTTAACTACGATAACCCTACCGCCATGGCCACCAAAACTATAGGCACCGCCACCTTCTGCACCAGGGAAAGCTAATAAATCTGATTGTGGTAAGTCAGTTGGTCTACCTGCCCAAGGAATATATGGTTTGCCCTGAGCTGCTTCTTTTGCAATAATAGGCTTTGCTTTCTCCCAGGCAATATCAGATTGGTGATAGGCTTCTTTCATCATCGAATCAGACGATTTTTTAATATTGGCAGGTATGTTTGGATATTGAGCAAACGTATAATTTGCGGAGAGTATTAATGCTGTTGTTAGCAACAGATTTAAAATGTTCTTTTTCATTTGTGTTGTTCGTTGGGAAGAGAAAGAAATTACGAAATATTTTTAACTAGCAGAAAAAATCTAATTGCTGATATTGAAAATCGTGGCTCATTTCTTTGTCTATCCTTGTAAGTAATTTTGGTTAGAAAGTATATTATCTTTCAAATTTGCATGCAAAAAGCACCTATTTAATGTATAATTTTGGCTATCTATTGTATCATCTTATCAATTGACAGAAATGCCTGTAACAAATTAAATTCATTCTCTCAGCCATGTTACAAGATAGATAAAAAATTCATATATAAATGTAACATTCTTAAATAAAAAAAAAGGAAACAAATTAATGTTCCCTTTTTTCAAAACCAAATATAAAAAAACCAGGGGCAGTGAGCAAACCGCCCCTAAGATCTTAACTCATTATTTAAATGGATCGAAAGCGCCACCCCAGGTGTTGTTTTGCTGAAGATTGACATTATTTTGAATCGAGGCTGTTGGTATACCGAAGAAGTATACACCAGCTTGATAAGCAATATCATAACTATCTAATGCTTTTGTAGTAACCGTAAAGTTAGCGGCATAAAAAGCATCTAAATTTGTAGATGCAGCAGCATCCCTGGTATTTAAAATATAATCAGTGTACACCAATGTATTTTTAAGCGCAATGTTCACCGCTAACCTCTTTTTCCCATTCAACGTTGTTTCCAGCAACTTTCTTCTTCTTAAATCCCAAAAACGTTTGCCTTCAAAAGCTAACTCAATTCTTCTCTCTTGCATAATTGCAGTTACCAGTTGAGAACCGCTCATTCCGGCAGTTAAACCATAAAGCCCATCATTTCCAGCCTCAATACCTGCACGTTTTCTAATCGCGATCAGGTTGGCATAAGCCTCTTGGCTCTGCCCAATATTACCAATCTCAGCTGCACATTCTGCCAAGTTCAGCAACACTTCAGCATAACGCAGTTCAATCCAATCGGTACCGGCGTAAACAAAATTGCTTGTTGTTAATGCAGGGTCGATCGCCTTTCTTAGGTAAAAACCGCTCGATGTTGCTTGTGCCTCCGTAGATTTTATGATATCCCTATTCTGCGGATCTTTTGCAATGTAATTATAGGTCCACAAACGATAAGTCGGATTGGCATTTAATGGCCAGTTACAGCCATTGTACGCAATAGTTTGATCGAACCTTGGATCGCGGTTTTTATAGAAGGTTGACAAAATATCTGATGTATAATACTTACCTGTTTTATCATCTGCCGCTTTTCCATCTTTCATTGGGAAAGCCAGCGCCATATTCCAAGTTGGCAAATTGGAGCCCCCATTAGTACCAATGTATCTTGGTACAGTTGCATTAGGATAGGTGTTATTGTTTTGAGCCAAATCGGTTGTCGCCATGTTGTATTGGGTAGTTAATACCGCTTCTGGATTTTGTGGCGTACTTCCTGATTTGCTTCCTTCCGTTGTCCACATGGTTACGTCAAATTTCGGATATAAACCAAAACCATTGGCCGAAAGATTTTCAACAGCCAAAACGTTGGCATCATAAGCTGCTTTCCACCTTGTTTGATCGTTTGTAGGATTAAACTCCGGACTTGCCCAATATAACAATACCTTGCCTTTGTAAGCTAATGCTGCGCCTTTAGTAATACGCCCATAATCCGCATTACTCGGCCATTTGGTCGGCAGATATTTAATACAAGTATCTAAATCTTTAACAATTTGAGCAAAAGTTTCGGAAGTGGTATTTCTTGGTAATAACGCAGCTTTTTTCGCCTCTTCGCCTACTGCATCCAGCGGAGTAAGTACAATAGGAACACCTCCGTATAGCTTAACAAGTTCGAAATACCTAAACGCCCGCCAAAATGTGGCTTGTGCATTAAAGCGCATTTTAGTTCCTGGCGCAAGGGTACCATTGTTAATGTCTCTGATGAACATATTAATAGATCTGATTTTTACATAGTTACCTGCAGTATTCACATTTCCTAGATCGGTAACCGATTCGATGGTAGCTGTACCCTTTACAAATACGTTATCTCCGTATTGCTCATCAGACAATGAATTTACAGAGCTGCTTAACCCGCCTACATTACCAAACCACGATGGCTGATTTTGGCCGTAAACATAGTTCATGCTTAAAGTAGCAGTAACCGAATCATTGTAAATTTGTTCAGCAACAAAGTTGCCCAAATCTTGCTTTTCCAATACCTTTTTACAGTTGCTAAAGAGCATTGTAAGTGAGGCAGAAATTGTGATTAATATGATTAATTTTTTCATCAGAATATAGTTTTTTTAATGGTTATGAAGCTACATGAGCATATTTATTAGGCTTTGTGAGCGGTATGCCCATGATGGTTTCATGATATTTCTTGTAATTATAAGCCAACATTTATACCAAAAGAAATTGTTCTCAGTGTTGGATAAGTACCAATCGGAGAAAGAAAATCTCTATAGTTATCTGGAAATGGATTAATGAACTGAACCGGATTGGTTGCCTGTGCAAACACTCTAACGCTGTTTATCCCTACTTTTTGTGTTAATTTAGCTGGGATTGAATAACTTAAATTGGCATTTGTAATCCCCAATTGAGTGGCTGATACCAACCAAAAATCGCTTTCTTCAAACGCACTGGTAAAATAAGGATTAGGATAAGTGGCATTGGTATTTGTTTTGGTCCAGTGATCGGCCCAGTACGATGCCCTATTTCCATAAATAGATGGACTTGTTCCGCTTGGTTTTAAGCCACCAATGCTAGTATAACCTCCCCATGCCAAACCCCCAACTACATTAAGGCTAAGGCCTTTATAACCCACGTTAAAGTTTAAGCCCAGGTAGTTATGGTTAGTTTGACGGTTGGTAACATATTGTTTATCAGCTATGGTAATAACACCATCGCCATTTACATCTTCATAGTTAATCATTCCTGGCTGCAAAATGTTATCTAATATTTTAACTTTTTTAGGGTCATTTCCTACAGCTGATCCATTTATACGTTGCGCAATAATAGCATTAGCCTCATCTTGTGTTCTGATAATGCCTAAAGATTTGTACCCGAAATAACCCGGATCGTTTGATTGGCCGGTTAAGTCTTCAAGCGTACCGATTTTTCCTGATGCCAAATCGTATCTGATATATTTATTATCGTTCCAAGTGTAGAATGGAGAGAAACTATAGCTGAAATTTTCGCCAATTTTATCTTTCCATGTTAAACTAAGCTCGTAGCCAAAAGTGTTTACAATACCAAAGTTTTCTGTAGGAACCGCTGCACCAATAACTGCTGGTACAGAAGAAGATAGCGTGGTTAACATATCATAGTTATGACTCCAGAAATACTCAGCAGTTGCGGTAAGTCTGTTTTTTAAGAAAGCCATGTCTATACCGTAATTGGTTTTTAGCGAGTGATCCCAAACAACATTCTCATTCGGGATAGCAATATTCGTTTTAATACCTATGGTTCTATCGCCATTATTGAAAACCGCTCCACCGTTATTACCTGTACCAACGTTGTAAGATGCAAGGTATTGATAAGGTTTAGTATTATCTGTACCTGTTAAACCAACTGAAACCCTAAACTTTAAGAAATCCATAAATTTAATATTGTCTTTAAAGAATTTTTCTTGTGATGCTACCCATCCGGCAGAAGCTGCAGGGAAATTACCCCAATTTCGGCCTGGAGCAAACCTGGAACTGCCATCTCTACGATATACCAATTGTAAAAGATATTTATTATCGTAATCGTAATTTATACGCGAAATAAGCGACTGGAAGCCAAACTCATTAACCAAACCCACCTGGTTTGAACTTTGTGTGCCAACTGCAAATGTTTGATATGGTAGTGCACCTGTAACCAAACCTTCAACCATTGCCGATACCCCTTCCTGATTTGATTCTCTTTGCTCCAACAAAGCTGTGGCAGATATACTGTGCTTACCAAAAGTACGATCGTAAGTAAAACCACCATTTAATTGGTAAGATTCACTAAATATTGGGTTTAAACGTATTCTATCACCATTTCTAATAGGAGAAACCGACAATAAAGCACCACCCGGGATATGGCTGTTTAAACCTAAACCAGCATATTTGTAATAGTTAAATGTAGTGCCAAATTGCTTTCCATTACTGGCATTTATGTTTTTATTTGCTGTAAATGTAGCAGTTAAGCCTTTTACGCCTGGTATTTGATAGGTTATTTTACCTAACATATTCATTACGTAAGCTTTAGTACTGGTAAAATTATCTGTATTCTGTATTAAGAAAAAGTTTACATTTTCTAAACCGCCACCAGCATTTGCACCAAGTAATACAGGGTTGCCATTAATAAAATACTCAGACCAAGGATTAACATTTTGCAGGGTTGCAACATCATTATCTAAACTCTCACTGGTGCCATTCAGTTTGTAATAGTAACTTTTCGACTGATTTACGTCTGTGCTAATAGAAGCTGAAACCGTTAATCCTTTACCCAATTTAGCATCGATACTTGCTCTTAAGCCATATTTACTAGAGTTAACACCTTTAAAGTTCGAATTCTGGGTAATGTAATCACCACCTACAAAATAGGTAACCTTATCGGTACCACCACTGATGTTTAATGCCTGACGGTACATATTTGAGGTTTGAAATGCACTTTTTAACCAATTATTGTTGTGGTTTGCAAAATATTCCAATTCATCTGGTGTGTACCATAAAGGTTCTTTGGTGGATGTAACACCATCCAAAACCTTAAATCCATCCGCAGGATTTATATATGAATTTTTCCTTTCTACCCCAGCTGTAACCTGCTGATAAACATTTGCATCTAAATAATCGTTCACAAAATTACCCAGTTGCAAGCCAGTCATCATATCTGGTAGTTTAGTAGCATCAGAAAAACCAACTGATGAACTGAAATTAATTTTTGGTGCACCTGTTTTACCTTTTTTCGTACGAACAATAATTACTCCATTTGCACCTGAAACACCGAAAATTGCAGCTTCGGCATCTTTTAGTACTGAAACACTTTCTACAACACTTTGGTCTAGCAAATCGAAATCAGCCTGTGTTCGGATTACATCATCAATTACAAAAATCGGATTTGTACCCTGACCGCCATCCTTGGCAAATGCAACAGGATTACGGATGGTAATGGTTGTTCCCTGCCCTGGCCTCTGTGTGCCACCAGAAATGTTAAGGTTAGGAGCAGTTCCTCTTAATGCAGCGCTTAAAGTTAAAGCTGGTACATCTTCTACTTTTTTAATATCAGCCGTAGATACTGAACCTGTTAAAGTAACTTTCTTTTGTGTACCATAACCTACAACTACTACTTCTTCTAAGTTTTGATTATCAGAAACCAGTTTTACGTTGATGGTTGTTTGCGTGCCTACTGGGACGGTTTGTCGGGCATAGCCGATGTATGAAAACACAAGCACATCGCTGTTTGATTTTACCTGTATGGTGTATACTCCATCTGAGTTTGTACTCACATTGCTTGGAACACCTTTTAGACTTACGTTTACTCCAGGAATTCCCTGCCCATCTGCCTGATCGACAACTTTACCCGTAATCTTTCGGTCTTGAGCAAAAAGGATTGTGCTTGCCAGTAGCATAAATAGCAAGGACAAAGAAATTTTGCGTAAAAATTTTAAGTTCATCTTATTATTTGGTTAGTTTTTAATTCTATTTAAGCAGGTTTATCACTGCTGTTTTAACATAATTCTGTTCTCTGCTTTAAGATCTGAACATCCTTAAGCAAAAGTTTTATCGCGCTAAATTTTAAACGTTATATATGGAGAGGGTTAACAAGATTCTTCTTTTTGCTAAATATAATTTCCATTAGAGTCATAATCGAGGCAGGCCACATAACCTTTTCCTGATAAAAATTGAAAATAATATTGGGGTGATTTGGCTCATTCTTTATTTTGATCTTGGTAATTATTTTGGTTAGAAAGTATATTATAATTCAAAATTGCATGCAAAATGTCACTATTTTATGTATAATTTTGGCTATCTACTATAGTATGTTATCATTTAAAAACAAACTGATAATAGCTAAGGTAATCTGTTACAATTTGCCCACTACAAGGTAAATATTATATTCATATATAAATACAACATTTAAATAAAAATTATATAATTTGAAATATTTAGACGACCTGGCAATTGAAAACGTTGTTTAAACACTTATTTCAAAGCTTTGGTAAAAGAATATTTACAAAAGAAAAAGCGGCAGAATAAATGGTTCTTTCAATTCGATCATAAAAATTGTGCTATTTGTTTAATTTGCCACTGTCTTCAGCCCGATGCTGTTACTTATTTGCAATTTGGCATTCATTCTGGTTGTGCTTAGTAGTTGAGGGAGCGACACTTTATCCAATTAAATTGCCGCTCTCCTATAACAAAAAAGAGAGCCATGAGCTCCCTTCTTTCAAACCAAAAATATAAAATTGTTACGTGCTACTTCGTTTAATAAAGCATTTATCGCTGCACCTTAATACTGACATTGATAAAAGGTCTTTTCTGTAAATCGGCTGTAACTGCATTTATATATAACATACCGTATTTACCTTCTGGAGTAAGGAAAAATACGGCATTACCTGCGGCTAAACCGTTTGCCGGGGAAGTTTGTGTAGTTTCGTTAAAAGTAATTGCCCTTGCTTTAGCCAAAATTTCTATCGAAGAACCGGAAATTGCAGTAGTCAGAAAAGCATTGGCTTGCCCAGTAACAGGCTGACTAAATTTAGTAGTTCTTTTAGGACTAAAGCCGCTAATATCATAAACTGTTAATGGATTAGTAGCAACACTTGGGGAGAATAAATTAACGACCCAAGTTGGTGTCTGAGCTGTTGAATTGGAACCAGGTTTTCTATATATACCAAAATCTATCTTTGCAGCATTAGCTGATGCATTTGTGTAACTAAAACCTGTCGCATCATTAAGTGAGAAAAAGCTTGGTAAAGATTTTGCAACGGTATCCGGTAAATAAATATCTCTATTGGCATAAATCATAAAACTTGGATTTACATCAACTGTTACTTTTTTATATCCATCACCAATGAACACTCCCTTTTCGTTCAATGCACAAATCCGATAGCTTTGTTTACCATCACGAAGTGCAGCTGCTGGAAAAGCGGTATTTGGAAGTTTAATAATTGCTGAAAAACTTCTGCGTTTGGTAGGATCGCTGATTGCAATTGTATAACGTGTAGCCTGGGCTGTACCTGCAGAAACCTCAAATACGTAAGAATACATATCCTCTTTAGCAGAGTTTATGGTAAAATCAATCCATACCTCTTCTTTGTCGTTAATTACCTTATAATCAGTAACACAACGAGGATCGCTATTGTTGAAGCTTACTGTCACATCTTCGAACATGTTAAATATGTTTGCTGATTCCTTTTTACAAGAAGCGAAAAGAATCAAGCATAACCCGATGAGTAGCTTATTAATATATCTAGTTTTCATTATTTTAATTTTTAGTCAGATCAACTGAAACATTTATGCTTTAAATACTAATCAAGTGGATCAAATGTACCACCAGCCCATCCAATTGTTGGAAGAATTTTGTTACCGAAACTCACAAAATCATTATGGAAGGTGTAGAAGTAATGAAATTCAGGTACGTTATACGGTAAATACGTTGTGTTTGTTACAACAACGTTTTTAAAATACTTGGTGTACGTTGCTTTATCATTGACGTTTAAAGTTTCTCTGAACAATGTTGTACCTCCAGGAACCGTTGGATCTTCTAATACTTTTTTATCTTTTTGGTCTGATCCTGATGGTGGGTTCACCAACTGGACTTCCAATTTTGACATATTCCCTGTTAACAAGTGCATGGTGCGGGATCTTCTCAAATCAGAATTGCGTTTGTTTTCGAAAGCGAATTCAATTTGTCTTTCGTTAAGAATTAAGTTCCGCAATTGTGGCGTGCTTCCTGCCAACGCAAGTCCGTAATCAGAATCACCTGCAACTACTCCAGCTCTTTGACGAATTTGTCTGACTAAATCTTTTGCACCTGCGATATTTCCTGTTTCATTCATACAATCGGCATAATTCAACATTACCTCGGCAAATCTAAGTTCAATCCAATCCATACCACTTCCACCTCCAACTGAACTATTGTAAGTAGAAGAACTTGCTGTTAAAGTAGGGCTAGAAAAACGTTTAACATACACTGCATTTCCGTTACTTTCTCCAGTTGCTAAATTATAAGTCCATTGTTTTCTATTTGCGTTTCCACTTAAAGGATATACCGATCCGTTTGTAGCAAAAGTAGCTTCAAATCTCGGGTCTCTATTCTGCCAAAACATAGTTGCATCATATGGAAAAGCCGTAGATGTATTTAATGGTTTTCCATCTTTCATTGGATAAGCATCCAACATTTTTGTTGTAGGCATAAAGTATGTATTAGGACTTCCACCTTCAGAAGTTGGCCTTACACGCTGTTCAGTTTGATTCCCTCTATTTGGTACGGTACTAGAATAAGTTCTCACCAGAATGGCTTCAGTATTGTTTGTACCTTCTACACGGAAAATATCCAAATAATTAGGCATTAATTTTTTCCCTGCCGAGACGCACATATCATAGGCCTCTTTATTTGCAGCTAAAGCGTCAGCCCATCTTGAAGCTTGATAAGGATGTTTTGCATCATTTGTAGGATTAAATTGGGGGCTAGCCCAATACAATAAAACTTTTGCTTTTAAACAGGTTGCTATCAGCTTCGTCATTTTACCTCTACCGATTTCATCATTTGGGGCAAAACCATTTAATAGGATAATTGCGTTATTTAGATCGCTCAAAATTGCCGCAAAACATTCTTTGGCTGGCCTCCTACCCTCATCGTAGATACTATCACCACCTTGCGGGGTTAACGGTAGCGGAACACCACCATAAACCTTAACCAATTCAAAATAGGTTATCGCTCTTAGCGCATAATATTGTCCTAGCAATTCATTTTTTTTGGGGGTAAGCATTGTACTGTTAGGAAGATTGGCAATGGCATCATTACATCTGGCAATATCCCAATATTTATTTTGACCTGGGTTACCGCCATAGGTATTACCAGTATACCTCACATCGTTATTCCCTAACACACCTTGTAATCCAAGTGCTGCTTTCGCATTTGCATCAGCATCGGGAAAATAGTTCTCATCACTTGCATAGTGAACACCAAAACGATCAGGAGTTAGCTGCAATGGAAATTGATACATGGCTACATCGTACACCCTGTTAAGGTGTAGTTGTACAGAGCCCTCATTATCCCAAATGGCCTGATCGATACCCCCTGTATCCGGTAATAAGAAAAACTCATCTTTATTTACACATGCCGGTAAACATGCGGCAATAGTTAGAATAACTGCTGCCCTTTTTATATTGTTTTTTATGTGATTAATCATTGCTCAAAAAATTATAAGTTAACACTCAATCCTAAAGATATCGTTCTCAGCATTGGATAATCCCATGCACTTGAAGTGTATGGATCTTTGTAAGGTAAAGGATTTACAATTGTCCAAAGATTATTACCTGTTAGTAAAATCCGGGCGCCGCCGATTCCTAATTTATTTGCAAAAGCGGTAGGTGCTTTATAACTTAAAGTCATGGTATTGATACGGATCATCGTTCCATCAACAGCCCAAAAATCAGAGTTTATTCCTAATGATGGATCATCAAACCTAGGATATTTACCATTCATTGGATTTTCTAATGTCCAACGATCGGTCCAGATAGACAAGGTATTTCTGGTCCTTGAAGGAGCTGTTCTCGCTCTGCTGTCGTAGAAAATCTTACCCCCCAACCGTGCATTGATATTGGTGTTTAAACTGAAGTTTTTATAAGTTAAATTCAATGAAATACCAGAAGAAAAAAATGCATTGGTGTTGTTATACAAAGGTGCTAAATCGCTATCAGAGATTACCCCATCAGCATTGGTATCTTCATAATAAAGCCACCCAGCTTGTGGAATTTTATCGTAAATCCTGTAGTTCGGATATTTCGCCATCCAGGCATCAACCTCGCCCTGGGTTCTGAACATGCCCAGGTTAGTTAAACCATAATTGCCGGTATTATACTTGCGTGGATCAGTACCGAACAACTGTAAATTAGGAAATGTATTATTAATTAAGTTTCCGGCGGTATAAAGAATTCTGTCTGTAACGGAATTACCATAAGAGAAGTTCATGCTTGCGCTAAGATTCCAATCAGTTGCAAGCTTCGCTTTATAACCAACACTGAACTCTGAGCCCCAGTTATAATGCTGTCTGTAGTTTAATACCGGTGCCTGCGTACCAAAATATTGTGGATATTGATTATTTGCACCCAATTCGAAACCATCGTAAATATAGTTTTGGAACGCCTCTATACTAATGTCTAATTTATTATTAAACATCGAGGTTTCTAAACCAACGTTGATTGTTCTTTTCTTTTCCCAGGTGATATCAGGATTAGCCAAACGCGAACGGTTCAAACTGTTTCCATTGGTAGTTCCGTAGATATATCCATTCGTTACATCAATTTGGAACCTATCTTGCCATAAACGAATGCCAACCCTGTCGTCGCCTGTAATACCAACATTTGCTTTTAATTTTAAGAAATTGATAAAGCCAAGTGCATCGCTATTTTTAAAGAAATTTTCCTGACTCACTACCCATCCTATTCCAATATTTGGCGATACACCCCAACGATTACCCAGTGCGAAGTTAGACGAAGCATCTATACGGGCAATACCTTCAACCAAGTACTTTTTATCAAAATCATAGCTAAAACGCGCAAAACCTGAACGTTTAGAAACAGCCGTCCTATCTAAGTTTGACGCCACTAATGTGTTGATATCATAAGCCCAAAACTGATCCACCCCAGGAATTAGCTGATTCGTATAACGAACAGTTGAATTTTGTGAATTTCCCTCACTTTGCTCGGCACCCGCTAAAACACTAAAAGTGTGTTTACCAATGTTTTTATTGTATTGTAGTGTAAGAAAAAACTGATAACTATTATTATCAGTTAACCCTGGTGTGAAATTTGAGCTTGCTGCACTTGTTGGCTGAAAAGTAGCTGCGGTACCAGGAGGTAGTAGATTCGTGAATAACTCTAGGTTATTTCCCCTTTTCCCAAAATTGTATAATGTAAAAGGCGGTATGTATTGGGTGTTCTTCGAAGATCCGCTCGATTGCGAAACTTGTCCCCGAATTACAAGTCCTTTCAAGAAGGTTGGTTCGTAAGTTAATGAAGCATTGATACGATATGATTTATTTGAACCATTATTATAATAACCAGACTCAGCGATGGCTAACGGATTGATATTACTGGGGTTAACTGAGTTAACGTTATAGTTCACATATTTACCATCAATACTGATTGGAACCCATCTTGGAATTGTTATGAGTCTTTCAAAAAAGGGTGCATCATTATCTTGGGTATTATGGTGCAGTTCCTTCGTACCATAATCAACGTTAAAATTCACATCAGCTTTTAAACCGTTCGCTAATGTTGCAACCACACCACTTCTGAATGCATACTTATTGAACTTCATCCCTGCATAGTTTCCATTTTCACCCTGGTAACTTCCCCCTGCGAAAAAGGTAATTTTATCACTTCCACCAGAAATACCAATGTTATGCCTTTGTGTAGTCGCCGCTTGCCAAACTTCATCATACCAGCTTTTATAATCCAGCGTTTTGATATAGTCCAAATCTTCAGGAGCAAAATATTCCGATGCAGCAGCACCTGAAGAACGGAATGTATCATTTAATAATAATGCATGCTCATATCCAGATAACATTTTTGGCACCTTGATTGCGTCAGAAATGCCCAGATAACCATTGTAGGTGATGCTTGGTTTACCTATTCTACCTTTCTTTGTAGTAACCAGAATAACACCTTTAGCGCCGGCAGCACCATAAATTGCAGCAGAAGCATCTTTTAAGAATGTTAAATTTTCAATCATAGAAGCATCTATATTATCGAAAGCTTCTCTCGTTACTGTAATATTATCTACAACATAAAGCGGTTCATCTGTGGTACCAGCCGCCGCAGTGGTAGTAGTAGAGTTTCTAATATTTAAAGTAATTGCCGAACCTGGTCTACCCGAAGCTTGACTTACGCCAACACCAGCAATTCTATTCCTTAATGCGCCTGCCAAGTTGGGTGCAGGAACATCTTGAATTTCAGCGCCACTGATAGTTGCTACAGCACCTAGAATTTCTGATTTTTTCTTGGTTCCGTAACCAATAACCACCACGTCATCTAATGCTGTATTGTCTTCTACAAAGTTTACGGTGATGTTAGTTTTCCCACCTAAAGGAACAATTTGACGAGCATAACCAATAAAGGAAAAAACCAAAGCGTCAGTTGCCGGATCGGCAATCAGTGCAAATTCTCCTTTATCGTTGGTACTTACATTATTGGTTTTGCCGCGTATCCCAACGGTAACACCAGGAATGGGCTGCCCATCTTTTTTGTCGACCACTTTACCGGTAATCTGCTTTTGTTGGGCAAAAACAGCGGTACATGTGATTAGCATGAGCACTAAAACCCATGAGGTTTTTCGTAAAAATTTTGAGTTCATATTCTTTATTTGGTTAGTTTTTTACTAATACAGCTAATCTGATTCAATCATGATTGCGCATGATCAATTTCATTTAGCATACTAAGCTGCAAAGGCAATTGCTTTATACAGTTTATATTAGTGTTTCCGGTTAAGGATGGGTTTGTTTGTTATTTGCTTTTTACAGCTTGCTAGTTAGGCAAAAGAATTAGACAGCGTTATTTTAAAAATCCATCTAACATTAATTGTCTTTGTGGTGGCTCATATTTCTGTTTTTAGATTAAAAATTATTGGTTAGAAAGTATATTTTAACTTTACATTAATGAAGTAAAATCCATTTTTCAAACTAAATAGCACTAGTTATTGTACAATTTTATCAATTTAAAATAACCTTCTCTTTATAAGCTATTTAGTATTTTTATTCATCATACAATATAAACATAAATTCATATATAAATGAAATATTCTTGAATAAAAAAATATAAAAAATTAATGGAGTGTATTTAACGCTCCATTAGTTTGCTAATTTGCTTGTGCTTTTGCTTTTCTACGCTTCTCCCACTCTATCCCTTCTTTCTTCAAATCGTACCCAGCGGCCGATAGGTAATTGTTAATACGACCTTTGTATTTCCCAAACCAGGCATGTTTTTTATCTGATGATTCTGCATCCATGGCATGTTCTCTTGCTTCCGTTAGCCAGATCAGGATTTGTTTTTTCTGTGCATCTGTCAACGTTAAAATCTGTTCCTGATAGGCCTTATAAGTAATTGGCAATACATTATAGGTCATGCCATTTTTAACCAGCTCAACCTGTTCATCGGTAAGTTGTGTAGAAAGTTTGCTGATGTATTTTTTATGCAGTTTAGCCAATGATGCTTCTACCACACGGCTATCTTTAGCCAGAGCCGAATCGCGTTCCACTTTATTGTCTTTGTTTTTTTCTTTAATTGCTTTAACACGAATGTCGCGTGCGGCATAGATATCGTTTAAATTGCTATACTGATCTCTGATGATTACCGTTACTTTTTCGGTTTTCTTTGCATCGGTAATTCCAAGATTAGCAACAATTTTAGCCGAACGCCCGGTAATCATTTTCACATAGGCATCTTTATCGTTTACAGGATTGTTCTGAGCAAAAATTGCCGTAACGCTTGAGAAGGTTAACAATAAGATTAAAATTGATGATTTCATGTTTTATTATTTAATTGAATTTCTTTTTTATTAAGGTTTACATCCCCACAGAAATGCACTTTCAACCCGAGCTCATCTAGAGCAGCGGCTTTAATCCGGCAAGCTTCGTGTGCCCCGGCTTCATAATTGGTATAAACCACCTGAATGTGGTTGGCTTTATGTCTGGCCATTAACTGATCGCGACTTACGCCTTTTAGAACAGCATGCATAATTGGCCATTCGGGTGTTGTTCCGTCCCAACGTCTTTTGGTTTCTTCCTCAGGCAAAGCTACTACTTCCCCAACGCCCAAATCGCAATGTAATTCATTATCCATTACATAAACACGGCTCCAAACAATGAAACCTGGTTTACTAACACCCTTTAGCGATCCACCGCCCAAACGGAAATACATGGCGGGCTGCCTATCGCTGCTTGCTCCGGCATAACCATCAATAAAATGTGCAGGTGGTGCTGCTCCTGAGATTAAGAACAGCCAAACAAAACCGTCTACATCATCATTTTTGTAATATTCGCCCCAACGGATGTCGTGAAGGGTGTTTTCTCCGGTCATTCCTAATTCTTTCCAAAGATTGTAGGTTACGAGGGCATCTAAACCTGCACATTCATCTACCTCGTTAAAATGCGGTAAAGCACGTTTTGGGTAAAGTTCTTTACCATCAACAGAAAATACTGGCGGACGGTCTTCGTTATTTAATAAACCCTCTACTAAATCGCTGGCTACAGTTAAATCTTTTAAACCTTGTTGATATTGGATCCCAATGGTATCGCAACTAAAATCATCTGCAATCCTTAAGGCAGCAATGTACATTTTACACTGTTCTAGTGTTTGTCTTTTGGTTAACTGGGTTTCTTCTTCAGTGCCCCAGTTAAAGGCCATGCCTTTTTGTAAAAGCCAGTCTAAAATAGCCTCTGCTTCAGCATCTGTTACCTGAAACATCGCGGCATATAATGCCGATTGACTTAAACGTTCTTTAAAAAATCCAGTCTTATGTAATAGTTCATCGGGTATGATAGCATTGTACATTCCCATGCAGCCCTCATCAAACACCCCCATAATTACTTTGCGTTCTTTTAAGTTCCTGGCAAAGATTCTTCCCGTCTTGTCATCGCTCATGGGAATTTTACTGAGTGCAAAACTCTTTACATGACTCTGATCGTAGCTGATTTTACCTGTTGATAGCCATTGCTGTAGCCCTTCTATAAAAAAGTCATCCGTAAAATCTTCACTCCATAAAGTGCTGTAAGGAATAGCCGCTTTGGTTAAACAACCATTTAAGTTCAACATACCTACCAAACCGGGCCATTGGCCGCTCCAATTGGCTACAGTTAATATGGGTCCGCGGTGCGTGGTAAGTCCAGCTAATACATGATGCGAGTATTGCCAAACACTTTCTGCTACAATTAAAGGCTGGTTAGGATCAATATTTCTAAAGATATCCATTCCCATTCTTTGCGAATCGATAAAGCCATGTTTTTTTATTGAATTGTAAGGATGGGCACGTTTAACTTTCCAGCCAAATTGCTCGACCGCCAGCGTTAATTTTTGCTCCATTTCAAGTTGGGCAGCCCAGCAATTTTGATTTGCCGAAAGCCGTAAATCTCCGCTGGAAATCAGTAGAATTTCTTCTTGTTTGCCTTGTCTCATAATTCATTAATAAACAAATAATTTATATAAAAATAATTTGTCAGCTTATATTTCGGTTATGCCTTTACGGCTATATACAAAACTCAACAATGAAAAACACTATTTCTTGATAGTTTTTATCAAATTAATATAGGATGTTATCATTAAACTCGCTAACTTTAGCCCGCTGAGGTTAAGTTTATAGCATACCCAACACAGCCCTAACCAAATATTGATCAGTACCATGAAACCTCATTTTCATAAAGTTCCAATTACCTTACAAAGCTCCTTTAGTATCCGCCACGACATTAAACCTGATTTTGGGAATATCTGGCATTATCATCCTGAGCTAGAATTGCATTATGTAATCAAAGGGGAAGGCGTTCGTTTTATTGGTGATAACATTAGTAATTTTGTTCCGGATGAGATGGTGCTTTTAGGCGAAAACCTGCCTCATACCTGGCGTTGTAAAGATGAGTATTTTCAAAACAATCCTGATCTTACCACTGAAGCAATGGTGATTCATTTCTTGCCCGATTGCCTGGGAAAATATATGCTTACTTTACCCGAAGCTTACCTGATTCCTAAATTATTCGAAAAAGCTAAAAGTGGGATGGTGATTAAGGGAAAAGCTAAAGATAAACTAGTTGATTTAATGCGGGCTGCTGTTGATGCGACCAATTTAGACCGGATCATTATCCTATTATCTATCCTGAAGACATTGGCCGAGACGGATGAATTTTCGACAATTGTAACCAGTAAAAATACATTCTACCAAAGTAATGAGTCTGAAACACTCCGCATCAATAAAATCTGCAATTATACTTTGAGTAATTATAAAAAGGACATTACATTGGAAGAAGTAGCCTCATTGAGTAATTTAAGCGTGACTTCTTTCTGTAGGTATTTTAAACTGATGACGAAGAAGACGTTTTATGATTTCCTGATTGAAATTAGGGTGAGTCACGCCTGCCGTTTTTTAATTGAAAACAAACTACCTACCGAAATGATCTGTTTCGATTGTGGCTTTAATAATGTATCAAACTTTTACCGGCACTTTAAAAAGGTAACAGGGATGACACCTTTGGACTATAAAAGGAAGTATTTGAATTAAATTTAAGACCTTATAGGTTTTAAAAACCTATAAGGTCTAGCAAAATAGATCCTGAAACAAATCCGATAGCTATCGGATCAGGATGACGACCGCATTAAAAAGATCGGTCGTCATTCCCGCGCAGGTGGGAATCTTAAAGCGTATTGCATTACGATTATTCATCAGTTTTCCTTTGTTCATAGGCATTCATGAGCACTTCGTGGTTTCCAATTAGGTTGGAAAAAACGAACCGACAAAAATTACAAGCTAAAGAGATCCTGAAACAAGTTCAGGATAACGAATGAGCATAAATTTTATCGTCATCTCGATCCGATAGCTCCTAAAATCCGCATGTCTGTCGTAATCTGAATATTACTAAGTTCTAAAAATAAACATCACCTGATTTTATTCCGCGATAATTATATTTATAGGCGGAAGTTCATTTTTGATTGGCATTTCTGAACAGATTTGGGACCGAAATTTTATTTTAGGCATAAAAATGAAATAGACATCCCCTCCCGGCTATATTTCAGGT